>Ga0208112_100070_pt1 | contig 201963 bp, 146 predicted proteins | sample HotLakConsoUCCLE_FD_184736 | JGI IMG/M metagenome (GOLD analysis project Ga0208112, IMG submission 184736) | Hypersaline microbial mat communities from Hot Lake, Washington, USA - Hot Lake Consortium UCC-LE (SPAdes) (version 2) ...
GCAGCAGAAAACATAAAACGCCCGGATTTAAACGTATGGCCAATACCATTGAAAAACACTTCGAGCATATTCTCAATTACTTCGAAAACCGCTCTACCAATGCCTCCGCAGAGTCATTCAATGCCAAAATCAAAGGATTCAGAGTAATGCAACGAGGGGTTTCCGATACCAACTTCTTTCTGTTTAGACTATCCAAAATCTACGCATGAAACTACGCAACTCCCCACGATTTTGAACTGATCCCTTTTTCTGGTAGCAAATACAGTGGACATAATTCGTGTTTTTTCAGGGGTATGGCTTTGGCTGTACCCCTTTTTTTGTGCCGTCCAAGTAACGGGAGTTTCATCTGAAACTTATGGCAGACAATCAAATGGCCGATAAAGGTATACTTAGTGGAAAGCCGGAAAAGACCCGGTTTACTGTGGATTCGATATAATTATGGGATAAAATTAAAAGCTAACATTATGAAAAAAATACTTTTCTTTGCGCTGATGGTTTCCGTATATGCGCCCAATCTGATAGCACAGCAAGGCGATCTCTTCAACGATCAGCTCCGGCCCCTGCTGAAAACCGAGCCCTTTCGTGTAGGTGTTCTCGTACAGACCCGCGGTCTGTTTTCATTTGAAGATGATACGTTCAATGGCGGACGTAAATATGAGCTGGGTGCCACCCGCGTAGATATCAAAGGCAGCATTGACGGTGGATTCGTCTACCGGTTACAGACAGAGTACCGGAATCAAGCTGCTATTTTGGACGCTCAGGTTGGATATAAGATCAATTCAGATGTCCAGATCGTAGCCGGTGCATTCAAACCTTTTACCAGTCTTGACCTGGATCCCAGTCCGGCCGCAACGAACTTTCTCAACCGTGCCCGCCAGGTTGGTACCATGATGAGTACCCGCGAGATCGGGCTGACGCTTATCGGTAAAGCCGGTGATTTTATCTATCGCTTAGGGATGTACAACGGCACCGGGATGACCCGTCAGAATGACGGAAAGTTTATGTATTCACTGCGTGCCGGTTATGCAGCAACCCTCCAGAATGACGGAGCGCTGCAATTTGGTGTGAATACATTTATAAATCAAACCGAGGGTGTAAATGTCGGGAACAGCGGTTTGACCAGCGCCGGCGACCGCTTGCTCTATGGTTTTTATGTGGATTATAAAAGTGATACGTTTTTTGCCAATGCAGAATTGCTGCAAACCACCTTTGATGCCGTACAATTTGCTGGTCAGGAGGAGACTATCCTGGGCTACTACGCTACCATTGGCACGCGATTTAAAGAACAGCACGAGATTCTGGCAAGAGTAGATCATCTCTCGTTTGACATCGCCGACCGCTCGTCCAATCTGCTTTCTGTAGGATGGAACTATTATGCTACGGATGTAGTCAAATTCTCGGTTAATGTGCTGACTCTTATCAATGACGGGGCCGATAATAATGCCGGGCTGTCAGCGCAGCTGGAATATAATTTCTGATGCAGCAATGTTGCCAGAGACCCTCTGCTGATCAGGGAGTCTCTGGTTTTCGCTGCAACTCAATCCGGTCCCGGGTTTATTTGAGCTCGTTCCGGGTCTGAATGCTCGCTACAAGGTGTTCAATAAATGAATTAATGTAGGAGATATCGGTTTCTTTGGTGTCTAAGAATGGATTAATCAGCACCATCCGAAGCATGACCAGGGTATCTGTATCCCATCCGGCGTTCCATGCACCGGCGTAGGGTCGAAGCAACGCCTCGTAAGACGACAAACTCAGGGCTGTTTTTGATACAAAAAAAGCGTGGTCTTTTTCCGTCGAGAAGGCTTCATACAGTGCAAGTGTCCGGGCGTTGGTCCGGCTTACAGGTTCACCCTCTCTGGCCACGCAATAGGTGACAATGTTGGTATCCCGTGCCACATTGACCCGTATCCACGGGTGTGCATCTGCCAGTCCCAGTCCCATTTTCCGCGCGGCAACAACCGATCTGGCCAGCAGCCTGCCGTATCCGTGGCGGTCGAAGCCGATAACCCGCGATGTGAGCCATGTTGACACAGCGCCGGCCGCTGACCGCGATCCTTCCACGGTTGTGAGACCCGGCTCATCATCAGATCGGAAGTCAATATAGGGCGCTTTAATGCGGGTGTAGGCGTATTCCCGAACCGAACCCGACAGAAAGGCTCCGGAGGCATAGGGTACGAAACCCAGCTTATGCGGATCAATGGTCACGGAGTTGGCCCGGTACATGGCCCGCAGGGCGTGTTTGACCGGATTGGTCAGGTATTCTTCGCTTTCATCATGGCGAAGGGTACAGAAAAAGCCGCCGTATGCAGCATCAACATGGTGCCAGATATCGATGCCTTCGTTTTCCCTCCACGAATCCAACACCTCGGCGATTTGGTCAATCGGATCCACTTCCCCGAGCTCGGTAGTACCAACAACCGAAATAACCATCATTACGGGTCGGCCTTCATCGCGTGCCCGACCTATACAACGGTCGAGGTCGGCCACATCCATTCTGCCCAGCTCATCGGTTTTGACTTCGGTAAAGGCCTCGGTTCCCAGCCCGAGTATGTCGACCGCTTTGTTCCAGGAATAATGCTTGTTGCCCGGCACCAGGACCACCGGACCACGATACGACCGGCCGAATACCTCGCGGATGGCATCAGCGGCCGCAAAGGGTTTGTCCAGCAGATCAAAGGTTCCCTCGTCACGGCAGGATCTGATTTCAGGGTCGGCCATAAGCTGGTCATACGTCGCCCAGCCCATTCCGGCTGCCTCTACCACGGTACCGTTATATCGTTGTAGCTTTCGTGCACTCGCACCTGCTGCAATCCAGTTCCGCATCCGGGCCCTGGCGCGTAGCGCTCCCTCAATATTGGCAACGGTTCCACCGGAAGTGAAGTGGCCGGTGGCCTTGCTTTGGTCGTAACCAACCATGGCTAAAAGTGCGCCAATGGCATTTTTTTCAACCTGCAATCCTACGCGCGAAACTTCCTCTGAAATATTGTTGGGATTGTACAACAAGGTGAGCATGTGGCCGACCAATGCGGGGAGCGATATTTCGGTAGTCATGTGACCGATATATCGTGGCGAATAATTGGGAACTTCCGACTGAAACCGGTGCAGGATTTCCTGCACTTCGTTGCGGAAGGTCTCCACACTGCGCAGAAATTCGGGTGTCTGCTGATCGGCTTCGCTGATGGCTCTTCCGTCAGTAGCGTAGTGATCTTTACGCCAGTGAACCCACTGGTCCAGCACGTCCCGGATGAGCTCGCGCAGCCAGGGTGCGTTCTCGGCCTGGGGCCCCAGAAAAAAACTTTTCAGGGCAATTTCCTCCGGACTGCAGCCGGGGCGAAGGACATCGGATAAATCGGTATTTTTCATGCTGTCAAGTTACGAAGCCTTATTATGAAAATCCCTTTCGGTACAATAACTTGTACGCAACTCACAATCCAAAAGGTCTTATCGTATGTTTTCTGCCAATACCTTCATTCGAACTGTTATTTCCGGTTTCATTGCAACGTTTGTTATGGCGATGACAGCCTTCATCCAGGGCGGACTCGGTCTGCCGGTGGTTGATATCGGTCACATAATTACCGGAACCTTCAATCAGGTGCATGTGGATCAGCCCTACAGCATCATCTGGGGAAACGTTGGCTACTTCATGGGCGGTATTATGCTGGCTCTGATCTGGGTAGCCCTGCTGCGGCACCGGGTTCCGGGTGGTTGGTTTGTGCAGGGGACGATTTACGGCATTGCGATTTCCTTCGTCTCAGGACTCATCCTTTCTCCCCTCATGTCGTTGGCGGCAGGGGAATGGTTCGGTTTTTTCTACCTGAATACCTGGGTACCCGCCCTGTTGCTGCTGGCAGGTGTGATTATGCATATCGCCTACGGAATTACCCTGATGATCTGCCTGAAATTCGCCGGAGTCAAGGGACTGGATCCTGCTGAATGAAACGAACCACCGTGGTGCCGGCGTTACGGTTGGGGTCTGAACAGGGATGGCGCCTGGCTGAAGGTTGTCTCTGCTGATACGCCCGGAAGCGTGCTCCCCCGCCGAATTTTTTGCTCATTTATGCTTCACCCGATGTTTCTGATTCTTGTAATTGCATTGGTTCCGCTCTTACCGTCGCATGCGCTTACCGCGTACGTTTCCGTATCGGCAAGCGACCGCCCTGCAACAACGGCCTCCCCGTTTCAGCCTGAAACTCTGCCGGCAAACATGGCTTTTGCTCTCGCTCCGGGAGTGTACGCAGACACGGCAGGAATCACCCCGTCGGCCGCAGAGATTATCCCCAATGCCACATCGTCATCTCCCGTGTCATCCCGCGAACTGGTCGAAGTCGTCTCCCGGATACCCAATGTGACCTCCTTCACGGTGTATCAGCAGGGCGAAACTACCGTTGAGCAGTACTGGCGCGGCCATCAGCGCAACCGCGCAATGAACATCAAGTCGGCCTCAAAGACCATGCTTTCCACCCTCACGGCCCTCGCCCTGCAGGATGGTTACATCGAAAGCATTGACGACCCCATCGCCCGGTACATACCCGATTACATGCGCGGACTGCAGCCCGAAGCCAAACAACGCATCACGGTGAAGCACCTGCTGACCATGTCGAGCGGTCTGGAAACCACCAGCTTCGGCAATTACGGCCGGTGGGTAGTCTCGCGCGACTGGACGAGGGCGGCTTTGCGCGGCGAGCTGGAAGCGGAGCCGGGTACACGCATGCAATACAGTACGGGAGATACCCATATTTTGTCTGCCGTTCTGACCGAAGCCACCGGCATGTCAACCCGGGCCTATGCCGAAACCCGCCTCTTTCGTTCGATGGGAATTCGTGTTGGAGGGTGGGACCGCTCCCCGGAGGGCTATTATTTCGGTGGGAACAACCTCGCACTGAGTCCGGCCGCGCTGATGGCCTTCGGACGGCTGTACCTGGATGGCGGTGTTTTCAACGGCGAGCAGCTGATACCCGCAGACTGGGTGCAGGAATCCATGCAACCGGTTTTTTTTGGTACCAGTTTTAATCCCCGTGCCCACAATTACGGGTATTTATGGTGGAATAACACGTTCGGGCAGGACCAGACCACTGCTGAGGTGTACTTTGCCTGGGGTTTCGGGGGTCAGTATGTATTCGTGATTCCCTCGCTGCAAGCCGTTGTGGTACTTACCGGAAATCCCGATGCCCGCGGGAGGGGGGCGAACGGACAGATTTACCGGACGATGGATGCCTACATTGTGCCCTGGCTGCATCAGCAGTTCCATTCTGCAGAGCGATAAATTACCACAACGAAAGGCTTTTGTGGTTGCTATTCATCATCATACTCCCCATAATGCAGCATGGGACTTTATCTTAGAAAAGCTTTTAAAACCGGCCCGTTGCGATTCAATCTGTCTCTCGGCGGAGTGGGTGTATCAGCCGGGGTTACCGGTGCCCGCCTGGGTCTGAATTCGAGGGGGGTTTATGTGCACGGAGGTCGTCACGGACTCTACTACCGTAAGCAATTATCATCCCGCAGCAGGAAGCAATCTCGCCGGGGCCTGTCGCGTGCCGATTATCACGAACATACGGACGAATTTACGTCTTTGGGTGAGGCACCCGGAACATTATCTGCCCGTCAGCAGGGCGAACATGAGGGAACGGTATCCCTGTTCAAAGACACCGGTACAACATTCACGTCAGACCTTTCGGACGGTGCCCGGACTGCCGGCACACCGGCTGATACGGCCTCCACCAGTTCAGGTCGACTCCCCGGCACTACCGCACTGAATCCGCGAAATTCCGCAGTATCGAAGCATGGCGAGCCGGATATGAATCCGCCCGTCATAACGGGGATCCCCTACTGGATGGGCAGCGGTGTGCTCGTCGTGCTGTGGTTTGTGCTTTCGGGTACGGCGGCCTGGCTCACGGCCGGGCTTCTGGCTGGTGTGCAGCTGCATGCTCTTATGCAGATTGTAGCCCGCCGCCGGGCCTTTTCCTGGTTTAAGAAGGTGGTGGCCGAGGTTGAACAGGGCCGGCCGCTCCCCTCGCCCGGCATAAGACTGCCCCGGCGCTGGTCGGACTGGCTGAATCTGCACATACAGGCTACCCTCGCAGAAATGGCGGTGCGCGATGAGAACATCCATACCGTCGAGCTGCTCACCGCACTGGATGCACTGTACCCGGTTGAGGAGGGGAAAAAGCGGCAGCTCCGCACGCAGATTGTGACCCGCATACTTGATGAGATGCTGGAGGACCACATGCTCAGCGAGCAGGAAGAGCTCACGGCTACGGCCATGATCAACGCCCTGCAGCTGACCCGACAGGCTGAGCCGGAGATGGTGTACTACCCGGAAATTATGCCGCAGGCGGAGCGCATTGCATATCACCGGCAGGTGCGTGAAACCGCTGCCCGACCACTGGAGCCCATCAGCGTTGACATCCCTTTGGTGCGCGGGGAGGAGGCTTTCGATGAATTCACACCGGTGCGACTTCTGAATGAGCGCGTGCTGGACCGCTATCAGCGTGAAGGAGTTCGCTATCGGGTAATCGGCTACGAGATCGAGCTGGAAGGCCGCCTTATTCTGACCGACCGCCGATTGCTGCTGGTTGAAACGTCATCCAGGGAATTTCGGCTCAATCAGCTCGGCGATGTTACGGCAGATCCGGAGGCCGGTGTGGTGGAGCTGAACTTTCTGAACCGGAAAAGTCCGGTCATCCTGACCTCGCCCCAACCGGTGCTGCTGGCCGCCCGGATTGAGAAGGTCCTTACTCACGCAAAACAAACCGGTTGAACCAATCCAGGTAACGCTCGAACCGATCGCGCTGAAAAGATGGCCTGCTGATTCCGTGATGCTCGTCGGGGTAAACTACCAGCTGGGTTTCGATTCCGAGTCGGCGCATGGCCTGATACATCTGTTCCGAACCCAGAATAGGCACGTTCCAGTCGGCATCCCCGCCGATCCACAAGGTGGGCGTAACCACGTTGGCTACATCGTTGAACGGAGAAATACGCTCCCAGTTTTCAGGGGTCTCCCAGGGCAGTCCCAGCTCTTTTTCCCAGAACAGCTGATAGTGATCGTGCCCGTAGAACGAGCGCATGAGGGTTTCGCTGGCCCCGGAAATGGCGCCATGGAAGCGATCGGTTTTGGTGATTACATAGTTGGTGAGAATACCTCCGTACGACCAGCCGCCTACGCCCAGATGATCGGGGTCGGCAACGCCTTGTTCAATGGCATAATCCACCCCGGCCATCACATCTTCGAAATCTTTATTGCCCCAGTCGGCGAACAGGATTTCGGAGAAGGCCTGCCCGTAGCCGCTGGATCCCCGTGGATTGATCAGCAGCACTGCGTAGCCGTTGGCCGCGAACAGCTGGGCGTTGAAATTGTAACTGTGACTGTACTGCGCTACCGGTCCGCCGTGAATCCAAAGCAGGGTAGGATAGCGCTCTCCTTCAACATACCCGTGCGGGAGCACCATGAATCCGTGAATCTCCGTACCGTCGGCACTGGGGAAGCGGATTTCGCGAAACGATGCCGCTTCAACCCGCCGGTTATAATCAGCATTTACATCGGTGCGCTGCGTCATGCTCCCATTGCTGCTGAAGGTGTAGATTTCATCGGGTCGGGAGAATGTGCCAACGCTCATCGCGGTCAGGTTACCCACCCGATGAAACCCTTTGACATCCATCTTGCCTTCATCCACGACGGTAAACCGCCGGCCGTCTGTTCCGATGCGGGCTGGTTTGACCTCGCCGGCGTTCTCCATGAGGAATTCAATGGTACGACCGTCCGGGGCAAAGGCCGGGTCACTCATGTTGCGGTCGATTTCCCGTGTCAGGATGCGTTCCTCACCACGGCCGTCTGCCGCCGTTATAGCCAGGTGCGTTGTAGCGTACCAGAATTTATCAGGCTCCGGGTTCGTGATATAGGCGATATTCCGACCGTCCGGACTCCATGCGGGCTGGGTGTCCGGACCTGCATTCCGGGTGACCTGCACCAGGCCGCAGTCGACCTCGCTGCAGCCGGCCTGTACCACCCAGATATTGGCATCAATATTGGCGTCGGGCTCCGGGGTGCGGTTGCTCACAAAAGCGATACGGGTGCCGTCCGGGCTCCAGGCCGGAGCGCTGTGGTCATAGTCGCCGAAGGTAAGCTGTACGGCGGCAGAATCGCCCGGGGTGTAGGTGTAGATATGGGTGCGTCTGCGGTCCAGATACCCGGCATAATCCCGCTTGAACTGGAGCCGGTCGATGACATAAGGATGGGGTCCGTCGCCCTGGCGTGTATCCGCATCCCGGATCAGCAGCAGCAGCTTCGACCCGTCCGGCGACCATTCGTACCCTGATACACCCTGCTCAATTTCGGTAAGCTGCCGGGCCTCACCACCCCGCCGGTCCAGCACCCAGACCTGATTTTTGGCATCTTCACCACGGCTTGCCATAAACGAAAGGTATCGGCCGTCCGGACTCCAGCGCGGACTGGAGGCACTGTATCCTTCCGCAGTCATGGGAAGGGGCTCATTGCCATCGGAAGCGATCATCCAGATCCGGGTTTCGGCCGACTGTTTTTCGTAGTCGGTTTTGCGGACAGTGTACGCTATCCAGTTGCCATCGGGGCTGATCCGGGGTGAGCCGACGTACTGCATATCGAAGTAGTCGGTGATGGTGGGCGGAGCAGGTTGCGCGGTAGCGGTGAGGATTTGCACGATGCATACCATCGCCAGAGTCAGGAGCGTGTATTGGGTTTTCATCAGGTAAGAGGATTGACGTTAACAAGACCGGTTTCGCGTCAAGCTATACAATCCCGCGACGAATGACAATTACTCCGATGGGAAATTCTATTGGGCTCTGAAGATGGTTTTCGAGTTGCTGGTTTTCAGCGATGTCGATGCGGGCTTGCGCAGAAGCCATCTGCAGCCGATGACCCGGTCCGCGGCTGAGGATCCTGTCTTTTGCTCAGGTTGCTGCGCGTTGCCTGTTGCACGGTACGCTGTCTCAGACGCGGTCCCTGGCTGGAGGCCGTTGTCAAAGGGGCCGTGTGGAGCAGGGTTATGCCGACTGCCTGAGCACGGCCGCAGCCCGTGTTATCCGCCGATGCCGGAAGATAACGGCCAGCAGGATACCAAACAGTACCATGGCGGTCGCCTGGTGGATGACCCCCAGGCTGATGGGTACATGCAGCAGCAGGGTGAAGACCCCCAGCAGATATTGCACAGCCATGCCGGCGCCAAGGCTGAGAGCCGTGGTTTTCAGCAGGGAATCGGCCCGGCGCGACAACCATACCAGCCCGCCCGTTGCCAGCAGCAGCAGGGTGCCGATCAGCCGGTGGGTCCACTGTACGGTTACAATATTGTCAAAGAAATTGACCCATGCCGGAGTGGAGGTCCACAACTGAGGCGGCAGCCAATACCCCTCCATGGTCGGGAAGGTGTTGAAAAAATAGCCGGCCTTGTGACCGGCAACCAGGGCGCCCCAGACCACCTGAACCACAAACAGTATCACAACCGTCCACAACGCAGATCGGTACCAGCTGCCGGTCCCGTGGTGAACCGATGCCTTGACAACCCGGGTGAACCTGGGCCAGGTCTCCATCGCAAACCATATACAGGCACCGAAAATGGCAAATGCCAGCGAAAGGTGGGCAGCCAGTCGGAAAGGCGATACATACGGGTTGTCAACCAGTCCGCTTTGCACCATGTACCACCCCATGAATCCCTGAGCAAAACCAAGAAAAAATAGCAGCATAGCCTGCTTGAATTGTCGCCGGGTGAACATCCGTTGCGAGGCGAACCAGATGAAGGGGATCAGAAACACGAAACCAATAGCGCGTGCCAGCATGCGGTGCAGGTATTCCCAGAAAAAAATGAACTTGAATTCGCTCATACTCATGCCTTTGTTTCGCTGCTGATATTCCGGAAACGCACGGTAACGGTCGAACTCGGCCTCCCATTGGGTCTCATTCAGCGGTGGGATGACCCCGCTGATGGGTTTCCAGTCAACAATGGATAACCCCGATTGGGTGAGACGTGTGATGCCGCCAACGATGAGGATGAGAAAAACCATAACGGCACCGGCCAGGAACCAGTAACGAATCAGGGTGGCGTTTCGGTCAGGAGCCGGTGCTGCACCGGATGAGTTGATGCCGGACTCCGGTGTGTTCGTTCCGGAGTCGCCGCGAGGTTTGGCGCCGCCGGATACAGGGGTGTTTTGTTCCATAAAATCCACTACACGATGATAAACAGATACACCGGCCATTGCAGACTGCTGCGACCGGACTACAACGTATTAAAGGTAGCAATTCTTCAGGTGAACCGGGTGAGTTTTTGCGGTATAAACACGAAAAAACGCCGAATTTTTCCGGCGATGATTGCGGTTGGAACCTGACCGGGCACGCAAAATTTTTTCCGAATTTTATCCGGCACGCATCGCCCCGGCAGAACCAGCACGCATCGCCCCGGTACATCCGGTGCACATCGCAGCGGTACATCCGGTACACATCGCCCCGATACATCCGGTGCATATCGCTTCGGCATAACCGGCTGAACCACCCTTTTTTTAGCGGAACCCTGTTTGTTAAGAATTTTTAACTATATTCCGATAACAACGCTTGTATAGCCGACTATGCTCCTTGCAGTCATCGGTTAGTGTCCGTTCAGGAATAATCAATCCGATACTGATTTCACTTCTAATCTATCGGATAGCCCTTCGCGCAGGTCTGTGCGCCGCATGCACGTATATCCGCTCAATCACGAACATGTCAAATTCCTTCAATGCCGCCAATGCGGCCACCTATACCGGACCATGGTCGCGCAATGTAGCTGCGCACCTGGTGCGACGAACCCATGCCGGGAACTCGGTCAACGAAGTGAACCGTGCCCGACTGGCAGGCAGTGCTTCACAGGCCGCTGACGATATTCTTCAACGTGCTGTGACCGCTGTGCTTCCCGAAAATCCGGTCTGGTTTTCCCGCGGTCCCTCAGCCGACATCGACCATCTCTACGATATCCAGTTCCGCATGATGAACCAGCTTTACGCCGGCGGTCTGGAAGCCCGTATGGTACTATTCTGGACCAACCATTTTGCGGTTTCCTACAATAATATGAACGATCTGCCGGGCAAAGCTCCGGGGTCGTACGTTTCGCATATGCATACCTATGTACGGCTGCTGCAGCAGTATGGCCTGGGAAACTACCGGGAACTGGTACGTCGGGTGAGCAAGAACTCCGCCATGGTGTACTACCTGAATAACTATAACAATACCCGTCTTTCGCCCAATGAAGACTTTGCCCGGGAGCTGCTGGAGCTGTTCACCACCGGCAGGGTCGACGCCGGGGGCAACGACAATTACACCGAACAGGACGTGGCCGAGGTTGCCCGTGCCGTGACCGGATGGCGCGTCAATGACACCACCTTTACGGCGTTTTTCGACCCCGGGCGCCATGATGAAGACGCGAAAACCATTTTTGGTCGCACCGGCAATTACGACCTGGACGGAGTTATTGACCTTATTTTCACCGAGAAAGCTCCTGAGGTTGCCTGGTTTCTGAGCACCAAAATCTACACCATGTTTGTGAGTGCCGAGCCCGAGCCGGCGTTCATCGCCACCATGGCCCAACACTGTCAGCAGGTGGATTTCAACATTGCTGAATTACTCCGCATGGTGCTGAAAAGTGAACACTTTTTTGATGAGCGTTTTCGCGGGTGCCGAATTAAAAGTCCGGCCGAGGTCTTCCTGGGCTTTCTGCGTCACGTTGAGCTGGAACCTACCCCGGTATTGCGTGAGTATATCCGCCTGAGCATGCAAAATCTCAACGAGGAGCTGCTCCGACCAGATACCGTCTTTGGCTGGGACGGCTACAATCCACCCTCATCCGACGGACTGCCGGGTCACCTGGCCTGGCTGAATACCAGCCTGCTGCCTACTCGATGGAATAATCTGACCGATATCCTGTTTGGCCGCAACGATTCCGGCACGGTCTACAACCCGGTCCGCCTCGTGGAGAAAATTACCGATCCGGATAATCCCTTCTCCGTAGCGACCAGCCTCGCCCGTCACCTGCTGGCCGTACCGTTATCCCTTTCGGATATCCGTGACGTTGAGGAGCCCTTCGCCGGGGATACGATGTACCCGCCGGATACCACGGGGCTAAGTTCAGAGGAAATCAATCTGGCCAAAATCCTGCTGGGACCGATTCCATGGTATGAATGGCGTACCCAGACTACCACGTCCGGTGAACGGTACTACGAAAACGCGCTGCTGGTCCAGTTACGTGAGTTTTTGAGTTATCTGGTGCAGCTGCCCAGCTATCAACACTACTAATAACGGTCAAATTCATGTGTCAAAAGCATCACCATCAAGGCAGTTCCCGATCGGGAAGTGATAACCGAAGCGCAGATCAAAAACGTCGTGGTGCCCGCATGCAGGATGGGCAGGATCACGCCACCGACCATTCCCTGTGGACGCGCCGGAGTTTTCTGCAGACCCTGGGACTCGGAAGCCTTGCCGGCGGTCTCATGCTGCAATCCGTTCCGGTGAGTGCCATGAAGAACTCCCGCTTTCTGAACCGCTTGTCGACCTCGGAAAATAATCGGGTACTCATCCTGATTCAGCTCAGCGGTGGCAACGACGGTCTGAATACGGTTATTCCGGTCACCAACGATATTTACTACCAGAAACGTCCCACCATCGCCATACGCCGCCAGGATGCCATCGCCCTGAGTGATGATATCGGTCTGCATCCGTCCATGGTCTCACTGCGTGGACTGTGGGACGACGGTGCGATGAGTATTGTACATAATGTAGGCTACCACAATCATAGCCGGTCACACAGCAGGGGCACCGATGTCTGGGTTTCCGGCAGTTCCTCCTCAGAAAATCTGACTACGGGCTGGGCCGGCCGGTTTCTGGTTGAAGACAACCCTTCCTTCATTGAAAATCCTCCGGAATTCCCCCTGGGCGTGCGTATCGGTGGCTCTGCATCCATGTTTCAGACCGAGTTCGGTAATCTTGGCGTCACGTTTGGCGGGGCCGGCCAATTCGGACAGTTTCTGGAGCAGGGAGGTTTTTACGATGAAGCCAACGTACCCGATACGCCCTATGGCCGGTCGTTGGCCTACACCCGGCGTGTTGCCAACGCCTCCTTCAAATATCTGGAGTCTATCCAGGGAGCTGCTGAGCGGGCGCAGAACGCAGCAACGTATCCGGACTCCGGACTGGCACGGAGTCTGGCCATTGTTGCGCGGCTGATCCGGGGTGGACTGCCAACCAAGGTGTTTCTGGTGAGTCGGGGCGGGTTTGATACCCACAACAACCAGGGAGGTACCGATGGGGGACATGCAGCCAGTCTGGCCGATGTGGCGGATTCGGTCCGCGCTTTTTACGATGACCTGGGCGCCGACGGGCTCAACGGCCGGGCGCTGACCATGACTTTCTCCGAATTTGGTCGCACCTTGAATGAGAACGGTTCGCAGGGAACGGATCACGGCTCCTCGGCTCCGGTTATGCTTTTTGGTCCGGTCAACGGCGGATTCTTCGGAGAGCATGCCAACCTCACTGATCTGGACCGCAGCGGGGATCCGCTCTATGAACTGGACTACCGTTCGGTGTACTCCTCTATCCTGGATAACTGGTTTGAACTCGGCGAGCAGGCCCGCTCAGGGGTCATTGAGGGCGATTTCACGCCACTGGATATCGTTTCACCTCCGGCTACATCGACCTACAACACCGGTACCCTGCCTGTTGCGGCGGAGCTATTGCAGAACTACCCGAATCCGTTCAATCCGGCTACTGTCATTGCTTTCCGGCTGCCCGAAACCATGACGATTCGCCTGGAGGTGTACGATACGGCCGGTCGGCTGATCCAGCTGTTAACGGAAGGGACCCGTCCGGCCGGTTACCACGAAGTACGCATCAATGCCTCAGAAATGGCTTCGGGTGTGTATCTTTACCGACTCAACACACCGGGCGCAACGCTGACCCGACACATGACGTTAATCCGATGATCTTACCCCCTTCCGGTAATTCGGGCTCCGCGCCTTCCAGCCGGGTTTTCAAAAACGTACTGCTGTTGCTTATGGCCACCCTGTTGGCGGGGTGTGGTATATTTGACAGTGGTTCAGATGCAACGCCGCAGGGGGTGGATGCCCGTGCCTTGCATCCGGTGCTGATCAACGGCAAGTGGGGTTTCATTGGTGGCGATGGTTCGGTCAGGATACCGCCCCAATATGATGAGGCCCGATTTCCGTCGGGAGGAATGGTCGCTGTGCGGTCGGGCACACGATGGGGCTTTTTGCCCGAGGCCGATGCCGGTTCGTCAATTACCGTGCAGTTTGCCCAGGCCGGCGATTTCTACGAAGACCGGGCCGCGGTACGACCGGAGGTCACGGCAGGATACGGCTACATCGACCCTTCCGGGAACATGGTCATTCAGCCGGAATACGATGCCGCGGGGATGTTTTCCGAAGGCCGGGCTGCGGTACTGTCAGACGGCCTGTGGGGGTACGTGAACGCTACCGGCGAGGTGGTCCTCTCACTGCAATACAGTCAGGCGGGACGATTCTCTTCCGGTCTTGCTGCCGTGGAGACCGCTGAAGGATGGCAGTACGTCGGACTAGACGGTGAAACCATCATCCAGCCCGGATTCCGACTGGCTTTTGCCGGTCCTTTTGCTGACGGCCTGGCACCCGTGCAGACCACGGAAGGCTGGGGGTACATCGATGAGAACGGGGTACTGACCATTCCGGTGCGATTTGAGGAGGCTTTTGCCTTTTCTCAGGGTCTTGCCCGCTTCCGTTCCGGCAGCTATTACGGGTTCATCAACACCAGCGGTGAGGTGGTCATTCAGCCGCAGTTTGATGAAGCCCGGGATTTCAGCGAAGGCATGGCCGCCGTGCGCATTGGCTCGGCCTGGTTTTATATTCGTTCAGTTGACGGTCGGCTTGCCTTTTTGCCGCCCGACGGAGCTTCGGGTGCCGGCGACTTCCGCAGTGGTCTGGCCCGGGTACGAATTGGCGGCGAAGATCCTTTTTTCGGCTATCTGAATGCAACCGGTACCTACGTTTGGTTCCCATCGAAATGAAATCCCGTATGCAGTTATCCTCCAGAATTATGAAACACCGGTGGTATACATCCCGATCATCCCTGTGGCTGATGGTAGGCGTGCTGCTGTTCACAGGCTGCAATCTTTTCGACAGCAGCGATTCGGCCACCACGTCGGATGTGGCACTCTTTCCGGTTCTGCTTAATGACCGATGGGGCTACATCAACGCCGAAGGGGTGATGGTACTGCAGCCGGTATACCAGCAGGCGGGTCGGTTTTCTGAAGGTCGGGCGCCGGTACGGTTCAGCTTTCGCAACCATTTCATTGATGGCACCGGCGAAATTGCCATTGACGGGAGGGGTGTTTTTCAGGATGTGCGACCGTTTCAGGATGGTCGCGCTGCCGTCCGGTTGCAGAACCGGTGGGGATTTGTTGACAGGGACGGACAGTTTGTCATCAATCCGGTGTACCGGGGCGCCGGCGACTTCTCCGAAGACCGTGTTTTTGTGCGCAGTGTGGATTTCGGCAGCTATTTTTACCTGACCGGGGAGGGATCGGTTCTGCCCTATCCGGAGGGCATCAACGGCTTTCAGCCTATTGCGGATAACCAGTTTAACGATGGGCTGGCGCTGATTCGCACCTCCGACCGTTACGGGTTCATAAATACAGACGGTTCGCTGGCTATAGAACCGGTCTATGCCGAGGCATTGCCATTTTCACAGGAACTTGCCGCAGTGAAGGTAGCCGATCGCTGGGGGTATATTAATCGCGATGGCGTAGTTTTGATTTCACCACAGTTCATCAGTGCCGGCCGTTTTGCCGATGAACGGGCCCCGGTACGGCGGGATTCCAACCAATTCGGGTACGTAGACACTTCCGGAAGGATCATTATTTCCGAGCAGTTTGACCAGGCCCGGGTATTCAGTCAGGAACGTGCTGCAGTGCAGCTGGACGGCAAGTGGGGGTTCATCGACCTCCAGGGTAATCCGGTTACCGAGATCCGGTTTGATGAGGTCGAGGATTTTTACATGGGATTGGCACGCTTTACCCTGCTGGTGCCGACCGATGACGGGCAGGTACCGTCCTTTGGCTATATCAATCGTGATGGAAGAATCGTCTGGCCGGCTTCGCGGTAGCACCCCCGAGGAATCACCTGGCGCCTACACGCACGTGACCCCGGCAGTGCGCAAGCCGGCTACCTGTAGGTGCTCCGTGCAGTTGCTACGGTTACTGCCATAATTAAAAACCCCGGGCAGTTTGCATGCCGGCTACCCGATAACCCGCTGCACCATTTATCCGTCAGGTGCCGGCTCATTCAGGGCGATGCATCCGCCGTAACGGTTTGCTGTCTGCCAAACCGGTAGTTCACCCACAGGGATGCGATGATGACCACCCCGCCGATGGTGAGTCGGAGAAGGTCGGCGTCTTTATTCCAGAACAGCAGGTTGACCAGGATTCCGGCAGGGATCAGCATATTGTTCATGATGGCCAGCGTGCCGGCGTCAACCATCGTGCCTCCCTTGTTCCACAGAAAAAGTCCTGCACCCGAGGCTCCCACGCCCAGCCACAGCAGTATACCCCATTGGAGCGTGGTTTCGGGCATCATGGCCGTGTTTCCAAACAGCAGGAAAGAGGGCAGGGTAATCAGCAGTCCGCCCAGGAAGAAGTACCCGAAAAAGCGGTACTGCGGCAGATCAACCGGATAGCGGCGGACCAGATTGGCGTACCCGGTCTGTCCGGCAGCAAAAGCGAAGTTTGCAGTCTGAATCAAGGCGAATCCGGTCAGGAAAGACCCCGTAATGCCATCGTATCGGATGTAGCCCGCACCCAGTACTGCCAGAAAAGCGGAGGCCAGGGCGATGGCACTGAACCGCCGGTTCAGCGCGTCGTCAATCAGGGATACATACAGGGGGGTGGTAACGGTGAACAGAAGGACCTCCGGTACGGTCAGGTACAGAAACGACCGGTACAGGCACAGGTAGGTGATACCAATCATTAATGCGCCGACAACCATGGTTCCCAGTTTAAGCGGGGTTGGGATCCCGTTCCAGCGGGTCAGCGGAAGGAAGAGCAATCCGGCCAGTACTACGCGGGTGAGCACGGCAAAATCCCCGTCTACTTTGCCGGCCAGGTATACATCGATCAGGCTGAAGGAGAAGGCCCATAAAAATGTGATGGCAATGAGATACCGCATGAGGGACTTTTCGGATGGGTTCAGGTTAGGCGTCGGTCAAATGTACGCAGTGTGAGGGGCATCCACAACGGCGCGCGCTGGGATAGACCAGCTCCGCGCTCCGCTTTGGCGGTCGATGTTGCCGCATACCCGGCAGCCGCATCCACAACGGCGCGCGCGAAGCGCTGTTTTCTTTGATTCCGCTTCCCTCCTGCGTATTTTCTACCACGATGTAGTGTGAAATCCTCCCCTTTTTACCCTCTGTGTTGCCCCTCCTCATAATTTTGCTCGTAATTACGACCAACGGGCCCCTGTACGGGCAGCTGCCCCTGCCGGGTCGCGCTGTTGTAACACAGTGGGGAATGGACGACGGACTCCCGCAGAGCTCTGTGAACGATATAATCCAGACCCGCGACGGCTACATCTGGCTGGCTACCTTCGGCGGACTGGTTCGCTTTGACGGGGTTAACTTCACCGTCTTCGATCGCTCCAACACCCCCGGCATGCTCTCAGACCGTATCCTCGGCTTGCTGGAAGACCGGAACGGGGCGCTCTGGCTCAAAACCGAACGCGGATTTCTTCGGTTCACAGACACCGGGGTGACACCCTATTTTTTTGAAGCAGCATCCCAGATTTTTTCTCCTCACCTCCTGCGTATTGATGACGAGGGTAACCTTTGGGTAACCGCCGTTGAACATGCCTTCTATTACGACCAGGAGGAAGGCTTTATCCGCGCCCGGATTCGTGTCGATTCCGCCTCCGTGCAGTCCGCCATCCGGGACACATCGGGTGTCTGGTTAACCATCAGCAGGGATGTATACAAAACTCTGGGTAAAGACATCGTCCGGATGGGTGACGTACGAGAATACATGCGCTATGAACTCATGGATGTCAGGGAGCATCCCGCCGGTTCCGGAACCTATTTTCTGGCCGGTAGTCGGGACGGGGTTTTACGCGTGCAGGATGGCGAGGTCCGCCAATATCTGGAAACGGAGGGCTTGCCCTCATCGTACACGCGCTTTTTTTACATCGACCGTGACAACCGGCTCTGGATCACCGGCTTTCGCGGAGTGGCCTACCGGGATGGTGATCGCTTTATACAACTGGACATCCCTGAACTCACCGGCGATTTTGAAATCACCGGTATGCTTCACGATGCCGAAGGAAATTACTGGTTCAGCACCTCCGGAAACGGTTTCTTCCGTGTACGACGGGCACTTATTGAGGCCATTACCCTGCAGGATGGTCTCACCAATGACATCATGCTCTCCATGACTACCCTGCAGGACGGCACCCGATTGTATGCTACCAATTGCGGAGGTGTCTTTACCGACCGCGATGGTCAGATTCGCCCTGCCGGGGTCAATGAACACCTTCCCAACCTGTGCATCTGGTCGGTACTGCAGCGCCGTGACGGAAGCATCTGGATGGGATCCCGGGGGCTGTATACAACGACCTCGACCGACCTTCCCGGAACCTTCTTCCCTCCATCCGATGAATTTCAGTGCAACGAGGTATTCGCTTTGTATGAGGACCGGTTTGACACCCTGTGGATCGGGTGCCAGAACGGGTTGTATTCCTACACGGACGCGCAGGGATTTACCAGCTACACAACCCGGGACGGTTTATCCTACAATGACACCCGGACCCTGTTTGAAGACCGGGAGGGACGGCTTTGGGTGGGTACAACGCAAGGGTTGAATCTGAAAACCGAATCCGGATTTCAGCAGGTTGAACTCATGGGCGGAATGGCCGGCGCAGGCAGCAGCGAAGAGCCCTATGTGCGAGCCATCCACCAGGATGACGAAGGGGTGCTATGGGTAGGAACCTATGGGAGCGGACTGTTTCGTCGTGAGGATGACCGCCTGACCCGTTACACCCGTGCCGAGGGCCTGTTCGACAATGTGATTTCCCATATCGTAGAGGACGATGCCGGTAATTTCTGGATGGGCAGCAACCGCGGGATTTCCCGGATTCAGCGGCAGAATCTGAATGATTTTGCCTATGGGCTGACCGGCGAAGTCGCGGCGTATTCCTACGGAGTGGGTGAAGGGATGCCATCGTCCGAAACCAATGGCGGATTTCAGCCAAGTACCCTGACTGATGCTGACGGTCGTATCTACTTCCCGACCGTTGAAGGCGTTGCTGTAGTCAATGCCCGTGAAGTCAACTACAACCCGTTACCGCCGCCGGTGTACCTGGAGGAATTCCGAACGGGTCGGACCGTCCTGCCCCTGAGCGAAGAAATCCGTCTGCCGCACGATAACGCCTACATCCAGATCAATTATACTGCACTGAGTTTTCAGGATGCATCCAAAATTCGCTTTCGCTATACCCTGGATGGATTTGACCAGGACTGGTTTGAGGTTGGGAACAACCGTACAGCACTCTATACACGAATCCCTCCGGGTACATATCGCTTCCGGGTTCAGGCCAGCAACAATGACGGGGTCTGGAACAATGAGGGTGCTTCGGTGGCCATCACGGTAGTTCCTCCGTTTTGGGGGACGCCCTGGTTCCGGGGTTTGCTGGGGCTCATGGCAGTGGGATTGATATCCGGTGCATATTACTACCGGGTGAACCGGCTGGAAGCTGAAAACGAACGGCAACGTCGTTTTTCGGAAAAACTCATCGCCTCCCAGGAGCAGGAGCGTTCGCGTATTGCATCGGAGCTGCATGACGGGCTGGGACAGCAGGTCCTGGTCATTAAAAATCATGCGGAGCTTATCCGAATGCGACGGGAGTCAGACATTGCATTGACAAAAGAACTCGGTGAAATTGCCGAAAATGCGCAACGGGTTATTTCGGAAGCCCGGAATATTGCCCATAACCTGCGGCCCGTTCACCTCGAAAAATTCGGTCTGACCGAAGCGCTCTACGCGCTTATGGCCGAGGTTGACCGGACTTCGCAGCTACAATGGGAATTTCTGGTTCCGGAACTTACCGGTGTTTTGCCGGTTGAACATGAAATCAACTTTTACCGGGTTATTCAGGAAGCAATTACCAACATTCAGAAACATGCGGGCGCTGAAAATGCCGGGGTAATCATTCGTCGTGCTGATGCGGCCATCCGTGTTCAGATTTTTGATGACGGAATCGGTTTTGATCAGAACCAGGCCCGGAATGCCGCCGGAATGGGTTTTACGGGAATGCTGGAGCGCATTGAGCTGATGGGCGGTAACGTTCAGATTCGTTCAACGCCCTTTGAGGGAACAGAAATCACCATCGAAATAGCAGAAAACAGACATGCAGCAGCAAAGCGTTAAAGTACTCATTGCCGATGATCACGAGCTCATCCGGGGCGGACTTCGTCAGGTTTTGCAGCTCGAGGCTGCCTTTGAGGTATTTGAGGCAGCTGACGGAGAAGCAGCCCTGGCGCATATCCGCCAGAAAAAACCGGATATTGCCGTGCTGGACATTGAAATGCCGGGCATCACCGGTTTCGAGGTTGCTCGACGGGTCCAGAGTGAAGGTTTGCCAACGCACGTGATTATTCTGACGATGTACCGGGATGAAAGTATGTTTAACCGGGCGCTGGATGTGGGTATTAAAGGGTATGTTCTCAAGGAGAATACAGTGGGAGAGATTGTCAAGGGGATAAAGACGGTGCTGGATGGCGGCTATTATATCAGTCCGGTTTTATCTGATTTACTCATGCAGCGTCATCACCCGTCCGGCGAGAATTCAAAGTCGGAGCTTGAGAAACTCACGCCCACTGAAAAAGGGGTGCTTGAGGAGCTTGCTGCTATGAAAACCAATCAGGAAATTGCAGACAGCTTGCATGTGAGTATCAAAACGATTCAGAATCACCGCAGTAATATCTGTTCCAAACTGGGACTGCAGGGTGCCCATGCGCTGCTGCGTTATGCTACGGAACACATTAAAAAGTAATGCGTTAAGGTCAGTCCTCAAGGTTTTCGGCGAAGCATCTGGGTACTAGTACCCAGATAAATTGAATACCTCTACCCATAGATTTAAGGTCGGGTAAGCAGGATATTGTGTCAGGGAACAAACGTAGCGTACAGATTGTGGGTATAAGCGATTCAAACTTGTTGTGGTGCAAAGCCTGCTGGACCGTCACGTTTTGTGCCACACCATTTTTAATGCACCTGTTAATCTACTGTTCGCTGTAATCAGGAGGGAAAAACTACCCCAGCGTAGTTCACACTAACGATACTAACTGAGGGGGCGTTACTACGACCCGGCTTCCGGAGTGGCTATTGATGCAGTCTTAGGGAGTCGGGTCGTTTCTTATTGCAGGATAATCAGGCTCAGTGCCATTACGGCCATTCCGCTGATCAGGCCGTACATCGCGATATGATGTTCACCGTACTTTTCGGCCGCCGGCAACAGTTCATCCAGCGAAATGTATACCATAATGCCTGCAACGCCGGCGAAAATAGCGCCGAAGGCCGCATCAGACAGTATCTGAATAAGCAATACGTACCCAACCACGGCACCCACCGGCTCCGCAAGTCCGGCCAGCACCGAAAAATACAGCGCCTTACGTTTGCTGCGGGTAGCGTAATACATCGGCGCGGCAATAGCCACCCCTTCCGGTACATTATGGATGGCGATGGCGATGGCAATGGAAATTCCCAGGGTTGGGTCCTCAATAGCGGCCATGAAGGTGGCCAGTCCTTCAGGGAAATTGTGGATTCCGATAGCCAGTGCTGTGAAAATACCCATCCTGCGAAGCTGATCGGTGTGCAGTTTGGGGTAGCCTTTCCGGAATACCGAAGGCGGCTCGGGCTGTAACGGATGATTACGGATAATCTGCTTCGATGGGTTGTCCAGCGACGGAAATACGGTAAGCTTATCGGCTTCCCGGATTTCATGGGGGTTATGACTGGACGGAATCAGCGCATCAATAATGGCTATGACCAGAATGCCGATAAAAAAACCAATCGTGGTGTACAGGTAGCCCGAAGATTCCCCGAAATGCCCGCTGAGCGACTCATTGGCCTTGGGTATAATTTCAACAAAGGACACGTAAATCATGACTCCCGCCGAAAACCCCAGGGCTGCCGCCAGAAACCGTGGATTAAATGATCGTGAGAAAAACGACATCAATCCGCCTACACCGGTGCTGAGTCCGGCAATAAGCGTCAGTAAAAATGGCAGGTAATAGGGTTCCAGGTTCATAAAAGGTCAGTTATCTCTTTTGTGCGATGAAAAATCCGTAACTGATATAATCCTTGTATTGCTCGTACAGGTCGATTTCTAACGATTCGTTTTCTACAATGCTGACGGCCTCAGGAGCGTGTCCGTGCTTTTCCAGAAAGCTATCGAAACGCCCTCGCATGGGTTTATAGTACGTTTCCATCCAGCTTTCATAAGGCAGGAAAAAGAATCCGGCGGGGATGAAGCCTTGTTGTTCCAGTACCCTCATTTTACCAGACACCGTGTCAATTTCCGGATATTCGCGATTCCAGTGTTCCTGTATAGGTGCCGGGCGTTTATTCGTTTTCCAGGTTAGTTCACTGAGAGCGAGGAATCCGCCGGAATTCAGAAATGATTTCCAGTAAGTTATCCCTGCCTCGAATCCAATGTTGTAAATAGCTCCTTCACTCCAGATTAAATCCAATGAATCCGAACTGAACGGAAGATTGTCCATGGATGCCTGTACGGTATTAATGCGGTCGGATACACCCTGTTCGGCTGCTTGTCTACGGAGTATATCTAGAAATTCCGGAAACAAATCGACTGCGGTAATATTCCCGTTTAGTTTGTGGGCAAGTACCATGGTTTGCGCACCGGTTCCGCAGCCAATATCGGCTATATTCAGGTTTGGTACACTCATTTGATTAACGAAATCCAATGCCCGCAGGGTGTCTGTATCGCTTCCGGGACCTTGTCTTTGGGCAAGCAAATGAAAATCTATTAACAGTCTGAGTTCGGTTTCGGTCATTTCTGTGAGACGATTATGTAACGATGGTGTTCCCGCCTTGACCACTGTGCAGCTTATAGCGCTAGAAAATACTGTATTTATTGAATACTTGATGCTTCAATTCCATTAGACAATGAGCTGTATTCATACCAGTATAGTTTTCGTCACGAGCCCGACCGGAAGCGTGGAGCACCTGAAAAAGAATGCCTGGTTAAACGGCACTGTTCCGCAACCGGAGATAGTGTAGCAGAAACAGCAGGCTGCCGGCCAGGCTCATTACACTGGCCAGAATTATGGCCGAGCTGTACGAACCGGTAAGGTCAAAGAGTAACCCTCCGCTGAACGGACCGGCAATTCCGGCGATGGCATACCCTACAAAGATATAGGGATAGACGATGCCGAGGTTGCCGACACCGAATTCCTGTGCGGTTTCTTTGGCGAACAGCACGAAATTACCCCCGAATCCGAACCCGACCAAAAAGGAAAGAACCAGATAAACCGCCCCGGTTAGCGGAACCAGGTCAAAGGCGAGAATGGCCCCGGCCTGAAAAAGAAGCGCCAGGAAAATACCCATACTGGCACCGGTGTAGTCGCTCAGGAATCCCCAGGTAAGCCGGCCGGCGAAGTTGGCCACGGCAAATACCGATACACCCAGAAGCAGATGCCCGGTGGTTACATCCGCTTGCCCGCCAATTAGTTTGAGGCTGCCGATGACCAGTAGTCCGGCAAAGGTGCCCAGAAATATGCCGATAAACAACTTTTGAAACACGGGGGATTTCAGGAACGCGGCAGGTTTTACATCCGTCGCATTTTTTCCGGTCTGGTCCGATGCAGGCTGTACTACAAAGGTTGATAAAACCACAATGATCAGCCCATATCCAACCCCGACGATGGTCATCAGATCCAGGACATTCCGGCCGGTGCTGAGCAGCTGCTCAGCTACTTCCGACATGAACACTGCGCCCAGGCCAAACCCTGCCGCTGCTATACCGGTAATCAATCCTTTTTTCTCCGGAAAGCACTGTACCGATGTGGTCAGTGCCATCCAGTAACCGAATCCGGTGGCAATACCCCCCAAAACACCGATTCCGGCAAGTACAATGGGGAAACTGCCCCCGGATGCACCGGCAATCAGATAACCGCCGGCAAACAGCAGTCCGGCAATGTGCCCTATGTACCGGGCTTTGATACGCTTTCCAAGCTGACCCACAAAAATCATGGTTACCGGAAAGATGGCGATGAGTAACCCGAAAATGAGCTGTGCCTGGGAGGCAGAGAAAGCGTAGTCGCGTGTGAGCTCAGCGGCAAATATACTCCAGGCATAGACGCTGCCTATACACAGCATAACAACGAACGAGGCGAAAACAGTTATATATCGTCCCATAATAAATCCTGTTAACAAATGCTTTTTAAACGTGTTTCAAAAAAAGATCATCTGGTCCATAAATCCATTTTTAGTTAAGCCTAACAATTAGAAAATAGCTGTTTTTTTGTATCAAAACACTACTTTTTGGGAATTTTTGACCTTTTTATCTAAAATAGGGTTCTGCGCTTCATGTAAGCGCTGACAGGATGCTGGCCGCCGGTTCAACCAGACAGAAGGACGGATGACTGCTGCGCGATTAAACCGATGTGGCTTCCTTCCCGGGAGGGGACCACCGCAACCTCAGAAACGATAGGTATAACTCACTTTAACCGAACCGCTGGTCTCCAGCGGACGGAGCCGGTCGGTTTCATTGAGCCAGTTGTACGTGTACACCAGGTATAGGTCCGCCCCGGGGCGAATAATCCATCGCAGGCGCTGATACAGACCCACCAGCTCGCTCAGGGTGTCGTATTGCAGCACACCCGTGAACGAAACAAAAGGGGTGAAGTCGAGGTTGCCACGGACCCGCATCAGGTCGGTGGTAAAGCTCCCCTCGGAAAGGTCGACAATGGTGTGCGACCACTCCCCGGAGACATTGATGCCCGGTGCCGGACGAAGAATAGCAGCCGATTCAATTTCAGTGCGGGTTCCGGTCCAGAATCCTTCGTAAGCCACCTCAAATTCAGCGAATATCGGCATGGCACGGTTGGTCTGAACCCAAATTTCTCCGGTCAGATCGGTGTACTCCCCGGCGGGAATGATGATGCTGCCATCGCGGCGGATGTCAAAGGATGCATCGAGTCGTTCGTAAAACCGGCCGATTTCAACGCCGAATTCGACGCCCGATTCCAGGTTTACATTCAGGGGTTCCCAGTTGATCTGGGTGGTTTCAGCCCGGAAATCCATGTCCATGAGGTACTCAAAATACAGCTCGGTATTCAGGCTGCGCAGCCAGGAAATGCTGTTGGTCACCCTGGTAAAGCCGATGGTGGGCTGGAAACGACGGAACCCGTTTCTGGGAGCAAACCCAACGGCCGGATTGTAGGCTTCGCCGAACTCCCGGTAACTGGCATGACCGTAAAAGGGGAAGTTGGGGAAGGTGACCCGAACGCCCCGTGCACTGCGGTCGCCCAAGGTGTTGTCGTCACCCGGCATGCTGGTGGTATGACCCACGAAAAACGCCTGAAACTGCAAATTTTTGCTGCCCATAAACCGGGAGGTACCCAGTTCAAGATCAGCGCCGAAGGTCTCGCGTGCAAAGGCATCCGCTTGACCAAAACGGTCGCGACGGGTGTAGATCACGCCGAATTTGCTCTCCGACCCGAAGTTTTGAGTGACACGGGCGACGGTGAAGTCCTCCGAAAAGCGTTCATCGGTTTCACCAGTGCGTATCTGGTACAACCCGATTCCCGTGTTGCCGGTCCGGCCAATAACGCGCGCGCCCAGGGTGATGGGGATGGGGTTGCCTCCTGCAAGACCAATTCTGCGACTGAAAAAGGGGTTGGGACCGCTGGCCGGCGCAAAGGAGAAAATGCTGCTCCCCTCCAGGAAGAAGTCGCGTTGCTCGGGGAACTGCAGAGGGAAACGGGTCAGATTGACCCGCCGCTGGTCCACTTCGGCTTCGGCGAAGTCCGTGTTCACGGATAAACTGCTGCGGATGCCCGGAGTAATGCTGTAGGTTATATCAAAGCCGGCATCGTGACGGAAATCGTTGGAAGCCGGAGCATCAGCCGGCCAGCTTCGGGCAGGACTGGCCATCACATAGGGTTTAACCTCCAGGCCTACACCCTGGCTCAAGCCTTCCAGCCCGGTCAGCACACCGGCGTTCTGCGGACGGAAAAGTCCCTGATTTTGTCGCCATCCGGCCCAGACAATTTCTTCGTTGTAGCGGCGAACAGTGCGCTGAAAATTGATGCCCCAGGTAGGATTTTCCGGATTGAAATCCAGGGTCCGGAAGGGAATACGTACTTCTATCGTCCAGCCTTCGTTAGTCACCTGCACCCGGGCATCCCAGATGCCGTTCCAGGCTTTGTTCACACTGCTGCCCTGCCCGGTGGTGAGCAGGCCGTCACCCATAAGTCCGGCCGGATTCATTTCGAAGAAGTAGGCGGTGCGACCGTCGTTGAAGGTATCCATAATCCACATAAAGCGATCATCCGGACCCAGACCCTGATCGCGGCGTTTTTCCCATCCGCGGATACCATCCGGGTCGGTGTCAAACAGTTGCGCCGCGATGTACAGGTTGTCGTTATCGTAGGCAATTTTGATCACCGTGTGTTGTGTGGGGGAGGCTCCTTCCACAGGGAACTGCTGCCGGAAGTCGGAAATTCCTTCGATGCGGTTCCAGACAGACTCATCCGGAACGCCGTCCAGCTGAATGGTCTCGCCGGACTGCAGACGGACGGCCTGCATAATTTTGGCTGTGCCATCCGGCCTCATGTCATCGCCCGGCCTCATGTCATCGCCCGGCCCCACGTCATTGCCAGGCCTCACGTCACCATCCTGCACCACGCCATCCGGCCCCTCGCCATCGCCCGGCGATTGCAGCGGGGAGGTGCTGCCGAACTCCGGTACGGGTTCCGATGCTATGGTCTCTGCATCCGGGACCGGTGCCGTGGCCCCCTCCGCCGTTACGGAATGTAACGCAAGCAGTGTTATGAACAGTCCAGCCACCCACCGGCTTCGTACGGACTGCCGGGCAGGAGCTGCCCCGCGTGTATCCGGTGGATTGCAGGAGTCGGACGCAGATACAGTAGGTGGCAGCAGGGCAGACGACATGGGGTGCAGGTAGTTAGGTTAAAATTCATGCAAGGATGTAAATATCCCGCTTTTGCGGGTCTGAGTTTGCAAATATGCGTTAAATAGAATTCAGATAAGCACGATGGTTTTTCAACACTGAAATTGATATCCAACCGGTTATACCATCCTGAAAGATGCCGATAACCAAAAATGTTACGGAAATCACGTAACTTGATGTACAACCACGATACATCCGGGGGGACGGTATCGGGAAATTGTGCAGCCTAATTTACAGACGATAAACCACCGGCAGTTCCTGTCTGTTGTGGTTTTTTTATCAAGTACGGATATGAGGGTACAAACAGCGCGGTCGAACCGCAATCGCAAACCACCTGCGGGCAGGATGTGGTTTTGGAGGGTAATACTGCCGGTGTTATGGCTATGCCTGCCTGTGCTTTCCGCCGAGGCTGCCGCTGTGAACGGTATACCGGCCGGTCCGGCGATGCATACCTTGGGTGAGGCGGAACCCGCCACCCGGCTGCAACCCGACCCAACCGGTGCCGACGGGTACGCAATGGAAGGCCGGCAACCCCTGACCTGGGGAATTTTCGCTTACCTGGGCGTTGAGCGTACCCGTGAACAGTATGCACCTCTGATAGCCTACCTCAACGAAAATCTGGACGATTTCTACGTTACCATGCAGGTTGTACCCATGGACAGCATCTATGCGGGAATCAATCGGCGGGCTTTCGACCTGGTGACCACCAATCCTACCCATTATCTGGCAGTCCGACGGCAATTCCCGCTCTCCGGAGTGCTGGCCACCCTCGTGTCTACCGATCCCATGGGCGGTCCTCAGCGACATCTGGCCGGTGTGATTCTGACGATGCAGTCCAGCACCCACATCCGCAGCCTGGAGGATGTACGTGGAAAGGTCGTGACGGCACCCAGTACCCAGCACATGGGAGGCTACCGGGCACAGGCTATGGAGCTGGCTCTCAGCGGCGTTGATCTGCCGGAAGACCTCAGGGGACTCATCCTCACCGGTGAGCACAAGGAGTCGGTACGAACCCTGCTGCGCGGCGAGGCGGAGGTGGCGTTTATCCGCAGCGGTATCATTGAAGAGATGGTGGCCGAGGGAAGCCTCGATCCCGCTCAGATCTACGTAATCAATGAGCGGCTCTACGATTATTTCGGCTACATCACCTCCACCCGCCTGTATCCGGAATGGCCGGTTTTTGCCCTTCCGCATGCCGATGAGCGGGCTGTCAGATACGTAACGGCTGCGCTGTTGGCTCTCGACCCGGAAGATCCTGCTGCCCGGCAGGCTGGTATTTACGGGTACACCATCCCGGCCGATTATCTGGACGTGGAAGTGCTGGCCCGCACCCTGAGGCTGCCGCCCTTTGATGACGTCCCCGAAACCCAGATCCGGGACGTCTGGCGCGACTGGTGGCAGTTCATCCTGGCCGGTTCCTTTGCCACCCTGCTCATTCTGGGGCTTATGATCGGGTGGGTGGTTACCCTGACCCGTGAAAAACATACCCGCAGAGCCTACGAGCAGCAGATTCTAACAGCCAACAAGGACCTGGAAGCCAGCGCTACGGAAAATCATCGGCTTGCCATCCGGGCTGAGGAGGCCAATCAGGCCAAGAGCCGTTTCCTGGCCAACATGAGCCACGAAATCCGCACCCCGCTGAACGGGGTAATCGGGTTCAACGACCTCCTCCTGCGCACACCGCTGACCACCGTACAGCAGGAATATGCCCGTAATGCACGTACCTCCGGGGAGTCGCTGCTGGCCATAATTAATGACATTCTGGATTTTTCAAAAATTGAGGCCGGCAGACTGGAGCTGGATATCGTTGAAACCGATATGGTGAAAATCTGCGAGGAAGCCATTGACCTGGTCAAGCCTGTGATAGCCGATAAAGGTCTGGAACTCCTGCTTTCGATACCTCCTGATATGCCCCGACGTGTGATGGCAGATCCGGTGCGGGTTAAGCAGATACTCAGCAATTTGCTGAGCAACGCAGTGAAGTTCACCCGTGAAGGATTTGTGCGGCTGGATGTAACCTTCCGGCCTGACCCGAATCATGATGCCCGGGGATATTTTGGTTTTCGGGTGACTGATACCGGTATCGGCATCACGCCGGAGCAGCAATCCAAATTGTTTCAGGCGTTTCATCAGGCCGATGCGTCTACAACACGCAAATTCGGCGGTACCGGACTGGGATTGGTAATTTCAAGTTTGCTGGCCTCCAAAATGGACAGCACTATTCGTCTGGAAAGCACCTTCGGCGAGGGCAGTGTTTTCATGTTTGATCTGCATGCCCAATACAATCCGGATGCCCCCCCGGCTGCGGGCTCGCCTGACGATCCGCTTCCCTTGCGTCGCATTCTGTTAGCCGATTGCTCAACACAATCTTCTGTTTTGATAGGCGACATGCTCACGTGGCGGGGTGCTGAAATTGTGCGGGCAGGTACGCCGGATGATTTGCGCCAGGTGCTGGCCGGCCCGGAGGGCTTCGACCTGCTGATCGTAGATCTGAACCTGGGTTCAGAGCCCGCCGAGGCCCTGGAGATCATCGCTGATCTGACGGGGAAAACCGGGTCCGGACGTAGTCCCCTGCCGGTTATTCTCATGCACCAGGCCGTATTCGAAGAGGACATCCTCCGGCAGATTGATCGAACCGAGGTAGCCGCACGGTTGACAAAACCTATGGGGTATCACAGCCTTTATGACGCGGTCAACCGGGCTTCCCGGAGTCGTAAACACGCTCAAATGCAGTCCCGTGAAACCAGAAAACCCGAATTTCCGCATGATGGCCACGGTCTGAACATCCTGATTGCTGAGGATGTGGCCATGAATGTGATTCTGCTCAAAGCCATACTGAACACCCATCTGCCCAAAGCCGTCATCCACGAGGCCAAAAATGGTCTTGAGGCGGTAGACTGCTTCCGGCAACATCAGCCGGATATCATTTTTATGGACGTTCAGATGCCTGAAATGGACGGACTGGAAGCCACCCGAACCATCCGGCAGCTGGAATCGCCGGGCCGGGAGCACGTACGTATCATCGCCCTTACCGCCGGCGCGTTCAAGGAAGAGGAGGAGCGATGTCTGCTGGCGGGAATGGATGACTTTTTGACCAAGCCGGTAGCGGTAGACCGCCTGCTGAGTCTGCTGATTCCTTCAGGCGAAGGGTGAAACGGCACCGGCCCGTGTCAGGCGTGTTTGGGCTGAGCCAGCAAACGAAGCAGGTATTCACCGTAGCCGCTCTTGACCAGAGGGAGGGCAAGCTGCTCAAGCTGTGATGCATTGATATAGCCCATCCGCCAGGCAACCTCCTCCGGACTCGCGATTTTCAGACCTTGTCGTTGTTCAACGGTCTGCACAAAGTTGGATGCCTGGAGCATGGAGTCGTGCGTGCCGGTATCCAGCCAGGCGGTGCCGCGACCCATGATTTCAACGGTTAGTTCACCGGCCTGCAGATAGACCCGGTTCAGATCGGTGATTTCCAGCTCGCCCCGGGCGGAGGGTTGCAGGTTGCGGGCCCGTTCACAGACCTGATGATCGTAGAAATACAACCCTACCACGGCGAAGTTCGATTTGGGTCGGGCGGGCTTTTCCTCAATACTCAGGGCTTTGCCGTTGGCATCAAACTCCACGACCCCATAGCGTTTCGGGTCGGTCACGTTGTATCCGAAAACGGTAGCGCCTTCGGTTTGGGATGCGGCCCGTTGCAGCGTACCTGAAAGTCCCTGCCCGTAGAAGATGTTGTCGCCCAGGATCAGTGCTACAGGTTGCCCGTTGATGAACTCCTCGCCGATGATAAAGGCCTGCGCGAGGCCTTCCGGTCGGGGTTGTTCGGCGTAGGAAAGGGTTATGCCCCACTGGGAGCCATCGCCGAGAAGCTCGCGGAAGCGGGGGAGGTCTTCCGGGGTGGAAATGATCAGGATGTCGCGTATGCCCGAGAGCATCAGCGTGGTCAGGGGATAATAAATCATGGGTTTGTCGTAAACCGGAAGCAATTGTTTGCTGACCACCAGGGTGCTGGGATGGAGTCGGGTGCCGGCGCCGCCGGCCAGAATGATGCCTTTCATGGGATTGGAAGCTGTTAATGGGTAGTGGAATTTAGCTGTTCACACCGGCATTGCCAAACCTGCATGCACCGGTCAGACGCGCAGACGATTTGATCAGAACGTTACCGCAGACAATGATGAAATCACGGAAGCGGGACGTACCACGGCCCGGGTGTGGAATCGTGAGCCCGCCTCGCTGGCGCGGAACCACGCTGTTTTTGACCCAGACAACAGAATATGCGAAGCATCGCTCAAATGATGAGAAGATTGTCTGATATAATTTTGGATAATTAGGTAAGAAAATAATAAATTCACTCCATCGAATGAGTGGAAGGGCTTTTTTGATGTATTTTGACCAAAGCCAGCCCCCTTTGGAAATGGATGGATGACCGGAATGGCGCGTTTTGCCGATCGCCGGCCGGTACTGTACCTAAATTAATGCCAGTGGCCACCGGATTCTACACCCCGGTTGGTTGAACACCTGTAAGCGGAGCACCTATGCTGAGTGATTTTGGCTATGTATTGTTGTTTATGATAACAGGCGGTCTGTTTGTTGGAATTGCCCTGTTTGTATCCAAACTGGTGCGGCCCGACCGCCCGAGTCCGGTAAAACTGATGACCTACGAGTGCGGGGAAGTGCCTGTAGGTGACGCCCGTGTTCAGTTCAATAACCGTTTTTATATCACCGGACTGATGTTCCTCATTTTTGAAGTGGAAATCCTGCTGCTGTTTCCCTGGGCTCTGGTATTTCAGGATGTGGGTTGGTTCGCTTTCGGTGCCATGCTGGTGTTTGTTTCCCTGATTTTTCTTGGGTTTATCTATGAACTCGGTAAAGGGCACCTTCGATGGGATGTTCCGTTGCCACGACTCCCCCGCTACGTAGACGGCGTTGGCGTGCTGGATCATCCGGACGAGGAGGCCGCTGCCCGACAAGCCCTTGCTGCCATGGCCGTTGTACCGCCCGGGCCCGAAACCGCCACCGCTGCCTCATCGGGCCCGCCCCCTGAAACACCATCGCCCTGATCTACCCGTTGTCTGCCATCGCACCCATCGCCCGGTAACCAAGCCGTATCGCTCTTTTTTACCCTCAACCCTCGACTTATGGGATTTCTCGACAAAAAATATCACGACCCCAACATCATCATCGTTTCTTTGGAAAGTGCGCTGAATTGGGCACGCAAGAATTCGCTTTGGTATGAGCAGTTCGGCCTGGCCTGCTGCGCTATTGAAATGATGGCCACAGCCGCCTCCCGATACGATTTCGACCGTTTCGGTATTATCCCGCGCTCGTCTCCGCGACAGGCCGATGTAATGATTGTGGCGGGAACGGTCACCCTGAAAATGGCCTCCCGGATTCTGCGCCTGTACGAGCAGATGTCTGAACCGCGCTATGTCATCAGTATGGGCTCGTGTTCCAATTGCGGCGGACCGTACTGGGAGCATGGGTACCATGTACTCAAGGGGGTCGACAAGGTTATTCCGGTGGATGTGTATGTGCCTGGCTGTCCGCCGCGTCCCGAGGCGTTGCTGGAGGGTTTCCTTAAACTGCAGGAGAAAATCACCGGAGAGACGGTCATCGAAGACCGTGCAGCCGCAGTGGCGGATCGCGAAAGCAGCGCAACGACAGCGGGTACTACCGGTACTGAAACCCCGGCCGAACGCGACCTGGTGCCGGATCTGCAGGCTGGCGGGTCGCCCGTGCCCAAAACCTCGACAGGGGATGGTGCCGAAGCTGCAGACCGCCAGGATGCCGAAGTTTCAACCAGACCCGCAGGTGCTGTCGGGGAGGATGCCCCCGGACCGGATGGCGCACCACAGGATAAACCGAAATCCAATCCTCAGGGAGGTACACCATGAGTAAACTGACCCCCGAAGAAATCGCCCGGAACCTGCAGGACCGCTTCGGTGCGGACCGCATCGAACTCATGAAAGGGTCGGTCGGGCAGCCCTGGATTCAGCTCGCCCCGGAAATGCTCCCTCCCGTAGCCCTCGCCCTGCGCGACGATCCCGCGTTTCAGTTTGACGTGCTCATGTGCCTGAGCGGACTGCATTACGACAAGGAAAACGAACTGGGCGTGGTTTACAACCTGGATTCCACCACGCTCCGGCACACCATCAACCTGAAAGTCCGCGTGCCGCTGGACCATCCCCATATTCCCTCGCTGGAACGCCTTTGGAAAACCGCCAACTGGCATGAGCGCGAAGCCTTTGACATGGTCGGGATCATCTTCGACAACCATCCTGACCTGCGACGCATCCTCACCCCGGACGACTGGGAAGGTCATGCACTGCGCAAGGACTACGTGCAGCAGGACTTCTACCAGGGCATTCCCACCAAATAATCACCAGACGAACAGAATACCATGATGGAATTGGTCAAAACCGGTGCTGACAACCACGAAATGGTCATTAATATGGGTCCGCAGCACCCCTCAACCCACGGCGTACTGCGTCTGGAACTGGTGCTGGACGGGGAGCTGATTAAAGAAGTCCGTCCCAATATCGGGTACCTGCACCGCTGCTTTGAAAAATATGCCGAAGAGCTGCAGGACTACGCCAAGGTCATTCCCTACACCGACCGCATGGACTACGTTTCGGCGATGAACCAGGAGCATGGCTATGTCATTGCCATTGAACGCCTGCTGGAACTGGAAGTACCCGAGCGTGTGGAATATGCCCGGGTGATTTTGGTCGAACTGCAGCGTATAGCCAGTCACCTGCTGGGAATCGGGGCCTTCGGACTCGACCTCGGCGCGTTTTCGCCCTTCCTGTACCTGTTCACAGAACGTGAAAAAATTCTGGACATCTTTGAGAAGAACAGCGGTGCCCGCCTGCTGTACAACTACTTCGCTGTGGCCGGACTTATGCGTCCGCTGCAGGATGATTTCAAGGGCGATGTAGCCGATTTCGTAACCTCCTTCCGACCCAAAATCAAGGAGCTCGAAGACCTGCTTTCCTACAACCGCATCTTTGTAAAACGAACCGCCAACATCGGGGTATTACCTGCGAAGGTGGCCCTGAATTATGCCGCATCCGGACCGGTGCTTCGGGGCTCCGGCGTTGCCTGGGATCTGCGCAAAAACGATCCCTATTCCATTTACGACCGCTTTGACTTTGATATTCCTGTGGGGACGGGGGAGATGGGCACGGTGGGCGACTGCTGGGATCGCTACCATGTGCGGGTGCTTGAAATGGAGCAATCCCTGCGCATCATTGAGCAGGCCCTGGAGGGTATGCCCGATGAAGGCGATGTGATGGCGGCCATCCCGAAACGCATCCGACCCAAAGACGGGGAGCTGTATGTGCGCACGGAGTCGCCCCGGGGTGAGCTGGGGTATTTCATCAGCAGCGACAAGTCGGCCGCGCCCTTCCGCATCAAGGCCCGCGCTCCGAGTTTTGTGCACCTGAGCATGCTGCCGGCCATCTCCAAAGGAGCCTTGATTGCCGATGTGGTGGCCATCGTGGGAAGTATTGACATCGTACTTGGGGAGGTAGACCGATGAACGAAACACTTTCTTCCATGCCGTTTTTGCCGGCGCTGCTGCTGCACGCGGCCATTCCGCTGACCATCATCCTGGTATATGCGCTGGTGGCGATCTGGGCCGAGCGGAAAGTAGCCGGATTCATCCAGGATCGCCTCGGTCCCATGCGGGTGGGAGGCTGGCACGGCTGGGCGCAATCCATCGCCGACCTGCTCAAGCTCATCCAGAAAGAAGATATCATTCCGGCCGATGCCAGCAGATTCTGGTTCAAATTCGCGCCCTTCATGATGTTTGCGGCCTCCTATGCGGCCTTCGCTGTCATCCCGTTCAGCAGCGGCTACATCGGCAGTATGGTGAACATCGGGGTGTTTTACCTGCTGGCCGTTACCTCGGTGCTTACCCTCAGCGTCATCATGGGTGGATGGGCCTCGAATAATAAATGGTCGCTGCTGGGCGCCATGCGAAGTGCCGCCCAGATGGTCAGCTACGAGGTTCCCACCATTGCCACGGTGCTCACGGTGGTGCTGGTAGCCGGATCGCTGAACCTGATGGAAATCACCGAATTGCAGTCGGGCAACGATACCCTGGGCTTTCTGCCGAACTGGCTGATATTCCAGAATCCCTTTCTGATCACGGCCTTCATCATGTTTTTCATCTCCATCCTGGCCGAATCGCACCGCGTGCCGTTCGACCTTCCGGAGTCGGAGTCGGAGCTGGTGGCCGGTTATCAGACCGAATATTCGGGGATGCGATGGGCGATGTTCATGCTGGCCGAGTATGCGGATATGCTGCTGCTTTCCCTGCTGGGCGCAACGCTGTTCTTCGGCGGATGGAACTCTCCCTTTGGCGACTTCCTCGCCGGTCCGTTCTGGGGCTTCTTCTGGTTCATGCTCAAGGGATTGGTGCTGGTATTTGTGATGATGTGGATTCGCTGGACCTTGCCGCGCTACCGGGTGGATCAGCTCATGGCTATCTGCTGGAACATCCTCATCCCGCTGTCTTTTGTGAACCTGGTGCTGGCGGCCCTGTGGGAAATGATCTTTTAACAACTGAATGAGAAGTAACATGGTACAAGCTGTAAAAAACAGTTGGGCAACCTTCAAATCGATTTTCACCGGCATGGGTATTACCGGTCGGCACCTGGTGGGTCCCACGGTCACCCTGCAGTACCCCGAGGAGCGGGCTACGTTGCCCAAAAACGCCCGGGCGCGATTATTTGTGAACATGGACGACTGCATTGGGTGTACGCTGTGCGCCAAGGCTTGTCCGGTGAACTGCATCGACATCGAAACGGTGCCGACTACGGCCGATGTGGACCTGGGCAAGACCTCTACCGGCAACCCCAAGCGCTTCTGGCTGACCCGATTCAACATCGATATGGCCAAATGCATGTACTGCGATCTGTGTGTGCATCCCTGTCCGACCAATTGCATCTACATGGAGCAGGAGTACGAGTATTCGGAGTACGATCGCTCGAATCTGCTGTACAAATTCAGCCAGCTTTCGCCGGTGGAGGTGGATGACGTCAAGGCGAAGGCCGAGGCGGAAGCCATTCAGAAGCAAAAGGAAAAAGAGGAGAAAGCGCGGCAAAAAGCCGAGGAGGCACGACTCAAAAAAGAGCAGGAAGCCGCCGAAAAAGCCAGGGCTGCTGATGGGACCGGCGCTGCACCTACTGCTGATGCCGCCAGGGCCGCCGGAACCGCCGCCCCGGACGCTGCTGATGCCGCCAGGGTCGCCGGAACCGCCGCCCCGGACGCTGCTGATGCTGCCAAGGCCACCGGAACCGCCGCCAAACCCGCGCCAGGGTCGCCATCGAAGCAGGACGACACGCAGAACCCATCAAAAGGGGAGGCCTGATCCATGGATTTAGCTGCCATTTTATTCTACGTCTTCGCTCTGGTCACCATCGGGTCGGCCGCGGTGGTGGTGTTCTCCCGCAACATCGTACATGCCGCCTTTTCCCTGATGTTCACGCTCATGGGCGTTGCGGCGTTGTATGTACTGCTGTATGCTGACTTCCTGGCGGCCACCCAGCTGCTGGTGTACGTGGGCGGTATCCTGATCCTCATTCTTTTCGGGGTCATGCTCACCAGTCAGGGCTACACGCTCAATTTCAGGGAAGCCACCGTGAATGTAGTACCCGCCGGACTGCTTTCGGTTGCGGCCGCCATCCTGCTCATATACGCCTTTTCAACCGGTGGATGGGTCATCACCGAGGTGGATGAACGCACCGATACGGTCTACGACCTGGGGATGATGCTCATGACCGACTACCTGCTGGCCTTCATTGTGGCCGGCGTGCTGCTGCTGGTAGCCATCATCGGAGCCATTGTGATGTCGACCCGGCTCTCAGTCAATACGGAGGATTAACCATGGGTATTCTCATACTAAACAGCATTTTTCAGCCCGGACTGGTCCATTTTCTAACCGTCAGCGCCATCCTGTTTTCCCTGGGACTCATGGCGGTGCTCTCCAAGCGCAACGTCATTATGGTGTTGATGGGCGTGGAATTGATGCTCAATGCCGCCAATATCAACTTGCTGGCGTTCAGCCGGTTCACCGGCCTCGGACTTGACGGCCATATGATTGCGCTGTTCGTGGTGATTATGGCTGCCGCCGAAGCGGCCGTGGCCCTGGCTATTGTGCTGAATGTGTACAACCGATTCAAAACCATCAACCTCGATGAAATCAGTCAGCTGCGAGGCTGAGTCCGGTAACCGAATGTCTTACTCCAGAACCCGACCCGTATGTTAATTTCATTGTCTCTGACCATACTGCTGCTGCCGCTGCTGGCCTTTGTATTCATGATCTTCTTCGGCAAGCGACTGCCCCGGCAGGGCGACTGGCTGTCGACCACCATGATCCTTGCTGCTCTGGGGCTGTCGGTGGCCGTATTGATTGCACAGATTGCTGCACCGGCCGGACAAACCGCATCGGCCAGCATGACCTGGCTGGTAATCGGCACCCAGGCCATAACCCTGGGCATAACCATTGACAACATCGCGGCCATTATGCTGGTGGTGGTTACCCTGATCAGCAGTCTGGTGCATTTGTTCTCCATCGGGTACATGAAAGATGATCCCCGGTATTCGCGTTACTTTGCCTACCTCGGACTGTTTTCCTTTTCCATGCTGGGTATTGTACTGACCAGCAATATCCTGATGATGTACATGTTCTGGGAGCTGGTTGGAATCAGCTCCTACCTGCTCATCGGCTTCTGGTACGAGAAGAAGTCGGCCTCGAATGCGGCCAATAAAGCCTTCATCGTGAACCGGGTTGGCGATTTCGGGATGTTTCTGGGTATTATGATTCTGTTTTTCAGCTATGCATCGTTCTCTTTTGAATCGATTTTTGCCTCTATCGAAGCCGGGAGCCTGCCGTTTCAGAGCGAGGGATGGCTCACCGCCGCCGGCGTGCTGATTTTTTGCGGCGCTGTGGGCAAGTCGGCCCAGTTCCCGTTGCAGGTTTGGCTGCCCGATGCCATGGAAGGTCCGACCCCGGTCAGTGCCCTGATTCACGCGGCTACCATGGTGGCGGCCGGCGTCTACCTCGTAGCCCGTGTGTTCCCCCTGCTAACGGCAGACGCCCTGCTCATCATTGCCTACATCGGTGCTGTCACCGCCCTGATTGCCGCCACGATTGCCGTGACCCAGTACGATATCAAAAAAGTACTGGCCTATTCCACCATCTCCCAGCTCGGGTACATGGTCCTGGCCCTGGGCGTGGGTGCCTACACGGCCGGATTCATGCATCTGGTTACCCACGCCGCCTTCAAGGCCGGACTGTTTCTGGGCTCCGGCAGCGTGATCTTTGCCATGCACCATGCCCTGCACAAACTCCATGATCACAGCACCGACGCCCAGGATGTCCGCAATATGGGCGGACTGAAGTCCAAAATGCCGGTTACGTACTGGACCTTCTTCATATTTACCCTGGCCATTGCCGGCGTGCCGCTAACCTCCGGATTCCTGAGCAAAGACGAAATTCTGGCCGGTACCCTGGCCTTCAGTACCCTCGAGGGGCACTGGCTGCTGCCGCTCATCGCCTTCTTTGTGGCTGGTCTCACCGCTTTCTACATGTTTCGCGTGCTCATCCTGACCTTTCATGGCAAGCCGGCCAATCCGAAGATTCTGGACGGGATTAAAGAGTCGCCCTGGCTGATGACCCTGCCCCTGATAATCCTGGCGGCCCTCTCGTTGTTTGTGTTTTACACCTTCAATCCCATCGGCGCCTCCAGCGGCTGGTTTTATCAGTCGGTAGTACGACCCGAGAGTGTGGTGCCCTTTGCCATCGCACCGGCGGCCTGGCCCGTCTTCTACGAAGCCATCCACAGCGTGCACACCCTGGTCATGGTGCTCTCGGTCCTGATTGCCGGGGCGGGGATTGTGCTGGCCCTGGCCGTGTATCAATGGAAGAAAATCAGCGCCGATGACCTGGCCCGCCGGGCTGGAATGCTATACCGGGGCGCCTCGGCCAAATGGTATTTTGATGAACTGTACGATGTGGTCTTTGTGAAAGGCACCCATGTACTGATGCGCTTTCTCAGCTGGTTTGACACCACCATCGTGGATGGTATCGTGAACGCCTTCGCTACCGTCACTTCTTTTGTGGCCCGCATCAGCAGCTGGATTGACGAGAACATCATTGATGGTATAGTGACCCAAACCGCATCCACGGCCGACCGCGCCGGGGGACTGCTCAGCAAGGTACAGACCGGCAAGGTACAGACCTACCTCGCGCTTATCGTCTTCAGTTTCATCATCCTGTTTTTAATTACGCAAAATCTCTAACGGAAACCTACCCTTATGGAACTTCACATTTTTGGCATTGGTATTCTGACCTGGATGGTCTTCCTGCCGGTACTCGGTATGCTGATCATTCTGATGCTGCCCGGAACCCAACACACGGCGATTCGCGCCACCGCCGCCGCCGTCACCGGTATTCAGGTGGTGCTGGCCGGCGTCATCTTTGCCAACTTCGACCGCACCATGATTGGCATCAACGATGCGGCCAGCTTTCAGTTTGTAGAGAAAGTGCGCTGGATAACCGTTGAAGCGGTACCCTGGGTAGGTCGCATCGAAATCGAATACTTCCTGGGCATTGACGGGCTCAGTGTCATCATGATACTGCTCACGGCCCTCATCGCACTCATAGGCGTGATCTCCTCGTGGAGTATTACCAAGATGGTGAAGGGGTATTTCATGCTGTACCTGCTGCTGGTTGCCGGTATGATGGGCGTGTTTGTATCGCTGGACTTCTTCCTGTTCTTCATCTTCTGGGAGTTTATGCTCCTGCCGATGTATTTTCTGATCGGTCTGTGGGGCGGTCCCCGACGGGAGTATGCCGCTATCAAGTTCTTTATCTACACTTTTGTGGGCGGGATCCTCATGCTGCTGACCATGCTGGCCCTGTATTTCAGCGTGGCCTATACCGATGCAGCTACCGGAGAAACGGTGCACACCTTCAACCTGCTGCATATGATGAATCCGGCTAATTTTGTGGAGGGCGGACTGCTGGCCGGACTGGATACATCCTGGCGTTATGCGGCCTGGATGGCACTTTTTATCAACTTCGCCATTAAAATTCCGCTGTTCCCCTTCCATACCTGGCTGCCCGATGCCCACGTGGAAGCGCCCACGCCCATCAGTGTGATCCTGGCCGGTGTATTGCTCAAGCTGGGAACCTACGGACTGCTGCGTATCAACTTCCCGATTTTCCCGGACGCGACCGAATACTTCGTCATTTTCATGGCCATACTGGGTATGATCAGCATCATCTACGGTGCGCTGAATGCCATGGCTCAGACTGATTTCAAGAAGCTCATCGCCTACTCGTCCATCTCCCACATGGGTATTGTGGTGCTGGGTATCGCCTCGTTGAACACCCAGGGCATGGTAGGGGGTGTGCTGCAGATGTTCAATCACGGGATTATCACCGCGGTCTTGTTTTTGTCGGTAGGCGTCCTCTACGACCGAACCCACACCCGCGGGCTGTACGACTTCGGAGGCATTGCCAATCAGATGCCACGCTATACCGGTATTGCCATGGTGGGGATGTTTGCCGCCCTCGGACTGCCCGGACTCAACGGGTTTGTCAGTGAGCTCTTCAGCTTCCTCGGGGCCTTTGCTGCCTTCAAATGGATAACCATGATCTCAGTGACGGGAATCATCTTCACGGCCGGTTACATCCTGTGGACCATCCAGCGGGTGTATCTGGGCACCACGCCCGATAAGCACAAGAACCTGCAGGACCTCACCCCGCGCGAGTACCTGATGTTCGTGCCGTTGATTGTGCTGATTGTGCTGATGGGTGTGTACCCGGCACCGGCCATTGAACTGATGAACACCTCGTTAAGCTATCTGGCTGAATTTATGACGGGCGTTCAACCCTGAGTTCCTGAAACCGATGACTTTTTGCTGCCGGCAACGGCTGTGCAGCAGGAGGGCATCCTTACTAACCAACACCGGATTTTCTGACCGCAACTCATTATGGCTGAACAAACACTACAAAGCATAGGCCTGTATCTGCCCGAGATCACCCTGGTACTTGCCCTTACGGTTATAATCCTGGCAGACCTGCTGGCTGAGCGATTCCGCAACGCCGGAGGATGGATTTTACTGACCGGCCTGGTGGTCGCCGGATTTTTTACATTCAGGCAGTTTGGTGCCTCGGAAAGTATCTTCTTTGATATGGCTGCGGTGGACACCTACGGGGCGTATTTCAAAAGCATGATTCTGCTGGCGGCCGGATTCGTAACCGTGTTCTCCCTGCGAAGCGCGGAACTCAAGGCCTACGCTTCCAGAGTCGGTGAGTATTACATGCTACTTTCGGGTATGGTACTGGGTATGCTCATGATGGTGGGTTCTACCAATGTCCTGCTGATTTACCTCGCCTTTGAAGTAACCAGTCTGAGTTCCTATGTGCTCACCGGCTTCACCAAGAAGTCGCCCCGCTCAACCGAAGCCTCCATGAAATACATCATCTACGGATCGGTTTCTTCGGCCGTGATGATTTACGGAATCTCCCTGCTGGTCGGCTTCACCGGCGCCACCGGGATCTATGAAATCAACGCTGTGTTGTCGGGCGGCATCGCCTCCGACCAGCTCCTGCTGGTGAATCTGGCCGTACTCATGATTGTAGTGGGGATGGGATTCAAAGTAGCCGTGGTGCCCTTTCATTTCTGGGCGCCCGATGTGTATGAAGGCGCGCCGTTTCCCGTGACATCCATTCTGGCAGTCGGCTCAAAAATTGCCGCCTTCGGATTGCTCACCCGCTTTTTTGTGATCACCTTCACCACCGCAACCGATGGCGGCGGGGCTGCGGGCTGGAGCGTTGTTGACGGCATCCGCTGGGACCTGCTCCTCGGGGCGATGGCCGCCCTGGCTATGATTGTGGGTAACCTCACCGCCCTGCGACAAACCAACATCAAGCGGATGCTGGCCTACTCCAGTATTGCCCACGCCGGCTACCTGCTCATGGGGGTGGTAGTCCTCACCGGACAAGGCCTGGCCGCCATGATGTTCTATCTGTTTGTGTACCTGTTCATGAACCTCGGTGCCTTCTACGTGGCCATGCTGTTCTCCAACGCCACCGGCGCCGAGACCCTGGCCGACTACCGCGGACTCGGCCACCGGGCTCCGCTGCAGGCCGTCTCCCTGACCATCTTTCTGGTAGCCCTCACCGGTCTGCCCCCCACCGGCGGCTTCGTAGCCAAACTCTTTCTTTTCGGTGCGGCCATCAGTGCCGGCTGGATCTGGCTGGTGGTCATCGCCGGTATCACCACCATCATATCCCTGTTCTACTACATTCGCGTAGTCCGCGTGATGTACTTCGAAAAACCGGATGAAGGCGCCGAACCCCTGCGGTTCAGTGCCGACACCCGCGTTGTTTTACTGCTGCTGCTGATTCCTACCCTCGCGCTCGGACTGTATTTCAGTCCGCTCATGGACTTGTCCCGCGCCGCGGTGGCCATCTTCGGCTTTTAAATCCATCCTAAACTGGTGAAATCATGAACGAGAGCATTAAAGAACTGTACAAATCAGCCGAAACCGAGCTGGATCAGGCCTGGGAAGAAATGTGCCGACCCTCAACCGATGTGGTTACCTACTCCGCCTGTGTGGGCTCACGCCGGGCGCTGTACCATTTTCTACGGGTACTGGTCATGCTTTCGGGCGATGAATCCGCTGACGATGTGTCGCTGACGATGGACGAGCTCATCGCCCTCGGACGGCAGCGGGAGCCCAAACTGAACGCCATCGACTTTACCGAGGTTCACTGTAAATGCGATTATAGTGCCGATGACGACCCTGAAGAAGAAGTTTTCTGCGACAGCGTTGAAAAAGTTCAATTCTGCGTAGATTTAGCCCGTCAGGTTCAATCGATTATCAAGGACAAGGGATTCGAGGCGTAAGTGCCTGCCGTCACTTACCGTTACTTACCGGAACATCGTTATGTTTTCAACTTCATGTCATTATGGACTGCAGGCCATGTTGTATCTGGCCGTGCATGGAACGCGTGACTCCAACGTGGATTTGCGCAAAATTGCCGAGGAACAGGAGATTCCCCGTCATTTTCTCAGCAAAATCATGCAGCTGCTGGTTCGCAACGGCCTGGTAGCCTCCATGAAAGGTCCCACCGGCGGATTCCGGCTGAATCGTCCGGCCGATGAGATTACGCTGCTGCAGATTGTGGACGCCATTGATGGCATCGATGTATTCACCCAATGCGGCATTGGCCTGAAACGCTGTAACGATCTTAAGCCGTGTCCGATTCACAACGAGTTTCGCGTAGCCCGTGCGCGCATTGAAGAGCTTTTTCGCACACAGACGTTGCAGATGCTCAAGGAAGATGTAGACAACGGGAAGAGCTTTATCACCTTGTTGAGCCGGCAGTAGGGCAGCTCGACGCATCCGGCATTCCGTGCTGGCACCCCGCCCGATCTAAGTGCCCATCGTCCCGTGTCCGGCATTTCGTGCGGGCACCCGTCCGATCTAAGTGCCATCGTCCCGTGTCCGGCATTACGTCCCGTCACCCCATGCCCAGTAATCCGCGCGGTCTCCGGGTCCATCATCCCGTGTCCGGCAAATCCAACGTGGATGCATTCTAAATAAGCCTTTTAGCCTGCGGAAAACCGCTTTTTTAGGAAACGCGCGTTGTAGAGTTGCCACCTATTTGCTACTTTATTTTAGAGTTTTTTGTCCAAATATCTTTATTTGTAGTGGTGAGTGAATGACGCATGATCCGCCTCCCGCACCGGAGGTGGATTTCTGCTTGTATGTTGCCTGCATCGTTATGGCGTGCAAGGGGAGACCGGCGGCAACCGGCGTTGTACATTCATAGTTTGCCGCTTCCGATACTGGAAAAAAATCTGGGAAATACGCAATAAGCCTGTAAACGACCCGCATTTGTTCTGTTAACCGAATACACCGAAATGTTTTCCGCATCCTGTCATTATGCCCTGCTTGCCATGTTTTACATCGGCCGGAATTCCCGGCAGGGACGGAATGTGGAGCTGGCGGATATTGCAGCCCGACAGGACATCCCCAAGCACTTTCTCAGCAAAATCCTGCAGCAGCTTGTCCGACATAAGCTGCTGGTTTCAACCAAGGGTCCGCACGGTGGCTTCCGTCTGAGCAAACCCTGTCAACAAATCAAGCTTATTGACGTGGTAAGAGCCATTGACGGGGAAGAGATTTTCAGTCGGTGTGGTATCGGCCTGCGCAGCTGCAACCCCGCCGAACCCTGTCCGATTCACGAGGAATACCACCAGACCCGGCGCAACGTGCACCAGCTTTTTAAATCGAAATCATTGAAGATCCTGGCCGATGAGGCCATCAACGGGCGAAGTTTTATTAAATACGAACCCGCAGGATCAGAATAACCTTTTTGCGGCCGGGCCGGCTTGCCCGACTGAAATTATTAACCGGAGGAGTATACATGAGCCAGAACAAAGTAACAATTGATGCCAACGAAGCAACGGCATACGTGGCCCACAAACTCAGCGAAGTCATTGCCATTTATCCTATTACCCCGTCTTCACCAATGGGCGAGTGGAGCGATGAGTGGTCGATGGCCGGCAAGAAAAATATCTGGGGTACCGTACCCGATGTGATTGAGCTTCACAGCGAGGGCGGCGCAGCCGGAACCCTGCACGGAGCCCTGCAAACCGGCGCACTTTCAACAACCTTCACGGCCTCCCAGGGATTGCTGCTCATGATTCCGAACCTGTTCAAGATTGCCGGTGAACTGACTCCGGCCGTTGTGCATGTTGCAGCCCGAACCGTGGCCGGACACGCCCTGTCTATCTTCGGCGATCACAGTGACGTGATGGCTACCCGCATGACCGGACTGGCCATGCTCAGCTCCAACAGCGTGCAGGAATCCATGGATATGGCCCTGGTAGCCCACGCCGCTACCCTGCAGTCGCGCATCCCTTTCCTGCACTTTTTCGATGGATTCCGGACCTCCCATGAAGTTCAGAAAATTGAGGAACTTCCCGAGGAAACCCTCCGCCAGATGATCGATGACGAGTGGGTTATTGCCCATCGACAACGCGCACTCACCCCGGACAATCCCGTCATCCGCGGTACCGCCCAGAATCCGGATGTGTTCTTCCAGGCCAAGGAAACGGCCAACAGCTTCTACAATGCCTGCCCGGATATCGTCCAGCAGACCATGGACAAGCTGGCCGGACTGACCGGTCGGGCCTACAAACTGTTTGAATACCACGGTGCGCCCGACGCCGACCGCATCATTATCCTGATGGGTTCCGGTGCCGAGACCGCACACGAAGCCGTTGACAAAATGAACGCCCGCGGCGAAAAAGTGGGCATGATCAAGGTCCGCCTGTTCCGACCCTTCAGCATGCAGCACCTTATTGAAGCCATCCCCGCAACGGTGAAGGGTATTGCCGTGCTGGACCGCACCAAAGAGCCGGGCGCTGCCGGTGAACCCCTGTTTGCCGATGTGCTCACCGCCCTGCATGAAAACCGCATTGAGCAGTGGAATGCCCTTCCGGCCGACCTGAACGTGGTCAACGGTCGCTACGGACTCTCCTCCAAGGAATTCACCCCGCCCATGGTCAACCGCATCTTCGACGAGCTGGCCGAGGAGCATCCAAAAAGCCGCTTTACCATCGGTATCAACGATGACGTGACCAAACTCAGCCTGGACTATACCACCGAGGGCTGGGATGCCGATCCAGACGTGTTCGAGGGACTGTTCTACGGTCTGGGCGCCGACGGTACCGTGAGTGCCAACAAAAACTCGATCAAGATTATAGGCGACCATACCGACAACTTCGCCCAGGGTTACTTCGTGTATGACTCCAAGAAGTCCGGCGCTACTACGGTATCGCACCTGCGTTTCGGTCCCCGGCCCATTCGCTCCGCCTATCTCATTGAAAAAGCGAAATTTGTGGCCTGCCACCAGTTTCAGTTTCTCAATCGCCTCGACATGCTCAAAAAAGCCCGTCCAGGCGGCACCTTTCTGCTGAACGCCCCCTACGGTCCGGACGAAATCTGGGACAAAATTCCCCAAAAAGTCCAGGAGCAGATCATCGAGAAAAAACTGCGTTTTTTCTGCATCGATGCCTACAAAGTTGCCCGCGATAACGGCATGGGGAACCGCATCAACACCGTCATGCAAACCTGTTTCTTCGCCATATCTGACATTCTGCCACCCGACAAGGCGGTGCTGCTGATCAAGGCCGGGATCAAGAAAACCTACGGCAACAAAGGGGAGAAGGTGCTGCAGAGTAACTACCAGGCCGTAGACAACTCCGTGGAGAATCTCTACGAGGTGGACGTGCCCGGTTCGGTCAGTTCATCCATTCCCATGCGTCCGCCGGTTCCCGAGGAAGCGCCGGAATACGTGCAGCAGGTCATCGCCGAAATCATTGCCGGTAACGGTGACGATCTGCCCGTGAGTGCCTTCCAGCCCGATGGAACCTTCCCAACCGGTACCACCAAGTGGGAGAAGCGGAGCATTGCCCAGGAAATTCCGGTACTCGAGCCGGATATCTGTATTCAATGTGCGAAGTGTTCCCTGGTGTGTCCGCATGGTGTAATCCGAATGAAAGCCTATGACGGAACCCTGCTGGATGTCGCTCCGGATACCTTTAAGTTCATGGATGCCAAAGGTCGGGAGTGGCCTGAAAATACGAAAGTCAGCATCCAGGTATCGCCGGAAGACTGTACCGGTTGTGAACTCTGTGTGGAAGTGTGCCCGGCCAAGGATCGCACCAACGTGGGTCGCAAAGCGCTGAATATGGCGCCCATTGAACCGCTGATTGAGCAGGAAAAAGAAAACTGGGATTACTTCCTGACCATTCCGGAGTTTCCGCGGGATCAGCTGAAAACCGAGACCGTAAAAGGCGCGCAGTTCCTGCAGCCGCTGTTTGAATTCTCGGGCGCCTGCTCAGGCTGCGGAGAGACTCCGTACATCAAGCTGATTACCCAGCTGTATGGCGACCGTATGGTCATAGCCAACGCCACGGGCTGCTCCAGTATTTACGGAGGCAACCTGCCCAGCACCCCGTACACCACCAACGAGCAGGGCCTCGGTCCGGCCTGGTCGAACTCCCTGTTTGAAGACAACGCTGAGTTCGGACTGGGCTTCCGGGTTACCATCGACAAGCACGCCGAGCAGGCCCGCGAGACGCTGCTTCGCATGAATGGCGAGGTTGACGATGTGCTCAAAACCGCCATCCTGACTGCCGATCAGTCGACCGAACCCGGTATTTACGAACAACGCGAACGGGTGGCGAAACTCAAGGAAATACTGGCCTCGTCCGGCCATCCTGAAGCCCGTATGCTCCTGAGCCTGGCCGACTATCTGGTCAAGAAGAGCGTCTGGATGTTCGGTGGCGATGGATGGGCGTACGACATCGGCTACGGCGGGCTGGATCACGTGCTGGCCAGCGGGCGCGATGTGAATATTCTGGTGATGGACACCGAGGTGTATTCCAACACCGGCGGACAGTGCTCGAAGGCAACGCCGCTGGGTGCCGTGGCCAAGTTTGCTGCCTCCGGCAAGCGTGTCGGCAAAAAAGACCTAGCCCTGCAGGCCGTCAACGGCGGGGGAGCCTACGTAGCCCGCATCGCTATGGGCGCCAGTGATATGCAGACCATGAAAGCCATTATTGAGGCTGAGCGCTATCCGGGTCCGTCCATCATCATTGCCTACAGCCACTGTATTGCCCATGGTTACAACATGAAATACGGGTTGAATCAACAGAAAAACGCCGTCGATTCGGGCTACTGGCCGTTGTTCCGCTACGATCCGACCCTGCAGGATGCAGGCAAGAATCCGTTTCAGCTCGACTCGAAGTCGCCGAAGATCACCATGAAAGACTACGCCTACAACGAAATGCGCTATCTCATGCTGGCCAAGTCGCAGCCCAAGGTGGCCAAACAGCTCATGGAACAGGCCCAGCGGGATGTAGACAACAAATGGATCACCTACCAGCGAATGGCCGGGGTGTATGAACCCGAAGTCAAGGAAACACCCAAGGCACCCGCGCCCGATCAGGCCGCACCCCTGGGCAGCAAGACCGATGACGGCGGGAAAGCCTGACCGGCGCCGGATAACTGAACGTGAATTTTAACTAACTGACTATCATGAACTTAGAAACCAAGTATCTCGGACTCACTCTCAAGAATCCGCTCGTGCCTTCGGCCTCTCCGCTGTCCAGTGACACGGGTATGGTCAAGCGGCTGGAAGACGCCGGTGCCTCGGCGGTGGTGATGTATTCCTTGTTTGAAGAACAAATCAACGCCGAAAATCAGGCCCTTGACCATTTCGTGTCGGGGTCGATGGACAGCTACGCCGAAGCGCTCAGCTATTTCCCTGAGCCCGATGCCTACCACAACCTGCACGCCGAGGACTACCTCGAGCAGATCGCCATCCTCAAGCACTCGGTAGATATCCCGGTCATTGCCAGTATCAACGGGGTATCGGAAGGCGGGTGGATGAGCTATGCCAAACGGATGGAAGAAGCCGGGGCGGATGCCATTGAACTCAACATCTACTACATCGCCGGAGATCCAACACGCACCTCGGCGGAGGTAGAACAGATGTACATAGACGACCTTATTGCCGTGAAGAAATCGGTCAATATTCCCGTTTCGGTCAAGCTGGGGCCGTATTTCAGCTCCTTCGGGAACATGGCGCTGCGACTGCAGGAGGCTGGTGCCGACGGACTGGTGCTGTTCAACCGCTTCTATCAGCCCGATATCGACCTGGATGAACTGGAAGTCAAGCCCAGCCTGGAGCTCAGCAGCTCCTTTGAAAAACGACTTCCCCTGCGATGGATTGCCATGCTTCGTCCGCATCTGACCTGTAGTATCGCGGCCACAACGGGCATCCATACCGCACACGATGCAGCCAAAATGATTCTGGCCGGTGCCGATGTGACCATGCTGGCTTCCGTACTGCTGTATAAAGGTCCCTCAGCATTGACGCAGATATTGACCGAACTGGAGCAGTGGATGGAGGAAAAAGGATACACCTCGCTGCAGGAAATGCAGGGGGCGATGAGCTCTGCTGCCGTGGCCGATCCGAGCAAGTTTGAGCGGGCCAATTACATCAAAATTCTGCAGGGGTACAAACTGCCGAACTTCTCGTAGCATACAACGCAGACAGGGGCGGTTCCGCCGGGTGGAAGGCGTGTCTGTCTGCTTTTTTTCAGCGTACTATTATAATCTAAACTAAGTCTATTTTAGCGTTTACGCCCCGTTTTGTATTGTGCCAGCATAGGGGTTTGGTTACATTAATTAGAGTTTATTGTCCAATTAAATGTAAACGTGGATGGGCAAAAAAGTATTAATCTGAATTCAAAATCACCTATATCATGGCTGTACTTATTACCGATACCTGCATCAATTGCGGCGCCTGCGAACCTGAGTGTCCGAACCAGGCTATTTATGAAACCGGAGCCGAGTGGAACATGGCCGAAGGCACCAGTCTTTCGGGTAGTGTAACCCTGTTAAATGGCGCCGAAGTGGACGCTGAAGACATGCAGGAGCCTATTTCCGATGAGTTCTACTTTATTGTGGCCGACAAATGCACCGAGTGTCATGGTTTTCACGATGAACCCCAGTGTATTGAGGCTTGTCCGGTACCCGATTGTATTATCATTGATCCGGCTTTTGAAGAGTCTGATGAGGTTCTTAATGCCCGTAAGGAATTTCTGCACGGATAACCTCGTACGTTTCACAGCATCCGGATACGTGCTCCGCACCTATTTCGCGCGTAACCGGGTGGCTTTATCGGGATTATTCTCCGGCGGTGCCCATGCCGCCGGGATATCCCGGGATCCAGTGCCGATTCCGCCGGTAACCCTATGCCAGATCATAACCGGCTCTTCCGGCTGCTGACGGCCTGCAACCCCGCCGGATTGAAATAAAACCGCGTCTTGAACATCGCCTGACGAATTTCTTCGCTGAAACGGTAACGCCAGAACCGGTTTCAGCCTGTATGGTACCTATTACTATTGTCTGCAACCTTAAGCTCATCTCTTCGCCATGTCCAGCAAAAGTATACTCACGCCGGAAATGCAAAAAGTAGTCATCCGTTTTTCCGGCGATTCCGGTGACGGTATGCAACTTACCGGTGATATGTTCTCACAGTCGTCCGGTCAGGCCGGATTTGACCTGACCACCACCCCCGATTTCCCCGCGGAAATCCGCGCTCCCCAGGGCAGTGTAGGCGGTGTATCCAGTTTCCAGATTCAGATCGGAGGTACGGAAATCTACACGCCGGGCGACCAGGTGGATGTGCTGGTGGTTATGAATCCGGCTGCCCTCAAAGCCAACATCGGCTATCTCAAACCCGGCGGAACCATCATCGCCGATGCCGATAGTTTCAACCCGCGGAACCTTAAAAAAGCCGATTACGAGGAGAACCCGCTGGATGACGGCACCCTCGAGGAGTACTATATCATCCGCGCTCCGGCAACTTCCCTGACCAAAGAAGCCCTCAAGGACCTCGGACTGGATACCGCGGCGCAGGTGCGCAGCAAGAACATGTTTGCCCTCGGAATGGTTACGTTCATTTTCAGTCAGCCGTTGAGTCGACTGGTGAAGTTCATTGAGAAGAAGTTCGCCAAAAAACCGGCACTCATCGAGGCGAACGTGCGCGCCCTGGAAGCCGGATTCAATTTCGGTTACAGTATTGAGGCCACCAGTACCACGGTGCATATTCCGCCGGCCAAACTGCCGCAGGGAACCTACCGGAACATAGACGGAAATACGGCCATTGCCTGGGGTTTCCTTGCAGCGGCGGAGCGGGCCGGAAGGAAACTCTCCCTGTGCTCATACCCCATCACACCGGCATCCGAAATCCTGCATGAGCTATCGGCCCGCAACGACATGGGCGCCATTGTGTTTCAGGCGGAAGATGAAATCGCGGCCGTGTGCGCAGCCATCGGTGCCTCCTTTGTGGGGAACCTGTCGATTACCACCACCTCGGGTCCCGGACTTTCCCTGAAATCCGAAGCCATGGGATTGGCGCTGATTTCCGAAATCCCCCTGGTCATTGTGGATGTACAGCGCGCCGGACCGTCTACGGGACTGCCCACCAAAACTGAGCAGAGCGACCTTAATCAGGCCCTGTATGGTCGCCACGGCGATGCACCCCTGGTTGTGCTGGCGGCCAGCTCCCCTGACGACTGCTTCCACCTGGCCTATCAGGCCGCTAAGATTGCCATGGAGCACATGACACCCGTCATTCTGCTTTCGGACACCTACCTGGCCAGTGGCACCAGTCCGTGGCGAATCCCGGATCTGACCGAGCTTCCGCCCATTACCGTACCCAAATTTGAAGGTCCGCCCGACCAATGGGAATCGTTTATGCGTGACGAGAAATACCTGAACCGCTATTGGATGCACCCGGGTGATGCCGGCTTTGAACACCGCATCGGGGGACTGGAGAAAAAAGAAGGGAGCGGAAACCTGACCTACGATCCCCTCAACCACGAGCGTATGACACAGCTGCGCGCCGAAAAAGTACAGCGTGTAGCCGGCAAGCTGCCCGATCAGCAGGTCTATGGGGCCGATTCCGGTGAGCTGCTGATTGTAGGATGGGGAAGCACCCACGGCTCCATCCATACCGCCCTGGACGAGCTTATGCAGGACGGCGAGAAAGGCGTGGGTTTCGCTCATTTTAACTACATCAATCCGCTGCCCTCCAATACCGCTGAGGTGTTCAGCCGGTTTAAAAAAATCCTGGTGTGTGAGCTGAATAACGGACAGTTTGCCGGTTACCTGCGTACCCGGTTTTCGCAGTTCACCTTCGGACAATACAACAAAATTCAGGGGCAACCTTTCTTTGCTTCAGAAATTAAAGCACAAATCATCAATGCCTTAACGGAGTGACATCATGCCAGACATCGACGTAAAAGTACAAGCCACACCCCGGTCCCGCAAAGACTTCGTTAGCGATCAGGCCGTGCGATGGTGTCCCGGCTGCGGTGATTATGCCATTCTGGCCAATATGCAGAAAGCTTTCGCCCAGATGGACACCCCCAAAGAGAAATTCCTGAGTGTCTCGGGCATCGGATGTTCCTCGCGCATTACCTACTACATTGACACCTTCGGCATTCACTCGGTTCACGGACGGGCGCTGGCCGTTGCCACGGGCGCCAAACTGGCCGACCCGGAGCTGAATGTCTGGGTGTTTACCGGTGACGGCGACAGTATGGCCATCGGGGGGAACCACTTTATACACGCCTGTCGTCGGAACATCAATATCAACGTGGTCATCTTCAATAACAAGATTTATGGAATGACCAAGGGGCAGTCGTCCCCAACCACGCCACCGGGCGTAAAAACGAAAACCGCCGGGGATGGCAGCTATGAAAATCCTTTCAACATCGGAGAAATGGCCATCGCTTCCGGTGCTACCTTCTATGCCCGGGTGCCTGACAACGACCACAAGCTGCTGGAACATGTCATGATGGAGGCGTATCGGCACGAGGGGGTCTCTGTCATTGAAGTGCTGCAGAATTGCGTGATTTTCACCGATGGGATTCACGATTTGATTACCGGTAAAGACACCAAAGATGATAACCAGGTGCTTCTTGAGCATGGAAAACCCATGATTTTCGGCAAAGAACAGAAAATGGGCTTTAAAATCGATGGATTCCGCATCAAGGAAGTGCCCTATGATGTCAACGACCCGGATTTTCTGGTGCATGATGCATCCGTGAAGGACTCCACCATGCATCTGGCCCTGGCCAAACTGGAGCTGCCGGAGTACCCCGTTGCCGTCGGTATCATCCGTAATGCGCAGAAACAGACCTTCGATCAGATTGTACATCAGCGTATTGAAGATGCCATGAGCCGGTCGGAAACCCCCACGTTGCAGGACCTGTTCCGGCAGGGTAATACCTGGGAGCTTGCCTGATGCGTAAGGTGCCGTGGCATTGGGGGATGACTACGGGCCTGGTTCGGTGATGTGCCCGCCAGGTTGGCATACAGAGGGGTGTGCCTGCCTGTGTGCGGTGCGTTTAGCGCAGGCCGGTATTGCCCACGTCCGAAGCTGGGTGTGTGCGGTGCGTTTAGGTCGCCAGGTCTCGTTCGGCAGCGTACCGGCCAAACCGGATTATCCATGTGCCAGATGCCGCTGAGCTCAGCGATGTGAAGCAGGTGAATGGCAGCAGATACGGGTTTAACCCGGAGTATGGTGTAGCCGATAATAGTTTGAAATAGTGGAAAAACAGGACCTCACCGGCGGTCCGCATCATGGTATTAAGCCGGTATAGTTGTGTTTGTAGTGTAGTATTATTTAGTGCCGGTATGTGCCGGTAACACAGTGCCTTTGGGGAGGCAGATGTCTATGGATTACAGTAATAACCTTGAGGGTGGACCATCACTTGCTGAACGCCTCGAGCAGATCATACACGGTACAAACGTCGGTACCTGGGAATGGAATGTTCAGACCGGAGATACCATTTTTAACGAACGTTGGGCAAGTCTGATAGGGTACACCATCGAAGAACTTCAGCCAATCAGCATCAAAACCTGGGTGCGGTTCGCCCATCCGGACGACCTGCCGGAAAGCGAACGACTGCTGCGTGAACATTTCGAGGGGAAGCAGGAGTATTATGAGTATGAGTCCAGAATGCGCCATAAAGACGGTCACTGGATCTGGGTTCTGGACCGCGGCAAGGTAATCAGTCGTACACTGGATGGAAAACCCCTGATGATGATGGGAACTCATCAGGATATCACCGAGCGCAAACAGGCAGAAGCCGTTAACCATGAACTTCTCCAGCGTATTGGTGAACTTGGTAAACATCTGCCGGGCTTCATTTACCAGTATGAACTCAGCCCGGACTTCACCTCGCGCTTTCCATTCGCATCGGATAATATCCTGCATATTTATGGGGTAAGCCCAGACGAGGTAGTTCACGATGCAACACCGGTATTTAAAGCCTTGCATCCCGATGATTTTGAACGGGTGAAAGAGAGCATCGGTCGTTCTGCCCAAACCATGGAACAGTGGCAGGACCGTTACCGGGTTAACCTGCCGGACGGGTCGACCATCTGGGTTGAAGGTGTAGCCACGCCCCAGCGGCTGGCTAATGGAAATGTCCTGTGGCACGGTTACATACAGGATATCACCGACCGCAAAGCGGTTGAAGAAGCCCTGCAACTGGCGAAAGAACAGGCGGAAGCCGCCAGTAAAGCCAAAAGCCAGTTCCTGGCCAACATGAGCCATGAGCTGCGTACCCCGTTGAACGGGGTGATCGGATTTACCGAACTGCTCAAAACAACCCGGCTTGACAGCCTGCAGAAAGAATTTGTCCATGGAGCCAACATATCCGGCCATAACCTCCTTCGCATCATCAATGATATTCTTGATTTCTCCAAAATCGAGGCGGGCATGCTGGAGCTGGAAGTTACCCGAACCGATGTACAGGAAATAGCGGCCAATAGCCTGGAAATGATCAAGCTTGGTGCCAGCGATAAAGGGGTAGAGGTATTGCTCAATCTGCAGCAAGGTTTTCCCCAATATGCGTGGGTTGACGGGGTTCGGCTGACCCAAATCCTCACCAACCTGCTCAGTAATGCTGTTAAATTCACCGAACGAGGCGAAATTGAGCTTTCGGCCGGATTCGAACCGGCTGAAAAGGATAGTGCTGTAATTACATTTTCGGTGCGCGATACCGGGATCGGTATCACCCGCGACCAGCAGAAAAAACTCTTCAGGGTATTTTCCCAGGCTGACACCAGCACTACCCGACGATTTGGCGGAACCGGTCTTGGGTTGGCCATTTCGCAGAAAATTGCCCGTAAAATGAATTCTGAAATTACGATTCGAAGCGAACAGGGAGTGGGTAGTACGTTCAGTTTCACCCTTAAAACCCGCGTTGAATTTTCGGAAGAGAAAACCACTGCAGGTCCGCTTCACGTAAAACGATGCCTGATTGTTGACGATAATGCCTCGAACCGTTCCATGCTGGAAAGTACCCTGCGTGGCATGGGAATTGAAACCGAATCGTGCGAAAACGGACTGGATGCGATGAAGCTTCTGGAGCGTTCACGCGTGTTTGACGCGATGCTGTGCGATTATCACATGCCCTATATTGACGGACTGGAAATCATTGCCATGATCCGTTCCAAACTGAATCTGACAGCGCAGGAATTGCCGGTTATCCTGATGCATTCCTCCAGCGATGATGCCACGGTTCACCGTCGTTGTGATGAACTGGGGGTGGCACACCGGATCAGTAAACCTGTCCGCACCGATGAACTCATTAAACTCATGCAGGGCGTTCATGAACATCATACAGTGCCGGCAGAACCGATGCCGGCGACTGCGGAAGCACCCGAAAAAAGTCTGGGTCAACAAGTCCGGGTCAGCGTGCTGGTTGCCGAAGATAACACGATGAACATGACGCTGGTCAGGGGTGTTCTGCGCAATATGCGTCAGAAAGTGCGCATTCTGGAGGCCTCCGACGGCGGCGAAGCCATAGCGGTCTATCAGCGCGAACGGCCGGATATTATTCTGATGGATGTGCAAATGCCCGGTACCGACGGCATCGCTGCTACCCGAACCATCCGTTCAATGGAAGCGGGCGAAAAACGCCATACGCCGATTATTGCCCTTACGGCCGGTGTGCTTACCGAAGACCGCGATACCTGTCTGCAGGCTGGCATGGATGCTTTCCTGAGCAAACCGCTGGATTTCAAAAAATTGCAACACACGCTGAATACCTACACCCGGGACGTATAAGCTGCTGATTTGCCGATATCTGTTGTCGGTGATCAGGCGGTCTTTTGTTGCCAGAAATGCGTTGTCAGATTATGCACATCCTGCAAGGTGTCGGCAATACCTGCAGTTGCCCGCGTGTTGTGCTGTACATCAGCATTGTTTTCCTGCGACAGCGTGGTAATTGAGGCCAGGCTCTGGTTGATTTCATCGGCAGCAAACCGCTGTTGCTCTACGATGTAGGCTACCTCGCTGCTGCCCGTTGAAATATCCTGAATGGAGGTCAGAATCTCATTGAGAATGTCGGCCGAACGGGCATTTTCCCGGTTATTGTCCGTCACTTTTTTCTGGGCGTTATGCATCATTTCCGTGGCTTTATCGGTACTGCTGCGCAGTTGTTCAATAAACAGGCCGATTTCTTCGGCCGACTTCTGTGTTCGGGCTGAAAGTGAGCGAACCTGGTCGGCCACAACGGAAAATCCTTTACCTGCCGCCCCTGCCCGGGCCGCTTCAATAGTAGCATTCAGTGACAGCAGTCGTGTCTGCTCGGAGATGTCTTTAATAACATCCAGAATAGAAGTTACACCCCCGGCCACGGTGGCTGCCTGTTGAACCGCTCCGGCCGCCTCGGCAATCTCGCCCAGCAGACTGTCAAGTTGCCGGACATTTGCGTCAATGACCGATTTTCCATGCTGCACCTTACTCAGGCTGGCGGCTGCGGCCTCCGATGTACGGGTTGCATTATCAGACACATCACGTATGGTTGCCGTCATTTCTTCAACTGCGGCGGCTACCCGCTCGATCTGAGACACCAGGTTATCACCCCGTACCTGTCCCCGCTGCATCGACCCGTCCAGGTGCTGCGCAGCCTCCGTGAGTCGCTCCATAGAGTCATTGACCCGACCTATAATGGCTTTTTTCTCTGATTCCAGAATGTGGAATGCAAGCATAATACTTCCGGCTTCATCGTTCCGACCGGTAAATACCTGCCTGGATACCGCATCACTGCTGATTTGCCCGGCTTTGGCTACGGCCTCATCAATGGGTGTAAAATGACTGCGAATACGACCGGCCAGCAGGATTGCGAGCAGTAACAGCATGGAGGCGGTCATCCAGCCGGCCGGCAGCACCAGGCTCATCAAAGCAGCCAGCCCCAGAACCCCGAAAACTTCCCGCATCAGACGGGTTTTCACCGGTACAGCATCGTTCAGTTCAGGAACCTCTTCACCGTTGGTGAGTCGGCTGTACAACCGCTCTGCACGACGAACCATTTCCGGTTCTGGTTTGCGGCGAACGGATTGATACTCCGTAATTTTTCCTTCTTTCTGAATCGGACTCACAAAAGCATTAACCCAGTAATGGTCGCCGTTTTTACAGCGGTTTTTTACTATTCCAGTCCATGAACGGTTGCTCTCGATGGTATCCCACATCAATTTAAAGGCCTGCTGAGGCATATCCGGATGACGTATGATATTGTGCGGTTTGCCCATAAGTTCATCCTGTGTAAATCCGCTGACATCCAGAAAGACCTGATTCATAAAGGTAATCCTGCCCTTCAGGTCTGTAGTTGACAGAATATTGGCATCGGCATCAAACGTGCGTTCTTTTTGCGTTACAGGCAGGTTCTTTTTCATAGTATGATTCGATTTAGCGGGTTGAACTAATCAGGATTTTCCCGGATGCCGGTGAATGGGTAGCTGACGTGCCGGTTTTACGTTGATAATACACCGACCGCAGGTGTCGCTTTGCTTCCAGGTTGGGACAAAAGCCGGTGAGCGATTCGGTTGAGCCGATTATCAGGGCTCCGTCAGGTTTGAGCAGGGAACCCATCAGGCGGAACAGGATACGGCGCTCTTCCTCCCGAAAATAGATACCTACATTCCGGCAGAATACAATATCATAGGATCCGCTTACGGCATACGGATCAAGCAGATTGGCTTTGCGGAAGGAAGCCATGAAACGGTAGTTGTCACGAACTTTGAATCCCCCGTTCACCGGCTGAAAATATCGGTTCACCTGCGCCGGAGTGAGTCCCCGGCCGGTCTCCAGCGGTGAATATACACCGCTGCTGGCCTGAGCCACAGCCTGGTCTGAGATATCGGTTCCTGCAATCTGCAGGTCATATTTCAGCAGATCTCCCAGCAGTTCATCCAGCATGATGATGGTGCTGTACACCTCCTGACCCGTTGAACAGGCCGCGCTGAATATCCGAATGGGTACCCGCTTATAGCCTTCCCTGCGTCTACGGTCGATGAGATCGGGAATCAATTTATGACGGAGCAGGTCAAAGGGGGTCCGGTCCCGGAAAAAGGACGTCTCGTTGGTGGTAATTGCATTCACAACCTGATTCCTGTATCTGCCGGTCGGGTCCATCTGCACCCTTCGCAGCAAATCACTCCAATCACCGGCACCAGTTGTTCGGTACAGGTCTGCCAGCCGGGTCTGAATCAGGTAGGTTTTCGACGGATCCAGAAATATGCCGCTGACTTTATGCACGAAGGCACTCCAGGCACGCATTTCGTCCGGTTTAACAACCGGAACAGCGGTTGCTGTGGAGGTGGTGTGCGTCATGTCACCCTCCGGATTGGAGCGGTAGCTATGGAGGTGGCCGTTATCATCGGATGACCCGGGTTACTGCAGCTGCCATCATGGTCAATGGAACGGCACCGTCTGCCAATCCCGCCTCAGCAACGGCTCTGGGCATTCCGTATACCACACACGTGGCCTCATCCTGAATCAGACACATACTGCCGGTTCGTTTGAGCAGTCGCACACCCAGGGTGCCGTCGTTACCCATTCCTGTCATAATGACGGCCAATGCCTTGCCGGGTAGATGCTGGGCAACCGACCTGAACAAATAGTCAACGGAGGGGCGGCAGTTATTTTCCGGGGCGTCATCGGTTATCTGTAAGCCAATTCCGCCATTTATCATAGCAACGGCACGCATATGACGACCGCCGGGGGCGATGTAAACCCAATTGGGCTGAACGGTCATACCGGCCTCGGCCTCAATAACGGTCAAGGCCGATTTTTTATTCAAACTGTCAGCCAGTGACCGGGTAAACAGGGGAGGCATATGCTGGACAATCAGAACCGGTATTCCCAGATCCCCCGGCAAAGCCGGAATCAACTCAGAAAGAGCGTTGGGTCCGCCCGTTGATATCCCGATAACCAGTAATCCGGGTTTTTGTGCCGGTCGGGCCCGGATCATCACACTGTCAGACGATGGCGTACGTTCTGCCCCTGCCGGCAGGACCTGCTCCCTGCCGGATACAGGCCCGGCAGGGGTTCGATGCCTGTCCGTGGCAGGGTGCTGCTGCCGGTCTGCCGGTGCGCTTCCCGCGCCGCTGTTCCGTATGGCCGGGTAGCCGATTCCAGAGGAACCCTCGCCGGATGATGCCACCCGTCTTTGTGTCTGAACGCCTCCTTCAGGCGATTCTTCACCAGGGTGTCCAACGGGTCCGCGGCTAACGGGATTTTGCAGGATACTCCGGACATCCCGACGTATTGCCAGCGACTTCAAAATGGGTTTCAATGCGTGCATCAGCTGATCACGGGCGGCCTCCGGTGATCCGGTCTGTGGCTTGGTAATGAAATCGAACGCCCCGCATTCAAGCGCCTTAATCGTGATTTCGCTGCCTCGCAGGGTATGGGCACTGATCACGACCACAGCAGGCATCCGGGGCTCCATCTTTAACTGCGTCAACACATCCATTCCGCCTAAAACGGGCATTTCAAGGTCGAGGGTAACCAGATCAGGCTGAAGCCCGGTAATCTTTTCCAGTGCCAACCTTCCATTGGAAGCCTCGCCAACAATTTCACAATCATCAATGCGCATCAGGGCCTCACGCATGAGGCGCCGAAAGATCATGGAATCGTCAGCAATGAGTACGGAAATCATGGTTTCCTCAGGATATGGTTCGGCAACATGGTTATGCCGACTGCAGGTTGAACTGGCTCATCATGGTTTTGAGTTTTCCGGCCAGTTGTGTTAACTCAGTGGCACTGACTTCAACCTGCTCACCGCTGACCCGAAGTTCATTGGCGGATGCATCCACCTGTGCAATATCATCAGCGGTGGATGAAGAAACCGAGGCGGTCTGGGCCACCCGTTGATTGGCATCCTGAACACCGGCCGTGGCCTGGGCAATGTTGGTGGCCACATCGCGCGTGACTACCGACTGTTCCTCGATGGCGGTGGCAATGCCGTTGACCAGCTCGCCCACCTCGCCAATGACGTCGGTGATCCCACGGATGTCGCCAATAGCCGCCCCTGATGAGCTTTGAACACTTTCAATCTTGGCCCGGATATCATCCGTAGCAGCCGAGGTCTGTCGGGCCAGCTCCTTGATTTCATTGGCAACCACGGCAAATCCCTTGCCTGCTGCTCCTGCGCGTGCCGCCTCAATGGTGGCATTCAAAGCCAGCAGATTCGTCTGCGAGGAAATATCGGTAATCGTTTCTGTGACCATTCCGATTTCACGGACTGCATGTCCGAGCTGCTGCATCAGTTCAGATACTGTCACAGCCTTGGTGGCCGCATCATTGGTTATGGCACGGGCACGTTCCGAATTGGCGGCAATTTCACCGATGGTGGCGCTCATTTCTTCGGTAGCTGCGGCAACCGAGGCCAGGTTGGTGGTGGCCTCTTCCATACTGGAGGCTACGGACATTGTATTGGCGCTCGTCTGCTGTGCCGAGGCCGCTACGGTAGAGGTACGGTTACTCATCAGCTGCACACTTTGTGAGGTCTGTGCGCTGATGGCCGACAGTTGTGTAGCCGAGGAAGCCACCGTTTCAACTCCGCTGTTCATGCCGGAAAGCAGACTCCGTGTATTATTGACCATTCGCTCAAACGAACGTGCGAGGTCGCCCATTTCATCACTCCGGTTGCGTACCGGCCCGGATAGGTTCTTCGAGAAGTCGCCCCCGGCCAGGGTATTCGCATAATCAACTATTTCGGCGATGGGTTTTTCGATACTGACTTTAAGAGTCCATCCAAGAACCATAGATACAAGCAATGCCGCCAGCATTACCATACCTGCTGACAACATGGTAACCCGTGCACTTTCTGCATTAGCAGCAATCATTTCTGTGGTTACCCTGCTGTTTTGGGCCAGCAGGTCGGTTATGGTAGCTGCCATGGCTTCCGAAACGGGTATCATTTCCTGCAATCCCTGATTGTAGGCAGCATAGCCTGTGGCCTGCTCACGCCGGGTGCCCGCCGAAATGATGTCGGCAATGGTGGTTTCCAGCGCCCTGTGCGATTCCCGCCACGAATTGAACTGCTGCTCCAGTGTGGCTACAATCTGGCGGCCACGCTCTGTGGCCCGCGGTACCTGGGTAATTTCAAGCAGCGCGGCTTCCGCGCGCGACCAGCTTTCCTCTCGCTGGTTCAGGAGTACCTGCAGCCGCTCACCCGCATCGTCTGAACCGCGAAGTTCATTGACTTCAAGCGACTGCACACGGATGATGAGTCGTTCATAATTCAGCTCACTCATCGCACGATAACCCGGAATACGGTCATTGGATAGCTGATTGAGATTTTGTGTGAGCGATGATATTCCGTACAGCCCAAGGCCGCCAACCACAACCAGTAAGGCCAGCAGGACAGACAAGGCAATGAATAAACGTTTGCCAATTCGGATATTGTTAAGGCTTAACATAACATGGTACTCCTGTGTACTGTATTTAACTTGAAATAGGTGAAAATTTATTGGGTTATAGGCTGTGTTGCTGTTCAGCGGTATCGTTTAGGTTTTCATCAAACAGCGTTTCAGCTGAGAGTATGGAGGCGATTTCACCATGGTAACGCCACAACCCCAGAAGCCGGCGGCTGAATGCGGCGGTGAGGTTACCGGTGGGTGGCATAAGCTCCCCGGGGTCAGGTGAAACAGCTTCAAGGACTGCATCCACCAGAAACCCATAGGTGTCGCCGTCATGATCAATCAGAATTAGCCGGTTATCCCGGTGCCGTCGACTTGCTTCGGTACCCAGATGTATGCCCATATCCACAATGGTGACAATCCGGCCACGAAGATTCCTGACACCCAGAATGTCGGGTGGGGCATCATAAATCCGGGTTATATCACCAGCGCGAACAACTTCACGCACCAGGCTGGAATCAAGACCGTACAGAGATCCGCCCGCACGAAAAAGGGTGGTCAGGGACAGCTCGTCTTCCGGTATTTGATGAGTATCGTTGTAATCCGATGGTTGGTGTTGCGTATTCATAGCTAGATCAGTTAGGCTCCAGTGTGGTCAGGTTCCGGATACTGTCAATCAGACTGCCGCGATCCAGTTTGATCTGATACTCCGTGACGCCGGCCTCATAACCCCGTGTAATGTCCTCCTCGGCAGCCAGCGAACTCACGGCTATGACGGGCAGATGTGCCGTGCGGTGATCAGAACGTATGCGTGAGGTGAGTTCCAACCCATCCAGCTCGGGCATTTCAATATCAGTGACCACCAGCTGTATGGCATCCAGATTTTCCAGGAGTAACGACCATGCCTGCTCTCCATCCGGGGCGTCATAGACCCGGTAACCGGCCTCCATGATAAACTGTTTGACCCTCGAACGGAAAAAGTCAGAGTCTTCAGCGAGCAGAATGCCCGTTATATGTCCGCCCGATTCCGGACCATTTCCGTTATCATTGACCAATACGGGGTTATCGTTTTGATCGTACCCGTTGATGCCGTTTCCGGTTGGCTTGCCGGGGTAATGCGCAGTATCCGATACATGTGCCGTGGTGCGGGCCTGTACATCAGTACGATGCTCAACAGGTCGCAGTGAGTGTACAATTTCTTCAGTATCACACAGTAAAATCGTCTGCCCCTCCACAATCATGGATCCGGTTATTCCGGACTGACGATGGGTATTCGCATCAATCGTCGGACTCAGATGCACCACATTTACCGGCATCGTTCCGAGCAACCCAACGGTTTTCCCGTCTACCTGGCTAACCAGTACAACCGGCTCTGCGCTGCGATTCAGCGGTGAGACTGCCGCTACATCATCCAATTGATACAACGGCAGCATACCACCTCGATACTGCATGGTACGGCGCTTGCCTTTGCTTTCCACGTCATCCCATCGGATTCGCTCGATGCGTTCAACATGATCCAGCAGTATGGCACACGTTTCGGTCTCACTGTGACCAAAGAGCACGACCGACATCGCTTCGGTGAAATCCGCGGCCTCTGTGCGCTGTGTCTCTTCCGTAATGGCGTCATGGACCTCATAAATGGATGCTTTCCGGGCCAGACCTGTCGTGTCCAGTATCAGCGCTACCGAGCCGTCGCCCAGAATAGTAGCCCCTGCATATTCAGTCAGGTGCTTGAGTCGTTTGCCCAGGGGCTTGACCACAACTTCCTCCGTTGTATGCAACCAGTCAAACTCCACGGCAAAGGTTCGTGAACCGTCGGTCAGTACCACGATTTCGTGCGTTGGGATGCGTTTTTCAACCAGCTCATCGCCTTCAATCTGCAATAATGATCGTATGCGTACCAGGGGGATGACCTCCTCGCGGAGTATGAGTACTTCCGAAGAACCCACTACATCCGTACATGCTGCCATTTCATCGGCCCGGATGCTTACCAATTCCTTGATGGACGATTGCGGTATGGCGAATCGCTCCCGGCCGGCTGACACGATGAGGGTTGGGATAATAGCCAGGGTCAGGGGCAGCTTAATCCGGAATAAGGTACCGGCGCCGGGCTGTGTCTGTATTTCAACCTGTCCGCCGAGCCGGATGAGATTGGTCTTCACAACATCCATGCCCACACCACGACCCGATACATCGGATACGGTTTTGGCGGTACTCAGACCGGGCTGAAAAATCAGATTCAGTTTGTCTTTTTCATTCATGGCTGCCGCCTGAGCAGCTGTAATGAGGCCTTTCGAAACAGAAGATGCGGTTATCCGTTCGGCATCAATGCCCTTTCCGTCGTCCCGGATTTCGATGATGACCTGACCGGCTTCATGGCGTGCCTCTATATGGATTACGCCCGTGGCAGGTTTACCGGCGGCCTGTCGTTCCCCGGGCGACTCAATGCCGTGGTCGGCTGCATTACGAACCATGTGCATGAGCGGGTCACCAATACCTTCAATCAGGGACTTGTCAAGGGCTACCTCGTTACCGCTTATCTGCAGGTCGATGTCTTTACCTAGCTGTCGGGACAGGTCGCGGATGACGCGCGGAAACTTATTGAACACATTACCAATGGGCTGCAGGCGCGTCTGCATAATCACATCCTGTAACTCGGAAGTAACCTGGTTGATGCGCTGTTCGGCCGTTCCTAAAGCATGTTCATCTTTTTGGGTAACGGCAGTACGAAGTTGATTTCGGCTTAGAACCAGCTCCCCGGCCAGATTCATGAGCATTTCCAGCGTTCTCACGTTTATCCGGATGGATTCGTCGGCGGCTGAAGGGGGTTTGTTTTCGACAGTGCTTTTGGCGGGTGGATTGCCCTGGCGCAAGCTTGCTGCGTCGGCCCCGTTTTGCTTCAGGGAGTTATCCGCGACCGTGTTCTGCTCAGCGGTATGCGCTGTTGCCCTGTTTTGATGTGGTGAGGTGGCCGCGACCGTGTTCGAGAGTGCAGGCTCTGCTTCCGGCGAGGGCAGGGAGTCAGCGATGGGTGTGTCATTATCCCCTGGATCGACCGGTGCTACAGCATCGGTCGCCACCCGTTCCAGTACGTGAATTTGGTCAGCCTCCACGGTGTACAGCAAAGACTGCACTCCTTCCAGGTCTTTACTCACAGCGGCAATAATCCGTACCGGCAAGGTACTGCCAACCGGGGCTTCCAGACCGCCTACAGCTTCAAAGTCCACTTTGCTTTCCAGGATTTCACCGTATTTCAGCAAAATCCGGAAAAATGCAATTAAGGTGACCCCGCGGCGCTCAATGTCCCGCACAAAATCAAGCTCTATCCAGTACAAATTCCGCCCTTCACGATCGGCACGCAGTACATCCTGCTCAGGTAACTCAAAGATGCGGGACCCGTCTGGCGTCTGGAGGCGGATGGTTGCCGAAAGGGCAGCTTTTTCAGCGGGGGCGGTGTACGAAGAGGCCAGGGAATCCAGTCCCGAAAGGATATCTTCGCTGGCAATGTCATCCACGCTACCGGTATTGTTGACCATATCCCGGAGGGTGTCGAATGCCGTAAGCAACAGATTGGTAACTTCGGCATTGGGCATAATTTTTCTGGTTCGCAGCATATCCAGCACCGTCTCCGACTTGTGTGCCAGCTGGGTAACCGGTTCCAGTTCAAAGAATCCGCTTCCCCCCTTAATCGTATGTGCGGCCCGGAACACCTTGTTTATCAGTTCGGTGTCAACCTGGTCACCCTGTTCTTCAATAGCCAGAAGATCGTTTTCTATACCTGCAAGCAGCTCCAGGGCCTCGTCAGTAAACTCTTTGAGGAACTCGTCATCCATGGGGTGCTCCTTCGGCTCTGCTCACGTGGATGCGCTTGGTAACACGCATGAGTTGCAGCAGATTGTGAATGTTTTCCGAAACATTGATCACCTTTACCGAACCACCCTCCGGTTGCATGGAATTATGACAGGCAATGAGCAGTCCGATACCGCTGGAATCCAGACTTGTGGTTTCCTGCAGGTCAAAAACGACGGTTGTGATGGTGTCAGTGAGTGCATCCAGCAGATGACCCTGCATATCCTGAACCTCTTCTGCCGTCAGATAGGTACCGCAGGTGACTGTGACCGTGTTTTCGTGCGTTGATAACTGGGCTGATTCAATCATGAGTTCACTCCTTGTTGTGTAATGTCAAACCAGGCTTTTGCGGTGTTGCCGGCGCGATTATAGGTGATTTTTGTGGCAAAAAGCCGGGCTATTTGCAGTCCGCGGCCACTCGGCTTTTGCTCGTCGGCAGCGTTACTGCCGGTCAGTGTAAATTCATTTCTCCAGTTGAAACCAGAGCCTTCATCGGTCACCCGTATCAGCAGGCACCCCGACCGGATGTGCACATCCAGTCGGACCTGCTTGCGGCTGTCATTCAAATTTCCGTGACGTATGGCGTTTACCATCAATTCACGGGTTACCAGCTCAATCCCAAACATGGGTTCCGGTTTAATCCTGATTTCCAGTTCTACGGCTGCCCGTGCCCACACTCCGTGCACGGCCGACAGCGTAGAGGGTAACCTCCAGGAGACATAAACACCCGTACTGGTTTGGAGCTTTTCCACCTCATACCTCAATGAGCATTAAAATAGTATCATCACGGGCAATACTGCCTGATTCCAGCTGCCGGATGCGGATAATGTCGATAGCCTCACAGGCCTCAAGACTTCGTGTCTGTTCAGACAGTTCCGCCAATCCGTCAATAGCTGCATGAATATTCAACGATCCCTCCACCAGTCCGTCCGTATACAGCACCAGCCGGCTGCCCGACTGTGATGAAAGTTCCGTTGTGGTAAAAATGGCGTCGGGGAACATCCCCAGAACATCACTTTCCGCTTCCAGAATCCGTGCCTGACCGTTTGCATCCACACGGATTACCGGCGGATGTCCGGCATTTGCCATGCTGACGGTTCCGCGTTTACGATTCACACGGACCAGTACCACGGTGAAGAACTGATGTGGTGGGAGGATTTTCAGCAGGGATTTATTAATCTGCCGGAGAATTTCTTCCGGGGTATTTACGATGGAGGCATATTCATGAAATAGCGCCTTAAGGGTGGCGGTCCACAAACTGGTATCTACATCATGGCCGCTCGCATCGGCAATAATGAAGTCCCACACCTCACTTCCCGACTGCATTACATCGTAAAAGTCGCCACCTGCCCCGTTGATCTGCGCCACTCTGACATCAAAGCCGGCCTCCGGAAGGGTCCCGGGGTCGGGCATGAGCATTTTCTGGGTGCGCGTTAGCTTAGACATCCGCGCCGATTGCATCTCCGCCAGCTGTTCGTACGCAGCGCGAAGGCGTAAGTGAGTTCGGACGCGGGCCAGTACTTCGATGTGATCGAACGGTTTGGTGATATAGTCAACGGCACCGGCCGAAAACCCACGCACTTTCTGCTCTGATGCATCCTCTGCGGTTACAAAAAGTACCGGAACATTGTGAAGGTTCGGGTTTTGCTGCACATTACGATACCAGTCGATTCCATTGCCATCCGGCAGGTTGATATCCAGCAACATGAGCGATACCTGGTGACTGCTGAGTACCTCGGCGGCTTTCTCCAACGTTGCCGCGCGCAGAGTTTCATACCCAGCCGATTCAAGTACCCGTTGAAGTATAATCCAGGATGTTATTTCATCTTCAACAACCATGACCAATGGACTGTTGCCTGCGTAGTGGTTCAGGGTTTTATTACGGTTTGATGACTGCAAGACCGTGTACGATTTTTCTAATAGGTGTTTATCCCGGCATGAATTCTGCCCGATCAACGCGAAAGTTCATCCTTTTGTAGTATTCAGCCAGTAAAGTAGTTCATACCCATTATCGGCTAATGGAAACGGATACTTAACTAGTCTACCTGACGTCAGACTTGATATTTCTCAGGCGGGATGGTGCCGTCAGGCCGCCGTTTTCCGCTGAAATCGCGCCTGCTCCCTGCACGGGGATTCGTATCTTTGCGGATGTCCAAAAAATCAGCCACATCGCCGGCAGAGAAATTAACCCGACAGCTTATGCTGCTGGCCCATCACCGGCCGGTTGCCGTTCTGGGGTTCTGGGTGCTCATGGCTTTGGTCTCCCTGGCCTTGCTGCCACGGATTAACTATGACAATTCTTTGTACGGCCTGCTGTCCGATGAGGAGCCTCTGGTCGTTTCGGCCCGCAGTCTGGAGGGTCGTGTGCAGTCGGCCATGTCGTTGGGGTTTATTTTTGAGGGCGAAGATTTTCCGGTAATGTTCGATGTTGCCAATAGTCTGCTGGCACCCCTGGCACGCGGACCGGAACCCTGGCTTGCTGCCATTGAGCTGGATAACCGCGCTCCCTACCTGTACCGCAAAGCACTGCTCATGCTCACTTCCGCGGAGCTGGAGATGCTGGTGGAGGCCTCAGAGCAGGAGTTGCTCCGACAAAACCCGTTCTATTTTGACATCGAACCGGACTCTTCGGCTAATCTGTCGGAAATGCTGCAGTTTACATCGGTACACGCCTGGCTGGAGCATGCCATCGGGCTCCCCCCGCGGTTTCGGACCACGCCGGATGGATCGGTGCTGGTTGCCGAGGCTTTTGCCGGTCCCGCCTTGCGAAGCCAGGGTGAACAGGCGATGCTTGCCATGATTGAGGCCCGCCTGGATTCCATCAATACGGCCAATGGAACCCGGGTGGAGCTATACAGCAATCTGGGTAACTGGCAGCCCAGCAGTCAGATAGCGGCTGTAAACCGGATTGTACTGCGTGGAAGCCAGATTTCCATGCTTGCTGTGGTACTCCTGCTGGGATTCTATCTGCGATTTCTGGTCCGGCAGCGACTCCACGCACTGCCTGGTCGTAAGCGATGGATGTTCCGACTGTTTGGTGCTATCATTGCAACCCTTTTCCTCACCCTGCTGGTTACCATGGGCCTGGCCTCAGCATCGGGGTGGACGTTGAACCTGTTCTCGGTTCCGTTGCTGGGCATTATGCTGGGCGTGAACGCTGACTACCTGATTCATCTGGTTTCTTCCAGACTGGAACTCTACCGGCCGGGCGCCAACCCGATTATGATGATTGCGCGCTTAAGCGCCAGAACCGGCAAAGGAATGGCATTCAGTCTCTGGACAACCGGGTTTGCTATGCTTGGACTTATTTTTTCCGGTTTTCTGGGGTTTCAGTCGTTCGGAGGATTGTTCCTGATGGCCTTGACCATCAATTATGTGCTCACGTTCACCTTATTCATGGTATGGGTGAACCGGATTATAGCCCGGGGAACACCCGCATTCAGCTCGGAAACGGATACCCGCGCGCCCGGGGTTGGCCGGCACTACCCCACCACAGCCCGCATCCGATGGCAGCTTGTCTTTTTACTCCTTGTGCTGGCAGGCAGCCTTTGGTCGGCCAGTCAGGTTACATTCACCTACAGCCTGGTCGACCTTGAACCCCGTCACCAGCTCAGTGATGCGTTCGCTTCCCGCTATTCACAGGCGGTGAACTTTCTGGATGCGGTGGAACCCTCGGTACTGCTGCTACCCGATCTGGAAACAGCCCGCCTCGCCCTGCAGGAAATCGGGTCGCAGCGCGACTCAGGACAGGCTTTTACCCGAATACATCGCATTGAATCGCTGGTTCATCGCATCCCCGCCAACAGCAATGAACTTGCAGAAAGGCTGACCCTCATCCGGGCGCTTGAAAACGTATGGACCGATGATGCCGGTGCCCTGCGCTTTGCCACCGACTGGCCCGCTGCTGAGCAGGAAATCCTCCGGCAATCGCTCCGGGTTGATGATGGTATTGTCACCGATTCGCTACCCTATCGGTTTCGCCAGCTTCTGTATGACAGCTCCGGAAACCCGTTGAACCTCATTGCGCTGTACCCTGACAACCCGATTCTCGATACCCCTGATGCCCTTGAATTTCGGGCCGATGCATCCCGGCTGGTCATGGAAGACGGAACTGAATACCATTTTGTGTCGACCTACCTGCTTTCTTCGCAGGTTCTTGCACTGCTGCGTGATGAGATTCCGGCCATATTGGGCCTGGCTATTCTGGGTATGTTTATCGGCACCTGGATGGCTTTCGGACAGTTATCTACGGCGCTCTGGACTTCCCTGGCTACCCTCGGCGGCTTTGCACTCACCTTCGCCCTGCTTCAACCGTTCGGATTTCAGCTGCACCTTTATAACGTAGTAGCCATGCCCCTGCTCATCGGAATCGGCGTCGACAGTACCATTCATCTGATGCACGCCGCGGAGTACGCCCTGCAACGTGGTCAATCCTGGCGGGAAGTATCCCGGACTACGATGCTGTACGTTTTTGCTGCTTCAATGACGACGGCAATGGGGTTTTTCGGATTTCTGTGGATCGACTATCCCGGGATACAGGATCTTGCCTTGTTGGCCGTTTCGGGCACTGTCTGTATTCTGCTTTTCTCAACCGCTTCGGTGTATACCTGGTTTGTGGTGCAGCAGCACCGTCGGAAACGTGTGGACAGCAGCCCGGTGTAGCGGGAAGTTGGTATCAGGCCGATGTGTACTTTGTGAAATAAAATACCTATACCCATTTTGAACCGGAGGTGTCTTATGCCCCCGGGAAGCCTGATTCGGGCTCCTTGCCCGCAACTGTGATTTCCATGACCCCATGCCAGGCAACCTCGCGCGCGTAGATACGGAGACCGGCCTGCTGGAGTACCTCGCTGATGTCCCGGCGCATGTAGTCACCCATATACAGGGATTCATCCACCAATTCCCCGATGAAACCAGCCAGCCGGCCTGCAATCGGATTACGGAATGTTCGGGGTTCAAATAAAACCAGCCGACCTCGGCAGACCCGGGCAAGCTCGGTGATAGCCTTATCTTTGACGGATGGAGGCAGGTCGTGCAGGGCCGCTGAGACCACAACGGCGTCAAAATAGTCATCCGGGAATTCCAGCCGGGTAGCATCCATAACCCGAAAGTCAATGCCGCTATCCTGGTGCAGCCTCCGGCAGAATTCGATTCGCTCGGGAACCAGATCAATGGCCACCACTTCGTGGAAACCCGCTCGCTTGAGGTCCAGCGCCTGCCACCCCGCGCCGGTAGCTACGTCCAGCACACGGTCTGTGCCCGCCTGCATCGCACTCGTTGAAATCCGCCGGCGCTCCGCATCGAACTTGTCGGAATTATCCGTGAGCAGGGGGCTGCTGTATACCTCGTTCAGATGGTCAACATACTGTTCGCTGTCCGATCCTCGGTACTTGAATTTCAACCAAAGGGTGGTGGCGAGGACTGCCGGGAACTTAATAATCCACCCAAATCGCAGCCAAAAACTACCCTCACTCATAGTGATTCAGGTAGTGGCCTCAGCAGGGTGCCTTCATTAAATGAGAGCTTAATAAGCGCCTTTTGCCGGACATACCATGACGGGCAGGATTGTGTGCTACCCAAAAAAGGGCTGCTGATTATAGCCTGCAGTCGTGAGGAACATTCGTTCAGTTGCCCGTTTATCATGCCTCTGACATTTTCAGATCCTTCGCCAGTTCCTTGTCTTTGGAGGTCCGCCAGATAAACTGGTCCAGAAAGTAGTGCTGCAGGGCAAAACCAATCAGCAGCCCCTGAAGCAGGCGGTCTTTGTGGAAAACCCCGAACATCTGCTCTTCGCTGGAGATGTAAAAGGGGAAGCAGCCGGGGTGAATTTCAATGGTGCAGCCTAATAGCCGGACCACCACGCCCATCGCAACCGCGCACAAAATATACACTCCGATGCTCCTGGAGATTTTGGCGGCCATACCGAACCGGCTGGCATCGGTGCCGGGCTTGTGATAACGGTTTTTGTGATGAAACCAGACGATGGCGTGGTATTGAAGATCGTGAAATACCGTTACGAAGGCCCCAAAGGCAAAGAACCCGGTAGCCAGTACGGCCTCTGAATAACAGATGAAAATATGCAGGGGTACTACCGCCAGCAGGAATAATGCTTTCGGACCGTTGATACTCCCGCCGTTCATGACAATGTAAAGCTGTCGGCCGATGTAAACCAGGGCGATCAGACCAATGATGGAGATGGCCGCCGTCTGTACAAAGGGCGTGAGGGCGATGCCGCCCAACAGTGTCGGATCAACACCCATCTCCAGCCCGAAAAGCGGTCGGGTCTCCGGATGTCGAACGATGAATACCAGGAAGGGGAGCATCAGGCCGCCATAAAGCAAGGCACTGTCGATACGGTAATCCAGCTTGTTGACTTCGCCGCCCTTTTTCTTGTAGAGGGCCAGAAAACCATAGTGTTGCCGTACTACGTGCCAGTAGGCCCAGGCCCCGAAAATGCCAATGAAAACGGTCCAGGGTACTTCGTAGCTGGCCATGCCGGCCCGGTACATCAGGTAGCTGATTCCGATGGCGACCGGACCGGCCAGAAACCAGGCGGTACTGCCTAGCAGAAGTTTCTTCCGGCGCTGAAATTCTTCTTTGTCGAAGTACGTTCGTGAGTAGGTACCGAAGAAATGCGGGGTGTCTATGAGCGTGACCCACACGAACCAGATGCTGATCATATCCCATCCGAGTCCGGCATTCAGGAACCAGAGCAGGTATCCTGACCCCGCCGCACCGATGAACCAGATCAGATCGGTTTTTTTGTTGATAATCCAGTTGAACTGAAAGGTGGCTTGTAGTGTTGACATGCGGGAAAAAATAGTGCCCAGGTATCTAAAAAACAAACGGTTGCAATAAATTAATCAGACCTGTTTTTCAGGACTCGCCCGAGCGCAGCTTGTCCAGCATAGCGTACTTGGCCTGGCGCGATTTCCAACGCTCCCTTGCAAATTTCTGCATGTCGGTTACGGTGTCTTTCTCATCAATGATTTCCAGTCCCAGCAGGGTCTCAATCACATCCTCCATCGTCACGATTCCCTCCACACCGCCGTATTCGTCTACAATCAGCGCCAGGTGCTCTTTCTTTTCGAGCAGTTTTTCCCACAGGGCAAATAGCACAATGGAGTCCGGAAAGACCATGATTTCACGTCGCAAAACCTTCAGCGATATGTCGTGGCGGTCTTCGGCCAGATTTTCAAATACCTGCTGCCGGAAAACGTACCCGGTAATATTCTCCGGATTGCCCGAGTACACCGGAATGCGTGAGAATTTCAGGTAATCCTTGTTGCGATAAAACTCCTTCAGAGGGAGATTTTCGTCAGCGGAAACCATGACTACCCGGGGTGTTAATATCTCCGTTACCCGGATATTTTTGAGCCTGAGAATATTCTGAATGATTCGGTTTTCCTTGTCGGTAAAGAGCCCTTCATCAGTTCCGATGCTGGCCAGGGCGGCAATCTCTTCCCGACTGGTAGTCTGTTCTTTATAGTCGCGGGAGATCATGCGTGTTATGATGGCCGATACCACTACCAGTGGATAGGTAATCACAATCATGAATCGGATGGTCACATACGAAAACCACGATAGATTGCGCCAGTACCGGGCCCCGATCGTCTTCGGAATGATCTCCGTAAGCACCAGGATCAGCAGGGTCAGCACGGCCGAAACCACGCCAAAGTAGGCCTCGCCAAAAACCTTGACCGCCTGAGCGCCCACACCGGCTGCACCCACCGTATGGGCAACCGTATTAAGGGAAAGAATGGCCGAAAGAGGCTTGTCGATGTTCAGCTTTAAATTCAGGTAGGAGCTGGCCCATCGCTCTCCCTTGCCCTGTTTGACAACCAAAAACGACTGTGGGGTTGACAGCAATACGGACTCCATTATGGAGCACATAAACGACACAAAGAGGGCAAGAAACAGATAGGAAATTAGTGCAAACATGGAGTGTTAGTAAATTATTGAAAGAATAACATTTTCTGCACAAGTTGGGCAGCAGTGTTTAGGGATGGTGTTTACAGATTTACTGATACAGCCATCCGGGTTGATAAATACCTTGTAAAGTGCTGCGCACCCTTGAAGAAGTAGCTATGGGCATTCAGACATTCTTCATTGGCCGCCGGCGGGATTGTCCGATGTAAACTTCGTGGTGCGAAGTACTTCAACATCAGTAAGGTAGACAATACCGGAATACGTGTCGAAAAATTGCTCAACTACGCTCTTGCCTATGCGCTCAGCCACCTCGCGGTTGGCTACCACCACTTCAATCCGAACCGTTGAAAAGTCGTCAACCACCGAGGCCCTCTCGGAGGTGTAGTGCCGGCCGTGTTCGCCCTTGCCGCCGGCGTGTACAACAGTATAACCGCGGGCGCCGTTGGCCTCAATGACCTCGATAATACCGGATGCAATGATTTTCTCAGCAACAATCACCACTTTCTTAGCTTTATGAAATGTCATGGATGAATCCTCCCGGGTATGGTTCATGGCGATTTACAGATCGAATACAAGTTGACCGAGGGCAATAAAAAGCGGAATACCCACGGCAATAGCCACTGGCGTGCCCACGCTGGTGGATGCTCCAATATAGGCAGAAGGATTGGCCGATGGAATACCGGCACGCAAGGTAGGCGGACCGGAAATGTCGGAGTTGGACGAGGCGATGACCGCCAAAATGATGACTCCGCCCGGACTGAACCCGACCAGCAGATGGGCGATGTACCCCAGACCAAAGGCGATGAGTCCGTGCAGCAGCGGTGCGATGGCCGCGTAAATGGCGTACCAGTGGGCCACGCTGCGCAGCTCCTTGATCCGGTCGTAGGCTTCCATACCCATAATCAGCATAAGTATGGACAGAAAGCCCCGGAACAGCGGTTCGTAGAACGAGGTGAGTATGGGCTCCGATTTGGTAAATAACCCCAGGGCAAGTCCCAGCAGCAAGGCCGATAATGCTGAGCCGCGGAGACTTTCCATAACAATCTTCCAGACATTCACCTTAGCCTTGCTTCCGCCGGTTTGTTTCTTTTCATGGATGTTGGCCAGCACGATGGCCAGGATCAGGGCGGGGATGTCCATGAACGGGTAGAGGGCCGGAGCCCAGGCTTCAAAACCAATGCCTTCCTCCTCCAGCATAACAATAGCAACGGCCAGGGTGGAGGCACTCACCGCTCCGAATAGTCCCGCCGTGGCGAAACCATCGGCCTTGTTCACGCCGGGAAGCAGTCCGAAAAAGAAAATGCCCAGCCGTACGATGGCGACCCCGATTATAATCGAGATCACAGCGGGCAGTGCCATGGCCATCAGATTGGCCTCGCGAATTTCAATACCCCCGTTCAGCCCGATTTTCATCAGAAGCATAAATACGATGAACTGATAAATGGCACTGGGAATTTTCAGATTGCTGCCGAGGGCGGCAATCACCATGCCCCCGATCAGAAAACCCAGCGTGGGCGACTGAAACTGAACCAGAAACCGAAGAAAGAAATCTGCTAAAAATTCCATGTAATCTGTATTTCCCTAACGAAGTACCTGCTGACAACAGGTTGAATGTAGTTTTGCGGACGCTGCGTTGCGCATCCGTTCATGTGTACCCGCACTTAAGGTACGGTATTTGGTGGATAAACATACGAAAGGCCCCGCAAAGCGAGGCCTTTAATTTCTGGGATGGCGCTGTAACGAATGCGCTGCGGCTGGTCGTGCCGAAGCACCATAAAAGTTACTTAATCAGTGTCATACGCCGGGTGACGGACGTTTCACCGGCACGCAGCTGGTAAATATAAACTCCCGATGACAGCTGCCCTGCATCAAAACGGACTTCATGTACGCCGGCAGGTCGGATTTCGTTTACAAGGGTGCCGATCAGCTGCCCTGCTACCGAATATACCGCCAGCTGAACGTGTTGCGAGGCAGGCAGCTCGAATCGTATGGTCGTGGTCGGATTGAATGGATTCGGGAAGTTTTGAGATAACTGAACCTGTACCGGAATGGCATCCAATCCGTCCACAGAGGTAGCAGTTTGATGCTGAAGTACCGGGAACCCATCGTTCACCTCCGGCACAAAAGTCCATACCGTTGTAAAATCCCAGTCTGTGAAAGTCGACTCGGTTCGGAGTTCCGAAGATGATTTGCCGTTACCATTATAATCCGGATTGTTACTTGCGCCTACGGATACTCCCGATGTTTCCGAGTTGAAATACGAACGTTCGATTACAGCAATTGCCTCACCCTGGGGCGGGTCGATAAATCCTGACAGGGCACCAACTTCTTCGTCACCGGTAACGGTTCCGGTAGTGTATGAGTTATAGATTTCGGAAGCTCTCCAATGGAAACCAACCAGTCCGCCGACCTGTGTTGTTCCTGTGATATTTCCCGTGCTGTAGGAGTCGCGGATAATGGAGCTCCCGCCAAACTGCCCAACCAGACCACCGATCCATCGGAACTGGGAGTTGATATTTCCGGTGTTGAAGGAGGTTTCGATGGTTACACCGGAGGTGGCCGTGCCGATAAGTCCGCCAACAAACCGACCAACGGTCGTGATCGTAACTCCCGATGAACTTTCGGTGATGATTCCACCGACCATCCTACCAACAATACCTCCAAAACTTGTGGCACCGGTGTCGTCAACCTGGTCGAATGAGCCCGATACGTGGACTTTCTCGATACGGGTGTCGGTTGCGTTTCCAATCAGTACACCGGAACTGGACGCTGCTGCGGTGATCTCTGCCTGAGTTATGGTGAGATTTTTAACGGTCGCACCGCTGGTCACACCAAACAACCCCACATTCCCGACGCCCCTGCTGCTGCGCAGGTTTTCAATGACGTAACCCTGGCCATCGAGGGTGCCGGTAAACGGAGCTTCTGCGGTACCAATAGGGAGCCAGCCATCACCGGATGCGTAATTGGAATAACCCGCTGAATTTTCATCCAGATTATTCATCAGGATGTACGTACCGGACAGATTGGTACGTAGGGCATTCAGATCATCCCAGGTGCGAACCTCTGTCTGAGCCCAAACCATGAGCGGCAAACAAAGGATAATGAGCAGTGTGTAGGAGAACAGTATTCGTAATTTCATAGGTCCGGATGATGTAATTAGATGATTATTGTCCATAGCAACTCATCTGGCGTATGGTTGTATTTGTTGTAAAAGGCTTGAACAGATTAATAAATAGCATCATTTTATCAAAATTCTTAAAGCAAAGCGTCATATTGGATTTTATAACTTCACTGTTCCTCCCGGGGTGGGATGTCCTCGCGTATCCCGCTCACCGTCTGACATGGCACCGACAGGCTCAATGGTGGCAGGTGATGTCCTTGCACATCCCGTTCACCGGACTATATGTACCAAAATCATCTGCAAAAATGCCCCGATATCTACTTTTGTCAGCTATAATTGTAACGGTCGCCCTCCTGAACCCACGTGCGCTTATAGCCCAGTCAACACTCGAGGAAATGGTGTTCTCAATGTTGGAGAAAGTCTCAACGGAGCGTCTGACGGAACATGTACAACAGCTTGAGTTTGCCGGAGGGACCCGCAGTCGAATTACATTTACCCCGGGCAAGGACAGTGCAGCCGTTTACATTCGTCAGGTTTTTGACGCAATGCCGGGACTAACCTCCGTTGAAATCGACACCTTTTTTATTCCCGGGGCTGCCCCGCCCTTTAATACACATCCCCAGGTCAACATCGTTGCAACCATCGAAGGCGCTGTTTTTCCGGATGAATACTATGTTATTGGTTCTCACTATGATGCCACCTCCGACCGGGATCCGGGCTGGAACAACGGGACCAACTGGCAAACCATTCAGGCACCCGGCGCCAACGATAACGGATCGGGTGTGGCTGCCTTGCTGGAAATGGCGCGCATTATGAGCGACCCGGATAGCCCGTTCCGGCCCGACTACACCATAAAATTTGTGGCCTTCGGTGCTGAGGAACGCTTACCTGCTCCGCTGGGAACGGGAAACCATTTCGGCAGCATTCATATGGCACGACAAGCGCGGGCCAACAACAATCTGATTCGCGGTATGGTCTCTGTCGATATGATTGGATTTAATGAGCGTTACGAATATACTGCCATCGTCAAAGTCAACAATGCAACAGCAACCGCTTCTGCGGCGCTGGGGGCCCGGTATGTGGAAGCCAATCAGAACTTCTTCACCCGGTTGATTATGAACGGCTTCCCCTTTGCCAACGGTGTATACAGCGACCATCAGTCGTTTGCCGACGAGGGATACCCGTCTATTCTGATTATCGAAAATGCAGCTCCGTGGAATACCAACACCTACTACACGGCAAACCCGTACTATCACAAGGTAACCGACACCGCCGATCGTATGAATTTCGAGCTTGTTCGGAGGGTTACCCAGCTGAATATTGCCGCTCTTGCGTGGAATACCGGGTCGGTTACCCATATTGGCGACGAGCCTTTAGCCGGTTTGCCTGAAGACACGCATCTGCTGCAAAATTATCCGAATCCGTTCAATCCCTCCACAACGATTCCCTTTCAGCTTCAACAGACATCGGTCATAAAACTGGAGGTTTTCGATGCGTTGGGTCGGCGCGTAGCGTTACTGGCTGATGGCTTATGGCCCGAAGGAGCACATGAAGTTCGATTCCAGGCCGGTGAGCTTCCGGGCGGAGTGTATATATCACGTTTGATGGTAGATGAGCATGCACAGCACACCCAAACGATGCTGCTGATCAAATAGGCGGATAAACGTGCTTGATTGCGATTTGGCACACACACGAGCTAAGTTTATGCCCGTTATCCGAGTAGTTTTTTAAGCCGGGACTCAATACGGTCGGGTGGTGTAACCGGCGCATACCGTTCAACGGGTCGGCCTTCAGCGTCAAGCAGAAATTTGGTAAAATTCCACTTTATGGTGCTGATTCCCAAGGTGCCGGGCAGTTTGTCTTTCAGGTAGACAAACAGGGGATGGGCGTTGGCACCATTCACTTCTACCCGCTCGAACATCGGAAAGGTAACGCCGTAATTCATCTGACAGAATGCAGCAATCTCATCGGAAGATCCGGGTTCCTGCTTTCCAAACTGGTTACAAGGAAAACCCAGTACCACAAAACCCTTGTCTTTCCAGGTATGGTACAGGGCTTCGAGCCCTTCATATTGTGGGGTAAGACCACATTGACTGGCAGTATTTACAACCAGTACAACGTTGTTTCTGTAGGAATCCATCGAAACACGTTCGCCGTTTATGGAGCGGGCCTGAAACTGATAAAAATCCATTTTATAGGGTTGAAGTACGTAAGGGATGCGTCCGAACAACGGTTACCGGCTGTCACAGGAATTTAATGCATGCCAGGATGGGTTTAAATAGCTTAGCATCGATTAAGGAGTGACACGTGATTTTGTTACCCCTGTGTTACCCCCGGCTGATTAATGATGTCTGAATTAACACGGAATCAGATTGTGATGTCGTACGCTCAGCTCGCTTTAACAGGTATTACACCCATATAAGACCGAAGCCTGTGGCATTCTTGCAGGTATCCTAAACAATCTAAATGACGATTAAGTTTACCCCACAAAAAAAAGCCTTTGACACCCAGCTAACTGCTTGTATGTCAAAGGCTTTTTGAAATGTGGGACCGGGCGGAATCGAACCGCCGACACATGGATTTTCAGTCCATTGCTCTACCAACTGAGCTACAGTCCCCCAGCGTAACAGACTAGCCCATAGGGCGTTGACTGAATCGTCAAGAGCACCAAATATAGCAGTATTTGAAACTGCATGAAACACTTTTTTTCAAAATTGGAAAAATGAACAGCGATGTATTTGCCTGTTCATGCAAATGGTTGTGTCACAGTTCAGGCATCAGCGCGATTGATGGATGTCATGACGGTTCCCATTTCCGAATTGACCTGCAGATCCAGCACCTGCAGCTGCAGGGATGTTCGATTCCGCCAGGTGTTTTCATCAACGGAGAAGGCCACGTCGAGGCACCCGTTCTGACAAGCGCGAACTGACTCCAGATGCTCACCCAGATTGAATCCGATAGCGTCAAATGCACCCGACCCGTTCTGCATGACGCGCAGTTTTAGGTGATTCCGTCCTACAATGACCGGATTGCCAACCACCTGCACGCCCCGACTCACAAACACCGGTCGGAGATTCAGCGGACCAAACGGTTCAAACTGACTCAGCACCTTCCAGAAATGTACATCAATCTGATCCAGGGCAATCTCGGCATCAACAGCCAGCTCGGGCAGAAAGTCCTCATCGCACATGCGCTGCTGTACAATGCCATTAAACCGCTCGCGAAACGCATCCAGCTTGTCTTCTTCCATGGTAAGACCGGCCGCAAATTCGTGACCACCAAACTGAATGAGCAAATCTTCGCACTCTTTGAGCGCATTGTAGATATTGAACCCCTTTACGCTGCGCGCCGAACCTTTGATTTTGCCGTCCACCGTACTAAGCATCACCGCCGGTCTGCAATACTGATCCACCAGCCGCGATGCCACAATGCCGATGACCCCCAGGTGCCAGTCAGGGTGATGCAGAACGACCGACGAGCATGCGTTCATGTCGATGTGCTCATCGATCTGAAGCATAGCCTGCTCCATGGTTTTCGTATCGGTACGCCGACGGCGTTTGTTGATTTCCTCCAGCTCATGGGCAAACGCCGAGGCTTCCTCGTACGAGTCGGCAATAAGCAGCTGCATGGCCGTACCCGCATCGCCCATCCGACCGGCCGCATTGATCCGGGGACCAATCGAAAAAACGATGTTGGAGGTGCTGACCTTGCCGATGTCCATTTTAATCAGGTTCATCAGTGCCTTGATGCCGATGCGCGGACGTTCATTGAGCATCTGCAGTCCGGCCCGCATCATGATCCGGTTTTCATCCACGATGGGGACAATGTCTGAGGCGATGGAGATGGCCAGCAGATCCAGGTATTCGAAGGCTACATCTTGTGGCAGTCCCAGTTTGGTCAGGGTGGCCTGAATGAGTTTGAAACCGACCCCCGCACCGGACAGTCCGTCAAACGGGTAACTGCAGTCAGGCCGTTTGGGATCCAGCACGGCAACGGCATCAGGGATTTCATCGCCGGCTGTGTGATGGTCGCAGATGACCAGGTCGATGCCCTTTTCACGGGCAAATTTTGCTTCTTCAACAGCTGTAATGCCACAGTCAACCGAGACAATCAGGTCAGACCGGCTGTCAATGGCGTACTGAATGCCGTCTTCGCTGATGCCGTAGCCTTCTTTGAAACGGTGTGGAATATAGTGCGATACATTCACGCCGAAACGTTTGAGAAAACCGTAGACAATAGCGGTAGCCGTGGTGCCGTCAACGTCGTAATCGCCGTAGACAACCACTTTTTCCTGATTTCGGACGGCACGTGCCAGCCGGGTAGACGCCTCTTCCATATCTTTCATGAGGAAGGGGTCGTGCAGTGCGGTTAAGTCGGAGCGGAAAAAATGGCGTGCATCCTCGTAGGTGGTGACGCCCCGAAGTGCCAGTAACCGGGCCAGCGTCCGTGCCGAGGCCTCAGACAATTTCCGGGCCCGGGCACTTCCGTTCCGCGGGAATAGTGCCTGTTCGAGGTGTTCCACTGCATCGCCATTTTCCGGTTGAGTGAAAACCCATCGGAATGACATAGTGTACCTGTATTTATTTTCTTACTTATCATAGATGCGGCAGGAGGTTGTCACACGCAAGTGCCGGCCCGCTCCATTCATTTGAAGCGTAATTCATCAATTTAAGATTCTAATGTGGTAAATCAATACTTTATTATGGAAGTTTCATAGTTTTTGACCTCTACCTCTATAATTCAATCTGTTTCATGACGATTTCCGACACCGATTCCGCTGCCGTTCAGGCCCGTTACCCGCAATTAACCGCTGCATCCACCATTTCTATTCAGGGTCAGCCGGGTTCATTTCATCATATCGGCGCGCGAATGCTCTTCGGAGATGCCACCTATCTGTACCGCGATTCCTTCCGGGAGGTTTTTGATGACGGCAAAACCGGCAAGGCAACCCATCTGTTTCTGGCCATTGAAAACTCTATTGCCGGCAGTATCATCTATAATTACGACCTGCTGGCCGCCGGAAAAATTCCCATCGTGGGCGAGGTATACCTGCGTATCGGCCAGCATTTTATTGCCAGGCCCGGGGTGACCCTTGACAGCATCCGTGAGGTGTGGTCGCACCCGATGGCGATTGAGCAGTGCCGGAATTTTCTGGATACCCTGGATGTGAAAATCATGGAGAAAGAAGATACCGCCGGATCTGTACGTGATCTGCGCGATTCCACCCGTCGGGATGTGGCGGTAATATCCAGTGATTTGTCTGCGCAGATTTACGGTATGAATATTCTGAAGCCTCACATTGAAACCGATCCGAATAACTACACCCGCTTCCTGCTGCTTTCTGCCCGGCCGTTGCCCGAGACGGACCCGACCCTGACGCGAAAGACCAGTGTGTATTTCGGGGTACAGCACCGTCCCGGCGGACTGGTAACGCTGTTGCAGGAATTCCTCGCCCGACAGGTAAATATCACCAAACTGGAGTCGCGTCCCCGGGTGGGTTCACCCTGGGTGTACGATTTCTTTGCGGATGTTGAGCTGGATGCGTTCAGTGATCACGGTAAAGCCGTGCTGGAACATGTGCGCGGTTACTGCGAATTCATGGAGGTGCTGGGCAGCTATCCGGACCTAAGCGAAAGCGGCGTACACAGCGCAAAACCACAATGACATCCGTCATTTATTTAGTATATTCCCACACTGTCAAACGATAACCTTCATAGTATTCCCAGCATGAAATTTAGTGTATCCAGCGGAGATCTTGTTCAGGGCTTGTCGGCCGTTGTAGGAGCCGTACCCACCAAAGCAACCATGCCTATCCTGGAAACGGTGTTGTTTGAAACCGATAACGGCAAGGTTCGCCTCAGTGCCACCGATCTGGAAGTGTCCATTGTGGAGAATGTGGATGCCGACGTTATGACCGAGGGCTCGGTTGCCGTACCCGCCCGCCGTCTGCTGGAAACGCTGCGTCAGTTGCCCGACATCCCGGTTCTTTTTGAAACCGATGACAAGGGGAATGTGAAATTCAAGACCGACAAAGGGAATTACAAGCTGGCTGGTGAAAAGGCAGCTGATTTTCCTGCTATTCCTGCTCTGGATGGCGGTCAGATGATCAAAACATCCACGGAATCGCTGATCCGTGCCATTCAAAAAACCAGTTTTGCCGTGTCCAGTGACGACCTCCGGCCGGCTATGATGGGGGTTTATTTTCAGCTGGGACCCGAGGAAAGCCGTGTTGTGGCTACCGATGGTCACCGTCTTGTCAGGTTGATCAAGCGGGATCTCGTTGCGCAGGCTCCGGCCAGCTTCATCGTGCCTCAGAAAGCACTGAACCTGGTGCAGAAAGCCCTGGACGGAGCCGACTGTGACCTGACCATCAGCGGTGAGCATGTGCGTTTCCGCAGCGGCAGCACCATGGTCATCACCCGGCTGATCAGCGAAACCTATCCCAATTATGAGTCGGTTATTCCCCGTGAAAACGACAAGGAAATGAAGGTGAATCGTGACCAGATGCTGGCAACGGTCCGGCGGGTTTCCATTTTCTCCAGTTCCACCACCCGACAGATTCGCCTGCAGATGCGTCCGGATGAACTTATCATTGCCGCTGAAGACATCGATATGAGCAGTGAAGCCAAGGAGGCTATAGGATGTGAATACAGCGATCCGGAGATGGAAATCGGGTTTAATGCCCGCTATCTCAGTGATGTACTCGGCAATATCGATGACCCTGAAGTACTCTTCGAATTCTCTACTCCCAACCGTGCCGGCATCGTCCGACCGTCGGTTCAGGATGAGGATGAAGACATGCTCATGCTGGTCATGCCGGTCATGCTGAATACCTATAACTGATCCGGCATTTGCCGATAGCTGATGCGTGTGTTTTCACTGGCTGATTTTCATGCCGGCTGCAGGCAGTTTTAACGCTGTGTTTTTTCTAGCCAGCGGGTGATACAACCTGTTGCGGCAATGACGTTAACAGGCTATGTCGACCGTGCGCCGGGCTTTTAATTCCGGCGTTTGTAATCCAGAATCCTAACCGGCCTATGCAAACGGGATCTCCTATTATCACACTGACGACCGACTTTGGCATGCAGGACTTCTATGTGAGTGCCATGAAAGCTGTGATTCTGGGAATTAACCGGGACGTCCGGCTTATTGATGTTTCCCATGAGGTTCCACCGCAGGATATTATGGCGGGGGCCTGGATTACCCGAAATTCAGCTTTTCTCTATCCATCCGGTACCATACATCTCGTGGTGGTTGATCCCGGAGTGGGTACCAGCAGACGACCGGTTGCCGTTCGCATCAAAGACCAGCTGTTTGTGGGGCCTGACAACGGGATTTTTTCCCTGATTGCCGATCAGCACCCGCACGATGCCTACGAATTAACCAATACCAGTTTTTGGTCGAATGAGCGATCCAGCACCTTCCACGGTCGTGATATTTTCGCGCCCATCGCCGCGCACCTGAGCAAAGGCGTTGAACTGGATACCCTCGGGGTGCCTATTGATACGCTGATATCCTACCGTTGGGCCCTCCCCGTGGCCGACAGTGAGGGAGTTCAGGGCTGGGTCATGCACATCGATCGCTATGGCAACCTTATCACCAACATAACCCGCGAGATGCTGGAGGGTATGCCGGTGAAAAACGGCGTCAAAATTTATGTTGGCAATACCATCCTTAAGGAAATTGTGCGAACCTATGCCGATGTGGACGCTGGTTCGCCGGCTGCGTTGGTGGGCGGCAGCGGTCACCTGGAGATCGCGGTGAATGGTGGAAACGCCGAGGAATTGCTCAGCGGCCAGAAGGGAATGCCGATTTCGGTGCTTTTCCGGCGATGAACCCCAAGGCTTAGTCGCCGGCGCGCAGTAAACAACCCAGGCAGGCGCACAAGTACCAGCCGACAAGGCTTAGTCGCCGGCGCGCAATAAACAACCCAAGCAGGTGCACAAGCACCAGCCGACAAGGCTTAGTCGCCGGCGCGCAGTAAAACAAACTGCACGATACCCAGCTGCTTTTCTTTTTCGATATGGAATCCGGACCGGGTAATCAGTTGAAAGGAGGCATCGCGGGACCAGAATTTAATCCCGCCCAGCGAAGAGGCCTTCTGCAGCAGCCGACCGGCCAGGGTCTCGGCTTCCAGCAGGTACATCATGAAAAAGCGTCCATCTTTTTTCAGCACCCTTCTCGCCTCGTACAGGGCTTTCTGGGGGTCATAAAACTCGTTGAGCGACCCTCCGCAGCTCAGAGCATCCAGACTTCCGGCAAAAAATGGAAGCTCCTCGGCGTTGGCCTGAAGCAGCGTTAGCTCACACCCCTCTTTAATTGCCCGTTGGCGCGCCTCCTGCAGCATAGGCGGGGAAAGATCGATAGCTATGGGGTGGCATTCCGGCTGATGACGATACAGGGTGCGGGGGTATAATCCGGTGGAGGTTCCCAGGTCGGCAATGACATCACCGGCACGGGGATCCAGCCAGTCGCACAGTAAATTTTGTTCATCCGCCATCGAGAAGTCCTGCCCGCTGATGGACTTAATGGAGGTTTTGCGCCAGTAGTCCTCGTAGCCTTTCGCCGTTAACGGGATGAAATTGCTGTCCTGAGCGAGGGTGGTTCTGGGGTAGTTGCCTGTCAGCAGCTCAATGATATTACGATTGACCGGGTAGGAGTCGCCGGCCGGGGAACCAACCGAGCCGTTGAATGGAACGGAGAGCCGGGCTATCTCCCCGGGGAGCTTGATTTTTTGATCGTCGAAGCGCGGAGAGCGCAGGATGATGGGCTGCATGGGAATCTTTTAGTGTGAAATTTGTGCGGATTTATGAAATAATCGGGCCGATCTGCACTCTATATAAAATACGTGAACAATGGAACACCGTTTCAATGAACATCGATTCCGCTACCTATCATTTTCCATATGCACGCTATCCGGCTGTGCGGGCAGCGCTGTGTCTGATTGCCGGTATTCTGGCGGGAGAGCGGGGATTACACCTTTCGCCCGTATTGTTTGCCGTGCTTGTACTGATACAGGTTATCATGGAGCTGGTCAGTTACCGGAATCTATCGATGACGCTGGCGGCTGCGGTTCGCTGGGGGTACGTCGTGCTGCTGGTACTGGCGGGAGCACTACATACCGGATTCAGATCGGAGCTGCCTGAGGTGCCGGTAGCCTTGCTCAAGGGGCTGTCCGGGGCCACGGTGGAGGTTGCCGGTGTAGTTCGAGAAGCACGGCTGAGTGATGCCGGTACACTGAGTGCCGTCCTGCAGGTCGATTCGGTGCTGGTGCGCGGTCATTGGCTCAATCTGGAGACCCGGCTGCAGGTCCGCGCTTTTCGACCGGATACCATGCTCGCCCTGCAAACCCGTCAGAACCATTATATGCAGGCGGAAGTGACGATACGCGATTTCCCGCAGCGGCGGAATCCCCTTGCGTTTGACGTAGCCCGCTGGTTGAAATCTGACGGGATTCAGGTTGTTGGTCAGCTGGACGCGGTCTCGGCGAGTACACCCCGCACCAGTCGATTGGATTGGCTATGGTGGCGTGCGGCCATGAATGCCCTGCTTGAACGCAGTGTTCGCGAGGATGTGCGACCACTGTTCAAGGCAATTTTGCTGGGCGATAAAGGGGAGATGGACCGGGAGGTGCGTACGGCTTTCTCCCGGGCGGGACTGTCGCACTTAATGGCTGTTTCCGGAATGCATGTGGGCTTTGTACTTATGCCGGTATGGCTGATTATTCCCCTGTTCTGGGTCCGTGAGTCGGGTAAAGCCCTTGGGTTGGCGATTATAGCTATAATTCTGCTTTTTTATGCCGGCATTACGGGTTTTTCGTCCTCGGTCAGCAGGGCGTCAATAACCGCCAGCCTGCTGGCTGTTGGCAAACTGTTCCAGCGAAACCGCGATTCTTTGAATACAACCGGTGTTGCGGCCATACTCTTGCTCCTTTGGAATCCGGATTCCCTGTTTGATGTGGGGTTTCAGATGTCGTTTGTAGCGGTGATTCTGATACTTGTTCTGGGACCGGTACTCCGTGACGGGGTACCATCGGCCTGGCGATTTAAATGGTCGGGCTCATTTACCTTGTTTTTAGGAATCAGTGTGGTGGTACAGGCCGGGTTGTTTCCGATACTGGCCGGAACATTCGGTGAGTTCTCCATTGCCGGTCCGCTGGCCAATACACTCGGTGTTCCCGTAACCCAGGCGTTGTTTTTATGGTCGATGCTGGCCCTTCCTGTGTCTGCGCTATGGCCGGTCTCTGCCGGCTACGTGATGGTACCGGGTGAGTATCTGGCACGGATACTCCTGTGGTTGGTGGAGGTGGTGGGCACGCAGGACGCGTCCTGGATCCAGATAACATCCCTGTCGCCTTTAACGGGGGTGCTCTGGTTTGCGGGGGTCGGATGCCTGGCTACATTGCAGAATCCCGCTCTGCGCATGAAATGGTTTATTGCCGTTCTGATGGTTTTATGCGTGATGCAGGCTGGCGAACTGGTCGAAAAGCGCAGGACCGATTTGCTGCGAGTGGTGGTCTACGATGTAGGGCAGGGCGACGCTGTGCTGCTGCAGACTCCATCCGGTAAAAATATTTTATACGATACCGGTGTGTTAACCCCGTTTCAGAACAGCGGCCGATCGGTACTCGTGCCCGATCTGCGGGCACGAGGTATACGGAAACTGGATGCCGTTATTTTATCGCACCCCCATGCCGACCATATCGGAGGTATGCTCTCCCTCATAGAGGAATTCCCCATCGACGTAATTTACCAATCGCCCATGGAGTTTCATTCAGCGGTGTTCACCGGTTATATGGCCGCTGCATCGCGGCAGGGAATTCCTGTAGCAGAACTTCGCATGGGCGACTATCTGGATATTGATCCCGCGATTCGTATCCTGGTTTTGCATCCGGACAGTCAACCCACAGGCTCCGACCCGAATGCCTATTCGGTTTCAGTCAAGGTAATCTACGGCCAGACATCCCTGCTGCTCACCGGCGACGCCGAACACCATGCAGAACAGGCCATGGCAGGACGCTTTGATGATTTTCTGAAATCCGACTGGTACAAGGCGGGTCATCATGGATCCAGGACCTCTTCAACACCGTCGTTTATGCAGCGGGTAAACCCGGACTGGGTTGCCGTATCCCTGGGGTATCGTAACCGTTACCGGCATCCCCATCGTGAAGCGGCCCGTGAGTTACACCGTTACGCCGGTCACGTCGGATTTACCAGTTTACACGGAGCGCTGGTGTATGAGAGCGACGGCATGGAAATCAGGAGGGTTTTGTACTGAGGATGTACACCTGAGCCATGCTGCCTGAAAATTCCTGATTATCATCCAGGCTGCATCCGTGCCGAACTTCTGTTTTCACGAAGTTGCCGGGCGGTCAGCCTAAACGATATTTACAGCTTGCCTGAGAACACCTGCCATGCACCGTTGGAGCATAGACAGGCACTATGCAGGGGTGATGCGTTACATTTTGCCGAAATAGTAGCGGATTCCGAATCCGCCGTTTCCGGAAAACTCAGTGGCAGGAGCCAGATCCAGAATCGGCACGATTTCGAAGAACAGTTCAAGGGGATCGTTGGCGAAGTAATAACTCACACCGATTGGGATACGCACGCCAATATTCGGATCGTCAGCCAGGCGTGCCCGCGCACCAATACCATAGTAAACAGGCAGTCTGCCAGAATCGACACTGATCAGGTCGAAGCGATGGATCAGGTAGTCGGCATGCAGGTGCAGGCTTGCTTCATTACCGAAGGACCATGCAGCACCCAGGGCAAAAGCGCGGTTATTCCCCTGAAATACTTTAGCGGAAAGGCCGGTCGGTTCCCCGAGGATGACACCCAGGCCGAAATCGCCGCTCTGGGTTTGAGCCTGTGTTTGTGTAGTGAATGCGAGTGAAGAGGTAATCAGACAAAGTGCAAATAGCAGCGTGTGTAGTTTCATAATGTAATTTTGTGATGGTTAGATAAGGTATTAGAACGACGGGTACGGACGATTGTTCCCTGTATGGGTCCGCACATAGGTTGCTTATGGATGATTTTTACGAGTATGGACTGATTCAGCGTAGCGCAATACGCCGTTATATTGTTTACTTGTTGGTAGTTTTTATACAGTAATATACGCAGTGTGGGCTGCCCGTGCGAATCTGAGCTCCATATCTTAATTATTCTGACTCATGAATTCATGATATATTGCATACGAAGTCGGTAATCCTAATCCAATCGCCAACCTTAACCGGGAATCATAGAGGTTCATCAGCACAAGCAGTACCGGCCAACAGCTATTTATGCTTCAGTTCAATGTTTTCTCCGTTCTTCTGATTATTTCTGCCCTGGCCACGGGTGTGCTGGCAACGCTACTGCTGAATCGCACCGGACTGGCAGGCAGGAATTTTGCCTGGATGATGTACTCGCTTTCAATCTGGGCGGCAGCATATGCCTTTGAGCTGACCGCTGTCCGATTGGATTCCATACTTTTCTGGTTAAACATTGAATATCTCGGAATCGCCATGATTCCGGCCTTCTGGATTACCTTCACCTTCGCGTTTACCGGAAGGGAACACTGGCTCACACCACGTAATGTTGCCATAATCTTTGCCATACCGGTGCTGACTATTCTCATAGTTTGGACCAATCCCTGGCATCATCTTCACTATGCCACCTACGGGGTTGCTCCTGATACCCCCTTTCCTATGCTCAGTTTTACGCGCGGGCCGTGGTATCTGGTGCATCTGTACTATTTTTACATCCTTCTTATCCTCGGCGTAACGCTGCTCATGCGCTATTACAACATAGCCGCTCCCATCTATCGCAAACAAACCATCGTAGTACTCGCCGGGGTACTGATCCCCTGGTTCGTAAACGCCCTGTATCATCTGGGATTCCGGCCCTATGAGTACCTGGATATGACACCGGTGGTCTTTACCGCATCGGGACTGGCTATCGGACTTGGACTGCTTCGCTTTAAACTTTTTGATATTGTTCCGGTTGCGCGCGACAAAGTTGTGGAGGGTTTGAACGAGGGCGTTATGGTTTTGGATAACCTGCAGCGGGTTGTTTATTGCAACACCAAAATGCAGGAGTATCTGTTTCCGCCGGGTTCTGATATCATCGGCAAGGATTTCGCAGAACTACCTGCTCATTTTATCCGCATCAGAAAGTTACTTGGCAAGGAGGAAGCCACCTCGATGGAAATCGAGCTGGTTCTAAACAGACCGTCACGAATTACGGTGGAGGTTACCGCCACAAGACTTTCCTCGGTTGACCGGGCCTCAGCCGGAACACTCCTGCTGTTCCGCGATATCACCGAACGCAAAAAAAACGAGCAGGAATTGGTTATGGCGCGGATCAGAGCGGAGGAAAGCGATCGCTTAAAGAGCGCATTCCTGGCAAATATGTCGCACGAAATCCGCAATCCCATGAACGGTATTATCGGGTTTGCCGGTATCCTGAAAGATCATGAATTGCCTGAAACCGAGCGCAACGAGTACCTGGGAATCATTGAAGACAATGCTGAGCAGCTCCTGGCCATCATCAACGATATCATTGACATATCAAAGATTGAAGCCGGACACGAAGAAGTCCGCATGAGCGGATTCTCGGTTCGGAACTTGTTGGCAAACGTGGAAAAAAGTGTGCAGCCCCAGGCAGCACACCGGGGACTTTATTTCTCAACACACTCGTTTTTGGAAGATTACGAGGATTTTGTTTTATCTGACCCGCTAAAAATCCGGCAAATCCTCACCAATCTGCTCGATAATGCCCTGAAATTTACCCCCGAAGGCAGTGTGTCACTCCGTGCTAATATCATTGACGGCCTGCTGGTTTTTTCCATCAAAGACAGTGGTAAAGGCATTGAAGCGGATCATCTGAATGTCATCTTCGACCGCTTTCAGCAGCTCGATCAGGATAATCAGTATATCTCCAGAGGTACAGGACTTGGACTTGCCATATCCCGAGGTTATGCGCATCTTTTGGGAGGTGAACTAACCGTAACATCATTGCCCGGAAAAGGCAGTACCTTCTTTCTGAAATTACCCCACGTAATTACCGATCCCGACGAAACCCCTCAAACTATATCCATGAGTGCAACATCACTGCCGGCTCCCGACTGGTCCGGCAAAAAAATAATCCTGGCCGAAGACGAGCCGGTCAACATTATGTACATGAAGATCGCGCTGAAAAAGACGAACGTAACATTGATTATTGCCGAAACAGGGCAGGCGGCTGTTGAGGCCTATCAGGCGAATCCCGACGCAACTATCGTTCTGCTTGATATCAAAATGCCGGTGATGGACGGATTTGAAGCCGCCCGAAAAATACGTGATCTGGGTTGCACAGCCCCGCTTGTTGCTCTTTCAGGACACGCCATGCTGGAAAACGATCGTATTGAAGGAGCCGGTTTTGTTGATCTCATCGCCAAGCCGGTCCGAAAAGAAGACCTGATCAATAAACTGCGTACCTGGCTGGACTAAACCCGGTTATCGCGCATTAAGCGGCCCGGTAACTTCGGTTTAGCAACTCAGTCCATTACCTCCGCAATGTGCTTCGCAATCAGATCGGCATGGTAGCGTGCGTTTTCGATGAACCATTTACTCGTGTTCAATCCTCCGCAAACCACCCCTGCCAGATAGAGCCCCTTTTTGTTCGATTCCATCGTGGCTTCCTCATATTCCGGGGTACGGGCTTCATCCTCCTGAAATGCAACGCCGGCATCACGCAGCAGTGAAAAGTCGGGTTCGTATCCGGTCATTGCCAGTACGAAATCGTTGTCAATGGTCTTTTCACCCTCCGGAGTCCGAAGCGTGACCGTTTTCTCGTTAATCCGCACAATATCCGTGTTGAAATAGGCTGCAATTTCGCCATTTTTAATGCGGTTCTCGATGTCGGGTCGGACCCAGTATTTGACCGTTCTTTTGATTTCAGGGGCACGCACAACCATGGTCACCTTCGAGCCCGCCCGGTAGGTTTCCAGTGCTACGTCAACCCCGGAATTTCCGGCTCCGATGACCACCACATTCTGAAAGGCATAGGGGTGGGGCTCGTCATAGTAGTGTTTCACTTTGGGCAGGTCTTCCCCGGGTACGTTCATCCGGTGCGGATCACTGTAGAATCCGGAGGCAATCACCACTTTTTGAGCCTGGTAGGTGGCCTTGTCTGTAGTAACCGTGAAATTGCCGTCATTACCGCTGATGGAGCTCACCTTTTCATAAAGATGCACAGGAAGCTGGAAGTGCTCGGTTACCCGCCGATAGTATTCCAGGGCCTCCCTCCGGGTGGGTTTGACGTTATGGGAAATAAACGGTATGCCCCCGATTTCAAGTCGGTCTGATGTTGAAAAAAAGGTCATGTTAACCGGATAATGGTAAATCGAATTGGTCAGGCAGCCTTTGTCGATAATCCGGAAAGGGATATTTTTGCGTTTCAGCGCGATGCCGCAGGCCAGTCCTATCGGACCGGCTCCAATGATGATAATCATAGTTGAGAATTTCAGGTAGTATCGTGAGCTTTGGTCGTCTTAATTATTCAAAATATGTCAAAATCAGCTGAATTTCCCGTTTTTTACCGGAATTTATCCATGGACCTGGCCCGACCGGATGAGATACCGGCCTTGGGCAACATTGTGGAGCGGGTCTTTCACGAGTACGGGTGGGTTTTTCGGCTGGAGGATGAACTGCCTGATTTCGTGAACTTCCATGGATATTACGGACTGAATGCCATGAAGGCAGGTCGGCCTCGTTTGTTCACTATCCGTCTGGATGGCGAGCGAATCTGCGGTGTCATCGCCCTGAAATACAACCATGAAGGAGCCTGTCTGAGCCGGGTTTACCTCGACGAGGACGTCCGTGGGAAAGGTGTAGGTCGATGGATGATTCAACACGTCCTGGATTTGGCCGAGTCAGAAGGCGTTGATCAGGTTCATCTGTGGACGGATACCCAGTTTCTGGGTGCGCACCGGCTGTATAAGAGACTTGGTTTCGAAATGACGTCCCTGTTGAAGCCCCTGCACGACCAGAATCGCTGTTTCGAGTGGAAAATGGTGCGTATGTTCTGAGCCCGGCTGGACGGGTGTACTGAAAAGTGCCGCTTTTACGGTGACGCTATAGCGTTGACCTGACAAGGAATTCGGGTTGCATTATACCGATATGTCGTTTTCGTTGGCCCGACATAACGCTTCATCGTTTTAATTAACCCGGTATAACGCTATACCGTTGTGATTGACAGGTGATATGGTACAGACGGAGCCGTGTTAGCCGGGCTTCATCGCATTTCGGACCAGCACGGCAGTATGGTGTGCGGTACGATCAACACCATCGGCAATCTGATGCCTGCATGAAAACCCGTGAGCACATATTTCGGTCTCTTCCGGGGTACTTCGCAACCGTGGGAATAGCACCATTTCTCCAATCCGCTGAGAGATTTCAAAATGCTCGTTTTCATACCCGAAACTACCTGCCATTCCACAGCAGCCGGTGGGCAGATTTTCGGCTTGGTAACCGATTTTTTCCAGGACTTCCATGACCGGCTCCATGCCTACCAGGGCCTTGGCATGGCAGTGACCGTGTACCACGGCCTGTCGCCCGCGCGCGTCGAAACGGTCTGCATCTTCGGGGAATGCGGCAAAATGTTTCTGTAAAAACTCCTCGAACAGGTAAGCCGAAGCGGCTACTTTCCGGGCATCATCCAACCGGTCGTCATCGCATAAATCCAGATATTCATCGCGAAGGGAGAGGATTTCCGAGGGTTCCTGGCCGATAATCGGGATTCCTTCCGAAGCGTAGGGCGTGAGCAGACCGATGTTCTTATGGGCTATGCTCCGGGCATCCCGCACAAAGCCTTTCGATAGCTGGGTCCGGCCGCTTGCCAGCGGTTGGGTAACCAGCACCTCATAGCCCAGATGTTCCAGCACGTTTACCATCGCCCTGCCTACTTCCGGTTCGTTGTAATTCATGAAAACATCCACCATAATGAGGACTTTACCGCGGATGGGGGTGCCTTTACGGGCCTGTTTGCCGGCAGCCTGTGATCCGGTCACGTGTCTGTTATCGACTTCAGTGGCTGATATGGAGCCGCTTGTATGTGTTCCTGGTGATGTGGCGCCCGGATTTTGCGACCCGGAATCCGGTTTGGGTTGCCGTTTGCGAAACCACTGCTGAAACGTCTGTGCGGAAAACTCCGGCAAATTTCGGTCGGGATGGATGTTGAACAGGGTTTTGTAGATTTCCTTGACCGGGTTCAGCCGGTTCATCCAGTTTACCAGGCCGGAGAAGGGTGCGGCCAGCGGATAAAAAAGCTCGGGTCGACCGAAAAAATGGTAGCTCAGCGGTGCACCGGCGCGGTCGTGCCGGCCCTGGGTGAACTCCGCCTTCATTTTGGCCATGTCAACATTGGCCGGGCACTCGGTTTTGCAGGCCTTGCAGCTCAGGCAAAGGCTAAGCGCATCATGCAGATCGTCGTTGGAGAAGGCATCGTAACGTTCCCCGCGGAAAACCTGTCGGAAGACGTTGGCACGTCCGCGGGTGGAGTCTTTTTCATCGCGGGTAGCCATGTAGGACGGACACATGGTGCCTCCGCTTTCAGCCAGTTTCCGGCACACGCCCGCTCCGTTGCACTTATCCACCAGCGCCATGAAATTCCCTTCGTTCCGGTAATGAAACACGGTATTGAACGTCGGGATTTCCTCCTCAGGGTAGAACCGGAGGTCGGCATCCATGGGTTTGGGGTCCACAATTTTGCCCGGATTGAAAATGCCGTTCGGATCCCAGATCTGCTTGACCTGACGCAAGAGCGGCATCATTTCAGTGCCCAGAACCAGTTCAATGTACGGAGCCCGGACCCGGCCGTCGCCGTGCTCGCCACTGAGTGATCCGCGGTATTTTTTTACCAATCTGGCTACATCCACGGCAATCTGCTTCATTTTTTCGAAGCCTTCCCGTGTCGTCAGGTTCAGCTCGGGTCGCAGGTGCAGTTCGCCTACCGAGGCATGGGCGTAGTAGACACTGTGGGTGTCATAGCGGCGCATAATAGCTTCAAACTCCTCGATATACGCGGGGAGGTCTTCTACACGCACGGAGGTGTCTTCGATAAATTCCGGGGTGCGCGACTCCGCCCAGGTACCCATGAGCAGACCGAGTCCGGCCTTGCGAAGCTCCCAGACTTTATGCATGTCTTCTGGCTGGGTGAAAATCTGGTAGTCGTAGCCAAGTCCATCGGTTTTGAGCTGTTCCCCAAGGGCTTTGGCCCGGGCTACAAGCTTGTCTGCATCGCCACCCTCCAGTTGCATAATCAGAACGGCTTTGGGCTCGCCAACGATGAAAAACCGGTTCCTGCTCTGTTCCAGATTCAGTTCGGTAGCTTTGATAATGATGTCGTCGATGAGCTCCACCGCGCCGAGTTCCCCGTCTTCACGGGTTTCTCCGACTGCAGGAGGGGGGACGGCCTTGACCGCTTCCACCGTGGCCAACATGGATTCACGCAGGGTGGTGTACTGGCCGATTAACAGAATTTTGTGCTTTGGCAGCGGGACCAGTCTGACATCGGCGTCAACGGTCATCGCCAGGGTACCCTCGCTTCCGCACAGTAATTCAGCCATATTGAAAGGTCGCCCGCCCGGGGTGAGGGGTTCCATCTCACAGAGGCGGTCCAGCGCATAACCCGTATTTCGCCGGGTGATATCGGGATGCGGGTAGCTGTCCAGAATGGCGTCTTTATTGGCTTCAAGCAATGCCAGCATTTCCCGGTAGATGCGGCCTTCCAGTGTTTTGCGTTGTCTTTTGGCTTCAAGTTCTTCGTTGGTGAGCGGACCGAATTCGGCCAGGGAACCATCGCTCAATACTACTCGCATGGTCTGCACATGTTCACGGGTGGTACGGTGTTTCAGGGAGAAGGATCCGGCAGAGTTGTTGCCAATCATGCCTCCGAGCATACAACGGTTGGTGGTGGAGGTATCCGGACCAAACTGCAGGCCGTGAACAGCGGCCTCGCGATTCAGGGTGTCGCGGATGACACCGGGTTGTACCGTGGCTCGACCTTCTGCAGGGCGGATTTCCAGAATACTCGACATGTGCCGGGAAGTGTCCATGACAACGCCGCCGCCGGTAGTTTGACCGGCCAGACTCGTTCCCGCTGCCCTGGCGGTAATGGGGGTACGATGCACCGCACACCATTTTACCAGGTCACGGATATCATCGCCGTTTTGTGGGAAAAAAACGCCTTCAGGTTGTTCCTCGTACATGGAGGCATCGTTGGCGTAGAGCCGGCGCAGAAGGGTATCGCGATGAATATCGGGTTGGGCAACCTGGGATTCCGACCGGGCATTGATAGCGGGGAGGTCGGTGGAGTCCATGAGTGATTCCCGGGTGGTGGACATAAGCGTAAAGGATTGCGTGCAGATGATGTGTTCACGGGGGCGCTGAACCCTGATCGGTGGTGAGCCATATTCAGCTAGCCCTGTCTGGCAAGATACGCATCGCCTCAGTAAAATAAACCGCAAAAAGCCCCGAACAGCGTGACCTGTATAATTACGGCATTTCCCCAAATTCAAGCCGTACCTGTGTTCCGTCCGGGGTGGAGGTGACCTCAGCGTTGCCGCCTATCTGCAAAGCCAATCCTTCAATAATCTGCATGCCCAGGCTGTCGCGTTTTTGCAATGATTCCGGCGCAATTCCTACTCCGTTGTCACGGATAATCAGTTCTGTCTGGTCACCTGAGCTTTGCAACAGTACCTGGATGCAGCCGGTACTACGGTCTGGAAATGCATGCTTAAACGCGTTGGTAATCACTTCATTGACGAGTAAACCTATGGGTACAGCCTGTTCTACGGTGATCTGCCGGCAATCCAGACTGAATTCAACTTCAACCGTAAGCTCCGGTGAATTCATGGTATCGCGGATAGCATCAATCACCTTGGGCAGATACGCATGAAGGCAGAGTTCGCCGTAGTTTTCACTGTGATACAACGCTTCATGAACCAGCGATATGGACCGGACCTTGGTAATGGTATCCAGGAAGATGTTTTGGTCGGCCTGCGAGCCGAGGCGATCCAGTTGCAGCTGGAGTATGCTGGAGACTACCGCCAGGTTATTCTTGACACGGTGGTGAATTTCGGATAACAGGACATTCTTCTGTTTCAAGGCTTCTTCGAGCTGCTGCTGCTTTTCAATTTTATCGGTAATGTCAATGTGAGAGCCGACCATTTTCAGTAATTTTCCATCGTCAGTACGGGTGGCGGTACCCCGTGCCTGGATCCATTTGTAACGGCCGTCTTTGCAGCGCAACCTGAACTGACTCTCGTAGTTTTTGGCAGAGGAATTATCACCGAAGTCGCGCAGTCGCCCGGCCGCTGCCTCACGGTCTTCCGGATGCAGCAACCCGTACCAGGTGTCGTAGTCGTCTTCCAGTTCATCCGGTCGGTAACCGAGCTGGGTTTTCCATTCATCGGAGTAAAAGACTTCTCCGGTGGCAGTGCGGTAATCGTAAAAGCCTACATTGCTGGCATTAATAGCTTCCTGCAGCTTTTGCCGGTCTTCATAATGCCTCGATTCAGCCTCAATACGCCGGGTTACGTCAATGAGAACACCACTGATTACTTTGGGAACACCGCTATCGTCATACTCAACCCAGGTACGGTCGTCAACCCATACAACACGACCATCTTTGCAGACAATGCGGTAGAATTGCTCGTAATTGGCCTGCTGTCTGGCTAATAGTACATCAATTTCGGCATTCATCCTATCAACATCATCCGGATGTACGATGCTTACATGATCCAGCTTACCGTCAAGAAAATCATCCGGTGTATACCCCCACTGACTTATGCTGCCGGAGACGAATTCAACGGGCCACCCGGGGGCATTCTTCCAGCGCATCATAACAATGGGCGACTGATCTGCTATTCGTTGCAGCTCTTCGGGGTAGCTGTTGTCCGGAATGAACCCGGGAGACGACGCGGACGATTCTTCTTTCATAAGCTAAGCGCACGTGTATTGATTGAATTGAACACACCTCGGTCCTGTATTGCAACAACCTTATAAGCCCCCTGACGATTGCTGTTGACAGACATCAATACATTGTATGGAATTGTTTAGTTAGAAACAATGTCTAATTTCGTGGGAACAATCTGTGAGAATATCGTCCGGGATGTCTTTGTCTGCATGTCGTTTAAAGTGTAGACCTACTGTTGTCTGCAGATTCCTATTTTCGTCTGAATCATGCCCCATTAAGGCTGACTTCGACCATAGCATCAACTATCTGCCAAAAATCCGGACCCGTCTCAAAGAGTACATCGTACAGGCAACAGCCTGCTTCAAATCCGCCAAAGTGCTGGTCATACCGGATGCGATTGCTGATATCAACCGGAGTATTATCGATTTTTAAACCAAGTGTATCCAGGTAGTTTCTGGAATTTTTTTCGGGAAGTATGCGAACAGTATCGTGACGATTATCCGGATTTAACAGTGGTGCGTTGTTGTCAGGAATGTATTCAACGGGGGGCAGCGAGGGGATCTCAAGGTATTGCCATAACCGCTGGTTCAGGTGGGTGGCCGCCTCGAGCCAGGACGACATAGCGGCGGCCTGTTGGAAGTCGGCCCGTATTTCGGGTTCATAGTGGTCGAAATACGGACTGTTACGGTAATTGAATTCAAAGGATCGCAGCAGGGGCGTTAGCCACCCGGAGTCCGGATCGGTTCTGCAGGTGTGCAAGGGGAGCCGTCGGTCTTCGGGGTGAACCGGCATATAGACCCACTGGGTGCCGTTCGGCTGGCGGATTTTCCCCCTGTGGACGCTGCTTTTCCGGTTGAAGGTGGCACCGGTATGCAACAACATCACATCGGAATGCATCCATCGGTACAACCAGTCCAGGTCAGGGAAGGCTGTGGGGAGTTGCAAGGCCGCAACCATTACTCCTCGCTCTTGCCACTGAAACCGACAGCTGCATCCTCACTGCGGTGCTTGTCGGTCAGGTGTTGTTCCATTTCGGCGCGTAGTTTCTGAATGGTCATGCCGCTCACCAGCGAGCCGCTTCGAGCAACGGAAATCCGCCCGGTTTCTTCCGAAACGACCACCACCAGCACGTTGCTGGTTTCACTGATCCCCAGGGCAGCGCGGTGCCGTGTTCCGAAAACCGATGAAATATTGGGGTTCTGGCTGATGGGCAGGTAACAGCTGGCCGCCACGATACGGTCGTTGCGGATGACCACAGCCCCGTCATGCAGGGGGGTATCTTTCTGGAAAATTGTGACCAGCAGTTTGCTGGTGACCCGCGCGTCAAGGGGAATGCCGGCGTCAACGAGGTCGTTGAGCGTGGCCGATTTCGAAAAAACGATGAGGGCGCCGGTTTTTACCCGGGCCATAGACTTCACCGCATCAACGACTTCATCCACTACCGTGTCACTTTCTTTCTGGGAGAAGAATTTGTCGAACCGGGTATTCTGACCCAGATTGTAGAGCAATTTCCGGATTTCCGGCTGGAATATGATGATGACCGCCAGGATACCTACGTCGGTGATGCGACGAAGGATGAAGTTGATGGTGGTGAATCCGAGCAGACTCACTAAGGCGTTAACGGCAAAAATGATGAGAATTCCCAGGAAAGCAGGCACTGCAAATGAACCGCGTATCCAGCGGTACATATAAAAAATGGCCGCTGCGATAATGGCGGTCTCGATGAGGTCTTTTAAGCCAAAGTCAAGGAAGCCTAAGGGAATCAATGTGGCATTTGCTGAAGGTTCGGGGCATTTTTACTGTTGGGGGAATATACTTTAAAAAGTTTACAATTCCGTTAGGTGTTTGAATACCAGCAGGGAGTCATGCGCCTGCTGAACGTCGTGTACCCGCAGGATGTGTGCACCTTTCATGAGTGCGTAAAAGTGCAGTGCGATGGTGCCTGCTACCCGGCCCTCCGCCGGCCTGCCGTTCAGGATGGCACCCAACATCGATTTTCGGGAGGCCCCGATGAGTACCGGCCAGCCGCTGGCTGCAAAATCGGGTATAGCACGGATCAGCTCCAGATTATGCTCCAAGGTCTTGCCGAATCCAATGCCCGGATCAATGATGACTTCCCGCACACCCGCCTGCCGCGCTTCCATGGCGCTGGTGGTAAGCGCTTCAAGTACCTCGGCAACTACATCCTCATAAACCGGATTGTCCTGCATGGTTTTCGGGTTGCCTGTAGAATGCATGATGATAAGACCGGCACCATAGGCAGCACAAAGTGCAGGAAACCGGGGTTCGGCACGCAGTCCGCTGACATCATTGATGTAGTGTGCCCCAAGTTCCAACGCCGCCTCCGCCACGGCGTATTTGGTTGTGTCAACGGAAAAACGGATTTCAGGCCATCGGGGGATGCATGCCTTCAGCACCGGAATCACCCGTTGAAGCTCCTCATCAACCGTCACCGGATCGCTGCCGGGCCTTGTCGATTCGCCGCCCACGTCAATAATAGCAGCACCCTCGCCGATCATGCGTTCAGCCTGTGCAACGGCCGCCCCGGTCTGCAGAAACCGCCCCCCGTCAGAGAAGGAGTCGGGCGTGCAGTTGAGGATGCCCATAATCTGCGGGTAGCCTGTTTGGGTGGATGGGTCTGATGTCATAACAGGTGAGGAAGTTGTTTTCGCGATGGTAAAGGGTACAAAAAAGGCCGGATGTCAGATAACAACCGGCCCGGAATTGTGCTGCATCGACCGTTATTACCAGTCTTCTTTGATGTCATCCGTAGATTTCGACTTGGTAGCCCATTCATCAGCATCGGGCAGGGCGTCTTTGGTTTCATTAATGACATGGTCTTCCCATTTCTCTGCAAGCCGCTCGTTCCAGTCGATGTAGTGTTCCCATTCTGCTGGTACTTCATCATCCGGATAAATCGCCTCGACCGGACATTCCGATACGCACGCATCGCAGTCAATGCACTCGTTTGGGTCGATGACCAGAAAGTTGGGTCCTTCCCGGAAAGCGTCTACAGGGCAAACCGCAGCACAATTGGTGTACTTGCAGTTCACGCAGGGTTCTGTAACAACGTAAGCCATAGTGTTCCTTTTACTTTTTTGTGATGTTCTGGATACTGTTTTCCCTTCCTAACAATGTGGGCTAAAAGTATTTGAATACAAATACAGAATCAATCCATTTTAGAAATCGTTCTGCAGCGGACAGAATTTATCGCGGAGCTTTTACGTTGATTTGCTAAGTTGTCAGCCATTGACATCTCCCATCACTCCGAAAACCCTGCACATGGAACGAATCAGTTTTGAAGAAGCTTTACAAAAGCTGGAAGCGATTGTGAACAAACTCGAAGACGGGTCTGTTTCTCTGGAAGAGTCGGTTTCGCTGTACGAGGAGGGTATGAAACTCTCCAAACACTGCTCCGAAATTCTGGAACAAGCTGAGCTCCGCATTGAAAAAGTAAATCAGGATCAAACTTCTTAGCGATGGCCGACGAACGTGTTGCAACTCCCGGACCCCTGCTGGCTACTATCAACTCCCCGGCAGCTATTCGAAAACTGAGCCAGGACCAGCTGCTGGATCTCAGTTTTGAGCTGCGTGATTATATCATTGACGTAGTCTCAATTCATGGGGGGCACTTCGGTGCGAGCCTGGGCGTGGTTGAGCTCACCGTTGCCCTGCACCATGCCTACAACACCCCCGACGATATGATTGTATGGGATGTGGGCCATCAGGCATACGGCCATAAAATTCTGACCGGCCGTCGGGACAATTTTCATACCAACCGTAAGTACGGCGGCCTGTCAGGTTTTCCGAAACGCAGTGAAAGTCCGTACGATACCTTCGGGGTAGGCCACTCCAGTACCTCTATTTCCGCCGCTCTGGGTATGGCGGTGGGACGCGACCACAACCAGGAAGACAAACATGTGGTTGCTGTCATCGGAGACGGATCGATGTCGGCAGGGCTTGCCTTTGAGGCACTGAACAATGCCGGAGCCATGAACAGCAATGTGCTGGTCATTCTCAATGACAATCGCATGTCCATCGACCCGAATGTCGGGGCACTGAATGAGTACCTGGCTGATATCACATCCAGCGGCACGTTCAATAAAATCCGCGACGAGGTGTACGACCTCCTCGGTCATTTTAAGTCGGCCGGCGACAAAATGCGGAAGGTAGCTTCCCGGCTGGAGGCGGCCATGACCACAGCCCTCACCCCGGGATCGCTGTTCCGGGCGCTCGGATTCAAGTACTACGGTCCCGTAGACGGGCATAATGTGAAGAATCTGGCCAGAACGCTCAAAGATCTGAAAAAAATACCCGGACCCAAACTGCTGCATGTGGTTACCGTCAAAGGCAAGGGTTTTGCGCCCGCCGAGAAAGATCAGGTCAAATGGCACGCCTCGGGCAGTCCGTTCGACAAGGTGTCCGGCGCTTCACTGGCCGTCAAACCCGTCAAACCCGGCAAGCCCAAATACCAGGATATTTTTGCCGATACCCTCATCCATCTTGCTGAAAATGATCGACGTATTGTGGGCATCACTGCAGCCATGCCCAGTGGTACGGGCCTGCTCAAGATGATGAAACTCATGCCTGAGCGAACTTACGATGTAGGCATTGCCGAGCAGCACGGCGTCACCTTTGCAGCCGGACTGGCCACCCAGGGTCTCAAACCCTTCGTAGCCATTTACTCCACGTTCATGCAGCGTGCATACGACCAGGTTATTCACGATGTCTGCATTCAGAAACTGCCCGTTGTGCTATGTATGGATCGCGCCGGACTGGTAGGTGCTGACGGTCCGACCCACCACGGATTGTATGACATCAGCTATCTGCGGGCCATCCCGAATATTGTAGTCGGTGCCCCGATGAATGAAATCGAGTTGCGTGACATGATGTTCACGGCCTCAGGTTATGAAGACGGTGCTTTTGCCATCCGCTACCCTCGCGGTGAAGCACAGGGATTCCTTCCGGAAGGCCAGCAGCCCTCTGCGATGGAAATCGGTAAGGGGCAGCAGCTTCGCGAGGGAGATGACATAGCGGTACTATCCTACGGAACCATCGGTAACGAGGTGGTCAAAGCCGCAGCGCAACTTGCCGAAGAAGGTATCTCCGTCGGGCATTACAATATGCGTTTTGTCAAACCCCTTGATACGGCCCTGATCGATACCATTGCCAACCGTTACCAGCGACTCATCACCATTGAAGATGGCACGCGGCTGGGAGGCTTTGGAAGCGCGGTAGCTGAGTATGTGGCTGAAAACCACCCGGGACTTGCCGTAAAAATTATGGGTGTTCCGGATGCAATTATTGAACACGGCTCTCAAAAAGAGCTGTATCGTGAAGTTGGCATTGATGCTCAGGCCGTAACCGAGATGGTGCATACCGAGCTCAATCGTCTGCCATCTCCGCTTTTGCAATCAGCTCGCGGGCACTGATCACGGCCGATTCGCTCAGGGTTGCGCCACTCATCAGCGTGGCTACTTCGCGCACATGTTCCTCAGCTTCCAGTTTCTGGATATGCGTGATGGTTCGCTCTCCTTCCTCCTGTTTGGACACCCTGAAGTGATGGTGGGCCTGGCAGGCAATCTGAGGCTGGTGGGTGATAGCCAGAATCTGGCAATGCGAAGCCAGCGCGCGCATGGTTTGTCCTACCTGCTCGGCCACCTCCCCGCTGATTCCCGTGTCTATCTCATCAAATATCATCACCGGCAACGACTGCTCCCGGGCAAGGATAGACTTCAGGGCCAGCATGATGCGGCTTATCTCACCACCTGAAGCAGTTTTCGACAAGGGCTTGGGAACTTCTCCCTTGTTCGTCGAGATGTAAAAGCGGACTTCATCGCCACCGTATTCGGAACAGGATACCCGGCGATTTCCGATCGTCAGCCACCCATCGTTACTGTATAACCATTCCACTTTGGTCTGAAAAGCAGCATGGGTAATACCCAATTTGCGCAGCTCAGTCACGATTTTCTCCCCGAGTCTGGCAGACTCGGACTCCCGGGCGGCATGCAGGATTTCGGCTTTTTCGCGGAGCTGATCCGTCGCTTCGTCAACCCGCAGCTGGAGTCGCTCAATTTCCAGGTCATAATTGTCGGCCAGATTCAGGTTTTCCCGAAGCTCATCCATGTAGGCGACCAGTTCCTCCATACTTTTGCCGTATTTCTTTTCAATACGACGGATTTCTGCTTGTCGGCCGCGCAAAAATTCAAGCCGCTGCGGGTTGAATTCAATATTGGACCGGTACCGCTCGGCATACCGTACCGCCTCCCGGATGCTGATCCGGGCCGCATTGAATTCCTGCAGATAGCTTTCGAAACCCTCTTCAATGCGAACCAGGTCTTCCAGCGCGTTCCCCATGGCGGTGAGGATATCTTCCGCGTTGGCATCCGACTCACTGCCCAGGCTAACCACCAGACCGGCTTTCTGGTCGAGCTCCTCGGCATTATCAAGCAACCGCATCTCACTTTCCAGCTCCGCATATTCATGGGGATCCGGTTGTACCGTCTCCAGTTCTCTGAGCTGAAACCGGTAGAGTTCCTGCTTTTCAAGGAGTTCTTTCTCCTTTTTTTGCAGCTTCTGAAGTTCCCTGCGCAGGCCTGCAACCTGGTCAAACTGAGCTCTGTAGCTATTGAGGTGAGGTTGAACCGCGGAAAGACCATCTACAACTTCACGATGGTGTTCTTCCCGAAGCAGCAGCTGATGGTCGTGCTGTCCATGCAGGTCAACCAGCAGATCGCCCACTTTTTTGAGGATCCCCACCGGCACCGGGGTGTCGTTGATAAAGGCGCGACTGGCCGAAGCCCGGATTTCCCGGCGAAGAATCAGTACCTCACGGTATTCGACCTCGGCATCGCTGAGTACAGCGCGGATTCTGGTATCATCGCCCACACGAATCAGCGCCTCGGCAACCGCCTTTTGCGCCCCGTGCCGGATGGTGTCTGTATCGGCACGCTCGCCCAGAATCATATTGAGTGCACCGATGAGAATCGACTTTCCGGCTCCCGTCTGACCGGTGATGATATTCAGTCCGGCGCCGGGGGTTACCTCCAGTTCATCAATAAGGGCAAAGTCTTTGACGTAAATGGATTCAATCATGGGAAAATCACGGGTTTCGGGTTTTGCACAGCGCTGCGGAACCAGCGTGTTTTGCCGGCTAAACAAATTACAGCTCTGCACAGTTACATTCCATCTGCTATATAGAGTCGTACAGCGATAAAATATTACACCAGACCGCACAAATTCCGGAACGAAAGTTTACCTCCACAGCGGTACACGGCAATTTTCCCTATCTTTCGGTCGACTAAAGTACAACCCAACAGCATTATGGCCAAAAAGAAGAAAGCATCCGAACCGATAGACTCCGACCTGCTGCTCTCCGGCATCGACCAGCTCCTGCTGGAAGCATCCATGGAGAACGATGATATTCCCGAGGAACTCCCGGTTCTGCCCCTGCGCGATACGGTTATATTTCCGTTCACGATGTTTCCCATTCTGGTAGGACGTGACACCACCATCAAAGCGATTGAAGCCGTTGCCAGCAGTCATAAATTCATCCTTCTGGCTACCCAGGTTGACCCCGACGAGGAAGAGCCCGCTGCCGATGAGCTGCATAAAACAGGCACGCTCGCCCGAATTGTTCAGGTTCTGCGTCTTCCCAATAACCTGATGAAAGTGCTGGTCAGCGGGGTAGATGTGATGAAAATCCGCAAATTCACTCAAAATGAGCCCTATTTCGCGGCTACATTCAAGGTGACCGGGGCCCCTTCCAGCCGAAATCGGACCGTGCTGAAAACCCTCATCCGCAAAACACGCGAAAAATTTGAGCGCTTTGTGATGATGAATACCGAGCTGCCCGAGGAGGTACTCCTTGGCTTTGATCCGGAGGCGGAGCCGTCCAAGCAGCTTTTTTACATGGCTTCCTACCTCGACCTTGAGCTTGATGACCGTCAGAAAATGCTGCAGGAGCGTTCGCTGGATGCTATGTTCAAACGACTGTTGACCATGCTGACCAGTGAACTGGAGGTCCTGGAGGTTTCCAACAAAATAAATGAGCGCGTTCAGGAGGAGATTCAGGAAACCCAGAAGCGGTTCTACATACAGGAGCAAATCCGGGCCCTTCAGGAAGAGCTGGATGAAAACGATTTCGGTGATCCGGAGCTGGCCCGGTTAAAAGAACAGATCGACTCGCTCCAGATGAGCGAACAGGCACGCAGCAAGGCCACCGAAGAGTTGGAAAGGCTGCGCAAAACCCCGGCCATGTCGCCGGAGTATACCGTTGCCCGCAATTACATTGACTGGCTGGTTTCCATGCCTTGGGGCACGCGCAGTGAAGATATTCTGGATATGAAAACGGCTCAGGAAGAGCTGGATAAGGATCATTTTGGGCTGGAAAAACCCAAGGAACGCATTCTGGAGTACATCGCAGTACTGAATCTGGTCAAGTCCATTAAAAGCCAGATCCTGTGTTTTGTTGGTCCGCCGGGTACCGGAAAAACCTCCCTCGCCAAGTCGATCGCCAATGCCCTGGGTCGTAAGACGGTGCGTATAGCGTTGGGCGGGGTCAGCGATGAAGCTGAAATCCGGGGACATCGCAAAACCTACATCGGATCTATGCCGGGCCGGATTATTCAGGGGATCAAAAAGGCCGGTACCATGAATCCGGTGATTATTCTGGATGAAATCGACAAGCTGGGTCATGATTTCCGGGGCGATCCCTCCTCGGCGGTGCTGGAGGTGCTGGACCCGGAGCAAAATTCAACGTTTAACGACCACTATCTGGATATCGATTTCGACTTATCCCAGGTCATGTTCATCACCACAGCGAACGTCGCCAGCAATATTCAGTCGGCCCTGCTGGATCGCATGGAGATTATCAATCTGCCGGGTTACCTGGAGCACGATAAACTGGAGATTGCGCGTAAGCACCTGCTGCCCAAACTGTATGAAAGCCATGGATTAACCCCCTCGCGGATCAAGTTTAAAGCGGACGCCATTCTGGAAATCATCCGGAAGTATACGGCGGAGTCGGGCGTGCGGCAACTGGAACAGCAGCTGGCGGCGGTTTGCCGGAAAATTGCCCGTATGGAGGTAGATGCCCGTAGTGCTGGTAAACGAAAGTCCAGTATCACCATCAATATGGAGCGGATCCACGAATTTCTGGGGGTTGAGAAATATCGAGACAGAGATCTAGACAAGCATGATAAGATCGGTTCTATAAACGGTCTGGCCTGGACGTCTACCGGTGGATCCATCCTGCAGATTGATGTGGCCGTGGTTAAGGGTAAGTCCAAATTCACACTGACCGGTCAGCTTGGCGATGTAATGAAAGAGTCGGCTCAGGCTGCGCTGACCTACATCCGTTCACGCGCCGAAGAGCTCAGAATAGCCGATGATTACTTTGACAATCACGAGTTTCACCTGCATATACCCGAGGGAGCTATTCCCAAGGATGGGCCCAGCGCGGGTATGGCCATGGCTCTGGCGATTATGTCGTTGATTACGCGCCGGCCGGTTCGCCACGATGTGGCCATGACCGGGGAAATAACCCTCCGGGGAGAGGTGTATGCCATCGGCGGACTCAATGAGAAGCTTCTGGCAGCGCAGCGCAACCGGATTGCCAAGGTACTCATACCCCGTGATAACCTGAAAGATCTCTCCGAAATACCCGAAAAGGTTAAGGAAGGTCTCACTATTATTGCGGTGAGTACGGTGGAGGAGGCGTTACCACATATTTTCCGGTAACCCAACAGACCATCGAGTGTCTGGTTGCAGTACCTGTGCCGCTGAATAGTTCTGAGTATCCTGCATATCTTAACCGAAGGCTATCTATGAAGTTTCTATTACGGCTCCCGCTGGTTTTCATGGTAATGACGGGCTTGAGCACGATTCAGGTCCAAAGTCTGGTACAGGCTCAGAGTTCGGCACAGTCCCAGAGTCCGGTACAGGCTCAGAGTACGGCACAGTCCCAAAGTCTGGTTCAGTCCCCAAATTCGGCACTGGCCCTAAATTCGATACAGTCTCAAAGCCCGGTTTTAACCCAGGTCCCGGTACCAACCCAAAGCCCGGTTTTACCCCAGGTCCCGGGGGCTTCCGCGCCGTTTTTTGTCTCCCATCCAACCCTGACTCCCGACGGTCAGACCATTATTTTCAGCTACGAGAGTGATTTGTGGAAGGTGCCCGCAACCGGCGGACAGGCGGTTCGCATTACGGCCATGGATGGGGTTGAGACCCGACCCTCCGTATCACCGGATGGGAATTGGCTGGCTTTCTCCTCCGGACAGTTCGGCAATATGGACGTGTATGTAATGCCGCTGCGTGGCGGTGAGATACGGCAATTGACCTGGCACGAAGCGACCGACGAGCTGGAGGGATGGTCGTGGGATAGCTCCACATTGTATTTCACATCGAACCGGGAAAACCGGTTCAGCACCTGGCAGGTAGACCTTGACGGTGGAACGCCTGCACGGTTATTTCGCCATTATCATGTCAACGACCATAATCTGGCTGCCCATCCGGACGGCAGTTTCCTGTTCAATACCTCATGGGAAAGCAAGAATCAGGCGCATCGAAAGGGATATCGTGGTGCTTTTGCTCCACAAATTGAGCAGTATCATCCGGATCCGGACGCGGGCGGTCGCAACAGCTCCGGGGCTCCCTCCCAACAAGGTGCCTCCGCACCTCAGACCGGCGGCTCGACGGGCGATGGTGTCTCCGGCGAGGCATACCGCGTGCTGACCAGCCACGATGGAAAGAATATGTGGCCTTCGGTGAGTCGTGACGGTACAATTTTCTATGTGTCCGATGCCTGGAACGGAGAATATAACCTCTACCGGCTCAACCGTGAAGGGACACCTGTGCTGCTGACCGAATTTGATACTTCCGTGAAGCATCCGCGGGTCAGTGCCGATGGAAGTCGTGTGGTTTTCACCCGCGATTATCAGCTGTGGCGCTATGATGTAGCCGAAGGACAGGCACAGCCGGTGATATTCAGCGTATTTGGTAATTCTACACTGGAGCGCGGGCAGGACTTCCGGGTTCAGGGAAATATTACTGCATTTGACGTATCCCCGGATACCGATAAGCTGGCCTTTGTATCCCGTGGTGAACTATTTGTTTCGGATGCTGAGGGGAAGTTTGTCCGGCACATGCCCACTCGCAGCGATGGACGGGTGATGGAGGTGTATTGGATGGATGACAACCGAACCATTCTATTTAACCAAACCTGGAACGGCTATCAGAACTGGTTTACTATGGATGCCTCCGGCAACGGACCGGAGATACAGCGTACTTCGGATCTGCGAAATAACCGGGGGTTAGCACTAAGCAATGACCGAACCCGTGCAGTCTATCTGAGCGGTCGGGACCAGGTGCGGATTATGGAGCTCAGCTCCTTTGAGAGTCAAACCGTGGTGGAAGATCAGGTATGGGATATTCAATGGTCACGGCCTTCGTTTTCACCGGATGATCGCTATATCCTGTTCACAGCCTACCGCACATTTGAGCAGAATATCTACGTTCACGAGCTGGAAACGGCCCAAACCCTGGCCATTACCGATACCTACGTGTCAGAGACCCAGCCTTTTTGGTCGCCCGACGGCAGGTACATCTATTTTCAGACTAACCGTACCCGACCCGCCTACCCCTACGGTATGCGTGATTCCGATATCTATCGGATTGCGCTCGATTACATACAGCCATCCCTGCGATCGGGTCGCGTTCAGGCGCTTTTTGAAACCGACGAGGACGATGAGGACGCTGAGCAGTTGGTTCAAGTGACGATTAACGCCGGGGGTCTGGCAGACCGCTGGGAGCAGGTTGGCCCTTCATTTGGCACCCAGACCAGTCCTTTTGTGCACATCGACGGTGATAAGACCTATGTGGTGTACCGATCGAACCATGATGAGGGTCGTTTTGCGTTGTGGAAGACGGTTTTTGAACCGTTTGAGTCGCCGGTTACGGAGAAAATTGCCGGTACTGAGCTTTGGGCTGCATCGCCCGTTGAGGTCGACGGAAAGCACTGGCTGCTACTCGGCGGTGATATTCATACCCTCAATCTTTCCGGTGGATCGGTCAAAAAATTGGACATACGTCATACGTTCCAGCGAAATCTGCGTGCGGAATTTGATCAGATGTTTGAGGAGATGTGGGCCAATCTGGAATCCAATTTCTATAATGAAGATTTTCATGGCCGCGATTGGGAAGCCATCCGTGAGCGCTACCGGCGGTTTATGCCTTATGTGCGCAGTAGGGCCGATCTGCGTGAGTTGAAAAACGATATGCTGGGCGAGCTGAATACCTCGCATATTGGTTTTGGTTCCAGCGGGTCGGAGGAGGAAGTCTATCATGGCAGTGCCACAGCCGCCACGGGTATTGTCTTTGATTCAGCCAATCCCTTTGAGGTGCGGGGGGTGGTTCGGGGTGCCCGGGCACTGACTGCCGTTGACGGGTTGCGTTCTGGCGACGTTTTGACGGCAGTAAACGGGGTTGAGGTGGATCAGGGTCAAAACCGAGAGTATTACTTTTCATTCCCCGGCAGACCGGATGAACTGGTGCTTCGCTTTGAGCGGGACGGACAAGGTTTTGAGCACACGGTGACTCCGGTATCGTATGCGGTGGTGCGCAATCTGCTCTACGATGAATGGATGCATGAACGCCAGGAAATTGTTGACGAGTCGTCTGAGGGCCGCATTGCGTATATCCATATGAAAAATATGGGCGGCGGTGAATTGCAGCATTTTTTGGAGGAGATGGTCTCGGAAGGGCAGGACAGGGAAGCTTTGATTCTGGATCTGCGCTATAATACCGGTGGGAATGTGCACGACGAAGTACTTCGGTTTTTGTCGCAGCAACCCTACCTGAACTGGGGGTATCGGGGCGGTCCGCTTGCACCTCAATCCAACTTCACGCCGGGGATCAAACCAACCGTGCTTCTGATTAATGAGCATTCGCTCAGCGACGCCGAAATGACTGCTGCGGGTTTCCGTGAACTGGGACTGGGCACTATTGTGGGGATGGAGACGTATCGCTGGATTATCTTCACTTCGGGTGCGGGACTGGTGGATGGGTCGTTCTATCGCCTGCCTTCCTGGGGTGTGTATACATTTACAGGTGAAAACCTGGAGTTTACAGGTGTAGCACCGGATGTAGAGGTGCCGAAAACGTTTGCTGACCGTGTTAACAACCGGGATCCGCAGTTGGAGCGGGCTATTGAAATTATTCTGGAAAAGCTGGAAGAATAAAAAAAGGGGTAAGCGATTCATATCGCACCGCTACAACCTCTTACCGTTGCTACCTTCCGGTCCTGGCGGAGTTCAGAGGGAGCTGGTCGTATGAGACTTACCCCAGACTTCAAATATACAGGAATTCCGCTCGGAATCCTATGAAAAATCGCAGAGCCCGGACATAATCACCGGCGTCGTTTACAGGGTTCATTCATGCCGTATACTGTCAACCGGATTCTGCGATGCTGCCCGTATGGTTTGCCAGGATACCGAAGAGAAGGCAATCAGTATGGTGAGCAGGAATGTTGAAATCAGAATAACCGGTCCTATTTCAGTACGGTATGCGAATCCTTCCAGCCAGCTCCCCATAATCCAGATTACCGCAGGAAGCGCCAGAAGATTGGCTGCTATTACCAGCAATATAAACTCACGGCTTAACAGCATCACCAGTTGTCCGGTAGAGGCGCCCAGTACTTTTCGGATGCCGACAGACTTTCGTTTCCGTAACGTGGTGTACGAGGCGAGCCCGAAAAGACCGAAACACGACAGTGCTATGGCGATGAGGGCGAAAAACCCCGACACGCCGGCTAATTGTTGTTCATTTTCATATTGCTGTTGAATTTGCTCATCCAGCCAGAAATACTCGAAGGGACGGTTTGGATCGACTTCTTTCCAGGCTGCCTCCAAAGCGCCGAGTGCAGCCTCCGGATTACCCGGTTCAAGACGGGCCATCACGTAGCCGATTTGTGCAGGAATATTTTTGGGCATTTCGAAAACCAGGGGTTCAATTTCTGTGTGAAGGCTGGCAAAGTTGAAGTCGCGCACCACACCGATGATATTGAACCGAAAACTGTCTCGCTGCAGTGACCTCCCTATAGCTTCCAGGGGGTTACCGTAGCCCATTTGCTGTACAAACCGTTCGTTCACAATGACCGATTCCGTGGCGTCATTGATAAAATCGGATGAGAATGTTCTGCCGGCAACCAACTCCAGTCCGAATACTTCTTCAAATCCTTCTGTCACAAAATATAGAGGTACAGTTACTTCGCCCTCGTCAACCCTGCCATCAATCAGATAGCCAAACGTCTGGTTTTCTATGCCAAAGATGACATTGGTACCAATTACTTGCCGGACCTGCGGATGCTGCCGGGCCTGGTCGCGATACGCATCCCAGAAGAAAATCATGCGCGTTAAACCGGCCGGAATGACAACGGTCTGCTCATGGTCAAATCCCAGTCGTTCATTGCGCATAAAATCCAGTTGATTGAAAACAACCCAGGTACCGGCAATCAGAAAGGCTGCAACACTGAACTGAATCAAAATCAGCCCGCGCGACAGCCACGCCCCGGAGCTCTCGGAATTCCGGTTTTCACGGAATAGTTTCAGCGGCGACCAGCCTGACAGAACCAACGACGGGTATAAACCGGCTACCGAGGCGGAAAGTACGCTGATTCCTGCGGCGAAAACCCAGAAATGCACAGATTTCAGCACCGAAAGGGTGGCGTCTCTGCCCGTTATTTCACCAAACCATGGCATCAGGGCCACCAATAACAAGATAGCTCCGGCCAGGGCCAGCAGCCCCGTAACCAGGGCCTCGCTCATATATTGACGGAAAATCTGTGTACGACCGGCGCCCAGTACTTTTCGCATCCCCACTTCTACCGTACGCGATGCGGATGTAGCCAGCGACATATTCACAAAATTGATTACGGCTATAGTGAGTATGAACCCGGCTATCCAGGCAAGAATTTTGATGTAGGCCATGCTGCTGACCGGACCGATTTCAGCGTAAAGATCGGAATGCAGACGGATATCGATAACCGGCTGGCTAATAAACCAGGACGGTGACGAGCGGATACGGTCCTCAACGTCTACAGATAGCTGAGCCAGGGCTTCATCCAGCTCCGTTTGAGAAACCCCCTGTGCCGCACGGACGTAGGTCCACACAATACTCCAGTCCCAGGTTTGAGGGATACCACCCTGAAATAGTCCTGAGAGCGATTCCATCGATGCCAACACATCCCATTGCACGTGGGAGGTCTCCGGAAGGCGCTCAATGACTGCAGTTACCGTGAGGTCGAACCGGCCGTCAAAGCGGACCACTTTTCCGATGGGATCATCATCTCCGAAATACCGGCGGGCCGTTTCCCGGGTCATGACCATTGCGTCGGGTCTTGACAGGGCTGTAGCTGCATCGCCCTGAATAAATGTCACATCAAAAATGTTGAAGAGCGTACTGTCTGCGAAGAAAAATCGCCGTTCGTAAAATTGTTTCTCGCCATCAGCATACCGCATAGAAACACGCGGAAGCCGGTTATTGAACAGCCTCGCACTGCTTTCAATGACATGGGGGTATTGTTCCTGAAGGAGGTTGTGCAGCGGAAAGGGTGTTATGGCGGCGGGTTCCAGATCGGTCCCTTCACGGGGAATCTGTATCACGCGGTAGAGGGTTTCAGCAGCCTCGTTATGACGGTCGAAACGGAGTTCATCAGCCGTGTACAGATAGATCAGAAATGCAGATGCCAGAGCCGTTGCGAGGCCGACAATCTTTATAATGGTATACAGCATCTCGCTTCTGAGTCTTCGAAATACTAAGGTGAAAAAACCGCGATTCATAAAATATGGCGTTTTACGACTAAAAATTTTATACAGATTGCAGGTGCGGCACTCAGAAGTCTATGCGCGTTGACCAAACCCTTAAATCGTTGAAAAATATAGGTAAGATTTGGTTTACACTAAAAAAAAATCGTTGTGAAATTTGTGTTTGGCGGTCTGTTGGCGGGACCGTAAAATTATTTTTGTCACAAATGGCCTGCGAAACACTCTTATATATATGGACAGAAAAATCGAAAAGTCATCCTGGAATTTTAAATCGGCCGTCTTTGCCGCAGGCGGGGCTGTGCTGGTTTTGTACCTGGTGTGGATGTATGGGTTCAGGGAGTCTGACTCCCAATCCATGCGAATTGACACAGGCAATCTGACAATATCTGCTGTTGAGCGGGCACCATTCCGGGAGTTCATTACGGTAAATGCCGCGGCCGTGCCGCTGCGCTCTATTATTTTGGATGCCGTTGAGGGGGGCAGGGTAGAAAGGGTGATGGCCGAAAGCGGAAGGAATGTGGTTGCCGGTGATACCTTGTTGGTTCTTTCCAATAACAACTTGCAGCTGGACGTGATGAATCGGGAAACGCAGATTCTCGAACAGATGAACAATCTTCGCAACACCCGCATCGCCCTGCAGCAGCAGCGGCTTGATCTTCGCAGTGACCTGCTTACGCATGAGACGGAACTGCAGCAACGCCGACGGGATTATCAGCGTGATTCCACCTTGTTCAGCCGGGGGCTGGTTGCACCGCATCAGTTTGAAAGCTCCCTGCAGCAGTTTGAACAGGTTCGCCTGCGCCGCGACTTATTTGCGGAGCAGCTGGCATTGGACTCAGCCGCCACAGAAAGTGAACTTCGGTTCATCGCAGAGTCGCTGGTCAATATGCAGCGAAACCTGGATCTGGTCTCCGACATTCTGGATAACCTTGTAATCACCGCGCCAATTTCCGGCCAGCTCACCGCACTGGACGCCGAAATCGGTGAGTCGAAGTCGGTGGGGCAGCGTCTCGGACAAATTGACGTGCTGGAGGAGTATCGGATGCGCGCTCAAATCGATGAAATTTATATCACCCGTGTTGAAGCCGGGCAAACCGCTGAGTTTGATCTTGAAGGGCAGACCTGGACCATGGCGGTAACCCGCATTTTTCCGGAAGTGATTGACGGACGGTTCCTGGTGGAGCTGGATTTTAACGGAGCAGCGCCTGCATCACTCCGTCGCGGGCAAACCATTCGTTTACGACTGGCATTCAGTGATCTGGCGGATGCAGTACTTATTCCCCGGGGCGGATTTTTTCAGCAAACCGGCGGACAATGGGTCTACGTACTTAATTCGGAAGGTACTGCTGCGGAGCGCCGGGATATCCGCATTGGTCGTCAAAATGCCCGGTTTTATGCTATCGAAGAAGGACTTGAGCCCGGTGAGCGTGTGATAACCTCGTCGTATCAGGATTTTGGCGATAATACCCGCCTTATTCTGGAATAACTGCAGTCGTTTTAATTCAGGAACAACAATCAGATGAAATCATGATCAGAACAGAGAATCTTACCAAACGTTACAAAACGGCCGATGTGGAAACTACGGCGTTAGATGATGTGAATTTGACTATTGATCAGGGCGACTTCGTGGCGATTATGGGTCCGTCAGGATGCGGGAAGTCGACCTTGCTGAATGTACTGGGTCTGCTGGATAACCCCTGCGAGGGTCGTTACGAGTTCATGAACCGGGATGTGTCCGGAGCAACGGAACGGGAACGTGCCCTGCTTCGCAAGCACCATGTGGGCTTTATTTTTCAGAGCTTTAATCTGATTGACGAGCTTACGGTCTTTGAAAACATCGAGTTGCCGCTGATTTATCAGGGAATGAGTTCTCTGAACCGGAAAAAAAAGGTTGGCGAGGTTATGGAGCGGCTGGAAATTGCCCATCGGTCCGGACATTTCCCGTATCAGCTTTCTGGCGGTCAACAGCAGCGTGTGGCTATCTGCAGGGCTATTGTGGGGAATCAAAAGCTGATATTTGCCGATGAACCTACCGGAAATCTGGATTCATCCAACGGCGAACAGGTAATGGCATTGCTTAAAGACCTGAACCAAAACGGAACCACCATCGTCATGGTCACGCACTCGGATCATGACGCTTCGTTTGCGAAACAACTAATCAGGCTGCACGATGGACGGCTGGCGTGAGCTTCGATGCCCTCCTTTTCCCTGACTGACAGCTCTGCCTGCTGCCGGGGGTGTCACGGTTCACAAACGGTGCCCGGCAGACAGACTGGCTGCGGACAACCGGGCATAATCCCACAGGGATAGCAACCGGATTGGTACTTCATGCACGGGGTTGTATGGCCAGGCTTTTTTATGGCCAGGCGTTTTTTATGGCCAGGCGTTTTTTATGGCCGGGCGTTTTTACAGCCGGGCGTTTTTATGGCCAGGCGGCCCAGGGAATCCGTACCAGAATGAGCAGCAGGCCAAGCAGGTAAAAAGCCCAGATAAACATAAATTGTTTTTTGGGGTCGCTGCCGCGCTTGGCTTTTGCAAAACCGATGGTGATGAGTACCACCGCCAAAATCATCGTAAAGGGATGTTCAATGGAGTACAGTCGCAAGGTGCTGTTACTCATAGCTTCGCCGGAGAGACTGGATAATCCCAATGGTGAAAGAAAATATAGGATGAGTCCGAATATCCACTGAAGATGGGTAGGTATCAGTCCGAGGAGTGCCATTTTGCGGTCTTTGTCGGTAAAAGGCTGCCTGGTCAGATAGTTTTTGAGTGCCATTATGATACTGATGACGAGTCCGGCGAGTACCAGATACGACATGTAGGAGTGTAGATGCTGAAATCCTGTATACATAGATGTCAGAGAATTGATTATGTGAGGTGTTTGCGTTGTAATGATAGGCAAAATCTGAAAGAAACAGCGGATGAATCCCTCAGGAAAGCAACTCCAGGGTGAGACGGTCAGCAAGCGCCAACCCCGCATCGGTTAGCCTGAGCAGCTGTGATGATTCGGGATCTTGTTTTACCTCCGATGGATTATCTGCGACCTCGCCAAGTCGTTGCTCCACTTCCGCCAGACCACCCTCTGTTGCCGGAAGCCTTTGTTCGGCCTCCCGGGTGGTAAATTTTGTGTCTGAAAGGGGGTGGAAATATCCCTCCGAACGCATTTTTTCCAGATAGCGCAGCTGTTTTTCCGAGAGCTGGTAGCCGTAACGTTCGAGGAGTTCACCTGTTTGAACGCCATCTGAGGTACGTAGTCCCATGAGCAGGCGCTCTTCAGCGAGCTGCGTGGGGGAAAGGATTTCGGTCTCGGTTCCGTGTGTGAACTCCCGGCGAGTGGAAGTCTTTTCTTTATGCATCTGGATGTAGGCGCGCACATCGGCAGGGTTCGACCATCGCAGTGCTCCCGTGAGCCGACCGTCCGGGGTGCTCCTGAGTTGGAGACCGTGCGCACCGGGACCAATTCCCAGATACGAGGTGTGGTTCCAGTAACTGCTGTTGTGCACCGCCTCGTGACCAGGCAGGGCGAAATTGCTGACTTCGTAGCGATGTAGTCCGGCATCGGCCAGCAAGTTCACGGTCAGCTGCATGTGTCGGGCTACTTCATGGTCGTCCGGCTCGGTCAGCCTGCCCAGCTGCAGGGCTTTTCCTAAGCGCGTTCCGGGTTCAATGGTCAGCGCATAAGCCGATATATGTGGTGGATTCCATGATAAAAATGTTTTTATGTCGGTTTCCAGCTGCCGGAGCGTTTGTCCGGGATTTCCGTAGATAAGATCAACGGTGTAGGTTTTGAAATCAGCCTGCTGGATGAAGTCCAGACTTTGTTCGGCCTGGCGGGCACTATGCGCCCGGTTCATAAATTGAAGCAGGTCCGGGTTGAAAGATTGTACTCCCATACTCAGTCGGGTTACACCGGCGTTTTTCAGATCCCGTACCGCCTGCAGGCTGGTCAGGTCGTCAGGATTGGCCTCCATCGTAATTTCCTGAACCGAGTCAAGACCGTGATGGCGGTGGATTGTTTCCAGGATACGTTCAATGGTACGGGCAGGCAGCCTGGAGGGCGTTCCGCCGCCGAAATAGACGCTGCTCAGGTACGGTTTTGAGAGCTGAGCTTCGGGTGTGTGCGAAACCGGAGTGTTTTCGAGTTGCTGGTCAGACGGGTGGGGGCGCCGTTCCCGCACTTTCTGCGTGGAAGGATTGCGTGATTTTTTCGCTGCCGATTCCGAACACATAGGTTGCAAAGTCAGGCCGTCCACAAATGTATCAGCTGATGAACGGATATCACGGATCAAGGCTTCGGTGTACGCCGGAATGAGTTCCTGCCGTGTGATAAAATAAAAATCACAGTAACTGCAGGCCTGCCGGCAGAAGGGGACGTGGATGTAGATACTGTAAGGGACTGGGAACATACTGAAAAGGTACGGAATTCACCACGTAAACAGGATCTAACGGTCAATTATCTGCGTTTGCCGATGTATGATAGCGATAGCACATGCCTAATAATCATTTAATGAAAAATTCTGCAAAACAATTTGAAACTTTTAATACATTGCAGAACGATAAGTAGCTATAATGCGGAGACATGGGGCTATGTGCGGCTGCTTTTTTTCAAAAATGGCTCCTTTTTTCCTCATGTTTTACGCGGTCTGTAGTCTTAGGTCTGTTCAATAATAATTAATCGGGGGAATTATGGCAGGTATGTTTCTATTCAAACAAGCAGCCCGTCTTGTGTTCGGCGTGTTGTTTTCTGCAATCTACATAAACGCATCAGCGCAGATTTCGCAGCAGCATTTGCCTGTTGATACCTCAGGCGGCATCCTTTTACAAGAGAGCCTTGTCAGCCCCGGAATCCAGATGGGTAAAATCACCGGCAGCGGTTCCGGCATAGCCAATGATATACCCGTTCTCAGTCCCATATTTTCTATCTGGGATCAGACACCGTGGATGGATTCACGGATCAATTTTGTGCCTTCCATGACTCCGCAGTATGCCGGAGACCTTGATGGCGACGGTACTTCAGACCGTTTTATCTTCGCCAATACACCCGATGACCGATCCGGTGATCTGAGTGCCCGTACCAATAAAACCGTGGTATACTTCGGAGGCGAAATGCTCAGTACAGAGGCGGATGAAGTCGTTTATGAGCATCTGTTTCCGGTAGGACGACTCTTCGGCGGCAATGCTGTCATGGTAGCCTACAACAGCGGCGCACCCACCGCGCTGAACTACTACTCTTTTCCGGGAGGAGTGGCACAGGCGGATGGATTTAATACCCCCATGGATCCCCTCGAACTTTTCAATTTGCTCACCGCAACCGGAAGCCGTGAAGTAATCCACAGCATCGATTTAAATGGCGACGGGTTTGACGATGTTGCCAGTGTGTCTGAAGGTGAGTTGCGGGTTGTTTTCGGTGCTCAAGGTCCGGAAAATATTACTACAACCTTCTACGCCATCAATTCCTGGACCGAAGCTTTTGGCGCAGTAGCGGGATCTGAAGTGTTGCTGGATGCCTTTGAATACGGGGAAAATTCCTACTTGCTGCTTGGTTCGCGCGATCAGAATCTGTCTTCTGCAACCTTTGTACATGTGCTTCGTTTCGCCCCGACCGGAGCCGATGATATGGAGGTCGTTCAGGTTCTGACCGTTGATAATTCCTACTTCGGGCCCTGGCCAATTGTACGTGGTATCTTTATGAGCGGTACCGATGGTGCCCCCTCTCTGCTGTTTTCCAGCGGAGCACAGAATAAATCGTATATATTTCCGCCGTCGGATCAGTCCAACGAGTTGTTTCACTTCGAGGCCGGTCCGCAATACCTGCCGCTGGTACCCACCTATGACCTCATCGACGGTACCTTTTCCGCCTACTACCGTGATGATGAAAATGGTGTCATTGGCTGGGCTTCGGGCGACCCGCAAACCAACACGTTTAACCCATTCCCGGATTCCGAATTCCCAATTTCCAATACGACCCTCCTATTTGATCATAGTCTGACGCAGCGAAACTCACATGTCTATCCTGACCTGAACGGTGACGGATTCACGGATTTTATGCTGCCGCTTACCCTGGATGACCGATTTGGCAGCATCGTATCTGAAGGAGGTCTGCCAGGCGTCCTTGAGCAGTACGAATTGACCTTCAATCGTGCTGACTATTCCATTCTGACCCGTTTAGACGTGTTCCCACTGGGTGATGTCACCGGTAACGGACTGGATGATTTCGGGGTATCTGTTTTTGATAATGACATGGTCTATCTGGAGGTGTACGAAGGCGGAAATTTCTTTGTGCCCGTAGCAGTGATTCCTACACCCTTTACCTCTATCAGTTTTGCCACAGCGGGTTATTTCAACGATTTTTTCCGTCGTGATATTGCCATTTTAGGTCGCTATCCGGGCTTCAATCCCGAGGGACCCGATCCCAATGTCTTAATTTCAGAGGTACACTTTTTCGAAGGTGGGACCGGCGTGGGGACCCAGCCATACAATATCATAGAAGATATGGATGTATATCCGCTATCCTGGCTGAGTAACGTCATGGGTACCATGAATAATGTGGGCGATGTCAACAATGACGGATTTGATGATCTGCTCATAGGAGCTCCGACAATATTCATGTTTGATACCGGCGAACCGTTTAAGTCGGCCATGTATTTTGGCGGCCCGGACATGGGCGGGGCACCGGATGCATTTTTAGGTACCTTTTCGCCGACATCCATTGATGGTCGTCAGGCAGCCTGGTTTGCAAATACCATCTACCCGCTTGGTGATATGAACGGCGATGGTATTGATGATTTTGCCGTATCTGCAACCGATGAGCGATTGGATCAGGATCGTGTTAGTGCAGGTCATAGCGGTGCCATACACATTTTTTACGGCAAAGATGGGTCGCAAGGCCCGGTAGCTTTTGAAACCTCCGATCTGGTACTTAAAACCAACATGGATGATGCCTTCAGCGGAATCCAGCAAGGGTTTCTTGGTTTTGGCCAAATTGCAGTAGGCGATTTTAATGGAGACGGATATCCTGATATGGCTGTCCCCACCTTTTTCCACCGCTTCCAGGCAGATGTTGCTACCGGTGTTCCCGGTATTCACATTTATAACGGCGGACCGTTTATGTCGGGTGAACCGGACCATATGCTGGGGATGATCAATGAAATCATGGCCATTAATCCGCTACCCTCGTACTACACCGACGTTATGGGCCATGTCAAGATGACATCGTTACCCGATATCACCAATGACGGGTACGATGAACTGCTGATTGTACCCGGCCGTGGCTATCATTCTGCTGTTCTTCTGGAAGGGAGTGAAAGCTCGGTTATGGAAACACCGATAGGAATCTTTGATTCACCCGTAAACAGCGTGACCATGGGTTCATGGGGTAACTTTATTAACCGCCATTATGCCCTGGCTGCCGGAGATTATACCGGTGATGGTGCTATAGAATTTGTTGTTGCACAATCATTTGCAACACTTTCACGTGATACGCCTGTCTTCATGTTCTCCACGGATGAATTTGCTGTCGAATCGTACACCCTTATTGTTGAAGGCTTTGTTGAAAACGAGTTTATTGCACCCGGTCAGGATTTCGATATGGATATTGTTGTGGGTGATCCCGATATGCCTGTGACCGACCTTTTAGGTGTTGGATTACAAGTACATTTTGATCCACAGCTCGTTGACTTTGTTAACGTTTCCTGGGGGGATTTCCTGTTTACAGGCGTCACCGAAACGGACATGGTCGAGTTTGTCACCATCGATGAAGAAAACGGGGTTTTGGCACTTAGCCTTTCCCGACAGGGCGACTTCGGCGGTGTAGACGGGTCCGGACTTCTGGCCAGTGTAACATTCCGGGCCAAAGAAAATGTCCTGGGAGAAACCCTGCTTGCCATTGAAGATGTTCTCGCAATCGATTCCTTCGGCGACGAGTTTCCGGTTACCACCCTGTCACCATTCATTGTCATCTTTGACGGGGTATTTGTGTGGCCCGGCGATACCAATAACGACGGATTCGTAGATATTGCCGATGTGTTGCCCGTTGGTGCATGGTTTGGTTCCATCGGGCCGGAACGACCGTTCTTTGACTTTGGCTGGTTCCCGCAGGCAGCATTTAATTGGGATATTGAAACCCTCGCGTATGTAGATGCTACCGGTGATGGTACAATCAACCAGAACGACATCCTCCCGATTGGTTTGAATTTCGGTCTGAGTGTAGATGATTTCTTCTTTAAAGAAAGTCAGGAGACCGACCCTGTTCAGTATTTGGTCATTCCAGCAGGATTCCCGGCCGGGACTATTCAGACAACGATTGCCATAAACGGGCAAATGGCAGCCGATGGAATCATCGGTGCTGCGGCAGATTTTGCCTTTGACCCTGCTTACATTCAGTCGGTTTCGGGTACAGCCGGGTCGTTGCTGACCGCTGAGCGACTTCTGAGCTTCGACCATGATTATGAAGAGGGTTCCGGACAGTACGCCGTGGCTGCCAGCAGGCTGGGTACCAATCAGGCTGTTTACGGTGAGGGCGAGTTACTGAGCGTAACTTTTGAACTCCTGGAGACGCTCGAATCAGATATCATGATTGAGGTAAATCGCTTACTCGTAACGAACGCAGACCGCTCGGTAAAATCACTGCATGATTTCGCTTTCACTTCACCGGTTGTAACATCGATTGATGATGTTAGTGCAGTACCAGCTGAGTTTAGCTTGTCGGCGAATTTCCCGAATCCATTTAACCCGAAAACAACCATATCCTACAGTATTGCTGAAGCTACGGAGGTAAGGCTGGACGTGTTCGACGTTATGGGTCGTAAAGTGGCCACGCTTGTTGATTCGGCTCAGCAGCCCGGACACTATTCAGCAAGTTTCAGTGGTACCGGTCTGGCCAGTGGTGTTTACGTGTATCGCTTACAGGCCGGGTCATTTGTTCAGACCCGGTCGATGTTGCTTGTAAAGTAAAATAACAAGCAAATAGAATAAGAACCGGTGCAGAGGGCAAACCTTGTCTGCACCGGTGTTTTTTGTTTCAACACCAGGATTCAGTTGGCAGCAACATCCGGGGTATCAATAATAGTATTAGCTGGAAGTCCTATGAAATCACCTATGAGAGTTAATTTTAGCCAAGCAACAGCAAGTATAATGACGCTGAATAGGATCTTTCTGTGGAAAGGACTATTTGCTTTCCTTATAACCATACTGGGATTGTCGGTACCCATAGCGGCGCAAACCTCAAGTGCAGGCAGAGCCGTATTTTCGATGGAGGCTTCAAGCAGTTCGATTGAAGTTGGATCGGTTATTGATTTAACTATCAGTCTGGGGTCTGAATCGGCTCCGCTGACAGGCGTGAATGGAATCGGATTTGAACTGCATCAGCAGGGAAACGCCTTTTCGCTGGATGAAATCATCTGGCACGATTTTCCGGCAGACGAAGCCAATAGTATTCGTTTTGCTGAGGTATTCCCGGGTACGGGCAATTACGGTATTTCAGTATCCCGAACCGATGGTGCAGGCAGCGACGGGTTTGGATCGGTGGTCACTGTACGACTCCGACTGGAGCAGTCATTCTTTGACGGATACGAGTTTTCTGTAGAAAATGCGCTGGTTATCAACGCGTCCGGTGCTCCATTTACAGCAGTTCTGCCAGAGAATGTAGTTGTTACGGAGGCCGTTGTTACCCCGAGAGTACCTGGTATCGTACAGCTTCTTAGTCCACCGGATGCTGAAACAGACCTGGATGTTTCTCCGGAATTTGTATGGCAACTTCGCTCGGATGCATCCTCCTATGATTTTGAAATTGCATTGGACCCCAATTTCACCTTTGGCAGACAGGGCATTACTACCCAGGAAGACCGTACACTGCTGGAAAATCCCCTGGATTATGAATCAACGTACTTCTGGAGAGTTCGTGGTGTAAATGATGCCGGTGCCGGCGAGTGGAGCGTAACCCGTGTATTCGGAACCAAGTCCTTACCACTCCCTCCATCCCGTGTTTTTCTGCTGACCCCGGCCAATCAACAGACTGATGTTTCCATTACCCCTGCTTTTGAATGGTTCGCAGTTACAGGCGCATCCGGCTATCAATTTGAATTATCGCAGGACCCTGGATTCACCTCGGGTGTAACAGCTGTTGAAACCCAGGATGTCTCTTTGGTTGTCGAACAGGAGCTGGATTATGAATCAGTCTATTTCTGGCGTGTAAGGGCCGTTAATGAAGTTGGTTCCGGGCAATGGAGTGCTATTCGTGTTTTTTCAACCGTTGAAAATCCGCAGCCTGGTCTGGTAACGTTGCTGCAGCCGGGCAATGGGGAGTTTGGCGTTACCATAACGCCCGAGTTTAACTGGTTTGCGGCACAAAGAGCAAACAACTATGAAATTCAGGTTTCCGAAACAGCTGATTTCTCAGTAAATGCACAATCAGCAACGACCACTGCTACCAGTATCACACTCACAGAGAACCTCGCATACGACAGAGTTTACTTCTGGCGGGTCCGTGCCCTGAATGATACGGGGTCAGGCGAATGGTCAGACATACGGATATTTACCACCGAAGAGGAGCCGCTGCCGCCAACACGCGTAAATCTGGAGCAGCCGGCTAACCGTGATTTTTCGGCGGATATTACCCCATTGTTCTCCTGGTTGCAGGCTTTCGGAGCCGAATCGTATACGTTTCAGCTGTCTACAGATCCGGGTTTTCTCACGCTTGTCAGTGAAGTCACGCAAGAGGATGTACAGCTGGTACTCACCGATGCGCTAAACTATGAAACGACCTATTACTGGCGCGTACGGGCAACCAACGCCATTGGTGAGGGACCCTGGAGTGCGACCCGCTTATTTGTGACGATAGCCGATCCAACCCCGAAACCACCCCAGCGTGTTTTTCTGGTAGCGCCTGCAAATCAGGCTCAATCGGTTTCCCGTCTGCCGCTGTTTTCCTGGCTCGCTTCAGAAAATGCAACCTCCTATGACGTTGAACTGGCTACGGATCCGGCATTCACCAGCAATCTGCAGCAGGTAAATACAACGGATAGCTTCCTGCAACTCGCCAGTGAACTGGCTTATGAAACGGTGTATTACTGGCGTGTTCGCGGGGTTAACGAAGCAGGTTCCGGGGCATGGAGTCTGACACGAATTTTTATCACCGAGGTGGATCCGATGCCGGGTATCACGCTGTTACTTTTGCCTGCAAACGGACAGTTTGACGTTTCGACAACTCCTACCCTGGGATGGTCTACCGCACGCAGTGCTCAGTCATACACCTACGAAGTTGCTTCTGACCCGCTGTTTGCATCCGTTGTGGCCAGTGGCAGCCAGTCCGGTACCAGCGTGACCTTAACCGAGGAACTGGACCACGAGCGTACACATTTCTGGCGCGTTAGGGCCGTCAATGATCTGGGCAATGGCGATTGGAGTGATACCAAGATTTTCACTACCGAAGCGGCTCCTGTTTTGCCGGGACGAATCGCCTTGACAAGTCCATCCAACCAGGCTGCGGGGGTTGCTGCCACACCAACATTCCAGTGGAACGCTGATCCGGCCGCTACATCCTATGAAGTATTCCTTGCACGTGACCCTGGTTTTTCAACAGAAGCTGTCAGCGAAACCGTAACGGCTAATACGTGGTCGCCGGTTAATCCGCTGTTGCCAAACACATTGTACTTCTGGATGGTACGTGGTCTGAACGATAACGGAGCCGGTGAATGGAGCTTCATCTATGTGTTTACCACCGAAGCGGCAGAAGAACCCCAGGCATCCTCTATGACTGCTATCTCCGGCGCCGCCCCGGCCAGGAGTGGCAGTACGCTCATCGCCTCAGAAACAACCATACCCAACCTGGTCAGCCCTGCAACAGGGGATAACGACGTCAATGAGCTACCTCTTTTGACCTGGTCGACGGTGACCGGAGCTACATCCTATGAATACGCCCTGAGTACGGATGTGTCCTTTGCAACCGGTGTTGTTTCGGCTTCCGTAACGGAGACACAGTTTCAGTTTGTTGAGGCATTATCATTTGAAACGTCGTATTTCTGGCGTGTACGGGCAACAGTAGATGGTCAGACAGGCGATTGGAGTACCATCAGTCTGTTTACCACCCGACCTGACCCGACCCCCGACCCTGTTGTGCCTCCCCGGGTACAGCTGGACGCACCGGCCAATCAGGCAACGGATATCGCCGTAACAACTTCCGTATCCTGGCTTGCCACTGACAATACGGATACCTACCGCGTTGAAATTTACAGCGATGTACTGCTTTCAACGCTGGTTGCAGACGGCGAAACGACATCGACCTCTTTTACCCCGTCCACGGCGCTGTCCTACAGCACCAACTACTACTGGCGTGTACGTGGTATTAACACGGTAGGCAACGGCGAATGGAGTACCCTTCGGTTGTTTACCACGGAATCGGATCCGGACGAAATCCTCCAGCCTCCCGTGGCCATGACACTTAGTTCACCCTTTACCGGCTCGGAGGGTGTTTCCAAAACAGCTCCGGAATTTACCTGGCAGGCGATGGATGGCGCATCAAATTACAGGCTTGAAATCAGCAGCGAAGCGGATTTCAGCTCGGTATTGCATACAGCCACAACCGATCAGCCATCGCACACCCTCTCAGACGGTAGTCTGAATTTCGCTACCCTGTACTACTGGCGTGTGCGTGCTTCCAATACGGCCGGTGACGGCGAGTGGAGCAGTACCTGGTTGTTTACAACCGAACCGGATCCTGTGCTTCCGGCTGTACAACTTTCCGGACCGGGTAACGGTGTTGAGTCGGTGTCCGCATTGCCGGAGCTAACCTGGCAGGCCGATGACCGGGCTACATCGTATGAAATTCAGCTGTCTCCTAACATTGAATTCCAGGATGGTACTCTGGCGCGTACGTCGTCATCAACATCGTTGGTTCTTGATGAGCAACTTGGTTACAGTGCACTGTATTACTGGCGGGTTCGTGCCATGAACGAAACTACTCCCGGTGCCTGGAGTTCAGTCTGGATTTTCACCACCGAAGCCGATCCGACCCCTGCTTTGCCGGCGCGAGCTGAGCTGATTGCACCGGATAACCAGGCCGTTGAGGTATCGGAAACACCCACCTTGTCGTGGAGTGCTGCAGAGGGTGCTGATTCCTATACGGTGGCCATCTCCGGCTCACCGTCGTTTGAAACCAATATTGTGCTGCAGGAGGGCATTACACAGACGGAATTAACCCTCGGCACAGCTTTGAGTTATGGAACAACCTACTACTGGCGTGTACAGAGTGTGAATACTGCCGGAACGGCTGACTGGAGTCTGATCTATGTCTTCACAACCCAGGCAGACCCAACTCCGGAACCAACGGCCCTGGCAGCAGCGGAACTGGTATCTCCGGTTATTGGCGCCGCTGAGGTTACGGTAACGCCGACACTGGTCTGGAGGTCTGTGGCAACTGCAACAGCGTATGAACTAGAGGTAACCCCCAGCTCGGACTTCTCAACGGATGTTTTCACAAGTCAGCAAGCGGATACATCGGCGGCACTGACAGACCTTGGTTTTGAAACAACCTACTACTGGCGCGTACGTCCGATCAGAGACGCCGAAACCGGACCATGGAGTCAGACACGTATCTTTACCACGGAGTCGGACCCCGATCAAAGTGCACCCCTGCCTGTACGTGTTACGCTGAACGCTCCGGCGAATCTGTCTGCTGATGTGGCGATTTCACCGGAACTGGTGTGGTTGTCATCCGCCAATGCTGAAAGCTACGAAATTCAGCTTGGTATCGATCCGACCTTTGCAACAACCCTGCTGGCTGAAACTGCAACTGACACAACGCTTGCCACAAGTCTGACACTTGCTTATGAAACCGTTCACTTCTGGCGTGTCAGGGCGGTAAATGCTACAGGAAATGGCGATTGGAGCAGCACATGGTCGTTCACTACGCAACCTGATCCAACGCCTCCGCAGGTTGCTCCCGGCAGGATTACGCAGCTGCTTCCAGCCGATGCCGCTACGGATGTTGAACTGCGACCTGTGCTTACCTGGCAGGCCGACGAAACCGCCGATGGTTACACCGTAGAGGTATCTGAGAGTCCGCTGTTTACCAGCATTCTGATCTCCTCGACAGAAGCGGGAACCTCGTTCAATGTAGGAGAAGATTTGAGTTACGGAACAACCTACTACTGGCGTGTTCGTGCATCCAATGAAGCCGGAGTGGGGCCATGGAGTACAATTCGAAACTTCACTACGCTATCATTTTTCAGCCCGTTCGCTCTGCTTGGTCCATCGGATGGGGCCACGTTGATGATTCAAGGAGATGAAAATGATGAAATTGTCATTTCCTGGGAACCGGCACCTACTGCTGCCACCGCAAGCGTAATCTATACATTCTACATTCTTGCCAGTGTCGAAGATGCTCTGGAAGACGCGTTACATCAGCTCACGTCTGACGGAGACGGTTCGGAAACCACACTTACGGTTACAGTGGCTGCGCTACAGCAATTATTCGGTCTGAGCAATGGTCAGAATACCGATGTATTCTGGACCGTTGTAGCTGCTACGGGTGATGAGCAACGAGAAGCCTCAGAGCGCTTTGCCCTTCGGGCAGAACAAGGGGTAGTGACCGATATCCCGGTTGATGGTACCATCCCTGCATCGTTCACCCTCGCTCAGAACTTCCCGAATCCATTTAATCCCAGCACGAGCATATCCTATGCGATTCCGGATGAGCAGCATGTATATCTTGCTGTCTATGATATGCTTGGCCGGCAGATATCCGTGCTTGTTAATCAGGCGCAGGCTGCCGGTACGTACAGTGTCACCTGGAATGCATCGGAGCTTTCCAGCGGTATCTATCTGTACCGGATGGAGGCTGGTACGTTCATGCAGACACGTCGTATGATGCTGGTAAAATAAGCGCTGAAGGTACTCATCGAAATGCAAAAGCCCGGTTTTTACCGGGCTTTTTTTATGGGCTGAACGTGGGTCTATTTTGACTCGGAGTAATGAATCAACCGAACATATAGCCCAGGGCGATATAGATCAATAAGCTGACAACTCCAGCAATCAGGGCGTACGGAAACTGACTGGTAGCATGTGCCATGTTGTTACAGCCTGTGGCAGAAGATGAAAGCACGGTAGAGTCGCCATAGAAACATGCGTGTGAGCCGAATGCCCCGGCTGATACCACTGCACCGGTTGCCAGATAAAGGTTAGCATCCATCGAAATGGCCAGAGGCACTACTATGGGTAGCGTTATAGCATAAACACCCCAGAACGATCCTGTTGCAAAGGTGATCAGCGACAGGGAGACAAAGGCCAATGCCGGCAACCAGGCAGGACTTAATACCGGAGTAATCGTTTCAATTACAAATTCTGTAAGCCCAAGAGCGTCGTTTACGTCTTTGAGCACAAATGACATCACAATAATGGCCAGTGCGTATACCATTCCTTTAAAACCATTGAAGGCCAGCTCAATCATGGGAAACAACCCGAACCCTTTCCGGAAAAAAGCGAAGTAAATAATGGTGAACATCAGACTATAGATAATGCCTCGCAATGCGTCAATATCAAACCAGACCGTGGCCGCAATGAGTACTATAATAGGCAGGATGAAATCCGCCATTACAGGACTAGTTCCTTCCGCTTCTGGTATATCCATGGCGATATTATAGGAGTTGGGAGGTGCCAGGTCACCGCCTGCATCCACCCGTTCATCAGCGCGTTTCATCGGACCAAGCGATGGAATTAACTTAAGAGCGACTAACGGGACTATGATGATAGCAACCCAGGCGTAAATCATGAACGGAATGACGTTCAGGTAGCTGCTTAAACCCCTTCCGGCTTCTGCCATACCGGTGGCTTCCAACAAGCCGGAGATATAAATGGCCCATGTTGAAAGTGGTACCAAAACACAGATAGGGGCAGCGGTTGAGTCAACGATATAGGCAAGCTTTTCACGTGAAATGCGGAAGCGATCGGTCACCTTACGCATGGAGTTGCCAATAGTAAGCGCATTCAGGTAGTCATCAATGAAGATGAGCAATCCCATAAACCAGGTGGTAAGCATGGCCCCTTTAGCTGATTTAACACGTGTTAATAAACCATCTGAAAAGGCTGCTGCCCCACCGGTATGAACAAGAATCTGAATTAAAGAACCGAAAAGACCACACACTAAAATTATCCACCCTATGGTTTCATTAGTCATTAACCCAATCAGGCTGTCACTGAACGCATTTACGAATCCCAAAAAATGAAGCATTACAAAACCAACCAGTGAACCAGCCAGCAGAGCTTCAAAGGTTTTGTGCGTCTTTAACGCAAAAGCAACGACAACAAGGGCAGGTACCAGGGAAAATATGCCGTAATGTTCCATATTGACTGCAGACCGTTTAGCGTGGTTGGTTCGGGGTCTTGCACGGGTTGGCCTGTCAACTCCGATGACCCTCCCGATGTTACCGTGTTCAGTGCGAACCCGGTGGAATCACCTGGGGTGATGAAGGGTGACGCAGTGGAGTCCGCCTCCCCCAAGATTGACTGCTACCGGATCTATCATGACCACCGTGCGACCCGGAAACACCTCTTCCATGATGCGCTGAACCTCCGCATCGCGTTGGGTATTTACCGGATCGTCGGGGGTGCCAAATTTTTGTCCCAGTATCACATTGGGTGTAATGGTTACGTTCAGATAGCTTGCAGCAGCAATAACCTGGATAGGTTCACCGACAGGAAATACAGAACCGTCCAGATAGTCCAGGGTGCTGATCAAGTCGTACACATAATCTCCGGGCTCCATGGTGAACAACAACTTACGGTTCAACGGAACACGAACAATTCGGAACGGATTACCATCCTGATCGGTGGCATTTCGCAGAATTTCGTAATTGACCTCGAGCCTGCGATGATTCTCACGGGAAATGGGGTTGTCAAGATCTTCTTCAGAGACCTGCGCCAGTAAAATGGTATGCTCGTCAGCGAACCGCGCAAATTCGTCAATATGGCCGAGCGTTGTCACAACGGTATAGGCTTTGCTGCCGTCGGCCAGTGTTTTTGGACCCATAAACGTATGGTCGTCTTCGTACAACCCTTCTTCCAGCCAAATCACGTTACTCACGCCGAGCACCCGGGCAAATTCCGCTTCCATTTCTTCACGCGACATATCGGGATTTCGGTTTTCTTCCGTGGCAGCCGATAGCATCAGCGTTCCCCGGCCGTTCACTTCCCGGTTTCCCCCTTCACTGATCATCTGCGATTCGATAACCGGATAGCCCAGTTGCCGCGCGAGATTTCGTGCCAGGGCCGCATCAGACTGCACGTCCGGATCGTCTGCATCCGCATACCCCCAGGCGTTGAACCGGAAGTTTACCACAGCGCGACCCCCGTCAGCAGTTTCCACAAAAGCAGGTCCGGTATCCCGAATCCACCACTCGTAGTGATCTACCACAAAGTACTTCACCTGCTCGGGTTGCGATATCTCACGCTGTACCGTGGATCTAGCGAGCTGCAGGGCTGCAGAATCAGGAATGGCGATGCGAACCTGCTGACCGGCTTCGGTCAGTACTGCAATCATCTCCAAAACCACGGCTTCATTAGAAAGACCTTGCTTGTGGTCGATCAACGGCCAACTGATCCAGGTAGCCTGCTGGTCTTCGAACTCAGCGGCTTGCCGAACCACCTCAAGACCGTCAACCGAACCGGATGACCCGCCGCATCCAACAAGCAGCAAGGGAATCCATCGTGCAAATTTGAGGAGCGATTTAAACATAACCTTCTCGTTTGAGATCTGAAATGGTAGCTTCCAGACTTTGTTTAACAATGTGAATGGTTTCGTCGATGGCGTCTTTGTCAAAGGTGAGGGGCGGGGAAAACACACATAACGATCCAATAGGGCGGATCATGAGACCACGCTGTTTGCAGTGCAGATAAACACGCTTACTCACATCAGCCTCCTCAGGGAAAGGGGTTCTTCCGGCCTTGTCACGCACCAGTTCGATGCACATCATGTAATGGCTCCCCCGTACATCCCCCACAATTTCATAGGCTGAAAGGGTCTGAAGCTGGGATTCAAAATAGGGCCCGAGCCGGCGCACATTCCCGCACAAATCCATGCGCTCCATAATGTCGATGTTTTTAACCCCGGCTGCACATGCAACAGGATGTCCTGAGTAGGTGAATCCGTGCGATAAACTTGGATTCGCATCTTTCGGAGTTTTCAGGACCTCATACATGCGGTCGGAGACCATAGTGGCGCCCAAAGGTACGTAGCCCGAGGAGATACCTTTGGCCATGACCAGTATATCTGGCTGAAATCCGAACAGATCCTGCGAAGTGACCATGTGACCGAGCCGACCAAATGCCGTTACTACTTCATCGGAGATATAGAGCACATCGTATTTTTGACAGATCTCCCACGTTCGGCGTTGATATCCCTGTGGAGGTACAATCACACCGCCGGCCCCCATAATTGGTTCAGCGATAAAACATGCAACATGTTCAGGATCGAGATCCAATATTTTCTGCTCCAGTTCGGTAATAAGCATGTCACAAAATTCAGAGTCGGTCATACCGACACCATTGCGGTATGCGTAGGGCGCTGAGACGTAGTGCACCAGGTCGGGCGCAAGGTCGAATCCAATCTGCGACCAGGTAATGCCAGTGAGGGTATGGGCGAGGTACGTACTTCCGTGGTATCCCAGCTCGCGGGAGATAATCTTCTTTTTCCGGGGTTTCCCTAGTAAGTTGAAGTAGTAGTGCACCAATTTAATGGCGGTATCGTTGGCCATCGACCCGCCGGTGCCGAAAAATGTGTGATTGAGGTCGCCGGGGGCCAACTCGGCAAGTTTGGCCGCCAGCCGGGCCGCCGGAACCGATCCGGCATTTTCGAAGGTATTGAAATAGGCCAGCTCTGCCGCCTGTCTGCCGATATAGTCGGCCAGCTCACGATTTCCGTGCCCGATATTCACGCACCACAACCCGGCCATACCGTCGAGATAGCGGTTACCGTCGATGTCTTCTATATGGTGCCCTTCAGCCCGGGTAAAAATGGTCGTGCCTTCCTTATGAAAATGCAGGAAATTGGTATACGGGTGAATCACATGATCGCGATCAAGCTCCCAGGGCGATTTGACAACGGTTTCGGCCATGATTACGTTGCTGCTATAGATAGGTAATGAAACGTTCGTTTGTGAAAATATTTTATTGAATATACATTTAAAATAAAAATATTTTATTTTATACCAATTATAATTGGAAAAATGGCAACGATAAACCCATGTTGATGAGAGAAAAGGTTGAGATTGATCAAATTGATATACGGATCCTACGCATCCTGAGCCAGGACGGCAGGCGTTCATTCACAGACTTGTCTCAAGACCTTGGGGTATCGGTAGGCATGGTGCGAAACCGTTATAACCGACTGGTTCATCACGGCGTGCTGCACATCATCGGCTGGACAGATCCCGTAAAAAACGGCATGAATGCGTATGCCCGTGTCATGCTCAAAGTGCGTCCAAGCCGATTTATCCGGCAGGTCGCTGAACGGCTAACCGCCATTGAACAGGTCAGTTTCGTCGCAATCACTACCGGTGCATACGACCTTGAAATCAACCTCACGTGCCGCACCAATGAAGACTTACTCATACTCATGGATGAACAGATTTTGACCATTGAGGGTGTAAATGAGACCAGCACAACCATGTACTTGCAGATACTTAAATGGGCCGCACATACCGTGAGTGACGGAGGCAAGGAGTAAGGTATGCTCGCCGTTAACTCCGATCGATTACGCAGCAGAATGAACGCCATGGCGGAAATCGGTGCACTGCCCAATGGTGGAGTCCGGCGGCTGGCGCTCACCGATGAGGACAAGCGGGGTAGGGAGTTATTCCTGTCCTGGTGCCGGCAGGCAGGTCTTGACGTGACCATCGATCAGATGGGATCGGTTTTCGCACGAAAGAAAGCAACCGTGGCAACGTATGGTCCGCAACCCGTAGTGCTCACCGGATCGCACCTGGACTCTCAACCCTCCGGTGGACGTTTTGACGGGGTATTGGGTGTACTGGCAGCCCTGGAAGTCGTCGAGGTAATCATCGAAAACAACATCTCCCACCGAAATGATATTGAAATTGTATCCTGGACCAACGAAGAGGGGGCGCGATTTGCCCCGGCGATGGTAGCTTCCGGTGTGTATGGCGGTGCTTTTTCATTGGACTACGCCCTGGACCGGACCGACGCAATGGGCATCAGCATACGTGATGAACTCAAGCGAATCGGGTTCGATGGTGACCGTCCTGCCCAATTTGACCCACAGCACCCGGTCAAGGCCTACATCGAACTTCACATTGAACAGGGACCGGTTCTCGAGCAATCGGAAGCGCTGATCGGGGTGGTTACCGGCGTACAAGGCATCCGCTGGTTCGATGTCAGCATCCGTGGCCGGGAAACCCACGCCGGTCCAACGCCCATGGCGCTGCGCAACGATCCGGTGCTTGCACTAGGCCGGCTCATTCCCCGGTTGTATGCCATGGCCGCGGATTATGGCGATGAAGCCAGACTGACCATCGGTATGCTGACGGCGCAGCCCGGCTCGCGGAATACAGTGCCTGGAATGGTGCAGTTTAGTGTGGACATCCGCCATCCGCTGACCGATTCGCTGCAAGCCATGCACCAGCAGGTGATGCAGTTGTGCCGCGGCGATGGTATCCATTGTCGGGAAATCTGGAGTTCACCGCCTGTTCACTTTGATCGGACCTGTGTGAATGCTGTTGAGATGGCAGCGAAACAATGGGGATATCCCGCCCAAACCATCGTCAGCGGGGCCGGTCATGACGCGGTGTATGTTTCACGGGTGGCGCCCACGGCCATGATTTTTATTCCTTGCAAAGATGGAATCAGCCACAATGAGGCAGAGTATGCCAGTGATGATCAGGTGACAGCCGGAGCCAATGTGCTGCTGACCACGCTGCTGAACCTCAGCGAAGCGGACTATGGATAAGGTGCACAAGCAAATGGAAGATCAGGTTACATGCGCAACCAGCCATCGAATAGCACTATCATCGGCTGTGCACAAACCATGGCTATACGGTATGTACAGATCCTTACACCCTGCAGCAACACCCCTGAATGCCACCACCACCGGCCTGTGGACAAACCATGGCTATACGGTGCAACCAGACCCTTCGAACTGACTGCAACATCCCTGTAAAATTACTGAAAAAATGTAGATCTATGAAAAATCTGTCGCGTGATACCCTGGATTTTTTATCCACAGACAAGCAACTTTTCATCGGAAATGAATGGACCCGGGCTGCGGGGGATGAAGTTTTTGAGACCGTTAACCCTGCCGACGGTGAGGTGCTTTGCAGGGTTTCTCTGGCCGGGGCATTCGATGTAGATTCGGCTGTCAATGCTGCTCGTACAGCTTACACCGATACCGTACGGGGAATGTCGCCGGGTAAACGGGCTGCGCTAATGCATCGTCTGGCGGAACTTATCAAACGCGATGCGGCCATTTTCGCTGAAATTGAGTGCCTGGATAATGGCAAGCCCTATAAACGTGCTCTGGCTGATGTAAAAGCAGCTATCGCCCACCTGCAGTACTACGCTGGCTGGGCCGACAAAATCGAGGCATCCCAGATTCCCGTACATGATCCTTCGGTATTGGTGTATACCCGTCGGGAAGCCCTTGGTGTAACAGCCCTCATCGTACCCTGGAATTTCCCCCTCGTCATGGCCATTTGGAAGCTGGCGCCCGCGCTGGCCTGTGGTAACTGCTGTATTCTGAAACCCGCCCAACAAACGCCGCTATCGGCCATCTATCTGGCGGAACGGGTGCGTGAAGCGGGTTTTCCCTCCGGAATGGTTCAGGTGCTCACAGGTGACGGCGAAACTGGTGCCCTGCTTTCACATCATCATGACATCAACAAGGTTAGCTTTACGGGCTCCACCGCCGTGGGTAAGAAAATTCTTGCGGCTTCGGCTGCATCCAACCTGAAAAAAGTATCACTGGAGCTCGGCGGGAAGTCGCCCAATATCATTTTTGGGGATGCCGACATGAAAAGGGTGCGCGAATCGTTGGTCTGGGCCTGCTTTTTTAACAGCGGTCAGGAATGTACGCTCGGGTCGCGGGTGTATGTGGAGGCGAGCCGGTTTGATGAAGTTGCCGAAGCCCTGGCTGCCGATGCCCGCTCACTGAAAATGGGACCGGGTTTGTCGAACCCCGATCTGGGACCGCTAATTTCGGCGCAGCAGCTCGAGCGGGTACGTGCCTACATCCGCCGGGGGAAAGACGATGCAACGTTGCTGCTTGGCGGAGAGGAGCCGCTGGAAGGATTGGACGATGGATATTTTGTTCAACCCACGGTTTTTGCGGCCCATGACCAGCAGGCTGTCATAGTCCAGGAAGAAATCTTCGGACCCGTAGTTACCCTGACTCCTTTTTCCGGGGAGGAAGAGCTGCTGGCCATGGCAAACGGAACCCCCTATGGGCTCGCATCCGCAGTTTGGACGCAGGATATTTCCCGAGCGCATCGGATTGCCCATGATTTGCAGGCGGGTGTGGTATGGATTAACGGGTATGACATGTTTCATCCTGCTGTACCGTTCGGCGGGTATAAAGAAAGCGGAATCGGTAGGGAAATGGGGCGCAGCGCGCTGGACCTGTATACCCAGGAAAAAGCTGTTTGGGTGAACTTATGATGGCATTTGCCCGCATGTTAAAGCCCTATCCGGCGTTGATTGTCAGCCCCGGTGCATCCGGCACCGATCACGGATTTGCCTCAGCTTCTGCCGAATTTCAGAATTAACCTAACCCTAATTTCACAGCGATCTGTATGTCACAGTATTTATCACCGGTCTGGACCCATCTCACCACCGCTGAAATCACGCATGGAGAAGGAATTTATCTGTTTGATGTGGAGGGGAATCGTTATATGGATTTCACCTCCGGAATCGGGGTTGTCAATACCGGCCACTGCCATCCTCGAGTTGTTCAGGCCATCCGGGAGCAAAGTACCCGCTTGCTTTTTGGACAGATGAACTGCGTAATTCCTCAACGATCGGTTGAGTTGGCTGAAAAACTCAATCAGGTTACGCCTGCACATATCGACCGGTTCTTCTTCTCGAACAGCGGGGCCGAGGCCACAGAAGCCTGCGTCAAACTATGCAAGGCCGCAACCGGTCGGTCCAATGTGATTGTATTTCAGGGCAGTTTTCACGGTCGGACCCACCTCACCATGGCCATGACCACCTCCAAAACAGTGTATAGACATCGCTTTCAACCGCTTCCTGCCGGAATATTCGTGGCGCCGTTCCCCTATGCCTTCCAATATGGCTGGGATGAAGACAGCACGATTGCGTTTTGCAAAAAGCAGCTTGATATACTGCTTAAGGGTCAGACTGCGCCCGACGAAACCGCCGCCATAATCATTGAGCCGGTTTTAGGCGAAGGAGGCTATGTTCCGGCTCCGGCCGCTTGGCTCCAGCATCTGCGTCGGGTTTGCGATGAGCATGGCATACTGCTGGTCCTGGATGAAGTGCAGAGTGGCTTTGGCAGAACGGGGAGCTTTTTCTGCTTCGAGCAGAGCGGAGTGAAGCCCGATGTGATTGTAATGGCAAAAGGTCTCGGTAGCGGACTTCCGATTTCGGCCGTAGCGGCATCCGCCAGACTCATGGAGAAGTGGATGCCCGGAACTCATGGGGGGACGTATGGCGGAGGCAGCGCTATCGCTGCGGCTGCGGCTTGTGCAACGGTTGATGTGATGCTGGATGAAGACCTGCCGGGCCGGGCGCGCGCCAACGGGGACTATTTACAGGGAAAGTTGCGTGAACTACAACAACGTTATCCGGTAATCGGGGATGTTCGGGGTCGTGGACTCATGGTTGCAACGGAGTTTACAAACGTTGAAACGGGCGAGCCTGATCCGCTTACTACCCGAGAGGTTGTTGCGGCCTGCATCAGTCAGAATTTGCTTATGCTTAGTTGCGGCACGTACGGGAATGTCATTCGCTGGATTCCGCCGCTGGTGGTCACGCATGAGGAGCTGGATAAGGCACTGGCAATTTTCGAGGAATCTTTGAAGCAGGTAACCGGCGCATAACGTTCAGACCCTTGGGTGTCAATTAAATATAGTTTATTGACATGGGTCTATATATTTAGTGCAGTGCAATAGCCCCTATAAAATATGGAACCCCGACAGGGTTCAGCTGCCGGGGTTCGTTTCATCCAACCGACGGACACGGAGTCACTAGTTATGTCGTCGATTGCCTAAAATATACACATTAATTTTCAGTTCCGTAACACAGAGTGGTCGCTAAACCACCACGACCGGGGCCCCGGTGATAGTCTGGGTTCATAACTGCAGCACCACCAGATGGGCCGGATCACCCGCGGAGGCCACGTCACTCATAGCTGCAACACCAGCAGATGGGCCGGGTCGGCCACAGAGAGAAGCCGTATCGTCAAAACATAATCTGAAACTGCAGCACCAGCAAATGGGCGGGGTCAGCCGCGGAGGCAACATCCTTATACGTGTATCCGGCTGTGAGTTTTTGTCCCATGAAACCTGCCCCACGTGCCGCACTGAAACTGTAGGTGAGACCGGCGGAGTAGAGTTGAGTGTACGAGCCTGCCATATCTACATCGGTGTTGAAGTTTTCGTAGACCAGGTCGAGTTCAAGGGCAGGCTGAATAAGCCAGGCCCCTGTAACAGCTGCTCCCATGAAGGTCTGCTGGTAGTCTGAACCCGAGGGAAGGACTACCTCGTCATAGCGTACATGCACAACATCCAGCTTGAGGCGGAACGGCTGGGTACCCGCGATAGCACCCCAATACGCGTGTGCGGAGCTGGAAAAGAAACCCCGACCAACACCCGGTGCCAGCGGACTTACCGTCAATGGATTCTTCGACTGATTGTACCCGGCATAACCGCCAATTTCGCTGTTATCCAGTTGCTCGGGAAAGTACCGCACCATAGTACTGATGGCCATGCCTTTGTCGGCGGTGTTACCGGTGATGCTGGCATTATTGGCCTCATTACGGAAGTTGTTCTGATTATAGCCATTGGCCAGGAAGAGACGGTACTCAAGTCGCGGATTACGGTAGAGTATCTCAGCCCCGTAGTCGCGCGCGTCTGCACCAATCGTACCGCGGGCCCAGACGGCTGCAATGCCCGGACGATCAACCAGATCCATGTCTGTGTGCAGGGTAATGGCCATTACACGAGGGTGAGCACCCACAAAACGGCCAAATCGCAGCCAGGTTTTGTCGTTGAGCTTGTATTCTCCGCGAATGTCGATGAGGGCTGCTCCACCCCCGGCGCCCTCCCATTGGGTGAAAAAGCGCATATTATCGCCATAGGTGACATAGGTTTTGAACCGAAATCGCCTCATTCCGAAGCCGAGCCGTTCGATGTCTTCTGCAGCGCCTGGTTCCACGGCGTACGAGAACCTCGGCTGGGCAGTAAATCCGAGTCGGAGCGAGACGTCTTTTCCGCCGACGGTTACAGTCTGGGGCTCCGACTGCGCCACGGCAGAATCAGGCAATATTGTGATGAGCAGGGTGACAAAGAGAATGAGGTATTTCATAAAAACGATGATTAAGGGGCTGGCTTCAGCAGTAGTTTTCGGTTGTCATCGACCGAAAAATCGAGCCATATAGCCCCATAATCAAGGTTTTTACCTCAAGTGGATAAGATATGCGAACAACTGAGCAGAAAAGGTTGGTGAAGAAGCGCTTCCCGTTTTTTTTCAAACCGTTAAAGTTCTTTGATAGCACCAACCAGGGTCTGCAGCGACTTCTTCGCATCGCCGAAGAACATGTAGGAGTTGTCCAGGTAAAACAGATCGTTGTCGATGCCGGCGAAACCGGTATTCATTGACCGCTTCAGAATGATGACGGCCTTGGCCTTGTCTACATTCAGTATGGGCATACCGTAAATGGGCGAGGCAGGATTATTCCGGGCCTGCGGATTCACCACGTCATTGGCACCAATTACCAGCACCACATCGGTTTTTTCGAATTCGGGGTTGATATCGTCCATATCATACAGCTGCGGATAGGGTACGTTGGCTTCGGCCAGGAGTACGTTCATGTGTCCGGGCATCCGACCGGCAACCGGGTGAATACCGTATTTGACGTCCACGCCCTTGGCTTCCAGCAGACTGGCAACCTCGCGGATGGTATGCTGAGCCTGCGCAACGGCAAGTCCATAGCCCGGTACGATGACCACGCGCTGGGCATAGGCCGTCATTACAGCTACATCATCGGCCATGGCCTCTTTGTAGTTCTTAGGACCGCCTTCACCCACAGCTGCCGCGCCGCCGTCGCCACCAAAGGCGCCGAATAGCACGTTGGTCAGGGTTCGGTTCATGGCTTTACACATGATGTTGGTGAGGATGAGTCCGGAAGCCCCCACCAGCGCACCGGCGATGATGAGCAGACTGTTGCCTACTACAAACCCGGCCGCTGAGGCGGCAATCCCTGACAAGGAGTTCAACAGGGAGATAACAACAGGCATATCCGCACCACCGATGGGAATAACAAAAAGGATACCCAGCAACAAGGATATACCGAGCACAATCAGAAGGGGTACCAGGTAGGTCGGGTCAATTACGAAATACACCGACAGACCCAGAATAACGACCATCAGCAGGGCATTCAGTGGTTTTTGACCGGGGAAGGTGATGGGATTCCCTGAAATTTTACCGCTGAGTTTGGCATAGGCAATCAGCGATCCGGTGAAGGTCACCGAACCGATGAAAATACTGATACACATGATGAAAAGATCGCTTCCCGGCAGGTTCACCTCGGCAATCCGCAGGTACTCACCGGCGGCCACCAGGGCTGAGGCCGCGCCCCCGAATCCGTTGAAAACGGCCACCAGTTCCGGCATGGAGGTCATTTCAACGCGTTTGGCCAGCAGGGCGCCAATCGCGGTACCCACAATAACACCGATGATGATGTACTCGAAGGATATGATTTCACGGTCGAATAATGTTACGATGACCCCGATGAACATGGCCAGGGAGGCCAGCTGATTGCCTGAACGGGCCGTAGCCGGCGAACCGAGTCGTTTCAGACCGATGATGAACATCGATGCAGTAATCAGGTAGACGATCTGTACAAAGGTGGGCAGGTACACTGCGATGGATTCCGGTAAAAAGGTACTCATCAGTTATCTCCATCTTTTTTCTTGAACATTTCCAGCATGCGGTCGGTCACCATGAAGCCGCCTACCACATTGATGGTGGCGAAAATGATGGCAGCCAGCCCGATCCAGGTGCCGATGGCTTCGCCGCCCGATCCGGCCACAATAAGGGCTCCGATGAGCGTGATGCCGGAAATGGCATTCGCGCCCGACATCAGCGGGGTGTGCAGGGTGGTGGGTACTTTGGAGATCACCTCGAAACCGACGAAACACGCCAGTACAAAGATGAAAATGTTGACAAGTAAGGGTTCCATAGTTTTAAATGATCTGATTATCGGAAAGTTGATGCGGCCCGATGTGCCGGGGCCGGCGGATTATCATGCGTTGCTTGAGGAATGGGGTGGCGGCAGCTTACTGCCCGGTCAGACTACTCATTCCCGGCACGTACAATCCTTAGCCATCCAGCCCAAGAAGTCCGCGGATTACCGGACTATGAATTTGGCCGTTGTGGGTTACGGTGGTCTCGTTGATCACCTGATCTTCAAAATCGAGGTTGATTCCTTCTTCACTCAACAGCAGCTGAAGCAGGGCAAACACATTGCGTGCGTACAACTGAGAAGCGTGTAATGACAGCTGCGAGGGCAGGTTGGTGGGACCCAGAATCTTCACATTGTGGGCCACAACCACTTCGTCGGCTTGCGTGAGTTCGCAGTTACCTCCCTGCTCGGCAGCAAGGTCCACAATCACCGATCCGGCCGACATTTCCGCTACGGTTTCTTTGAATATCAGTTTAGGGGCCGGCTTACCCGGAATCAGCGCGGTTGTAATGACAATGTCGGAGGCAACCACATGCTTGTGCATGGCCTCTTTCTGCAGTTGTTTACTGGCCTCGGAGAGTTCCTTAGCATAGCCGCCCGTGGTCTCAGCGTTCTGGTCTTCCTCTGCGAGGGGGATGTCCACAAATTTGGCGCCCAGGCTTTCAACCTGTTCCTTCACAGCCGGTCGGACGTCGAAGGCTTCAACCACAGCCCCGAGCCTTCGTGCGGTGGCAATGGCCTGGAGTCCGGCCACACCGGCACCTACGATGAGCACCTTGGCCGGGGCGATGGTTCCGGCAGCGGTCATCATCATGGGCAGGTACTTGCCCAGGTTATCGGCGCCCATGAGAACGGCTTTGTAACCGGCGATGGAGCTCATTGAGGATAAGGCATCCATTTTCTGCGCCCGGGTGATACGGGGAACAGCTTCCATCCCGAGCGCGGTAATCTTCTGTTTATTCAGCAGGTCGAGGGTGTCCCGGTTCTGTGCTGCCCACAAAAAGCTGATAAGTATCGCGCCTTCTTTCATGGCAGCGATCTGCTGCGGTTCAGGTTTTTGTACTTTCAGGACGATGTCGCTGCCGGTAATGGCGTCATCCACCATATTCACGCCGGCTGCCTGGTAGGCTTCATCGGTGAAGTGTGCGGCAAGACCGGCACCTTTTTCAACGCGGACTTCCGCTCCGAGTTTGATAATCTGGGCGGCGATGTCCGGATTCAGGGCAACCCGGTGTTCACCTTTTGCCGTCTCTTTGGGTACTCCTACAGTAATCATGTTGACCTCTGGCAGTAAATGTTCGGTACGAGCGCAGACCGGCCGCTGGCGGGGTGGTCTGGCGGGATTGTAAACGGGGTGCTGGTGCATGCTGAAAGGGTTCCGGCTGAGGGCTCAGACACGCGCCTGGCGGGCAGGCGGACCGGCACTTAATCTCACAACACACGCACTTGCATCCGTTTAACATAATGCTTTTTATAAGGTTTGCCAAAGTCGTGGAAGCCCTTTTATTTCACTTTTTTTGTCAAACTTTACATTTAATCCCTGATATTTATCGCATCTTAGGCGCTCACGGCTGCGCTCACGGCTGCGCTCACGGCTGCGCTCACGGCTGCGCTCACGGCTGCGCTCACGGCTGCGCTCACGGCTGCGCTCACGGCTGCGCTCACGGCTGCAACGCACCTCGCCGTACGGCATACTTCCAGACACCCATTTCCGTCACTACACCAACACGCTATGCAGACACCAGACACCGAACCCCTGAAGCGCCAGCTTACCACCACCGGAATCTGGGTGCTGGCCATCAACGGCTTCATCGGGGCCGGTATTTTCGGGTCACCCGCGGCCGTCGCCGGATATATGGGCCCTTACGGTGCGCTGCTCTTTCTGGGCTGCGGACTGCTCATGCTTACCGTCATCCTCAGCTTCGCCGAAATCTCCAGCTATTTCAAAAACACGGGCGGACCGGTTCAGTACACCCGACGTGTTTTTGGCCCATTTGTGGGGTTTCAGACGGGGTGGGCCTTCTACATCGCACGATTAACCGCATTTGCCGCCAACGTTAACCTGCTGGTCAGTACGATGGGGTTCTTTTTTGAGGAATTAACCGGAGGCGCTGCCCGTATCCTCACCCTGTTTGCCATCGTCGCTTTCCTGGCCTGGGTCAATGTACGGGGCGCAAAGGAAGCGATGGCCTCAGTGGGTGTGTTAACCCTGCTCAAATTTATTCCTCTGATGGTGCTGGTACTCGGCGGGGTCTTGTATCTGAGTCCGGAGGCCGTGGGAATCGGCTCCGACCATCCGCTGCCGGATGCAACCACCTTCGGCGCTGCGGCGCTGCTCGTCATTTATGCTTTTGTAGGCTGGGAGGCCGCCGTCATCCCCGCCGGCGAATCGAAAAATCCGGTACGCGATATGCCCCGGGCTTTGATTTTAGCACTGATTACGGTTACGGTGCTCTACACCCTCATTCAGGCCGCCGGCTATGCCATCCTGGGTGATGGTCTGGCGCAGACCGAGCGACCCCTGGTTGAGGCTGCCAGCGCCATGCTCGGCACCACAGGAGCGGTGATACTCATGATCGGCGTGGTGGTATCAGTGGGAGGGAATGTTGCCAGCACCATGTTTACCACGCCCCGGCTCACCTACGCCATGGCGCGTGATGGTAAATTACCGGAATTCTTTGCCCGGGTTCATCCGGTCTACAACACACCGGTCGGATCGGTGGTATTTTTCTCCGTGCTTGTTTTCGTGTTGTCGGTCTACGGTTCATTTGTCTGGCTGGCCGCACTCAGCGCCCTGGTCCGCATCCTGATCTACATGCTGTGCATCGCTGCCATTCCGTCGCTGCGCAAAAACGACACAAACACCGATGAACCCCGTTTCCGGCTTCCGGGCGGGTATACCATTCCGGCAATAGCAATGATAATCTGCGCCTGGTTACTGCTTTCTGTGAGCACGACCTCTATTCTGGCAACCCTTACTTTTCTGGGAATCGGGGCTTTGGTTTATGTATGGATGACCCGAACCGCCGCAGCAGGCTAAAGCGATGAAACCGGTGTTGCGGTGCCGGCATTTTCATCGCCTGTGCGGAAAAACAGAATAAAACGACCATCGTAAAGCATGGGTCGGGTCACGGTATTGAATCGCTGGGACCGAAGCTGGCGACGGATATAGTGCGGATAATTGGAGATATCATGGTCTTCCACCAGCTCCAGGGAGAACTCAGGTCGGTTGAGATAGCGCTCCTGATGGGCCTGAAGGTAGCTGATCCGGTTCAGGGATCGGAACAGGGAATCGGCAACCTCCCGGGTGTCGGTCGCGAAAATACCCCCCTCGAATATAAACGGCTCCTCAAATTGAACCTTGATTTCCCTGCGGTGCCATCGGCCTTCCGGATTTCCACCATCCAGTGTCGAAAACCGCCAGGTCAGCAGGGAGTCAATCACCGTCTGGTCCCACTGCTCATTAACCCAGCCACTGACAATAACCGCGTTGGACACGGATCCGTCAGGCAGAATCTGCATCAAAACCGTGAGTTCGGCCTCCTCCGCCTCCGGATCTTCGTCGGGCATGGGGAATGAAGTTACACGAATGGGTTGCTGGACTTCATTCTCTCCCGGAAGAGCCCTTCCGCAACCAATAAAAAACAAGCTAAGCAATACAAGTGTGGCGATGAGTCGCATACGTCCTCCGAAAATTTGCATCTGGTAAATAAAGACACTGCTTCAATGTACCATTTGTATGGAAAATTCCCTAAAAAACCCGCTTTAACAACCCGGTCTAATATTTTACAAGGCAGCTCTTCAGTTTGAAAAACCGGCGTGTTCTGCTAACTTCATGCAGTCCAAACCTCACCAAGATCTGTATGCCATGAACCTACCCCTTATCGACTGGCTTTCGGTCATCATCTACATCGTTGTCACCGTGGGCATTGCCGTCTATTACGCCCGACGGGCCGGCTCCAATACCACCGAATTCTTCCTTTCCGGCAGAAACATGAAATGGTACGTCATCGGTACATCGATGGTAGCCACTACGTTCGCGGCAGATACCCCGTTGCTGGTCACGGAAGTGGTGGCGGCCGACGGCATTGCCGGCAACTGGATCTGGTGGAACATGCTGTTCGGGGCCATGCTCACCGTGTTCTTCTTTGCCCGGTTATGGCGACGAAGCGGGGTGCTGACCGATGTGGAATTTGTGGAGCTCCGTTACGGCGGCAAACCCGCGGCCTGGCTCCGCGGACTCAAGGCCCTTTATTTTGGGTTGCTGCTCAACGTTATCATTCTGGCCTGGGTTACCCTCGCGATGGAAACCATCATCAATGTGCTGTTTCCGGGCGTCACCGTTTTCGGCAGGGACGTGTTCTACCTGGGAAGCATTGAAATCAGTGCTCCGCTGATGATTGTCGGGTTCTTCATCGTATTTGTAGCGGTGTACTCCCTGATTTCCGGACTAATCGGGGTGGCCATAACCGACATGTTTCAGTTTGCCATCGCCATGACCGGGACCATCATTCTGGCGGTGTATGCCGTAAATTCACCGGAAATCGGAGGTATTGCCGGACTGAAAGCCGCACTTCCGGCAGAGACCTTTCGTTTTGTACCTACCATCGGTCAGGCGGCAGAAGGTATCGGTGTTCTTGGGTTGAGCGTGGCGTCCTTCACGGCCTACATCGGGGTTCAGTGGTGGTCGAGCTGGTATCCCGGCGCCGAACCCGGCGGCGGCGGTTATGTGGCCCAGCGGATGATGAGTGCCAAAGATGAAAAAAACGCCATGTTTGCCGCTCTTTGGTTTACCATCGCGCACTATTGCCTTCGACCATGGCCGTGGATTATGGTTGCCCTGGTATCCATGGTGCTCTATCCCGATCTGGCCGACTCCCGCGAAGGCTTCGTCATGGTCATGAAAGATGTGCTTCCGGCCGGACTCCTCGGGCTGCTTTTCGCTGCATTCATCGCCGCATTTACCTCTACCTTCGCCGCTCACCTGAACTGGGGTACATCCTACCTGATCAACGACTTCTGGCGACGCTTCATCCGTCCGGGCAAATCCGAAAAACACTATGTGCTGGTCTCCCGCGTGGTTACCTTTCTGCTGGCTGTAGTTGCCTTTCTGGTTACCACCCAGCTGGACTCCATCAAGCAGGCCTGGGGGCTGGTTATTACCGCCTCGGCCGGGCTCGGACTGGTACTCATTCTGCGCTGGTACTGGTGGAGGGTCAATGCCTGGAGTGAATTATCCGCCACCCTCGCACCCATCGCGATGGTCGTGCTGGTATTGCTTGGAGTGCCTGTTCCCGGAATAACCGAACCCTTCCCTGTGAATCTGTTCTCGGTGGCAGCTATTACAACCGTCATCTGGCTGCTTGCAACCTTCATGACCCGGCCAACCGAAGCCGCCAAACTGGATGCCTTTTACCGGAGGGTCAGACCCGGCGGAGGCGGATGGAAACCCGTAGCGGCCCGAAATCCGGGAGTGCAGCCAGACAGCGCCCTGCTCCCCTTGTTTTTCGACTGGATTGCCGGGGTGGTACTGGTATACATGGTACTTTTCGGCGTAGGGCATCTGCTGTTGGCTAACTACCTCAACGCTGTTGGGTGTCTTTTGCTGGCCACGGCTGCAGGGTACTACATTTATCGCGATCTGAATGTGCGAGGCTTCGATACACCGTTAGAGCAAGAGTAAATAACTGCGTATATTGGGGGTCCGCCGGGAAATGCGGATGAACTGCTTCGGATACAATAAACTACATAGTTACGTGCAGGGGAATGCAGTCCGCAGTTGTGGCCTGGTGCGTGACTTTATCAGGGTATAACACCATCTCGTTTCGGTGAAATCGAATAATATCTCTATCATACTTTATTTCAGAGACCAGCGCGAACTGGCTGAACAGACGCTTGCCGCCCTGTTTGAGAACATGCGCGTACCGTTTGAGCTGTATGTGGTAGACGATGCCTCCGGCGATGGCACCCCTGAGACCATCCGGTCGGTCATTGAGTTCTATGCCCACGACGAGACCTATTTTTTTGAAAATCCAACGGCTCGCGGACGTGCCCTGAGCGTTCAGGATATTCTGCCTCAGTGTACCGCTTCGGTAATCTGGATGCCCGTTGGGTTTACTACCCTCGATGGAGAAGGACTTCGGGTGGCACTGGATCAATTGCGCCGCTCAGACGCACTCTTTGCAGTTTCGGGCGCCATTACCTGGCCGGAATCCATCAATGAATGGGCGCAACTGACTTCACCCTCGTACGATCTGGACCGGTCCGGACTACCCGATGACAACCAGATTCTGATCAGGCTCAAGGCTATGCCGCCGGCAGCCTATTTTGTAAATCCCTACCTGAGCAGCTGGCTTGCCCTGGAATGGATGGTGCGGCAAGCCTGGGAGAAAGCTCCGGTAGCCCGCTATCAGTCGCGTGAGCGTTCCCGTCAGGAGCTGATCATTGAGGTCTCTCAGTTTGTGTACCCGATTGACGACCGACGCCTGCCCTATGCGCGTGAAGCCGTGCTGGAAATTCAGGCTTCGATGCGGCGAAGCGGGGTGTATGAGCTGGTAGCTGCTTCCGATGCCGTACTGCAGGGTACTTCAGAACAGAAAGGCAGCGATACAGGGGCTCAAGCAGATCAGCTAGGGGGAACAGGTACGCCCGATGGAGATGACGGCAACACGCTGAGCAGCACACAACGCTTCGACCCGCTGCCTGCGGATACCCCCTCTGCAACAGATTTGCCGGGCACCACGCCGGACGATGCGCGGCCATCGACCGCGACGAAGAAAGACTTTACCAAGTACACGGCCGCTTTTGTTGAGATTGTGGATGAAGAGCTGGAGTCACAGCAGGGCGAGCCATCTGACCGTGGTGAGCAGACCAAAACCAAACCGGAACAAATCCTTAAACCGCCTTCAGAGCGACTCACCCCGGAGCAGGCCCGGATTCAGGCTGCCGGTGGGAAGAAAAAGGCAGAAACCCATGTTTTACATCCGTTTGGTCGCCGAACAGGCAATACAATTGATCCCGGGAATTCATCGGTCGCCGCTTCGCTGAAATCCCGCCTGGAGCATTTAATCGGGGAAGGCGATTTCCCCATAGCGCTCAGAGAAATCAGTGAGGCCGTGCAGGCCCATCCCGGTGATGCCGATCTGGTGCGGATCAAAATTAAAATTCTGGAACGCATGCGCCGTTATGTGGAGGCCGCTGAGCTCAAGCATAAGCTCAAGCTCGGGGTCACGGAGTTCAAGGTGCGCCGTGAAAAAATTATGGTTGTTGATCCGGGCGATGACACCGGCGTGTATGCTGCCCCCGATCCGGATCAGGAGGATGCGAAATTTCCGAGCAGACCGGTTACGCAACCTGCACCGGAGGCAGGTAAGGCGGCTGCCACTGGAGACGATACCGCTGCCAGCATGACCGACTCATACACTCAGCAGGCAAGCGATGCATCCGCGTCGGGAGCTGATGGTGCCGTCCATGATGCAACCGTCGATACCGGTGCACCTGCACAAAAGACCACTGCCTCTGCTGACTCCGAATCGGGTCGTCTGACCGGCGAAAACTCACAGCCATCGGATGATTCAGAAATGGATTTGACCGGTCAAAATTTGCAGCATTCGGATGATTCAGAAATGGAGCAACCGGGCAGGGAAGAGGCGCACGCTTCCGGCGGCAGCACCGAGCCTCATGATGAAACTCCATCGAATTCCGACCCGGCCGCTGCTGCAGATTCAGCCTCTTCTGCTGCCGTAAACGACCCCTCGGATGCAGGCAGCCATAAGGCTTCCCCCGCCGGGGGCCTGCAATCCCGCCCGGTACGTGTTTCCGAGCCGGGGAAAACCCGGATCTCGGTAGTTATTCCCACCGCAGGTGACGGGAAAAAACTACTGGAGTCGGCTCTCATCGCCCTGTCCCGCCACGCCATGCAGCCCGACCGCGAGCTGATTGTCGTTGATAATGCCAGCCTCGATGAAACCTACCGCTACCTCGGGCAGCTTCAAAAAGACCGGTTCATGAACATCCGGGTGATTACCAACACGGAGAACAAGGGTTTTGCCGCCTCGGTGAATCAGGGGATGGATGCCGCACGCGGAGAATATGTTTTCGTCATGCACACGGATGTTATCATGCACGCCGATGTGCCCGGATTACTGGCCGATTTGATGGATATTTTCGATGATACCGATGTAATGGGGCCGGTCAGCGGTGTTTCCTTTAACCCGGAACAACGCATGCATCAGCCCGAGTCTGATCCCGAGTCACTGCGCTATGCCGATTATGCCGACAGTTTCGCCATGCTCATACGTCGTGGTTGTCCTGCCCGCTTCGATGAGCGCTTTGAGCTGGGTTACTTTGAAGATGTTGATTTCTGCCAGCAGCTACGCAATGCAGGCCGGAAAATTGCCATTGCCCGGGGAATCGGGGTAGATCACCGGGGAGGAGCAACAGCCGCAGTGCTGGGACTGGAACCCAACGGCAGGCAGTACTGGAAAAATGCATCGCAATTCAATGAAAAGTGGGATTCGGTACCCTCGCTGCCCTTCTTTGACGACAGTGCATCGCCCATTTTTCAGCTCATTACTATTTCGGAGACGATTAACCCGTACTTCCCGGAGCAGGAGTTACTTCAGCGCGCCCAGCGACTGCTGACCAGTGAAACCCGCCATGAAATGGTGCAGACAGCCCATGCCCGCAACGATTTATATGCCCTTATCCGGCTGATGATGGTCCTGGATATACGCGACGTTCTGCGTCAGCTCGAACAGCAGCTGGAACAGCACGATCTGGATGAGCAGCTGCGCTATGAGCTCATCGATTTCTACTACCGAAAGCATATATACTCCCGCGGTGAGATGTATCTGCATGAAATGCCTGAACTTCGGCGTCACTTTGACTTCAAGCTGCTCCAGCTGCGCATCCTGATGGGGGATAAAAAACTGGAGGAGGCGGCAGTGCTACTCAACAAACTCATGGACGAACGTCCGGCCCACCCGGAACTCTACAAGATTACCGCCGACCTGCACAAGCTGGCCGGAAACCGTAAGGAAGCGGCACATTTCTACATGCTGGCCCATCAGGCTAATCCGTATGTTTATAATCCGCGCAGGGATTTGATGGTCAGTTGAACCCGGCAGGTTCAACGCGGTGGCTGCAGTGAGATAATCCGTACCGGATCCGTCGACCGGTTACCTGTACAGCGTGCTGCGGAGGCTTTTCTGGCGCAGGCGCTTACCGTGCAGCCAGGGCCGGTCACTTTTCCATATCCGACAGCAGAATTTTCAGGGCATCAGCCGATATCTGAATCTCACGAACGGAGAAGGCCAGGGACACAATCAGCAGCAATAAACTGACGCCCATCGTTACGTTGGCCACGATGTTATACCCGGCAAAAATAGCAAACATACAAACCACGCTGAGCAGCAGACTGATAATGCCATACAGCTGCATGTCTTTGATCAGCCGGACGCGGTGCCGGAGGTTCTGGATTTGACCGAGGGTCTGAGGCTGAGGGTTCTCCATGTACCGACTATGAAGCTGTCTGATCAGGTTGGCGATGGTCAGAAAACGATTGGTGTAGGCCAGCAGCAGCAAGGAGATAGCCGGAAACAACAGGGCCGGGGTAGAAATAGTCAGCGTCATGGACGTGGAGGTAAAAAAATGTAGAGTTACCAATAAGCAGGACGTAATTTACCTATATTTTCAGCGGAAATCCGTCCATTTGCTGGCACAGCTCGTGCGGGGGGTTTCTGTGAATTGCAATTACTATCTAAACGAACGATTACATGAATTTTTCACTTCGATCCCTGGCGCTGTTGATGGTATCTGTGTCCATGCTGAGTGGTTGTGCTATGTTTGGCAAATCAACTTCCCAGGATGACGCACCTGCCGTACGCGCAAATTCCGGCCCGTCGGCCATGGCCCGCAGGCCCGGTGGCAACGGCCCCGCTGAAATCAAGAAATTCAGCGATGTCATCAAGTCCTCAGCTGAAACCGATGAAGGTCTTTTCACCGTGTACAAGCAAGAGGATAAATACTACTATGAAATCCCTGACAGCCTGCTGGGTCGTGAAATGCTGATGCTTTCCCGCATCGCACGAACGGCCGATGGGATTGGCTACGGGGGTGAGGTGCTCAATAACCAGACCCTTCGCTGGGAACGGCGCGACAAGCAGATTCTGCTGCGTGTGGTCTCCTTCAACAACATCGCCGACGAGAATCTCCCGGTTGCAGAAGCAGTTCGCAACTCCAATTTTGAGCCCATCATCATGGCGTTCAACATCGAAGCCCTGAATGCTGACAGCAGTGGTACCGTGATCGACGTAACCAGCCTGTTCTCCACCGATGTTCCCACACTCGGACTGCAGCAAAACCGCAGAACGTCATTTCAGGTACGCCGACTGGATACATCGCGGTCGTTCATCGAAGGTATCCGCAGTTTTCCCGAGAACATCGAAGTGCGCAAACTGATGACCTACGATGCCGGCCGGCCGCCCTCGAATTCGTCTACCGGCGCCATTACCCTGGAAATTAACCACTCTATGGTGCTGCTTCCCGAGGTCCCCATGCAAACCCGTGAGCTGGACGATCGTGTGAGCTATTTCGCCATGAACCAGGTCGATTTTGGCAGCGAAGTACATCGCGCCGACCGTGTGAATAACATTGTGCGATGGAGGCTGGAGCCCAGGGATCCGGAAGCCTATGAGCGATGGAGACGCGGCGAAGGTGAGCCTGTAGAGCCCGTGAAACCAATTATTTTTTACATCGACCCGGCTACACCGGAGAAGTACCGCGAGTGGCTGGCGATGGGGGTTGACGACTGGCAGGTAGCCTTTGAGGCCGCCGGTTTCAAGAACGCTATCTATGCCAAAATGCCTCCAACTCCCGAGGAAGATCCTGATTTCAATCCGGAGGATGCCCGGTACACCATGATCCGGTATTTCGCCTCACCCATTCAGAATGCCTATGGTCCGCATGTACGGGATCCACGGTCCGGCGAAATCCTGACGACCTCCATCGGATGGTATCACAATGTGATGAACCTGCTGCGTAACTGGTATTTCATCCAGACCGCCGCTGCCAATCCGGAAGCCCGTAAGGTAGACATGGATGATGATGTGATGGGTGAACTCGTGCGGTTTGTCTCAGCCCATGAAGTTGGACATACCCTGGGTCTTCCCCATAACTTCGGTTCCAGCTACGCCTATTCTGTTGATTCGCTGCGCTCGCCCACGTTTACCGCCAACCATGGAACGGCACCGTCTATTATGGACTATGCCCGGTTTAACTATGTGGCCCAGCCGGGCGATGGTGTGACCAACTTCATGCCGCGTGTAGGTGAGTACGATATCTGGAGTATTCAGTGGGGATATACCTGGTTTGGCGATGCGCCCATGGAAGAGCAGGAAGAAATTCTGAATGACTGGATTGTAGAGCGGGCGGATGATCCGCGCTTTTTCTTCGGACGGCAGACATCCTCCCGTATTGATCCGCGTTCCCAGAATGAGGACCTCGGCGATGATGCTATGCGTGCCAGCTACTACGGGTTGAAGAACCTGGAAGTAATCACCAATAACCTGGTCGACTGGGTAGCCGAGGATGGTGAGGATTTTGACCAGCTGGAAGAGCTCTACGGTCAGGTTATCGGCCAGTGGGCACGCTACATGGGGCACGTTGCTTCCAATATTGGCGGGGTATATGAAGACCATAAAACCTTCGACCAGGAGGGAGCCGTTTATACGCCCGTTGACCGTGAAACAGCACGCCGCGCCCTGGCCTTCCTCAACGAGCATGCCTTCAGCTCGCCAACATGGGTGGTAAATCCCGAGATTCTGGACCGTGTAAACCAGGCTTCTTTTGTGGAAACACTCCGTGGGCAGCAGGTGAATGTGCTGACCAACATCACCAGTCCGCAACGACTTGCCCGATTGATTGAGTACGAGCGCCGGGCTACGGGTACGTATTCTGCTTTCGAGTTTATGGATGAACTCAGAGCCGGAATTTTCAGTGAGCTGCGCAGGAATCAGGCGGTGGATGTTCACCGACGAAATCTGCAGCGTGCTTACGTAGAACGGATGGAGTCGTTGATGACGGAGGAATTGCCGAATATTCCGGCCGCTTTCCGCGCCTTCCTGGGTTTCACCCCGGTAAATGTAAGCCAAAGCGATATCCGACCGATAGCCCGTGAGCAGCTGGAGTCGCTCAAGAACGAGGTGGCTCGTGCCAAAACCCGCACCAGTGATCGCGCTACGCGGGTTCATCTGAATGACCTGGAACAACGGATTGATGCGATTCTTGATCCACGTTGACTACGGATGAAAAGGAAGAGGCTTTAATGTGCCTGACAAATACAAAAAAGGCCGCTGCATCTGCAGGGGCCTTTTTTGTTTACCGTATGTTGATTCTGTTAAAGGAGTGGGTGTACAGGGACATATAGGGTAAGCTTTAGCGCCAGTTCCGCACGAATTTATTTCGGGATCCGCCACCCTGTCCACGCATTTCAGGAAAGGCATCGTCAAAAGCAGTAGTGTAGAAAACACGGGTATTCCCGCCTGCGGTGAACCGGTCGGCTACGATAGCACCGCGGACCCGACCCGAACCTTTCAGTTCAACATGCGCATTGGGAGCAAAGATGATCCTGGAATTGGCTTCCGCGTTTCCGAAGATTTCTACGGAGCTACCACCGGTCATAATATTGCCCTGAATTCCACCGGAACCCCCGATGCCAATGTTGGCCGTTTCGGCATAAATACCACCGCGATAGCTGGTACTTCCGGTAAATTTGAGTTCACCAGTTCCTTTGTAGTACACAAATGTGGTTTCGGGGTCCCTGGTGGCATTTACGGTACTGCTACCAGCCACATCGAAGAAATCTTCCACATAAAAGGTTACGTGCCCGTCACCAATGATGCGAACATGCCCTTGTTTTATATCCAGACGACCAACATGAATGATGCGGTCTTCACTACCCACGTTTATAGTCAGTTGACGGTTTCCCTGAACACGTATTTCCGGAATAAAGACATTCTCATAATCAGCCGGGCCGATAGTGCGACCGCCGCCGCTACTGGTAACAATGGATCCAACTACAGGTGCACCTGCCGGGAAATCCGGAAATTCGGGCAGGGTATAATTTTCTTCTCTGGGCAGATTTCGCACACCCAGGCCAATATTTGTGCCGCTTGTGTTGCTGTTGATAACAGTGAACCCTTCAACGGCTCCGGGTCCTATGGATAGGCTGCTATCTATACGAGCCGACCATCCAAGCCGTACCGCTCCGGCATCCGTTGCATTGGTGGCTACGTGGCCGCCAACGATGCGGGCACTACCGTCAAGAGTGAATCGTGCACCGCTGAATACAGCTCTGGTAACATCCGGTTCCCAGGTGTCATCACCCATACCGATTTCAATTTCGGTAGTGTACTCACGCGTATTAAACCGTCCCACCGAAAGAACCCGCAGCAGGGTATCGGCCTGATTGATAATTTCATAACGATATGCGCCCTGCATTTGCGGCCAGTCACTGAATCCACCATCAGCAGGTATTCTGATGGTGGCATTTTCGCCGGGAGTGAAGGTGGCGTCCTCGTCCAGTACATTCTGAATGGCTACAAATGCGGCACTCTGGGCGATGTTGCGCGCCTGCGAAGTACTGTGGTTTCGTGTAAGTTCAACTTCTGAAGCAAAAAAGACGTTTCGAAGTCCCTGCCCGTAGGTCATCAGGGAAAAGGTCAGCGCCAGAACGATAAAAATTGCGTATCTGCCCATGGTTTATAGATCCAGGTTTCGTAAGTAAAAATCGCGTGATGCTATGGCCCGGAACCGGGGAGCGCCCGTTCCTACGCCGTCCCGTGCCAGACTTTCGGACGTTATCTGAACGGTCACCATGAACGGTCCGGTACCATCCAGCTGAAACAGGTTGAAACGCAGGTCGGTAACTTTTGCCGGTATGAGCGTGGTATCGGCCAGCGATGTAGTCATATTGGTTCGAATCAAGGCCAGGTCGCGGTCAAGGCGAAGCATTCGAACGGTGTCCTGGTTGACATCGGCGTAGGTAAGGGTGCTATCCGTTGACGCGATCATCGTCTGGACCTCACGCAATTCCTCCTGCACTACCAGCAAGGCCGTGTTTGCCAGTTGCTGTACATTCTGTGTCAGCAGCGATTCGCTGCTGGATTCCATCATCATGCGATTCATGCTCAGTATGAGCAGCAGCAGTATGCCTATGACGATGGGGGGTAATATGAGGTCCAGCTGTACACTCATGGCGCCACCGGACGTAGAAGCGTGACCATAAGTGATACCTGTTCATCCGTGGTACCGTCGTTCAGCAGGCTGAAAACACGTATGGTGGCGGTACGACCAACAGCCCCGTGAATTTGTGCTGATTCAGCATCCAGCTCTACGGTTGCCACCAGGCTGTCTCCAATTACTGACAAGGTTTCCAGCCGGCGCGTACTGAGGTTTTCGTTGTCGAGATGACCGAAATTGATGTCCAGGTCGTCATAAAACTGCCCCTGGGCATACAGCATCTCTGCAACCGACTGTGCGTAGTTGATAGCGTCTGAAGTGCGTTGCTTGTCAACAGATTCGCTCACCGAAGCCACATAGAGCCGGTTTACGTTCACCGCAGTGTACATAAACAAAGACAGGGCGGCCATGGCCAGTAGTGCTTGTCCGGTGGACATAGATGCTGAGGTTGTTAAAGGGTTTTACCGGGATACCCTCCGCGGGAGGATGTAAGCGCCGCAAGCGACACGTGACAGTAATTCGTGACGACCGTTCCGGCCAACCGCGAACCAGTGTATTTGTATATTATCGGCTAAAACTTAAATACTATAGTTAGATTTGCTAAAAATATAGCCCAATCAACAGGTAAAACAGTGAAAATATTGGAGTACTCTAACAATGAGAGCGGACTAAGCCTCGTGGGAGCAGTATCAATTCACAGGCGCAATTCGGGCTGTAACAGTGCTACTGTTTGTATAGTCGGATTTTGACGGGTCGGTGGTACACTGTCTGGGAATGAGCCGGTCTCGAGTTGCTGAAACAAATAAGGGGATGATTATGGTTAATCATCCGGGACACCGATATGCCGGTCTCGAGTCATAGAAACAAAAAAAGGCCGGTGCAGGAGCAACGGCCTTTTGGTTATGGATCAGTTTAATGATGGACTTAACCATCAACGTCATTCACAAAAAGAACCAGGACGGCGGCAAGCAACCAGCTGGCACCACCCAGAATCAGGGCAAAGATGGCTTCTCCGCCGAAAATGGAACCCACAATGAATCCGAGTATGGATGCGGCCAGAATTTGCGGAAGTACGATGAAGAAATTGAAGATCCCCATGTAAACACCCATTTTGTTACTGGGCAGGGACCCCGCCAGAATGGCATAGGGCATGGAAAGTATACTGGCCCAGGCCAGACCTACACCAACCATGGCCACCAGAATCATCATAGGACTGGACATAAAGTAGATGGAGACCAGACTCAATGCTCCGATTGTCAATGAAATAGCATGGGTGGTTTTGCGATTGGTATATCCGGCAATTACAGGCAGCAGAAAAGCGACCAGTGCAGCAAAACCGTTGTAAATTCCGAAGGATACCCCCACCCAGTCGGCTCCGGCATTGTACTCTTGCTCAATACGCTCCAGGCTCCTTCGTACACCGGGTGTAAGCTGAACGCGACCTTCCTCCAGGAAGAAGTTAACCAGCCGCATGTTGGCCGTTACACTGGATGCACCGGCGTCCAGCTGCTGTTGAAAAGTATTCAGATCTTCCCGGATCCGGGGCAGTCGATCGAACCATTCGGCTTCGGTCTGCCCGGCCAGCGACTCCGTAGCCAGGCTCAGTTCGGCTACCTCCGGTGCACCCATTTCCATATCGTAAATGTGGGTTGTAACTGCGGAAGTGGTGTAAATCCACATCGCAAAAAGTGCAAACCAGGAGAAAAACTGGACTACAGACAATTGTTTCATGGTCCTGGGCATCATGTACAGATCGTCAAATACTATAGTTAGCCCATTTTTACCGCCTTTTTTCTGGATGAGACCGGTGATAATGAGGATAAGTCCGACCAAACCTATACCCACCGTCAAAATGTAAAGCTCCTGTTCCAGAGAGGCTGCGTACACGATGGCCGAAAAGACCGCACCGACAATAGTGAGGATCGGGCCGTGTACCATCTTGGGTTTAGCCATTTCCTGCGCCGGCAACTCCGGTCGCTCAAATTTTTCGTGCAGTCCCAGTTCCTTGGCCTCGTACTCCTCGAATTCCTTGAGCTCCTCGGGACTATACTCTTTTGTCTTGAAAATAGTCCACATCACCGCTGCAAAGAAAATAGCTCCCCCGAAATAAAACGAGAATTTCACCGAATCCGGAATCATGCCTTCAGGAGCGGTATTGGAGATATTGAACCAGTTGGTCATCATCCAGGGCAGGAAAGAGCCGATGAACGCTGCCACGCCAATGAAAAACGACTGCATGGCAAAGCCTTTGGTGCGCTGCTCGGAGGGCAGCATGTCACCCACAAAGGCACGGAAGGGTTCCATGGTAACGTTGATTGATGCATCCAGAATCCAGAGCATCCCTGCCGCCATCCACAGGTAGGGGGAGTTGGGCATGATAAAGAGCGCAGCCGATGCCAGAATCGCTCCAACCAGGAAAAAAGGCCGGCGTCTGCCAAAGCTATTCCAGGTATTGTCGCTGAGATACCCGATAATAGGCTGAACAATCAGTCCGGTAACCGGCGCGGCTATCCATAGAATCGGAATTTGGGATACGTCCGCTCCAAGTGTTTCGAAAATCCGGCTGACATTGGCGTTTTGCAAAGCGAAACCGAACTGAATACCGAGGAAGCCGAAACTCATGTTCCAGATTTGGAAAAATGAGAGCTGTGGTTTCTTTTTCATGGCGAATAGGTGCGTGTTTGGTAGTAACTGGGAATGCGTAAGCGCTTACATTTTCCAAGATATTCAAATAAGCGGTGAAACCGAAATCAAGATCGGTCAATCTGATGCGCAAAAAATGTTAATTAGATTTAGTCTAAATAGATGTGGCTATTCCCGGAGGTCTTACGTATTTTTAGGTTATGTCGAAAATAAAGACAGGCCAGTCCGAATATACTATTTGACCGACCGGGCGATGGCCTTTCCCTCATATGTATTATTAAAATGTAGTGATTTATGGCACCTGTAAAACACCTTGCCACCCTGTTACTCGTAATGAGTTTACCCACAGCAGTATGGGCGCAGATAAGCCCCATAAGACCCGGTTTTTCCAGTGGGTCTGAAGTAGTTGCACCCGGTGAAGTTGAACTTGGCATTTCCTATGAGTTTCAGGAAAATGCGTCAAGCCTTAATCGTATTCCGGTAACCTCGGTTCGTGCTGGCGTAACGAAGGGTATGGAAGTTTTTGTAGACTGGAACGGACTTCAGAAATGCCGGCATCGCGGTAAGTCTCAGTATGAACTGCCGGCTTTGGGAGCAAAATCACAGCTGGTAACCCAACCCGCCTACGGGCTGTCCCTGATTGCTGCCGTAGCAGCGGAAAACGATGGCGGACTCATACGCATGAACCCGTTCGCGGGCCTGAATGTTGACGCCGCTTTCACCAGTGCCGTGTCGGTTTTCGCAGCGCTCCAGTTGAGCGCAGCAACAGCACCGGCCGGAACAGACTGGGAATGGAATGCTATGGCCGGCGTATCATGGGAGCTCACAGAGCGAGTGTCCCTCACCGGTGAATGGTATAACGGATACCAGCTGTATACCGGTGAAGACTATTTCGTGAATCAGGCCTCCGCAGCCTTCGCGATCTTGCCCGGAATGGCCCTTGAGTCGTATGTAGGCTGGTCGCCCAACAAAAATATACCCCTGTTTGGTGGGATGGGGGCAACCATATCGTTGTTCTGACAGTGGATTGGGGTTAGTATACGACTAACCCATGCTCAACCAACCTCGCTGGCATTTCACCGGGAGCAGATATTGCGCGTGTAAACATGTATCTTTGAACAAAAGAACAACCCTACACGCAATCTGATCCTCGCTGTATGAACTCCTTCACCAATAAAGACGTCGCAGCACTCCTGGAAGAAATCGGTATCCTGCTCCGGCTCGACGGAGCCAACGATTTCAAGGCCATCGCCTTTGACCGGGCCGCGCGCACCCTGGAAAGCCTGGACACCCCCATTGCATCGCTGGTTGAATCCAACGAAGTAACCCAAATCAAGGGAATCGGCAAGTCTATAGCCGAGGATATCCACGCCTTGTTTGAGACCGGCGAAATTCCCGCCCTCGTCAATCTTCGCAACAAAGTGCCCGGGGAGCTGGTCCGCTGGCTGGACATATCCGGTATGGGACCTAAAAAAGTGTATAAAATCCACAAGGAACTGGGTATAACCACGCTGGATGAACTTAAAGCGCGCTGTGAAGACGGTTCCGTAGCAGCTTTGTCTGGCATGGGGGCCAAATCCGCCGAAAAGATTTTGAAGTCGATCAGCTGGATGGAGCAATTTGCAGAACGATGCCGGCTGGACGAGGCCCGCAGCATCGCAGACCGCATGATTAACCTGCTCCGGGACCAGCAGGGTGTTCAGGAAATTTCCGTAGCCGGTTCGTTCAGAAGAAGCCTGGAAACCATTGGCGACATCGATATTCTCATCGGCGCAGAGGCCGACGATGCCCCTGCGCTGTTCGATCGTTTCACCGCTGATGAAAGCGTGATTGAGGTCCTGGGGAAAGGCGATACCAAAAGCTCGGTGCGTACCCGCGAAGGCCTGCAGGTCGACCTGCGTATCGTACGCGAAAAACAGTTTCCGGCCGCACTGTTGTATTTTACCGGGAGCAAAGAACACAATGTGGCCCTCAGGCAGCGTGCCCGCGATCGGGGACTCGCCCTGAACGAGTACGGACTGTTCAAACTGGATGCCGATGGGAACACCGATTTTGACCAGCCGGTAGAATACGGCTCCGAGGCCGATATTTACTCCCGGCTGGATATGAACTGGGTTCCACCCGAATTACGCGAAGACCGGGGGGAAGTAGCCTGGTTTTCTGAGCATCCTCACGCGGATCTGGTAGAACTAGCTGATATCAAAGGCGTACTCCACGCCCACTCCACCTGGAGTGACGGACGCTATAGCATCGAAGAAATGGCGCAGGCCTGTCTGAAGCGGGGATATGAGTACCTGGGGCTGACAGACCATTCCCGAACCGCGGCCTATGCCGGAGGACTTGACGCACAAAGGGTGCAGCAGCAGTGGAAGGAAATCGATGCCCTGAACAACAAATTTGCTGCTGAAGGAACACGCTTCCGCATTTTTAAAGGCATCGAAAGTGATATTCTGGCCGATGGATCGCTGGATTACGAGGAAGGCCTGCTCAAGGGATTCGATTTCATCATCGCCAGTGTCCACTTCTCACTGGATATGCCGGCCGATAAAATGCAGGACCGGCTCACGCGCGCCGTTGAAAATCCGTATACCACCTTACTGGGACATCCCACCGGCCGGCTCCTGCTCAAACGCGACGGGAGTAAGGTCGATCTGAATCCCGTCATTGAACGCGCCGCCGCCGCCGGTACCGCCATTGAAATCAACGCCAATCCCTGGAGGCTCGACCTCGACTGGCGCTATGGAAATAAAGCCCGTCAGGTGGGGTTGAAAACCGCTGTCTGCCCGGATGCGCACAGCACGGAAGCTATCGATGATATGGAATACGGTGTGCGTATTGCCCGAAAGGCACGTTTCGAAGCCGGGCGCGTGCTCAATACACTTGCGATTGAGGAACTTGAGGCGCACTTTCAATCCAGGCGTTAACCCTATGCAGTTTAAAAACACGTCCCAGCGAAGCTGGTGGGAGAAAGACACCCTGGCCCGACCGTATAACCTCATCGTGGTGGGATCCGGCATTACCGGATTGAGCAGCGCGCTTTTTTTCAAGCGGTCCCGCCCGGGGGCACGGATCCTGGTAGTTGACCGTGGCTTCTGGCCCACCGGCGCAACAGCCCGCAACGCGGGGTTCGCCTGTTTTGGTTCAGCCGGGGAACTCGTTGACGACCTCGCTGCAGAATCGGAACAGGCTGTCCGCGACCGGCTGGTCATGCGCCTGGAAGGCCTGGAGCTGCTTCGTACTGAGCTTGGAGAGCAGGAAATCGGGTACCAGATGACCGGCGGATACGAAATCTTTGATGACACAGCCGATCCGCACTACCGCGAAAGCCTCGCGCAGATGAAACGTTTCAGCGGATGGGTGCAGGACCTAACCGGTGTGCCCGACAGCTACGAACATCGCACCATCAACGGGTATCCTGCCATATTTAATCGACTGGAAGGATACATCCATAGCGGCAACATGCTTCGTCGTTTACTGGAAAAGACCACATCCACCGGGGTTGAGGTCCGCTGGAACACCCCGGTACAGTCGGTCTCCAATGCCGGGATAACCCTGCAGGATGGATTGTTTCTCCAGGCTGATCAGGTGCTGCTGGCAACCAATGGCTTCACCCGGCTGCTGGATCAACGTTCAACGGTTCAACCTGCCCGGGGGTACATTATGGTCACCAGACCTCTTCAGAATCTGCCATGGCACGGATCCTGTCATTACAACAGAGGGTATGTGTACTTCCGGGATCTGGGCAATCGCCTTCTGATAGGCGGTGCGCGCGATGTGGCCAAAGACCAGGAGCAGCAGTACACCAACGAAATCAATCCCGAAATCAAGCAGTGGCTCACTGATTTTGTGGACCGTAAGCTTCACATCGACAAGGATTGGCAGATTGATACGGAGTGGACCGGTATCATGGGGTTTTCATCCACCAAAACGCCGGAGTGTCGTAAATCGTCAGACGGGGTCTATATTGCGGCGGGCCTGGGCGGAATGGGAGTGGCCCTGGGGATGAAACTGGCCCGTCAGGCGGTAGAACTCCTTGAAAAATCCTAGTTCTCTCCTCATTTTACCGCAATTTCAATAAACTATATTCGTTATGTTCAACGAAGCGGATACCGGTACGTCAAACGTGCTGTATAATCCTGCTTCCTGACCGGTGATCCATTCTACCCGGTGAATACGCCTGCTCTGCCGTTGAGGTCTCTTCCCTGAGAACGTATTCGACCGGAATGAAACATCGTCAGCCAAACGGAAGTCCTCTTCCGACCCGATTTAACCAGCTAAAATTCCATGAAAAAAGTTCTATACCAATTCGGTTTTATTCTGCTGCTTTCAGCCGCGTCAATTCAGGCCCAGAATCTGCCCGGTCTGGAGGTCAACCAACATGTAATCAGTTACGTCCCGACCGTCAATCAGATGTTTGACGATAATGTCATTATTCAGGGGACACCGTTTGTGCATAATCAATGGAATACCGGCTCGGTAGTCACCAGCTCCGGCAATGAAATTGCGGATGTGCAGATGAAGTTCGAGGGATACAGTAACTTGCTGGTGATTATCTACAATAACGATTCCCTCGCCGTACGACCTGAAATGGTGCAGGAGTTTGCCTACATGCATAACGGGGAGGAATATCGTTTCCGCAACACCTACATCGCGCCGGAAGTTGAGGTCTTGCGGAATTACTACATCCGCGTACTCCATGAAAATGAACAGGGGTGGTCGCTTTTTGCCGATATGGGTAAGCGTTTTCAGCGCGCCGAACCGCCCGGACCCTACGAGGTGGAGCGTAAGGAAAATGCGTTTCTGGATAACACCCGGTTTCTGGTGCGATCACCGCAGGGCGAATGGTCGGAGCTCAGAGCTTCCCGTAGGGCCGTTACCCGACTTTTCGGTGACAAGGGACGGGATGTGCGAAGTTTTGCACGGTCTGAAAATCTGAGTTTCAATCAGCCCGGCGACCTTGCCCGCATGTTTGAGTTCGTTAATCGTTAACCGGTAATCTGCACCTGAACACGGATCCGGGTTAAGGTCTGGACAGGATCCGCTTTCTCGGTGAGGTATGCAGATCACGGATCGGGATTATGGGCCTGGCATTTGCAAACTGGAACTATTCTGCCGGTGAGGTATGGCAGATCACAGATCGGGATTATGGGCCTGGCATTTGCAAACTGGAACTATCCTGCCCGGTGAGGTATGCAGATCACGGATCGGGATTATGGGCCTGGCACAACTCCATAAGCACTCCGCCGGCATCTTTCGGATGAACAAACACGATCAGCTTATTGTCGGCTCCCTTCTTCGGGGAATCATTCAGAAGCCTGTACCCCTCGCCGGTGAGTCGCAGCATTTCAGCGTGGATGTCATCCACCTCATAGGCGATGTGATGCAGCCCTTCCCCGCGTTTTTCAATAAACCGGGTAATCACCGATTCAGGACCGGTTGCACCCAGAAGTTCCAGTTTAGTTTCTCCCTGCCTGAAAAAGGCGGTTTCAACCTGTTCGCTTTCCACACGTTCCCGCTTGTAGCAACGACTGCCCAATAACTGTTCATAGCGCAAAACGGCTTCATCCAGATTGGCTACGGCAATACCAACATGATCCAGGTGTTTTAGCATGGTGTTTTCCTCATCGTATAAGGCATGGGTTCAGCGTATCAAATGCTCATTCAAGCTACCCATTCTGTGACTGCCGGGCAACGGGTATGTTTCGTTAACCCCGGAGCCGTCTGCTAAAGGGCCTCCATCGGAGCTGTCTGCGGAACCAGCGCTGCCTGCAGGTCAGTCTTTATCAACGCTGCCTGAGGACCGGTCTTCATCGGAGCCGTCTGCGGACGGGCCTCCATCGGAGCTGTCATGTCCCGGCTCCGGCCCCAGCTGCGCACGCAGCTCAAGGAGCAGCTGGCGGTGCTCAGCCATATCGTCATCCTTGAGGATCTCCTCAATCTCGCGTGGCTTGGGCAGTTCGTCTACTGAGGTCATACCAAAATGGAGCAAAAACGTCTCGGAGGTTTTGTACAGCAGCGGTTTGCCCGGAGAATCCCTCCGACCGGCCACATCCACCAGCTTTTTCTCCATGAGTGTGCGCACAATGTAGGAGGAGTCGACCCCCCGGATCTGCTCGATTTCCGGTTTGGTTATCGGTTGCTTGTAGGCGATTATGGCCAGGGTTTCAATGGCCGACTGCGACAGCTTTCGGGCAACGTTTTCGTGCTGTATGAACTGAAGCCAGGGATGGTAGGGCTCCCGTGTGGCGAAGGTATATCCCCGGCCCCGGTGTATAATCTGAAAACTGCGACCCTGCGCTGCGTATTCACTGTTAAGCTGGTAAATAATACCGGCGATTTCGGTTGGGGAAATTTCGAGCGTTTCATCTTCCCGAAGCAGGGCCTTTACCAGATCTTCTGCCTTCAACGGTTCGGGCGAGGCGAACAGCATGGCTTCCACTACCGATGGCAGTGTGATCTGTCCGTCAGAATGTTCATCATTTTCCATCGCGTTGCTTTTCTTGTGCTTTGCGGATGTGTTCTTCCCGCATCCGGTGACCATACTGAATTCCAAAATAGGCTCCCAGCAGGGAACCGATAAACAGGGTGGATGTGAAAATTACCTGCTCCTGCACCAGGGCAAACTCTTCTTTGAGTTCGATGAAAAACAGGGCCGGAGCCAGGATTATCGGTGCCATGAGATACGGCAGCCAGAAAGTCTGAAGTGTTTTGCGGATATAGCGCCGGGCTACCGACCAGGTAACGCTCAGGTACACGGCACCGTAGGCTACCGTCACCGCAGTACCGGCCCAGCCGGGAGTTTGTGCGAAAGGTATAAAGAGTCCGGTAAAGATGTAGACGATCACGCCAATGGTGAACGAGGCCGTGATGTAGGCAATGATACGGGGATAGTTGGGCATGTGTAAAATTTCAGAATACGAATGAATGGCGAAAGATACGGGTTTTGTACAGGAAGTTTCAGCTATCGGCTGTGCACAACTCCCGTACAGATCAGGCATCTGCATGTGTGACGGTCTGATCATAGTAAGCTGTGACCGGACTGCTGATAAGCCGTCATCGGGCGGCGGTAGGGGCTACCTGGTCAGGATTTCCAAGCCACTCGATAGGATCCATGTTACTGTCCGGACCGCTTCGGCGCACAATAAAATACAGGGTACTGCCACGGGCTGAATTTCTCACACCCGACCTGCCCAGCACGTCTCCGGCCCGCACGAAAGAGCTAACCGGTACCCGGATTTCACTGAAATTACTGTACACCGTAAAATAGGATTCACCATGCCTGACAATGATCATATCCCCGAATTCACCGACCCCCCGATGAATGGCCGAAATAAAACCGTCATGTACAACCCGGACCGGACTTCCTTCTTCGGCGGAGATTTCAATTCCGGGACTTGGAATCCGTGTCCGGTACACGGGGTGTACGCTAAATCCATACGACTGTGTAACGACTCCGTTAACCGGCCAGGGCAGAGACCCCTTACTACGTACAAAGTCCATCTCAATGCGGGCATACTCTTCCCGTGAAGGTTCCGCGGTGCTGCGTGTGACCGGTTCAGAGTAACGGGCAACAGCCCGGGCACGCTCTGCATCGTCCTGAATCTGTTGGGCCTCGGCCAACCTGCGAAGTCGTTCAGCCTCAAGCTGCCGGATGCGCTCCTCCTCCTCACGCTGTACACGCTCCAATTCTGCGATGGTATTATCCAGAACCTGGTTCAGATTCTCTACAGACCGTCGGGTATCCTCCAGCTTGGCCTGTGTCTGTTGCCGATTTTCCTGCAGGCGGGCAATATTCCGGTTTTGTCGCTGGCGGGTTTCGTTAAGCCCCTCCCGTGCTGTGCGGGTCTCGTCAAGATTCCGTTGAACTTCCTCGTTGGCAGCCAGAAGTTCCTCTTCTTTATCGCGCAGCTCTTCCTGCTTCTGCTCGATAGCCAGAGCCTGCCGGGTTCGTTGCTCTTCAAATCGGCGCAGGTAGAATGACCGAATCATCATCTGATTGAAGGAGCCGGAGGTGAACAGGTAAGCCAGTTCCGGAACTCTGCCATGTTTGTACAGATAGGCAACGCTCTCGCGGTAGGTTTCTATAAGTCGTTCGAGCTCGGCCCGGGCTGCGGCCATTTCCCGTTGAATCAATGAAATTTCCTCGCCAATCTGCCGTCCCTGGCTCTGCAGATTCCGGATTACTGCATCACGAAGGGCGATTTCCCGTTCCAATCGTTCAAACTCCTGATACAGGGTTTCATATTCCGACTCTGTCTGTCGGATTTCCTGTTCGTACTGCAGGATCAGTTGCTGCAGCGACTGAATTTGGGTATTGGTCTGATTTTGCCGCTCCCGTAATTCTTCCCGGATACGCTCGAAATCCTGAGACTGCACGGTTTGATGCAGCAGCAAAATAAGCAACAGACTTAAAAAATAGCGCGGGTTCATGGGAAAACGGTGGTGTTGGGTGGAATTCCGGGATCCAGGTTGAGTCCTGCGGGATTTACCTGATAGTCCTGCACAGTCAGGTATATGGCTGACTGACGGTCATTACTGAGTATCTGAATATTGCGGGGTAATTCATACCCATTTACTGTTATGCTGTCTGCAAAAAGGTAGGAGGAAAATGCGGTTGGGTTGCTCAGATGATATTCCACCCGTGTCAGATTACCGTCGGATTTTCGAAAAACCATACGTGAGCGGTCTTCAAAGGTAATCATCCAGCTGTCCTCGCTTTCAAGCAGTGTCCGGGGACGGAGGGTTTCAAAATCCGGACTCAGTACATTCAGCATATTTACTGCGTAAAAGCCGTTATCGAGCAGTACATCCTGATTGGCGGTGCTCACCCGCTGGACGTAGTTTTCAATACGGTTATACAGGGTGACAGAATCCGGTTCTACCAACAGCCTGCCGGCTTCAATCCCCAGACTGTTTCGGAAAATGAGCAAGCTCCGCTGCCGGTCGCTGGTGAATACGATGGTTGACCGCTCCGTACTCCCCGGCATACTAACCTGAACCCGTCCTCTGCCTGAAAGACCATCAAGGTCCGGGTTATTCCGGCGCAACTGCTCCAGAACCTCAGCCGGATTGCGGTTACTGGCGCTGAAAGTTTCGTTACTTTCTTCAATCGTTACCACACGGGGTGAACAACCGACAGCCAGTACCACGGTCATCAGCAGGGCTACATACCGGATTGCAGCGGGTTTCGGGTGCCGTATGACGGCCAAGGTGTTCATGGTAGTTTTTATTCGGTGAGTTATAAGCGTTCCAGCAGGTATTCACGTGCTTCGTCCTGTTCCAGGGCACGTTGCCACCAAATCCTGGCCGACTCCTGGTTACCAAGTTTATCGTACACATCCCCCATATGCTCCAAAATGGTAGCACTGTTGTCGCCCCCGTTTTGTATGGCCTCACTGATATGCTCATAGGCTTTCTGGTAGTTGCCTTTCTGAAAATAAATCCAGCCCAGCGTATCCTGGTAGGAAGCGTTTTCGGGTTCAATAGCCACAGCCCGCATGGCCATTTCATAGGCCTGTTCTATATTTTCATTACGGACGGACATGAAATAGGCGTAATTGTTCAGGGCTGTGGAGTTGTCCGGATCCAGATCGATGGCCTGTTCATAGGCTTCTACGGCCTGAGGCCAGTTGTCAGCTCCCTGATGGGTATCGCCCAGAACGCCCCAGACAACAGATTTGAAATCGGCACGTGCCGGAGTTTCGGTGGCCATCGTGAGCCATATCACGGCATTTTCATGGTCCTCATTCATAGAGTAGGCCACACCTGTGAAAAAACGGATGAAGGGATCTTCCGGCGACCAATACTCGGCATCTTCCGAAATTCCGATCAGTTCATCGAACATACTCTCATTATAATAAAGCTGGGTCAGTTGCTGCCAGGCCGCCTGGTTTTCCGGCATAAGCCGTACTGTTTCTTCCAGATGGGGTATCGCCGCCTGATTATTACGCATCATCAGGTAAAAGTCGGCTGCCAGAGCCTGCGCTTCACCGTTTTCAGCATAGGTCTGAACATAGGCATCGATGATGGAGGCCGTACTTTCGCTGAGCAGCTCATTGGAGGGATCGCGCATATACTGCGATATCATGAACTGCAGCAGCTCGTTTTTAAGCTGCTCACCTACGAGGGGATCTTCCACAATCTCCCGGATGAATCGCGCGGCTTCATCCCACCGTCCTTGCTGAATGTAGACATCGGCGAGTGAAACCTTGATTTCACCGGATTCCACCCCATTCTCCACGGCAGTTTCAAAGACGGCAAGTGCCCCGTCAAGATCACCTTCTTCCAGGTAAATACTTCCAAGCAGCTGAATGATCTGCTCGTTGTCCCGCTCAAGTTCCAGCGCCTGTTCCAGCGCCTGAATACCGGTTTCGGGGTCGTCATTCATGGTGGCGTTCCGGTACATCTGAAACAGCAGCTGTACATCAGGACCGGTAACGGTCATGATATGCTCCAGAACTTCAATGGAGCGGGTGTAATCACCAACTTCCGACAGGGTTCCGGCCAGGATTACCAGCAGATCAACATCATTGGGAAAATATCCTGCCGCCGTTTCCAGTACCTCAACGGCACTGCCTGATTGTCCGTCGCGCAGGAAAATTTCAGCCAATTTGATATGATACCACTTGTTGGATGGCTCAATGTCAATAGCTTCCTGCGCATAAAATACGGCATTGGTGTAGTCCATGAGTACCATATAGGCATCGGCCAGGGCAAAGTTTACCCCGGCGTCATCCGGTACCAGAATATATGCCATGGTCAGATGGTCCAGAGCTTCGTTGAAATCCTGCATTTCAAAGGCTGTAATACCTTCGATGTAATATGCTTTAGCCTGCGCCAGATCTTCGGCTGAATACTCAGGAATTTCCCGCGTAGAAACCGGAATAGCAGCATTGTCGCGCGATGCATTGCGGGATGAACTGCATGCCAGGGTTCCTATTACGAGTACGAGCGGTAAAAAATAACGAAGCATGAAAACACGTTTGATGTGGAGATTGTCCCGGGTGCCGGACATGGGCACTCAGGCAAGGTTGCCGGATAAAAGCAAGACTAACACGGCAAATTACAAAATTAACGTTAGAATGCGCACTTTAGCGCCCCGATTACCCATTTACTTCCTTTGAAAATGCATGAATCAGACCTATTTTGCGGTATATGAGACAACCGGTATCCATAGGTGAGGCCCTGAAGAAATTCATTGACAAGTACCCGCATCGCCGGCAGCTAAAGCGTGGTATGATTATGTCACTTTGGGGTCCTATGGTGGGCAGTACTATCGCGGTTCAATGCCGCGACCTGCATTTCGAGGGCAGCCGGCTGGTGGTACACGTGGGGAACCCCGGCTGGAGGCAGGAATTACACATGCAGCGCTATTCCATTATGAAACGCCTTAACGCCGAGGTCAAGGAAGACATCATCAGCGAAATTATTGTCAGAGCCTGAATGAAACCTGTACGCCAGCTATTGACCCAACTGACCGACTGGATCGGCTCCCGTGCCTGGCCGAGGCTCATTATTACGGCCAGAGACGACGAACAGGCCCCGATTTCCAAGCGGGAGTCTATCCTGGTTTTTGCCGTTGCCTACGTTATTGCCGTAATTTCCTGGCTAATGGTCAACCTCGACCGCGAATTTAACCTGGAAATGGAGCTGCCGGTGCGCACGGTATCCATCGCCCCTGACAAAGCCCTGGTTTCACCGATACCGACTTCGGTTACCGTCGGGATGAGCGGTCAGGGCTGGAAACTGCTCAGTGTGTACAACAACCCTCCTGAAATCCCACTCGATCTGGAGGATACACAGGTCAATATGTTCGAGCAGGTTCGCTCCCAGTTTTTGTCCGGCCAGGATGTCAATATCACCAAAGTTCAGCCCTCTATCCTCAATGTCAATCTGGATGAACGCATTGAACGCCGCGTACCCGTTGATCTTCGCATGGATTTGACGCTCCGCCGGCAGTATGCTATGATTGGCGAGGCAGGCGTTACCCCCGACTCGGTTGATGTTACCGGGGCTCGCTCCCGGGTGGAGGGGATATCCCTGTGGCCAACACAGCTGGTTGAGCTGGACGAAGTTCGTGAGCCGATTGATTTACAGGTAGCATTGGAGGCTCCATCCCCTGTGGTTGAGGTAAGCCACAGCAATGTACGCGTGCAGGCACAAATATCAGAGTTTACCGAGGGTGAACATCGGGTTCCGGTGACCGTAGCCGGCTTGCCGCCCGGTCGGAAAGTGACGTTCATGCCATCGACGGTGACCGTACGCTACTCCATTCCCATCGAAGAGTATGCACAGTCGCAGGAAGACATTCCCTTTAACGTCTATGTACCGTATAATCGCATCAATCAGGATACCACAGGTCTGGTTTCGGTACTTACCGAAATTACCTCATCCGGACTGAATATACGGCTGCGAGCCACCCAACCCCGTTCGGTCGGCTATTTCGTGGTACTGGAAGAAGAAGAATAACCTTCGCGTTGCTGCTGTTTTTCGGCACGGACTAAAGCAGGAATGACTCCATTGATCAGCCATGTGAGAGTCCGGACCGACCGGCAACTTCTTCGTATTGATGCCACCAGGATGTATCCGCCCTATTAGCCTGCCTCGGTGTATTCCGCCATGGCTTCTTCCACCGACCGCGTTCCGCCAACAAACCCGTTCAATTTCAGGATGACTTCGTCTACCAGTGCGTCCGGACAACTGGCACCGGAAGTAATAGCCACGGTAAGGGGTCGGGGATGCGCAGGAAGCCAGTCGGATGTATTTTTCACAACCTTTTCCCACTGATTGAAATGCCGGATTTGCTCCGGCGAGTCCATTTCAGCGGCATCGCGGATATGATAGGTGGGGAACTTGCCCTCCAGCAATTCCACAATATGCATGGTATTCGACGAATTATATCCTCCCACCACAATGGCCAGATCGGCGTCTTCGGCCAGCAGCCCCATGGTTGCACCCTGGTTTTCGTTGGTGGCATAGCACAGGGTGTCCGAGGTATCGGCAAAATGTTTTTCGATATCGGCCTCGCCAAATCGCTCAACAGCCGCTTCACGCAGAATTTCCATCACTTCCCGGGTTTCGCTGGCCAGCATGGTCGTCTGGTTAATTACCCCGAAACGCTGCAGGTCACGTACGGGATCGAATCCGGGGGTACACTTATGCCCGAATACGTCCTGAAATTCAGCAACAGGTCGCCTGCGGGTCATGATATCTGCCAGGATGCGGGTTTCAGCGGGATTGTATACCACCACAACGGGACTGTCCTGAGCGGCATGCGAGAACGTAGCCCGGGTTTCCTCGTGCTGATATTTGCCGTGTATAACCAGACTGTGCCCTTTTTTGCCCAATTTTGCACCACGATTCCAGACCTTCTCCACAAACGGGCAGGTGGTGTCGTACTGGTAGGGATTGATACCCACGGCTTCCAGCCGGCGCTGCATTTCAACGGTAGTACCGAAAGCGGGCACAATGACAATGTCATCGGGTGTAAGCGAGTCAACCGGGATGATTTCCGTGCCGTCCGTTTCAAATAAAAACTTCACTCCGCGACGCAGCAGATCCTCGTTGACTGTGGGATTATGAATCATTTCACTGAGCAGGAAAATGCGCTTGCCTTCGTTTTGTTCAACGGCACGGTAGGCAATATCGATGGCATTCTGAACCCCGTAGCAAAACCCGAAATGCCGCGGAATCAAATAGCGGACGGTCCCGAAATCCAGCACAGAGGGCGTCAGGTCTTTCTTGCGGGGATCCAGTATCTGCCGCGATTCCTTCACCGTGCGGATGATGGGCGACTGATACATTAGCGGGATGTCGAATTGTTTGGGCATCGTTGTTCGTGGTGTGTGCGGGAGTTGGTGAGGGGCTGGGCTGTGTCTTGCAGCAGCTACCCGGCCCGGATGCTAACCGTTTGTACGGCACTATCATGAACCGTTATTCAGCGGATTGCGTTCAAACTCGTATACGTTATGAGCTGTGCGGATTGGATGTACATCGGAACCGAACCTTGTGTTTAAACCGGAGCGTCTTCCATCTTCACGGCTACCAGTTTGCTGACCCCGGTCTCGGGCATGGTCACGCCATAGAGCACTTCCGATTTCTCCATGGTGTTTTTGTTATGCGTAATGATGATGAACTGGGTGTCTTTGCTGAACTTTTTGATCATCGTGGTAAACCGCCCCACATTGGCATCGTCCAGCGGAGCATCCACCTCATCCAGAATACAAAACGGCGAGGGTTTGACCAGATAAATGGCAAACAGCAGGGCAATAGCGGTCAGTGTTTTCTCCCCGCCGGAGAGCTGTTCAATATTGCTGGGACGTTTGCCCCGGGGATTGGCTACGATATGAATTTTACGGTCGAGGGGGTCTTCGGCGTTGTCATCCAGAATAAGGTCGCAATGATCGTTCTCATCAAAAAGGGTGTGGAACACGGTCCGGAAATTGGTACGGATTTCATCGAAGGTTTCCGTGAAACGCTTGTTCGCTGTATCGTTGATTTCGGCGATGGTCTGACGCAGCTTGGTTTCCGCCTCGTTGAGATCATGCATCTGCGATTCAAACGTATCCAGTCGGGTCTTCTCTTCTTCGTATTCCTCAATGGCCAGCTTGTTGACCTCTCCGATGTTCTTTAACCGCTCCCGCAGCATCTTGATGGTTTCCTTCACCGCGGCAGGTTCGGTGTCCTCAGGCATAGGTTCGTCAACCTGCTCCATAAGCAGTCCGTAGGTTTCCCAGACATGATCTGCGATGGACTTAAGCTGCATGTCAAACCGCTCCCGGGCCATGCTCAGATGGTGCACCAGATCCGTGTTGATCTCTCGTTTCCGGCGTACCTCGCGCAGCTCATCTTCGGTTTCATTGATTCGGCCCCGCTGCCGGGCTGCACGCTCTTCGGCCTCATTCAGAGCCTGGTCGGCTTCAGTTTTGTTACGGCGCAGTTCTTCCAGTGCAACGCTGAGTGAGGCAATCTGCTCCTTGTAGCTGAGAATCCGGTCTTTGGCTTCACGGGCGCTGGTTGCTCTGGACTCCAGGCGTTTTTTAATACCTGCGATGCCGGCGTTGGAGCGCTCCACATCAATGCGCAGGTTATCGACCATGTTGCGGGCCTGCTGTTCCTCCAGCCGGGTTTCAGCCTGCCGTGACTGCAGCCGCTGCAGGTTGTCTTCCTTCTGCTGTAGGTCGGCCCGGAGACGATGCTGTGTATCCAGAACCTGCTCGAGTTTGTCTTCCAGAGCTACCGCTTCGGGTTCGAGTTCCTCCAGCTCGCTTTGCGTAGCGGTGCTGGCTTCCAGGATTCGTTTTTTACGTTCCTGTACCTCGACAATATTTTTTTCATACACGTGTTTTCGTGCCTGAAACTGGTTCCGCTCGTTTTCCAGCCTGCGATGCTGCTGTCCGGCTTCGCGAACCCGGTTCGATAATGCTTCAACGGGAATCTGACTGCGTGTATGACTGACTCCGGCCAGTTCCTCACCCCGGGCCTCTTGCTGCACTTCCAGGGAGTCAACCTGCTGTGTCAGTCGCTCAACACGGTCTTTGAGCCCCACACGCAGTCCCTCGTTTTTATGGGTACTCCCACCTTTGATGAACCGGCTGGCGTGGACCACTTCACCCTGGCGGGTAACGCCAGTTCCGCCGGTTTCCCGGACGCCCTGAACGGCCTGTTGTACGGTCTCATACACCCTCACTTCCCCCAGTAACAGATTCCGCAGAGGTTCGAATTTCGGCGCACACCGAACCTCCCATGCCAGGCTGCCATCGGCGGCTGCAATGTCCGAGCCCGACAACAATTCCATCGCAATAATGGTCACCTTGCCTTTCTGTTGCTGCCGAAGCATCCCAAACGCTTTTTCAGCGTCACCCAGGCTATCCATTACCACAAAATTTACCGCATCACCCAGCACAGCTTCCAGGGCTACCGAAAGGTCCTCCGGAGCAGAAAACAGCTCAGAAAGCAGGTCGAACCGGGTGAATTCCCGCAGGTGCTGACGCAGGAACCGTACGGCCGAGGGGAAGGCCTCATCGGAGTCGGCGATACCCTGCAGCAGGGTTATTTCGGCACGAAGTGCTTCATGTCGTGATCGCAGCTCCCGCTGGCGGTCTTTGAGCTGGTTTTCCTGGTCGGTAAGTCGTTCACGTTCCCTGAGCGCTTCCTCGTAACGGGCCTCGGCCAGCGCGTGCGCCTCGAGCGACTGTCCAAGGTCGAAGCGAAGGCGATCTTCTTCCCGGGTGAACTGCTCCACATCAGCCAGCTGCCCCTGAAGCTGCCGGTCGATTCGCTGCATATCTTCCTGGTAACCCTCCAGCTTGCTTTCAAAGCGTACCCGTTTATTCTGCAGGGCCTGAAGCGCTGCGTTGCTGTCACGGTACTGTACATTGACCTGCTCGAGCTGCTGCCGGATAGAGGCAACCTCTTCACGGGCTTCGGTTACCCCTTCACCGGCGGCTTCCATTTTCGCTACAGCCTGTTCCAGGTCGACCGCGGCGCGGGTAATCTGGTTTTCCGATCGGGTTATCTGCTGGCGGAATTCTTTTATTTCTTCCTCGCTCATGATAACGTCACGCTCATACTGATCAATGACGTTCTGCTCAGCCGTAATTTTTTCCTGGTCGATGGTAACTGTAGTCTCTGCATCACGAATTTCGCCGGCAATGCGGCCTGCATTGCGCATGGCCTCGGCCTGCTCGGTTTCCCGTTGTGCGAGGGTGTCACGGGCAGTGAGCAGTTGGGTTTCCAGGGTATCCAGCGTGCGGGTGAGCTCTTCTTTTTCTTTGTCGGCGTTGACAATACGTTCCATCAGCGGACCCAGCTCGGCCTGGATGGTCCGGTATTCATGCCCGGCCAGGGCCTTGTCCAGTTTGTGCAGATCTTCTTCGTATTGTTTTGCCCGCTGGGCCCGGCCTGCCTGAATCTGCAGCGACTTTACCTTTTTACGGATCTCTACCAGGATGTCTTCGATGCGGAGCATGTCCGTACGCGTTTCCTCCAGCTTGCGCATGGTCTGCTTGCGTTTCTCTTTGTACTTGGTGACTCCGGCGGCTTCTTCAAAGAGTTTTCTGCGGTCGTTGTTTTTATCGGCCAGAATTTCTTCCACCATTTTCAGCTCAATGACGGAGTAGGCGTTGGATCCCATGCCGGTATCCATAAACAATTCCACAATATCTTTCAGGCGGCATGGTACGCGGTTGAGCAGGTATTCGCTCTCGCCGGATCGGTACAGTCGGCGTGTGATGGTTATATCCCGGAATTCGGAAGGAAGGATCCCTTTGTTGTTTTCAATGGTGATGGAAACCTCGGCAAGTCCCTGTGCTTTTTTGGTGGCCGTACCGTTGAAAATAACGTTGGTCATGGCGCTGGATCGCAGCAGGGACGGTCGTTGTTCGCCCAGGGCCCAGCGCAGCGCGTCTACAATGTTGGACTTCCCGCATCCGTTAGGACCCACAATAGCCGTAATCCCGCTGCCGAAAGACACCGTGGTCTTCTGCGCGAAGCTCTTGAAACCGTGTAATTCAAGTTCAGCGAGATACAAGGGTAGCGGGTATTTCGGAGTTGATGGCCCGGGACAGCCGAATCGCCGGGCCGGCTGGAGAAAGAGCGGGGCAGGAAGCCGGCATCGGTACAGTCCCGACGTTCCGCTTCCTGGTGTTAATGCGACTAAACGGTGAGGATATCCTGCTCTTTATGCTTGAGGGCCTCGTCTACGGCTGCGATGTGCTTGTCGGTATGCTTCTGGATAATCTCTTCGCCTTCAAACCGGGAGTCTTCGGGCAGGGAATCGTCCTTTACTTTCTTTTTGATGGCATCATTGGCGTTGCGACGGGAGTTGCGGATACTGACGCGGGCTTTTTCGGCAACATCGCGGGTAACCTTAACCAATTCCTGCCGACGTTCTTCCGAAAGGATTGGCAGAGGAATACGGATCACGTTTCCGTCGTTGGAAGGATTCAGCCCCAGTCCGGAAGAAAGAATACCTTTCTCAATGAGGGGGATGGTAGATTTATCCCAGGGCTGGACAACCAGCAGCCGGGCTTCCGGAGCGGTGATGGATGCCATTTGTGTGAGCGGGGTGGAGGTGCCGTAGTAATCCAGTCGGATACCTTCCAGCAGGGCCGGACTGGCTTTTCCGGCACGGATATGGGAAAATTCCCGTTTCAGGAATTCAACGGCCTCATCCATTTCCATTTCAGCCGTTTCAATAATGTCGTTTAGTTCTTCTACCATAGTCGTTGGGTAATTCACATCCGGTTAATCAGCCGGAAATCATCTCCGGCTGCTGTTCAATTAATCAATTTACACAATACCGCAGACATCAAAAAGTTTTACCGGGATCCGTCGGCGTATCAGCCCGGACCGTTAAGCTACAGGCCAGTTTGATCTGCCGGAAATCTGCCGGGATGTCAGCACGCATGGGGTGGTCGACTGTCTACCAGGTAAACGGGATGCCAGCAGATATCGGGAGGTTGGCAGTCTACCAGGTAACCAGGGTGCCAACGGTTTCCTTCAGTGCCACTTTCATAAGGTTGCCCGGCTTGTTCATATCAAAGACGATGATAGGGGTAGCGTTATCCCGGCAGAGGGTGAATGCAGTCAGGTCCATGACCGAAAGTCGTCTTTTGAGCACCTCGTCACCGGTTATGGTATCAAATTTAATGGCATCGGCGTGTTTTTCCGGGTCCTTGTCATAGATACCGTCAACCCGGGTTCCTTTCAGGATGACATCGGCTTCAATTTCGATGGCGCGCAGCGATGCGGCGGTGTCGGTTGTGAAGTAGGGGTTACCGGTACCGGCTCCGAAAATAACTACGCGACCTTTTTCCAGGTGACGGATGGCCCGGCGGCGGATGAACGGTTCAGCAACCTGTTCCATATGAATGGCCGACTGCAGGCGGGTGTGTACTCCTTTTTGTTCAAGGGCGTCTTGCAAGGCCATGGAATTAATCAGTGTGGCCATCATTCCCATGTAGTCGGCCTGAACGCGATCCATACCCTGGGTAGCGCCTTTAACACCACGGAAGATGTTGCCTCCGCCAATTACGATGGCAATTTCTATGCCTTTTTCGGCAACGGCTTTGATTTCATCGGCGTATTGTTTGAGGATGTTGCCATCAATGCCATGACCTTGTTCGCCGAGCAGGGCTTCGCCGCTGAGTTTGAGAAGTAATCGTTTATAGGTTGCCATAACGGATGAATTGGGGTTGAAGCGGATGGATAAAGGGTGCTGTGCCGGATAAAGTACGCAGATGCACACTGAATCCGGAAAAAAGCGCAAAAAAAAGGCTACCGAAGTAGCCTTTTAAAAGTGCATCAATGCGAATCAGGCACCCAGTTGGATGCGACTGAAGGACACAGCGACGGGTGCGTTGTTGTTATTCAGGTAATCACGAACGGAAACGCTGCCGTCTTTGACGAATTTCTGCTCAAGCAGTACGCGTTCTTCGTAGAAACGGCGGATTTTGCCGTGTGCGGCTTTTTCAGCGATTTCAACGGGTTTTCCTTCGTTGATGAGCTGCTCTTTGGCAATTTCGAGTTCCTTGTCCAGAATGCTGGCGTCCACTTCTTCCTTGGTGACGGCAATCGGGCTCATGGCTGCAATCTGCATGGCCACATCCTTGCCGATTTCAGCGTCTACCTCGCCGGCAAACTCGGCCAGTACGGCCAGCTGGTTGCCCGGGTGGATGTAGGAGACTACGGCACCATCGGTTTTGATCAGGGAGATACTCGGGATGTCAATTTTCTCGCCAATTTTGCCCACCATGTCTTTGAGGTGCTCAGAGACTTCACGACCGTCAATTTTCAGGGCCTTGAAGGTGTCGATGTCACTGACTTCCTCGTCAAAAGCCAGCTGGGCGAATTTGGTGGCATCTGCGATGAAATCTTCATTACGGGCAACGAAGTCGGTTTCGCAGGCCAGAGCCAGTGCTACGGCTTTCTTCTGGTCATCTGAAATAAGGGTGACCACGGTGCCCTGATTGGCTTCACGGTCGGCACGGGCTTCAGATACTTTCTGACCTTTTTTGCGCAGGAATTCAACGGCTGCGTCGAAGTCGCCATTGGCTTCTGCCAGGGCTTTCTTACAGTCCATCATTCCGGCACCGGTCATGTCACGGAGTTTTTTTACGTCAGCTGCAGAAATACTCATGATAAATTCAGATCGATTAATGATTGCTTTGAAATGTTGAGTTACACAAAAACCGGCTGACTGGAAAACCAGCAGCCGGCAGTTTGTATGAATACTTAGTCAGCTTTCCGCGGTGTGCGGGCAGCACCACCGGCAGCACCTTTACGGCGTCTGCGGCGTGGGGAGGAATCGCCTCCCTCTTCATCAGATTCGCCCGACTCCTCGGCCGATTTTTTCTCCATTGCTTCCATGACGGCCTGCTCTTCCTCGTATTCTTCACGGGCAGCAGCGCCTTCAATGACTGCATCTGCAACGTTGGACGTAATCAGATGGATAGCTTTGGCGGCATCATCGTTGGCAGGGATGATATAATCCGGGATATCCGGGTCACAGTTGGTGTCAACCATGGCAAAAATGGGGATATTCAGTTTCATCGCCTCGTTGATGGCAATGTCTTCTTTGACAATATCCACTACGAAAATAGCGCCGGGCAGCCGGGACATATTCGAAATACCCCCCATAACCTTTTCGAGTTTTTCATACTCGCGGTCGAGCATCAGGCGCTCTTTCTTGGTGATGTTCTCATACGTACCGTCGGTGCGCATCTTGTTGATCTCTTCCATACGGGCAATACTCTTGCGTACGGTCGAGAAGTTGGTGAGCATACCACCCAGCCAGCGGTGGGTAACGTAGGGCATTCCGCAACGGGAGGCCTCGTTTTTGATAATTTCCTGAGCCTGTTTTTTGGTTCCGATGAAAAGAATTTTTTTGCCGGAACGGGCTACTTTTTCAATGGCATCGATCGTTTCCTGCAGGGCTGCATGGGTTTTTTTCAGATCAATGATGTGGATGCCGTTGCGCTGCATGAAGATGAATTCTTTCATCTTCGGATTCCAGCGACGGGTAAGGTGGCCGAAATGCGCACCAGCCTTGAGCAATTCTTCTATACTTGCTGCTTGAGCCATGATATCAATAAATTGTGAGTTGATTCCGCTATCCCGATCGTTCATACTGCCCATTCCGGCGAACTGGCCGAAACACTCAGGTTAGTACGTCACGGAGTATGTGAGATATAGTGAGGTGCATCGTAGATGTTGCAGGTCCGGCCGGTTTGACCCGGCCGGCAGCAGACAAAGGATGCGGAAACGAATTAACGTTTCGAGAATTGGAAGCGTTTACGGGCTTTAGGACGTCCATACTTCTTACGCTCAACCATGCGGTCGTCACGTGTAAGAAGATCATCGTGCTTGAGTTTACCGTGGTTCTCACCGTCAAACTTGTCCAGCGCGCGGGCAATACCAAGCTGAACTGCGCCAGCCTGACCGGTGTAACCACCGCCACGAACCGTAACCACAATGTCAAACTTGCCTTCAGTTTCGGTAACTGTCAGCGGTTGCATTACGACGTTCTGATGTGAGAGAAGCGGGAAATAATCAGTGAAAGTACGATTGTTAATCTTGATTTCACCTTTGCCCGGCTTGATGTAAACTCGAGCCGTAGACGTCTTTCTTCTGCCGATTGCGTTTGTCTGTGCCATCAGTTATTCAGAAAGTTACGGTTTCGGGTTGTTGTGCAGCGTGCGGATGCACAGGTCCTGCATAGACGCGCAGGTTGCGCAGTAATTGCCGACCGAGTGTATTCTTGGGAAGCATTCCTTTTACTGCCATCGTCAGCAGACGGGTAGGTTGTTTTTCAAGGATTTCCACAGGAGTAGTAAGCTTTACACCACCCGGATAACCGGTGTGGCGGAAATACTCTTTATCAGTCATCTTTTTGCCGGAAAGAGTAACCTTCTCGGCATTAATCACAATTACGTTGTCACCAGCATCCATATGCGGAGTAAACTCGGGCTTGTTTTTGCCACGGAGAATAGCCGCAATCTTTGTTGCAATTCGCCCTAAGGGCTGGCCTTCGGCATCAATAACTACCCATTTCTTATCGATAGTCGATGGCTTTGCGTTGTATGTTTTGAAGCTGTTAGTATCCACGGGATAATAAATTTTGTGATTTTACGTGAAGTCGAGAAATATACGGCAAAAAATCCCCTACTGCAAACCAGTAAATCAGGATAAACATGGTTGCCGCTGCCAAACCTCTCCGCCGCCGATGCGTTTCCCCGCCTGCCCTACCCGTTATGGCTGCCTGGAGGGTGCACAGTATTCTGCTACCGGACCCTCATGCAATCTGGTGAACGGGCCGGGCTCCTGACCCGAAGTGCCGGTACGGCTGTTGTTTGCGTCCCCCAAGGCTTCCTGTTGTCAAAAAAAATGTAAATCGGTCCGGCTGAATTTGCCTTCGGAACTTATGTCTATATATTGACACTTATTAAGCTGTTCCCCATCAACACACCAAAATCTACATTCCTATGAACCGACGAGAATACTTGAAAAAAACCATGGGCGGTGCTGCGCTGCTCGGAGCCGCCGGACTATTTAACCCCGCCAGTGCGGAGTCCCTCTATGAAATCAAGCTCACCGATGAGCTGGGACGCTACACCCTGGCTGATCTGCCCTACGCACCAGACGCCCTGGAGCCCCACATTGACGCCCAGACCATGCAGCTGCATCATGGTCGGCACCATCAGGGCTATGTAAACGGGATTAATAACGCCCTGGACAAACTGGCTGAAGCGCGGGAGTCCGGCGACTACAGCCTCGTAAAGCATTGGTCGCGCGAAATCAGCTTTCATGGAGGCGGTCACTACCTGCATACCCTTTTCTGGACGGTCATGTCACCCAACGGCGGCGGCGAACCCCGCAACCAGACCCTCCGCCAACACATCGACCGCAGCTTCGGCTCCTTCGAAAAGTTCCGTGCCCATTTCCTGGCGGCATCCAACGCCGTTGAAGGCAGCGGGTGGGGTGTTCTGGCCTGGGAACCTGTTGGTCAGCGACTCATCATTCATCAGGTTGAACGTCAGTCTGACCTTTCAACCTGGTCCAACATTCCCCTGCTGATGGTCGACGTCTGGGAGCACGCCTACTACCTGCGCTATCAGAATCGCCGGGGTGAATATACCCAGGCCTTTATGAATGTAGTTGACTGGGATGAGGTGGCAAGACGGCTGGATGCCGCATTGCGATTCGGGTAATTTTACGGCAATATCGTTATCTTCACGCTGTAAACAATCTACACCGAAACACCATTACCTATATTTATGAGTAAGAATCTCTTAGGCACCCGGAAGACGTTCGATACGCCTTCCGGCAAGGCCTATTATTACAGTCTTTCCGAGCTGGAGAAAAAAGGCTACGGAACCATGAGCAAACTCCCCTTCTCCATCAAGGTATTGCTGGAGGCGGTGTTGCGGGAGGTTGACAATTACGTGGTTACCGAGGAAGACGTTAAGAAACTGGCATCCTACAATGCGAAAAGTCCGGCCGATGAGGAGATCCCTTTCAAGCCTGCCCGGGTAGTACTTCAGGATTTTACCGGCGTACCGGCCGTAGTTGATCTGGCGGCTCTGCGCCACGCCATGGCCAAAATGGGGGGAGATCCCAAGAAAATCAATCCGAATGTGCCCGTCGACCTGGTCATTGACCACTCCGTTCAGGTAGATACCTTCGGACAGGAGTTCGCGTTCATGCACAACGCCAAAATTGAGTTTGAGCGTAACCGTGAGCGCTACGAATTCCTGCGATGGGGTCAGAAAGCCTTTACCAACTTCGGTGTTGTTCCGCCCGCACGCGGAATCGTTCACCAGGTGAACCTGGAATACCTCGCCAAAGGGGTATGGAGCCGCAAGGAAGACGACCTCGATGTAGTCTATCCTGATTCACTTGTCGGTACCGACTCCCACACCACCATGATCAACGGTTTGGGTATTCTGGGCTGGGGCGTGGGCGGAATTGAAGCAGAAGCCGTCATGCTGGGCCAGCCTATTTACATGCTTATTCCCGAGGTTATCGGATTCAAGGTAACCGGCAAATTACGTGAAGGGGTAACGGCCACCGACCTCACCCTTACCGTTACCCAGATGCTGCGCAAAAAAGGCGTGGTAGGCAAATTTGTTGAGTTCTTTGGTGAAGGCCTGGCCAATATGGGACTGGCCGATCGTGCTACCATCGCCAACATGGCTCCGGAATACGGCGCAACCTGCGGATTCTTCCCGATTGACGAGGAATCCCTGCGTTATATGCGTCGCACCGGTCGGGACGAAAACCTGGTTAAGACCGTCGAGGAGTACTGCAAGCTGCAGGGGCTCTTCCGCACAGCCGACACCCCTGATCCGGAATTCGCCGATGTACTGCATCTGGATCTCAACACCGTGGAACCCTCCCTGGCCGGACCGAAACGTCCGCAGGACCGTGTGGCTTTGGCTAATATGAAAGATTCCTTCAACAAAGCGCTGGTAACCCAGGAGCCCACGCAGGGTTTCGCCCTTACCCAGGAGAAGCTTGCCAGCAAAGGTATCTATCAGAACGGCACCACCGTTGAAATGAAACACGGGGATGTGGTCATTGCAGCCATCACCAGCTGTACCAACACCTCCAACCCGTCCGTCATGCTGGGTGCGGGTATTGTAGCGAAGAAAGCTGTGGAAAAGGGCCTGACCGTCAAGCCGTATGTGAAAACATCCCTGGCTCCGGGTTCGCGCGTAGTAACCGATTACCTGGCTGAATCTGATCTGACCCAGTACCTGGATGCGCTCGGGTTTAACCTCGTTGGATATGGGTGTACAACCTGTATCGGTAATTCCGGGCCGCTGCCTGAAGCTGTAGACAAAGCCATTGCCGAGGGTGACCTCATTGTGGCCGGCGTACTTTCGGGTAACCGGAACTTCGAAGGGCGTATTCATCCGAATGTGAAAGCCAATTACCTGGCCTCGCCGCCGCTGGTGGTAGCGTATGCCCTGGCCGGCACGGTTGACATCGACCTGGTTAACGATCCCATCGGTAAAGGTAAAGACGGTGAGGATGTGTACCTCAAAGACATCTGGCCAACCCAGGAAGAAATTGAGGCCCACCTCGACAACGCGGTCCGACCGGATCTGTTCCATAAAAACTACGATGGTATTGCCGATTCGAATGAAGAATGGAATGCCATTCCGATCACCGGCGGGGAGCTGTTCGACTGGAAAGGGGATTCAACCTACATTCAGCTGCCTCCGTTTTTTGAAAATATGGATGCTGAGCCAGCCCCGATTCAGTCTATTAAAGACGCCCGGGTACTGGTTAAGGTGGGCGATTCGATTACCACTGATCATATTTCACCGGCGGGTAATATTAAGCGTGAGTCGCCGGCTGGTCAATACCTGGTGGATAACGGTGTTGATGAAATCGATTTCAATTCCTACGGAAGCCGACGGGGCAATGACCGGGTGATGACCCGCGGAACGTTTGCCAATGTCCGCATCAAGAATCAGCTGGCTCCGGGTACCGAGGGCGGGTATACCACGCACTTCCCGACGGGTAAGGTGACCAGTATTTACGAAGCTTCCATGCAGTATCAGCAGGAGGGGACTCCGCTGGTGGTGCTGGCCGGAAAGGAATACGGAACCGGGTCATCGCGCGACTGGGCGGCTAAAGGTACCAATCTTTTGGGCGTTAAGGCCGTGATAGCCGAATCGTTTGAGCGTATTCACCGAAGCAACCTGGTGGGCATGGGTGTGCTGCCCTTGCAGTATCAGGATGGGGAGTCGGCCGAAACGCTGGGACTGGACGGAACCGAACATTTCAGTATTGCGGTTACCGATGATACGAAGCCAAAACAGCTGATTGATGTTGTGGCTCGTAAGGCGGATGGAACCGAGAAGAAATTTTCCGTTAAGAGTCGTATTGACACCCAGGTGGAGATTGATTATTATCGGAATGGCGGTATTCTTCAGACCGTCCTCAGAAGTTTTCTGAGCGAGAAATAATCCCACATAATCGTGTTTGAAATCCTGCCGGAAGGTGTTCGCGGAAGGGCTTCGGCCCCATGAGGTTCAAACCACCAGCCGATTTCAGACGTAACAATTAATGAAGACGTAAGGCTTCACTACTTGCACTCAAGCCTCCGGTGTTTTTGCATCGGGGGCTTTTTTTTTGCTCGGTGATTGCCGGTGAAAAGCAGTCCGGGTAGTAAATTTGTGCCGCGCGACGTGGTTCATCCCAAGGGGGCTGGTGACGTATAAAAAAATGGCGTACAGGTTGTCTTTCCTGTACGCCATTTTTATTAATCAGATTTCAACCCGGTATCTCGGTCTCCGGGAGTGGGTGTACAACCCGGTTGAGTCCCCGGGCTGTGACGACCAGATCGTTACAGACCGGCTTCGGTCTCCGGAGCTACCAGTCCGCGGCGACGAAGCAGCGCATCTACGGTAGGCTCCTGGCCCCGGAAGTTCTTGTAAATCTCCATCGGCTCCATACTTCCCCCGCGAGAGAGCACGGTATCACGGTAGCGAAGTCCCACATCGAGACTCAGTCCGCCTTGCTCCTGCACATAGGCATACGCGTCGGCTGCCAGGATTTCACTCCAGATATAGGCATAGTAATTGGCCGAATATCCGCCCGGCCATACATGATTGAAAATGGTAGTGGTGTAACGGGGAGGAACAAAGTCCCAGTCTACCCCATACTTGTTCAGGGCGGCCGCCTCAAAAGCCTGAACATCGGCAGGAATGTTATCCGGCGTGAGCATGTGCCACTCCAGATCAAGCAGGGAGGCAGCAACGTATTCGAAGGTATCGAAACCTTGATTGAATGCCTGGGCCGCAATCACCCGATCCAGCAACTCACGTGGCAGCAGTTCCCCGGTCTGATAGTGACGGGCATAGTTGGAAAGCACTTCGGGATGTACCGCCCAGTCTTCTTCAAAGGTGGATGGGAATTCCACAAAGTCACGGGGTGTGGCCGTGCCGGCAACCGATGGGTAATATACATCCGAGAACATGCCGTGAACACCGTGGCCCATTTCGTGGAAGAGCGTAACCACATTGTCAAAACTGACCAGGGTCGGATCCCCCTCGGCAGGAGGAGGAATATTCAGTACGTTTACAACCACCGGCTTGGTGCCGTTCATGCCCGACTGTCCCACGTAGGAGCTCATCCAGGCGCCGCCCCGCTTGGAGTCACGGGCGTAGAAGTCGCCATAGAACAGGGCAATCTGCTCACCATTGTGGTCAAGTACGTCCCATACGCGCACACTTTCATGATACACGGGCAGGTCAAAGCGCTCCTCAAAGGTGATACCGTACAGCCGGTTCATGGTGTAGAAGACACCGTTATCAAGGACGCTGTTCAGCTCAAAGTAGGGTTTAACCTCATCTTCATCAATGTCATAGAGTTTCTGTCGGACCTTCTCGGCGTAGTATTCCCAGTCCCAGGGCATAAGTTCATGGTCGTGACCCATTTCAGCGATCATCTCGCGGATTTGTCCGGCCTCACGCTCGGTGTTCACTTTGATGGCCGGAACCATGCCGGTGAGCATGTCCAGCACAGCGTCGGGTGTACCGGCCATGTTGGGCTCGATGGCAAACTCGGCGAAGTTGTTGTATCCCATAATCTGGGCACGTTCGGCGCGCAGGGCAGCGATTTCCAGCACGATGGGGCGAACATCGATGGCACCGTCGACCCCGAGTCCGCGGTTAACCGAAGCTTCGAAAACACGCTGGCGCATCTCGCGGTTGTCCAGGGAGGTGAGAATGGGTTGCCGGGTAGTGTTGGTGATATTGAGCAGGTATTGACCTTCCTCGCCGCGATTGCGGGCGGCTTCTGCGGCAGCGGCAATCTGCCCGTCGCTCATGCCTTCAAGCAGGGCAACATCGTCAACCAGAACGGCGCTCTCACGGGTAATGGCCAGCTGCGAGGAGCTCCATTCGGTGCTCAGCGCCGACATCCGCTCGTTGATTTCACGGATGCGGGTTTGCTGCTCATCGGTGAGCAGGGCGCCGGCGCGTACAAAGTTACGGTAGTAGCGTTTCAGGAGCATTTCCTGCTCGGTGTTCAGTCCGAGGTTTTCTATGTTGTCATGAAGGGTCCTGAACCGGTTGAACAGCGCAGGATTCAGGTAGATATTGTCGTTATGGGCCGATAACATGGGCGAAACCTCACGCTGGATAGCCTGAATATCCTCGTTGGTGTGAGCTGAGGTCATGTTGAAGAAGACCCGTGATACGCGACCGAGTAGCTCGCCGGTGTGCTCCATCGCTTCCACGGTGTTCACGAAGGTAGGCGCTGCGGAGTTTTCGGCAATGGCCTGGATTTCAGCCGCGGCCCGGTTGATACCTTCTTTAAATGCAGGAAGATAGTGTCCGGTTTGAATGGCTGCAAAGTCGGGCGCCTGCATGGAAAGTGTGCTCGGCGCATAGAAGGGATTGGATTCGTTGAATTCGTCGGTATGCATAACAGTTGCTGGGGCTGTTGCTGGGTTTGCAGACGGGTTAGCGTAGGCAAACGCGGAACCGGCCAGGGCACCGGTCAGCAGGGCAGCGGTAAGGAGTGATCGTTTCATATGTACATTATTTGGTTGATCTGGACCTGATAAGGTTTCGCATGGTGCAAAGCTACGTAAATTCGCTCAGATACACCCTCGGTTTGCGCAGGCAATTTCGGGCCTGGCAGGACATGTCGATTTGCGGTCGGATTGCCGGTTGTGGCTGATGCAGCGAGGCCGCAGGCCTGCTTCCCGGGGTACAGGATTCTACGTCGCCGCCTCAGCGCATGGTAAACCTCCGGGCCACAGCCCGGCGCAGCGGAGCGCTCATGAGGAGTTTTACCGCGGCACCCAGCAGGTGGTGGTGTCGACCCGGGAGCCCCATGGTTGTATTGAAATGGGCTCTCCTGCCGTATTTGCGTGCCGCACTACGACCGAGGCGTTGGTAGGTTTGCAGCGACGCCTCCCGAAGCAACGCACCCGTATCCGTTTTTACCGCAAGATCGGCCAGCGACCGGATCATACTCCATTCAAAATTCATCCCCTGTCCGCCAATCGGGCTGATAACATGAGCGGCATCACCGATGAGCACCACCCGTCCGTGATACAGCGAAGAAGCCGTGTACCGGTGTGCCCTGAACTCGCTGTACATCTGTGCCAGGCCCGGTTCCAGCGTGTATCCGGTTCTGTGCCCGATAGTCCGGCAAAGTGCGGCGATGGCCGGCTCCTTGCCCGGATGCTCCAGGCCGGGTTTGGCGGTACCCGCCTCCCGCCCGATACCGGTGGTATCAGGCACGCGCATCGAGTCCGCTGAAGCGCCGCTTTCAGGCCCTGTAGCGTGCAATTGGTGCCAGCGTCCGTTGCGGTCGTTATCATCACGTACCCTGGCGCCGGGTTTCAGATTGATGACCCAGCGGCGCAGGTTGCCGGGCAGGGGAAAGGACTCCACCAGTCCATCCGGGGTTAAATAGATTACGGCCTCCGCACCAAACGGGGTGTTATCCGGAAAGTCGCCCATGCAAAAGGGGTATGGGTAGGTGAAACCCGACCATTCAACGGGTATCATGCCACGCAGCCCGGAATACATCCCGTCCGCAGCCAGCAGGTATCGCGCGTTGAAAACCCGCGAAGAACCGCTATCTCCGCAACGGGTTTCAACCGAAATTCGATCGACCTGCTCACGGAATCCGATGACGGTCTGCCGCCTGAGAACGAGGTCTTCAGGCAGATTGGCTTCCAGCAGGGCTTCGGTGCGATGTTGAGGCAGCGTCAAAATGAGATCGGTTCCCACACCGGAGCCCAGTTCAAGCCGGTACGACCGACCCGCCCGCATCGTTTTCCCACCATCGGGCTGCTCCCTGTTGAAATCGCCATCTTCAACTGAGCGATGTTTCCCGGCCGCCATGTTCCCATCCTTCGGTGGCTTACCGGTACACGGTGCTCCCCCGCGCATGACCATGGCTCGGCCCGTGGTTACATGAACGCCTTCGCTGAGGAAAGATTCTAGTAAGCCCAGCTCCCGGAGCAGCTCCAGAGATGGAGGGTGAATGCCGATAGAGCGGGAGTGGGTGGAAGGCTCGGCCCGGCGCTCCAGAACGCGTACACGAAACCCGTTCCGGATGAGTATGTTGGCTGCATAGAGTCCGGCTGCACCGGCCCCGGCAATCAGAAAATCGCAATCGACCGGCAATGGAGCTGCTTTCCGGGGTGTAGCCATACTTCAGACGGTGTGGGGTTCGTAACGCACAACCTGCCTGAAGGGCCAGACCGGAATTACCTGCCAGGTACCTGCGGCCGTGCCACATCGTTGTGTGAGCTGCATGAGCTCTTCCGGGGTGTAGCTGCGACGGATGGAGCGCATGCCGTCAATGCTCAGAAAGCTGTACCAGCGCACAGGCAGCGTGGCCAGTCCGTACGCGGCCCAGGATACCGGACTTCGCCGGAGATCGTTCATCAGGGCCGCACCGCGTGTTACAGTTTCAATATCGTTGAAAAGGGCGAGGTTTTCTTCGTCGCTGAGATGGTGCATCAAATGATTGGAAATCACCAGATCAAAGTGCTTGCCCTGCAGGGCGAGATCGTGCAGGTAGCATTGTTCAAAGGCGGCATCAGCCGGCAGGGGACGGGCCAGTACCATGGATGCTGCAACGGGGTTGGGGTCGATGCCGGTGATGTGCAGGCTGAAGCCGAGTCGAGCGGCGTGCTCACGCACCGTTACGGCATTGTCCAGCAATCCACACCCAATATCCAGCAGGGTGAGCGAGCGATTACCGCCGTTTCGTTCTGCAACACGAAGCAGCAGCTCCCGCGTGATAATTCGCTTCCAGGATGCCACCAGCCGGTTCACGGTGCCGAACTGCCGGTACGTGCGCTGCAGCCTGACCGGATCACAATCGGGATCGTCCATGAGTTCACGCAGCAGGGTATTGCGGGTTCTGAAGTCAAGCATACCGGTTCGTTACGGCAGGTAGGTCATCAGGCCGGTTTCAACGGTGAGTCCCGGACCGAAAGCCATGGCCAGTACCCGTTGTTCGCCGGCGTCACTTTCACGCAGCCGATCCATGACGTCTCGCAGTACAAACAACACGGTTGCACTGCTCATATTGCCGTAATCCCGTAAAATCTTCCGCGATGAAGCGACCTGGGTTTCGTTCAGGCCGAGGGCGTCCTGTACCTTATCTACAATGGCGCGACCACCCGGATGAACCGCCCAGATGGAAATGTCTTCGGGTGTGAGGCCGTATCCTTTCCAGACCGGAGCCAGCACGCTGTCCAGGTTGCCCTCAATGATGTCCGGTATATAGGAGGAGAGCACCATGTCGAAACCGTGATCTCCGATGGTCCACGCCATATCTTCGGCGCCGTTGGGGGTGACCAGAGCGTGGAGCTGGTCGACCTGCAGGGCGCCTTGCAGGGGCGGGGTGTCGCTGCCGGTGACCAGGGCGGCGGCACAGCCGTCGGCGAAGACTGTGGTGCTCAGCAGGGAATCGGTATCCGATTCAAATTTCAGGTGGAGGGTACACAACTCCGCGGCTACAATCAGCACCACGGCAGAAGGGTCATTGCCCGTGATACTATCGGCCATACGCAGGGCCGGCAGCGCAGCGTAGCACCCCATAAATCCGATATGCAGGCGTTGGGTAGCCGGCGAGAGTCCAAGGGCGTTGACAATGTCAAGGTCGGGACCGGGCGCGTAGAAACCGGTACACGATACAGTAATCACATGGGTGACCGATGCAGGCTGCAGGTCGGGTCGCTCCTCAAAGATGCCGCGGGCCGTGGCAATGAAGAGTTTGCGGGCTTCACGGGTATACAGGGCATTGCGCTCGCCGGTAGTGGGCACGCGCATGGTGCCGTCAGGCTGTATACGGAACAGCGGCTCATCGTCACCTACAAGCTGCTCGTCCGGAGGGGCGGATACCCCGCCGGCTACCGTTGTCGTGTCAAAGTTTCGATCACCCCGCGCGGTAGTCTGTCCGGTAGGGGTGGCAGGATGCTGCCCTGAAGCGCCGCTGGACTGGGCGTTGCCTGGTACAGTTCCGGTGTTCCCCTCTACGGCAGCGGGCGCTGCTCCGGCTCCATCACCGTCCGGCTCCCCGTGAAACTCCCGCAGTACGCTGTGCCGTTTTTCAATGCCCGATTGTGTGTAAATACGGTGCAGAATCATACTTGTCAGCCGGTCGCCGGGGAACTGGCGTTTCATGAACTCACGTACATACTGCTGATCATAATAATTTTCGGGAACGCGGGTAGAGATGTGCTGGATGTAGGCGGGCATGCTGGAGTTTGGCGTAATGAACGGTTGATTTTAAACAGCAACGTACGGACTTCTGCACTACGTTCCCAACACCCCGATTCTCACCCGGCAGCAGCCGGCACGGTGCGCAGGATTTTCTGTGGCGCAGGGCGGTCATTCTCACGCACCTGTACCGCTGCCGGAAAGCCTTCATTGACGCAATACCCGTTGAATCCCCCTCGCATCTTCCGCACAATTATGCCTATATTTGAGGCTATGAAAATTGCGCTTATTTCCGATGTACACGGCAATCTGGTGGCACTCCAGGCCGTGCTCAAAAAGGCCGATGCCCTCAGCCCGGATGCCATTGTGTGCATGGGCGACCTGGTAGGGTATGGTCCGCAGCCGAACGAGGTAATTGACATCATCCGCCAGCGGAATATCCCGTGCGTGGAGGGGAACCACGATGCAGCCATCACCGGCAGAATGCCCCTGGGTTTTTTCCGTGAGCCGAACCAAACGCTGCTGAAATGGACCATGGATCATCTGACCGAAGAAAATACCCGCTATCTCAAGGGGTTGCCGCTGACCTGGACCTCCGCCGGACTGCGCGATGCCGGTTATCCGGGTTTTGAGGGGGTTGACGACCACCTGTTTATGATCGTGCATGCCTCGCCCGACCGACCGGAGCGATGGAGCTACCTGAATTCGGCCGTGCTGTGCAGAAAAGCTCTGGAGCACATTCCGCACACCTTTTGCTTTGTAGGGCACACGCACATTCCCGGCGTGGTAGCCAATGAACTGGGTGTATTTGGCATGGAGCCGGGTTTCCGTTATGTTGTGAATCCCGGAGCCGTAGGGCAGTCGCGCGATTCCGATCAGCGCGCCAGCTTTATCCTGCTGGATACCGATGCTTTTACCTTTACCATCCATCGGGTAGATTACACCATCGACCGTACCCTGGCCGCATTTGACGCGCAGGGCTTTGACATGAGCACGCGAAAGCGGCTTCTGCACGTTAACATCTGAGTCGGACGGGTTCCGCTGGTACCTGTCCGGGTTTCTCCCTGCAACCCTAGATTACATTATCATGCACATCCTGGTTCTGAACGGTCCCAACCTGAATATGCTGGAGCACCGAGACCCTGCCCGGTATGGACATACCTCCCTGCCTGACATTGCCTCCATGCTGCATCGTGAATTTGATACTGTGACGACCGAATTTTTCCAGAGTAATCACGAAGGGGAGTTGGTTGAGCGAATCCATCAGGTTGTGCACGAGGGAGGCGTTGACGGAATGCTGGTCAATTTCGGCGGATTAACCCATACATCGGTGGTACTCCGCGATGCACTGGCGATGGTGAAGGTGCCGAAAGTGGAGGTGCACCTATCCAACATCCATGCCCGGGAGCCGTTTCGTCACGCTTCGCTGACCGGTGGCGTGTGCGATGGCATCATTGCCGGTTTTTCGGCGAACAGCTACCGCTACGGAATGCAAGCCTTGCTGGACCTCATCAACGGGCGATCCTGATATGTGTCGGCTGACCGATGGCGGCACCAGGATTGAAGCACCCTCGTTTCATCGGTGCGGCGAGGGTCAACCTGCGCTGCTCCCAAACCCGGCCTTTCAAACGGTAACCTGATAACCCACAGTCTGTGTCCCGGCTAAAAGAACTTTTTTCGGATACCGCGATTTACGGACTGAGCAGTGTGGTAGCCCGGTTTCTGGGATATCTGCTGGTGCCGTTTTACACCTCCTACTTTCTGCCGGGCGAGTACGGTATCATCGGACTTATTTATTCGGGAATCGGGTTTCTGAACGTGTTGTTCACCTTCGGGATGGAGTCGTCCTATATTCGCTACGCCACCGAGCGGAAAGGCTCGGAGGATGTATTCCGCACCCTGCAGTCGGCCATCCTGCTGGTGGGTACCCTGCTGGCGGTACTCATGATGCTGGGATCGGAAGCATTGCAGCCGCTGATGAGCCTGACCCGTCCCGATGCCGATACCCTGTACCTGCTGCTGATCGGCATTCTGTGGTTTGACGCGCTGAGTGTGGTTCCCTTCGCCGAACTCCGGCTCATTCGCAAAGCCTGGCTGTATGCCGGGGTCCGGCTGGCGAATGTCATCGTGAATTTATCGTTGAATTTCTGGCTGGTTGCAGGACTTGGCTGGGGGATTGAGGCCGTACTGTGGAGTAATATTGTTGCTTCAGTGCTTACCACCCTGGTCCTGGGAGTGCTCACCCGCAAGCAGTTATCCGGCCGCTTTGATACGTCTCTGCTGAAAACAGCGCTGCTGTTCGGACTGCCCTACGTGCCCAACGGTCTCGGGTATGCGGTCAACGAATTCCTCGACCGATTCTACCTGAATGCCATGAATCCGGACGATATCCAGCGTATCTATCAGACCGATTATACGGCCGAAGACATAACCGGTATTTATAATGCCACGTACAAACTGGCCATATTTATGACGCTGGGTGTACAGATGTTCCGCATGGCCTGGCAACCTTTTTTCATGAAATACGCGGCGGCTCAGGACAACCGAACCCTGTTTGCCGGGGTGTTCGACTGGTTCAATGTGATTGCCGGGGCCATTTTTCTGAGTATCGGGCTTTTCGCGGCGGAAATCGCCGGTTTCGCTATTCCCTTCACCGGCGGAGCCACCCTCATCGATAGCCGGTACTGGGACGGACTGCCCATTGTGCCCTTCCTGCTGGCAGCCTACTGGTTTCAGGGATGGTTTGTGAACTTCTCGGCCGGGATATTCATCAAAGACCAGACCTCCAAACTGCCGGCCATCACCCTGATTGGGGCAAGCATTACGATCCTGGCCAATATCTGGATGGTACCTGCCTTCGGGATGACCGGTCCGGCCATGGTCAAAATTCTGGCCTACGCAACAATGAGTCTGCTGCTGCTGCATTACGCCCGACGCGCCATGCCGGTCGATTATCGCGTGGGTACGGCCCTGGTCATGATGGGCGTTGCGGGGCTGCTGGTGTGGCTGGGCACGGGATCGCCCCTGGAATGGATGCACGGCGCGGGCGTCCGGACATTGTTACTCAGTTGTGGATTACTTTTTGTATTTTTCTTCGGAAAGCCGCGTAAAGGACTCGGATAGTTAGTTGGGTCCCGACGGCGATATCGAGGAATCTTATATTATTATTTTTAAAGAAAGTACGATGAGCACATCCCATCAGCGCGTCAGTGTATTTGTGGACGCGGTCAATGTAACACTCAACGGCGGCTTCGGGCTTCGCTATGATATTCTCCGGAAATTTGCATCACGGGGCGGATGTGCTCCCTGCCGGCTGAATGTGTACCTGGCTGTGGACCGTGATCGCATGCGTGAAGATGCAGCCTACAAGCAAAAAACAGCCCGCTTTTCCGAGGTCATGCGTGATTTTGAATACAAAGTCATTGAGAAAAACCTCCAAAAATACACCGACCCGGAAACCGAGTCGGTGGTGACAAAAAACACCGTTGATATTGACATGACGGTAGATATGCTCACCCAGACCGTCGGGTGCGACCGCATCGTACTGCTCAGCAGTGACGGCGGACTGGTTCCGGTAGTGCAGGCACTTCAGGCCCGTGGTCAACGCGTGGAATTGATTGGATTTGATAATGTTGCCCAGGCGCTGAAGCGCGAGGTGGATCTGTTTATCTCGGGATACAGTATTCCGGGCTTGCTGCCCATCAAATCGCCCTACGAGTGGGGTACGGTCGGCTCACGGGTTCGTGGGATGTGTTACGATTTCTCGCACAGTGACGGCTACGGCTTCATGCGCTATCTCAACAAAATTGAGGACCGGCTCTGGATTACCGACTCACGGGCTGATGAATCGCCTTTCCGCACGGTTTTTGCCCATGTATCGCAGTTCGAGGCCGACTTTGACACCAGTTTTCTGCCGAGCAGAGACCTGATTTTTGAATTTACCCTGATCAAGAATGACAAGGGGCTGGTGGCTGAGGAAGTGGTCCTGATATCAGCGCCCTGACCCCGGAATGGTGAACCGCCGCCGATAAGTAGAATTTGGGAAGCGACCGCAGGCTCGCAGCGGCACGGGCGGCAACGGCCCAGCGGTAGTAATGAGAACCGGCCTGTGAGAAGGATATTTTGCCCAATAAAAAACCCCGATATTTTGTAATACCGGGGTTAAACTGTTTGCTGCTGCCTGTGAGTCCGTCTTACCGGATTAATTTTCGTTTTCGGCAGGCTGCTGTGGAATTGCAGCCGGTGACTCGGTTGACTGCTGGAAGTCGTTACTGGCCGGCATTTCCAAACCACGCTGCTGAACCGCTGATTGCGTTCCTGTAGAGCGGTCGATGAAGAAGTTGGCAACCAGACACAGCACCAGAAATGCACCGCCCATAGCAGAGGTCGCCTTCGACAGAAAATCTGCAGTACGTCGTTGTCCCACCATTCCGGTGGCACCCGCTGCGTTACCGGCCAGACCGCCGGAAAGCCCGGAACCCTGCCCGCTCTGCATCAGAATGGCGATGGTCATGAAAATCGCAATTAACGTAATCAGAATAACGATGAACGTGTACATAGTATCAAAAAGTCGGTTTTAGTTACAAGTTGGTAAAGATAGATACTAATCCTTTTCTTAGCAATTGATTTCTTGCCCTGCAGCCATCCCCTCGGCAATCGATGCGATAGGCCTAAAAAAGATATTGAATTACCGGTAACTCGCGTTATTATTCCATCGAACCACCGTCTCACCTTATCTGAAACGCTATGAAACGTTCGTATCAAACACCGTTACTCCTTCTTTTACTGGTCAGTTTTCTGGCAGCCGGCTGCAACACGCCACGTCGTGCACTCAATCAGGGCGACTATGAGCGGGCCGTTCGGCTTTCGGTAGACAAGCTTCGCAGCAGCCCGAACAACAAGAAGGCCGCCGAGGTTCTGGAACGTGCCTGGCCGCTGGCCGTTGATCTGCATGTGAACCGCATCAATGTATTTCAGCAGAGTAACGATCCGTTTCGTTACGAGCCGGTGGTAGCTTCTTACGAGCAGCTGAATGCCATGACCGAGCGTGTACAGCGGTGCCCCCGATGCCTGGAACTGGTCCCGGCCGGCCGACTCTACATCGATGAAATCAATGACAGCAGGCAGCGCGCTGCCGAGGCCCGCTACGAGGCGGGCATGGCCTCGCTGAGTCCGACGAACCGGGAGCGATCCCGTGAAGCGTACGACCATTTCATGGTGGTGGAGCGTATGGTGCCCGACTTTCGTGATACCCGTGAGCGTATGGAGGAGGCGTTGAGCTATGCCACCTTGCATGTAGTGGTACACGTACCCCCGATTCAGTCGCGCAGCCTGTCGGTCAGTCATGAGTTTTTTCATAACAAGGTACTTGAGTACCTGCAGACCAGCCGGCGTATGAATGAGTACGTACGTTTCTATTTTCCCGATGAAGCTCAGGCTGAGGGCATTGACCGGCCCGACCATGAAGTTATGCTGGAATTCGATGAGTTTGCCATCGGGCAAACCCGCATCGAAAGCAATACCTCGGTGGTTCAGAGTGAAGACAGTGTTAAAGTGGGCGAGGTGACCCTGGAGTCCGGGGAAAAGCTGGATGTATTCAATACTGTGCAGGCTGAATATACCCTCCATCGCAAAACCCTGGTTTCCAACGGGGTTATGGACCTGCGGGTGGTGGATGCCTGGACCGGTCGGGTGATATTGCAGGAAAAAATTCCGTCCGAATTTGTCTGGGTGAACGAATGGGCGAATTTCAACGGTGACGAGCGTGCCCTGAACGAAGATCAGGCCCGACTTGCCGGACTGCGTGAGGCACCGGCGCCCCCGCCTCAGGACCTGTTTGTGGCCTTTACCGGACCCATTTACGACCAGGTAACCGATCGGCTCCGCAGGTTGTACGCCGGTTACCGGTAAGGTCCACAGTTTCCTGGTTGTGCACTGCGCCCGATGGCCCTGCGCGCTGGTATGGCCCCCAGTCTTTACCAGCCGGACAGGGGCGGCTCCCTCGTACCCTACCCCGTTTCCGCTGCTTGAAAAGGGGCTTTGTGCCCGACCTTTATTACCAGCACGGGGTGCTTAACCCGTATTCACTTTCGATGATTCAGAAACCGTGAAACCACCTGACATTCAGATTACCAAGGCAACCGGAGAGCGCGATACCTACGACCGTGAGAAGTTGCGCGGATCCTTGCTTCGGTCCGGGGCAAAGGAACATGACGCCGAACGGGTCATCGATGAGGTAGAGTCGCAGCTGCGTGACGGGATGTCGACCCGGAAAATCTACCGGCGTGCATTTCAGGCGCTTCGACGGGATTCGGTATTTGCCGCCTCCCGCTATCAGCTCAAGCAGGCCGTCATGGAGTTGGGCCCCTCCGGATACCCGTTTGAGCGATTCATCGGGGCGGTGATGGAGAGTATGGGTTATCAGACCAGTGTTGGCCGGATTGTCAGCGGACGATGTGTAACCCATGAGCTGGATGTGATTGGTCGGAAAAACGGTGAAATAGCCCTGGTAGAATGCAAATTCCGAAATCAGGCGGGTTCTAAAACCGACGTAAGGGTGCCCCTGTACTTTCATGCCCGCTTTCTGGATGTGGCCGAAGCCTGGAAGCAGGACCAGGGCAGAACCTGGCGTGAGATGGGCCTCGATCTGCCCGGCTATCTCCCTGACAAGGGGGAGGAACCGGTCTTTAAGCCCTGGATCATCACCAACGCGAAGTTCACCGAAGACGCCGTCCGTTACAGCCAATGCGCCGGCATATCCCTGATGGGCTGGGATTATCCCGGGCATCGTACGCTGCTCACGGTTATTGAAGAGGCACAGCTCATGCCGTTAACGTTACTGCAAAAGCTATCCCGGCGCGACAAGACAATCCTGTTGGAGGAGGGGGTTACCACCTGCCGCGAACTCTACCAAAACGAAATCATTATGGAGAAGGTCGGCATCGATCGTAGTCGACGAAGGCAGACGATGAAGGAGCTGGAAGGCGTGCTGGGACTGGTGCGCTGACGTGTGCACGGGTGGTTTTCAGTCTCCGGGTGGTTTTCAGTACCCGGGTGAAGAAGGGAATATGCTCAAGGCGGTTAAGACAGTGGTACAGACTGCGGGAGCCGGGTCTGGGTTGGGCCAGTCCCCCTCAGGGATGAATGCGAGACAGACGCAGTCCGATAAGCGTTTCCAGCGCAGAGGAATCTATTTCTTTTCCGCCCCGGGTATCGGTTTCATCAAATTCCGGCAACGATAGACCCGCATTCCCGGCCGCAGCCGTGTAGTAGGCTTTTCGCGAGGGGTGCGCTGCGGCGCAGACATTGAACACGCCTCCGGTTATATGCTGGTCAACCAAAGCTGAAAAAACGCTGATGAGGTCCTCCAGGTGCACCAGATTAACCGGAGCATCCGGCTGACTCAATCCGGTTCGACCGGCCAGAAAACGCGCGGGATTTCGACCACCGCCGATCAGTCCGGCCAGCCGGAGGATGGTGGTCCGGGAGTCCGCGGCCATTACCCCCTCGGCCTGCAGCAAGACGGAGCGGGGTGTTCCGTGTCGGGCCTCATCGTCAATACCGGCAGGAAGGATTTCCCCCGGGCTGACATCCGATTCAACCACCCGTCCCGGGGCATTACCGTACACCGATGTGGTACTGCAGAACAGGATTTGCCGGGCTTGCGCAGGGATAGACTTGAGCAACATCGCCAATTTTGCCGGGTAATCAGCAATGCGGGAAGGGGGGATGTTGATGATATATCGTTCGGCCACCGGAACTGCATCGGTTTCGGAACCCAGCCGGTACACCGATGCATCGATGCCGGCTTGCTGCAGTGCTTCAAGCTTATCGCGTGACGTAGTTGTTCCGCGGACGGTGAATCCCCGGTCGATGAAATGCCTTGCCAGGGGCGTGCCCAGCCAGCCGCACCCGATGATGGCGATGCTGGTAGAGGTGGAGTTGTCGTTGTTGCTTGCGGTCTTAGATGCTGGCATAGTAAAAATATTCACGAGATTAAATGAGGTTTTCCGATGCGCACGGTGGCTACAACGTAATATCATGAATAATTTCGAGGTGTACCACGCTGGGAATTCCTCAGGCTTTACCGTACTTTACATTTTCGTTTTTTGGCAGATTCTACTGCAGACCAATGATAGGGATAACCATACCGGACGACCGCTGCGCTGAACTATAGCCGGGGTAGCATCCATTTTTTATATAATTTCGCACCTGTAACCTGATAGTGCCGTGTTTGCTTTTTTAGACCGAAAACATACTGTAGCCGCACCGAATCATAACCGATGGCTGATTCCTCCCGCTGCTCTTGCTATTCACCTTGCCATCGGACAAGTTTACGCCTTCAGCGTATTCAACCTGCCGCTTACCCGCGTCCTCGGGGTATCGGAGTCGGTTCCCGGCGACTGGCGACTCACCGACATCGGCTGGATTTTCTCTATTGCCATCGTTTTTCTGGGTCTGTCGGCGGCATTGTTCGGTAAGTGGCTGGAGCGGGAAGGACCTCGAAAAGCCATGTTTTTCTCCGCACTTTGTTTCAGCGGAGGCTTTTTTGTTTCGGCACTGGGGGTTTATCTGCATCAGATCTGGTTGTTGTACCTGGGCTATGGAGTACTGGGCGGAATTGGTCTGGGCATCGGGTATATATCGCCGGTATCAACGCTGATTAAATGGTTCCCGGACCGGCCGGGTATGGCAACGGGACTGGCCATTATGGGATTCGGTGGCGGGGCGATGATTGGTTCGCCTCTGGCGGTTTCGCTGCTGGGGCGTTTCGGTTCAGAGGCATCGGTCGGGGTGTGGGAGACCATGCTGGTGATGGGAACCCTGTACTTCTTTTTGATGATGATCGGCGTGTTTCTGGTGCGTGTTCCGGCCGATGGATGGAAACCCGCCGGATGGGTGCCTGCCGAAAATAACGGCAACAAAATGATCACCAATAACCATGTAAATGCCGATGAGGCCCTGAAAACGCCGCAATTCTGGCTGCTGTGGGTCATGCTCATGGTGAACGTTACCGCTGGGATTGGTATTCTGAGTCAGGCTTCGCCCATGATTCAGGAGATGTTTCCGGGCTCGGTGACGCCTGAGTCGGCCGCTTTTTTTGTGGCATTACTGAGCTTTTTCAATCTGATTGGTCGATTTTTATGGTCTTCGTTCTCGGATAAGATTGGTCGGAAGGTGGTTTACGGAATATATTTTGGTTTAGGACTGACCCTATACGCTGCCGTACCATCGCTGGGCTCGTTGAGCACCGAATTCTGGTTTATTGCGGCCTGTGCGGTGATTATGACCATGTATGGCGGGGGCTTTGCCACCATTCCGGCGTACCTGCGCGACTTATTTGGCACGTTTCAGGTGGGGGCAATTCACGGCCGGTTGCTCACGGCCTGGTCAACAGCCGGCATCCTCGGACCGGTGCTGGTGAATTACATCCGTCAGATGCAGATCGATGCCGGCGTTCCGGCGGCCCAGGCCTACTCGGTGACCATGTACATCATGGCGGGCCTCCTGCTCATCGGTTTCCTGTGTAATCTGGCAGTGAAGGAAGTCAACAAGCGGCATCATATGAAGTTTTAACGGCTTTTTGAATCCACGCTGCGATCATAGCGCGTTTGAGTCGTATGCCCCCGGGTTAGTCGTCACATAAAAAGTGCTGGTTTCCAGGAAAAAAATTATACGGCCCGGTCTATTAAAAAACGACCATTCCCGCACATCAAGGCCGTTTTTAAGTGCGCTGATTGACGGCCGCTAAATTTCTTTGTAACAAATGGCCTCCGGGATACTCTTTATAGTATAACTGAAGTCGTGTGGGACTTTGGTTATACGGTCGATGAATTTTTCCCCGGAAACAATCGCTACACTGGGCGCATCACCTGCGCACAGGCCCGGATATTTCCAGTTCCGGTCAGACACCAGGCATTCCCCCGCGAGAAATACCGACGGGTCAGGTCCGCATGGATGGGTTCATCGCCCCGCTATCGTCAATAGAAACAAAGACATTCAATCTATGAGAAAATCCCCCCCCCTCATCTTTCCGGCCCGTCTGGCCCGGAAGGTTCCCCTGCTGTATCCCGCAGGGAGTCAGGTACCGGCCAGCGCACAGTACGCCGACCAAACTGGCGGACACTCGCACTGTTTAGTCTGGTTGTTTTAGCCACCCGGCTGGACCGGCTGTGAGCTGATAGATACATCCACCGCTATAGACTCCACCCTGCAACCACACGAGTTACCTCGTACCGGGCAGAGCCCCCTGCCGGTTGTGGCAAACACAGAAGTATTGCTGACCATCCGCTCCTCAAACCCGGCAGACGATGTGCGATTGAAGCCCGGGCAGACACCACAGCCGGAGGTAGACACTATTGCCCTTACGCAGCTCCTGACCCAACTAACGGTTACCCTGGATTACCCGCACATCGCGGTATTTGCTGCGCTCGACTCCACCGGCTCGCAATGGGAGTATGGCTACACCAATCTTACGTTTCACCAGGATGTGCTTGCCCAGGCCGGTGGTAAATCCCGTCCCTTCTTGTATACCCGGGTCAACGAGGACGGTTTTATGGTGGTTGTTACAGCCATGCTGCCGGATACCCCCTCGGCACGGCTGAATTTCAGGAGGTATCTGAATGTGCATACCCCACAAGAAGTGCAGTCCGGTCAGCATCGTTTAAAACGATCGCATCCCAGCACAGGCGTTCAAACTACATGCGGCAGTGAGGGATGGTTTGATTGTGCTATATTGACGGTAATGACGGATGGTACCGTGGTTATAGAATGCTGGCCACGAATTTGTGTTGAGGCCCAGCGTCTGGATAATGACTGGGAGGGCGGAGGAGGATCCACAGGTGGTTCCGGAGGTGGTCTCACGGAAGATCCACCTTGTGTGAGCGACCCGCTGGGTTGTCTGCCGGGAGGAGATTCGAGTATTCCCAGTCAACAAGACTGCTCCGGAGTACGTAATGGTACCGCCTTCTGGGATCCGGTATGTCCGGGACGATGCGTTGGCGGGGATACGGACCGTTTACCAGCCAAGCCTGGCGATGATTGTAACAATCTGAACATACCCTGCGCAGGGGATGTGGTTAAAAACCCTGAAATCACCAGTCCGGGTAATTCCGGGAAAACAGGTGGAAGGTTCAGACCATGCATAGGTGCTTCTTGCCCAGACGAGCTGAAAGCCGTTCGAGAAAGTGGGACAAAAGCACATCATGGCACGGATATTTCCTGTACCGAAGGGGAACCTTTATATGCCCCATTTGACATAGACAATTTAACAAGTTGGCATCAAGTAGATAATAGTGGCTGGGGTTATGGTAACTTTATCCGGGGCTGGACAACTATTGATGGTATTCGGTATAGCGTAGGTTTCGCACATTTGCAACAAAATGGTCGTGCGACGGGCTCTTTAAAAAAAGGGGATATCGTGGGATATTGCGGCCGATCAGGAATTAATGATTGGTTAGGTGAACGAGATGGGCTGAATACCACAACCCATGTTCATATGGAAATGGGTACCAAACCAGTATTCGTTAGAGCAAATCGCGATTCTAATGTAAATCCAGAGCCATTTTTAGCTACCCGTTTTGAATCAGGCTCTGATGCGAATTCAATCAATCAAAATCCATGTAATCAGTTTCCATAAACACTAAATTTAATATTATGAAAAAAATTAAAGCGATTTTCCTGCTTATAGCTGCGTTTACCGCGGCATCAACAAACTGGGCAGTTGCTCAGGAATGGGAGTATGACATCATTGAGTGGAACGATTTTGAAATCAGAAGCCAATCTGGTCAGCTTTTAAAACCTATACTTTCCGATTTCCGAATGTATTTACCGCAACCGGATGAGGAAACACAGGAATGGAATGAATTTTTTGGAACGCATACCTATTTAACCTATGGCTCAAATGACTTTTCGTTTGTAGATGATTTTGGTCTTTACTTGTTTTCCATAAAAGACAACATGTTTTATGTCGTTCTGAGTGGAATTGTAGTTCGTGTGGGTCACCCAATTCATGAATTTGCCGAAAATGTACCTAAGTCATGGTCGAAACGAGCTACGGATCCTCTTGATACTTCACATACAAAAATGTATATCACTGTTGTAAGCATACAGGCAACTACATAGTTGATTTGTAATTCTGTGGATAGAGCGCTGGAACGTCGTTGTATTTTGTATTCATAATGTTTCGCAGCACATGCTCAAGCCACTCGGCTGGGTTAACACCATG
>Ga0208112_100076_pt1 | contig 189813 bp, 168 predicted proteins | sample HotLakConsoUCCLE_FD_184736 | JGI IMG/M metagenome (GOLD analysis project Ga0208112, IMG submission 184736) | Hypersaline microbial mat communities from Hot Lake, Washington, USA - Hot Lake Consortium UCC-LE (SPAdes) (version 2) ...
TTCTTGTTTCTTCGTACAAACATACCCAAAAATAGCCCGCGTGACCCAAATTGCAAAAATATTTCTCTTAATTAATTGTTTTTATTCATCAAATTTTTAACTCATTAATATCATGCTCAAAACAGGAAAAAGAATTGCTTTTCCTTTTGGTTTGAAGTCTTTTGCATTGGTAAGTATTTATTTATAAAGTATTCTAAATTATTGTAAAGTTGGGGTTTAAATTTGTATTTCATCGAAGATGGAATCCTCTTAATCGATAAATATACTCTCTGATTTGTACGTGCACTATTTTATCAGCGCATTATAGATTAGATATACTAGCCCAAATTTTATGAAAAAGATTAGATATATTCTGCTTTTAGTAAGCGTTATGTTCATTGTTACATCATGCTGGCAATATCCAATTGTTGGTGAAGCTGACGATACAGACACTACGCAACCGGATCCTGATCCCGATCCACCACCACCAACGGAACCAACTGAAATTCCTCTGGGATTCGATTACAGCCTTACGCGTACCACCAACCTGATGGTTGATGTTTCATTCACAGACGGAACACCATACGCCGGTGCTGTTTTAGAATTGTTTTTGGAGGATGTTTGCACAGCAAGTAATAAAGATACGAAACGGGTCATGCGTTTTCGGGTAGATCAACAAGGCCGTTTAAGAAGTATTATTGATATTCCTGTAGGGTTAGATTTTTTGTATTTATGTCCAAAATCATCGGGTTTTCCGACTGTTATTCCAATAGAAATAGATAAGGAAAACAATGAAGCCAGGCTTGTTTTTAATCAGGCAAATGCGCCCGGAGATGCCTCTACCATGCATGATGAGTATTCAGGCGATAACTGGCGTTTTTACAATAATTACTACCCCACAAGAAGTACATGGTCCACATTAATGTATGAGGATAGCTGGCCCAGGTTTGATGATTATGATATGAATGATCTTGTTCTTGATTATCGATTTGAGGAAGTCACTAATCAAGATAACAGTGTAGTTGAAATAAACATGGATTTCAGGTTCAGAGCTACATGCGCAGGTTTTAATAATGCCTTTGCTATTGAACTGCCGGTTGCCCCTACCAAAATAAACAGTGTGATTTACGACCGCGAAAGTATCTTTCACGGAAATGTAAATACCATTGGAAGTGGACTTGAAGCAGGGCACCCTGAAGCTAGTGTTGTTGTAGTGACCGATGATATCACGCGTTTTATCCCTCAGTTTATCAATTGTCAGAATGGGGGGCCAACCTTGCCGCCCGGTGAATTGCAAATTAAAATTAATTTTAATGAGCCAATTCCGAAGTCAACTCTTAGAGTGGCGCCTTACAAGCCGTTTTTAATCCCAATTCCAAATGGTAGCAACTATGCCGAAAACAGAGGAATGGAAATTCATTTACCTAACCGTCGCCCCACAGCTCTGGCAAATTTAAGTGTTTTGGGAACCAATGATGATGATTCGGATCCAAGTAATGGCCGTTATTATCTCGGAATTGACCGAAGAAACTGGGGAATGCATATTCATGGAGGAATGGAAGTTTATCCTACTCCGAACTCCAGAATTGATGAAGCATTTCTGAATTTCAGGCCATGGGCTATTAGTGGTGGCTCTGAATTTTATGACTGGCACAAAGATAGAAATGGATACAGAAATAATGAATTGATCTTTTTGGATTAATTTCTATCAGCTTGAAAAAGTTTTTCTAAAACCAGAGGCTAAATCCCGCTTGATTATTTTCAGGCGGGATTTTTTCTTTATTCGAGATTTTTTTCAGATTAAATTAATTATCACAATTTGAGAACGTATATTAGCAACTAACACAAGCAAAGAACTAAACAGGAAATCCAGATCAAATGATAATAGACGTTTTACGAAATGTAGCACGGTCAAGGCGAGTAGAGCAACCATTCCGTGGCAAATTACAAGTACTCAACACCCTCAACCGAATTACGCTACAAAAAAAACTTCGTTCCGGAAACGGACAAGTTCAGATAAAATTCAATGATTTTACGGTTTTTGGGTATGATTTTATCACTCTTGATTTATTGTACCGTGAAATATTTATGAGTGAACAATACAAATTTGAATCAGAAACGGACGCACCTGTTATCATTGATTGTGGATCAAATATTGGCGTATCGGTGCTGTATTTCAAAAATTTGTACCCCAAATCTAAAGTATTGGCCTACGAAGCAAACCCATATACATTTGCTCTGTTAGAAAAAAATATGATGGTTAACAAAATTGAAGGAGTTGAATCATACAACAATGCGCTGTGGGATGAAGATATGATGATTCCCTTTTTTATAAGTGATAATGTTGGAACTCTGCTCGGTTCTGTCAGGCAGGACAGAGGGGGAGATCGTGAAATCCAGGTTCAGTCAAAGAAATTATCAGAAGTTGTGCGCCAATATGATACTATTGAATTAATTAAAATTGATGTTGAAGGCGCGGAAAAAAATATTATTCAGGATCTGAATAAGAATAATTTAATTGAAAAGTCGAAAAAATATGTGGTGGAATATCATCATAATATAAAAGGCGATCCTTCAACACTTTCTGCCTTTCTTCAGATATTCGAATCGAAGGGTTATGATTACATCATTAAGGAAAGCTACACTGATCCGTATTATTTTCAGGATTTGCTGATTTATTTCTATAAAAGAGGTTCATTGAATTTATTTGAACAATCTTAAATAAGCATTGCATCAGCTGTGTTTCTTACTTTGAATCCATTTGATTAACTGAACGGTTGGCTCCACGGGATTCAGTGATTTAAAAAACATTTTCACAGATAAATGTTGAGAGGGGATTAAAAGCGCAAAAATCGGATAACTAGTGGTAATAGCTGCAACACTTGCAATGGCGGCGCCCACATTTCCATAAATTGGAATCAGTAAGAGGTTTAATCCTATGTTGACAGTTATGATATAAGCTTGAAAAACCACGTTAATTTTAAACCGTCCTTCAGCATACATCCATTTACTCCATCCCATTCCATAACTAAGTACTACAAAGGCCCATATTTTAATAGCGAGAAGGAGTCCGGCATCGCGGAATTCTTCTCCAAATAGAAAAACCATAAAAGGCTCAGCAATTAGCGTTAAGATCACGGAGGCGGAAATCGCCATCCAAATCAGGAATGTGAATAAATACTGTAAACGCTCATAATATACATGCTCCCCAATTTTTTTGGCATTAATAATAGCCGGAAATAATGATGCCGTAATTACAGTTGGAATGAGAAAGACAGCCTCAATAATTCGCGACGCCGAAGCATAAACGCCCACTTCCGCCTCGCCCAATAATTGCTTTATAATAATCTGATCAATTTTAAAATAAATCATAGCCATTACTGTAATAAGCATGAGCGGCCACGATGCCTTTAGTAGCGAAAGTGCATAATGAACATTGAAATACCTGAAAAACGGTTTGTTATCCTGGCTCAGATAAGCATAACTCAGGAATATGGCAAGTGATATAATATCAAGCGCATGAACCAGTACAAAGTAGAAGAGGTCGGCCCCGGTGAATATAAAATACAGTTTTAAAATACCGGATAAAGCCAGTTGAGAAATTTTGCAAAGTGATATAAACTTGGCCTTAACAATAGAATGGAACCATGATTCTACTACAATAAATGATTCTGCGGTAATAGTAGCCGCAATTAGTAATATATAGAAATTGGTAGTTGCGTCATTATTGGTAAAAGGCAGAATAACGGCGATAATTATGAGAGAAAGTATCCCTGAACTTACCTTAAGCCAAAATCCTGTTCCGAGGTAGCGCAATTTTCGTTCGGGATGCATCACTAATTGACGAACCATCACCTCATCAAGCCCCAATTTTGAGAGTGAAGCAAAAATTCCTGAAAACGCCAGTACATAGCTCAATATTCCGAATTGCTCTGCCCCGAGATATCGAACAACATAAATACCTATTAAAAAATTAGAGACAAGCCTCAAAACCTGTTCGACAAATAGCCAGGAAGTATTTGATGCATAACGCTTTACACCTTCATGTGTAAACAAGCCCTTCAAAAAAGATTGGAATTTTTTAATAAATAGCATAATTCGCTTGCTTCTTTTACGACAATTAAATATATTTAATTAAGATAATTTAATAAAACTTCTGCTTGTTCTGTCCATCGAAATAAAAATTCCAAGAGCGAGAGAAGATAATAATAAAGACATCGAGTTCAGTAATTACAGTTTAGAATTGAGTCCTTAAATGCTCAATTGCAAATTTACAGATTGATTTCAATCTGACAATATAGAGACAATCCTGAACCGAAATTCAGGAAATCAAATAAGTAGCAAAATAAAAACGGTGAACAGCCATGAAAATGAAATCCATCCTCGCGCTAATGATTAGCCTGACAGCTCTTTTTATATTTTCCGCATGTGATGCACCCAATAAATCTGACACAGGTGATACGCCCGATGGTTATGTAGGTATGCGCGTTCCTGACTCATTTACTTTTTCGACAACAGGTAAACTTCAAATAAACCTGTCTGCTCAATCCATTTCAGCAATGGGAACTGTAGCGGAAGTCTATCAGGGTAACCCACACAAAGGCGAAGCCAAACTAATCCGCAAGCTATTTATTCGGGGTGGATCTTCGTTTCATGCAACACTAAACGCGCCCACTCACTTAAAAGAGGTATGGGTTGTATCCCGGCAGAATGATGGTATTGTGATAACGCATCAAGTGCCTGTATTCGGTAGTCAGGCATCTGTTGATTTAGCGGAAATAGGTGCGTTTACAAGCAGTTTTTTTGATGCCTCTACAGCGAATGATGCACCCGAATGTCAGGAATCAATCAGCGGTTCCGATTTCACAATAAGTGACGGAAAAACATACTGTGTGGAAGCAGGAGATGTACTAAGTGGAACCGTGCTATTCAATCAAAATGGTGGTGTTTTACGTGTGTTTGGAACGGCACAACTTTCAAATTTGAATGTTAATGGAAACCCAGGAACCCTGGAAATACATGTTGAAGAAACCGGCGTATTTCAAATAAACACTCTTAATCTCAACAGCCGTGACGCCTTGCTTGTGAACAGAGGTGTCCTTCAAATATCAAACGGTTTAGCTTTTAACTATCGTTTTGAAAATTATAGTGAAGTGAGTTTATCTCCATTTAATGTGAACTCAAATGCGGGTGAGTTTTATAATTTCGGAACGTTAAATGTTGCCGGAAATCTGAATAACAGCAATTTTGTACACAATCAGGGTACAATAAATGTATCGGGAAGTTTTAATAATAATGCTAATTCTACACTTATAAATGAGTGCCGCATTATTGCAACAGGTGATTTTCACCAGAATGCTCAGTTAGAACACTACGGATATATTAAAGCTAATGGCACCTTCTATGTGCAACAAGCAGGTGGGAATGAGTCAAATGTATATTCACACTCCCTTATTGAAGCCGGCAGAGCGTTTATAAACAGAGTTTTAACCGGTCCTCAAACAGGTAGCTACGCACGGTTGAATACCGTTAATGAAATTCAGGTAAATGGTGGTGGAAGTGTATTGGGACTCATGGATCTGTGTTCTGCAACCGGCACGGTAAGTAACAACGGAAGCATTAACAATACGGTAACCTATTGTGAGGCTTTCATTCCATCTACAGCCTGTAACCCCGGCGCCGGAACTCCTCCCGGCGATGGTGATGATGATGAGGATGTGCCAGGAGATAATGATGATCATCCGGATGATCCGGATCGTACATTCGATAATCCATATCCAGCGGAGGGTGTTTTTGGAACCCTTGCTTTCGAAGATCTTTGGCCGAGTTATGGTGATTATGACATGAATGATCTGGTTGTCGGCTATCATATAAATGAGATAACCAATACCGATAACAGAGTTGTGGATATTGAACTAACCTGTGTTATTCGAGCTTTAGGTGCAGGTTTAGATAGTGGATTTGGAATAGAATTGCCAATTGATCCGTCTTTAATCCAATCTGTTAATGGAGTCCGATATTCTCAAAACTTGATTTCTACCAATGCGAATGGAACCGAAAGTGGTCAATCGAATGCTGTAATTGTTCTTTGGGATAATTCAGCGCAGAACATGGGCAGATTCACTAATACGGTTGATCCGGCGAATCATGTTGCTGAAGATACCATTCAGGTTACCATAACATTTTCTACACCGGTTGATCCTGCAGATCTTGGTGGCGCCCCCTACAAACCGTTCATTTTTGTAAATAATGATCGCTCTCTTGAAGTACACCTGCCTGGAAACGAACCATCTGCACTTGGTGACACATCACTATTTGGCATTCATGATGATGATTCGCGCGCCTCAACAGGGCGGTTTTACCAAAGTGTGGATAATTTGAACTGGGCGATTCACATACCCGAAACCATTCCATATCCTTTGGAAACAATTGAAATTATTGATGCTTATCCGAATTTTCAGTCATGGGCTGAGTCGGGCGGACAAGCTAATACGGACTGGTACCTGGACCTGGAAGGTAACCGGATAACATCAAAACTGTATATAAAAGAATAGAGAATACATAAAAGACACAATACTTATCTAATCTTATGTAAGGAGCTACCTCGGAAGGGGTGGCTCTTTGTTTTTCTAACCTTTTTGGCAGATTTTTATTTTGAGGTGCTGGTTTGTTTAGACCAATAAACTACCAATAGTCATCCCAGAAACGCCCCTTTGAACGGTTTTATAACTTATGCAGATTTCGGCGTTATCAGGGATCTTCTAACGTAGAAATTCTACGGAGATAAAATCCGCGTGAGCGGGGAAATAGGTAGCGTCGGTTAGCCACTCACGTGTAAACCACCTCCGCGCCATGTCCGAATTGGAAGATCCCGGATAAGCCTTATACATTCCCCCATTTCCATACTATCGATGGGGCTTTCCGGGATGACTATCCTTCTATAAAAATAAATCAGCACCTCAAAATAAAAACCTGCCACCTTTTTTACTCAATTTTCAGTTTAGGCTCTCCTTTAATCATCGTATATTTGTTTTCTGTATTATTTTTAAGACAAATCTAATTATTTCAATACTATTATGGCAACAAACAGAACTCTTACCATTTTAAAACCCGATTGTGTTCGCAAGAATCTTCAAGGTGCCGTTATTAAACAAATTCAGGAAGCCGGTTTCAAAATTGTGGCAATGAAAATGATCCGATTAACTGCAGAAACAGCAGGTGGTTTCTACGAAGTGCATAAAGAACGTCCATTCTATGGTGAACTGTGCGCATTTATGAGCTCAGGTCCATGTGTTCCTATGATTCTTGAAAAAGAAAATGCTGTGGCTGATTTCCGTACACTTATTGGAGCGACCGATCCGGCTGAAGCTGCTGATGGAACTATTCGCAAAAATTTTGCTGATAGCAAAGGCGAGAATATTGTTCACGGTTCCGATTCTGATGAAAATGCTGCTATCGAAAGTGCATATTTCTTCCCCAAATCTGAAGAAGTAGCCAACCTCGCTTAATAAACTATGCAGAAAATCTGTCTGGCACTGTTACTCTCTATCACATTATTGACAGGCTGTGCAGATGCGGAGCAAATAGAAGTTAATAAACCGGATGGCAATCAATCCGATAGCCGTCCGGTCTTAACCGGAGCTACCCTTCTGATAGATAAACACCTTGCTGAACTCAAAGGGCGGCGTATCGGACTGGTTGCAAATCCCACGGCTCGGGTACATCATACACATTTACTCGATACGCTTATTACACTAGGAATAGAAATTCAGGCTCTTTTTGCACCTGAGCATGGATTTCGTGGCGATTTACCTGCTGGTGAAGAAGTGCGTGATGGTTTTGATTTGGAAACCGGTCTTCCTGTTCATTCTCTTTATGGACAATCTCGCAAACCAACACCACAAATGCTGGAATCTGTGGATATTTTGCTTTTTGATATGCAGGATGTTGGCGTTCGTTTTTATACCTATATCAGTACACTTGGCCTTATTCTGGAAGCCGCCGCTGAAAATGAAATTGAAGTGTGGGTGCTTGACCGTCCGAATCCACTTGGGGGTGAATATGTGAGCGGTTTTATGCTTGAAAATGAATTTAAGTCCTTTGTCGGTATGTTTCCCATTCCTGTTGCTCACGGAATGACAATTGGTGAACTATCCACTATGATGATAGGTGAACATTGGCTGGAAACCGACAAAAAACCAAATCTTCGGGTCATATCAATGGAGCATTGGGATAGAAGCATAATATGGCCTGACACAGGAATTAACTGGCGGGCGCCATCACCAAATTTACCGCACTTCTCGAATGCGTTGGTTTATCCGGGAACCTGTTTTATTGAAGGAACCAGTATGTCGGAGGGGCGCGGAACATCTGATCCGTTTATGATGGTCGGAGCTCCTGACCTTGCCATTCCTGATTCCATCCTTCAAAACCTGATGACCCGATATCCCGTTTTACTCGAAAAAATATCCTTTACTCCCAAGACCATTACAGGAGTTGCATCCTCTCCCAAACATGAGAATCAGCTTACACATGGTATCAGAATTACCCCACAAACGCTTAATCCTATAAGCTTAAAACCAGTTGAATTCGGGCTTGAACTTACCCGGGCCATGTTGCGCTATAGTCCCGACTCCAAAACAAACCGTTTCCTCTACAACCTTACAGGTACTCAAAAAGTAGATGCTTTTTTGGAATCAGATGATTATCCGTCAAACTTTTGGCAGGAAGAACTTGAGCAGTTTAAAGAATTAAGATTAAAGTATTTGATGTACTGAAAGATGGAAGCATATTGAGTTTTTAATCCATCTATTTCAACCCTTACAATGGACTATTCAAATCCTTCAATTTTTTTTAAAAGTGCGGCTTCATCTAAGATGGGAATGTCTAACTTTTTCGCCTTGTCAAGTTTTGAACCGGCTTCTTCTCCTGCTACAAGATAATCTGTCTTTTTACTCACAGAACCGGTTACGGATCCGCCGTTTTTTTCTATCAACTCTTTAGCTTCATTTCTTTTTAATGATGGAAGTGTCCCCGTAATTACAAAGGTCAACCCCTTTAATGTATCGGAAACGTTTTCTTTCATTTCAGATTCAAATTTTAATCCGTACGATTTCAACCGTTTAATGATTTCAAGATTGACTTCCAGACTGAAAAACTGCACTACCGATTCAGCGATGCGTGGCCCTATAGAATCAATTTCAGTAAGTTTTTCAAGATTGGCTTCCATAAGAGCTTCAATACTCCCAAATGCAGCAGCGAGGTCCTTCGCTACTTTGTTTCCGACAAACCGGATTCCCAGGGCGTACAAAACTCGTTCGAAGGGCTGTTCTTTGCATTTTTCGATAGACTCAAGCAGGTTTTGCACCGACTTTTCCCCCATACGTTCCAGGTTGAGTAAGGCCTCCTTGTCATTTACCAGTTCAAAAAGGTCAGCATAGGTTTCAATCAATTGTGCTTCTACGAGTTGTTCTACAACAGCCTCTCCAAGTCCATCAATATCCATAGCATCCCGGCTGGCAAAGTGCTGTATGCGGATTCGTACCTGTGGCGGACATGTGGGGTTGATACATCTCCAGGCCGCTTCACCTTCTGCACGCACCAGCTTTTGATTGCAAGCCGGACAAGAATGTGGAAATTGATAAGGCGTGGAGCGTCCATTGGCATCAGGATTGACAACTTTAATAACCTGAGGTATAATCTCACCGGCTTTTTCGATTATCACCATATCTCCAACCCGAATATCTTTTCTTTGAATTTCATCTTCATTATGAAGTGAAGCCCGTTTCACTGTTGTGCCGGCCAGTAGCACGGGTTCAAGCTCTGCCACCGGTGTAATGGTACCGAGCCTGCCTACTTGTAGTGTAATAGCGTGCAGAACCGTTGAGGCTTGCTCTGCTTCAAATTTATAGGCAATAGCCCATCGCGGCGCTTTTGCTGTTTGCCCCAAAATTTCACGAAACCGTACCTCATTAACTTTAACCACAGCACCATCTGTTTCAAAAGGATACGAATGTCGTTTGTCAGCCCATTTTTCCATAAGTGTACAAACCTCGTCAATAGTTGCGCACTGTTCATGAATATCACAAACGGGCAATCCCATTACTTTCAGTTTTTTCAAACGTTGGGATTGCGTTAAACGGTAATTGTCTTCTTCAATCAGTAAATCATAAGCAAAAAAATGAATGGGACGTTTGGCTACAACAGAAGGGTCTTGCAATTTCAGGGTTCCGGCAGTTGCGTTTCTGGGATTGGCAAAAACTGCATCCCCATCCTCTTCTCGTTTTTCATTTAGCGCCTGAAAGGATTTCAGTTCCATAAAAGCCTCTCCGCGAATCTCCACTATCTCAGGAAAAGGTGGTTTCAGTTTCAGAGGTATAACATCAATAGTTTTAACATTTTGAGTGATATCGTCACCCGTTGACCCATCGCCGCGAGTTGCACCAAGAACAAGTTTACCCTCTTCGTATCGTAACCGAAGAGCCATCCCATCATACTTTAATTCAACATTATAGCTGTAGTCGTCATGTTCAAGAATACTTTTTACCCGGCGGTCGAAATCACGTAGTTCATCTAAATTATATGTATTTGATAAACTCAGCATCGGGATTGGATGCTTTACATTTGGGAATGATTTTGTTGGTCTTCCACCAATCCGAACTGTTGGGCTGTCATCTGTTTGAAGATCAAATTGAATTTCAATGTCTAACAATTCTCTTAACAGGCTATCAAACTCACCATCACTCATTATGGTTTTATTACCCTGATAATAAGCTTCATTAGCTTTGGTAAGAAGCTTTCGAAGTTCAGTTACTCTTTGCTCGGCCTGAGTCTGATTCATGAACGGAAATAAAGATGTTAATTGACAATAACGGGACGGTCGTTAATCACGGAAGGTAGAGAAACATCGTCAGGGAACGGCTCGGTGAAATTTGTCAAATCAGGATTATTGATAAACTGTTCGCGGGTAATCGTTACACTTTGTTCTGCTGAATTTTCGGACGCGAAAGTTGTAATAATACGGTCGTCATATAGTATCAACATGCGGTCGCGATGGTTAAAAAGAGTTATTTCATCAATAAACTGAAGTCTCATAGCCTCACCAACAGGAACCCAATACGGGCGACGATTTTCAAATGTATCGGAGCGAACCCGAAAGGGCTCAAGGTTACCATAAGCTGCGTACACTTGTATGGTCAGGGTGTCGGGAACTACAGCGTCATTCACTAAGGAAGGATCCGGAGGAATGGGTGCGTCAATAGTATCGTCTGATATCGGAATTTCTATTCGGTCAGCTTCCTCTTCCGGCATCGTCATAGTTTCTTCCGGTGTTGTAATATCTAACGGTTGTTCATCAGAAGGTGTGCTAAAAACAAAAACATATACTGCAACGGCTACAGATAATAAAATCAATAAAACGACAATAGTAGCTATTATGCCGGCATTAGATTGTTTTTGGGTATGAATTTTTTTATTTGTCTCACTCCAATCAACTTTCTTGCGTTCAGACGCTTTGTCTCCAAGTGATTTAGATGGAATGTATCGCGCTTTTTTAGGCTCGGGTTCCTTTTTCTCAGATGCTTTTAGGTCTGCTGCTTCAGATGATTTCTTTTTTGGCGATGATGTCTGTTTTGTATCCTTTACCGAAGGAATTGGAGCAACAGGTTTTATTTCTTCCTGTTTTTGTGGAATGACAGATGGAGTTTCTGTTTTTTCATCCGATTCCTGTTTATCATCAGCTTTTTCTTCTGTAGCCAAGTATTTATCACGTAAATAACCCGAGTAGCTACCAATATCTGATAAATCGAGGGCATGCACCATATCATCATTACTAATGTTTAGCGCTCGTGCATAGGTTCTGGTAAAACTCCGAACATAGGTTTTATTCGCTGCGGAATCAAAAATAGAACCGTTCTCAATTTTTTCTATATTTTCTACCGTAATTCGTGTTCTGTCATAAACGTCTTCGATACTTAGTTTTTGGCTGATGCGTATGTCTTTTAAGTCCTGATGTAATTGCGACATGAAGATAAGGTCGTTATTGAAAGAAGAGTGAATGTGATTATTTTAAATATGTGATAATATAATTGGAATAAATATTAAGTTCACCAATTACATGAACTAACATTTACGCTCAATTAATGATTCATTTAATAATCATTTACCTGTAATTATGCACACAGCTGGAGTCTTTTGGCCATTTTTTCATTAAAATCTGTATCCGGATTTTACCGGAAAGTAGGCGCCATGTCATTGTCACGCTACCTGAGCATTGGCTCAGCCTTACTTGTGGCCATGATACTAACGCGGCTGTTAGATGAAGATGTGTATGGGTCGTACCGAAAATTGTGGTTGATTTATGCAATCCTGGGTCCGGTTCTCATAAGCAGCATAACCAACACGCTCTACTACAGAGGGAATGGTGCCAATCGGGATGAGTCTATAGTGGTAAACCTCTTGTTAGGTTTGCTGTATGGAATAGGTATTGGTGGAATTGCATGGCTCCTTGCTCCGTTTTGGGCTACTCAATTGAATATACCGGAATTGGCGGATGGATTCAGAATGTTTGCGCCTTATATGGTATTTGCGGTATTTGCCGGTATAGCAGAACCACTGTTTGTGGTATTAAACAGAAAAAAATGGCTAATTGGATATGGAATTGGCTATAATACCTTAGAATCAGCATTGATTGTAGTTCCTTTCGCTGTTGGAATGGAAATAAAGGATGTCGTTTTGATTATGTCCATTGGCCCTGCTATTCGATCTCTCTGTGTCATTTTTATCAGCTTTTCTCAAATTAAAAAGTGGCCCGACTGGGGCAGCATCCGAAAGGAATTTCCGGTTTCATTTAAATACGGTTTAGGAATTATTACCTTATCAATAGCGGGAATAGCAGCAACAGAAGCAGATAAATGGGTTATTGGCAGTTTTTTTGAAAGTGATGCACTTTTTGCCATTTATGTGATTGGGGCAAAAAAAATTCCTTTTATTACAGCTCTGACCGCTGTTGTTAGCGCAACCATCGTTTCCGAATTTGCTGAAAAGCTGAGGATAGGAAGTGTTGCAGAAGCCATGACGGAAGCCCGAAAAGCCAGTAGCCGCTTGTCTCTCATCATCATTCCGCTGGTTGTTTGGTTGTTCATTTATGCGGAAGAAGTTATGATTCTCCTTTTTGGAAAATACGAAGCCTCAGCACCTGTTTTTCGCGTTTACATCCTTACCGTTTTATCTCAGTTGATATTTCCGCAAAGTATTGCCCTTGGCGCGGGACGAAGCGATGTTAATGCTAAAGCCGGAATTTTAGAAGTTCTGATTAATATATCATTAAGTATAATGCTGGTTATGTGGATTGGCTTTATTGGGCCTGCCATTGCAACCCTTGTAAGCCATTTCTTCTTTACGGGATTGATGCTCTGGTTTTGTAAGCGAACTTATAATATTAAAGTTAAAGAGTTTATGCCTGACAAACGCATTAGCGTTCTCTTGTGGATTCTGCCTGTTGTACTACTCTTGGGTGTGTTATTAAAATACGTGCAGGATTGGAACTGGATCGGATTTATAATGACCGGTGTAGTGGCCGGAGTGCTCATTGCCTTAGCTTTGAAAAAATCTGGATTCAGATAAAAAATTATCTTATTGTCATTAAAGTAAAAAGCTATTTTCATAATATGTCATATTAAGGTGCTTGAAGACCAGACAGTTCATAAACATTCAAGTTATGGCATCATAAACTGGTCATCCTTAAAACTTTATCAAAGACATGACAGTACTTGAAGAGTCTATTTCAATCACATTTACATTCATACTAAATGAAGGCTTTGGAAAACCTTCTAAAAATCATATAACAGAAATAATAGTTGTTCATATTTTCTGAATAAGCAAATGAAACAAATTTTAAGTCAACTTATTCATGGTTTTGAGTCTATAGCCTTTCCTTCAACATGCATCTGTTGTGGGTTGTACATTGAGAATACGGATCAAATGATTTGCACTCAGTGCGCTTCTAAGCGTTTTGAAGATGCTAACCCTGCGAACGGTGAATCCTGTCTGAGTTTAATTTTACCGGATGGAGTACATTTTCAGGATGCGCTTTGGAGATATGATAAAGAGGGGATGGTGCAGGAAATGATACGTCAATTAAAGTATCAGGGTATGGCACAAATCGGGTTGGAATTAGGTAGGATTGCCGGTAAACGCATTAAAGAACGTCATTTAGGAAGTAGAATTCAAGTTGATCTAAATCAGGTTTTGTTAGTGCCAGTACCGCTTCATCCCTTAAGAGAGAAAAAACGTGGTTATAATCAGGCCAGGCTTATTGCGCAGGGCATTGCATCCCAAACCGAAATTCCTGTCATTGAGAGCACAACTCTTATTCGACAAAGAAACACTATAAGCCAGACAAAATTTTCATTTACGAAGCGAATGGAAAACCTCCGAAACGTATTCGTACTGAAAGAGCCCGATAAAATAAAGGATTCATTTTTAATTTTAGTAGATGATGTGTTTACGACCGGTTCAACCTGTTTTTCCCTGGCTCACATACTAAAAAAAGGAAATCCATCCGGAATGGGGATTTTTACCATAGCGCAGGCGTGAAGATTCAATTTCAGGAAAAATCGCAGTACCTTTAGCACATGACAAAACCATCATCCGAACAAAAAAAAGAAATCCCGGCCTTTATTGAGACACCTGTTGGCTTATTCACACCATCAGGTAACTGGTTTTTCACATCTGAGAAGAAACTTAAGGCCTATGCTTCAAAGCTGTTTGAAATCCATCCGCTACCCTCAATAATTAAGAAAGCGGAAATATGGATTCGTAGTACTGACATTATCGGTATCATCATTTCCATGCTGACATTGATTTCAATGAGTGCACTTTCGGCTTTGGCTGTTACAGCAGTCTGTAGTTTTTTATGGAATCGGTTTCGACCGGCGTTTATACAAACCGGTTTAACAAAACTGCTCAAATGGACAGGAAATGATTTGGTTCTTTTAACACTGGCCGTTATTCCTCTTTCGTGGATGGGGATGGAGGAAATGTATCTGAATCTCGGAGTTGGTCTTGGGTTGTTTTTGATGTTTAAGTTTGGATGGATTCGTCAATTTTTTGATTCATTATCAAAGCACAAAAGAGCAATATCTATAAACGACCGAATTTTGAATATGCTCATAATTAAATATGCTATTATGGAAGGAATTTCCGTATCCTCAATTGAGCAAATGGAAAGTGATATTATCAAAGCCATGGAAAAATCAGCCAAACAACGAAATCGCCGAAAATGAAATATGTCATAATATTGGTCATGCTATTATGCACCCTGGCAGGTTGTAGTCGCAGCGGTTGGATTCAGAAAAATCCGGTATTTGTAAATTCAGGCGTCTTTATGGAAACCATACAAGGCCAAAATATATTGGTTTCCGAGAAGTTAACGGTTGATGTAGTAGAATCTATACGGCAATCTGATGCTGATTCACTCGGGCGTAGTACTCTTCAACAAATGATAGATTCCTATACGCGCGGAAACATCAGCAGTGCGGAATATGTAGGTGATGAGACTATGGCTGACTATGTAATCCGCATTGAAGAAGTAGATATTTCGTGGGTTCCAACGGTGAATATGGTTCATCCGGGGCCAATGTTTAAAGTCACTTTAACCGCAAGTGCATGGATTGGACAGGAAAAAGTATTCGAAAGCTCCCAATCCGCGAATGCGAACCTTGCAGTAGTTGCCGCTGATGGCCGCCGGTTTTATATTCCGTCTGATGAAGATAAAACGAACCCTGAAATTCAAACAAATACAATTTATCCAGCATTGAGAACAGCCTTTGGGAAAGTATGGCAAGAATTTTTGCAAGCGGATAAGCGCAGGTAAATACAAGAAATTTTACAGGTTAATCATTGGCTCAATCTTATTATTTTGTGCGATGCAATACAAGTTACATGTATGTATATAATTCTGTTAATTCGCACGATATAGCTACATTTGGGGTTTTCTTTTTGAAATGAAATGAATGGCACTAAGTAATGTAGATTTAAATTTTATAATGTTGTATTTAAATAATTTATGAGTGAACAAGTAAAAGAAATGTTCGGTTCAATCGCCGATCGATACGATTTAATAAATTCGGTTTTATCATTTGGTATTCACCATAGATGGAGGAAGAAAGCCGTTAAAATAAGTGGCGCAAAAAAAGGCGATCATGTTCTGGATTGTGCAACAGGAACCGGAGATTTCGCAATTGCATTTAAGAAAAAAGTGGGTGTTCAGGGACATGTTACGGGTACTGATTTTTCACCCGAAATGATTGCGCCTGCTCCTTCAAAAGCCAGGAAAAAGAATCTGGATATCACATTTGAGGTGGCAGATGCAATGGATTTACCGTATGAAGACGACCGGTTTGATATCAGTAGTATTTCATTTGGTATCCGAAATGTGGATGATCCCAAAATTTGTCTTATGGAGCTGGCGCGGGTTACAAAACCCGGTGGAAAAGTAATTGTTGTGGAGTTTGGTCAACCGAAAGGTCCCATTAGCATACCCTTTAAATTGTATTCGAAATATGTGATGCCAACCATCGGAGGCTTGTTAAGCGGGAATAAAAAAGCATACGAATACTTGCCTGAAACAAGTGCCAAATTTCCGGCAGGGGAGCATTTTTTGGCTATAATGGATGAAACCGGCAAGTTTAAATCACGTAAAGCTCATCCTTTGCAAGGTGGTGTTGCGTACATTTATACCGGCACGGTTATGTAAGGTTAATGATGTGAAACGGCTTCAAATTTGACGAATAATAAAGAACACAATGTAAGTAAGTGCAGGATTCTATATCTTGCGCTATGTTTTTACTTAAATAGAATTAAATAATTCAGTATGGTAATGAATATTGAAGAGATTAAAGCGATAATTCCACACAGATATCCGTTTCTGTTAGTGGACCGCGTGTTATCTTTGGATGACGAAAAAATTGTGACGGTTAAAAACGTGACAGGTAATGAAGATTTTTTTAACGGGCATTTTCCGGGTAAGCCACTTATGCCGGGTGTGTTACAGGTCGAGGCAATTGCCCAATCAGGGTGTATTCTTTTTCTGAAGAAATATTGTGATGACCCCGAAAATACAACCATTGTGTTTTCATCAATCAACAAAGCAAAATTCAGACGTCCGGTGGTTCCTGGTGACCAACTGATTATGGATGTAAAAGTTGCGGGAATACGCAGACAATTCGCAACGCTTCTCGGAGTAGCCAAAGTGGATGGAACCGTAGTTTGCGAATTAGAGGCAACAGCTGCATTTGTTAAAAGCGATTCGATATGAGTACTGAACTTTCATCAAAAAAAGAAGCTAAAGTTACTACGCAGACAGTTGTTGATATGAAATTCCGCGGTGAAAAAATCAGTATGCTAACGGCGTATGATTTTACTATGGGTAAATTAGTTGACGCAGCGGGAATAGATATCATTCTTGTGGGAGATTCAGCCAGCAATGTAATGGCCGGATTTGAAACTACATTGCCAATTACCCTCGAACACATGATTTATCATACAGCATGTGTGGTTCGTGGAGTTGACCGGGCATTGGTAGTTGCTGATTTACCCTTTATGAGCTATCAAGTTACAACTAAGGAAGCCCTCATAAGTGCAGGAAGGATGATGAAGGAAGCCGGTGCGCATGCTGTTAAAATGGAAGGTGGGAAACCCATTGTTGAGACGATTAAACGAATTGTGGATGCCGGAATACCAGTGATGGGCCATCTTGGACTTACACCTCAAAGTATTTATAAATTTGGTACTTATAAAGTTCGGGCTACTGAGGATTTGGAAGCCGAAGACTTGAAAAGAGATGCCAAACTTTTAGAAGAAGCAGGTTGCTTTAGTATTGTGCTTGAAAAAATACCTTCAAAATTGGCAAAGGAAGTTTCAGATTCGCTTGATATTCCAACAATCGGAATAGGTGCCGGAGCTTCATGTGATGGACAGGTGCTCGTATTGCATGATATGCTTGGTTTAAATAAAGATTTTAACCCCAGGTTTTTACGCAGATACCACGATTTGCATACTGAAATAGTACAAGCTGTTGGCCGCTATGTTGAAGATGTGAAAACTTCTGACTTCCCAAATAATAAAGAACAGTATAATTAGGTGAAGTGATTTAATGAGTAGAAAAGACAGGTTAATTCTCGTTTGTAATGACGACGGGATTTTTTCTAAAGGGATTTCAGCTTTGGTTGATGTAGCAAAGTCGTTTGGCGAGGTTGCCGTTGTAGCTCCCGATCGTCAGCAAAGTGCAGTTGGGCACTCCATCACCATTATGGATCCATTAAGAAATACACCATTTGAATTAAAAAACGGACTTATGGGTCAGGCCATAAATGGAACCCCGGCCGATTGCGTTAAACTGGCGCATGATCAGCTTTTGAAACGAAAACCTGATCTTGTATTGAGTGGGATTAACCACGGTTCAAATGCAGGAATTAATATTATTTACTCTGGTACGGTGAGTGCAGCAACCGAAGGAACCATTCTTGGGTATCCTTCAATTGCCGTGAGTTGTACGGAATTTAAGGAAGATGCTGATTTAAGTGGAGCTCAAGAAGCCGCTGGCAGAGCTATTGAGTTTGTGTTTAATAATGGATTGCCACGTGGAATAACATTAAATGTAAATGCGCCCCCTGGCCCTCTGAAAGGATTGAAATGGACGCGACAGGCTGACAGTCGTTATACGGACGAATATGAACCCCGTGTAGATCCGCACAAACGGCCTTATTACTGGATTACAGGCCGCTTAGAAATTTTGGATGATAGTGAAGATTTGGATGTGAACGTTCTTAAAAATGGCTTTGGCTCTATAACGCCTATTCAGTATGACCTGACCGCGTACAGTGTTTTCTCCGCCCTTTCAACAATGGATGTTTAACGTTTGCATGAACAGGTTTATCCGAAAGCTGAAATTTTGAAATAACGGCAAGCCGCAAGATTTAATAGGAATGTTTTCCTTCACTCCAGCCTTGTTTTTTTAAAAGTTTTTGTCCGGATTCAACGGCTCCATCTTCAATTTGAGTCCCCATACTGTCATTCCATCTGTTCAGATATCCAAATAACGCGATCACACCCAGCATTTCTACAATCTCGCCTTCTGTCCAATAATTTCGTAATCGTTCAGCTACTTCATCATTCACAGAATTCGGAATAGTTGAGCTTTGAAGGGCAAAATCTAATGCGGCTCTCTCGGCGTCTGAAAAAGATGGATACGTTTCATATTCCCAAATATGCAAAAGTTGTTGCTCATCAGCGCCATATCTTTCGGCAGCCCTGATTGCATGAGCCTGACAATACCGACACCCGGCAGCATTACTGCTGACATACGCTATTAAACGTTTCAATGCGCTTGTAACACGGCCTTTATTCTCCATAACCGCTTTATTCATCTCAATAAATGCATAGGCTATTCTTGGCCGGTGATACATGGTAATGATACTGTTCGGACAAAAACCCAGCGTTTCATTATAAAATTCAATGAGTTTAAGTAACTCAGGGTCTTTTTCGTTTTCAACAGGGAGTACAAGTGGTTGTTTCATTTCTGACTATAATTTTTTAGCATGATTCAATTTAAACATCAACATCTGAAGCGAATACTTCTGAAATCGTTCATAATTTTAAAATGCGCCTAATTAGGGCAAATTCAAAGTTAGTATGAACGTTAATCAGATTCTATCTGGTTTTATAATTATCTTTTTCAAAACCATCTTGCGAACGAAAAACAGAAGCCATCACATAAAAAATATTCACTAAATTATTGATTACATGTTTACAGGTATAATTGAAAACACCGGATTGGTATCGGAAATAATACCATTGAAAGGCGGCCTTGAGCTTACTATTGCTACAGATTTAGCTGATTCCCTGCAGATTGATGACAGTGTAGCTGTAAATGGTGTTTGCCATACAGTTGTGAGGAAATCGGAAGGAACAATTACCATACAGTCAGTCGAAGAAACATTGCGAAAAACATCAATTGGTGAACTTGTAAAAGATACTTTGGTTAATTTAGAAGACTCCCTGACAATGGAAAAAAAATTAGATGGTCATGTAGTTCAAGGACATGTCGATATAACAGGAACCATTCAAAATATCGAGGAAGAAGGAGCAAATTGGTTAATTACGATTGGATATTCCAAAGAATTTGCCGCATATATTGTGCCTCGCGGAAGCATCACAGTAGATGGAATCAGCCTGACGGTGGCAAGGCTGAGCTTAGATTCATTTGTTATTGCCGTAATTCCGTACACATGGGAACATACGAATTTACAATTTCGGAAAGCTGGAGATCGGGTTAATTTAGAGTTTGATATACTTGGAAAATATGTTCTAAGAGCTTTAGAGACTGGATTTTTGGATGCCAAAACATATCACAAAATCTAATTATGTATTTTGATAATACCGAGCAACTTCGGGATAAACTAACCTTTGTAGAAAGTACTGAAGATAGCTATTGGTTTTGCGAAGGGTTGATTTTTGAGTTGTTTTTTTCAGCAGATGAAAATGGGCCTGATGAAAAACAATTAAGTGCATATTTGGATTTTCAACAGGAATCTTTTCTGTATATAGATGCTATTCGCAAGAAAGCAATTGACTATATTGAGCGAGAAAAAGGTACAGCTCCCAAAAGATATCACTCAACACCTCCATCTGTGGATGTTGTAAATATGAACGATGATAAATCGAAAGCCACAATGGACATCGTACTAAGTTTTTGCACGTTTAGATTTTTATTTTATACCCGTTGGAAAACCTGGGTTGCAAAATTTAATGGGAGAGAACTGATTTCGCTGGAACCGTCAAAATAGACGCATTTCACAAAGGATTGCATACAATATCATGCAGTTACTGTTTATAATAGTGAACACTTTTACAATTGAATTCGAACTGCTTATTGAGGATTTTAAAAAAAGATTGATTAATGATATCGTAATTCACATTAGGAATAGAATTCAATCAGGTAATAATCCGAGCTATAAAGCTCTTTAATTCCTTTCAGAGCTTGGTATTAATCAAAAACGGTAATCTATGTGAACTATGGTTATTGATTTATGCAATTAGTAAAGCAAGAATCAGCCTCTGAAAGCGTTAATCGAATAAGGATATCTGATTTTGGAACAATAATTGCATAACTTTGTTTAGATAATAGAGCAAAATATCATTAAAGCCGGAATACACTATGAAAATACACATACTATCTTTTATACTACTTTTATCATTTTTAGTCTCAGGATGCTACACTCAGCTTGAGACTATTCAAAATGAGCCTCGCCAACGTACTGTCTATACTTCTGATAGGCCACAATCAGATTACCCTCAGGAAAATCAGCAGGATGCCTACGACGATTATTACTCTGAAAACGAATGGGAAGCCTACGAAGAAGGATATTACGATGGAGTTTTTGATACGGAAATTGCTTTTCGTGACTATGGCTACAATACTATTTATCCCCGCAATCGCAATGCTGTTAATATAGTTTGGGGACGTCCTTTCATTGGTTTTGGATTTTATTACGGCTATCATTATGATCCATACTGGCACTATGCTCAGCTCTATGATCCCTATTTTTTCTGGCAAGCCGGTTATTATGCATATCCTTACTACATGAGATATCACTATAATGGATTTTTCTATAATCCTTACAGCTGGAATCGGCCTTTAATAGTGTATAATAACTATTATAACTCCAATCCTGATTATGCATATCGTTCAGGTCCGAGAGGTTCAGGCGTGCATAGAGCGAATACAAACGAATATCGTCAAAACAGAGGAAGAGAGTCTGTTGCAGGCCGTGGAGCGACACGGTCGAGAGTAGATGTAAACCGTTCAGGCACCAGAACTCGCGGTACGGTAAGCAGAGGTAGCAGGGGAACGGTAGATCGCAACAGAGGTTCAAGCCGTACTTCAAGAGGCACCGTTGGCCGAACAAGAGGAAGTAGCAGTTCAGGTACTGTCGGACGCTCACGGTCATCCGGCAGTAAAGGACGGGGTAGCACAGGCAGAAGCAGAAGTGGCGGTAATGAAAGTGCATCACCAGCCCGTTCGAGAAGTGGTGGAAATAATGAAAGTGGACGCTCACGCAGTCGTGGTGGTGGTGATGAATTAAGCGCTACACGCGTAGCACCTGATTTTGGTAATACTGCAAGACAATCAAGAGCAACAACTGCTCCTGAAAATAGAAGTGTCAGAACAGCGACTCCTGAAGCGCGTCCGGCAAGCCGTGCGGCTCAGACACAGCCAGGTCGTAGTGAAGTCCGCACACCACCAACACAGCGCAGCACACCAGAAGCACGGCCAAATCGCCCTGTACAAACTCAGCATGCTCGTCCGGCACAAACACGTCAAGAGCGTACAGCTCAACAGCAGCGTAATGTCGGTATGTCAGCTCCAAATGTAAATCGCCAGCAAGCACGGCCTCAACAGAACCGTACACAAGCACGGCCAACAATACCGCAGCAACGCACTCAAACCACACGCCCGGCAACACCAACCCAACGAGCACAACCAACAACCCGTCCGAAGCAGAATTCAAGTGCGAGACAAACTACTCAGCGGCCTTCAAATAAAGCTACCACAAGAAGCTCAAATAGCCGCTCAGGAAAAGATTCCGGCTCAAGAAGCAGATCTAGCAGAGATAAAAACTAAATTAATACCAATTCAGCCACCCGAATGCCCAACTCTAATCGGGTGGCATCATTTTATTCAGAACTAATTTTGAACCTATGAAAACAATTTTTACAGGATTACTATGTCTCATTTTTCTGGGCATTAGCGATGTTCAGGCGCAAAATCGTTTCGATGCATTGCGATTTTCAACTCAATACCCGGTGTCGGATGCCACAAATGCTTCAATTGGTGGCCCGGCTGCGGCATCCTACATGAACTACGGTTCGGTACTCAGGAATCCGGCTACACTCGGTATGGCAAAACAGTCGTCGGTGAGTTTTGGCCTTGGTCTTCGTGATGTTGCGGAAGATGCTATATATTTAGATCGCAGACGCTCATTCGATGATACCGAATTCGGTGTTCTAAATGCCGGTTATGTGTATAAATTCCCAACTGTGCAGGGTAGTTTGGTAATTGGTGGTGGGTATAGCCAACTTATGAATTTCAACCGTGCTTTTAGAATCAATGGATATAATACCCAAAGCTCTATTACGGATTATTTTTTTGATAATGATTTCTACTTTGACACAGCTTTCGACGCATTTGCGATAGAACAAGATGATTTCGGGCAATTCCCGGTCTTTCGCCCATTTTTTGACGAGCCATTTGCGGGAATTGACCAAACAGCAAGTCAGGTTGAATCAGGACAAATTGGCGAATTTTCCATATCCGTTGCTTCTGAATTTGCTGAGAACCTGTTTGTAGGTGTATCCTTAGGGATTCCTGTTGGTACGTATGCCTACAGGCTTGATTTCCTTGAAAGAGATACAGAATTTGTTCACGGTGATTTGGATACGGTGATTGATGGCGAAGATTTTACTATTCCAGCAGTAGATAATATCGTTTTCCGTGATCGTATAGATGCTGATATTTCAGGATTTAGCGCAAGGGCTGGATTCGTCTATCAACCGATTCCAAATCTCAGTTTAGGTGTGAGTTACTCCTTGCCAACCCGGTATAGGATTGATGAAAGTTTTTCAACTTTTATTCAAACCAATTATGAAAACGGTGGCTCTGAAAGTGCTGAAACACGTGGTGACAACTCCTATCAAATCCAAACAGCTTCACGATTAGCTTTTGGTGCCTCAACTCATGGATTACCATTAAACATAAATGCTACTATTGAACGTGTTGGGTATGGACGTATGGAATTCAGAGAGTTTCCTGATCTTGGTCGTGAAATTGAGCTGAACGATAATATAAGAGATGATTTCGAGAATGTATTTAATATCCATGTAGGAGCTACATTAAATGTTTCTGATGCCATTCAGCCTACTTTTGGATATGCATATCTTCCATCTGCAAGTCGTGGCAGCGACAACGCATCTCAATTTATTACCGGTGGACTCCGATTGGGTGTAAATCAAAGCCTTTCCATTGACCTTGCCATGCAGTACAATATTTTTGATGACACGCAAGTTCTGTACGATTATTTTAATTACAACACCATGGATGGTTCCTTCCTAAATGAAACCGTTCAAAGCAGCGTAACTAGATTTCATGCAATGGTTGGTGTGAATTTGAGATTTTAGAATTGCATGATAAGAATTTTTTTAAGCTAACATCATAAAAACGAGTCTTCCAAATCAGAGGACTCGTTTTTTTTGATGATAAGAATGCTTTGAAAAAACGTTGATTCAATAAACCCATTATAAGTTATAATGATATCCAATCACCGGGTTTGGGAATTAATACCCGACTATTTAAAGCATCCTCAACACCTTTCTTAAAATCTTGCGGAGATCCCGTTAGGACAGGGAACGTACCATAGTGACAAGGTAAAAATACATCGGATTGCAGCATTTCAGCGGCTAGAATAGCTTCCTTAACACCCATAGTGTAATAATCACCAATGGGCAATATGCTCACATCAGGTGTATATAAAGTGTTGTACAAATCAAAATCAGGCATAATATTAGTATCACCGGCATGATAGACCGTAATGTCATCATCAAAGGAAATAATTAATCCGGCAGGTTCACCGGCGTAGCGTCCACCGAGAGAAGAACTATGATTGGCATTGGTCATTGTAACGGTAAAATCAGCAAGTGTAATACTCCCGCCTTTATTCATTTCAACTGCTTGTTCAGCAACCAAGCCATCTTGCTTCAATAAACCGGATAGCTCTACAATAGATAAAACTTTAGCTCCGGTTTCTTTTGCAATTTGCAGGGTATCACCCGTATGGTCTTCATGCCCATGAGTAAGCAGTATAAAATCTACAGCTTTTTGATTTTTTTCTGATTCAGGAGTTTTAGGGTTTTGTGATAAAAAAGGGTCTATCAAAATAGTTTTTTCGGCTGGACTTACTAATTTAAATGCTGAGTGTCCAAGCCACATGATTTTAATTTTTGTCTTCATTTTAGATTTTATCCTTCTATTTTTAGTCTGGTTTGTTACTAGTAGCTAAATAAAATTAACGGCTATTGAAAAGGTACGAGATGTATCTTACATTTAATTTAATATATTGAAAATGGAGCTGCAAACCGGAACATTCAGTAATCATTATAAACAGAAAAAATATGGCTGATAAAATTAAACTTCATCCGATTACTCCTCATCAAAAAAGAATATTTGAAATAGCTGACCTATTGAGAAGTGGAAATATTATGCTTTTTCCATCTGACACCCAATATGCTTTGGGTTGTGTGTATGATAATAAAAAAGGTCTTGACCGCATTCGCACAATGCGCCGGTTAGATAGCAATCATTTATTTACGTTGATTTGTGATTCATTAAATGGAATAGCGCGTTTCGCTCAATTAAGTGACGATAATTTCAAACTTATCAAGCGATTAATTCCCGGGCCATATACATTTGTTTTACCGGCTACAAAAGAAGTCCCGCGTTTACTGCTAAATAGTAAGCGAAAAACGGTTGGTTTCAGGGTTCCGGATTATCCGATTTGTGAAGCTATTATTAAAGAGATTGGCTCTCCACTTTTGGCTGCAAGTGCTAAATTGCCGGAAGACACCATGAGTGGTTCGAGTCCGGAGTATCCCGATGATTTATTTCATCTGTTTGATAACTTGGTAGATATCGTAATTGATAATGAACAACCGCTAAACCCTTCCGAATCAACAGTAATTGATCTAACCGATTCTGAACCTGTTATTATTAGAAAAGGGGAAGGTTTTGAGCGATTGGATGAAGTTTTTGCAACGAATAACCTCACTTATCGATTAGAAGAAGTGGCATCTTAACCCTAATAATTCTCTAAAGAGTAAAAAAACAGATACGTATAATTTATCGGTGGACTGCATTTAAGCAATTTTGGCTTAATGAGGGAGGTTGTCTTAAAAGGTGCATTTGATTTATGAAAGCCTGTACTTTTGAGACCGTCTCACGTCCATCTCCATTCCTAAAGCTGTGCCTTCAAATTTCTACGGAAAGCTGGTCGTAAGCTAATTTAACATGTGGCGGCAGTTTCTTCGATATTTGCTGATGGTTAACCCGAGACGATAAATGCACAAGATACGTAACAGGTGCGCCAATAATTTCAGCCATTTCAATGGCTTCCGGAATAGTAAAGTGTGTGCGATGCTTGGGTTCCCATTGCAACGCATTTAAAACCACTAATTTTGACCCTTTCAGCAACTCGATCGTTTCAGGTGGAATGTATTGCGCATCTGTAATATAAGTCAGGTCGTTGATTCTAAAACCTATAACCGGTACAGATGCATGATCTACAGGAAGCGGTGTGATGAGGCAATCCTGAAATTGTACGGGTTCCGATATAACATTTAAGTCGAGTTTGACGGAACCGGGAATTTTTTTTGGCCCGAACATATAATGATACCGATGCTCAATAGCCAGTTTACAGCTTAAGTTGGAATAGGCCGGTATAGCGTTCTTCTGAACATAATTATAGGGTCTTAAATCATCTAAGCCGGCAATGTGGTCATTGTGCTCATGGGTGTAAAGCAATAAGTCTATTCTCCGAATTCCGGCTCTCAAAGTTTGTAATCGAAATTCAGGACCTGTATCAATAACAATAGACGTTTGTTCGGTCTGAATCCAGGCTGAAGTGCGATAGCGGTCATCCCTTGAATCGCTCGTAGGGTTTTCACGCCCGAATCCTCCGGCTATTGGAACCCCCATGGATGTGCCGGTGCCTAAAAATGTAATTTTCATTCTTTCTCTGATTCTTGAAGCAATGGGTTTGTTCTGATAACCTCTCTGGGTTTTTGATTCCAAAGTTTTTCCAGTTCATAGCGAACCGCCGGTTTAAGAAACAGCTCATTCAATCCGTCGGATTGTGATTCCAGAAATCGTGCTAACATACCAACCTGATATTCAATTGGATGGCTTTTATTCAGCATTATCAATTTATCTCCTTCAACTACACAATAACCTCCTTTAAAACTTCCGCGCTCTTTTCGGGTTCTGTAACCCAACCGCTCGATAAGTTCCTCTAGTTCAAGAAATAATTTTTCCGGCTTCATAATTAAAACGTTACTCCAACACTAAAGCCACTTGATTGTAAATCATATTTTAAGTCCTGATTGTTGTTGTTGTATCGGGTATATTTGAAATCATATCCAAAACTTAATCCAAAGCCGGATACCAGATTATCGATGTAGAACCGGCCTGTCATGTTCATTTTCCAGGATACGCCGCCTGTTGCACCAAATGAACCGGATGTGTAACCAATATGTGGTAATGCTTTTAAATCAATCCGTAAACTTTTGTTGAACCTGGCTTGGAAACCAAGTCCGGCACCTATATAGGCTGAGTTTTGGGCAAATTCATTTGAGGTGTTTTGTGTCTCTTCTGTTCTGGCAAGTGTGTAATCTGTGTTAATAGTTAATGGCATAAACACTCTGAATTTTTCGGCACGGCTGAAAGTGTACATGGCATTTATCCCAATTCCTACTAAAGTAAAATTTACATTCTTTTCCGGACCAAGATTTCTGCCAAAAGAACCATAAATATTCAATAAAGGACTCTCGTACTGTATTCTAAATAAGGGTTCATTAAAATCATAATTAAAATCCGGAGCATTCGTAAAACCAGGCCCGAAATAATCGAAATCGGTAAAATCATAAAAAAGCATGATGTTATTTACCGGTGCTTCTGGCGTTGTACTAGTTTGAACGTTTCCGACGGAAAACATTTGAGCAAACGCGCTGGAACTGTACAAAAAATACAGTAAAAGAAGGCTTACAATTTTAGCAAGTTTTGAATACATTGGTGTTTGATTGGAACGATTTATTCACTTAAATACTTTTGATTTTATATTAACTAAACTTCTTCTGATATGATTCAGTTTCTGATAATTTCACTTATGATATTACACACTACAAACGGTGATAACAAGACCGTTCACGACTTTTCTCTGACGTCAATTACCGGCGAGACAGTTGAATTATCTGACTACAAAGATAACGTAATCCTGATTGTAAATACAGCTTCTGAATGTGGTTACACAGTGCAGTATAAGGGTTTACAGGAACTCTATGAAACGTATGCTGATGAAAACTTTGTGATTCTTGGTTTTCCTGCTAATAATTTTGGCGGACAAGAACCTGGTCAGGATGAAGAAATTCTTGAATTCTGTGAGCGGAATTATGGCGTGTCATTTCCATTGTTTTCAAAAATATCGGTTAAGGGAAGCGATCAAAACCCATTGTTTAATTTCCTCACAAACGCTGAAAATCCTGATTTCAAAGGTGATATCAATTGGAACTTCGAAAAATTTCTAATAGATAAGGATGGAAACTTGATTCGTAGGTTCAGAAGCCAGACTAAACCTATGTCAACCGAGTTGACCTCAAGTATTGAGACATTACTCGAAATGTAATTTTTTACCTCCATATATATACGCGAAAGGCAAGGTTGACCCCTTGCCTTTTGTTTTTTCACCCGGTAAATACACGGTTCTATTTTAATTTAGCGCGGATTATTCACACCAAAATTTCTTGGAGAGTAATCGAGGTTAGTTCAACAGGTGGGATCGCAGTAAAAACATTGGAATCCGAACCTGTATAATTTCACCGTTTAAACGTTGCATTTCGTAATATCCTTTCATACTACCACTCATGGATTTTAGCACGCAGTAGCTGTTGTAGCTATGCGTTTTGCCGGGTTCAATAATGGGTTGACGTCCAACAATTCCATCTCCGTCAACTTCATAAGATTCAGCACCTGAGTCTTCAATTTCCCAATGTCGCCTCAACAGTTGAACTTGTTCAGAGCCTATATTCTCTATTTTTATGAAATAAACAAAAACATATTTACCTCTTATGATATCCGATTCATTTTCCATGAAAACCGGACGAACACTTATTTTGATATCATTTGAAACTTCAGTAAAAGTCATAGCATGAAATTTTTATATAGTATGAAATTATAATACACTAACGTGAAAACACGATTATTTGTTCTTAGCGTTTCTTTAAAACGTATATAAGTGAGCTGCACCTCTCACGGTCTGATAATGCCAAAAAATCTGACCATAATCCAACTATAAATGCTCGTACCAACCTAAATGGAATGGAATGGCCTATATACGACTCACTCAGCAGGCTTACATAAAAGGAATCAAGCCACAATCTTTTTATATGCGATATCTTAAAACCATGTTGTTTAGCTAAAACCTTCATTGAATTTGGAGAGAAATGATACAAATGCCGTGGCACATCATATCCCGCCCAGAAAGATTTATAATATTCAGCATCGAAACTCTGATAATTTGGGACGGCTAAGATAAGGGTTCCATTCTCCGAAAGTTTTGAATGGAACTCATCCATTGTGTTATGTAAATGGTGCACATGTTCCAGTACATGCCAGGCGGTAATAACATCAAACTTAATTGAGTCGGTTATTTTATTGATTGAAGTAAATACATCCAATCCATGCTCTCCAATGGCAAAATCAAGGGCTTTTTCACTTGGTTCAATGCCCCAAATATTCCATCCCGCATTCTTCATTTTTATGGCAAATTCACCGGTTCCACAGCCATAGTCCATTAAATTACCACTTTTCCGCTTCGCCATATTATGCACGATTCGTTTCTTCAAAATCATGGTAAATTTCCGGACAAATTGGTATAGTCTTGCTGTAAAACCTATGGATTTGTTACTATGAGAAATATAATCATCAGATTCATAATATCGAGTTAAGGTTGATTCATTTGGAATGGGATATGTGAACCTGAATGGGATGGCTTCATTTTCAAAAACTGAAAATGATTCTTGGCTGATACTATGGTCTTTTACGTCAAAAATAGCAATATTTTCAGGTGAACCTGAAAGTGGACAAACAGGGTTTTGGTCAGATTTTGTGTCCATACTTCACTTTAATCATTGTTCAATGGGTTCAATTTGCGAAAACTAAAATGCCAGATTAAACCTACAGCAATACACCCTAAACCAGTCAGCCAAATGGTAGTATCTACAAAAAATGCCAACCCAAGACACCCAATAAGCCCTGAAATGGGAATCAGTACAGGCATTTTGCGTTTTTCACTCTTCAATTTTATAGCGGAGAGATTGGTTATTGAGTAATAAATGAGCACGGTAAATGCGCTGAATGACCATGTAAGATATACATTTCCTGTTAATACAATCAGTGAAATAAGTATTCCGGTTACCCAAACAGCTTTAACAGGGCTTCCTGTTTTGGAATTTGTTTTGCTCATTACAGATGAAACATCCCCACGGCGTGAAGCGGCAAGTAATACCCGCGAGATTCCTAAAACCAGGTTTAAGAGAACACCCAGCATGGCTGTAGCAGCTCCGGCAATAATGATATAGCTTACAGTTGAAATGGGAATAAATGTTGCCGCGGCATAAAGAGGAGAGGCGGTTTCGTAAGTTGCTTCGGCCAGAGTTTCATAGTCAGTTAGACCAAGAGCGACTAAAACAACCGTTAGGTAGATCAACATGGTTGTAAGGAGCGTAATAACGACAGCTCTTGGAATGGTTTTAGCCGGATCTAACACTTCTTCGCCAAGAGTGGCTACTCTGCCATAACCGGTAAAAGCTACAAACATCATGGCTGATGCATGGAATATGCCCGTCCATCCAAATTTAGTGAGGTCAGTTGTGTAAGTAGAGACTTTTGTGAAATCTGAAAAGCTTTCAGAAAACCAGATTCCAAATAAAATAAATATAAAAAGACTTGATAAGGTAAAACCAACAATCAAGCGGTTGGCTTTGTCGGAACGCGCAATGCCACCGGCTACTAAAAAGGTAATAATGAGTACGGTAAATAATCCAATAACTACATGCAAAAAGGGAAAACTATAATCAAAAATCCAATTCAAATACCCCGCAAAGCCTAATGCCGCTGTAGCAGCAGAGGCTGATTTTGCAACTAAGAACATCCATCCGGCTGTGAATCCAAAAGCCGGGTTTAATTCGCGGTATCCATATTCATAAGTTCCGCCACTTACAGGATGTTCTGCGGCCAGCCTGGCACTGCTTAATCCATTACAAAGCGCAACAAAAGTCGCAATCAATATGGCCGGAATGATTAAATAACCGGATATGCCCAACGCTAAACCTATACTGACAAATATTCCCGTACCAATTATGGATCCCAATCCTAATAAAACCGCACCAGATGTATTCAGTATCCTTTTCATATAATATTGATTATGTGATATTTAATGAATAATCTAAAGATTGCAGTCTTAAAATCAGGTTTTCTGTTGGTTATAGTTTTTCTTCTAAAACTACTGCCGGTTCTAAAGGCCGCACCACAACTGAATCACCAACATTAAATGGCATTCTGTTGTCGGTATGGACTATGCAATTACAGTTTCTGAGTTGTACACTAAAAGTTATGTCATGACCTTTAAACTCTTTGCTCAGAACCGTTCCGCATGTTCCGTCGCAATTGGCCGGAGTAACACTTTCGAGTGTAAGGTGTTCCGGGCGGATTGAAATCATGACATTGCCTCTGGTTGGCTTATCAAGCATAACAAAACCAATATTCGATCGTGCCTCAAGTCCGTTAGCCGTGGCGTTGAAAAGATTAGTCCTGCCCAGGAATTGAGCCACAAATTTGGTCTTTGGCCGGTAATATACTTCTTCCGGTGTTCCAATTTGAACGATATGTCCGTTTTCCATCACACCAATTCGATCAGCTACAGATAGTGCTTCCTCCTGATCGTGCGTAACCAGAATAGCGCTCATTTTGGCTTCTTTAAGTATTCTGCGAACCTCGTTTCTCGTAGATTGGCGTAAAACAGCATCCAGGTTTGAGAATGGCTCATCTAACAGAATCATCTCTGGTCGCGGGGCCAGTGCACGGGCAAGGGCAACACGTTGCTGCTGACCACCGGAAAGCTCTTGCGGACGCCGATCTTTGAATGACTTCATCCCAATGAGATTCAGAATTTCGCTTGCACGGTGATTTTGTTCACTCTTGCTGAGGTTTCGTAAACCGAACTTTACGTTGTCAAAAACACTCAAATGAGGGAATAAAGCATAATCCTGGAATACAAATCCAATTCCTCGTTTTTCGGGAGTAATATGTGTATATGGACATTCAAGCGTTTGTCCCTTTAGCTGAATGGAACCTTCATCAGCTCTTTCAAAACCTGCTATCATTCGCAATGTGGTGGTTTTACCACAACCACTGGGACCAAGAATGGCGAATATTTCTTCAGGATTCACACTGAATGAAGCTTTGTTAACCACCGGTGGCTCATCCGGATTGAAGTGTTTGGTAAGATTCGTTGCTCGTAAAAGACAATTCATGATTTTTTCCATTCTCTTGCAAAAAGCAAGCCGACAAAAAAGATTGAGAAAAATAATATACAGAGTGCAAAAGGCGCGGCTTCCGCAAACATACCTTCAGCTGTAAAACTCCATACATTTAGTGCCAGGGTTTCAAACCCAATTGGAGATAGCAAAAAAGTGATGGGAAGTTCTTTCATTGATGAGAGAAAAACAAATGCACCACCCACAATAATTCCATTAATCAGTAATGGAAGTGTGGCAGAAGTAAATGCTTTAAATCGGTTTTTGCCAAGAGAGCGAGCGGCTTCTTCTAATCTGGGAGAGGCTTGATACAAAGCACTCCGGATAGGCCCGACAGCCTCCGCCATGTAATGCAGTGCGTATGCAAATACTAACAATGCCAGACTTTGATAGAGGAATGGTATCACATTTAAGCTAAAAAATACAAATGCCAAAGCAAGTGCCAATGGTGGAGTTGCATATCCAAAATAGGCAAAGCGCTGCAAAGTGTTCGATAATCCGGATGGAAAACGAACTGAAATATACGCTAATGGAACAGCAAATAACACAGAAAGTATTCCGGCTGGAGCTGAAGCTATTAGCGATGAACGAAGTGCTTGTCCCAAGTTATCCCAAACCATAGGATCCACTCCCTGTGCCATCCAAAAAAGAATGGTAACAATAGGAATAATAATAGATGCTGTTATTAAAACAGTAATAAAAATATAAGCCGGCCATTTTAAATAGCCTAATTTTGTTGTTCGGCTTTTACGCGCTGTTCCTGTACTGCTCCTGTAAAAAAGCAAACCTCGCAATAATCGATATTCTAAAAAAAGAATGAAGCCTGTTAATGAGAGCAACATCAGCGCAATCCACGCAGCATAGATTCGGTCATAAGATGCTGCATATTGTAAATACAATGCGTAACTGAAAGTCTCAAAGCGCATTAATGAAACAGCGCCAAAATCCCCAATTACATACAAACCAATAATGAGCATACCGGCGTAAAAAGCGGGTTTCAATTGAGGTAGTGTAACATTAAATAATATTTGTCTTGAATTGTGACCCAAGGAACGTGCGGCTTCTTCGGTAGATGTGTCCATACTCAGCATTCCTGCACGAAGATTCAGAAAAAGAAATGGGTATGTGTATAAACTTATGGCAATCAGGGCTCCCCAGAATCCAGAAGGCCGTGGTATTTCCAAGCCAAATAAAAGAGCCATAGTTCCATTTGCCCCGCCGAGGCCGAGTAGGGCGTAGGCAAGCACATACCCCGGCATAGCCAAAGGAAAAACACCGAGAAGGGTCACAAATTTATTAGCAGCAATATCAGTACGAGCTGTAAGCCATGCAAGAGGGAAGGCAATAATCGTAGTTAGTATAAGCGTGCCAATTGTTAAAGACAGCGTGTTAAATAAAAGTATAAGATTACGTTGTCGGAAAATAAGCTCCACAGATTGCTGCCACTCGCCTTCCAAAGCTCTTATGAAAAGATATACTAATGGAATGGCAACTGAGATACCCACAAAAAATGCGGGTATCAAAAAGTACCACGGAGGTGTTTTCCCTTTAATAAATTTTATACTCACAAAATTGGGCTAAAAACACTAAAGTAGGCCTACTTCTCTTAGAAGATTGAGAGTCTCTTCCAAATCGCGTAAGATATCTAAATCCAACTTCGGTGTAATTTCAAGCATTCGTTTTAAACTTTCATTATCCAATTCATCGGAAACGGCATATTCGAATACTTCGGTTTGGAAGAATTCCTGAGCTTTTTTACTAAGCAGAAATTCAACAAAACGAATGGCAGCACTGTTTTCCGAACTTGAGTTTAATATCCCAATCCCTGCTACATTTATTAAGTTTCCGGTATCACCAGCCACAAAGTTGGCTTCTTCAACAGGATAGTTACTATCGCTGTTTTTTGCTCGGGCAATGTAATAATGATTTGTGATTCCAATTTCAATTTCACCGGCCGAGATGGCTTGTAAAATAGAGGTGTTGTTGTTGTATGCAACGGTGTTGTTATTTTTCATATCTAACAACCATTCTCGTGTCCGTTCTTCACCTTCTATTTTTCGCATAGCGGTTACGAAAGATTGGAATGATGCATTGGCAGGTGCCCATCCTGCTTTTTTATTCCACTGGGGTTTTGTTAAATCGTAGATTGACTGGGGAAGCTGATCGGTTCCAACACTGTTTTTATTGTAAGCTAATACGCGTGCTCTTCCACTTGTAGCAATCCATGTAAAGTCACTGTTTTTAAATATTTCAGGGAGATCATCCGAAAGATATTCAGGTAGCTTTTGCAATAATCCGGCCTGATGAACAGCTCCGAGAGCTCCGGCATCCTGCGCCCAGAATAAATCGGCCGGCGAACGTTTACCTTCTTCCATTAGTGCCACGGCTAATTGTGTTGTGCCACCATACCGAATTCTGATTTGAATACCGGTTTCTTTTTCAAATTCCTGAATCAGAGGATCAACGAGTGCTTTACTTCTGCCTGAATAAATGGTGAGCTGTTGTGCTTCTGTAAAGTTGGCAGTTAAAGATATTGATAATAATAAAGTTAAAGTAAAAAGTATGTGTTTCATAATCTTGTTATATTTTAATAGACTAAATCTAAATAATGATAACAATAATTTGTGAATTTTAGTAGATGCAAATAGGTAAAAACTTTTTTATTTACTAAACGGAATTTCTAATCAAGAAAGCGGAAATAGCATTACAAAACAAAGAGTTGTTTAATAAAGTAATTTCGTGTCACTGATTATGAATGTTTAAAAGTACATAGGTATATATTTGAAATGGTGTAGGTTTGGTTAGTCGATAAACCAAAATTTTCACTCCTGCCTGATCGGTTTTAGTCCGGCAGTGATTTCATGTGAGTAATCCCGGATTGAGCAACAAATTCTCAAAACTCTACAATCAATCCTCCATTTGTCTTGTTCGTGTGTTTTTTCGCTATCCTGACAACATATCGGGTGAAGTGATTCCAACGAAGTGCAATTTTTGGTGAAAAATCGGGATACTTTATTTCTGATGTTTTTTATCAGTTTTCATCGTTCAGGGTCAGACTAATAGGTATTATTATTTATATCTTTTTAAGATTAAATTTCTTCAAAAAAATCCTAAAGCATTAATATATAATAATTTATCAAAATTATAGTAAAGACATATCTGAATTAGCTATTCAATTATCATTCATCAAACTTGGAGGTTGATAAATCCCGCCTTTGGTTTACATCACAGTTATAAATAAATTCAATAATAAACTTGTCAATAAATACTAAAATAACGGTTTTGCAAAGCCTTCTAAAATAAGCGAGGACGAAATTATGGCAAAGGTAAATGTATATCTGACTTTCAATGGCAATTGTGAAGAAGCATTTGAGTTTTACAGGTCGGTTTTCGGCGGTGAATTTGAATGGATGGGTAAGTTTGAAGATATGCCACCACAGGATGGTGTTGTACTTACTCAAGAAGATACAAAACGCGTGATGCATGTAACCCTGCGTATCAGTGAGGAAACTGTTTTGATGGGAAGTGATATAACAAGTCAATATGGTGATGTAACCGTTGGAAATAATTTTTCCATTTCTGTCAACACTGATTCAAAGGAAGAAGCGGATGCCCTTTTTGTAGCCTTATCAAAGGATGGAGCAGTCATCATGCCCATGGAAAACACATTTTGGGGAGCCTACTTTGGAATGTTTACCGATAAATTTGGGATAAATTGGATGGTTAATCACGATGTTCAACAATAAAAAGCCGTCACTCTGTAACAAATTAAATCTATTGAAATAAAACCAAACTCCATGCGACATGTTTTCTTACTTTTTTTCGCAACAATCTTTTTATCCTCATGCTGCAATGAAAAACAATCCACCACGAATCTTTTCGAGGGACAATCACCCTGGCCGGAAATTCGCAAAGAGCGAATCAATACACTCCTGCCACAAGCCATGCAACGTGCCGCTGTAGATGCTTGGGCTGTGGTTTGCCGATCCAATAATAATGATCCATTGGCGCAACATGTTGGGTGCGAAAATGCGGTGGCAACAGCTGTCTTTTTCTTTGAATTGCGTGGCGAGGAAGTCTATTCTATTGCTTTTTCACCACCGGGCGAGGCAATGGCCTTGCAGGAAATCGCGCTTCAGGATACGGTCATAGTTGTCGATTACAACATTGGTTCAGTTGCTGCGGCGACCGATTACATCAATCAAAATATCTCCGGGAAAATTGCCCTTAACTTTAGCTCAGGAAATGAATTCGCTGATGGATTAAGTTTTACACAATACACCGATTTTACCAACCGACTTTCCGCAAATGCTCTATCGCGCGTAGTTTCATCGGAAAACCTGGTTTACGAATGGCTTTCAATTAAACTACCTGCCGAAGTGGAGATCATGCGCAAAGCAGCTGAACTTACGGCACAATTCGAAGTTGAAGCCTACGCCCAAGTAATCCCAAATGTAAGCACCGACCGGAATATTGCCGATTTCCTGAAAAAACGAATGGCCGATTACGGTGTTACAGATGCATGGTCACCAGATCAAAACCCTTCTGTAAATTCAGGACCCGACCGCGGACATTCACATGCTACGGATCGTATTATAAGGCCGGGTGATGTCATTCAGATTGATTTCGGAATACGCGTTTATGATATGTGGGTGACCGATATTCAGCGTTTTGCGTATGTGCTACATCCCGGTGAGACCGAACCACCGGCAGATATTCAGCGTTATTGGGAAGTCGCAAGAGAGGGAAACAGACGTGCTTTGGGGGCGATGCGTCCAGGTGCAACGGGACTTGATGTAGATGTAACCCAACGTGAATGGATGCGCGAAAATGACTCACAGGAAGTATTTTGGAGCACCGGACATCCCGTTGGATATCAAGCACATGATGTAGGGCCGAGACTGGGTGGTGGCCAAATCGGGCGGGATCCGACTCCAACATCCTTCAAAGAACTGCGTGAAGGTATGGTTTTCGCTTTTGATGGTTTTTATAAGTGGGATATCGAGGATGGCACAAAAACCATTTCCGTTGAAGAAATGGCCGTTGTCACTTCCGATGGAGCGGAATATCTGACTGAACCTCAGGAAGATTTAATACTAATTCAAACAAAATAAAATCAATTTATTATGAAAAAAGTAACCGGAGTAGGCGGCATTTTTATTAAGTGCAAAGATCCTGATCAAATGAAACAATGGTATCAGGAACATTTGGGATTCAAGACCGATGATTATGGCACAAACTTTGAATGGAGACAAAGCGAGCATTCCCACAAAAAAGGCTTCACCCAATGGAGTCCATTTAAAGAATCAACCACCTATTTCGAACCTTCTACAAAGGATTTCATGATTAACTACCGGGTTGAAAACATCGAAGCGCTGGTTGAAGAACTCAGGAAATCCGGAGTAACCATTGTTGATGAAATTGAAACGTTCGATTATGGAAAATTTGTCCATATAATGGATATCGAAGGGAATAAAATCGAACTTTGGGAACCTGTAGATGATGTTTACGATGGCTATGTGGAAGGCCGAACCTGTTAACTGATTTTTTTTACAAATTCATGAATCATCCGAACTAAACGATTAGTTTGTTTTTGGGGGATGTCACGCCGACAAAAGTCATGTATCAATTCTCCATTTCCTCCAATTGCAACGAATGAAGAACACCGGCCAGGTAAAGAGGCAGTGAAACCAGATTATACGTAATGTCATTTTTATCCGGCAGATTTACCTGAGCCGTTAAGTTCAACCCGATTGAAGGAACATCGGCATTGAAGCGAATGCCGGTTTTCTTTCCTTTTTCAGCCAAATAAACATGTAATGATTTTAGTGTTCCCCTTTTGCCTGCCTTAATTTCAACCGGAAAAACCTTGTTCTGAAGTTGTATGATACAATCTATTTCTGCATTTGAGTTTTTTGCTTCCCTGAGCCAATAGTATGGTGTAAACTGTTTCCATATCAGATTGTTTGAGATTAATTCCTGAAAGACAAACTGTTCTGCCAAGGCACCCTCATGTGCGGTAATCAGATTTTGAATATCAACAAGACGAATTCCGGACAAGTGATTCACCAAGCCAATATCATAAAAAACTGGCTTGAATACATCATTCCGATGGTAATGTGAAAGTGGGACTTCTGTTGATTTCGTTTGGCGAACGAGATGAATGATTCTACTCATTTCCAGCTTTAGAAAAGCATCTTTTATAGATTGCGATGTTGTGTTCTTGTTTACATGCGTATAAACGACCTTCCTGCCAATGTTTCTTGCGGCATAGTTGAGCACATCAATCAGACTTTCCTGTTGTTTTCGGGTACCATATTTCGCAAAGTCATACTGTATGGAGGATATCAAATCCGAGTGAATTTGTTCGATTCCCGATAGTTCTCTGTTTTCAGCATAATACTTTACGGCTTCCGGCATTCCGCCAACGAAATAGTATAATCGAAGGATTTCAAGAATCCGGTTGTGAATTACCGAACTTAAAGTATCATTCAACCGATATGACTGAATGGCTTGCAACAGCCCGTTCTCTCCGATTGCCATCAGAAATTCGTAAAACGACATGGGATACATATAGGCAAACTCAACCCTGCCAACCGGCATGGAGTATTGCATATCACTCAGAGTATGATCGAGTAGTGACCCGGCTGAAATGACATGCAATTCCGGTAGTTCCTCATAAAAATAGCGTAACACCTGAATGGCTTTAGGTGCAACCTGAATTTCATCAATGAACAAAAGAGAATGCTCATTCATCAAAGGAACCTGAAACAGCGCTGTAAGCTCCTGAATTATCTGCCTTGGCTCAAGACTATCAAACAGGGAATGAAGATTTTTCTGTTGCTCAAGATTAATTTTCAGGAAATGAGAATAGTGCTCTTTAGCAAACTTTTGAACGGCAAATGTTTTCCCAACCTGTCGCGCACCTCTAAGAATTAAAGGCTTTCGGTTATAGCGGTTTTTCCACTCTACTAAATGATTTTCAATGTTCCTGAACATACCGGTATGCAGCAGATTTGTTTTTATACTACAGTTTATAATATAAAACACTATTGGATAATTAACAATATATAACCATAACAGTATTGGATTTCTAACAAAAACTATTCGAAATAGTATTGGATTTCTAACATTTTTTGAAAAATTGGATTTTTTTTAAGCTTAAAACCTGAGTTCGATTCTTAAGTTTGGTTTTGTATCCTTTTTTTAAAAACCACAGAGTCACACTGGGATCATAATACCCGCGCTAACGCTTGGCACACTTGATAGGAATTACAGAAGCGAAACGCGTTAACGTCATCCCGCAAACCCCCATTGGGATGGTGATGGTAGGTAAAGGGTTTGTGGGTTATGCGGCTGAAAGTTCCGACTTATTCAGAGGATCTTCCGGTTTTGTCATGTATCTCGGATTGAATACGCGTTAGCGGCAAACTACCACTGTCATGGAAATGGCTGAGCAACCTCATTCCCCGCTCACGTTGATTTTATCTCCGTAGAATTTCTACGATGGAAGATCCCTGATAACGCCGAAATCTGCATTAGCTATAAAACCGTTCAAAGGGGCGTTTCTGGGATGACTATTGGTTTTGTATTGGTCTAAACAAACCAACACCTCAAAATAAAAACCTGCCAAAAATCGAACTCAGGTTTAAACGACCGTCACATAATCTGTGTTGATAAATAAAAGTTAAGTCAAAAAAAATGCAAAAGACGAACCTCATGAAATCTATCCAACTACTCTTATTTTCGATTTTTCTTCTAATGAGTACCCCGAATTATTCAGATAAAGTTGATTTGAACCTTTCTGATTTGAAATGGAAAAATCGGGTCGTAGTAGTGTTTGCTGAACATGAAGAAGGCGCACACTATAAAACTCAAATTAATGGCTTACGAAATGCTAAGGATGGAATCAAAGAACGCGATGTTGTCATTATTTCAATTTTTAAGGATGGAGAATCCAACATTGACGGTTTACCTCTAACAGAATTATCATCTCAAAAAATCCATGAAAAACTAAACTCGAATGAGCAATCTTTTGCATTCATATTGATTGGTAAAGATGGCGGAGTAAAGATGCGCGAACAACAGGTTGTAACACCAGGAGATCTGTTTACCGTTATCGACCGAATGCCCATGCGACAAAGAGAAAAAAGGAAATACTAAACCCAATAATGCTTATCAATAATCCCAACCCAGATTATTAACCAATATTTATTGGTGAGTAATCTGGTTAAATCCGTGTACAAATAAAATATAATACCATATTCACACGTATTTTTATTAAGTTTCCATACAATATTCTTTCTCTGAACAAAAATACAATCTTGTGAAAATTTTATACTGTTTTTTAATCCTATGCTTATCTTTTCATCTAAATGCGCAACAATCGCTTAGTCAATCATCAGACCGTATTGTTTTGATGGAATTATTTTCAAGTACAACATGTCCCGGTTGTGCGCAAGCGGATACCCGCATCAAATCATGGCTAAATGAGCATCCTGAAAGCTCCAAAATCCATATTATCAAATATCCCATGTGGGGGCCAGGCGACGGATGTTTCTTCTATCATGAAAATCCCGTGCCGGTAACAAACAGGGTTTCATACTATGAGCGAATCACGCGAGTACCAACTGTTTTCGTGGATGGTGAATATCAGGGAATAACAATTGCATCCTGGTTTGAATCCATAGATGAAAAACTAACAGTTGAAAGTCCCTTGGAAATTAATGTGAATACGGAGCGCAATAATCTTGAACTTAAACTTGAGGTAACCATACAAACCAAGGACGGGAGTTTATTGCCAGCCAATACAACATTGCGAACAGCTATTGTGGAAAGCGATATTGAGTATTCCGCACCAAATGGCTCAAAAGTTCAGGATCACATGCACAGAGCCATGTTTCCTGATGCAAATGGCGTTTCTCTTGATTCTGAATCATATTTACGTATTGCGTACACCGGAAATCTGCGCGCGAGATGGAATCTCGACAATCTTAAAGTGATTGTATTTGTACAACAAGAAAATGAAGCGCAAGAAATTCTGGGAACAGCTATCACTGCAATAGATTAAAAACTGAATCCTGTAGTATATTCATGAACATTTTTTGACAGCTTGCTAAAACTTTACACCATGTTTACTCCAGCTTTATTTATCCTGTTAGTTTTATCAATCGGAAATTATTCTGATGATGATGCTATAATAAAAGTTAATACCGTGATCAAAGGAAATGATATTGTTGAATATAATAATCAACCACTTATCCTTATTGATTTTTGGGCTACATGGTGCGCGCCTTGTCGTCCGGCCACAAAACAAATTGAGATTTACCAGAATTCGCATAAAGAAGATTTTTTTGCTGTTGCCATTTCAGATGAGAGATATTCTACCATAACCAATTATTTGGAACACACACCAATTGCATTAATGGTTTTACAGGATCAGGAGATGTACAATTTTACGATGCATGCTGTACAATCAAGACCTTATGCGGTTTTAATGAACAGAGAAGGTCGTGTTTTGTGGCGGGGGCATCCGGGGAATTTGACTTCTCCAATGATTAAAAATTTCGCCAATGCAAACCGACGTTCAGAGCCGGCAGAGCTGGATGATATATTATCGGTTAATGTAACTGTTGAAGATCGTATTGCAGTTGACCGAATGATCGTTTTAGAACGCGATAACAGGAAAAGCGAGACTATGTTTATTATGGATGAGCAAGAAGTTAAGTTTATCGGACAGATATCCGAACTTTTGGCCATCGCTTTGCAAATTGCACCACAGCAAATTTCAATTAAACCCGAATACGATATTTCAATTGAATTCACCGCTCCGGTAGATTTTTGGGAATATAGTCATTCAACAGCCGTCAGGGTGTTAAATGAGTTTAGCTTAGTTTTGGATATTGAATATCAAGAAATGAAAGTTCATGAATTGCAGGTGTTAGAAGCTTCAAAATTATGGGACACTAGCCAGATTGATTGGGGTGAATATTCCGTTGGCTATTTGGTAGGGCGGGATGAGTTACAAGCCGATAATCATTCCATCCGGCAGTTAGCTACTCTTTTAAGTAAAGTGAAAAATGAAGTTTTTATATATGATGGGGCTGAAATCAATCAGCATGATTGGAGCTTTAATTTTAGGGATGATGAAAAAATGATTGCGGAATTATTTCATGACTATGGGATTCGCATTCAGCAAAAAGAAAATGCAGTACCTGTTTACACGATTCGGAAATAAGGTATAATAGCTTCGATATCGGTGGATATCTCTTATGAGAATGACATCGTCAGCCTCACACTTAACCTATTCATGTTCCACGCGAAGAGATGCAAAGCCTACTAATGCTCAGAATAGGTCTTGTTCTATTCTCAGCGTTAGCGATGAAATGATTGAACCACAAGGACGCGAGGGTACAAAGTGTTAGACGTATCTGATTAAAGCGAAGGTGTGAATACGAAGTGAAATGTTTCCAATAAAAAAAGCCACCTCAACTTTTAAGCTGAGATGGCTTTTTAAATGACGGAAAATCCTAAATCAAGTTGGATGTATTATTGGATAATTCGGAACTCGGTTCTTCTGTTTTCCTGATGTTCCGCTTCTGAACATTGAACACCTTCAGCACAACGGTTTTTCAATCTGGTTTCACCAAATCCATTAGCTACCAATCGGTTTCTGTTGATACCTTTTGCAACCAGGTAATCAACAACTGACTGTGCTCTTTGCTGTGAAAGTGCCATGTTGTATGCGTCATTTCCTCTTGAATCGGTGTGTGACATGATTTCAACACGCAGATTTGGAGCGTCCTGCATTACTTTTAACAGATATTCATCAATGATTCTTTCTGATTCTCTGGTAATAGCAGCACTATTGAATTCATATAAGATGGGAAGAATATTTGGAGATTCAACGAGGTCGCAATCAACTTCTTCCCAAACGGCCATTCCACCTTTGCTAACCAGTTCTTCTCTGACAACTGTTTCGGTTACAGCAGGAACGGTGATACGCTCTACACGTGCCGGCTCATCAACAACCAATTTGGTGATGGTTGCATACTCTGCAGGGATAACGCGTTCTTCAACACGAGCTGGTGTGGTAACTACACGCTTGGTGTAGGTTTCTTGCTCACCACTTACCGGAATCTCACGTGTGGAAGCATCAGCAGCAAGTTCACGGGTTTGGAAGGTTCTGGTTTCTTCAGGATATTCCACAAAGCAGGCAACCATACAATCACCACCAAGAGTTGGGTCGCAATCGTCCATGAGTGTATATTCCCATTTTGTTGTTGCAGGTTTAACTGAAACAGTTCTGGAATTGTCTGAAAACCGAGCCGGAACAACTTCTAGGCTCGTGGAAGCTTCTTTCGATACGTATGATTCTTGAACGGTTTCATAAACCGCAGGAACATAGGTGTATTCTACAGTTTCTTCTCTTACAACTACACGTTCGGTTACTTCGCGAAAAGTTGCCGGAATGACACGTAATTCAGTATAAGAGGGGGTAATTACGATTGTTTCTGTTACTTCTCTGAATTCATCAGGAGTTATACATCGAACGTAGCACATTCCAGGTTCAGGATTTTCCGGTATGGCCTGACCCTTTACATTAGCCACAGTTAGAAACAAAATCATAACTGTTAGTACATATTTACACATAAAAGACTCGTTAAGTTTAAATTTTTACTTGATTTGAGAATTGCCTCATTTTTAAGAATGCGTATAAATATATGAAAAGACATGTTATGGATACATATTTTTTTAAATAAGATATCAACATTATCGTGTGGATAACTTTCTTTATTACTATTATTAAATAGCTTATAACTATAAAATATAAATTAAAGCTCATAGCTATAGCTTAATAAACAGATACTTCATATTGGGGAACTAAAACATGTATCTGAATCTTTCATTTTTACATATGTATTATTTGATTCGATATAAAAAACAGCACTGTAACAACTTAGCCATTCTACCTGTGCTATTGCACAAAAAAAATATGTTTGGTTTGAACCACAGGGAGGCGGGGCACAAAGTTTATTGTCAATGTTTCACTCAAATACGAAAAGACGGCCAGAAGCAACAAAATCTTTATACGGTCATTTATTGATTTTCGCCCATGTATCGCGCAAACCAACCGTTTGGTTATAGACCAATTTATCACCAGAGGAAGAGGTATCGGGGTAGTAGTATCCTTTGCGCATAAACTGATAATGTGGCTTAAATCCTGCAACTGCATCCTCAGCAAGAGCCGGCTCTGCGTACGCTTTCTCGATAACCTGCAAACTATCCGGGTTTATGTAATCCATGAAATCGCCTTCTTCGTCAGCTGGATTCATAACACCAAACAGGCGGTCATATTGGCGAACTTCAACATCAACAGCATGATCAACACTTACCCAATGCAAGGTGCCTTTGGCTTTTATGCCCGATGTATCGCTCCCGCTGCGACTCTCTGGATGGTATGTACAATGAATCTCAGTAATGATTCCGTTTTCATCTTTTACTACAGCTTCACCCGTAATGATAAACGCACTCTTTAAACGAACATTTTTGCCTACCGACAAACGGAAAAATTTCTTAGGGGCATTTTCCATAAAATCCTCCCGCTCAATCCACAATTCACGTCCAAATGGAATTTCCCTTGTGCCATCAGACTCATCTTCATTATTATTTTCGCTTTCAAGCATTTCGACTTTTTCTTCCGGCCAATTCGTTATCACCAGTTTTACCGGATCAAGAACAACCATCCGGCGCTGAGCGGTTTTATTCAAATCCTCTCGTATGCAAAATTCCAATAATGACACATCAATCAAATTATCTCTTTTAGCCACACCGATTCTTGAGCAAAACTGACGGATGGATGCAGGCGTATATCCTCTTCGTCGCAAACCCGAAATTGTTGGCATGCGCGGATCATCCCAACCATCCACATAGCCCTCTTCAACTAACTGAAGCAACTTCCGCTTACTCATTATGGTATAGGATAAGTTCAGTCGTGCAAATTCATACTGACGCGATGGAAACAAGCGCAATTTTTCAATAAACCAATTATACAGCTCTCTGTGCGATAAAAACTCGAGTGTACATATAGAATGAGTGATGTGCTCAATGGCATCACTTTGTCCATGAGCGAAATCGTATGTAGGGTAAATGCACCATTCATTGCCGGTACGGTGATGCTTCGCATGTTTGATACGGTACATAACCGGATCACGCATGAGCATGTTCGGTGATGCCATGTCGATTTTGGCTCGAAGAATTCTAGCCCCATCCGGAAACTCACCATTTCGCATGCCACGGAATAATGTTTCATTTTCCGCCGGTGTACGATCGCGATACGGGCTGTTCGTTCCGGCACTTGTGGGTGTACCTTTCAGAGCGGCAATTTCCTCGGAAGTCGAATCATCCACATAGGCCAAGCCTTCGCGAATCAGTTGAATGGCAAACTCAAACAACTGCTCAAAATAATCACTGGCATATAGTTCTTCCCGCCACTGATATCCCAGCCACTGTACATCACGTTTGATGCTCTCTACATACTCAATAGATTCTTTTACGGGATTGGTATCATCAAACCGGAGGTTCGTTTGACCACCATACTTTTCCGCCAGGCCAAAATTCACTGAAATAGATTTCGCATGCCCAATGTGAAGATATCCGTTTGGTTCAGGTGGAAACCGCGTTAAAACCGACGAATGACGCCCTTCAGCAAGGTCGCTATCAATAATTTCTTCGAGGAAGTTTTTGGAAGTAGTTTCGTTGTTGTTTGACATATAAGTATATAGTGAACCACGATGGCTCAAAGACTCTAAGTTTATAATATTTGTTAGTTACTTTAATAAATAGCGCATGATTATTGAACACTCATTTAATCTGGAAAGATAGAGATAATATCCTTTTTATGCGCATATTAATAAGTGGAGTAGTGGTTAGTAATAAAGGTTAAATCACCCCAAAGTATCTGGACATGCTCCGGTGCATCGAGTACGCCACAGAGTAGTTCAGAGGGAATTCCCCCTCCGCTGACGCAATGCATATTAAGGCATCTGTTGATGCTCAGGTGTCGAGGGTAACGAGTATTCCCCGCTTTTTCGAAGTGCGAAAGTTGAGATTAAAATATAAATATAGAACCGTAATAACATGAGTAACAGACGATTATGCGTTTTTCCCGTATTTTCATAGAACGAATTCTCTATTCCAGTGTTAACTTAAAAAAAGATGATACCCCGCTATTGACTTAAATACCGATGAACAAGATAAAAAATCATCAAGTGCAAAATAAATGTATGTCGCAATTCTTAAACGCAGCAATAAAGCGTCTTGGAATTATTCTGAATTCAAGAATTTTTCTCATTTTTGAACTTGTGATTCTTTTTATTGGTATTCCGTTGCTTTATCATTTTAACCTTCTTCCTTTTAGGGAATTGGCAGGATTGCTCATTATCGCAATTGTTTGTTCAATATGGCTATTTGGGTTTGTAAAAGTTGAGCGCTACAGGTTCAGTCTTAAATTTGGAAAACAGTTTGCCCGAGCAGTTCTAATCCGGTTTGCCTATGCTTCCGTTATCCTGACATCCATATTTTTGTTGCTTGAATCGCATTTGTTTCTGGGGTTAATTCTGGAGAGTCCGTTCAAGTGGGCGTTGACTGTTTTACTCTATCCCATTTTGTCTGTTCTCCCTCAAGAGCTGGTGTACCGTGTTTTTTTCTTTCGTCGTTATCGTACGCTATTCACCAATCAAAATTTATTTATCCACGTAAATGCCCTGGCATTTGGGTTTCTGCATATTATTTATAGTAATTACCCGGCTATATTTCTAACCTATGCCGCAGGATATCTTTTGGGACGAACCTATTTGCAAACCCGGTCTTTCTGGGCCGTCTTTTTGGAACACACGCTTTATGGTATGTTAATTTTTACAATCGGAATGGGGCATTATTTTAATAGTACGCCTTAACCCGGATTGTTCACGTTTATTTTCTTTCAACAAGGCAGAAGACTGGCAAAATAACAGTTTTGCAAAGCCTTCTATTAACAATTTCATCCCATGCAAAATCGTAATAATGCTCAATAATTTTAAGGATGTCAGGCAGGTCATCAAACCGGATTTCCGGTCGGTCATTCCAGGCTATCAATTTTAGAATTACCATACCTGCAAGAGGTGGAATGTTGGCAATTTTATCCTCTATATAAACTGGAATCGCTTCTTCCATTACTTCTTTAAAGCCAAGTAAATGAAGGTCTGCGCGTCGTTCATTGAAATTGATTGTATAGTTTTCTTCTAATTCACCAAATGGTAGCAGATCGATAACAATGTTGAATTTTTCAGAGTAAAAGTTGAATGGAGTCGAAACTCTATTAAACTCTTTGCCTTCTAATGCTGTACTAATATTTTCATATTCATCTTTACTGGGAATCATTACCGCAAAATCAATATCCTTTGTACCAGGGCTTGGTTTAACTCCTTTTTTCAATAACTCCAATGCAATAGCATTCGCGCCAACGAGGTAATAGGGTAGATGCATTTCCCGCATCACCTCATCTATACAATCAAAGGTTTCCTTGGAAAAAGGAATGGATAACTCTTTATAGGTTTGGCTGGATGTGGTCATGATAAATATTTTCTGCCGTTTCTTTATTTCGTTTGCCACCTTCTAACAGTAAATCGGCATAAACCAACAATAGCGGTGCCGTTTTTCCATACTCTGGTTTCCAAAACATTTCCAACACTTCTATTTCACCATCATCGCCGGGTATTAAACCATAATTTTTTATGAGATCCATTCGATTTTCACGTGTATAGATCACCAACTTTTCAGGTCTTAAATAGTTCGTAAGGATATCCGCTGTGGGCTAGCCTCCCCATACGGTTTCATATTCATTGAATGTAATATGCTGCCAGGGTTCTCGTAAGGTATATCTGCCTTTCTTGAGTTTGGGACGTAAAACCGTGGCATATTCCGCTCAGATATGTTTTGTTTGTTAAAAACAACAAAGCCTTGCAAGTCAGAAACTTACAAGGCTTATTGTACCGCTGACCGGACTCGAACCGGTACGGACTTTTAAGGTCCATTGGATTTTAAGTCCAACGTGTCTACCAATTCCACCACAGCGGCAACACTTTTTTTCGATAGCCTCAAATATAAGGGTTAATCGATTACTTCCACAATGGAAAATTTGGAAAATGAAACGGTTTACAGTAGTATCAAATTCCAACTAAAATCGATATTTTACCTCTAAATGCTCAAAATATTTATTCAATCGTAATTCAAAATAGTGGAACAAGCGCTCAAATCAGGCCGGGTTATTCAATCTACAGGATCGTGGTATAGGGTTTTAGATGATGCAAATGAGGAGTTTCAATGCAGGTTGCCCGGCAAATTCAGGCTTAAGGACATCAAACAAACGAATCCACTGGCTGTTGGTGATGTGGTGCAATTTGTGGTTGGTGATGATGGAACCGGTAGTATTGAAACCATTGAGGAGCGTCATAATAAAATTACACGTCAGGCTACACACGGGCGCAAGGGCGAGCATATCCTTATTTCAAATGTGGATCAGGGGTTTGTGGTACAGTCCGTTCGCGAACCTCAATTTCGAACCGGATTCATTGACCGCTTTTTGGTTACGGCAGAGGCGTTCGGAGTTGAACCTCTTATCATCTTAAATAAAATTGATTTAGGCACCGATGATGATGCTCCTGAAGTGGCGGCTATACTGGATTTATATGAATCGCTGGGTTATCCTGTCTTACTTAGCAGTATTTATGATGTTGAGTCATTGGAGCTTTTGGCGGAGCGTATGAAGGATAAAATTTCCGTGTTTATCGGTCCATCGGGGACGGGCAAGACGAGTTTATTAAATCACATTCAACCGGGATTACAACGTTCTGTTGGGGAAATTTCCAGGTTTTCTAATAAAGGAAAACACACCACTACGTTCGCAGAATTGATTCCTCTGGATTTTGGGGGGTTTCTTGCAGACACTCCAGGTATCAGAGAGTTCGGGTTGGTTCAGTTTGAACCGGAGGAGGTGTCGGGATATTTCCCTGAGATGAAGGAATTACGTGAAAAATGCCACTATTATAATTGCACCCACATCCATGAACCGGATTGCGCCGTTATGGAAGCCTTCCACAATAAAGAGATTGCGGCTTCCCGGTATGAATCATATATCAATATGGTGGAGTCGTTGCAGGATGAACACCGGTCAACAGGCAGCCGGAAAAGAGGGTGAATAATTTAAAAATCAGAATGCAGAATGGAATTCAGAAATCAGAATTTATGGCGAATTTTATGGGTTTTATCTGATTATTGACCTTTTTAATCTACGCAGACCATTTTCATCTGCACAATTTGGTTTGTAGAATTTTGAATTAAATCAGCGGGCAACAGTACTATCAGCCCAATCAACGCTCAATTCTGTTTGGGGGCAGGTTTTTATTTTGAGGTGCTGGGAATAATATGGTTGATTGTAATTACGAAACTAATAAGGTGTCATCCCGCAAGACCTGTCCCGGTTTACCGTGAACGCATGTAACGACTGTTAATATTGGGAAAGAGACTGAGCGTTATGCGGCTGCAAGTTCCGACTTATTCGGAGGATCTACCAATTTCGACATGAGAATGAGACTGAATCTGCGTTAGTGGCTTTTTATCAATGCTTTTCCCCGCTAACGCAGATTTAAACGGAAAGCCATTTCTGAGTTGGAAGTTCCACCGAAGCGCTCGGTACTTTCAGCCGGATAACCCACAAGCTTCATCTTTAATTAATAAATAATTGCATGGGTTTCCGGGATGACAAACCCCTGAATAGATGAACCCTTGAACTTATAATTCCTGGCACCTCGAAATAAAAACCAACCTGTTTGGGGTATCTTCCATCAAACCCGCTTTGATTTCATCAAATTTGTCATTCGTTTTTTTATACAGAACGCTGTACCTTTAACGCTCAATTTATACCATCATATTTATACATTATGTCGCTTACATTTTCATCTGACGCGTGCAAGGAAATTGTTTTTCAGAGAGTTCACGATTATTTAACTGATATTTCATTCAATATAGTAGATCAGGATCAAAACCGTCCGTGGGGTGGTTTTTATGTTGTTGATGAAACTCAATCCGAAAAATTCATCCGTACATTTTTCCCAAATTTCAGTATTGAGGATTTTAAAGGTTTTGATAAACTAAGCCCGAAAATTTTACTCGTCGCTCCTTTAAAACGGCTCTCATGGCAATATCATCACCGCAGGGCGGAACTTTGGAAAGTAGTTGGTGGCTCAGCGGGCATTGTTGTGAGTGACAATGACGTGCAAACGGACTTACAACATTTGAAAATCGGTGAAATCGCAAACCTTAAACAAGGTCAGCGCCACCGCTTGGTAGGGATGGATGAATGGGGAATCATCGCTGAAATCTGGAAACACACCGATCCTGAGAATCCGTCTGATGAAGACGATATAGTCCGTGTTTCAGACGATTTTGGAAGATAGATAGCCAAAAGAGCGGAAGAAGTTAATGCAGTTTTTACTCCGGTTTTGAATGCTTCTTATCTGTCAGGTCGCCTTTTCTAAGCAGTGAAGCCATTTTTAAGAAATATAGCTTCTATAAAAAGGCAGAAAAGCAAGAATGAATAACTTATCTCACCAACCTGACGACACGTAAGGTCTCCCAGCACTGACATGTCGTTTGGAAATAATGGACACCTTATTAGTTGAAGAAGCCCTGCTTTTGGCATCAACAAATTCTGAATTCTGAATTCTCAATTCTGAAATAAACTCATCCCAACAACACAAAGAACATGGCGAACATGAGTGCGCAAATGGTGAAGGCGGCGGCGAATGCTTTCAGGATTAATCGACCGAGCGGTTCGCCTGACTCGTGTTTGTATGGTTCCATATAGTGCTTCCAGCCGGAGCCACCGGGTTTAACCAAAGCACAAAAATCGTGTAGTTTTTGTTCATCAACGGGTTTGGTGAGCATGGTTACAGTAATCCATGTAATCGTCGAAAAGCCTGTTGTGAATAAAATGGTCATGGCGAGTTCTTCAATCCCGATAAGCGACGAAATAATCACTCCAATGGCTGCTCCGCTCATGGCCGCTATTTCGCTCCAGGCATTTATTCTCCACCAAAACCAACGCAGCAAATACACCGGGCCGGTACCGGCACCGAGTGCTAAAATGGCTTCCCAACCATCTTTCACACTATCAAAAAACCAGGAAACGATTACGGCAAAAACCATGATAAGCAAAGTTGCCAACCGTGATATAAACACATAGTGTCGTCCGGCTGACTGTTCATCTTTAAAGCTTTCAGGAGTTTTGATAAACCGGCTGTACACATCATTTACCACATAAGATGCACCCCAATTCAGGTGCGTTGATACGGTGGATATGAAGGCGGAAAGAAAAGCTACCACCAGCAGCCCGAATAATCCGGGTGGCAACAAGTCAAGCATCAACTTAGGATATCCCAGTTCTTTATCCTCCAGAGCCGGGTACATAATCAGGCTTACAAGCGCGACCAAAATCCAGGGCCACGGACGAAGCACAAAGTGCGCCACATAAAAGAATAGCGTGCCACCAACAGCATGATTTTCATTCTTTGCAGAAAACATACGCTGCGCAATGTAACCGCCGCCGCCAGGTTCCATTCCGGGATACCAGCTTGTCCACCACATCATTCCAACCCACACCAAAAATGTGGTAAACAGTAACTCCGGATTATTCCATGGAACAAATTCAAGGTAGTGGTGGTCAGCTCCAAATTGATTGATTAATCCTTCTTTAAGCTCAGTTAATCCTCCAACATGATTGACGGCCAAAACAGCGAGGACAACCGAACCTGTCATGGCAATGATAAATTGTATAAAATCAGTAACGACCACTCCCCACAATCCTGAAACCATGATATATAAACCGGTTAAGCCGTATAAAATGAGAATGATAGTCCACTCATTAAATGGAGTGACGACCGTTAAAATCTTGGCCATGCCGACGGTCACCCATCCCAAAATGATACAATTTATGGGAAAAGCGAGATAAATAGCCCGAAACCCCCGAAGGAAAGCAGCTGGTTTTCCGGAGTATCGTTTTTCAATGAATTCTACGTCGGTTACCACATCGGCACGTTTCCACAGGCGGGCGTACAAAAAGACGGTCAGCATGCCGGAGAACACAAAATTCCACCAAATCCAGTTTCCGGCAATACCCTGAGATGCCACAATTCCGGTTACGGCAAGTGGTGTATCCGCAGCGAATGTGGTTGCAACCATTGAGGTTCCGAGCAGCCACCACGGCATTTTCTTTCCACCGGCAAAAAAATCGGCCAGATTCTTTTGCTCACGGCGTCTGGCAGCCAGACCAAAACCGATCATAATCAGGCCATAAAGCCCGATAACCACATAATCAGCAAATGCGAACACAGGATTGATTTTAATTCATAAGGATGTTCGCGTGAAATTAGAGCATTTCAGGATGAATAAAAAATTCAGAATCAATCCTTTGAGTCATTCCTGGTCTTTTTTTTGAACCACAATGACACCAACACTTTAAGTGAGGTGTAAAATGTAATATTAAAGTGAAAGAAATATTTATGTGTATCATTAATCTCCAAAACTTTTGCGCCCTTGAGTCTTGTCGGTTCCAAATTCACTTGAGTAACAACTGCCATGTGCCGAAATTTACTTCACAATTACCACATTCATCTGATCTGTTTTTTGTATTTTCAGACAATAAAAATCTTCTCATTCTAAAACTATTTGAACACATGTTAAAACGTACGCCCTTTTACGAACAACACAAAGAAGCCGGTGCAAAACTGATTGATTTTGGTGGATTTGAAATGCCGGTTCAGTATTCCGGAATCAAAAAAGAGCATGAAGCTGTTCGCTCTGCCGCCGGAATATTTGACGTATCGCACATGGGCGAAATCATGATAACAGGGATTCATGCGAAGGATGCTGTTCAATATCTGACTGTTAACAATGTCGATAAACTTGTTCCCGGTAAAGCCCAATATTCGGCCATGTGTTACGAAGATGGTGGAATTGTAGATGATTTGATTGTATATATGATTGCTGAAAACCAATACATGTTGGTGGTAAATGCATCCAATAAGGACAAAGATTACGAATGGATGATTCAGAATAATCCACATAAAGCAACCATTCTCGATAAATCGGATGATTATTGTTTGCTTGCTGTTCAAGGGCCCAAAAGCGTGGAAATCCTTCAAACATTAACAGAAATCGATTTATCAGCTATCAAGTTTTATACATTTGAGATGGGCACTTTTGCCGGCTATTCCGATGTGATTTTATCCGCAACCGGTTATACGGGCGAAAAAGGATTTGAAATTTATTTTGATAAGAATGTCGCAAACCCGTCTGTTGTCTGGAATAAAATAATGGAGGCAGGGCAAGCAAATGGTCTGGTACCCGCAGGGCTTGGCGCTCGCGATACGCTTCGCCTTGAAATGGGTTATGCGCTGTATGGTAATGATATATCTAAAGATACAAATACACTTGAAGCCGGCCTTGGTTGGATTACAAAACTTGATAAAGGCGATTTTATAGGTCGGGAAGCTTTGGCCAAAGTAAAAGAAACGGGTGTTTCCCGAAAATTAGTGGGTTTCATAACCGAAAAACCCCGTGATATCCCGAGAAATGGATACCCCATTACTGATGCAAATGGAACTGTAATTGGTGAAGTCACCAGCGGCACACAATCGATTACTGAGGTTAAAGGGGTAGGCATGGGTTACGTTGAAAAAGAGCATTCGGCGCCAGGGACAGCTATTATGATTGAGATTCGTGGAAAACAGGTTCCGGCTGTAGTTGCCAAAGCACCATTTATCAACAGATGATTCATCTGTCCTGTTTATCAAACGATTTCCTGAGCATTAACTTCGCTAATTTAAACCAAGTACCTTTTCATTTTTACGTCAAAGTGCAAACACTTTTTCAAGCAGACCTGAAGAAACCTTATCTTGCGTGATTATGTATTGATGATGCCTTGCTCTTAATATGGCCTCATCGGTATTACTTATTTAGATAAATTTTTTCTATGCTAAAAAAACCGGATGTATATTTTACAGGCCGCTCATTTACCGAAGATGAGGTCAGAGACAAAATGGTTGTTGTTATTGATGTGTTACGCGCTGCATCAACTATTGTAACAGCATTGCAAAATGGCTCAAAAGGAGTGATAGCGGTAGATAATATGGCCGATGCTTCGAGAATTGCTCAAAATTTGGATCCAACCTCGTATTTACTATGTGGTGAAAAAGACGGAAAAAAAATAGAAGGCTATCATCTCGGGAATTCACCCTTTGAATACGATACGAATATCATCGAGCAAAAAACTTTATTACTTAATACTACGAATGGTACAAGAGCCATACACCGCAGTTCATCAGCTGATACCCTGATTATCGGGTGTTTTTTGAATGTATCGGCAGTAGTGGATACGCTGCGGAATGCAGATAAAGAAATCATCATCATTTGTTCAGGATGGAAAAACAGATTATCATTCGAGGATTTACTATGTGCCGGTTACATCATATCTAAGCTAAATAATGGGGTTTTGGCTTCAGATACGCCCGATGGTGCTCAGGTTGCTTTTGCATTATTTGATCAATTCGGGAGTGATATCCCAAAAGTTATCAGTAGATGCAACCATGCAATCCGGCTTAAAGATATTGGATACGAAAAGGATGTTGACTATTGTTGTCAGATAGATACTCACAAGATTGTTCCCGAATTGCGGGATGGAATCATAATTTAAACTATGGCACGAAAACCCAAAAATACATCAGGTTCATCTTCAAATCACAGTCGTAAATTAGAGGTCATTGGTTTTCTGATTATCGCATTATCATTCCTGATCGGACTCAGTGTGGTTACATATAATCCGTCAGATGATGCCATGATTAAGGAATTCAGTTTTGTGGAATTGATATCTCCGGATTCAAATACGCTGACTATAGTGAATGCTCTTGGCCCGATTGGTGCCTATCTGTCTTATTTCCTTGTTTATATTCTGTTCGGATATTTCTCTGTTTTCATATCTGTGCTTGGTATTGTTTATGGATGGAATATCATGCGCCACAATGATATAAGCAGTATTCACAAACGGGGACTTTACTACATGTTCCTGATGATTATTCTCTCTATGGTGTTTGGTTGGTTGCATGTAGTAACGGAACAAGCTATTCCGCTTTCTATGGCCGGAACGGTTGGTGTTGGGTTATCAAAAGTATTGATTGGGTTAACGGCTGTTTGGGGTTCTGGTATTATCTTGCTTTCATTGGTCATTGTAATGACCCTTCTAGTAGTAGGGGGAAGCATGCAAAGTGTGATAAATCAGAGCAAAGTAAAATTGGCACAGCTTTCCGAAAAAATGGAAGCATCCAGGCAAAAAAGAAAAGAAAATGCTCGGTTAAGAGCTGAAAAGTTTAAAGCAGAACGTGAACAAAGGAGAAAAGAACAGGAGCAATCAGAAAGCAATGCGAAAAAAGCAGATGCTCAAATTCAAAGAAAAGAAGCTGTTGAACCTGAGAAACCAATAGAATCACCTGAAGAACGTCGCATTCGATTAAGAAGGGAGGAAGAGGCCGAGCTTGCAAACCGAAAACCACGCGCGATAATCGAAACCGCTCAGAAAAAAGAGGAACCGTCCACGGATACACCTCCGGAGGGTGAAGATTCAGGCCCTGGAATGAAAGTGTATCGCGGGGCAGGTGATGAGGAAGCCGATGAGGCGGATCTCAGTAGTAAACGTACAGATGATGGTATTAAAATCATTAAATATCGATTTCCCGGCATTGAATTACTTGATTCTCCGCCAAATGAGGGAAATGATATCGATATGGAGGAAATCCACCATAACAAAGAAATTATTCTGGATAAGCTGGGCAGACATGGAATTGAAATACTGAATATTGAAGCAGTTGTGGGGCCAACGGTTACGCTTTATGAACTTCAGCCGGCACCGGATGTGAAAATCAGCAAGATTGAATCGTACGCAAATGACCTTAAAATGGCGATGGCTACGCATGGTTTGCGGATTATCGCGCCAATTCCGGGGAAGTCAGCTGTTGGAATTGAAGTTCCCAACAGAAAACGTGAAACTGTATTTATCAAACAGGTCATCAACACCAAAAAGTTTGTAGATACCGATATGACGTTGCCGGTTGCTTTTGGTAAAACCATTGAAAACGAAGTGTTTATGGTTGATCTCGCTAAGCTTCCACACGTGCTGATGGCGGGTGCTACAGGTGCCGGTAAATCGGTCGGTATTAATACCGTAATAACGTGTTTGTTATTCAAATGCCATCCCGACAACCTGAAATTTGTGTTGATTGATCCGAAAAAAATTGAGTTAGCGTTGTATCGCCATATACAAAATCATTTTCTCGCTACTTTACCTGACATGGACGAACCCATCATTACGGATACAACCCGGGTTCAGGAAGTGTTGAATAGCGTTTGTAAAGAAATGGATGATCGCTATGAGTTACTTAAAATGGCTATTGTCAGAGATATAAAAGCTTACAATTCCAAGTTTAAGGAGGGTGAATTAGAAGAGGAAATTGGCCATCGTCATTTGCCCTATATTGTTGTTGTTATTGATGAAATGGCCGATTTGATGATTACGGCCGGAAAAGGAATTGAAGAGCCGATTGCCCGGATTGCGCAGTTGGCCAGGGCTGTCGGAATCCATTTGGTAGTGGCCACGCAGCGACCATCGGTTAATGTAATTACGGGAACCATTAAAGCGAATTTCCCGGCACGTATTGCATATCGAGTCGCTTCTAAAGTTGATTCGAGAACTATCTTGGATACGATTGGAGCTGACCAACTCGTTGGTAGGGGAGATATGCTCTTCACCGATGGTGGCGGAATGATTCGCGTTCAGAACGCTTTTGTTTCCACCGAAGAAGTTGAGCGTATCAATGCGTTTATAGGTAACCAGGTTGGTTATAACAGCCCGTTTTATCTTCCGAAAATTGAAGAAGAAAATAGCTCGCAACCGGGTGAGCTACATAAAAGTGAACGGGATGAACTGTTTGAAGAAGCCGCGAAAGTGGTTGTTTTGCATCAGCAAGGCTCCGTTTCTTTGCTTCAGCGAAAACTAAAGTTGGGCTATAACCGCGCAGGACGAATCATTGATCAGCTTTTCATGGCAGGAGTCGTGGGCCCGTATCAGGGAAGTACTGCCAGAGATGTTCTGATTGCCACCGACGAAGAACTTCAGGAGTTATTACATGAACTTGATAATTAATTATGTTGCGTTGCCATTGGTCATCTTGCTGAGCGGACTGGTTTTTCAACCACAGTATTCAAGTCAGGATGAACCGATTTTAGATCGTATGAGTTTGAAAATTCAGGATGGCTATATCTTTGAAGCCGATATGTCGCATGAGTTTGTGGATGCGTTTACCCGTGATACGGTTTATACAAGAGGAAAAATATGGGTAGGAGCTGACCGATACAAAGTCATGACATTTAATCAGGAAATTTCTGTAGAAGGAGAGGTTTCAACAGTTTATAACCGAGATCAAAATAAAGTGATTATAAGCCGCTATTATCCTGAAGAGGACGATTTCGCTCCATCCCGATTTATGGGTAATATGGATTCGGGATTTACAGTAAAAGACCAAATGTCCCCGGAAAATGGATTTATCTCAGTTCGTATGGAGGCTGATAATCCGTTTGAAATGATAACCCAGGCGCAAATCATCATTTTTGAATCCGAGTTGATTCCGGTAGAAATTCACGCTGTTGACCAATCTGAGAATGAATATAGTACATGGTTTACAGATGGACGCTTTATCCGTTCTGAATCGGATATGTTTGAAATACGATGGCCCAACGACGCCGAGGTAATTGATCTGCGGGAGAATTAATCTCACATGAAAAAAAATCTGCTGAATATCGCGCTTGGCCTTGTGATAGGAGCGGTTTTTCTGTGGTTATCCTTGCGGAATATTGAACTTTCTGAGCTGAGAGATTATGTTTCTCTGATGAGTTATCAATGGATAGCCCCATTCATTTTTTTTTGTTTTTTAAGTTTTATCATCCGGTCTGAACGCTGGTTCCTGTTGCTTAAATCGGAGCACCCAAATGTGAAGCGGAGCACGTTGCTTTCCGGGATTTTAACCGGTTATCTTGTTAATTATGCAATTCCCCGACTTGGTGAGTTGACCCGTTCTGTTTATGTAGCCAAAAAGGAAAATATCAGCAGTTCCAATATTTTGGGAACCGTAGTACTTGAGCGAATTATAGATGTGATTTGTATTGGTGTGATGGTGCTTTTCGTGTTGATATTTGTAGTTTCAGACCGACAAACGTTCTACGCTTTATTTGGGCCGGAAGCTATTGTTTTTGTAGATGGCTTGATGTCGCCCTGGGCGGTTGTGGGATTAATGACTGCGACTATCATTTCACTATTTTTAGGTTGGAAAGCCATTCAGTATCTATACAGAAAAAGAGCCAAAGACTTGAATGAAGGAACAGAAAGTCAGGGATTATTCAGGATACTCTTTATGTTTACAGATGGGTTAATTTCCATCAGAAAATTGAAAAAATGGCCGCTCTTTGTTGTATATACCATTTTAATGTGGTTCGTGTATGCCATGCTTACATACATCCCGCTCTATGCTTTTAATCTGGTTGAATTGCATAATATCGATTTATTATCCGCTTTTTCCGTGATGGTGATTGCTACAATTGGTGTAATGCTGCCATCACCGGGGGCTGTTGGAACCTATCATTGGTTCGTAAAACAAAGCCTGTTGGTTCTCTTTTCCGTCCCTGCGGTTACCGGTCTCGCGTATGCTTTTGTTGCTCACGCGGCTATGTTATTCAGTGTTCTGTTATTTACGCCGCTAACCTGGCTTTATATTTTTTTAAAAGGACGATAACCGATATGATGCATTAGTTGAAAAAAGCCAGGATTTTGAACCACCCTAAGGTTAAAAAAAATTCGTTGCGTCTTTTCGAGAGAACCCCTAACCTTTGCCTACTTGGCGTTCTCGTGGTTCAAACATTTCCCTGCTAAAGTTGGGAATACGAGAAATTCATAGAGTAAATCAGTTAAATGTTGATGAAAGGCCATCCATCGTAAATCGCCTTAAAAGCAGGTTTCGGAGTGGTTTCATAAGCATGGTTTTTACCTGTAACATTCGCAAGGTTTCTGACCGGAATGCGCGTCCCATCCGCATATTAAATGCAGCACGATTCGCCGCTGCCTTTGTATATTTTTGGCGGACTTTGCTATAGGTTTCTAAAGAATTGGGATTTGGATTTTCAAGTGTGTTTGCCAGGTGCGCCACATCTAACCAACCAAGATTCATTCCTTGTCCGCCAATCGGACTCACTACATGCGCGGCATCACCTGCGAGAATTATGCGTTTTTTCACAAACGTCTGCGCAATCATTCGCTGAACACCAAAACTGCTGAGCATACAGTTCGTTTCCGCATTTGGTGCGTTTCCAGTTCGTTTTTTTGTTTCACTAATGATAAAATCGACTGTTGGATTAGGAATAAATGTATCCGTTTTGAGCACCCAACGTCTCAGCGATTTTCCATGTGGAAAAGATTCAACTAAACCTTCTTTACATAGATGAACGGCAGCCTGATTTCGTTTTCCAATCGTATCTTCAAAATCACCCATCACATATACATCAGAATAATGCTTTTCATCACATAAAATACCGGCTTGTTCCCGAACCCTACTATTTTTCCCATCACACCCAATCAGAAAATCACAAGTAAATTGCTCTCCATTATCAGTGAAAACAGTAACTTTTGAATCTTCATCCTTAATCCTTCTAATCTCACAATTGCGTATCAAACATTCCGGGGCACATTTAAGCAGATGTTCTTGTAGAATGCGCTCCGTTTCGGATTGGGAAAGAGTGAGAATAAAAGGAAATGGATGCTGAAGTTCGGAAAAATGAATGAGTCCGGCTTGATGTTTTCCAACATAAGCAGTTCCGGTATCAACCTTGTTTCCGCCTTTCAGAAACGGTTCAATCACTCCGGCTTTCTCAAAAAGAGCAAGTGAGGGCGGATGGATTCCAATGGAACGCGAGTGTGAGGAAACGGAGGCGCGTTTTTCAAGAATACGAAAGGGAATGTTTTTTTGTGCCAGAAGACATCCCAAAAAAAGTCCGGTGGGACCGGCGCCGACAATGATGAAAGGATAATGCGACATCAGGCCATTTCAGTTTTATCACAAATAGCAAGCAGTCGAAAAGGGAAAAGTGAACGGGCACTCCAACCATTTGGTGAAAGAAGCTGCAATTCTGAAGCAGTAAAACTACGACGGATAGAACGCAGTCCATCTGTTCGGATAAAAGAGTTCTTGAATGCGAAAAGAGTCAAGAAATTGAACAACATCCAAGCCAGTATGCTTCTGGATAAATCGTTAAAAATAATACATTTCGTTGCCAGCCTGGATGTATTCTTCATTAATGTAACCAATTCATTTTCAGTAAGATGATGCATCAGATGGTTTGAAATGACGAAATCGAATTGCTTTTCCTCATCAATGAGCGTTTGTTCAGAGACTATTCGAAAGTTGATTTCAACCGGAAAAGATTGCTTTTGAACATATTTGAGCGCCCGCTCATCTAATTCTATGGCAGTTATATTAAGTTGAATACCATGTTTTTTGGCAAGGTTGTGCATCAGCACCGGGATATCCCCGCCCCCAAATCCAATATCAAGCAAGCTGTAGGTTTGGCTATTATCCGGACAAAGTGGTTTGATGTATTCATCAAAAACACGCTCCCATCCGGAAAGTAGTTTGTTTATGACGGTGAAATTTTGATAGGTTCTCTCCAGCATTTGAAGATCACAATTGTCATCATCCATAATTTCCCGCAATCTTGTATTGCGATTACGCAGAAACAGCGGCATGTTGAAAAGTTTTGGATTGATTTTTTGATTGTGCCGGAATGATATTAAAAATGCCGGTTTCAACGGTTAATCCGGGTCCAAATGCCATGCCAATGACGGGCTTCTCTTCGGTTTGATTTCGGTCGAGGATGTTTTTCAGAACAAATAAAATGGTGGCACTACTCATATTCCCGAAGTTGCGGAGAGTTTCCCGGGATGGTTCCACAAGATAATCAGCCAAGCCAAGTGATTGTTGCACTTTATCAACAATGGCTCGTCCACCGGGATGCACCGCCCAATACGCAAAATCATCGGTTTTGAAGCGAGTGTTCAAATATGGAGCCAATAAATCATTCAAATTAGATTGAATAATATCAGGTACATAAGTAGATAGAATCATGTCAAATCCATTATCGCCGATAGTCCAGGCCATGTCTTCTTCGCCGGTTGGTGTAATAGTGGTGTTTAGTTCATGAATGGCAAGCGCATTATTCTTTGAAGATGGTTTTTTTGCACTCAGAATAGCAGCGGAACCACCATCAGCAAAAACAGAAGCAGAGATGAGCGCGTCCGTTTCCGTTGTGAATTGAAGGTGAATGGTGCAAAGCTCCACACAAGCTATCAGTACAACGGCATCCGGATCTTCCGCACAAATAGATTGAGCCAAACGCATAGCTGGAAAAGCGGCGTAACATCCCATAAATCCAATATGATAGCGGCGGGTGGAAGGAGGGAGTCCGAGAGCTTTTACGATATAAAAATCGGGCCCTGGTGCAAAAAAACCGGTGCAGGAAACAGTTATGACATGTGTGACATCTTTGGCCTCAAATTCTGAAGCTGCAACGGTTTTTTGTGCCAGTTCAATGTATAAATCCTTTGCAACATGGGTATAAATTTCATTACGCGTGCCTGTACCCGGATTTTTAATTTCTTGTTTTTCTTTATCAAAATAGTGACCTGTAGGCGCATCATCAGCAAAATCGGGAATGACACAATGGCGCTTTTCGATGCCGGAGTGTGCGTAAATTCGATGTAACATCCTGGCAACAGCACCACCTTTGCCAACGTGTGTTTTCATAAATTCCCGCGCGAAATCTTGCGTGTAGAAGTTTTCCGGTACGGCGGTTTGTATGGTATGTATGTAACAGGTCATAAGGTGTTGAGTATGTTGTTGAATTAAAAAACTAAACAGCTAACATCAAAGTAGCGTTTCAGACGGTTAATTACAGATAAAAATTCAGGTAAATGGGTTTCGGAAAAACCAGTCAGTTTGGGAAGGGTTTTGGGTATATTCCGCGTTTGAGTGGAAATAGTTGAACCACAAGGACGCGAGGGCTCGGAGGTTTTTCTTGAAATGTTGGTTGTTACAACCACCCAAACCCGTCATTCCGGAAAATCCATGGTAAATTGGTTGTGTAATTCAGTATGGCATTGTGGATTTATCCGGAATCTGGCAGGGAGTTAGAGGCTCAAAAGTCATTAACTACCTCAAAGCATAAACGTTTTCGAGCAAATTGCGAGTTGGTTGCTGAATATAAGTACCAGATTCCGGATAAAGTGTTTCTGGTTTTGTGCAGTTTCCAAAACTCTGTGAACACTGTGCAAAACTCTGCGCAACACTGTGGTTAAAACGAGAGGGTCAAAATACATAAAGGCTTTATACCCACTCCCTGCCTGAAATTAAAAGCATTTTTTAGGTACTGAACTAATTTGAGAATCGAACTCAGGTACATTGAACTCTGTCTAAAAAATTCTAAAAATGTCGGTCAACAATCCGAAGAAGGAATATAGTATCCTTTACGGCTTTTGATGATATCAGCTTTGTTAAAAAAAGATTGAGGATTGGTGCCGAGATAACCGTTGCAAGTTCAGCGCTCTAAACCTACGGAAATAACTCCCCAAATTGCTCATTCCATGGAGTATGGATGTTTATAAACTTAAAATCCAAGGCTATATTTTCCCGAAGAATATTTATCAGGTTTTCTGAGCGTTTGTCAGCTGTAACATAGTAAACCACATCATTTTTAGAATGAGCTTGGGCAAAGAGTTTAGCATCATTGGGAATAATTACCCTCGGTAAGCCTTTTTCCTTTAAGATGTTTTTATTATGGAAAAGTATGCGTGCAAAACTCCCGGTATGTTCAGCATGATCTATATTAAACGGTAGTACCAGAAGTTGCTTGAACGGCAAATCGGATCGCTCACCTCTTACACAGTATTCCGCAATTGAAATGGTTGAAATCTGCAAGGTGAAATCGTGATCCAGAAAGTAACGATAATACCCCTTGGCATTTTTATGAAGCTTTTCCTCCCGGTTAAGTAATCGAATAAAAAAGCTGGTGTCCAAAAGCACTGCTTCACTCATAATCTCCTCTTAATTCACCAAGCCATGCATCAGCGTCAAGCCCTTTCCAGTGAGGGGTGGCTTTATCAATCAGGGTTTCCAGGTAATCTTGATCATATTTTTCTTGAATATCTATAAGCTCTATCAATTGCAGGCTTTTGGTATCCATTTCTCCTGTTTGCAAATGCTGTTTCCCTTTAACCCTTACCCCGTACGTTCTGTACAGCATGTTTTCTTCTTTCTCTTTTAGAGTAAGCTTATCTGTGGCTATGGTCAATATACCGTGATCCTTAGTATCAACATGAATGTTGGAGTTGTTCTTGCCACCGGCATCAGTAATTTCTCCGTAAACATAAAATTCAGCTTCCACCCATGTTTCTTCGCTTCTTTTCCATGCAGTTTTGGGGGATATCACAAAAGGTGTGGTTTCCTCAGAGACAGATGTGGTAATCTCATAGGTTAGGTTTTTTGTATCTGAATTCATCTGCAAGCTTTCGAAAGCAAGGGCAGATTTGTATTCAAGTATATCTATTGACTTTTGATTCTGAACATCTGCCAATAAAGCATTAAAGCCAACAACCTCTTGTCTTGATGTGGTGAAAGTATTTAAGACCGAGCCTTCCTCAATTTTATAAGAGATTTGTGCCCTGTTTTTTTTAGAACCGGGGAATAACATATTTTCTACCTGAGACATCAAATCTTTGATGTCTGAAATATCAATTAAATCCGGGCTGATGTTCTTTTGCCCGACTTTACCTTTTACACGAATTGATATGGATTCTTTATTTGCCATAATCATAATATAATAGAAACTTGGAATTATTGATAATATTAACGTGCTGAAATAGCTTACTATATAAAATTCAAAATTATCTTTCCGGATAAAAACCAATATACTTATTGAAATCTATATAGGTTATTATCTACACATGAATCCCAGCTAATGTAATATCAATAAAGCCCTGGCTGTATTTCGGAAGCATGTGGGAGTTATGCGAACGAAAGAAGCAGTAGCTTTGGGGATACATCACCGAAAGCTTTATTTGTATGAGGGAGGAGGATATCTTTTTCAGACTAAAAGAGGGCTGCTGATGGTGAGGAAATCAGTGTCTATAACCCGGCTAAAACTATAGCAGACTGCTTCAAGTTCAGAAACCAGATTGGTCTGGACGTGTGTATAGAAGCGCTTAAACGAGGCATAGGTCAAAAGAAAGCCATCTACAGAGATATCTTTCATTTCGCCAAAATGTGCAAAGTAACAAAGGTAATTACTCCTTATCTGGAGGCAATCGGGCATCTAAACTATTAGTAGCCAAAGAAGTCAAGTTCCAAAAATCGAGAACCCCTAACACACATTCTTCAACATATTTTATCTGTTTTCTTCAATCTCAAAAAACTATTTCAACTATTTCTGCATATCGCTCAATTTTAAGCGTTGACAATAGTTGGGTGTTTGCACGGGCGCCGAATAAAACAAATAAAATATCCGTCAAAAGACCGGAAATAAATTCCGGCGATCTATCTATATAAAACAAATGACTTATGAATTCTGATACACTTTTCAATTTTAAAAACGGCATCCGGATGATGTTAGGACTATTCGCAGGATTGTTGGTCGTGGCCGGTATTTCGGCCTGTGATACAAGCAATTCTTCTACAGATACGACGGGAACATTCGAAATACGCATGCACGATGCTCCAACTGACGAACTTGCCGAGGTGAACGTCCATGTTCTTGAAGTGCATGTTCAGCATTCATCGAACGGATGGGTCACAGTTGGTGAGCCAGATGGGATTTATAACCTGCTCGACCTTGTAAATGGTAATATTGTAATGCTTGGCGAGAATGAAGTTGAAGGCGGACGCTACAATCAGATACGCCTGATTCTTGGTGAAAATAACCTCGTGGTTAACCACGATGGTGAAACTTTCGAACTCAAAACGCCAAGTGCGCAACAAAGCGGACTCAAGATGAACATCAATTCTGATCTTGAAGAAGGCGTTCGCTATGTGCTTGTGCTTGATTTTGATGCTTCAAAGTCTATTGTTCGTACCGGAAATTCACCCGTTCAGGACTATATCCTGAAACCGGTTATTCGTGCGTATGAAGAAGCGTTGACCGGAACTATTAGCGGAACCATTGTTCCTTCACTATCCATGTCAAGAATTGATGCGATGGTGGCCGATACCGTTTATACATCTACCTATGCCGGAACAAACGGCGAGTTTTTGCTGATTGGCCTCGAGCCAATTACGTATTCGGTTCAGGTTCATGCCCGAGTTGGTGAATATAGTGTAATGAGCATTACCGGTGTGGATGTGGAAGCCGGTGCAAGAACCGAGCTCGGTGAATTAGAGTTACTGATAGAATAACCGAGTGTCCATTAATTGAGAATTATTCAGGCAGCCCGGATTCCGGGCTGCCTTTTTTTTTCTTTAAAAAGAACCCGTACACCGGTAGAATGACTCCGTTCGCGGAAAAAATTTCTGAATACCCGTATTCTGTCGCATATTTAGTGCAGTTAGTTTATAATCACCAATATTCTCATTATGAAAACTTCATTTTTTTATACACTTTGTTTTGCGGCCATTTCCGGACTATTGCTTTTATCAGGATGCGGTATCCCGTCGGTGCATCCGGCCTACACACCGGATGATCTCGTTACGCTAGATCAAATTGAGGGAGTTTGGTAAAATAAAAAAAGCAAAAAATCCTATTCCATTCAACAAATTGTAAATAGTTGAACCACAAGGACGCGAGTCGGAGATTTTTTTTGAAATGTTGGTTGCTAAAACCCAAATCCGTCATTCAGGGAAATCCACGTGGAATTGGTTGTGTAATTCAGTTTGTAAGTGGGATTTATCCATGTTCGTATTCTGTGATATATGGGACGAATTTGCAGATCGGTCTGTAATATGGTCTGAAAAGCGATAAATGGTATGCACACTCACCGATATTTTAGCATGCTTTTGACATAATCAACCAGCTTGAGTTTACTTCCAGGACTTATAAGTCGGCATAAAAGAAGGTGTTTAACCCGAATTATTCACGACAGTAAGATAATAAAGACATAAACCATTGTATAATATAGATTTAGATAAATACTATACTCACTCATATTTGGGTGTAGAAAAAATGCTTCTAAATTTCCACGTTAGCTGTGTTGAAGTTGAAAAATCATGCTCAGGGTACTCAGGTACCCTTCCGCTGATTTTTCCTCTTCGCCTTGCTAACAAGAAAATTTATTGGTAAATAATCCGGTTTAAAAAGGTCGCGTGACTCAAATTACAAAAATAGTTCTCTTAATTATTTGTTTTTATTCATCACAATTTTAACTCATTAATATCATGCTCAAAACAGGATACATTATTAATTAAATACAAAATTTGTTCAGGAATTGTATTGATGATAAAGCCATGGAATCACAAATTCTTCCAGAATAGAATAGACGCGATTATTGAGTCCGCGTGTTCTGTTGTCAGGGTCAGCTGTTACAACAACGACGGCATCAAGTTGTGGAAAAATAAAGACGAATTGTCCGCCATAACCCCATGCAAACCATGTTGATTGACCAGCAAAAATATTATGCCACCATAAATACCCGTAATCATGGCCTCGTTCGTTATAACTGATTTCTTCAAATTGAATAGTTAGAGATTTTTCAACCCAATCTTTACTTAGTATTAGATTACCATTCAACCGCCCTTTTTTGAGATATAAACGGCCAAAATTCAGGAGTCCTTCGGGAGTAATGGCCATATTGTTTCCACCGAAATAAAACCCCTTTGGATCCTGATCCCAGCCACCAATTCTTATCCCTGCGGGAACCCCCAGATTATTCTGAGCAAATGTTCTAAGATTCATTCCGGTTGCACGGGTTAAAACGGCAGACAATAAATGAGTATCGCCGGTGCTGTATTCAAAGCGCGTACCGGGTTCATGTTTTAGCTTGGAATTAAGCGCGAAGGCTACCCAATCAGGGCTTACAACCCACCGTCCGTAATTGCGAAAACTGGTGGATTCTAATCCGGAAGACATGGTTAGCAGATGCCGGACGGTTATTGAACGTTTGCGTTCATCATCAATTTGCTCAAAATAATCGCCAAGCCAGGTTTCAATCGGCTGATCAATATCAGAAATGGCGCCTTGCTCAATTGCTATTCCAACAAGCGCTGAAATAAATCCTTTCGAAGCCGATTTAATATTATTAAACACCTGTTTCTGATCTCCGTTTGAGTGATATTCCAGCTTGAGTTCATCCTGTTGATGCACCATAAATGCCGATATCCGTGGGAGTTCTTTTACAGCATTGGTGAGTTCTTCATCGTTTATTTCCGGATAATGAGTTATTGCGGGTTGGCTCTCAATTTCCGGTTCCTCAACTTGATACGCTGAATCCGAACCTGACGTACAACTGTACATCAAAAAAAATAAAAGTAAAAAAAGTACGTGTTTCATAGGTTAAATAAACACCATGATACTTCTTGAGGTTCACTCGCAACACAACGACACAAAGTTTTATTTAAGTCCATAATACTTGGCTTTTCGGCGTAACATTCTGTTTGGTATTTTTACTCTCGTGGGAATAACCCATCTCATGTGTAAAACCGTACCGGGTTGATCTCCCGCTGATTGCGCGGATGTACGCAGAAACCAATTCTGCGATAATCACCGAAATCTGCTGGCAAAATTACGGTTTTACAAAGCCTTCTATTCAGTAAAACAGAAAACGAATCTACTTAATCAGCGTCAATTTCCTGCTAATAACCTTACCGCCAACTTGCAGACGGTACACATACACCCCACTTGCAAGATTTCGGGCATCGAAGGTGATGGTGTGGGAACCGGTGGTTCTGGGTTCGTTTACCAACGTGGCCACTTGGCGCCCTGTAATGTCATACACATTTAACTGCACATGTTGCGTTTCCGGCAATTGGTAGGTTACGATGGTCGTTGGATTAAACGGATTCGGATAATTCTGCATCAGCTCAATCGTTGCAGCAAGTTCCGTTTCAGGAATATTCGTTGAAAAATTGTGATCAAAAATCAATGTGAAACGACTTTCTTGTTCTGATTTTCCAGTGGTGGTTAAAGCCGCAGTTTTCATCACAAATTCCAACGGATCAGTAATTCGTTCACCATCAGAATTGAGAATGGATGTTACAGATTCATCATCAATAGTAAAGGTATAGGCAAAGTCTTGGTTCACTTCAAACAATCTACCCGTTTGATTGTCGAGAAGATGGATGAGTCCGTCGGTTATTACCGGAAACTGATTTACATTAAGTGTAAAATCGCCGGGTTCAGTTGTGCGGAGATGCAGAGGTATTTCCAACGGTTCTGTGTTTTCGGTTGGGAGATATTGAACCCTTAGACCACGTTCATCAGTATCCAAACTGACAAGCTGGAAAAAGTCAGGTGACAGGCTAAATTTTCGCACAACATTATTGCGAAGCGGGTCTTCGCTTTGCACCTCATCATACATAAAAAACGTACTGCTTTCGCGATCTTGACCAGATACTGCAAGTTCAAATAACAGTTGCTCTCTTTCTGAGAGAATCGTGCCGCTTTCCGCTGCTTCAAGCGCAGGAGCAAATTGAATGCTGGAATTTTCACCAATAGCCTGAATCCAAAAACCCTGAAATGGTGCAATTATTCCAGAGTGACCACCATCAATTCCTGTATCGACAAATTCGGCGCCCCCTGTTTTATTACTATCCCAGATGTACGCATTTGCATTGATGTTCTGCGCATCAGCAAAAAGGGTGCTCCATGCTATGCTAAACGGATAGGGATTTGCAACCAAATGCCATCCCCTATCTACCCCGGCAGACAAACTCAACTCTCTAGTCGAACTCCCCCCGTAAGGTGACTCGTTAATTACCATAACTTTGGGCCAGGCATCCTGAACTCCATCATAATTATCGTCCCCGAATATATACGCCAAGACACCGTGACCGGGAACATCAAAGCTTGAATTCTGTAAACTTCCTACAATATTTGATGCATTATTTGGTGGGTTGTAGCTATTAGCAACCTCATCATATATATATATGTTAGGAACTCCATTCTCTACTTTTGCACCGGGAAATCCTTGAGTCCAAACGCTATCAAAAAGTTCACCGTTGGTAACATTAAGAGCCGGAGTGCCGATTAATCGCCAGCCTTCATTTGGGCCGGGAAGGGAAGCTGTTATTGGTTCCGGAATGGTTATAGTAATCGGGACTTTTAAAGCAGGCGCATTAGGGGCAATACTGTTTACAACCACGTTACGATTGTACACCCCCGGAACCATATTAGCGGTATTAATAGTAAGATTTATGTTATCTGATGAACCTGATGTAATTGTACCTGAATTTGGCAAATAGTTTACTGTGAATGTAGGACCAGCACTAGTACAACCAAACACAGCGATCTCTACTGTAACAGGATCAAGATTTAGCCATTGGTTGTCTGATTCTAACAACCATGTGGTAGAATTGACGGCATCCCCAAATGTTGAACTATAATTTCCAAACCTATAAACGTTTGGAACCTGCGGCCCAAGTTCATCTACCCGCGCACCAATTAAAATATCGTCTGTAAGTTGTAATATTTCATCGAAGTGTATAAAAACAGTATTGGTTCCTTCAGGTAACGAACTCATTGGAACAGAAACCTCCGTGAGTACATCACGAGTGGCGAAGTCCCATACGGTAAAAACGACATTCCCGGTTTCTCCTAATTTTAAAATCATATATTCTGCTCCTGCCAACTCAGTCGGCTCAGCTATCTCAAACCATTGAGCATACGCAATGTCCAATCGGACACTTTTCCCAAATATTGGACCACCATCGCTACCTTCATCATCTACCGTATATAAAGCGGTATTAGAGAGATTTGCCCAATCAGCGGGCACTATTCGGGTCCAGCAAGTAATTTCTTCATCCATTCTACCATTTTGTCCACCGGCATGGTAGGTGAAGTAAGAACCTATCGTATTAGTGCTATTCGTGGATTTTATGGATGATATTTGATTCATACCGTTATTTCCACCAAAGCCCATTTCTTCACTTCTGCCTGATTGAATTGATGTCCTTGTGATGGAACTGTTTGTGCCTTGACCAAGCAACCCTTCCATATTTGGCATATCAGAGAGCGTGTAATTCAGATTCGTGTCACCATCATTGGTGATAGCCAACGAAACAGATGTTGTTACATCAGCTGGGAGTGTCAATGAAACACTTTCCGGCTGAGCAGAAATTACCGGAACTTGAATAGCTGCATCTACTTGAATTCGTGGTTTGGTAATACTATTTATATCAGTAATAGGAACACCGGAATTTTTAAATGCATCTAAAGCCTCAACAACTGTAGCTTCCGGATAGGCCTGACGGTACAATGCCCATGCACCTGCTACATGCGGAGCGGCCATCGAAGTACCTTGATATTCTGCATAATTCCCGCCGGGAATAGAAGATTCTATTAATTGACCCGGAGCTAACAAATCTAAAAAATTAGCGCTATTGGAAAAGCTTGAAACCACATCCCGGTTATTGATGTTGTCTTTACCGGTCCGAGTAGAACCGACTGAAACAGCAGTTGAAATACAGGCCGGTGCCCCCATAGCGTATTTAAAACTATTATTACCTGATGATATGACTGTGGCAATATCAGCTGTGCGGAGCTTATCAATGGCAGTCTTACGTGTATCACCATCGCATATTGTTGTGTACTCCCCTCCGCCTAAACTCATGTTTGCCGAAGCGATGTTGTAGGTATTGCGCTGGTCAAACAGCCAGTCTAAAGCAGCTATTTGATCAGATGTATAGGAAAGCACACAATCCGTGAACCCACATGCGGAGTATGAGGATGGAAATCGGGAAAACACCTGAATGGCTATCAGATTGGCATCGGGAGCGACTCCCTTGATTTCCCGACCCTCATTCATACTACTGCCGGCAACCGTACCTGCTACGTGAGTGCCATGACCGCAGCCAGAAATACTTGTATTACAATCCATTCCCGCACCTGGACCAGTCTGAGTATTTGTACCATTTGGACATAAAGATGTGGAATCAAATGTATTTGAAGAAAAACAAGCTTCCGCAATTACCTGACCATTGAAGTGAGGGTGTGCGGAATCTATACCGGTATCTAAAACGGCAACGGCTATGCCCTCGCCGGTAAGACCTATGTTCCAGACTTCCGGCGAGCCAATTATTTCATTGCTGACATTCATCTGCGGGGTAGAAAGTTCATCAAGGTGAACAGCTTTTACCATGGGATCGCGCATGAGTGCTTCAAGTCCGGCACGATCGGTAGTCAGGGCGATATGAGGCAGGTTATTGTAGATTTTTAGGTTTTCTATACGAGTACTGCGATTTCGTTGCAAAATAGACTCTCTCGCTGCGGCGATCTCCCTTCGCTGTTGCGCATGTAAACCCGGATCAGAATCACCTACTGCACGAAATTCTATGTTTAGGTCAATGATTACGGGAATGAGACCTTCTTCGTCCGCCATTTCCAGCAATGCTCGTTGTTGAGCTGAAAATACATTCTTTTGAGCAAAACTTAAAGTGCTTGAAAGACACAATATTATCACGGAAACAAGTAGAGTGGTTTTCATGAGAAATAGTTTTAATTAGTAAAGTTAAATTACAGTCCGTTATAGAAATGATTAACACCAATTATGTTGGCTAATAAATAGTTATTGACCTACACTATCCAACAGTAACAATAATTATAAAATGTTAATATAATAGTTAAAATGATAATAAATAATCGATTCCTATCCAATTTATTTAATTAATTATGCTACAAAGAACTAAGGTTGAGGTTGAATCACGCTCTGAGATATTAATACCAGTACATTCACTCAGTACACTTGAAGAGTATGATAGGAACGATATGTGCTAATGTCATCCCGTAAAACTTGTCCCGGTTCACCTTGGAGCCCAATTATAGGGTTTATTTTAACCTTTTAATGATCATTTTATAGACATAATTATTTGTTATAAACCTATTCCCCCTTAGTAAGGTGGTGAGCTCTGAGGCAGCAAAAGTCCTAAGGATATCGAGGTATTCGAAGAGCTCGGAGGATGAATTTACAGATTCGGCATCTCACTCTAAGTCAGTATGAATCCCCCGCTCTGGAGTACCGGTTCACCCCCCCCCTTAAATAAGGGGAATAGGTAATTGTTTTTATTGAAATAAAAAATTCTAAACAATAAAATCAGCTCTGTTCATTCGACCATCCCTCTTCAAAGCGCTTGTATTCTAATTCGGCTCTATCACCGTTAATTCAATCTCAAAATCACGGCTTCTTCTAAAAAAATCATCTCTTCCTTCAACATACCACTCAATTTCAAGAGATAGAATTGTTTGTCCAACTTCTTTACCGGTAATTCTTATTTTCATTTCAGTCCCTCTCCAAATTGGAACAGAATCGCTATCATAAAATTCTTTAGCTGTAGCTAAACTATCATTTAATACTGTTGGATGAACATAAGATGGACCATCCTGATAATCATCTCTACGGCAATTAGAACTACCTGAATACGTATAATTAATGTGAACATACGTTTCGGGTCTAAAGATCAGTGTTTCACCCTTTGTTACTGTAATGGGTTCAAAGGGTCGATCAATTACAAATTCATCAGTAAATGAACTTGATGAACCATATATACCACATGTGTCAAAACAACCTGTTAGAAAACTAGCTAATAAAACTAAAAGAGTACTTGTTGAGATTTTCATCTTCATAAATGAATGATTCAAACATCTACTTAATCAGGTTTGAAATCAATTAAAAGTAAACCGATATCCAATTCCACTTACAACTTGTGAACCATCGGTGTGTGGCAGTGTAAAATTGGTGACGACCGGGCCGGAATCTGTTGGTCCCTGTTGGGGTGATGATTGTATTAGTGACCATGCAGATCGTAAAAATGTAGCCGCACCAACGATAATATGTCCGGTGGATAGACCAGTTTTTAAATGATTCGTTTCAACGTATGTTGTACTGCTACAACAATTAAAATCCTGCTTGTTTACAATTCTTTGAGATGTTGTATTCACATTGAGTGCCCCAAATAGCATGGTACCTGTTCCTATAGCCAAGCCAGCCCATTGTCTTACATTGTGATTTTGAATCGGTGTATATCCCGTAATATCATTTGACCAATAGAGTGCGTTCGCTGAGAGTGCAACACCGGATGCCAAAATAAATGGAGTCTCAATACGATTTCTATTTTGATGCACCTCTTCAGATTGGTAAGTAGGTTGAATCATTGCCAATTCTTTAACGGTAAATCCAGACTCTTCAACCCATTCCATAAATTCAGGGGCATCTATTTCATTAATATAACTGTACTTGTAGATATCATTAATGCGCTCGGCTATTGCGCGACCTGCACTTTGCTCAACAAGGTAGCCTACAGCACAAATATTGCCGTTGTTCGAAATGAAGGTCGGGCGGCGACGATCAGGATGGTCATCATTAACAGGAAAATTTCCCGCCATTCTATAATTTCTGAGATGATCTAAAAAAGCAAGCCTCTGTTCTTTTTGTTTTGGTGTGATATCATTGGGCATCGAATTGCGTAGTAATTCCTCCACATAACTAAGATGGGTGATGATGCGTTTTTCATCGGTTATAGAACTGCTTGGAGCTTCACCAAATGTATTCATATAACTTTCATCACCAAGTACAGCGTTGATGGTGTTCTTAGTTGTTTCCGGTGACACCTTTGTGCTCACTACTGAATTGATCAGCAATAAAATGGTGCAAGTAATGATAAGAAGTGAAAATGATGTTTTCATAATAAGAGCCGTTTATTGATTTTTGTTGATTGATTTTGATTCATTCGCCACCAAAATCCCAGCTTTAGTTCAATCGTTCTGGTCCGTCAGAAAGTTCAAAGCCGATTTGGTTAGCTGCATCCAAATTATCCGTTCGAATAAGCGCATAGTGAATGGCAGCATAAGCGGGGCAACCACAAGCACTGCAGGTAACTAAAGGTAATATTTCTGTTTCAAACACTGCAATTCCTCGGGAGTTTAACAGTTCTTCGGTTTCTGGTGGTACAAAATCATCATTGGTGTTACATTGTTGTCCACCTGAAATTCGTTGCTCTACCCATGATACATTTTGATCACCGGGAAATTCAGTATCGAACTCAGAATCCGACAATATATTGCAAGAAACGAGCAGAAATATAAACGATATCGATAATATAATGTGACGCATAGGGTATCTCCTTTTGTGGTTTAAGCAATACTGGATAATAACTAAAAAAAAGATTATAAGTTCCAATCAGCGGATGACGGAGGTAATGTTATCAAATAATTTAATCAATGATGCCTTATAATACTCATTCCAAAATTCGGATTCGCATGTCTTATAAAATCCAATACTTCGTAATGGTTTGACAAATCTAGTGAATTCATTGGTGAGCTCTTATCAACTTGCAGTAAATACAAATCACCGAGCCACTGCCGTTCTATATGAGTTAAATGGTCAGCAATTTTCAAACTGTCCAGTAATTGACTCTTGCGTTCTTCTGACAGTGATTCATCAAATGATACTAAAATTTGATTTGTTAGAAACATCTTGCTTCCATCTTCGAAGTCATAAACAGGTAAGGCAAAGACAATGCCGGGATCATTTCCAAACCTGTCTGAAATTGAACTTCCGTAATTCGTATAAAAATCTTCAGCAGGTTTATTTCGTACTCTTACGATCGTTTTGTAGTTGTATTCTGCCGGATTGATTGATGGATTTACAAAACTGAGATTATACTTTCCAAGAAGTCGGTTCATGGCATCCAAACCTAAATCTGTAGCAAATTCTACATTGAGGTAGTTTCTATTTCGGTTCAATGGTGTTTGCTCACTGCCTTCTATTAGAATATGATCCGTTTTGATTCCGAAATCCTGAATGTCATCTGAATTATCAAATATTGAGCAACCGCTAAAGAGGAGGAGAATTATAGATGAATAAATTAAATGTTTCATAAACTTTTTTATTAGGTTCCGGTTTGCCGCAAACCAAATTATCCCTGCTACTATCTCTAAATATGGTGACTGATTGATAATAATATTTATCACCCATAAATTCAAAAAATGTTTAATCTTACGAACGTCGTGAATTGGACCAAAGGATAGCAGAATGAAGATTCATATTGTCGATATCGATGCATTTATTGAATCCGCGGTTTCTGTTGTCAGGGTCAGCGGTTACAACAACGACGGCATCAAGTTGTGGGAAAATAAAGACGAATTGTCCGCCATAATCCCATGCAAACCATATTGATTGACCAGCAAAAATATTATGCCACCATAAATACCCGTAATCATGGCCTCGTTCGTTATAACTGATTTCTTCATCGTTTATTTCCGGATAATGAGTTATTGCGGGTTGGCTCTCATTTTCCGGTTCCTCAACTTGACACGCTGAATCCGAACCTGACGTACAAAACTGTACATCAAAAAAATAAAAGTAAAAAAGTACGTGTTTCATAAGTTTTCTGAACACCAATTTTCTCTTGGGATTCTCATTTGGTGTCTTTTGATGAAATTCTGTATTCAACATCGTCAGGTTTGTATTTCTTAGCCCGGTTTATTCACTAAGTATTTTAGCGTATTTTTTGAATCGAAACTCTGCTCAAATTGACGATAGAAAATTCATGAACTAAAAAAACTTAAATGTTCTCCTTATCCATAGCGGATTCTCGCAGACGAATCCGTTTGTAATCGAGGACGACCTGCCGGAGAAAGTCATGCGATTCCTGGCTCACAGGTGGAATATTCATTTTCTTTTCGGTAGCTGATTTTAATTGAATAAGCATTTTTATTTTGGCTTCTCTGGAATAGGAACTTGCTTTTATCGTTCTCAACATAGATTCGATTTTGCGAACATCAGTGTCAGTCAGTTCATCAACTTGAGGGTATATGATTTCACCGTTTTTTATATCATTTTCGTCTATACTGTCCGAAATAAAATTAACGCGTTTGTTATGCACTTTTATAACCGTAGTACCGGCGAGAATATCGCCCAGGCGTTGTTTTTTTTCCGTGATAGCAATGGAAATGATGGCTACAAGTCCGTTTGATGATCCGATATCTAACAGGCGTAAAATCCACCGTTGTAAGTAATCGGATAGGGTAGGAGGTTCACCATCGAGACGGGCCACCTTTATTCCCAGAGCCATTTTTCCGATAGATTGTCCGTTGTTTGCATATTCCAGAACTAAATGATAGAAAAAATATAACAATATGGCCGGTAGCAGGAGATAGAACTGCTCGCTGCTACTTGTGAGATTGAATGGATTTGATATCAAGATAAAGAAAATGATAACCGACCAAACTAAAATAGCATCAATAAGATATGCTCCTATGCGGATACCCAAACTGGGATAGGTATAATGTATCTGAACATTTTTACTGGTTTCTACAGAAATTGATTTCATTTATGCTGATTTTTTGCTGAAATTAAATGTTATGAGAGAAATAGATTTTGAAATACAAAACAAAGACCGCTGGAAAGAAACAGATGAGCTAATCCGCATGGGTAAAGCCGCCGACCCGGATGAACTCATTTTAAAATATAATGAAATAAATGACGACCTTGCATTCGCCCGGACACATTTTCCCGATGGGAATATCGAACATTTTCTAAATCAACTGCTTTCCCGCATTCATCAATCAATTTATCGAAATAAAAAAGAGCGTCCTCAGCGTATAAAAACTTTTTGGCTCCAAGAGTTACCACTACTGTGGTACAAACACCGGAAGTACCTGCTGTATTCATTCCTGTTTTTTATAGCAAGTGCTCTTTTGGGAATTCTTTCAGCCATTGCGGATCCGTCATTTACCCGAAGTTTTTTGGGTGATGCTTATATGAACATGACGATAGAAAATATTGATAAAGGTGACCCGATGGCCGTTTACAAAAGTATGCAACGAGGTGAAATGTTTTGGATGATTACCATTAATAATATTCGAGTCTCCTTTCTTGCTTTTGCCGGAGGAGTCCTTGCGGGATTCGGTACCATATTTATTTTGTTTCAAAACGGCGTGATGCTGGGTTCTTTTCAATATATTTTCTATGAATTTGATTTACTTTGGGAAACCGTGCTGGTAATCTGGATTCATGGTACCATCGAAATATCAGCTATTATTATTGCAGGGGCGGCTGGGTTGGTCATGGGCGCTGGATTGTTATTTCCGGGAAGCTATCCTCGATTAACCTCTTTCGTCAGGCAGGGAAGAGACGGCTTAAAAATGGTCATTGGTTTAGTACCGTTTTTTATTCTTGCCGGCCTGTTAGAATCATTTGTGACTCGCTACACCAATATGCCCGTTTGGCTGAGTTTGTGTATAATTATAGGTTCTGCGACGTTGATAATTTTCTATTTTATACTACTTCCGTTCAGAGTTTCACGACTTCAGAAATTAAATGCAGAAGATAGTAACGCGCCGATATAAATGACTACTTCACCAATGAGGCTACGATTAGAAAAAACAAGTTGAAAGGGTTACTTATTTTTACGTATGTTTCGACAGTTAAACCTGTCCTTATTTTCCAACCAATATGCATCCAGTCTTTGTTAATAAACCATTTATTTAAAACAATATTATCATGGAGTTACAAAAAAATCGTTCGATAAGTGAAGTTCTTGTTGATTCACTTCTTTTTATTAAATACAATTTCAAACCTTTCTTCAAATCTCTGCTGTTTATAGCGGGACCATTAGTATTACTGAATGTGATATTAGGGTTTGTGTTTGGAGTAACCATGCTGAATTTCGAGGAAATGATATCAGGCCCACAAGCAACGGATTTGCTGGCAATTAGCTTGGTTCTTGGTATTGTAAGCCTGATTATTGTAGTTCTGGTAGCTCTGATTCCGGTGGTTTTTATCAAGCTGTATCTGGAGCATGGCGCTGATGGTTTCGATCCTGTTAAGGATGTTTGGAAAGAAGTATCAAAATATTTGATGACCTATATTTTACTCACTTTTTTGATTGGTATTATTACATTTTTTGCACTTATGCTTTTTGTGCTGCCCGGCATTTATTTATATGTGAGTTATGCGGCAGCCGGTGCAGTCCTGGTTTTGGAAAATGAACGGATTACCGATTCACTCCGGCGCAGTTTCCGGTTGGTTAGTGGCTATTGGTGGCACACCTTTTTTGCGGTACTGCTTGTGGCAATTGTGACCTATATGGCAAATGCAATATTTTCAGTACCCGCCATAATTACAGGCTTCATATTTGCAGACATTGAGCAGGGAGTCGGTCTTCTGATGCTTCAAATTGCATCGAGTATATCTACACTAATTGGTTCATTTCTGCCAGCTATTATTTCGCTGGCCGGCTGTATGATATATTTCGACTTGAAAGAGAAAAAAGAGGGTAAAGCGATAATGGATGAAATAAACGCATTTAAATAATGCATGATCAAATGCTGATTGAAAGCTCATGTTGATTTGTCTGATTTTATTTATGATGCTGAATCAAGCTCCGGCATCTTCCGTTGCACAACCTGCTGATTCAGTTACCTATACCCCATTCAAACAGGAAATAATTGAAGCATACAGGGAAAGCACCAATTTTTCTGATGTGCAGGTTGAACAGGTTGGTTTCTTTTCGCGTTTGTTAGAACGTTTTCTGGATTGGTTTCCCTTTCTCAGGGTCGATTTCGAAATTTCGGATTCTGTATGGCTGACTGTAAGTATCATCATTCTTGTCTTAAGCCTTATTTTCTTTTTATTTAAGAATGAATTATCGGGTTTGTTCAGAAGTGGGAAAGAATCCAAATTGAACAGTTTATCGTTCAGTGGCAAGATGCCTACCGATTTTGTAAATCCCGAAACGTTAATGGCCAGGGGAGAATACAGGTTGGCTGTTCGCAGTTTAATGCTGTTTACTTTGCGAACGTTACATGATGCCAAATTGATAAAAATGCATCATAGCAAAACCAATCACGATTACCGCTATGAACTCATCAGGAAACCGGTGATGGAGCCATTTCTTCAACTAAATCATTTGTATGATTACGTGTGGTATGGTGGCTTTGAGCCTGGTAAAAGTCAGCTTGAAAGAGGCTTTTCCGCTTACGAAGAGCTGAAAAAGCACTGTAGGGAAGCATCATGAAAATCAGAAATAAACCGGCAATATTATTGGGTCTATTATTCATCGCGGCAGTAATAACATCCCTATTTTCACCCCAAAAAATGGACTGGAGCTTTAGTTTTTCCAAATATGATGATAAGCCGTTTAGTATTTCACTACTGTTTGAATTGTTGGAAAATCAACGGGGTGAGCTTCAATCAAGTCCGGTTCCGTTACTTGATTTTGATCGGATAGGATGGGAAACTAATGAATCGGTTTATATTATTATTAATAATAGCTATGATCCGGATGAAGTGGAGGTAAACAGACTTCTGAACAGAGTGGAAGATGGAATGACAGTTTTCATAGCCGGACGTTTAGTGGGGGATTTACCCGATACACTTGGGGTTAAAACGTTTCTTAATGATGAATTTGTGATACCTGAATTAGTGCAGTTTTCACCTTCCATGTTTACAAATGAACCGGTATCATTTCCCTCAATCACGAATCAATCCGATAAAAATTATCATACAAAACAAGTGCTTGTCCAAAATTTCTTTACCATAGAAAATAATCAGGCTGTTGTTCTCGCCCGTTTCGATGATAAGCCCATTTTGGTTTCTATTCCGCATGGAAAAGGAGCCTTTTTGTTATTGAGCGCTCCTTTATTGCTGACCAATTATCATATTTGGGATGAAGAACTCGAAGCCACATCTGCGGCTGTTATTTCCCATATACCCCGGAAAAAAATAATCTGGGATGATTACTATCATGCCGGTACGGGTAGGCGACCAAATGCCATAGCTTATTTGGTTTCACGACCATCACTGAAAGCCGGATATTATGTGTTTTTAAGTTTTATGGTGCTTTTTTTGATCTTTCGTGTCAGACGAATGCAGCGGCCTGTTCCGGTAATTGAACCGCCTGTGAATGCGTCAAAATCGTATATCGAGAAAACAGGGGCGTTGTACCAAAGCAGGGATCGTGAGGGGAGAATTCTGAACAAACGGATTCGTTTTCTGGCGCGTGAACTGGGGATAGAAACGCATGAAATATCAGAAAAACACATTCTGAATGCAGCTACAAAATTTCGGATTGATGAAGATAAACTGACCAACATATTCCGGCATTATCAAACTAAAATAACCGCTGATTCTGATATTATGAAAATAAATGCCCGAATTGATGAACTCTATAAAAACCTAAAATAACTCATGGAACAGGAACCACAAGACTTTGAAAACCGGCTTGATTTAAGCGCATTGCATGAAAGTATCCAAAGAATAAGGGAACAATTCTCAACGATTCTCATCGGACAAACCGCACAAATTGACATGTTGCTTTGTGCACTCCTCAGCAACGGACATGTGCTGATTGAAGGCGTTCCCGGTCTGGCAAAAACCTTGATGTCACGAACATTGGCGCAATGCATAAACGCCCGTTTCAGCCGAATTCAATTCACGCCCGATCTCATGCCTACCGATGTGCTTGGAACCACTATTTTCAATCCTAAATCGCAGGAATTTTCCTATCACAAAGGGCCGGTTTTCTCCAATATCGTTTTGATTGATGAAATAAACAGGGCGCCGGCCAAAACACAGGCGGCACTCTTTGAGGTGATGGAAGAGCGAACCGTAACCAATTCCGGTACTACCTGGCGAATGGAAGAGCCTTTTTTTGTAATGGCTACCCAAAATCCGGTTGAACATGAAGGAACTTACCGCTTACCCGAAGCGCAGGTTGACCGGTTTCTTTTTAAATTGGAAATTGGATATCCTGAGCTTGAAGAGGAAGTCCGAATTCTGGAAGCGCATCACAGTCGCCCGGCATTTCAGGCATTAGAAAAACTGGAACCAGCCATCACCAAAGAGGCTGTGCTTGAAGCCCGCCAACTGATTACAAAAGTGCATGTGGAAAAACCGCTCATGGAGTACATTACGAGCATTGTGGCCGGAACACGGAATCACAAATCCATCTCGCTTGGGGCGTCACCACGGGCATCCATCGCCATTCTGACGGGTGCAAAAGCTTTTGCGGCAATACAGGGACGTGATTTTATCACTCCAGAAGATGTGCGCTATATACTGCTTCCGGCACTTCGGCATCGCATTGTGTTATCGGCTGAAGCGGAAATGGAAGGCCGCAAAACCGACCGTGTTATCAATAGTATCGCTGATACGGTGGATGTTCCACGATAGGCCGTATGTCATTATTTCGTCAGTTTTATCTTCAAAAAAAACTCTTCCGAGTGGCCGGTGTTGTCATATTTGTGTTTATTGCCGGTGTTCAATGGTCTGTTTTTTATTTTTTGGGATGGATGTTGCTTGCCTCTTTGATTATATTTTTATGTGCGGATATCATATTGATCTTCAGAAGGATGCCGGAAATACCCATCCGACAGATGGCAAACCGGTTTTCCAACGGAGATGAGAATCCGGTACACATCACCGTAGAAAATCCTTATCAGTTTGAATCGCTCGTCACGGTCATAGATGAAGCTCCGGCGGGTTTTCAGTTGCGGAATATTGAGATGCTTGTGCGCATAAGCCCGGGGGAAGCACAAACACTCACGTATTCCATTACTCTGGTAAGGCGTGGAGCTTACACGTTTGGAGCTTGCCGGGCGTATTTTTCCTCTCCAATAGGATTGATACAGCGATTGATTTTAAATCCTGAGATACAGGAAGTAAAAGTCTATCCTTCTTTCCATAGGTTGCAAGTGTTTGAAATGATGGCAGTGGCAGATGCGCGGGTTTCGGGCGGAACACGAAAAATCCGATCAGACGCCGTTTCCCTTGAGTTTGACCAAATTCGTGAATATGTGACGGGCGATGATCCGCGTACCATCAACTGGGCGGCAACAGCGCGTGTAAACAGGACAATGGTGAATCAGTATATGGCCGAGCGCTCCCAATCCATTTATATGGTAATGGATCGCGGACGTGTCATGAAAATGCCCTTTGGCGGAATGACGCTGTTTGATTACAGCATAAACGCGGGTTTAGCACTTTCTCGGGTGATTTTACTCAAACAGGATAAACCGGGGCTCATAACATTTTCTGACACAGTAGAGCAAATTGTGAAACCCGGTTCACAACGTTCTCAGCAACAAGCTATGATGGAGTCATTATACCATTTGTCAACAGGCTTTGAAGAGTCTAATTTCAGGGCATTTTACAGTGGAATCCGCTCGATTATTCCATCTCGCAGTACATTGCTCTTATTCACCAATTTTGAAACAGCGCTGAACCTACGCCGGACACTCCCCATCCTCAAAAACCTGGACAATCGTCATTTGCTCCTTGTTATAATCTTCCGAAATTCAGAAATCGAACAATTACGATTCGAGCCCACAAACCTGATTTCAGACGTATATGAAAAAGCCCTGGCCGAAGACAGCATCATCGAAAAAGAGCTCATAGCCCTCACGCTCCGCAAAGCCGGCATACGAACACTCTTGGTCCACCCGGAAGAACTAAGCGTACAAGTCGTGAACCGGTATTTGCAACTCAAAAGAGGGGAGTAGAGGAGTTTTGAAGATGTAATATTCAATTTCCAATATTCAACACAGCACTCTCAGCTTCACTTTTAACGCTTGTTTTGCTATTGTTTACATTCAAATGAATTGAACATCTTGATACTAAGTGATATGTGAATTATTCTCTTTTATCAAAAAACCATTAACAAACCTTGCATATTCATGAATGTTTTGATTCAATTTACTAAGGCATCATTCTTATGGATGTTTTTTTTATGTATTCATTCGACTGTATTATTTGCTTCTGAACCCATAAAAACATCCGATGTTTTAAAAATTCAGCAAATAAACCAGGTACAGATATCACCCGATGGCACGAAAGCTCTGTATGTTGTGCGATCTGTTGTTTCCAAAGATGATGACTATGGATATGAGAACCAGATTTGGTTGGTTCATGTTGATGGAAATCAGCCGCCGCGCCAATTAACATTTAGCTCCGATGGGGCTTCACAGCCAAACTGGCATCCTGAGGGTAATCGTTTTGCTTTTGTTAGAAATGTAGATGGCAAAGCTCAGGTTTTTGTAATGTCCCTGCAAGGTGGTGAGGCACAGCCTTATACGGAAATTGAAAATGGTGCTTCTTCACCTCATTGGTCGCCGGATGGAAGACATTTGCTCTATTCCGTTACGTATTCCCATAAAGATATCCTGAAGATGGATGCGTTTAATGATGGCCCTGCCTGGTCTCATGAAAAACCGGTAGTTAATCCATACAAAAATATGGAAGGTGTAGAAGCGGATCCGGATGGTTCTTTAGAGCAAATACGAGTTTGGTTAAAGGAAAATGAGGATAAGCAAAATCCTAAAGTTCTGAACAGAATAAATTTTCAGGGTGAATTTAATTTAATTCCACAACGCAGCTACACGCATTGGTACGTAATGCCCGATGCACCGAAAGCTGATGGCCGAGCCTTAACTTCAGGATTCTTCTCCTTTGGTGGCGCAAATTGGGCACCAAATAGTCAGGTGGTTTATCTTACCGGAAATATGCAGGTTGATATACATCCCGATAGAGAACGGGAGTCGGCCATTTATAAAGTGTCCATTGCAGGTGGGCAGCCGGAGCGGTTTATTTATAATGCGGGATTCTCATTTTCGAGTCCGGTTTCATCGCCAAATGGGCAGTTTATTGCATTCAGATGGTTCGATTTAAGTGAGCGTGGTTATAATCAGGCTGAAATCGGAATATTGGATACGCGTTCGGGACAAATAACACATTATGGTTCAGCAGTTGATAGGTCGTTTGGCTCTATGAAATGGTCACCCGATAGTCGCTTTATCTATGCCGTTGCTCCAACAAATGGTGGTTTTCCCTTGTACCGATTGAGGCTATCAACCGGAAATTTTGAACGGTTAAGCCCTTTAGAGACTGGAATCCGCGCTTTTGATGTTCATAGTAATACCGTGGTTTATGTGGAAACGAGAATTGAAAATCCATTTGAAGTGTATGTAGCCGATGCATCTATGAACCGTGGCAGACGTGTGAGCAGCCATAACCATCAATGGTTGGTGAATCGTACTTTGGTTAAGCCTGAAATGCACACCGTCACAACCGATGACGGATTTGAGGTGCAATATTGGGTGATGAAACCTCACGAGTTTACTGAGGGGCAAAAGTATCCCACAGTGCTTCAAATTCATGGTGGGCCAAGTGCCATGTGGGGTCCAGGAGAAGTAAGTATGTGGCATGAGTTTCAGTTATTTGCCGCTCATGGCATAGGTGTGGTGTATTCCAACCCGCGTGGTTCCGGTGGTTATGGATATGATTTCCAAAAAGGAAACCATCAGGATTGGGGTTTTGGCCCTATGAAAGATGTATTAACGGCATTAGAAGTCGCAGCGCAACAATACGATTGGATTGATGAAGAAAAACTGACCACAACAGGCGGGTCGTATGGCGGTTACCTTGTTGGTTTTATTTTGGGAAATGATCAGCGGTTTGTAGCTGCTGCCGCACAGCGGGGGGTGTATGAACTGGAGACTTTTCTCGGCGAGGGAAATGCTTGGGGGCTGGTAGATGATCGATTTGGCGGGTATCCCTGGGAAGATGGTATGCGCGCTTTATTAGAACGGGAATCTCCGCAAACCTATGCGCATTTAATCGAAACTCCACTACTTATTTTGCATGCCGATACAGATTTAAGAACCGGCGTTTCCCAAAGTGAAATGATGTACCGAACGCTCAAAATCCTGGAGCGTGATGTTGAATATATTCGCTATCCGAATGCCGGACATGATTTATCCCGAACCGGAAATCCTAATCAACGCATGGACAGGTTGTTAAGGATGATTGAGTTTATGAAGCGGTATATTTAATTCAGAATTCAGAATTCATTCTGTACTGGAAACTTTGAATTTGATGCTCAAAGGCACGATGACACAAGGTTTCACAAAGATAAAATATTGTTTTTATGTTATTAAAATCCTCGGAACTTAAGTTCAAATCAGAACTCCTTCGTTCATAACGTTCTTAAAAAAGGGTGTAACTCTGTGCTTGCTATACCATTCATTTTCATTAAAGATGAGAGGGCTTATTAACTCACCTGTCTCAATTTCCAGTTCAAAAAGTGAATCAGATAGTTGGTTTTTGAGTTGATAACTAAAGGTTTCTTTATTAATCAGAATTAATAAGTCCCAGTCAGAAAATTTATGCGACCTATTTTGAACTCTTGAACCATATAAATATATTTTAGCATCAGGATCAAAATCCTGTACAATGGTTTTAATTCTTGAAGTAAGATCGTTTCTATTTTTATTCATGATGAAATATAAGTATTTCAATTTAAGCATATTACCAAATTCTTCGTTTAAGAGATTTGACTTAAACTTAAATACGTTTTTCTTCAATAAAATCCGTATCTTGTCAGCTCTGACGTAAAAGCCAGCCTCTTCGTTGTTGTTCACGTGGTTCTTAGCCTCACCAAAATTGCTATTCCCGGAATTATTTAAACGTATTCGGGTGGATTCCTTTTCATAGCAAAATAAGCTTATGTATTAAAATAAGGACGGCAGATATACATAAATCAATAGAATTCAATAGTTAGAATGACAACTCAACAATATTTTCACAGCCTTGGGCTGGGTGAAACCGTACTTCGTGCGTTAACTGAAATGGGCTTTGAAGCCCCAACTCCGGTTCAGTCGGAGTGTATTCCTCCTATACTTGAGGGAAAAGACCTCGTTGGTCAGGCACAAACAGGAACCGGAAAAACCGGCGCGTTTGGCATCCCCATTATTTCAAATATTGATGCTGGCTCCCGTGATGTGCAGGTGCTAATTCAATGTCCGACAAGAGAACTGGCCATTCAGGTCACTTCTGAATTGATGAAAATCGGTAAATATGTGAAAGGCCTGAATATCGTTCCTGTTTATGGCGGACAGCCTATCACACGCCAATTAACAGCCTTAAAACGGGGTGCTCAAATAGTAGTAGGAACTCCCGGGCGTACAATTGATCACCTTAAACGTAAAAGTTTACAGCTTCAAAACCTGAAAATGCTGGTTTTTGATGAAGCTGATGAGATGCTGAATATGGGTTTCAGAGAAGATATGGAAGAGATCCTGACCTATACAAAAGGTAAGGTTCAAACGGTCATGTTTTCGGCTACAGTTCCCAAGCCGATTCGTGAAATCATGAACCGGTATATGAATAATCCGGTGAATGTTCAGATTGACAGAAAAACAATGACAGCTCCTGATATTCAGCAATTTGTTGTTGAAGTACGAGATTCAGTCAGAACGGAAGCAATCAGCCGATTGATGGATGTACATCAATTCAAACTGGGACTTATTTTCTGTAATACAAAAATACAAACCGAAACAGTTGCCCGTGAATTACAGGCACATGGTTTTGCTACAGAATTGATAAATGGTGATTTAAGCCAAATGCAGCGAGATCGTGTTATGCAAAAATTCAGATCTGGTGAATTAGATTTACTCGTAGCAACCGATGTTGCCGCACGTGGAATTGACGTGAGTGATGTAGATGTTGTTTTCAACTTCGAAATTCCTCACGATCCCGAGTATTATATCCACCGAATTGGCCGTACAGGCCGTGCCGGAAAAACGGGTACCTCCATTACTTTCTGCTCCGGACGTAAAAACCGCCGGTTACAGTTTATTGAACGTCAGATCGGAAAAAAATTACAACCGCTTGGCATGCCTTCGGTCAGCGATGTTCAGGCATCCAGAATCAGTTCTCAAATTTCTGAACTGGAAACAACCCTTGAAAAAGGCGGATTGAAGCCTTTCATTGAGCAAATTGAAATTATGGCAGAAGGCGATTATTCAACGGTAGAAATTGCAGCGGCTCTACTGAAACTCCGTGTGGGTGAAGTGAAAACTGCAGATGCTTCTCAAGAGCAATCGAAAGGAAAAAAGAACTTCGATAAAGGGCAATTTGACGATGCCAATATGGTCCGCTTGAATTTTAATGTGGGTCGAAAAGATAAAGTAAGCCCCGGCGACTTGGTCGGCGCTATAGCTGGGGAGTGTGGAATTCCTGGTAATGCTATCGGACAAATTACCATTCAGCCAAACTTTTCCTTCGTAGATGTTCCGGCTGAATACGCCGCTCAGGTAATCGATGGAATGAATAAATCGCAGGTTAAAGGAAATCGCGTTCGGGTAAAAGGGTAAACAATTTCTGAATTGAAAAGTATTCCTGTAAGAACCTTTGGTATTCTTAATCATTACTGAAGTTTCTTCAGAGATACTTTATTTCTCTCATTGTCATAGTCAGAAATCCTGCAACTATGTCACATTAAAGTTGCATGATGTCAACCGCAACAGCGCAGGTGCAAAATTGTCTGACAAAAAAGTATTCGCCTCAGTTGATCATATTTTGGCATGATTTTTTCTTATGGTGATGACATGTAACAAAGTCTGGCACTTTGGTCATTCGACTGACAGAATGTAAATGTATTAATGGGAAATCTTAATTGATTGGTCATTTTATATATCCATCATTAGCACTCGATGGCAAAAAGTGCCAAAATGTAAATTAAAAACACAAATAAATAAACAGGAGTCATTAAGATATGGCAGCAATTAAACCTTTGGCTGATCGGGTAGTCGTACAGCCCGACGTCGCTGAGGAAAAAACCTCAAGCGGAATCATAATTCCAGACACAGCTAAAGAAAAACCACAACGTGGTACGGTAGTAGCTGTTGGAGCCGGACGCTTCGAAAACGGAACCAAAATTGATATGTCCGTTAAAGAAGGCGATAAAGTCCTTTATGGAAAATATGCCGGTACAGAACTCTCTATTGATGGTGATGATTTGTTGATTATGCGCGAAAGCGACATTCTCGGCATCGTATCCTGATACTGAAATTAGCTATTAACCTTAAAACAAAATTAGACTATTATGTCAAAACTCGTTCATTATAATGTAGAAGCCCGCGAATCACTAAAGCGTGGCGTTGATAAACTTGCCAACGCGGTTAAAGTGACCTTAGGTCCCCGTGGTCGTAATGTAGTTATTGAAAAATCATTTGGTGCTCCAACGGTAACAAAAGATGGTGTAACCGTTGCGAAAGAAATCGAATTAGAAGACAAAGTTGAGAACATGGGCGCGCAAATGGTGCGTGAAGTTGCATCCAAAACCAGCGATAATGCAGGTGATGGTACTACAACAGCCACAGTTCTTGCTCAGTCAATCATTCAAACCGGTCTCAAAAATGTAACAGCCGGTGCCAATCCAATGGATCTCAAACGCGGTATTGATGAAGCCGTAAAATCGATTGTTGCAGAATTGAAAAATCTCAGCAAGCCGGTTGGTGACAGTCTCGCAAGCATTCAGCAGGTTGGTTCAATCTCAGCAAATGGTGATGAAGAAATCGGAACCAGAATTGCTGAAGCCATGGAAAAAGTTGGTAAAGACGGTGTCATTACCGTTGAAGAAGCAAAAGGTACAGAAACCTATTTGGAAACTGTAGAAGGTATGCAGTTCGATCGCGGTTATCTTTCACCGTATTTTGTAACCAACAGCGACAATATGGTTGCTGAAATGGAAGATCCATACATTCTTATTTATGACAAGAAAATCTCCAGCATGAAAGATCTTCTTCCAGTATTGGAAAAAGTAATTCAGACCGGCAAACCATTGCTTATCATTGCTGAAGATATTGAAGGTGAAGCTCTTGCAACACTTGTTGTAAACAAACTTCGCGGAACACTGAAAATCGCTGCTGTTAAAGCTCCGGGCTTTGGCGATCGTCGTAAAGCAATGCTTGAAGATATTGCCATCCTGACTGGTGGAACTGTAATCAGCGAAGAGCGTGGATATAAACTCGAAAATGCAACCATCGATTATCTCGGACAGGCCGCTCGTGTAACTATCGATAAAGATAACACCACAGTTGTAGATGGAAAAGGCAAGCAAGATGATATCAAAGCTCGCGTAAACCAAATCAAAGCTCAGATTGAAAACACGACATCTGATTATGACCGCGAAAAATTACAGGAACGCCTTGCTAAATTAAGTGGTGGTGTAGCTGTATTGTATATTGGTGCAGCTTCTGAAGTTGAAATGAAAGAGAAAAAAGCACGTGTTGAAGATGCATTACACGCAACCCGCGCTGCCGTTGAAGAAGGAATCGTTCCTGGTGGTGGAGTCGCTCTGATTCGTTGCGGACACGTTCTTGATGGTCTCAAATCCGACAATCAAGATATCAAACTTGGATATGAAATTGTTCGCAGAGCGCTTGAATCACCACTTCGTACCATTTCCGCAAATGCCGGAGTTGAAGGTTCAATCGTAGTTCAGCGTGTGAAAGAAGGCAAAGGAAGTTTTGGTTTCAATGCACGTACTGAAGTCTATGAAGACCTCGTTGCAGCGGGTGTTATCGACCCAACTAAAGTGACCCGTACTGCACTTGAAAATGCAGCTTCTGTTGCCGGCTTGATGTTAACCACAGAAGCGGTTATTTCTGAAAAGCCTAAAAAAGAAGAATCTGCTCCTGCTATGCCTGATATGGGCGGCATGGGTGGTATGGGCGGCATGGGTGGAGGAATGGGCTTCTAAACCCAAACACTGCCTTATTTCAATTGAAAAGCCGGTTTCCTTTTTGGGAACCGGCTTTTTTTTAATTTTGTCATCGTCAGAATGAGAAAGATTGATCTTCATAGTAAATAATCAGCTTTAAAATCACCATATTCGTCGTGAAAAGTGACGTAAACTTTCTTAAATTGTGAAGATACAAATTTAACCTATAATTGTTTCTTTTGAGTTTAGAGAATTCAACGCTTACAGATTTTTCCGTGGAATTTGAAACCGTAATCGGGCTGGAAGTTCATGCACAGCTTCTAACTAAAAGCAAAGCATTTGCACCTGTTTCTATTCAATTTGGAGCACATCCAAACACACACGTTACACCTCTTTGCCTCGGACATCCTGGTACACTTCCTGTTCTGAATGAAAACCTTGTTCGTTACATCGTGAGAATGGGGCTTGCAACAAATTGCGATATCACCAGAAAATCTATCTTCGCCCGGAAAAACTATTTTTATCCTGATTTACCTAAAGGATATCAGATTTCTCAGTATGAAGACCCGATTTGTCAACATGGGCATATTGATATTGAGCTGAATGATGGTGCTACAAAGCGAATTGGAATTACACGCATTCACATGGAAGAGGATGCGGGAAAATCAATCCACGATCAGGATCCGCAAAATACGCTTATCGATTTAAACAGGGCAGGGACACCACTCATTGAAATTGTTTCAGAACCGGATATGCGTTCTCCGCAAGAGGCTTATGCTTATCTATCCCAAATAAAACAAATAGTCCAATATATAGACGTTTGTGATGGAAATATGGAGGAGGGAAGCCTTCGGTGTGATGCAAATGTTTCTATTCGTCCCAAAGGTCAGGCTGAACTTGGAACCCGGACAGAAATTAAGAATCTGAATTCTTTTCGGAATGTTGAACGGTCTATTACGTATGAAGTTGAACGTCAGAAAGAAATTATTTTGTCAGGTGGAAAGATTGTTCAGCAGACTTTGCTTTGGGATGCAAACCGGATGGAAACACGGCAAATGCGTTCAAAGGAAGAAGCGCATGATTACCGGTATTTTCCCGAACCTGACTTGCCGCCTGTTATCATTACCGATGAATTTCTTGAACGTGTGAAAGCAGAACTACCTGAACTGCCAAAAGTACGTTGCGCGCGGTTTATGCAGGAACTCAATCTATCAGAACATGATGCTCGCTTACTAACAGAAACCCGCCATATTGCTGATTATTTTGAAGCTATTATTAAAGAAATTTCCAATGTTAAACTCGCAGCAAATGTAGTTTTAACCGAGGTAAAGCGAGTTCTGAATGAACAAAATAGTGAAATCCGAGAATTTTCAATTAGCGCTGAACGTCTTGCTGATTTGATTAGTCTTCGAGATTCTAACAAGATTAACTCATCGGCTATGCAAACAATCTTCAATGAAATGTTGGAGAGTGATGAGAGCGCTGAAAAAATCGCAAAAACTAAAAATCTGATTCAGGTTTCAGATACGGGATTCATAGAACCAATCGTTGATACCATTATCGCGGAAAACCCGAATGAAGTAAATCGCTACCGGGATGGCAAAAAAGGACTCATCGGATTTTTTGTCGGACAGGTGATGCGCCAAACTGGAGGGAAAGCAAATCCTCAGATGGTCACGGAGTTGGTTCGCGAAAAACTTGAATCAGAATAAAAACTTAGATGAATATAAAGGTTTCATTATTAATGAATAAGCAACTGCTTTTTATCATATTAGCCGGATTGATTTCTACATCAATGGCCTTCGGTCAATCAAAAGAAACAAGCATTCGCGGTAAAATTACCGTTGATGAATCATTGGATAGTACAGGAGATTATTCCGGTATATCACTCAATATTGTAAGCATTGGTGGCGAAAGAGGTGTCGATACCTTATTCACGGCAGTAACAAATATTGACGGTACATTTTCAGGTAAAGCGCGCTTTAATAGTAAAGGCGAATTTACGGCATCTATAAGCAGATATGACATACCACTTGGAGCATTTGCAGTAATTTTATCTGATGCCGATCCGCTTACTATTTCAGCTGAGTTACCCGATATTGATGGATCATTGAGTATCAGCTCTAATGAACATAAGGCTATGGATACTTATAAACGAGTTGAGAGCAATTACAACAGAATTGTTGATTTTATAAACTCTGGGGCAGTAGAAGTTACTCAGGATACAATTCCGGTGATACTAAACACCTGGAGCGATTTATTTTGGTCCTTGCGCGAAAGCCATAAGGGAACTCTTGCTGCTGATATCGGAACCCTGCGGTCAATTGAAATTCTGGGCGGTTATAATGATGACAAGCTCATAGAACGGGTTCGTCAATCAATTCAGGATGATAGTTTTTATACAGCTGCAAAAGCAAAAAATGGAGCAAACGCGCTTATACGCATCGAGAGCGTAGATGCGGCACTCTCATTTATAGATAGTGTACTTGAAATGAATCTTAGTGAAGATGATCGAATTGCTCTTGAAATGGAGCAAATTGAAATTAAAATTGATCATGGCCGTGAAAACGAGGCTAAGGAAATGCTATATGCATTCAAGGAAACCTATAAAAATAATGACAACCTGAAAGAGTGGGTGGATGTCATGGTCTATGATATTGAACATGTTTTTCCCGGCTTACCGGTTCCGGAATTTTCACTTCAACTACATAAAGGTGGGCGGGTACAGCATTCTGACCTTACCGGTAAAGTGCATTTAATTGAAATTGTTAATTTTGCGAATACGGCATATCAAACAGAACATACGCTTTTGGGATTAATGTACGAAGCCTATCAGGATGAAGGGTTAGAAATCGTTACCATACCTATTCATGACAGCAGAGTGACTGTAAACGCCTTTATTGAAGATAAAAATGTAAAGTGGCCTGTCGTTTCGGCAGGTCAGTTTAATTCGGCTGATATTATTCAAACATTTAACCTTACGGTTCTTCCAACCAGAATTCTGGTTGATACTCAAGGCAAAATAATCCGGAAATATTCCGGAACTAACTTTGCCATTATCCAAAATGACATCATAAAATTATTAGAAGAGGAATGATTATGAGAAACTTTTTAATTGCCGGTAACTGGAAAATGAACCAGAATGTATCGGATACACAAACATTTTTTACGGCTTTATCTCAAAAAATGACGCAAACCCCAGCCGGTGTTGATGTTTTGATTTGCCCTACGTACACTTCATTATATGCAGCAACTGAAACGGCAGCTTCTATCAAAGGTATGCAGATAGGAGCGCAAAATCTTCACTTCGAAGATTCTGGCGCGTTCACCGGTGAAATTACAGCAGAAATGATAAAGCAAACCGGTGCTAATTATGTGATTATTGGTCATTCAGAACGTCGTCAATATTATAATGAGACTGATGAAACCGTAAATAAAAAGACCATCAAAGCTCTGTCATCGGGTCTTGTACCTGTTGTATGTGTTGGCGAGTTACTTAGCGAACGCAAACAGAACAAGCAATTTGAAGTCACTAAAAAGCAGCTTGTAGGAGCCTTTAAAGGGATAAGTGCCTCAGAAGCCGCAACCGTTGTTGTTGCTTATGAACCGGTATGGGCTATTGGAACCGGAGAAACCGCTTCACCTGAACAGGCGCAGGAAATGCATGCTTTTATCAGAAAAGAAATTGCAGCTCTGTACAATCAGTCAACTGCCGACAGTGTTCAAATTCTTTATGGCGGCAGTATGAAACCGGATAATGCTGAAGAGCTACTCGGTTGCGAGGATGTAGATGGTGGTTTGATTGGCGGTGCCAGTCTCAAACCAGATAGTTTTTTCGCTATAATAGAAATAGCGGGTAACCTTAAATCCACATAATGGAATCTCACCGAATTTTACTTATTGGTAGTGGGGGCAGAGAACATGCCCTTGCTCTTGCACTTTCAGGCTCTCCTCAACTGGAAACCTTGTATATAGCACCCGGAAATCCGGGAACGGATAGTTTGGGAGTAAATGTAGATATAGATTTGGATGATTTTGAAAGCATCCTTTCTTTCATTGAAGAACATGAAATAACGCTAACTGTTATTGGCCCTGAGAAACCTTTGGTAGATGGGCTGGTGGACTTTCTGGAAGATGAAGAGAAACTTGTTTTTGGCCCATCAAAAGATGCTGCGAGACTGGAGGGCAGTAAGTCGTTCGCTAAGGATATTATGCATAAGTACAGCATTCCAACGGCTGATTATGTATGTTTTGAACGCCATGAGTGGAGTCAGGCGGTAGAACACGTAAATGAAACACAAAACTGGCCACGTGTACTTAAAGCAGATGGGTTGGCTGCCGGTAAAGGTGTTTTTGTCTGTGAAAATAAAGAAGAAGCGTTGGAAGCCCTTGAAATGATGCAAAACGATCCCAATTTAAGTGGAGCTTCATACAGGTTGGTAATTGAAGAATTCCTGGTTGGGGAAGAAGTGTCTGTTTTTGCTATTTGTGATGGAAACTCTTCTAAAATCATGTTTCATGCTCAAGACCATAAGCGAATTGGTGATGGAGATACCGGTTTAAATACAGGTGGAATGGGAGCTTATGGACCGGCACCTGTTTTGGATGTTACCGGACTAAAAGAAGTGAATGAGACCATTGTAAAACCAATGATTAATGCAATGGCTAATGAAGGAATGCCCTACAAAGGTGTTCTCTATGTGGGCTTGATGATGACCGCATCTGGTCCGAAAGTAGTAGAATTCAACTGCCGTTTCGGCGATCCGGAGTGTCAGGTAATTGTTCCCGCTTTGAAATCTGATTTTATTGAAATGTTACTGGCTTCTGTTCACGGAAAACTAGATTACATAGATATTGAAATGGATAGCAGTTATTATACTTGTATTGTGCTTTCGTCCAAAGGATATCCGCTTTCGTATGAAAAAGGAAATAGAATCAGTGGCAATCTCGAAAATAGGGATGACATCTGGATTTTCCACTGTGGCACAAAGACAGGCGATGATGGCATTTTATATACGAATGGTGGACGAGTACTAAATGTGGTTGCAAAAGGTGATGATTTAAAACAATCGATCAATCGTGCTTATCAAGCTGTTGGGGAAATCTCATTTGAGGGCATGTATTATCGAAAGGATATTGGAGAAAAAGGGCTCAAAAGAGTGTCATGAGTGTATTGTTCATTCTTGCTGGATTAGTTGTTGCTACAATGAGTGTGCCTGTTGATACTCTTAATAATAAAATTGAATTCACAGAATTAACAACTGGCCTTAAGCAGGCTCAATCCATCTATGCCACAACAGCCGGTGATATCTACATCACAGAAACCGGGCGAAACAGATTATTGATACTCAATGAACAGGGGATTCGCAGAGATTCAATTGGGTCAAGAGGCTCAGGAATTTATGGGTTTGATCGTCCTGTTGGCATACATGCTACCAATGGCATGCGGATTTATGTAGCCGATGCGAAAAACAAACGTGTACAGATTTTTGATAGAAGAAGGCAATTTCTCGGTTCGTTGATTGCCCCAAATCGCTCCGGTTTTTCACCCTCGTTTTTTGAGCCTGTATTGGTTTCCATAAACACACTCGGAGAAGCATTTATATATGATAACGATTCAGGACATATTCTGAAGTACAATCAACAGGGACGTTTTGAGAATCATATTGATCTAAGGATGAATGATATTGCATTACCCATAAAATCGATGGCTATTCAGGAAGAACAACTTTTTCTAATTGATGATGCCTATCCGGTTATTCACAAACTGAATAGTGGAGGTGGATACAATGGTTTTTCATCCCTCAAGGAAGTTCCCGTATCGTTATTTGTATCTGAACGCTTTCTGTGGGTTTTGAGTCCTGCTTACATCTATACATTAGATTTTAGGGGCAGGCTTTTAGAACAATTCCCCCACACGGTTCAGGATGGACGATTGAAAGGAATTTCTGTTACCGGAGATTATCTCTATATCTTAACCGAAAAACGTTTATTTAGAGCCGATAAACCTCTAAAGTAAATCCATATTTTATTGATCTTCTAACTTTTTACCAGGAATTGTCTGACCACCCTGATGTAGCGTTAATGATGTAGCAACACCATCATCATCTACATTGAAAACAATTCGGGCATCCACCACTTTCAGAAAAAAAGCTGTTTCCGACTCAGCAAATAACTCGAATTCCGGTTGGTCAGTTGCTTGGGCTGTCAATTGATCATCTTTTAAAGAAATGTTAATTGTAAATCCTGGAGCCAGTTCATATACACCGATATAATTTTGTAAAATCTCTGGTGACACCGAAATTTCGGTACGTTTTTCAGGGATATTATAAGGTTTGTCAAACACAATTGCCGCAAGGTCTCGAGTGATTGAGCCAACCGGAGCGGTTTCTAAATTACTCAAAACGATGATAGTAACGGATTCAGATGGAATGTGAATCATATTGGTTGAAAAACCATTTATCCCACCGGCATGCCCAATAGAGGGTTTATCAAGCACTGGCCCAAGAGCCCATCCATAACCGTAGTTCCCGGTAACTGGTTTCAGCATCTCAGATCGATCATCCTCAGAAAAGAAATTATCATCATAAATCCGGTCAACTAATGTAAGCAAAGCTTTTGTATCTCCCATAATGCCCCCAGCGCCTTGCGGAATGGAAAGATGAATCGGTTTGGCCGGTGTAGTTTTATCTTCATAACCAACCGCCAAATCAGGATAAACTTGATTGGGTTGTTCATACATGGCACTCGTTATTCCGAAAGGTTGTAGCAAATAGGTTTCAAGAGCATCGGCGTAACTCATATCAGTAACTAATTCAATAATATGACTTAACACTGTAAAGCCTGAGTTGCTGTACGCGAATCTTTCACCCGGTTCGAATTCTAAATCAAGATTTTTGAATCGATTAATGATTTCCAGGTTTGTTGCAGGCAGGTGCATCGTTTCTGTAAAATCCGAAAATGAGGTATAATTTGGAATACCTGACGTATGACTCAATAAATGACGCAGTGTAATTTTACTGCCATTGGGATAATCAGGAATCCACTTGTCAATTGAATCATCAATAGACAATAAATTATCTTGCTGTAAAAGGAATATCAATGTGGCTGTATATGTTTTGGAGATAGAAGCGTATCTGAAAAGAGTTGATTCACTGTTTTCGATTTGCTTATCATAATTAGCAAAACCGGTTGACCAATTATAGGCTATGTCGTTATTTCTGATCAGAACAGAGCCTGAAAATGATTCATTATTGTTATGCGCGTCTAAATATAATTGGACGTCTGTTTGAATATCCTGGGCAATGCTACTTTCTGAAAAAGTAAATAAGAGTAGCAAAAAATATAGTATCTGCTTCATAGTACCTTGTGGAATTAGGTGAAAAAAAAGATTACGAGTAGATACGCTTAATGTAAAATAAAGTTCAGGATGATGAAAAAATCGTTCAAATTTATAGGATGCCGATAACTATTTTTTTGTAGATTATATTCTTTCAATTTAATGACTTGATTTTTTATAATCAAGATATTTATGTTTTAATTTTGGTTGCACTAATTGAATAAAAATAGTACCATACAAAGAGTATTTCACAATAATATGAACCAATCAACCGGAGGTGTCTATGACAAATAGCACTTTTCTGGATGCTGCAGAAAATGGTGATTTCGACGTAGTGAAGACTATGTCCGAAGGTGGCATTAATGCAAATTCCAAAGATGAACACGATCGTACAGCTCTGTACAAAGCTGCAAAACACGGACATGCTGACATAGTTAAATATTTGATAGAAAACGGCGCTGATGTAAACAAAAGAGATAACAGGGGAACAACAGCACTCTACTGGGCCGCCTTAAACGGACATGTAGATGTCGTCGGAATTTTGATAGAACATGGCGCATCCATGGATATTATAGATGATCGTGGATGGACTATTTACGACCATGTAAGAAGTAGTGGCAATGCAAGTGTGTTGGCTAAAATGGAAAGTTATAGCGTAAATGCCTGACAAATAATTCAAATCAATAAATGATAAGCCGTGAATAGTAGATATTCACGGCTTTTTTATTTTAAGAATACATCAAAGAATGAATTTGGAGTAAAATCCGTATATTTAAAGGTGCAATAATAAAATCGAATTCTCGTCTTTCTCATTATATTAGGGAGAACCTAATAACCAATATAATCAATAGGTTAATATTTCTAAATTAAATGACTATCAAAACGGCGCTCATTCAACTTTCAAGTACTTCAGATAAAGAAGCCAATACCCTGAAAACATTTCAAAAAATTGAAGAAGCTGCTCATAAAGGCGCTCAAATAATCTGCACTCAGGAATTATATCAATCCCTTTATTTTTGTCAGACGCACAATGAATCCTATTTTAATTTGGCGGAACCCATTCCGGGTCCAATCACAAAAAAAACAGCTGATCTGGCAAAAAAGCTGGGTGTAGTAATCGTATCGTCATTATTTGAAAAAAGAGCTGCAGGGATATATCATAATACGGCAACTGTTCATGATGCAGATGGCTCATTACTGGGAATTTACCGGAAAATGCACATTCCGGATGACCCTGGTTTTCACGAAAAATACTATTTTACACCCGGTGATACAGGATGCAAGGTGTTTGACACGGCTTTTGGTAAAATTGGAGTGTTAATTTGCTGGGATCAGTGGTTTCCGGAAGCAGCTCGGCTGACAGCACTAAAAGGTGCTGAAATAATATTCTATCCAACGGCGATTGGAGTGCTGACGAATGAAGATGAAAATACAAAAAAGGAGTTCATGGATGCGTGGGAAATAATGCATCGAAGCCACGCCATTGCTAATGGTTGCTATGTTGCTGCTATTAATAGAGTAGGGCAAGAAGGCGATATCAGGTTCTGGGGAGATTCATTTGTGAGCGGACCATTCGGGCAGATTATTGCTCAGGCCGGGGAAGATGAAACCATCTTATATGCCATTTGTGATTTCAATTCTATAGAAAAACAAAGACGCACATGGCCATTTTTGAGAGATCGCCGAATTGACGCTTACGAACCAATTCTTAAACGGTCAGATACTTCTAATTAAAACGAAATTTTATCTCTTTTGCAAAACCGACAAACACCAGCTGATTCAGGATTTTTCATGCCAGCTGAATGGGAAAAGCATTCCGGTACACTCCTAAGTTGGCCATCAAACAGGGAAACGTGGCCCGGTGAACGACTTCAGCGTGTAGAAGCTGTTTATATTCAGATTATTGCTACTTTAATTCGGTTTGAAGATGTGCATATTATTCTAAGTGATGATGAAACTGCACGAAGAGCAAAAACGATGATAGAGAAACATCTTCCGCTAAGCGCTCCGATCATTTTTCATAAACGACCAGGGAATGATGTTTGGGCTCGTGATTTTGGCCCTATTTTCGTAAAACGTAAAACGGAATCAGCAGACGAATTTGCTTTAACTGATTGGGGATATAATGCTTGGGGAGGTAAATACCCACCTTTTGATAATGATAATGATGTACCCCGTTGGTTTTCTGAAACCTATGGAATTAAAAGATTTAAACCTGAAATGATTCTGGAAGGAGGCTCTATAGAAACGAATGGAGCTGGTGTAATGCTGACGACAGAATCGGTGCTTTTGAATCCAAATCGAAATCCTGGATTATCTAAACTGGAAATCGAACAAAAACTAAAAGATTACTTGGGTCAGAAGAAAATTATTTGGTTGAAAAATGGTCTTGCCGGTGATGATACGGATGGCCACATAGATGATTTAAGTCGCTTTCTGAACAAAAATACAATTGTGACCATGATTACGAACGATAAAGATGATGTAAACTATGAGTCATTGCTTGAAAACCATGAGATTCTGAAATCGGCCACAGATGAACATAGCAACCCTTTTGAAATCGTGACTTTACCCATGCCACTTACCAAAATTGATGGTACCACAGTAGATGGTTCTGAGCATGTTCCGGCCAGTTATGCCAACTTTTATATTGCAAATGGAGCAGTTCTTTTACCCGTTTATGACCCACGCTATGATGAAAAGGCCATAGCACTATTCAAAAAATATATGCCCAATCATGTAATAATTCCAATATCTTGTGCAGATTTAGTATGGGGACAAGGAAGCATACATTGTATTACACAACAGTTATATGGAACGCATGCAGTAGTACCAAAGAATGACAGGTGATGCAGAATCTGATAAATGAATGTTACTTTTCTGAATTTAACACGAATATTCGCTTTAAATTCCGTATTTTACTTGGCTAATTGAAAATGGATAATTACTACCATGCAAGTAAACCGAAGAACATCGAGGGAATTGGTTATGAAAGCGCTCTATGCGTCTGAATTAAGCCATGATTCCCTTGAACACATTATTGAGACTGTACTCAAACCCGTTTTGAAAAAAGAAAAACGGTTATTCGAATTTGCGGAACACCTGTTTCTGAAGACTATCAGAGATTCAAAAATGATTGATGCAATCATATCAGAATTAGCAAGCAACTGGGATATTAAACGCATTGCACTCGTAGATAAAATGATACTACGAATGGCTCTTAGTGAAATGCTTCATTTTGATGATATTCCAACAACTGTTACCATTAACGAAGCTATTGAAATAGCAAAGACTTATTCTACTGAAAAATCCGCACCATTTATAAACGGAATTCTTGATTCAGCTTCTATAAAGTTATCTGCCGATGGGAGAATCAGTAAAACCGGATTAAATTTGATAAACAGTCAATCAACAGATAAGTAAACATTGCGAAATAACGATCTGATTTGAAAAAGTATGTAGCTATTGGAGATATACACGGTTGTGGAAAAACACTGCAAAAGCTCCTTGAAAAATTGAAACCTTACGAAGACCGTACGATGGTTTTTATGGGGGATTATATTGACAGGGGGCCGAACAGTAAACTTGCCATTGATCTGGCCATCGAAATGGGGCAGAAACAGGAATGTATATATCTGAGAGGAAATCATGAAGTCATGATGATTGACGCGTTCAAAAATAACTATGCCGGTCATTGGACTCGAAATGGTGGTTTGCAAACCATGATTTCGCTTGGTATTAAAAACATACAAGCTGAAATGCCCGAGCCATACAATGATTTTATTTATAATTCAGTCTATTATTACGATACTCCTGATTTCTTTTTCATACATGGTGGAATTCCACCAATGATTACGATTGAAGACTTTATTCATTCAAATGAAATTGAATCGGGTCTTTGGGAGCGTTCACATCTTCATGCCAGTAAAGTAAATTGGGAGAAACCGGTCGTATTTGGCCATTCACCACTTGAAGAGCCTATCTTGGACGAGATGATAATTGGCACTGATACAGGCTGTGTTTTTCATAACATGCCAAAATTGGGAAAACTATCGGCTGTTCTGTTACCGGAGCGAAAAATTATACAACAACCCTACAGTGAATATTAATACAATAAAATGAGCTTAAAATGTGGAATTGTTGGACTTCCTAATGTTGGAAAGTCCAGTTTATTTAATGCCTTATCAAATGCCGGTGCTGAAGCCGCAAATTTCCCCTTTTGTACTATAGACCCAAATGTTGGAATTGTACCGGTACCCGACCAAAGGCTTCAGGAGCTTACCAAATTAGTAAAACCTCAAAAAACTATTCCAACAACTATCGAGTTCGTGGATATTGCCGGTTTGGTTAAAGGAGCTTCTGAAGGAAAAGGAAAAGGAAATGCATTTCTTTCTCATATTCGTGAAGTCGATATAATTGTTCATGTAGTTCGTTGTTTTGAAAATGACGATGTAATTCATGTGGAAGGCAATGTGAATCCTACACGTGATATCGACATAATTGACAGCGAGCTATTATATAAAGATCTCGAAAGTGTCGAAAAACGAATTGACAGGCTCAGAAAACAGGCTAAGACCGGAGATAAAGCCACTAAAACACAGTTAGACGTTGCCACCCGTTTAAAAGAACATATTGAAAACGGTGAACCGGTCAGATCGTTTGAAGTAGCTGATGATGAAATGGTGGCCTATAAAGATTTATTTTTATTGACAGCCAAACCGGTTTTATTTGTTTGTAATGTATCGGAAGATGATATATCTGACTCTGGTGAGAGCAATCATCACGTCATAAATGTAAAAGAGCTGGCTGAGTTAAGAGGTTCCCAAACGGTAGTGGTATGTGCCGGAATAGAAGCTGAAATAGCTGAATTGGATGATGAAGCCAAAAAAGAGTTTTTGAAAGAGCTCAATATAGAAAGTGCAGGACTTGATCAGCTTATTCGCGCAGCTTATGCAGAATTAGGTTTGATAACATACTTCACGGCAGGAGAGAAGGAAGTTCGTGCATGGACCATTCATTTCGGAATGAAAGCCCCACAAGCGGCGGGTGTAATACACTCAGATTTTGAACGGGGTTTTATCAGAGCTGAAACTATAGCATACGACGACTATCTGAATTATGGCTCTGAATCCGCAGCAAAGGAAGCCGGTAAATTGAGAAGCGAAGGAAAGGAATATATTGTTAAAGATGGAGATGTGCTTCATTTCCGATTTAATGTATAAAAATTAATGAACTGAATCTAAATAGAGATTTTATTAAAAATAAATCATACATATTAAATGTCTTATAATTATTGTTTTGTGCAAAAATTATTTTGATATATCTTAATAATAATATTTTTTAATAAAAAAGATTCTGTTATATCTGTTGACTTTATCTTATATTTAAGATGTGTGTGTTTATAACTATTTACATCCTAAGATAAAAACTATGAAAAAACTACTACTACTGGCAATATTGATTGCCTTACCAACGAGTCTATATGCCCAATCATTTGCATTAAAAGCAAATCTGGGTACTATGGGGCTTGGTATCGAAGGCGCCGGTCAATTACATGAGACGCTAAATGTACGTATAGGTGGCAATTTTCTTTCTGCCTCTTATCTATATGAATCTGACGCGGATTCTGAATTTGACGTAGATGGCGACATGAACCTAGGCATGTATTCACTGTTATTAGATTGGTTTCCCTACAAATCAAACTTTAGGTTAACAGGTGGACTTGTTTACAATAATAATGTAATGAAAGCAGGTTTGTTGCCAAAGCAAACGTACACAATAGGTGGGGATACATACTCACCTGATGATCTTGGCGTTTTGGAAGCTGAGTTTACATTCAATAAAATAGCACCATATTTAGCATTGGGATTTGGAAATCCTTTCAGCGGCTCCAGCTTTGGAATGAATATGGATATTGGTTGGATTTTTCAGGGACCCCCCAAAGTGACCATGTTTGGTGAAGGCTTGCTTGCTCCATCAGCGGATCAGGCTCCTCAGCTTGAAGAAAATACAAGCTGGTGGACGGGTTATCCTGTCTTTACCCTTTCATTCTACTATCGTATAAACTGATTATCAGACCCCAAAATTTAAAAACTATGAAAACTACACTGAATCTATTCAAAACTAAAACCCTACTATTGGGTTTCTTTATAGCCGCATTATTTTATATACCAGCATGCGATATCACTGACCCAACTGAGGGTGTTACTGCAGTTCTAAATACAAAAGCAAGAACTACAACAGTTTCTGTCATATTCAGAGATAGTGCTACAGGAGAGCCCGTAGGATTTACTGATGGCACAAATGTTTCTGTAAATGTAACTGGACCGGATGCTGATAAAGTTATCGATTTACTCAACCGCTCAAAAACCAGTTTTGAAGCTGCTAAAGGATTTCTCTCATTTGCTGTAGCCGATGAACTTGCACCAGGTGAAGATAACCCATTAGAGTTCAATATAGTAGCTAGTGCAAATGGCTTTATAACTACTTCCACACCAGTTAGTATTGCTGAAATAGATAACACTCCTATTGAAGTTAACATGGTTAATTTGTCAAATAGGCCAAGAGGTGTAACAGGCGAAACTGGACGAAATGTAGGTGTTGCGTCATCAAATGGGCGCATAACTACAACCGAGACTTTCGGAACAACACCTGATCCAACCACAAATACACGTGCAACTTTTGTAATAAACCAAAACACGCTTATTCGTGATGCCAATGGAAACAATTTACAGGGAGAGTTAACAGCTGATTTCAATCAGTTCAACAGTCGAGATACAGAATCACTGCAAAGTTTCCCGGGTGGTTTTTCAGCTCGGGTTGAAAACAATCCGACCGGTGAAGAAAATGTATTCTTTACTACCGGTGGTTTTACTTCATTAACCATAACTGATGAAAGTGGGCGCCGGGCAAGAACATTTGACCCACCTATTGAGATTAACATTGAGCTAGATTCTGAAGTGCGTGACCATGAAAATAACCCTGTAAGTGCCGGATCACAAGTTCCTATATGGAGCTATAATGATGAAACAGGAACATGGGCTTTTGAGCAGAATGCTACAGTTGCGCAAGGTTCAAGCAATAATCTTGAAGTGCAATTTAATGCAGACCACCTTTCATGGTGGAATATAGATTGGTATGGTAATTCTTGCTACTACGGTACTCGTGTAAATCTGAATGGAAATAACTCTAATATCAGAGGTAAACTTCTGCGCGCTGACAATGGTAACTTCCTTGGTTGGGCGGCATCAAGAAATGTTTCCGGTTCTTCCAATTTTATTCAGTTTCTAAATGCACCACGGGATGTAGCTGGAGTACTTGAATTGTATGATATGAGTAATAATCTATTGGAAACAGTTGATTTACCTGATATGTGTTCATCAACCCCGGTCGATGTTGATTTGGGAAATAATCCACAAATTACGGTCACATTTCGTGGTGTGGGTGTTTGTCCGAATAGGGATGATATAGAAGTACGCCCGAGTTTCCCTGCATTCTATAAGCCAGCCTCTGGCGGTAGCTGGCTGTCTGCTGGTTCCGTTGTTAATGGAGAACTCTCAATTACCCTTCCTAGCCCCGGTAGTTACGCTTTTGGCGCATACTATGAGGATACATTTTATCAATATACTCTTGACCTTTCTGATGCAACTGACGGAGATTTATTTGAAGAAGTTGTTGATTTGCCAAGCGACGTTTGCAGCGAGTTGTAATCTAAATTATTTTGTAGCAAAAGAGCCCGGTCTTTGATCGGGCTTTTTTTTTGTGTAGAAAAAGATGATTATTCCGATTAATTTTTTGTGATCTAAAATTTAAAGTACAAATAATATGAACCATCACTATAACACACTAATTATATTAATTTTGTTTATAGTAATTATGGGATGTGAAACCCAGGAGGAATCAAACCTGTTGATTGATGAAAAGGATAATAATATGGAAATAAACACAGATAGAATTCATTTTTTTGAAAATCTAAAAGAATATTGCGGATATTCGTTCAAAGGTCAAACAATTTATCCGGTAGATCGTGATCATCTTCTTACAGATGCTTCATTAGAGATTAGGTTTGAAGAATGTAGTGATTCAGAATTAAGAATTCCCTTTTATATCAATGGCGAATCAACGAGAGATTGGATAATATCTCTTTCAGAAGATAGTCACCTCAGATTGAAACATGAACATACTCCAAATGATGATATGGTTGATGAAATAAATCTTTATGGTGGCTTTGCAGATGACAGCGGTTCAGAATATATGCAAATCTTTCCAGCCGATACTGAAACCATTCGAATGCTTCCGAAAGCTCAAACAAATGTTTGGAGCATTGAGATCGATACACTTTCTAATGAGCTAAGATATAATATTGAACGTAATGAAGAACCTCGTTTTGAAGCTGTTTTTGATTTATCAAATCCAAAATTATATGAATGAATAATCAATACTATAATAATCAATAATGTTATGATCTATTCATCATAGGTATTTTACAGCTTTATCAATTAAAGACTTTACTCGATTGGAATATGGTTGTTTGATTATATCAGCTCCTACAGGTCCGTAACCGGTTTTTAAAAAAGCCATTTCATTTGAAAATTCCTTCACACCATAGTAGCCATGAGATCGGCCAATACCGCTATTATTTACTCCACCAAAGGGCAAGTTTTTATGAACATAATGAGATAATACATCATTTGTAACCAAAGCCCCTGTCCTAATTCTGGACATAAAGGTGTCAATCACTTTTGAATTTCTTGAAAACAGATAAGTTGCAAGTGGCCTTGGTTTTTCCTGAATAAACTGTATAGCTTCATCAACGGTTGTGTAAGTATATATTGACAAAATAGGCCCGAAAACTTCTTCTAAATGTACATCCATTGAATCGTTAACATTGCTCAAGATAGTCGGTGACAGGAATGATTGATCCTCAATTACTTCACCTCCATACTCGATTTTTGCACCTTTTCCCTGAGCATCTTCAAGTAAATGAGCTAGTCTTTTAGTATGACTGTTATTGACAATTTTTGTGTAACTACAATTGGTTTGATTTTTGATTTTTAAATCAGGGAATCTTTCATGTAGTTTTTTTATTAGCTGCTCAACCACTTCTTGTTTTCTGGTTTCTGGGATAAGAATATAATCGGGAGCAATGCAAGTTTGCCCCGCATTAATAAACTTACCCCATATAACACGATTAGCAAATGATTCAGATGAAAAATTATCATCCAAAATACAAGGAGATTTCCCGCCAAGTTCTAATGTAACAGATGTAAGATGTTCAGAAGCAGCTTTCATTACAAGTTTTCCTACTGACGGACTACCGGTAAAAAATATATGGTTAAACGGTAGTGATGTTAATTTTTTTGAAACTTCAACACCACCTGTTTCTACATGTACTACATCGTCCGGGAAAACATCGCTAATTAATTTCTTGATTAATTCAGCCGTATTTGGTGTAAACTCAGATGGTTTAATAATGACTCTATTCCCGGCTGCAATAGCGCTAATCAGAGGTCCGATACACAAACTGAATGGATAATTCCAGGGTGCAATGATTAATACAAGACCTTTAGGTTGAAATACTACACTTGCTTTCGCATTAAAGTGGAGTAAAGTTCTTGATTTACGTTTAGGGCGTAACCATTTATGCAGATTCTTTACAACAAACCTGATTTCACTTACTACTGGAATTATTTCAGTGAAATCTATTTCGGCATCAGGTTTATTATAATCACTTGATACTATATTTTTTATTAATGTACGTTCTGATTCAATTTTATTTAACAATTTCTTTAAATAACCGATACGTTCTTCCAAATTAATGGGCATAACGGTTAATTTGAGCATATTTGTGAAATATAATGGCTTAGAAGTCATATTATTAATTAAAATGTATTTTTATAGATAAAAAAAAAGTGTATTTTTAAACATTCTGTATTCCAAAACATCACATTTTTAATTATCAAATATACACTTAAAATTAACACACTATGAGAACAACAATTCTACAATCAGGCTTTTTAATTATAGCCTTAGTGTTTTCGGGCCTCTTTGCAGAAGCTAATGGTCAAGAGCAAGACAGACGGTTTAGCTTATCTATCAATGGAGGTATTTCATTTGCAAGTGCTTCTGCTGGTGGACGGGTAGATGGTGGTTTTGACATTGCCTCGAAAACAAATCTTTCATTCGGACTTGGAGCTCAATATACAATCACACCATATTGGTCGATAGAAGGAATGGGATATTATCACAAATTTGAAAATGCAAACAGCACCGATCCTGCATACGAGAATCAAGTTGTATCACTTTCTTTAAGAAATGTTATTCATTTCAATCAATTACTTGGAACTAATAGAGTATGGGAAAACGTAACTCCTTATGCTTTGGCTGGTTTCGGTATTGTTATAAGGGAAATTGAAGATTTTGGCAGAGATTCATTTGCACCATCTGCCTTACTTGGTGTTGGTACCGGATTTAAAATTTCTGATACCATGAATTTCTTCCTACAGTATGAATATGTTGCTACAGGTAACATGGATGGTAGCTTAAGCAATATTTCTAAAAAATCTGATCACTACGGTGTTCTGGTTGCTGGTCTTCGTTTCCACCTTGGTGCTGCAGGAGCTGCTCCACGTTCATGGAGAAAACCAGCTTTTGAACTCACAGAAACAGACTACAATACACTTATGGCACTCAACTCACGTGTTGATAACCTTGAGCGTCAGCAGAGCTCACAGGGTTCTGATATTTCAAACCTGAATGGTCGTGTAGATGGTCTTGATTCCCGTGTTTCAGCTAACGAAAGAAAAATTTCTGACCTTGAGTCAAAATTCGCTCAGCTTGACGCTAAAGTTAGAGACCTCGAAGCAGAAATGGCTGAAATGCCGGAAGAAAAGCAAGAAGATGGTTTGACACCGGTATTAGCTAACGGTTATTACGTTCAGGTTTATGCTGCAAATACACTCGACCGCGCTCAGCGTGTAAGAGCTCATGTTAGAACATTGACTGATAGCCCTGTACTTATAACCCAACGCCAAAATGTTTATGAAGTACGCATTGGTGTTTACGATAGATTCCCTGCTGCTGCAAACACATTAGGTGCAGTGACCGGAAGCTACAGTGATGCTTTTGTAGTTAGATTCCCACGCCCTGCTCATCTTCATGATGACTACCGTGGAATTCAAACAGTGGACTAATTTCACAGTTTAATTTCGAATTAAAAGCCTGTTGGTCTCACGATCGACAGGCTTTTTTTTTATTAATAATCATACTCTTTAAATACACTATGTGTTTGTCCTAAATGAAGATAATTGGGTTTGCCGACCTATTTAATATGAAATCAAATTGGATTTCAGTTTTGGGATGATTTTCTACAATAAAATTACTATCTTTATTAATATCAATAATATAAATATTTAAGGTTTGACATATTATTCAGATTATATTTCAAACATTATTAAAGTAGAAAGGAATACAATTGAGTATTAAAAAAGGCGATAAAGTTAAAGTACACTACACAGGAACATTAGATGATGGAACTGTTTTTGATACATCCCGAGAACGTCAGCCGTTAGAGTTCGAATTTGGTTCAGGCCAACTCATCCCCGGTTTTGAAAAAGCGGTAGTTGAGTTGACTCCTGGCGACACTAAAAAAGTAACCATACCACATACTGAGGCCTATGGCGATGTAAGAGATGATATGATTGTATCGATCGAACGCGAAAAAGTACCTGCTGACATTTCTCCGGAGGTTGGTATGCAGCTTCAACTTCAGCAACCTGATGGCCAACCGCTTCCGGTGGTAATTAAAGATGTTTCAGAATCTCATATTACATTAGATGCAAACCATCCATTAGCTGGCCGAGATCTTACCTTTGATATCGAACTCGTTTCAGTTAATTCCTGAAAATATTTAGAAAAAAAGGATGTCACTTCGACATCCTTTTTTTATATAATTTGAATGATTTTATACATCGAACTTTATACCCTGAGCAAGAGGAAGTTCTTTACCCCAGTTAATAGTATTTGTTTGGCGACGCATATACGCTTTCCAGGCATCTGAACCTGATTCTCTTCCCCCACCGGTTTCTTTCTCACCACCAAATGCTCCTCCAATTTCAGCGCCACTTGTTCCAATATTGACATTGGCTATTCCACAATCAGAGCCTACAGCGCTTAAAAACGTTTCAGCTTCCTGCATATCTAAAGTGAAAATAGCTGAACTCAATCCCTGTACTACTCCATTGTGCATGGTAATTGCCTCATCTAAGGTTGAGTACGACATCAGATATAGAATTGGGGCAAAGGTTTCATGCTGCACTATTTCGTAGTTATTTTTCGCTAAACAAACTGCAGGTTTTAGATAATGACCACCCTTTAAATTTTCATTTTGAAGCACTTCACCACCAAAAATTACTTCACCACCTTCATCTTTTAATTTCGTTAAGGCATGTTGCATCGTATTTACGGCCTCTTCATCAATCAGTGGGCCAACTAAGGTGTCTGCATCTAAGGGATTTCCTATTCTGATTAAGTTATAAATTTCTAGTATGCGTTCTTTTACTTGTTCAAATACAGATTCATGAACAATCAAACGCCGGGTTGAAGTGCATCGTTGTCCTGCAGTGCCAACTGCACCAAAAACGGTAGCTCTTACGGCCATTTCCAAATCCGCCTTATCGGAAATAATAATTGCATTATTCCCACCAAGTTCCAGAATAGTTTTACCAAGTCGTTCACCAACAACTTTTGCGACTTGTTTACCCATTTTCGTTGATCCTGTAGCTGAAATGAGTGGAACACGTTTATCTGACGTGAGCCATTCGCCAACATCTCGGCCACCGGTAATCATACAAAATACACCTTCAGGTACTGAATTTTCTTTCAACACAGAAGCTATGATATTCTGACAGGCCACAGCTGTTAATGGTGTTTTTTCTGATGGTTTCCAAACAACTACATTTCCGCAAACAGTAGCAATCATAGAATTCCAGCTCCAAACAGCTACAGGGAAATTAAAGGCGCTTATCACTCCAACAATACCGAGTGGATGATACTGATCGTACATACGATGTTGTGGCCGCTCTGAGTGCATTGTGGAGCCATAAAGTTGTCTGGACAGACCAACAGCAAAATCACAGATATCAATCATCTCTTGTACTTCTCCAAGGCCTTCCTGATAGATTTTCCCCATTTCCCAGGCAACTAATTTTCCCAGGTCTTCTTTATGTTTACGCAGGGCAAGTCCTATTTGGCGAACAATTTCTCCTCTCTGCGGTGCAGGTAAGTTTCTCCATTTTCCAAAAGCTTGATTTGCCGCTGTTATTATCGCTTCATAATTATCTCTCGAAGTAACGCTTACCTGACCGATTTCTGACCCATCTACAGGGCTAAAACTCGTAATGGTTTCTCCAGAATGGTTTTTAAATGATTCATTTCCCGTTATTGATCCGTTATTGACTTTAGTTAAGCCAAGTTTTTTCAAAAAATCCATAAGTCGAATACTAATTTTGTGTTATTATTTTATTTCTTAAAATAAGACTCAATGAAGATAATCCCCTAATAGAAATTATACTTTGAGAATCTCCATATACTACACACAGGTATAATAATTATAATACTTGTTATTTCAACTGGATTAAATCTAACTCAAGGGTTTGGAATTTCAAATCAAGTAGCGGTATATTTAAGATTTTCTAAACTAAAATTTTTATGTTAGACAAAATTGAAGAATTTTGGTTCTTGTTCTCAAATTGGATTACTGAATTGGGAATTGCTTATGATGTTGATCCCTATATTTTTGCTTTTTTCTATATAGGATTAGCCCCTGTTGTTTGGATAAGCGCAGCTCTGTCAATAAAAGCCGTTAAAATGGGTAAATCGGCTTCATTCCCTATAACTATTTGTACAGTCACTTTCTTATCACCTTATTTGTATGTGATGTTCGCAGGTGATAACATTCCTGCATGGGCATATTTATTAATTGTTGCTGTATCAACTTATGGCCTTTTGAATATTTGGCAAAATGTTCGGATAAATCGAGAAAATATTTCAGTATAGGGTTGATTTATTCAGGCTTTTAATAGAAACTTTTATCTGCTTTCAGAGTTTGATAAATCAACTTAATGAGAAGTTAATGGAATTTATTACACAATGGCTGGAAGATATCCGGCAAACGTACGGAGTTAATCCTTATATTTTTGGTGCTATTTATGTAGGAGCTACACCCTTATTTTGGGGTTTTATCTACTTATTAGTTAGAAACTTAAAGAAAAAGAAATCTATAACAGTACCAGTAATAGGAATGGGTTTATGCGCTATATCATCATACGTTTACCTTTTCATAGCCGGTGAAAATTTACCCTTGTGGGTTTATGGTGTTGCGATCACGTTGGTGGTATATGGATTATACTCTGTGAGAAAACAAGCACAAAAGAAAAAAAGGTTAGTCGATAGTGAAATTCAACTATGATCTAATTGTAATTGGTGGTGGTTCAGCGGGTTTAACATCAGCAGGTATTGGGGCAAGTTTTGGTGCAAAGACAGCTATGATTGAAGGCCACCGGCTCGGTGGAGATTGTACCTGGACGGGATGTGTGCCCAGTAAAGCCATACTTCATGTAGCCAAGTTGATCAACGATTCAAGAAAAGCCGGAGAATTTACATTTGAGAAGGATGTTTCTAAGGTGAATTTCAAAAAAGTTATTGAGTACATCCATCGAACTCGCGAAGAAATCTATCATGATGCCGATCGCCCTGAAATTTATGAAGATATGGGTATTGATGTTATTCAAGGATATGGTTCATTTAGAGATTCGCATACTATCGAAATTAAAAAGAATGATGGCTCAAGCAGTATCATTACCGGAAAAAAAATAATCATTGCTGCAGGTAGCAAAGCCCGTGTTTTTCCAATTGATGGCCTTGATTCAATTGAATATCTCACAAATGAGACACTTTTTGAATTGAAAAATCAACCAAAGCATTTGGCCATTCTGGGTGGTGGACCCATTGGTGTAGAAATGGCTCAGGCGTTTAACCGTCTTGGCACAAAAGTTACGGTTATTGAAATGGCACCTCGCATCATGCCACGTGATAGTGAATATCTTACTACAATTCTTCAGTCTAAATTAGAGGAAGAGGGTGTTCATGTTCTTACAGATTCAAAATTGGTTAAAGTTTTGAAGAATAAAAAGGAAATTAACCTTGAAATAGATAAAAAAGGTGAATTTCAAACACTTTCGGCTACACATTTACTGGTTGCAACCGGACGCGCTCCAAATGTGGATAAATTAGGTTTAGAAAATGCGGGCATTGCATATACCAAAGCAGGTATAACCGTTAATGATAATTGTCGCACAAATAAAGGCCACATATATGCAGTGGGTGACATAACCGGTCGATATGCATTCACACACATGGCCGAACACATGGCCAAGATTGCATCAACGAATGCATTACTGAAATTTCCCCAGAAAATGGATTTAAAACATATTCCCTGGGCTACCTTTACAGAGCCGGAGTTGGCGCACGTTGGTGCATCTGAAGTTGAATTAACAAAAAAGGGAATTTCATATCAAGTGTATCGTTTTCCTTATACCAAAGTGGATAGAGCACTAACCGAAGATGCTCCGACCGGATGGATACGAATATACGCCAAACCCTTTAGTGGGAAAATATTGGGCGCCGATGTACTCGGTGTAAGTGCGGGAGAGATTATTTCTGAATATGCACTTGCCATGAAAAATGGTTTAAGCCTGAAAAAAATTGCTGATACCATACACCCATATCCTACCTATGGATTAGCGGCCCGTCGTGGTGCAGACCAATGGTACGTGCAGCAGCAACGGCCATGGATTACGAAATTAATCCAAAAAATATTTGGGTATCGTGGGCAGGTTAATGAGTTTGACCCTGAAAAAATTCTATAGATAGATTAAGTTAAGGGTAGTTTTTCAGGATAAGAGGACAAGTGGTTTATTTCTTATTCTTTATCCATTCATCCAGAAGTTGATTGGTTTGCTTTTGGATTTGTTTCTTCATAAATGGTGTCCAGCCTAACAGCAATCCATTGATGCCGAGTGCCTGATGTGACCATTTCCATAGATCAAAAGAATCAGTGTGCATTAAGATTTTCCCGTTTTTGCATTTAAAAGTAGCCTGAATATGATTTACGATCTTTCGATTAGTTTTGGAAAAAATATATTCAGCTTTCCATGATGCGTTTCCGCCTGTTTGATGACCTTGTACATCTGAAAACGTAATTTTTAAGGTTCCTTTGGCTCTGTGTAACAACATGCGCCACATTTCCTTTGCTTGTTCTCCTTCCAAGGCTCCAAAAGCAGGATCCTCAAAAACGATGTCATCATGATAGCAAGAAATCATTTTTTCAGCATCTCCATTCACAAAAGCTTGATAGAATGTGGTGATAAGTTCAGTGTTTTTATCAGACATAGAAATTTTAATTATATAAATCTAATGATATGATTAATTTAGTGAATGATACAAAAATCATCGTTAATAGAAAGTGCTGAAATTTTCATTTCAAAAAAGGTGATGAAAAATGATTAAACCTATTTATAGAATTCTTCGGAATCAACTTACAAAAATGTATCAGGAAAGGTTGGAAGAATCCAAATATAATGAAGACAGGGATTATGAGCCTATCAGAGATTATTTGGAAACCCATCCTGTTAGCACCGATGAGCAGGAATTAGCGGAGTACATTCGGAATGCTACTATTACCAGGCATATACACTATATTGTAATCCATTGTACGGCCACATCAACTTCGGCTACTGTTACGGCTATTCGAAACTATTGGCGGAATACGCTGAAATGGAAAAATCCGGGATATCATATCATTTTCCATCATGATGATGGATTCACGGTTTTAGCTGATTTTGATAATGTGACGAATGGTGTTAGAGGATTCAACTTCAATTCCATTCATTTAAGCTACATTGGTGGAATTGACGCACAAAACAAACCGATTGATAACCGCTCTGAGAATCAAAAAAAATTAATAAAAATCGCCGTTGAAGAGCTCAAAAAAAGACTTCCGGAGGCTATCGTTCAGGGACATCGCGATTTTCCAGGTGTTGCAAAAGCCTGTCCGTGTTTTGATGCAAAATCAGAATATGAGTCTATCGTTTGATTTCTCGCTCATAAATTGTAATCCAATCTTCTACGCTCATTCTCGATGATAATTCTCCGATTAATTCAAATGGAATTTGATTCATTTTCTTAAAACGGACACAACCTTTCCCCATGTCAAGCTTTGTTTTATTATGTTTGGGGTACTCTACTTGTAGCCAATGGAGCAAGCCTTTATTACAATATAAACCCATGTGATACAATGATATATGATTCTTTTGGGAGCCAATGCCCATAAAGGGCAAAGGTAATTTTGGATCACAGTGATATCCCGAAGGGTAGAGGCTATGCGGAACCACATATCCAAGCATTCCATAATTTATTACGGCCTCAAAACCAGCTGGCAGATGTTCAAGAATAGTCGTATGCATCTGAGATACTACTTCTATTCGTTCAGCCGGTAAAGATTGTATGTATTCTTGTGGTGTATTCATGATCAGTTGGTAAGTATTAAATCGTTATTCAACTTTCAAACAAATCTAAATTTAACCCGACTTTACTACTTTGATTTTGTTCAAGTTGGAGTAAAATTTTTTTCCGATGGATGCCACCACGATATCCCGTTAAATCTCCGTTTGAGCCAATAATTCGGTGGCAAGGGATTAAAATGGCTATTCGATTTGCTCCATTCGCATTTGCCACAGCTCTGATGGCTTTCACATCGCCAAGATTGATGGACTGTTCTGAGTAGGTTCTTGTTTTTCCATAAGGTATATTCTGCAACTCATTCCAAACTCTTTTTTGAAAGGATGTTCCATGCAGATGAATGGGAACTGCAAATGTTGTTCGCTTTTCTTCGAAGTATTCTTCTAATTCAGTTTTAGCATTTAAAAGATGTTGGTTCTCCTCTTTTGATTTATTACAACCAAGTTCATCAGATAGTTTTTGGATTTCATCCTCAAGAGAATCCCGATCCGAAAATTCTAACAAGCAAATTCCGGTTTCAGTCGCGCAGGCTGTCATTTCACCAATAGGCGTTTGGATTGTGCTGAAATGAATGTTGCTTTTTTCTGACAAAAGAAGGCGTAATTTGAAGTTTATTTGAATGAACCAGAAACTTATAAATTTTTTTGGTTATACCCGAATTTCAATTTTTAAAAGAATACATCTCTATCATAAAAAGATGCACCAATCAAATTCTTGCAACAAAAAAACCCCTTTAGCTTACACCAAAGGGGCTGAAATTAAATCCGTGAGATAATCAGGAGAGCAATGCTTTCATGGTTTCGCCCATAACAGCTGGACTTTCACAAACCGTAATTCCGGCTGCCGACAAAGCATCCATCTTATCCTGTGCTGTTCCTTTTCCACCGGAAACAATTGCGCCGGCATGACCCATTCGGCGTCCAGGAGGCGCTGTACGTCCGGCAATAAATGCCACAACAGGCTTTTTGACATGATCTTTAATATAAGCAGCGGCATCTTCCTCGTCGGTTCCGCCAATTTCGCCAATCAACATAATGGCTTCAGTTTCAGGATCTTCGTTGAAAAGCTTTACGGCATCTTTGTGCTTAGTTCCAATAACCGGATCACCACCAATTCCAATCGCGGTTGATTGTCCCAAACCGGCTTTTGTAAGCTGATCAACAGCTTCGTAGGTCAATGTTCCGGAACGGGAAATGACGCCAATAGATCCTTTCATAAAAATATTTCCGGGCATAATGCCAACCTTCGCTTCATCCGGTGTAATAACACCCGGGCAATTTGGTCCAACTAAATGCGCACCAACACGGTCAACTATGGCTTTTGCGCGAATCATATCCTTAACTGGAATGCCTTCTGTAATACAAATAATTACATTGATTCCGGCAAGGGCAGATTCAATAATGGCATCAGCAGCAAATGCAGGAGGCACAAAAATAATGGATGTGTTTGCCCCTTCTTCACTAACTGAATCTGCGACTGTGTTAAAAACAGGACGATCTAAATGTTTACTCCCACCTTTACCGGGTGTAACACCACCTACAAGCGGTGTGCCATAAGCAATCATCTGCTCAGCGTGGAATGTTCCTTCTTTTCCGGTAAAACCCTGAACAATCAGGCGGGTATCTTTTCCAACTAATACGCTCATGCGTTTTAATAATTTAAATGAATACGGACGATTAATAATTGACGCCTGAATATACGGTCATGCCAAAGATAAGACAAACCATGAAAGCGATTTTATGAGGTTTGATACGTTTGCCTATTCAGGAAATTAAGTTGGTAAATTAATTGGTCGCATTAAAAGCCTTCAAAACTCCATTCATATCTCACATTCATTTTCTTTATATTTACAAGCTTAACTAAAATCCATTTTTATCTAATCGATTATTTACTGTACATGACTGATTTAAAAAATCTTGAGAAAATAGTTTCGCTTTCAAAAGCACGTGGTTTCATCTTTCAATCTTCGGAAATTTATGGCGGTTTGGCTGCTGTTTACGATTATGGCCCGCTTGGTGTTGAACTAAAAAGAAAATTAAATCAAGTATGGTGGTCGGCCATGACCCAAAAGCACGATAATATTGTAGGGATTGATGCCGCCATTTTAATGCACCCTAAAGTGTGGAAGGCCAGTGGTCACGTGGATGGGTTCAGCGATCCGATGATTGATGATAAGCAATCAAAACGCCGCTATCGCGCGGATATGTTGATTGAAGACCACATCAGAAAACTCGATGAAAAAGGAAAATCGGATCGCGCTAAAGAATTGCAGCATTTGCTCGACACAGCCGGAACCCGCAAAACGATGACGGAAGATTTGTATGATATCATAATGGAAGAGGAAATCCGCTCACCCGATTCAGGAGCATTCGATTGGACACAGGTTCGTCAGTTTAACCTGATGTTCGATACGCAGTTTGGCGCAACGGCAACCGGAGAAGATTCCAAAGTGTATTTGCGTCCGGAAACGGCACAAGGCATTTTTGTGAACTACACCAATGTGTTGAACACCTCACGAGTACAGTTACCGTTTGGAATTGCACAAATTGGAAAAGCTTTCCGAAATGAAGTTGTGGCGCGACAGTTTGTGTTCAGGATGCGTGAGTTTGAACAAATGGAAATGCAATATTTCGTGAAGCCCGGCGAAGATAGTGAGTGGTACGATTCCTGGAAAGCCGAGCGTTTGGAATGGCACAAAAGCATCGGAATTCGTGAGAAAAATCTGCGCTATGCGGATCATCCGAAGGATAAACTCGCGCATTACGCCAAAGCTGCGGTTGATGTGCAATATCATTTCCCGATTGGCTGGCAGGAAGTGGAAGGAATCCACAACAGAACCGATTTTGATTTGAGTCAGCATCAGGAGTTTTCAGGCAAAAAACAGGATTTCTTCGATCAGCAAGCTAATGAGCGTTATGTTCCCTATGTGATTGAAACATCTATTGGATTGGATCGCTGTACGCTCATGGTACTGTGTGATGCGTATCGCGAAGAAGAAATCACCGATGATAAAGGCAAAACCGAAACCCGCGTCGTGCTTAAAATGCATCCGAAATTAGCGCCGATTACGGTCGGTATTTTTCCATTGATAAAAAAGCCAGAGCTCATTGAAAAAGCACGTGCCATCCAAGTTGAATTATCCGAAACCTGGAATGTTCAGTTCGATGAAAAAGGCTCGATTGGAAAACGCTACCGCCGATTAGACGAAGCGGGAACGCCTTTCTGCGTAACGGTAGATTTTGACAGCCTTGAAGACGGATGTGCGACCATTCGTCACCGCGACACCATGGAGCAGGACCGCATCAGTTTCGACAAAATCCACGGTTATATTAGTGATCACATTCGTAAATGGAGGCCGGAATAATTTTTTACCACGAAGGCGCGAAGGCACAAAGTTTGAAATAATTTACTTTGAAACTTTGAGTCTTCGCGGTTTGACAAATGGCAAGTTAGAAAAAATCAAATATTTGTTTAGGTTAAAATAGATGTTAGTTTACGTTTAAAAATAAGCCCAGAAGGATTAATTGAAGATGATATCATCCATTCAAATAAAAAACTTTAAATCCGTTGTCGATTTAGAAATTGACCTCGGACGGATAAATGTGTTTATTGGTGAAAATGGGTGTGGTAAAACGAACATATTGGAGGCTATTGCATTTGGAGCCGCTGCAAGCGCTGATAAGCTTGACTTTGAGTTTCTGGGGAGTAGGGGGATTCGATTAACAAAACCTGAGTTTATGTATTCTGCTTTCGTGAAAAAGTCAAGCGAAATTGTATTTAAGTATAAATTTAATAGATACTTAAAAACTTTTGTATTAAAGTATAATATTAAAAAGACTAATTCATGGTCTGATTTGTATGATATTTTATATCAAAAATATCATGCAGATATTTTTGATAAAGTTTTTAACGAGAAAAACCCAACACCTAGCTCGTTTTATGAAATAGTAAAAAAGAACATAAACGAAACTGACGTATTAATAAAGCTCCATGACTATTTGTATCATTCTAAAGAAGTGAATAATGATTACTTGCACTCAGACTTACTTCCTGAATTAAATAAAAAAGATATCAATAGTAAAATATTAAGCGATTATATCATTTACTCTCCCGAAGAATCTTATTTACGTAAATTTGAAGATACAGCACAGATTTATCCTCTCGGGATCAAGGGCGAAGGCTTATTTCAATATATAAAAGAGATTTCTTTAAAGAAGAAATCACCTATGCTTAAAAAAATCAAAGAGAACTTGATTCTGCTTGACTGGTTTGATGATTTCAATCTCCCCAAAAATCTCATGAGCAATGAATATGCTTTACAGATTAAGGATAAGTATCTGCATGAAGATTTAAGCTATTTTGATCAAAAAAGTACAAACGATGGATTTCTTTATTTGCTCTTTTATTTTACTCTTTTCTGCTCCGATCTCACACCGAAATTTTTCGCGATAGATAATGTGGATAGTTCTTTGAACCCTAAATTATGTTCAAAACTTACAACCACGTTAACTCAGCTTGCTAGAGAAAATGATAAACAAGCCATACTTACTACTCACAATCCAGCTATTTTGGATGGATTGGATTTAGAAGATGATGAACAACGTTTATTTGTAGTAAGCCGGAATATTGACGGACATACAAAAGTGAGAAGAATCATGTACAAGCCTGAGCGTGAAAAAAAATTATCAGAAATTTGGGCAGGTGGCTTCATAGGCGGACTGCCTGATAATTTTTAATGTGTGACTATGAATTTTGGATTAATAACAGAAGGGATATCTGAGCACAACATCATAAAGTATTTAACTGCGAGATATTTTCGTGATGATGATCCATCTTTTTCGTCTTATGTACCCAAAATAACGAATGGAAAACAAGCTGATACCGGAGGCTGGCATAAAGTATTAGAAGCGTGCGAGAGTGATGATTTAGAAACATATCTAATTGAGAATGAATATTTGATTATTCAAATAGATACGGATATGTCTCAGACATCGCCTTTTAATGTTAGCCACAGAATGATAGGTTCAGAAGATATTGAGATAGACAAGCCACTAGAAGTATTGCATAAAGAAGTTGTTGAGGCGTTACAAAAAAGAATCCCAATAGAAATTTGGGAAAAATATAAGGAAAAGATAGTATTCGCCATTTGTATTCATACCATTGAATGTTGGCTGTTACCGGCAGTTTATACAGATGAAAATAAATCCGCAATAAATAATTGTCTTAAAAGATTAAATCGTGGAATTTCAAAAAAGTTGAATGTAAGACCAATTACAGACAAAAATATTGAGCAAAGAATTAAAACGTATGATTCAATTTTGCGGTTGTATAAGAAGAAAAAAGATTTGAAGGATGCTTCTTTCAAAAATTTTGGATTCCAAAAATTCGTTGAGTCTTTAGAAATTATTGATTCCCAGAAGTCTATTTAAGTTATGGAAACAAAATCAACACAATCCGACGATACCGCCATCATCATGTTTGATGGGGTTTGCAATCTCTGCAATTCATCGGTCAATTTTATTATTGACCGGGATAAGGCGCGTCATTTCAGGTATGCACCGCTTCAATCCGAAACGGGTCAGGAGTTCCTGAAAAAAAATGGATTGAATGCTGAAGATTTTGATTCCCTTATTCTAATTGAAGGGGATATTTTTTTTCGAAAATCAACCGCAGCTCTTCGAATTGCCAAAAAATTAGATGGATTATGGCCTCTGTTTTACGTATTTATAATCATACCTCCTTTTTTACGCAATGTGGTGTATGATATAATAGCGAAGAACAGGTATAAACTTTTTGGAAAAAAAGATCAATGTCGCATTCCAACACCCGAGCTAAAAAGCTTGTTTTTAAATTGAATTGATAGCAAAACAATCAAATGAAAGTAATAGAACTTTACGATAAATCAACAGAACCTCTTATTTCTTTTGAGATTATCCCACCGAGACGTGGAAAATCCATAAACGGGGTTTTTGAAGCTCTCGATCAGGTGATGAAATATAAACCACCCTTTATTGATATCACTTCTCACGCGGCAGAAGCCTATTATGAAGAGTTGGAAGATGGAGCTGTAAAACGCCACATCAAGCGCAAGCGTCCGGGAACCATCGGCTTGAGTGCGGCCATCAAACACCGGTATAATGTAGAACCGGTTCCGCATATTATTTGCAAAGGATTTACACGCGAAGAAACTGAAGATGCGCTTATTGAGCTGAATTATCTTGGAATTCAGAATGTCCTGGCCATTCGGGGTGATGATCCCGGTGCTCCAAAACCGCAAAATAAAAATCGTCAGACGAATGAATACGCTATCGATTTGGTGCGTCAAATTAAACGCATGAATAAAGGTATTTATCTTGAGCAACTCATGGATCCGGTTCAAACTGACTTTTGCGTTGGAGTGGGCGGATATCCGGAAAAACACTTCGAAGCACCAAACCTGAACTGGGATATTCAGCGCCTTAAAGAAAAAGTGGATGCCGGTGCCGATTACATCGTAACGCAAATGTTCTTTAATAACGACCACTTTTTTGACTTTGTTGAAAGATGCAGAAATGAAGGAATTACAGTGCCTATAATTCCCGGACTTAAGCTTATTACTAAATATAATCAGCTTATGAACTTACCCAGAGCTTTTTTTCTGACAATCCCCGAAGAGCTCTCTAACGAAATATCCATGAATCCCGCCAATGCACGTGAAATCGGAATTGAGTGGGGTGTAAAACAATGCACTGAATTACTTGAAAAAGGGGTTCAAGGGCTTCATTTCTATATTATGGCAGACCCAACTCCTGTTGTGAATTTATTGGATAAAATGCCCATGGGAAATCTGATTAAACACTAATTCAGAATTTCAATTGATGTTGCCATTAAAGATCATTAGCAATAGAATAGGTTTATTAGTAACTGTTTTATTGTTATTTATATATGGTTGCAGTAGTTCACATCAGCTAAGTCGTGCCCAGACCGAGCAACATTTATTAGCTCAATATAAAAGTTGGAAAGGAACACCTTTTTTATGGGGTGGCGAAAACGCATCCGGAGTAGATTGTTCGGCCTTTATCAAGCATGTTTTTCAAGATGCATTTGAAATTGAATTACCCAGAAATACAGCGGATCAAATGAAAATGGGAAGTAATGTAAATCGTAAGCGTCTGGCTGTTGGAGATCTTGTTTTTTTTAGAACCGGACGCGAAACACTTCATGCCGGTATTGTTTTGAGCAACGGAAGAATGATGCACGCTTCAACTACAAATGGAGTTGAGATTACCGAATTGAATAACTCCTATTGGATTCGAAATTTTATTGGTGCCAGAAGAGTACTTTAATTTAGCATAATTACATATACTCCAGAACATCCTTTTTGTTATGTTTCTTTTTTGGCGATTCGACTTATTACTTATTTATTTTGAGATATGAAACTTCTAGTTAATATAGACCACATTGCTACACTTAGGAATGCCCGATCTGAAGGATTCCCCGATCCTGTAAAAGCAGCAATAATTTGCGAAGAATCAGGTGCAGCCGGTATTGTTTTTCATTTACGCGAGGATCGGCGCCATATAAAAGATCGTGATGTATATGGACTTAAGAAAGCTGTGAAAGGCCTGCTGGATTTTGAAATGGGTGCTACTGAAGAAATGATCCGTATTTGCACTGAAATTATGCCTCATTTATGTACGTTGGTTCCTGAAAAAAGAGAAGAAATCACGACTGAAGGCGGGTTGAACATGAAAGCCATTTTCAATGATTATCAAAATCGTGTTCTTCCAAAACTCAATGAAGCAGGTATTCCCGTAAGCCTTTTTGTGGAACCAGAAATAGAGGATTTGAAATTGTGTGCAAGATTAGGGGTGCCGGTTGTAGAACTGCATACAGGAACCTATTCAAATGCAACAGGGGAGCGGATCAGGCATGAACTGAATCGGTTGAAAATGGCCGCAGAGGCTGCACATGACCTCGGGATACAAGTAAATGCCGGACACGGACTTAACTATGAAAATATTCATCCATTCTTAAATGAAGTGCCACATGTGGAGGAAATAAGTATAGGCCATGCACTTATTTCAGATGCAGTATTCCGCGGACTTAGCGTTTCCGTTCGAGATATGGTTACTACCATCGAAAGTTACCACTCATGATTGATATAACCGATGAGTTTGTATTTAAGAAAACACCTGAGGGTTATAAATCGGGATATGTTGCAATTGTAGGCCGCCCGAATGCGGGTAAATCAACCTTGATAAATGCAATCCTGGGTTCCAAGTTGTCTATCATTACTCCAAAGGTTCAGACCACCCGACATCGGATTACCGGGGTGCATTCAGAGGAACGCGGGCAAATTGTTTTTCTGGATACACCTGGAATTCTGGAGCCGAAATACAAGCTTCATGAAACCATGATGAAGGCAGTAAATCGCTCACTTGATGACGCCGATATAATTTTGTTAATAATCGATCCGAAAGATTTACTATCAGATACGGAATTGGAGTGGCTTAGGAAGAAAATTCATAAACCACTATTTTTGTTAATTAATAAAGTGGATATATATTCTCTGAGCGAACGTGAATCTGTTCAAGAAATGGTGAAAGCATCCCTCAACATTTCAACCGTTTCTTATATTTCGGCGTTAAATCTAACCGGGGTGAAAGAAGTCATAGATGAAGTTTTTGAGCGTTTACCCGAGGGGCCACCATTTTATCCACCCGATCAGTTAAGTGAGCATCCTGAGCGTTTTTTTGCGGCTGAGCTCATTCGGGAACAACTCTTCTTACTTTATCATGCAGAAATTCCTTATTCTTGCGCGGTCAATATCATTCAATTCGATAGGAAAGAAAATATAGATGTAATTGACGCAGAGATTGTAGTCAATCGAAAAAGTCAGAAAGGAATTCTCATCGGAAAGGCTGGTTCTGCGCTTAAAAAAATGGGAACTGAAGCTAGAAAAAGTATCGAAGAATTTACCGGTAACAAGGCATTTTTGAATATACACGTGAAAGTACGTGAAAAATGGCGCGATAAAGACTCTTTTTTGCGTGAATATGGTTATGATTAGTAATTTATACAGAAATAGCGACCCAAATTTGTAGAACAGAAACGTTTATTTTTAAATGAGTAAAAAACAGGCAGAAGCCAAAACTAAAAGAGTTATTAAAACTTGGGCGAAAAAAGAAAATGAGTCACCAAAGTGGCTGGCACTAAAAACTAAGCCAAGAGCTGAAAAGAAACTCAATGAGCGATTGATGGAAGTTGGTATCGAAACATACTTACCATTAACAAAAGAATTGAAGCAGTGGAGTGACCGCAGAAAATGGGTGAAGGAGCCAATGTTCCGAGGGTATATTTTTGTAAGAGTTGTAAGTACTGAATATATGAGGGTTTTGGAACAAGAAGGAGCGGTCCACTTTATTAAATTCAACCAGGAATATGCGACAATTGATGAAGAACAAATCGATTTTATAAGGAAAATTATAAATAATGAATTACGCTATGAAGTAACGGAAGATGAGTTTGAACCGGGTGATATGATTGAAGTAATAAACGGGCCTTTAAAAGGCTTTAAAGGCGAGTGGGTGATGAATAAATCGAAATATAATGTTGCCGTTCACATTCATCAGTTACAACGAACAATTACGGTGGAAATACCCGTGGCATTCATAAAAAAAATATCTGAGTAAAATATCATATTACTATTAGATTTATTACCCTAACTGTAATATATTTAAAACAAAACCGCTTCCAGCGATATTTTTAAATTTATAATTTAAAAATGGTATCTTGATTCATTGATGATCTAATTCTAACCACAGGAGGTTTATTAACGTATGGCATTAACATTAAAAAAACTTGAAGAGTATCTCGGCAGCGAGGCTGAGCAATTACTTTCACATGAATGCAAAACTATTTCGAAGGACAGTATTCATCTTCCTTCATCCGATTTTATTGACAAAGTTTGGTCACATTCCGACCGCAATATTCGTGTACTTCGCAATTTACAATCAATTTACGATCATGGCAGATTAGGTGGAACAGGCTACATGTCCATTTTGCCGGTTGATCAGGGAATTGAACATTCCGGCGGAGCATCATTTGCGAAAAACCCAATATATTTTGATCCCGAAAATATTGTAAAACTGGCCATAGAAGGCGGTTGTAACGCGGTAGCTTCTACCTATGGTGTGTTGGGTTCTGTTGCCCGCAAATACGCGCATAAAATTCCTTTTATTGTGAAGATTAATCACAATGAGTTGATGACGTATCCAAATACCTATGATCAAATTATGTTCGGTACGATCGATCAGGCTTATGATATGGGTTGTGCAGCTATTGGAGCGACTATTTATTTTGGTTCAGAGGAATCATCCCGACAAATTATTGAAGTTGCAAATGCATTTGCTTATGCGCACGAACTGGGTATGGCAACTATTTTATGGTGTTATACCAGAAATAATGCTTTTAAGGTAGATGGTGTGGATTATCACACGGCTGCTGACCTCACAGGTCAGGCCAATCATCTTGGTGTAACCATTGAGGCCGATGTAATCAAGCAAAAATTACCGGATACAAATGGTGGATTTAAAGCCTTAAATACCGGTGATTCTTCCTATGGGAAATTAGATGAGCGTATTTATTCCAAATTAACCTCTGATAATCCAATTGATCTGACCCGCTACCAAGTAGCTAATTGTTACATGGGGCGTGCAAATCTGATAAATTCAGGTGGTGCTTCCGGTTCAAATGATTTCGCAGATGCGGTTAAAACAGCTGTAATTAACAAACGTGCTGGTGGTGCAGGGCTCATAAGTGGACGCAAGGCATTCCAGCGTCCTATGGATGAAGGTGCCGAGCTCTTACGAACCATTCAGGATGTGTACCTCTCCGATGATGTCACTATAGCTTAATAGTTCGCTTTCAAAGGATTAAGGGGATGTAGCTTCGTAGTTACATCCCTTTTTTGCTTAAATAATCCAGTTGTTTAATTTTGAATAAATATTATTGATACGCATCAACTCACATTAAATTTTGTAGTATTTATGCGATTCAAATGGCTTCATGCTTATGAACTTCTAAACTGAGCTTGTTACTTATCAGAAAGATCTGAACAGTTCAAAGTCAGATAAGTGTTTACCGCTTTAAATTAATTTGATTAATCTTATGATAATAATATTTGAAAGTCTGAAAACCATTATCTTGACAGGTGAAAAAATAAACTTTGAAGATGAATCGTATTTGCTCGTTATTAAACATTAAATACCCCATCATTCAGGCCGGTATGGTTTGGTGTTCGGGTTGGAAACTCGCCTCAGCAGTCTCAAATAAAGGTGGGCTTGGTATTATTGGTGCCGGTTCAATGTATCCTGAGGTTCTAAGAGAGCATATACAAAAATGCGCCATTGCGACAACTAAACCATTTGCGGTAAATATTCCATTGCTTTACCCTGATATTGATACACTTATGGGAATAATTGAGCAGGAAAATGTTTCAATTGTGTTCACATCGGCGGGAAACCCGGCTACGTGGACTCCCTGGCTTAAAGAGCGCAATATTACGGTTGTACATGTGGTACCAAATGTGAAACTTGCCATCAAGTGTCAGGAACGAGGGGTCGATGCCGTTGTTTGTGAAGGCTTCGAAGCAGGTGGTCACAATGGTAAAGATGAAATAACGTCTATGTGCCTGATTCCACAAGTTTCCGATGCAGTAGATATTCCGGTGATTGCAGCCGGAGGAATTGGTGATGGCAGAGCCATAGCAGCCGCACTAGCGCTTGGAGCGGAAGCTGTACAAATTGGTTCACGTTTCGCAGCAACAGAGGAGAGTTCTGCTCATCCGGCTTTTAAACAATCTATTTTGGAAGCCGATGATTCAGCAACCATGTTAACAATGAAATCAGTCGTTCCGGTCCGGTTGATAAAGAATGAATTTTATGAAAAAATAGCAGAAGCAGAAAAAAGGTGTGCGTCAACGCAAGAGCTTAAAGAACTGCTCGGAAAAAGAAGAGCCAAAGCAGGGATTTTTGAAGGAGATTTAGAAAATGGAGAACTCGAAATTGGTCAGATATCTGGTTTAATTCACGATATTCCCAATGTATCTATCCTTTTTGACAGGCTCTTGTTGGAATATAATGAGGCAATATCCAGCCTAACATTATTCAAAAATTAGTAGAGGCAACGTAAAGTATTTACCTTGTTTCTGTAAACTAAAATTTAATTTGACCGTTTATATTCATTTCAAAATAAATCACATTAATAAACCCATTATAGTTTTTCTTTTTGTCAGATAGTATTAAACAAAATATTGAATCTCAAGGTCGTCTGTTCTCAGGAAAGTACCTGATTATATCATTATCTCTTAGCCTTATTGCTACCGGTATTGTATTGTACTACACTTATACGCCCGATGGAATTGAACACCTTAAATTAAAGCGAATGCATGGATTCGCTATTGCTTTGGTTGTTGCTTTTCTGCGAGCATGGTTTACAGCAGCAAAAATTCGTTACCTCGCTAACAAAACCATTACCTGGATGGGTGCTTTACGAATAGTTATAACCTGGGACTTCGCTTCCGCTATTACTCCTTCCACAATAGGTGGGGCTCCACTTGGAATCTATGCCATGACAAGGGAAGGTATTTCGCTCGGACAAGCCAGTGCCATTACATTTTACGCTTTATTGTTAGACCAATTGTTTTACCTTTTGATGATTCCCATCTTATTGATTACAGGCATTTATCTCGAGGTTATTCCTGAAAATGTCGGGATGATAGGCAAAAGTGCTATGTTTTTGATATACGCTTTATTATTAGCCTATGGGTTCCTGTTGGCTTATGGTGTTTTGATAAATCCAAAGGCACTTTCCAAAATGGTGCGAATCCTCTTCAGATTGCCTGTGCTCAAAAAACACGCCGACAAAGTTGAAAAGGAGATGGATAACTTGGAAGAGAAATCAACGGATCTTCGGAAAAAACCATTCTCATTCTTATTAAACGCCTTTATACTATCCTCCTTGGCATGGCTGGCCAGGGTATGGTTGCCTACTATTGTTGTATTGAGCTTTTTACCTGCTGACATTTTATTATCCTTCTTAAGAAGCCTCGCTATGCTTTTTGCAGCACTGTTTTTACCAACACCGGGTGGAAGCGGTGGAATGGAAGGATTATTCGTATTATTTCAAGGTCCACTGATGTCTCGAGAAGTTTTTGTTGGAATAGCTACATTCGTATGGCGATTTTTGACATTTTATATGATTATAGGAATTGGTGTAATGGTGATGTCATGGTATTTGAATACGGCTATTGTGACCAATCTCAGTTCTGATGAAAATAATAAAGATGATTCCTCAGGTAATGATGACTCTGGATCCGCCATAAATATATCGGTGTCAGGTAAGGTTAAGGATGGCTAAGATTAAAACCTCGTATATATGCAACAACTGTGGATATACAGCTCCAAGATGGTTAGGTAACTGTCCTCAATGCAAAAGCTGGAATAGTTTTGAAGAGAGTATTCAAAAACCAGAACCATCTTCCTCGGGAACCCATCGTGCAAGGTTCGATAGCGAATTAAGCAGAGTTCATCCGTTGAAACTTACTGATATTAATCAATCTGATACTGCGAGACTTAAAACGGGTATGCCGGAATTTGACCGCGTACTTGGTGGTGGACTCGTATCGGGTTCTTTAGTGTTGCTGGGTGGAGACCCTGGGGTTGGTAAATCGACCTTGGCATTACAATTATCAGGTACCTTATCTCACAAGAAAATCCTGTACTGCTCCGGTGAAGAATCAGCCGGACAAATAAAGCAACGTGCTGGTCGAATGGAGGTTTCGTCTGATGAGCTACATGTGTTCACAGAAACCGATATGACCCGTATTCAGGAAGAAGTTGAACGCCTTAAACCCGAAATACTGATTGTAGATTCCATTCAAACTGTTTTTAGACCTGAACTGCAAAGTATGCCCGGAACGGTGGCACAGGTCAGAGAATGCGCCGGTTTATTGATGCGAATTGCCAAACAGATGAATATTATCACCATTGTAATCGGACATGTTACGAAAGAAGGCGACCTTGCCGGACCGCGCGTACTTGAACACATGGTAGATGTTGTATTGCAATTTGAAGGTGATAAATCTCTGAATTACAGAGTATTACGCACGTTAAAAAACAGGTTTGGGAGAACACATGAGATTGGTGTTTTTGAAATGATAGAAACCGGTTTGAGGGATGTATTGAATCCGTCTGAATTGTTTCTGTCAGAATTTTCCGATGGCGTTAGCGGAAATGCAGCCGTGTGTATAATGGAGGGAAACAGGCCAATTATACTCGAAATTCAGGCACTTGTAGCACCTGCCTCGTATGGTACGCCCCAACGAACAGCTTCCGGATTTGATCACCGCAGATTGTCGTTACTTTTAGCGGTATTGGAAAAACGTGCCGGATTTCGCTATGGAGATAAAGATGTATTTTTAAATGTGGCCGGAGGTATGAAGCTTCAGGATACCGCTTCGGACCTGGCCGTAGTTTCGGCTTTGGTATCCAGTTTGATAGATAAACCTATTCCTGAAAAAACGTTGTTGATTGGTGAGGTAGGGCTGGGGGCGGAAATCCGCACAGTGACGGGTTTAGAACAACGCATTCGTGAAGCTCAAAAAGTGGGTTTTAAGAATATCATCATTCCAACTATAAAAGGAACATCAACAACCAAGGCTACAGAAGTGCGTTATCTGAGAGATACTTTTAGCAGGTTATTCAAATGAATATACTTTTATTACTCATGAAATTTTTAACTGCTAATTATTTTCTAAACGCTGGTATAGAGCAAAAAAAAACCGTCAGTTACGACGGTTTTAAAAAACTTTGAAAATGTCGATATCAATAATTATAACGCTGACGACGACGCTCTTCACGAACACTTTTCTTCAAATCTTCACGACGTTGTTCGGAAGGTTTGATAAACTGCTGGCGCTCTTTGTATTCCATAAGAACCCGGGAGCGGGTAATAAGTTTTTTAAACCGATTGATAGCGCGATCAATACTTTCGTTATCTTTAACTTTAACTCCGATCATGTGAACAAAAAAGGTATAGGATTTTTAGGTAAATGTTAGCAATTCAAAATATAACACTTTTTATTTCCAATTTCTGCATTTTTTCAAGATTAAATTTTCAGGCGAATAAGGGTGACCGGATTGGCCTCGTTGGGCCGAATGGTGCTGGAAAAACAACACTTTTGAGGCTTATAGCTGGACGTTATCAACCCGAAGAGGGCGACATAAGCATTCAAAGCGGATGTAAAGTTGGTTTCTTGGAACAGGATACGTTAGAAATTAGCTTGGAAAAAACGGTGAAGAATTTTGCCATTGAAGCATTTGATGAAGTGCTCCAATTAGAAGAACGTCAACAACAAATTGGCCTGGAATTAGCCGAGCGGATAGATTACGAAAGTGAAGCTTATTCTAAACTCCTGAATGAGCTTGAAGTTGTAAACAACCGACATCTGTTACTTGAAGGCGATCGTGCCGCATCCCGAACAAGTGAAGAACTGGAAGGACTGGGTTTCAAAACTGAGGAGCTGGAACAACCTCTTGAGCGATTCAGCGGTGGCTGGCGAATGCGAGCTGTATTGGCAAAACTCCTGCTACAAAAACCGGATATTCTCATGCTCGATGAGCCCACAAACCATCTTGATATCGATTCAATAGAATGGCTTGAGCAGTATCTGAAAGGTTACGAAGGAGCTGTTGTAATTGTAAGTCATGACCGTTTTTTTCTGAATAAAATGGTCACTCAAATCGCTGAACTGCGAAGTAAACGAATTTTTACATACACCGGTAATTACGATAAATTTGAAATCCAACGACAAGAGCAAGTAGAACAACAACAGCGTGAATATGAAGCGCAGCAAAAAGAAATTGCTGATACTGAGCGTTTTATTGAGCGGTTCCGGTACAAAGCAACCAAGGCTCGACAAGCTCAAAGCCGATTGAAAGCATTGGAAAAAATTGAACGCAAAGAAGCGCCCGAACCTGAGAACAAACACATGGATTTCCGCTTCCCTGACCCACCAAGTGCCGGAAAAGTGGTTATGGAAATCAAACATCTCGTTAAGTCGTATCCTTCACCTGATGGAGATGGCGCCATACAAGTGTTTACTAAAGGGCAGGATTTGCATATCGAACGGGGAGATAAAATAGCGCTCATTGGGCCTAATGGTGCGGGTAAGTCAACTTTGGCAAGGATTCTGTACGGACAAGAGCCATTTGATGGAACTCGTTCTGAAGGCCATAATGTACTGATGACCTTTTTTGCCCAGCATCTCGCTGATGTTCTTGAATCGGGGAGGACTGTATTGGAAGAAATGGAGTCGCAAGCCAAAACGTCAGAAGTTCGAACCAGAATTCGAAATATTTTGGGAAGTTTTTTGTTTTCGGGGGATGATGTCTTTAAGCCTATTTCTGTATTGAGTGGTGGGGAACGCGGAAGGGTTGCGTTGGCAAAAACTCTTCTTCAGCCTGCTAATTTTCTGATTCTAGATGAGCCCACAAACCACCTCGATATGGCTTCAAAGGAAGTTCTTATCCGTGCGTTGAAAGATTACAAGGGTACTATTCTGGCGGTCAGCCACGACCGGTATTTTCTTTCAAACTTTGCCACCAAAATTTGGCGAGTGGAAAATGGGCGAGTGACTGAGTATGAAGGTGGTTATGACTACTATGAATGGAAGCGTGAGAAAGTTCAACAGGATAAGGTAGCTCAAGATAATTTAACACAAAAAAGCACGAATAAATCAACAGCTGTAACCGAAGTTACAAACCGTTCATCCGGGCCTAAAACTAAAGAACAGAAACGGAAAGAAGCTGAACTCAGAAATGAATTTAATAAACGAAATAAAGATTTAAAGAATGAAATTCAGTCAGTTGAGAAGAAATTGGCTCAATTAGAGGCACAAAAAGAAATATTGGATAAAAAATTAGCGGATGCGGAATTTTATCAAACGGCTGAAGCTTCATCAGCCATACGGGAACATGCAGAAATTGAAATAAAAATTGATGAATGGACAGATAAATGGGCCATTTTATCTGAGAAGATGGAAACAGCAGAGGCCAAACTTAATAAACAGCTTGGTTATTCATAGGATAGATTCTATAGATCATACTTTTCAAGTAAACATCTTAAGAAATGGTATCAATCCGATAGCTTCAGTATTGTTGCCCATAGGGAATTGATCGGTACCATTATAAACCACATATTTTTGGGTGGCTTGTATATCAGCTACGGCTGAATGAAAGCCTTTACTTAATACAGGTGAGGCTGACCGCTTAATTTCAACTGCCCAGACTTCATTATTCGGGCCTTCTAAAACTAAATCGATTTCAGCTTGCATATTTGTCCGGTAGTAACTGAATTGCCATGAATCGGGCAGGTTAATGATAATATTTTCTGCCACAAATCCTTCCCAACTTGCACCGATTACAGGATGTCCGAGTAATTGTTCGAAGTTTGAAATGTTTAATAAACGGTGTAATAAACCTGTGTCTCGTATATAAATTTTGGGTGATTTAACGAGTCGCTTCTTTGTATTACCAGACCAAGGTTGCACCTGCCGAACAATATAGAAATCAGTTAATGTGTCTAAGTATGAGCGAATAGTGGTGTGGCTGACTTCTAAGCTTCGTCCTAATTCAGATAGTACAATCTGCTGCCCTTGATAGTGCGCAAGCATAGTCCAGAAGCGTTTCAGACGTGTAGCAGATACTTGAGGCCCCATCAAAGGAATATCCTGCTGAACATAGGTTGTTATAAAGTCACTTCTCCATTCCCAGCTTTGTTTATCATCAGTGGCAAGATAACTATCCGGGAAGCCACCTCGAAACCATAGTCTATCAGCGTTAAAGTTAATCGGATCGTTTGAATATAATTCAATGGCAGAAAAAGGGCTGAGTTCTAAATAACGAATTCTACCAGCCAGGCTTTCAGCCGTGTCTTGCAGTAGCTTACGAGATGCTGAGCCTAGTAACAAAAAATGAGCTGCTTTTTCACCCTTTCTTTTTCTTATATCAATTAATCCACGTAAAATGCGAAATAAATCCGGTTTACGTTGCACTTCGTCAATAATGAGCAGCTTGTTTTCATATCTACGCAAAAAAGTCTCTGCATCAGATAGTTTAATCAAGTCAGAATCTAATTCAAGATCAATGTAATGCGACTCTTTGGGTAAAAGTTGTGAACCCATTTGAAGTGCAAGTGTAGTTTTCCCAACCTGCCTAGCGCCAAGAAGTGCGACCACAGGCATGTTTTGAAGAGCTTCTTTTATTTTGTAAGCAATGAATCGATTTTCTACTTTCATATTCATTTTGGTGAATGACTTTCAGATTGTATAAATAATACACAAAAAAACATACAATCTGAAAGTTTAACTTTCAGATTGTATAAATAAATGATTGAAAAACGTATTTCGAGTTCCGTTTTTAGTGTAAGATATATGACCTATGTATTACTGGTGATGAAAAGGCTTTAGTGGTTTCACAGCTTTCTATTTGCTATTTCTGTGCTTCATCAATTACAATGGCATCCTTTTTACCCTCTTTTATGTTGGATGCGGTTTTCCTGATGCAACTATAGGTCACATCATCGGTGGTGGGCATATCTCCAATAAAATTTTCTAAGGATGATTGGATTTTCTTTACGATTACCGCAGCATCAAGTGCTCCGTAAATATCCATTAGTGAGCGGGTTCGTTCCGTTCCAAATTCCTCTCCAAGTTGGTTTCTGGCTTCAGTTAATCCATCAGTGTAAAATAAAATGGTATCACCTTTCACAAACGGTACTTTTACTTCTTTCAGAAAATTTTTCAGTCGATCTGTACGGGTCATTCCCAAAGCGAATCCGGTTGTTTGGAGCAAGCTCGTAGAGTCGGTTCCCTTTTTATAAAGAACTGGAGGGTTATGCCCGGCTCTTGCATACAGAAAGTAATCCTGATCCTTAGGAAAAAAAGCCGTGCAAGCTGTAATAAAGGTTTTATCAGAACGATATGATTTAATGAAATCATTAAGTTCCAGAAAGAGCTGTTTTGGTGATGGTTTCAGATTAGTGATAAGTAAATGAACCAAAGCCTGCAAACGAACCATATACAGGGCGGCAGAAAGGCCTTTTCCGGAAACATCTGCAATAATATAATAGGTTCCTTCATCGGTTTGAATTACATCTACGTAATCGCCTCCAACTTCGTTTGCTGTATTGGCAAATGAATTTATTTCAAGATTATCAATTAGAATATCCGGAGATGGTAATAAACTGATTTGTATGTCTTTAGCAAGATCAATTTCTTTCTTTACATCTAATTTTTCCAGTAGCTCAAGTAACAGAATTACGGTTACAGCTAAAAATGAAAGAGGTTGAAAAATCGTAAAAAACAGTCCTGTGAAGAAAAATGTACTAATGTACATTACAATAGAAATTCCAAATACTAACCGACGGGTAGGGTTCATGCGTCCGGTCAGAGCAGTTATAAGACGAAAAGTTTTGGTCGTAAAGGCAACTTCTTTGCCATTTTCATCAAAATCATCACCTATAGCTTCTTTGAATAAGGCTTGTAGCCGCCTGCTGTCTGATTGAAAATCTTTTTCAAACTGCTCTCGGGTCATCCCCGTGGTATATTCACGGTAAAAAGACTTGGTTTGTGTCAAAGTATCTTTTGATTCATTTTTAAGGCTCATACGAGAAGGATATAGAAGCGTTCGACATAATAATGTATAATGTACAAATATTGATCATTAAAATTTAATGATTATCTGTTCCCATACGGAATTAAGCGCAATATGATACAAACCATTAAAAATGGATTCATTTCCGAAATAATGCTTTAATACTACAATCCTTTCATTTATTTTGAAATTCGAATTTAACTAACACAATTTATTATATGTCTGAGAATAAAGTCTTTTTACTTGATGGTCATGCTTTGGCCTACAGAGCCTATTTTGCTTTTATCAACGCGAATTTAAGAAATTCAGAGGGCGTGCCAACCGGACCCGTACTTGGTTTTGCCAACACCCTGGTCAAGTTGCTGGAAACGGAAAATCCAACACATCTCGCCGTAGCCTGGGATACTCATGCCCCCACTTTTCGGCATGAATGGGATGAAAACTACAAGGCAAATCGTCCACCCCAACCCGATGATTTGCGTACAACCATTCCGTTAATGAAGGAAATGGTTGAAAAATTTGGCATTAAAAACCTGGAAAAAGATGGTTTTGAAGCGGATGATATTATCGGGACATTGGCCTACAAAGCCGGAGATGAAGGAGCTACAGTGTTTATGGTTACTCCTGATAAAGATTTTATGCAATTGGTGACCGATCGGGTGAAAATGTACAAACCCATGAATAATGGTGATGGCTTCAATGTGATTGATATTGATGGTGTTAAGGACTATTTCGGTGTGCCACCTGAAAAAGTTATTGATGTTCTGGCCATAATTGGTGATACGTCCGATAATATCCCCGGAGTACCGGGAATCGGGAAAAAAGGTGCACCTCAGTTAATTAACGAGTACGGAAGTTTAGAGGCTGCAATTGAAGCCGCACCAGAAATGAAATCAAAACGAAACAGGGAAGGCTTAACGAACAATGCCGAACAAGCACGACTATCCCGGAAAATGATTGTCATTAATACCGATGTGCCTGATACATTAAAATGGGACGAATTGAAATGGAATGGTCCCGATAAAAAAGGGCTAGAAGAATTTTTTACGCGAATGGAATTCAGAACCCTTAAAAAAAAATTCTCTGAAATTCAGGAATCTGAAGAGTCACAAACTACGGTTTCATCTTCATCCCAAAAGCAACCATCTTTCAGAAAACCTAAAGACAGCGGACAAACCGATTTGTTTGGAATGGGGCATGTTTCGATAAATCCAGAAAGTTCATCTGAGCGTTTTGATGCCGAAAAAGTTAATTATTTTCTTATTGATAATGAGCAGGCGCTGAATGAATTGGTAAAGAAACTTGCACAAGCCGATGCTTTTTGTTTTGATACGGAAACCACCGATAAAGATGCCATGAAGGCTGATTTAGTTGGTATTTCGGTTGCAATTAAAGCAGGTGAGGCTTGGTATGTTTCCATTGATGATGCCAACGAGGTCGGGTTGCCGGTTGCGATGGTTCGGGATAAGCTGAATCCGCTTTTTGCGGGTCAAGCTTTAAAAATTGCTCAAAATTATAAGTATGATTTCACCATGCTTCACCGCAATGGTTTTGAGGTAAACGGCCCCGTTTTTGATACCATGATTGCAGCCTATCTGATCGATTCCAACCAAAAATTGAGCATGGATGAGCTCAGTAAAACGTATCTGAATTATGAACCGATTTCTATCAAAACACTCATTGGAAGTGGAAAAAATCAACGTTCCATGCGCGATATTCCGGTTGAAAAAGTCTATCCATACGCTTGTGAAGATGCTGATATCACCATTCAATTGTATGACCTCCTGAAGGAAAAACTAACCAACGACGAACTTCTTGAAATAGCCAAAACAATTGAATTTCCCTTAATACCGGTTTTATCACGTGTAGAAATGAATGGAATCGGGTTAGATACAGAAATGCTAACTTCATTTTCAGAGCAATTATCCATTGATTTAAAAGAAGCAGAAAAAACTATTTTTGAGGCAGCAGGTGAGGAATTTAACATCAATAGTCCGGCACAATTGAGTGCTATTCTGTTTGAGAAGATGAAGCTTCCAGCCGGAAAAAAAACAAAAAGTGGAAATTATTCAACCAACGAGCAAGTCCTGAGCGATTTAGCTGCAAGGTATGAATTTCCTTCTAAAATTCTGGATTACCGCTCGCTTTCCAAACTAAAATCCACCTATGTGGATGCACTGCCGAAGCTAATTCATGATGAAACTGGACGAGTGCATACCAGTTTTAATCAACAGGTTGCTGCAACAGGAAGATTGTCATCTTCAAACCCGAATTTGCAGAATATTCCTATTCGTACCGAACGAGGACGAGAAATTCGGCGTGCTTTTATTGCAGCTGATGGAAATAAACTGCTTGCTGCTGATTATTCCCAAATAGAGCTTCGGGTAATTGCTTCTATTTCACAGGATGAAGCCATGATGGAGGCATTTCGAAATGATGAGGACATCCACGCCCGCACAGCTATGGAAGTTTTTGGACTGGATCGTCTGGAAGATGTTGACCGCGATATGCGCAGAAAAGCAAAAGAAGTGAATTTTGGAATTCCTTATGGTGTGAGTGCTTTCGGGCTTGCTCAGCGTCTCGGCATTTCGAGAACCGAAGCTAAAGCTATAATTGATGCCTATTTTGACCGCTTCCCGAATATCCAAACATATATAAACGATACAATTCAGTTTGCCGGTGAATTTGGTTATGTGAAAACGCTGGCCGGACGAAGACGCTACATCCCTGAAATACGCTCATCAAACCCCAATGTGCGCGGTTTTGCTGAACGAACAGCCATTAACATGCCGATTCAGGGAACAGCCGCTGACCTGATAAAAATTGCTATGATTCGTCTGGATGAGGCGCTTCAAAAAGAGCGTTTTAAAACAAAAATGGTTCTTCAGGTACATGATGAATTACTTTTTGAAGCTCCTGATGATGAACTTGATGTTATTGGTGAATTGGTTCAAAAAGAAATGGAATCAGCGATGGAATTATCCGTTCCACTTAAAGTAGAAGTGGGAATAGGCTCGAATTGGTTAGAAGCGCATTGATGGTAGAGGCGTGTATGATGGGTTACACTGAAAAGTAATACCGAATGGGTTTGCGGGACGGGTGGCGAGTCCTTCGACTACGCAGTGGGTAGCGATTTGATTTATTTGCTACCCGCGAAACCACTGCTCCGCTCAGGATCGACTACGCATTGGGTAGCGATTTGATTTATTTGCTACCCACGAAGCCACTGCTCCGATATAGACCGATTCTGTGTGGCAAGTATTTTTGTTTAATCAGACTTGTAGATCGTCGAATCACCCAATCTCGCCTGTAAGCAACTTCTCAGCAATTATGGATGAAGACAATACGCCCGGTAATCCGGCACCCGGATGAGTTCCGGCTCCTACAAAATACAGATTCGAAAACTCTTCGCTTCTGTTATGCGGACGAAACCACGCTGATTGCGTTAAAAGTGGCTCGACTGAGAAAGCAGAACCTTTAAAGCTATTCAAGTCGTTTTGGAAATGCAGTGGATCGATATAGTGTTCAGCAATAATATTTTCCTGTAAATCAGGCAGGTAATTATCTTCCAGAAACTGCATAATCACATCACGATATGGTTTGGCTGCTTTCGTCCAATCGGTACCCGAATCGAGATGAGGAACCGGTGATAGAACATAAAATGATTCACAGCCATCAGGAGCGATTGAGGAATCGGTAATCGTTGGCATGTGAAGATAGAGCGAAAAGTCATCGGCCACTTTTTTGCTATGGAAGATATCATCAAGCAAACCTTTATAACGCTCGCCCAATATGATATTATGATGCTTGAGCTTTGTGTTGTTATATCGTTTTTTTGTTCCAAAATAAATAACAAAGAGCGACATGCTGTAATGCATCCGATCCAGTTTGCGATTGGTATATTTTTTACGATGTTCAGCTGCAATCAGGTTTCTGTACGTAATTGGAACATCTGCATTCGAAACAATCGAATCAGCCTCATGCACAGCTCCATCCTTTAACCGAATGCCGGTAACCTGACGATTTTTCACCAGAATTTCATCTACTTCTGCATTCAAATGCAGTTTTCCGCCCAATTCTTCTATGAGTTGTACCAAACCTTTAATGATGGCTCCGGTTCCTCCAATGGCATAATGAACGCCCCACTCACGCTCCAGATAGTGAATCATAGCATAAATGGAAGTTGTGTCGAAGGGATTTCCGCCAACTAACAGGGGATGAAAAGAAAAACAACGGCGCAAAAATTCATTCTCAATGAATCCGGAAACATATTTATAGACTGATTTGTAGGATTGCAGTTTGATAAGATCTGGGGCGACCTTCATCATATCCATAAATTTCAGAAATGGCTTATCAGCAAGTTCCACAAATCCCTTGTCAAAAATGGCTTTTGTTGTAGCCAAAAAATCGATATAGCCTTGCTTATCTTTTGGGTTCCACTGTTCGATTTGATTGAGTGTAAACTCATGATCAGCATTATAGTCGAAATGACGTCCCTCATGATTAAATATGCGATAGAAAGGCTGGCAAGGCACAAATTTGATATAATCTTCCCTGTTTTTTCCGGCTGCTTTAAAAATATCATCGAACATGAATGGTGCTGTTATAACGGTTGGGCCACCATCGAACTTAAATCCATTTTGTTCATATACATAACCGCGTCCACCCGGCTTATCTCTTTTTTCAAAAATTTCTACCTCAAATCCACGGGAAAGAAGTCTTGCAGCGGCACCAAGTCCGCCAAATCCGCTTCCGATAATAATTACTTTTTTTGCCATAATATGTTGTTAGTCTCTTAAGTTGAAAAATATTATATAAGAATGAAGGGCAACGAGATAGCATTATTGAAATAGAGTAAGGTTGCACTCATACAATACAAATGTGCATTGTCCGCAAAGAAACCCAATCATGTAGCATATCGTTTCAACTCTTGAGTTGTTCGATTAAATGGCGATTTATTTTTCCGGGAAACGATGGGCCATTATAAACCAAGCCTGTGTAAAGTTGTATGAGCGTTGCGCCAGCCTCCAATCGCTTGAAAGCATCATCGGGTGTCATGATTCCACCCACACTAATGATGGGTTTCTGCCCACCAATTAGCTGACGAAGGGCATCCAATTTTTCCAGTGCATTTGATGCAACGGGCTTTCCACTCAATCCACCATTGCCCATTTCATAAAGTAATTTTGATGAAGTTTTAAGGCCATCTCTTTTCGTGCTTGTATTTACAGCTACGTAACCATCTACATGATATTCTTCTGAAATTTGGATTAACATTTTTAAAGTGACAGGAGGTGTGTCAGAAGAAAACTTTATAAAAAGTGGTTTTGAAGTAGATTCAGGTGTATTGCGCAAAGCGCTGATGAGTTCCGAAAAGCTATCGGGGTCTTCAAATGACTTTCCATCACCAGTATTTGGGCACGAAATGTTAATGGTGATATAATCGGCAACCGGAATGGCGAGCGTGTAAGAAGTTACATAATCCTGAACGGCCTGAGCACCACTCAACCCCGATTTTGGGGTTTTGGCGATATTTACGCCAATTGGAATGGTGCTTTTGCGTTGCGCTAACCGCTTTGTTATCACATCAGCGCCGTCGTTATTGAGACCCATACGGTTTATCAATGCGTCATCTTTTGGCAGACGAAACATTCTCGGGCGCGGATTTCCGGAGGATGGCTTGGCAGTAATACTTCCTATTTCCACAAATCCGAACCCAATATGCTCAAGAAGTGGTAGCAAAAGAGCATTTTTATCGAAACCGGCAGCTAACCCAACCGGATTCGGAAACCGGAGTCCAGCAGCATGTACTTCCAGTGAAGCATCAGCAACCGAAAACCAATCTTTCATAAACGTAAGTGCCACATCCGATGTACACATCCTGTTTCCAATTGAGAAGGCTGTTTCGTGAGCTTTCTCAGCATCAAACTGAAATAAAATCGGTTTAAGGAAATGCTTATAAAGCATTATAAATTTGAATCAAATTGACGGTATCGTTTATCGACGTTTTCTATTACAATCCTTTACTCAGTTTCCATTCCCGGGAAATAAGAAAAGCCATTTCCAGACTTTGTTCATAGTTGAGGCGTGGATCACAAAAGCTTCGGTAATTATTCTTCAATCCATTGGCTTCCAGTCCGTTAGCACCGCCAACACATTCGGTTACATCTTCGCCGGTCATTTCCAGGTGAACTCCACCCAAATTGGTCTTTAAGTTACGGTGAACCTGAAACGTTTTTTTAATATCGGTTAAAATGGCATTGAAATCACGTGTTTTTATACCATCGTCTGTTGCGAAAGTATTTCCATGCATGGGGTCACAGCTCCAGAGAACATTCAGATTTTCCTGTTCAACTGCTTCTATGAATTTGGGAAGTTCAGATTCAACTTTATCCATTCCAAATCGGGTTATCAATACCATTTTCCCTTCTTCATTTTTTGGATTGATGGCCTTTATAACCTCCAATACTTCTGGAATTTCATAAGGCGGACCAACTTTTAACCCAATGGGATTTTCAATCCCACGACAATATTCTACATGGGCTTCATCTAAAGCGCGCGTGCGGTTGCCAATCCACGGCATGTGTGTACTAAGGTTATAAACACCGGTTTTATGCGGAACCTTGCGCGTTTGAGCGGAATCATAATACAGGTTCAGGGCTTCATGACTGATGTAGAATTCAACCTGCTTGAGGGTTATTAATTCGGATGGCAGAATGCCCTCCATAAATCGAATGGCATTGGTGATAGATTTCACCATTGATTCATATTCCCGGTAATATTCGTTTTTCCGCATGAAATCAAGTTCCCAATATTCGGGGTGATGCAAATCAGCAAATCCACCGCCTTCCGTTAGCGCACGAAGAAAATTTAGCGTTAAGCCGGCTTTGTGGTAAGCTTCAATCATCCGTTTCGGGTCGGGTACACGGCCTTCCGCCTCTGTTTCAAACGCATTGACAATATCACCTCTGTAAATTGGTAACTCCATAGCGCCAACACGTTCACTTGAGCTCGAACGCGGTTTGGCATATTGACCTGCAATCCTGCCCACACGAATGACGCCAATATTCATTTCATGCAACATAATGAAGCTCATCTGCATGAGTACTTTAAGCAACTTCACTATATGAGAAGAATTACAATCAGCAAAAGTTTCTGCACAATCGCCGCCTTGCAGTAAAAATGCTTTTCCCTGAGAGGCTTGTTTTAGTTTGTTTTTGAGCTCTTCAATTTCCCAGGATGAAACCAAAGGTGGATAAGATTGCAGTTCAGTGTACGAAGCCTCGAGTATATCATTATCCGGATATTCCGGCATTTGTTTGATTGGTAAATCTCTCCAGCTTTGGGGAGTCCAGTTTCTTACTTCAGTCTTGTTCATAAATACATTAAATCAATTATAATCTCATATCTGTTCTTCCATTTGCACATAAGTTGGATAAAATAACGTATAGAGTATTAAAAAACCTGAATTGTTTTGTTCATTGTGACAGATGAATATTCAGCTTAATGATCACTGCTTCAATTGTTTACACCAACTTACCGATCTCACTCCGTCATAGTAAGCGAAATTCCGGGCGATTAAGGTTACTACGACCAAAAATGCGTACGGAATAAAGTCGAACCTGTGAAAGATATTAGAACGACCCGTCATTTCATCACGCAATATTACCCAGTTACGACACATCTTGATGGATGTCTATACTATTGATTTAAATTGGGATACGATTACTTGTCAATAGAAAAGGTTCTTTGATGAAAATCCCGTTCAAAACGAGCGGCTGTAATCGTCCAGATCATTCCCGATACGATCATTCCAACGGCCAAAACCCAAATGATGGTTTGGATATCAAGGATTTTAAACTCCAGCATGAGCGCTGCAAAAAGTACTGATATGGCTTCACATATCGTAAAAAACAGCCATTCTGAACTGAAAACACGTCCACGAAAATTATCTGGTGAACGTTTCTGAATCAAAACGGTACTCATCACCCAATTTGCTCCTGAAGCTGCATGAGCGAATAGAACCAATGGAGCCATTATAAGCAATGTGTGAGTAAATCCAACCAATAAGTAACCAAATCCCGTCAGCATCATACAGAATCCTATGTAAGCAATCCATTTTCGTTCATCCGCAAAAAATCCATTAATGGTAAGTGGTCCGATTGCCGTTCCAATTCCTCTTGAAGCATATAAAATACCCAAGCCTACAGAACCCATAAGCAAAACATCTTCAGAAACTAATATCAGGATGTAAACCAAACCACCGAGCGAAATTTCGTAAATCCCTTTTGCTATAGCCGGACGGAGTAAATCTCCACGATTTTTCAAATATTGAAATCCATCCAGAATTCCTTTTAGAGGCTTGGCGAGTAAGGCTAACTGCTCCGAATTTCGAATGTGTGGAATATTGGCTCTGAAAATAAAGTATGTTGATAGCAGATAGGTCAATGCATTGATGATGAAAACGGTAGTGGTTCCGAGAAAAGCCGTTGCAAATCCACCTACAGCCATCCCAACTGTAAAAATGACGCTCCATGAGAGATTCGACAACACATTGGCATGAACCAATTCGTCATTATTGGTAATATTTGGGATGGATGATGATTTTGCCGGTTCAAAAACAGCGGCGGTCATCATTTGCAGGGATGTTACGAGAAAAGCCAGCCAAAGGAGTGAAGCATCATTTACCAAAAGAAAACCAAGAACTATGATCGCCCTGAATAAATCGCAGTAAATCATGAGAGTACGACGATCAAATCGATCAGCGAGGTATCCTGCAAACGGAGAAAATGCAGCAAAACTGAGCATTTTTACGATAATGAGCGTACCAAGCAGGAGCTCGGAGTCGGTATAATTGAGGATAAGGCTATAAACCGCCAGAAGTCCAAACCAATCACCAAAATTGGAAATAACCTGACTCAACCACAACCGTCGGTAATTGTGATTGAATTTTACGAGCCTGTAATAAGGTCTGAATACATCCAAAGCTGTTAATTGGTATGATAAACCGGATTAAAATATTTTATGAAAAAATCTATTTTCCGGTACTTCCAAACCCGCCGCTGCCACGCTCCGTTTCATCAAGTTTCGATGTTTCTTCCCACTTAATTTGGGTGATCGGAGCTATCACCATTTGTGCAATTCTATCACCATGCTGAATCTCAAAAACTTCAGAGCTGTGATTGATAACAATTACTTTTATTTCACCTCTATAATCAGCATCAATTGTTCCTGGACTATTAAGTAATGTTATGCCATGTTTGATGGCCAATCCGCTTCTTGGGCGAATCTGCGCTTCATATCCGTCAGGCAAAGCGACAGAAAAACCGGTAGGAATCAGTTTGCGTTCACCTGGTTTTATGACTTCGGATACTTCTCCAAGAGCAGCGCGCAGATCCATACCGGCAGATTGTTTGGTTTCATATTCAGGAAGTGGCAAGTCGCGACCATGGGAAAGGCGAAGTATCTTTAGGTTTGGCATGGATTAAATTTAGTGAGCATAATTTATTTGACAATTCTAATGATGAATTGATTACTTGAAGCCTGAAATGTATTGTATTTCTTTGAAATTTCGGAATAAAGATCGGGAATGAACTAATTGCTTTTCTCATCTTGATTTGACTCAAAATGGGTCAACCTAATGACTGCATTTCCAATCCAAACATTTAACTTGGTTTCTATAGGCAGACGCAAATCATCGGCAGTATTATATCCTTGAAATGAACCCGAAAACCCAAATGGTCCATTTAAATCAGCAAATCCATCCGTTCTGTACGTTTGTACATTCCGGCCGGTAATACCTGAACGGATGGATCGTGTTTCCTTTGTGTAGTTAACTTTAACATTGTGTACAGCCCCATCAATGGCTACGGGATATGTCCAATTTGTGCTTGTACCGGAATGAGTTCTGGATAAAAGCATGAGTTCAGGGCCACCGTATGAAATATTTTCCATACTAAGTGTGTCTCGTTTAGCCGGATGTTCGAAACTGTAAATTAGATTATTCTTATAATCAAACTCATAACTGCCGAAAGGCTTCACATCTCTATGGACCTTATCCATCCAGAAATAGGATGTGTAAAGTGTTGTATCGCGCGGCTGAACAATAGAATTGTAATGATATTCCCGGTAGCCAACAAACGGCAGTTTACTATTTGAGTACATAATCGCTTTAATCAAATAGTGAGTATCACCTCCGATTAAGGTATCTGAAACCGCGATATTAACATTCCCAAGGCGAAAAAAACCATATCTAACTTCATACTCGTAGTATTCGTCTGAAGTTAGAAGTTTATCTATATCGGGGTTATTGCTGGTATCGGAGTTCACCCAAGCTATAGAAGCGATACTACCGATTAGTATAAAAAACAGGACTAAAATGGAAATCTTTATCTTTTTTAAAACCTTGTAATCATTATTCATGTGCATATTCTTTAAGGAATGATTCTAAAGCGGATTCATCAAAACCCACTATTACGGCGTCATTGTAAACAACGACCGGACGCTTGATCATAGTCTGATGTTCCAGTAATTGATTAAATAATTCTTCGTTTGAAAGATCTTTACCGGCCAAGCCAAGTGTTCGCCATTTCATTCCTCTTCGATTTAAAAGAACATCTAAACTGACACGCCCTTCCAGTGAAGCTAGTTCCTCACGGGATAAGGGGTCTTTTTTAACATCCCTGAAATCATAGGTATAGCCATTTTCGTCTAACCAGTCGAAGGTTTTCTTCATGGAGTTGCAATTTTTTATTCCAATTATTTGAAGCATATTAAATTAAATATTTGTGTTACTCTTTCGTTAAAAATTGAATGAATCTATAGATTTGAAATATGAACATGTAAATTACGGAATCGTTCGTGATTATGCTCTTGTATTTAGTTAAGGTATTATTAATTTAAGTTTCATTATGTTTTTAATTCAACAATTTATATCAAACCCTACATAATCATTCAATCATTGCAAAACCCTTCGATTTCAATAAAAAATTTAATAGCGCTCTGTGTTCTGCTTGTAGCCGGTTCATGTACGAAAGCAGATGAAGCCCAAAAAGAATTTGAACAGCAAGCCTTCAGATTATCAGAAAATATTACGGAAACAAATTCAGCCGGTGAAGTAACTTCAACGGATCCGGATGATTGGCGTGTGAGTCCGTTGTATTCATCTTTTGTAGAAGTTAGTCCGGCGTATCCTAATCCAACCAATGGAGAAAGTATAAAAGTGGAGCTACTAGTTACCGGTTTGGGTTCCGTTAACGGGCTTGAAATTTATTTTTTTGATGAAACGGATCGGTTGCGATTATTAAATTTTGATGAGCGAATTCCACTGCCAGTTGGTTTTACGGAGTATGAAGTTAATCCGTTACAATTCAGTTCTGGCAATACCATAGCAGGTGCCATTGGCTTGCATCGGGTTTTGATTTATGACCGCAGGGGAGATATCATTTCTTATGGTGACATTAAGATCGAATAATCCGATATTTAGATATTCTGATGATATACCAAAAACCGTTTAAACGTTCTTGGTTTAAATTAATCCTCACCATCATCTTAAAAATAAATAATTGAAGAAAGTAACTACTTCACAGAAAAAAGTTCTCGAATCCATCATGTTCACTGAACCTTATGATGTCTTGCTCAGCGAAACCGGACTTCAGAAAGGGGAGCTGAGAGATGATTTAATTCAGTTGATAAATGCCGGATTGGTAGAAGTGTTTCTGAAAGATGATAGCAAACGGTTAAGTGGTTACGACTCCGACAATCTACACTATTTCAGTTTCAGAGCTACCAGTTCTGGGCTTAAAGCTTTAACATGGAGATAAATATGAAATTTGAATCAACTATTAATGGAAAAGAAACAGCTCTTGAAATTGATCAAGAGCAGCAATTAGCCATTTTTGAGGACCACTCGGTTCCATACAGTTTGGAGCATCTTGGTGATGACCGTTATTTGCTCAGAACCGGACTGAGTACGCATGTGTTAGATAATATCACTATACAAAATCAAACAGTTGAATTTACCATCAACGGGAAATGGGTTAAATCTGATTTAAAAGATGAGCAGTCTCTGCTTCTCGCCAGTTTGGGATTTAAAGTTGGTGGCTCAAAATCCGAAGGTCGGTTAAACGCGCCCATGCCCGGAAAAATTATTCATGTTTTAGTGAATGAAGGAGAACAAGTAACACTCGGTGATCCGGTCGTAATATTGGAGGCCATGAAAATGGAAAACGAACTAAAGGCCCCGATTGATGGTGTAATTACAAAAATAAATGCCGAGGTTGGCCAATCAGTTGAAAAAAATCATATAATATTGGAGATAAAGCCCATTGGATAAATTTGTAATTGAAGGGGGTACCCCTCTAAAAGGAACGATCAAAATCAGTGGTTCTAAAAATGCCGCGTTACCACTCATGGCGGCTGCCCTGCTTGCTGACGGTGAGACTACATTGACAAATATTCCCGTTCTTCATGATATTTCAACTTTTAATAATGTGATGCGGGTGACTGGTACAAGGGTTGAGTTTGATAAAACCGGCAATACACTCAAAATTGATCCGACAAACTTGTACTATGCCAAATCACCTTATGATTTGGTTAGAAAAATGCGTGCGTCATTTTACATGCTTGGAGCACTTTTAGGCAGAACAGGAGCAGCAACCGTTTCGTTACCCGGTGGATGTGCCTGGGGACCGCGTCCGGTGGATTTGCATCTGGAAGGACTCAAAGCATTCGGAGCTGAAATCACCTTAGATAAAGGATATGTTATAGCAAAAACCCCCAAAAGCGGGCTTTCAGGGGGGCACTTTACGTTAAACCCAAGCAGTGTAGGCGCAACGGTGAATTTATTACTCGCTTCTGTTAAAGCCCGTGGAAAATGTCGAATCACGAACGCTGCAAAGGAACCTGATGTAGTTCAATTGTGCCATTTATTGGTAAAAATGGGAGCGCAGATTCATGGAATAGGGACTTCTGAGTTGGAAATTCAGGGCGTTGATACACTCAAGCCCGTTGAATTCAAAAATGCTTCTGACCGAATTGAAGCCGGTACATTTATGATAGCCGCAGCTATGCATCCAGAGTCAGATCTATTACTTACAAATGCAATGCCTGACGACCTTGGAGTTTTTCTCACACATTTTCAAAAAACCGGTGCAAAAGTTGATGTGATAGGAGATGAAATACGTGTAAAAGCACCACAGAAAGTCCAAAATGTCTCTGTTATCACTGAGATTTACCCAGGATTCCCAACAGATCTTCAGGCGCAGTGGGCAACACTTATGACTCAAGCTGAAGGAGAATCTTTGATTACAGATACTATTTATCCGGATAGATTTAGTTATGTGCCGGAATTGAACCGCTTGGGAGCTGATCTTAAAGTGGTAAAAAATGCCGCTTTGGTTAAAGGAAAAACCCCTTTATCCGGAACTTCAGTAATGAGTACTGACCTGCGCGCGAGTGTCAGTTTGGTAATGGCTGCTATGATAGCCGAAGGTACATCAGATGTGCTTCGGGTTTATCATTTAGACAGAGGATATGAATCGCTTGAAGATAAACTAAATGCCGTGGGAGCAAAAATTACTCGAACAGATGATTGAGTAAAAGGCCAAAAGCCCCGCATTTAACAATCTTCAACTATTGCATAAAAAAGATTCTTTAATCAAAGCGTGTTTTAGCGTATATTATATTCATGTGTTTTTTTTGAAATAGAACATCTTGTTTTCGCTCCGATTGCAATTATTTTCATTATTTCAGGTCTGCATTGGCAGTTTTATTTTTAGCGAAAACATGCATGAAGTTTATGTTCACCGGCCGATTCGGTTATCCGGGGCACGGCATCGGGAGCTGAAAACTTCACTTTTCACTTGACAACATCTCTTAACAGAAATTTTTACAAAGTGGAAGCCTGGCTTTCTCTTTACTGGAAGATTAGTTAGAAACGATCACTGATCACATTTTTTTCACACTCAGGTTCTTTTAAACTTCTGGAATATTGTTCTTAGTCGAAGCCCGGCTCCGCTTGAAGTATGCGGAACTAAATGGACAATCAAATAGTAATCCACGCTACTGATAAGCAGAAGCGTATTGCACTCATTGAAAATGGCGAATTAGCCCAATTTTTTATTGAATCTCCTGAAAACCGACGTTCAGTCGGTGATATTTACCTTGCTCAGGTGCACAAGGTAATGGGAGGTATTCGGGCTGCCTTTATTGATTTAAGCACACCTAAAGATGCTTTTCTTCACTACTCCGACCTCGGTGAGCACCTTGAGGAATACCTTGTTATGCTCAATGGCAGAGAAGCGGTTCCTTCCAGGGCAAGTGCCGAGTTGCATGAGTTCAGAAAGAAAGCAAGTGATAATCAAATTCAGGGTATGTCTAACAAAGAGCAGACAATGCATGAGCAAAATCTGCTTGGTAATATCCTAAAACCCGGGCAAAAGATTATGGTTCAAATCGTCAAGGAACCTATTGGTTCTAAAGGGCCACGGGTTTCCACCGATATCACACTTGCCGGAAGGTTTCTGGTACTCATCCCTTTTGGTGATTATGTGGCTGTTTCCAAACGCATTCGAAGCTATAAAGAACGCCGGCGCCTTCGCACCCTTATAAACTCGATGCTACCCAATGGGTTTGGTGTTATTGTACGTACCGTTTCCGAAGGACAAAACGATGATGCTCTGCTTGAGGATTTAAAGGATTTGCATGATAAATGGATCAAGATTTCTGAAACTCTCAAAGAAAGTAAGCCTACGGCACTGTTGCATCGTGATTTAGATATGACAGAAAGTCTGGTTCGTGATTTATTCTCTAAAAATTACAACCGAATCCTGGTTGATGACCCCAATAGTTTTAAACTTATTAAAAACTACATCACCAGAATTGCCCCTTCCATGGTTAATAATGTAGTTCAGCACAAAGGACGGGAACACATTTTTGATCACATGAAGATATCAAAGGATATCGATTCTATTTTTAGCCCGCGTGTTAAAATGCCAAGTGGCGGATATCTCATTTTTGAGCAAACAGAAGCCATGTACGTGGTAGATGTGAATTCGGGCAGATATGCAGCAAAAAAAGTACAGGAAGACAATTCGCTTAAAACAAACCTCGAAGCGGCACGTGAAATTGCCAAACAGCTACGCCTGCGGGATATTGGCGGGATTATTGTAGTTGATTTTATTGATCTTCAGGAGGACAGTAATCGCAAGAAAATTTATGATGAAATAAAGAAAGAATTCAAAAAAGACCGCGCCAAGACCAATATTCTGCCTATGTCAGATTTTGGATTAATGCAGATTACGCGGCAACGAATAAGACCAAGTGTTGTGAAATCTGTCTCTAAAGTATGCCTGATGTGTGGCGGTTCGGGCAGTATTGTCACAGAAAATACACTACTATCGGATGTCAGCTCATGGTTACAGAAATTTAGTAATGAATATAAGCATAGCTCTGTTGATTTGTATGTGAACCCGCATTTTCATTCCATTTTATGTCAGGGATTTTTTAGTCAACGGTTAAAATGGATGTTTAAATACCGTACATTTATCAGTATTCATCCCGATGACAGTGTTTCTATGAACGATTACAAAGCAACCCTGCGTAATTCTGAAATCGATATTTCTACAGCTGTTGTTGAAGGTAAATCTATTGAAGAAACGATTGCTGAAAGTGAACGTGCTATTGCTGAAATGGAAAGTGAAGGCAAACGTGACTCCCGCAATCTGGATATTTATAAAAAAGAGGATCGGCGTAATAATGGTTACAATGCTGCCGCGGATAAAGGCCGAAATAAGAATCAAAACAGAAATGATGATTCAAATGATGATTCTGTTTCGCGTGATAGAAAACCCAATGCACGTATTTCTCCAAATGCGAGAAGCCGCGATAAAGTGAAATCCAAATATTTCAAGTCTAATGAAGAGACAGATAAAAATGAAAAAACGGATATCAAAAATACGTCTCCAAAGAAAACTGATGAAGTTTTAGAAAAGAAACCGGATGCTTTGGAGGTTGCTAAAGCGTATGCCAGAAAGAAGCAAAATGAGCAAGAGAGCAATACGGATGCAGCAAAAACAGACAAATCGTCTATATCTTCTGAGGATGAAAAGAGTCCACAAAAAGAAGTAAAAGAGCTGGAAAAGAAACCTGAGCAGACGGAGGTGAAATCCAAAGAAACTGAAAAACCGACGAAAAAGGTTAAAGCTCCTGTTAGGGTTAAGAAGAATGTTCGGACACCCCGTAAAAAAGCCACTACAACTGAAGATAAAACAGAAAAAACGGAAACTAACCAAACCGACTCTACTGATGCTAAGGCATCAGAAAGTGATAAAAAGTCTTTGCCAAAACCCAAAGATTTGGATAAAATGGATGAAGTAAAAGCATCACTAAACGAGAATCAGTTTCGTCGGCCAGCGGATGCACCCATGAAGGAGAACGAGCAAACAGGTGTGAAAAAAAGTACTGTAAAAAAACGGGCTACACAACCTGTTAAGAAAAAATCAAAAGTAGCTGAAGAGACAAAAGAAATTCCTGACGAAACGGCGTAGTTTAGTATGATTGTATTTATGGCACAGGTTTTGTGCTATGAGGCGTAAATAAGAAATTTCAAACAAACAGAATATGAAAATACATGCAACTACAGTTGTGGGCGTGATTCACAACGGACAGGCTGCCATTGTTGGTGATGGTCAGGCAACTCTTGATAAAACCGTGCTTAAATCAACCGTGCAAAAAGTAAGAAGTTTGCAAGATGGAAAAATTTTAGCCGGATTTGCAGGTTCTACAGCCGATGCATTTACCCTTTTTGAAAAATTTGAAGAAAAATTAGGGCAGTATAACGGAAATCTCCAAAGAGCTGCAATTGAATTAGCCAAAGAATGGAGAACCGACAGATATTTGCGAAAATTAGAAGCCTTACTCATTGTTCTTAATAAAGATAAAGGCTTATTAATTTCAGGAATGGGTGATGTAATTGAACCAGACGATCAGATTTTGGCCATTGGCAGTGGAGGTTCGTATGCCTTAAGCGCTGCCCGCGTTTTAAAGAAACATGCTCCTCACCTCTCTGCTAAAGCTATTGCTGAAGAGGCCCTGAAAGCAGCTGCAGATATTTGTATCTACACTAATCATAATTTAACCGCCTTAGACATTGAATAAAATACAACACTTAGAAAGTTTAACTCCAAGACAGATAGTTGGAGAATTAGATCATTTTATCATTGGTCAAAAAGCCGCGAAAAAAAGTGTATCAATTGCACTCAGAAATCGATGGAGAAGATTAAATGCCGATGAAAGTATTCGCGAAGAAATAATGCCCAATAATATTATTTTGATTGGGCCAACAGGAGTCGGGAAAACAGAAATTGCCCGCAGATTGGCAAAACTCGCAAAAGCACCATTCATTAAAGTTGAAGCAACCAAATTCACAGAAGTAGGTTATGTAGGCCGTGATGTAGAATCTATGATTCGTGATTTAACAGATATTGCCGTGAATATGGTGAAGAGCGAGATGCAGGAGCAAATAAAGCCAAGAGCCGAAGAAATGGTTGAAGAGCGAATCCTTGATATATTAATTCCACCGGTCAAGAAAAAATCAGCCGGTTATAATCCCACAAGCTTATCTACTGATCAAAATTTTTCACCTTCTAATGCCAGTGATGAAGAATTAAATGAGCGAACGCGCGACAAATTTCGCCAAAAACTTAGAAATGGCGAACTTGACGATCGTAAAATTGACGTTGATGTAAAAGCAGGTGGCGGTGCATCTATGCAGATTTTCGGTCCACAGGGCATGGAAGAAATGGGCATGAATTTGCAAGATATGCTCGGAAATATAATGCCGAAAAAGACAAAAAAGCGGCAAATGAAAATCAGTGAAGCACGTAAATATTTAATCGCTGAAGAAGCAGAGAAACTGATTGATCATGAATCAGCAGTAACGGATGCACTGAACAGAGTGCAAATTTCCGGTATTGTATTCCTGGATGAAATTGATAAAATAGCCGGGGGCTCCAAAGGTGAAAACAGGGGTGGCCCGGATGTCTCACGGCAAGGTGTCCAACGAGATTTGTTGCCAATAGTAGAAGGTTCTACAGTATCCACGAAATATGGTATGGTAAAAACCGACCATATTCTGTTTATTGCGTCCGGTGCCTTCAGCGTAAATAAACCCAGCGACCTTATTCCTGAGCTTCAGGGACGTTTCCCCATACGTGTTGAAATGGATTCTTTGACGGAAGCCGATTTTTATCAGATACTTACAGCAACTCAAAATGCCCTTACCAAGCAATATGTTGCAATGCTTGAAACGGAAGGGGTTGAGCTGGATTTTACGGATGAAGCCCTTCATGAAATTGCGAAAATTGCCGCTGAAGTAAATCGTGAGGTTGAAAATATTGGAGCCAGACGATTACACACGATTCTGTCAACAGTGCTTGAAGAGTTGCTGTATTCAGTTCCGGATGATATTCATTCCGGTAAAATTTCGATTGATAAAAGTTATGTAAATAAGCAGTTGGAACAAATTGTTCTAAACAAGGATTTAAGTCAGTATATTCTTTAAGAAATATTTTTTAAGCCACTATTTTAATTAAGTTGCTGCTTAAGCTATGACAATAAGTCAACATTTTACCTGTTCAATTAAGGTTGCTCCTCTAATTCGAATGGGTGCATTTAGTTGATAGCTTAAGGGAAAAATTGAGATTGTCTCAACTGAAGATGAATTATAGGGATATTTTAATTATTTAAGTTGCTTAAATTCAATTATACCATTACCATTAATCGAAACGTTGAGAGATGAGATACGGTTTTAAATGTATCAATAATTTTAGTCATAATTGAAATGATACTGTAAAATCACATTTTTAATTAATTTCCACACATTTTATACTTCTTAGATGATGAAACGTTTTTTTGCGTCAGGACTAACAGTTATTCTTGTTTTAACCTCATTATGGTTATTTGGCTTTGATCGTGTTTTCGATCGTTCAGCTGACCATCAACAGAACCTACAAAAATATGTGCAAACGCAGCGATGGATCCTTAATAATTATGTGGATGAAGTAGATGTGGATGTACTCTTTAAGGATAGTATCCGAGGGCTTGTCTCGGCAATTGAAGATTCAACTCTAACTATTGAAGGTACACCAATTGATACCATTTTTACGGATGTATCAATATCAGATTTCAGGGAATCAGCGGTACGCTACGAGCGCGCTTACTCATACGTACTGAATTCAAGCCCACAAGAAGATTTTGATGGATTATTGGAAGCATCTTTACGTGGAATGTTTAAAAGTCTTGATCCTTACACCGATTATATCAACCCTGATCAGAGTGACCGTGTAAGAGAAAATTTCGCAGGAAAATTTCAAGGTATTGGCGTTCAATTTGAAATTTTAGACGACACCATAACTGTTGTATCTGCCATTTCAGGTGGACCAAGTGATCAACTTGGAATTCGCTCAGGCGACCGTATTATTTCAATTGATGATGAAACGGCAGTTGGATTCTCACAAGAAGATGTTTTAAATACACTTCGCGGCCCTAAAGGAACGGTAGTAGAAGTTGGAATAAAGCGCCCGAATTCAAGAAATATACTATCGTTTAAAATTACACGCGATGATATTCCGCTATATACAATCGATACCTCGTATATGCTTGATAATAAAACCGGTTACATTAAGGTGAACAGGTTTGCCGCAACGACTTATGACGAGTTTATGGAAGCTTTAGAAACACTCGAAGCTGAAGGCATGGAACGTTTAATATTGGATATGCGCTACAATCCAGGTGGTTTTTTAGATCAGGCTGTGCGAATGACAAGTGAATTTTTTAATCGGGGAACACCTTTGGTTGCCACCAAAAGCCGACATAACAGGTTTAATAGTCAATACAGGACTAATGCCAATGGGAAATATCCTGATTTGCCATTAATTGTCTTGGTTAATGAAGGTTCTGCTTCTGGAAGCGAAATTGTGGCCGGAGCTATTCAGGATAATGACAGAGGCCTGATTATAGGTACACGCACATTTGGTAAAGGCCTGGTTCAACAGCAATATGAATTAGCTGATGAAAGCTATATCAGAGTTACGATATCTCGCTATTTTACACCATCGGGACGCCTGATTCAAAAACCGTATCAGGTTGGACGCGAAGAATATGCTTTCGAAATACGAAACAGAGATAAAGATGCCACTTCAGATGTAGAAAATTTTATAAGTGAACTGCCGGATTCATTGGTGTTCACTACTAAAGCCGGTCGATTGGTTTATGGTGGTGGTGGAATTGTTCCTGATCACATTGTTCAATCAGATACTACAAGAAGTTATGTGCTCGGGTTTATGAGGCAACATAATATTGGTGGAGAATTCGTAAGAGAATTTCTGGATACACAGAATGACGCTTTTCGTGCTGAATGGGAAGATCGTTTCCAGGACTTCAGAACGGATTTCAGTTGGTCAGATGATCAATTTTCCGGTTTTTGGGATAAAATGTATGATGCCGGTATGGTGTTAAGTGACACAACGGAAACAGCAAGTTATGTGGATGAAAAAATGTACATAAACCCGGAACTCCTCGAACGTGATAACTGGATTCCAATGTCATTTACGAAAGCCGAGCTTGCCCGTCAAATTTGGGGGACTTCATCATACTTTACAGTTTATAATGATGAATTCGATACCATTTTAGAAACGACTATGGAATTGTGGAATGAAGTTGATGGTTTGAAAGCGTATGTGGATGAATATAACTCAAGAAAAACATCAGAGTATTAAAACTCCGACTTTCTCATTTTTCATCTAAAAACCAGAATCAGGCTGCGCAAATAAAGTTGATTCCATTTTTATAACCCAATTTTTCAAGGTGCCCGGTGATAAGCTCTCGGGCACCGATGTTTCCTACGTAAGAAATTACAAATGTTTTATCGAAGACGGATAAATCATCCGGACTTAAAACCGGTATTTCATCAATTGATTTACCAATTCTGCCGGGATGAATATCTACATAAGCCTGAAAACGAATACCAAATTTCTTTAAATGTGCGGCTCTTTTGCGAGTAGGACGGCCGGCTCCCCAAATGATTACTTCAGGATGATGCGGATTGTGTTTTCGTAACCAACAAGCCAGATATTGAGCTTTGACCTGATAAAAAGCCTCTTTTGAGTAGCGTGAATCTGAACGTGATAATCTATTCGGTAAATCATACCAATCAAGGAGTACTTCATCTACTTTACCTGCCTGAACACCATGCTCTAACCAACGCAACCAAAGTTCATAATCCTCGGAAAAATTCCCATTTCGGTATCCACCAAATTTATTAACCAGTTCTTTTCTGAACATTACAGATGGATGGGCAAAAGGAGATTCAATAAATTGTCCCGTATTAATTTGCTCGGATGTTAGGATTGAATTTGTCCAATTAACATATCGTTTGTACCCGGCTGATTTACGTGAATCACCAAGAAACCGTACTTTTGTACCACAAAAACCGAGATTATCGTTTTTTGTCAAAAACTCAACCTGAAGATAAAGCCGTTCTGATTTGCTAATATCGTCAGCATCCATACGCGCAACGAGTGATCCTTTGGATTGAGTAATTCCTGTATTTAATGAACCAACTATTCCGGATTTTGGAATATGGATTAACCGAATTCTTTTATCGCGCTTGGCATATTTTTCCATTACTTGAATTGATGAATCCGTTGAACCATCATTAATTAGCAGACACTCAAAATGGGTGTATGTTTGATTCAGAATACTCTCAATTGCCTTTTCTAACGTTTGTTCGGCATTGAATACCGGAAGTATAACCGACACAAAAGGTTCACTTTGCATGTAAAATCAGCACTCCGCAACATTAACAGGTATGGTCGCAAGCCCACCTTCAGATGTTTCCTTATATTTTGAGCTCATATCCCTTGCTGTTTCCCACATGGTAAGTATTACATCATCGAGGGAAACTCGCGCTCCACTCGGATCCTCATCAAGAGCAATATTAGAAGCCGTAATCGCTTTTATAGCGCCCATTGTATTGCGCTCTATGCAAGGTACCTGAACCAAACCACCAATTGGGTCGCACGTCATTCCAAGATGATGTTCCATGGCTATTTCAGCTGCTTGCATAACTTGTTCTTTAGAACCACCGAGAACTTCCGTCAAGGCAGCGGCTGCCATAGAACTGGAAACTCCAATTTCGGCCTGACAGCCACCCATTGCAGCGGAAATGGTAGCACCTTTTTTGTATAATGTTCCAATTTCACCGGCTGTAAGTAAAAAATCAACGACATTATCTTCATCGAAATGTGGGACAAAACACCAGGCATACATCAACACCGCCGGAATAACTCCGGATGCACCGTTTGTTGGAGCTGTTACGATTCTTCCAAATGATGCATTTTCTTCATTAACAGCCAATGCGAAGATACTTATCCATTTGTTTATGGTATTAAAATCTTTCGGACCACTTTTTATGGCTTCAATCCATTCATCTACATTTTTAAATTTCCGTCCTTCAAGCCTTTTTTTGCTTAATTCGTATGCCCGCCTGCGTACATTCAGATTTCCCGGTAAGAGCCCTTTTCTGGTGACACCACGGTAAACACATTCTTTAATTTCATTCCATAAATATAACGCGTGTGAACGGATTTCATTTGGTGTACGCCAGGTTTGTTCATTCAGAAATATCAGCTCTGATATTCTTAAATTGAGTTTTTTGCAGGTAATGACAATATCCTTAGCAGAGTGACATGGGTATTTGGTTACTTTAGAATCATTTCTGATTTCATCATCAACCTCACCTTCTTTTACTACGAAACCACCACCAATCGAAAAGTAATTTCCACTATAGACCGAATCGTCTTTCATCGTGGCCTCAAAGCGCATCCCATTTGGATGAAAATCAAGTGTAATTCCAAATTCGAAAACTATATCGGAATTAAAACTAAATTGAATCTCATGCTTACCATCTAAATATAATAGACCATTTTGTTTGATTTTTCCTGATTTTTCCGGGATTCGTTCTGTATCAATAGTGGTGAAATCTTCCCCTGAAAGACCCATCAGAATAGCTATGTCAGTGCCGTGTCCAAATCCGGTTTTAGCAAGCGAGCCATACAAATAAATTTTGACCCGAATCACATCTTCTATAGCATGTTTTCGCTTAATGCTACTGATGAATCGTTCAGCCGCGCACCAGGGACCCATTGTGTGAGAGCTGGAAGGTCCAATTCCAACTTTAATTATTTCAAATGCACTGATTGATTCCATAATTGATAATAGTGACAGCCAAATCGGATAGTGTGAAGAGTGACAGAACGATAACGTCTGTATTCTAAATATAGCTCATCAAACTTGTATTTAAAAACAGGTATAATTTTAGGCTAAAAAAAAAGCTCATTCAGCAAAACTAAATGAGCTTTCAGGGATAGATAGGAAGATTTTAGAATCTCAATGAGGCGGTAAAAACAGGTGTTCCTGTTGAAATATCGACAGATGGTCCCATATTGAACTGTCTGCTTCGTCTGGCACGACGATTATAGCGTTCAATCGAGTTTGGAATATTTAGCGTATTATATAATGTAGTAGCTAAGAAAGTAGCAGTGGCAGTAGCAAGAATAACTTCAGGTCCATTATTAACCTGATTAGTATTCGTAAGCTGACTCATTGCAAAAATCCCAATGGCCGCTGTTCGTAAGCCAACACCGGTGTTTGCAACGGTCCAGTCGCGCGCATAGTAATTACCGGATGATGGGCCGATTATACTACCATATAACATAAGAGCTGCTCCACTGCCTTTCCATCCATTTGCGAAAGCTGCATATCCAAGCCCCATCGGGAGTACTGTATTTGCAATGGTATATAAATAAGCCCTGGATGAGCTCTTTGTGCTGGTTCTGTTGAGTTTATAATCTCTGTCAGTTGAATCTGAATCCGTTAACTCATAGTTGAACTGAATTTCAGATTGGGGTTGAGCATAAGATTGAGCGGTAAATGATAATGTCATTAAAAATATGACAAATGAGGTGATTCTAAACATGTACGGGGAAAATTAAATTGAATGAAAATTACTTGTCTAACATAAGTTTAGAAATTAAAGTTAATTGGCAGATTATGCGCATTTTTTCTTGTAAAATATGTTAAGTGTTATAAGAATAACCTTAAAAAGTGAGACATAAACAGAATATTTCAAAAATAAAATGAATTAATTGCGTAAGAAAGGAAATAATAAGCGAATGACATTCCTAAAAAAATGACTCGTTACTTTCTTTGAACTAAGCGCAGGTTCTCAATAATATCATCCGTCATGCGATCAAGAGAATATTCATGTTTCCAGCCCCAATCTCTTTTAGCAATGCTATCATCAATGATATCGGGCCAGGACGATGCTATTTTTTGGCGGTAATCAGGAGCGTATGTTATTTCGAAATCGGGTATTTTTCTTCGGATTGATTCTGCAATTTCAGCTGGTGTAAAACTAATGGCAGCTACATTATAGCTGGTTCTTACTGTTAATTTCTCCGGTTCAGCATTCATTAAATCGATAGTCGCTTTTATGGCGTCGTTCATATACATCATAGGTAGGCGGCTGTCTGCTTCCAGAAAACACTCGAATGATTCTCCCTGAATAGCTTTGTAATAAATGTCAACAGCATAGTCAGTCGTACCGCCACCGGGGAGTGTTTTATAGCCAATAAGGCCGGGATAGCGTAAGCTGCGAACATCCACTCCGAAAGTGTTATGATAATAGGCGCACCATTGTTCACCGGTTAATTTACTTATCCCATAAACCGTTGTCGGGTTGCAGGCTGAGTGTTGTGGTGTTCCATCTTTTTTTGCATCAGGACCAAAAACAGCTATTGAACTGGGCCAGAAAACTTTCTTAAGGTTCATATCACGCGCAATATTTAACACATGATGAAGGCTCCCTATATTTAATTTCCGGGCAAGGTCAATGTTCTTTTCAGCAGTAGCCGAAAGCAGGGCTGCAAGATGATAAATTACGGTGACATCATATCTCCGAACAACTTCTTCAATCCGGTTTTTATCCATCACATCAAGATATTCGAAGGGTAACCCCTCCAAAACTCCTTCAGGTTTGCGAACATCAGAGGCTATAATGGTGTGGTTGGCATCTTCAGCCTGAAGGCCGCTAATCAGCTCAGCTCCAAGCTGTCCACATGCACCTGTTACGAGTATAACTGACATATAGTAAATTCAATAATGTGATTAAAATAATTTCTTCGACTGTTTCCGTAAATAGACAAAATCAGGTTCTAAACGCCTTATAAATCAATAAATATTAATGCTTCTTTCAAAAATTATTTTCAATTAAACCCCTGATAATCATTTATCAGATAACATCTAATGTTCTTCCAACTTCCGTGAAAGCATCAATAGCCCGATCGAGATGAGCCCTGTCATGTACAGCCGAAATTTGAACACGAATTCTGGCTTGTCCCTTTGGAACTACCGGATAATAAAATCCAATCACATAAATGCCTTTTTCTAATAGTTTTTCAGCGAATTGCTGAGCAATTTTAGCATCATACAGCATAATAGGCACAATCGGATGTTCGCCCGATTTTATGTCAAATCCGGCCTCCGTCATTTTAGAACGGAAATAGGTTGTGCTGTCTTCAAGTTTATCGCGAAGTTCCGTGGTTTCGCTGAGTAAACGCAATACTTCAAGTGATGCTCCGGCTATAGAAGGTGCGAGAGTATTCGAAAATAGGTAAGGTCTTGAACGCTGACGCAACATATCAACAATTTCTTTGCGAGCAGCGGTAAATCCTCCGGATGCTCCACCAAGAGCCTTTCCAAGAGTACCTGTTATGATATCTACCCGTCCCATAACATTTCTGTACTCATGCACACCGCGTCCGGTTTTGCCAATGAAACCGGTTGAGTGGCATTCATCGGTCATCACTAAGGCATCATACTTATCGGCTAAATCACAAATTTTATCAAGCTGCACAATGGTTCCATCCATAGAAAATACGCCATCAGTAGCGATTATGCGATAACGGGCGCCGGAGGCTTCTTTGAGTTTTTCCTCGAGGTCAGCCATATCATTATGTTTATACACAAATCGTTGCGCCTTGCACAATCGTACGCCATCAATGATAGAAGCGTGATTTAGCGCATCGGAAATAATGGCATCTTCTTTGCCAAAAAGAGGTTCGAAAAGTCCGCCATTTGCATCAAAAGCAGCAGCGTAGAGAATAGTATCTTCAGTGCCCAAAAAAGCGGAAAGTTCCTTCTCTAATTGTTTGTGGATGGATTGTGTTCCGCAAATAAAGCGCACGGATGAAAGTCCATAGCCAAATGTATCAATTGTATTTTTTGCAGAATCAATCACCTTTGGGTGTGAGGACAACCCGAGGTAATTATTAGCACAAAAGTTGATTACTTCACGACCCTGTTCTGTATTTATGACCGCACCTTGCGGAGTTGTAATGACTCGTTCATTTTTATAAAGCCCGTCATCTTTTATTTGTTGTAATTCAGCTTGCAGGCCTTTTTTTAGGGAATTGTACATACGATTCAGCAGTGATTAACAGTCGGTTTAAGATTGAGTTAAAGGTATAAAATTTTAAGGAATAATCCTTTTTGATTACGGTAGTATGATGGAACATAATATAAAAAACGGTAAAAAAGATGCGTATTATGATGATGAATTCAAAGATGCATAAAACATAGATTGCTTGCTATTTGGAGCGTAATTATTTTTGTTAAATACTAAGGATAAAATAAATGGTCAATTGTGAACTTCATCAAAAAATGGTTTCAGAATAATGACATAGCCACCTGGCGAACGGCTGTTTCGGCTGTGCGACGAGATTATACCGGATCGCCACTTACGGAGGCAGTAGCAGGTGATAATCCGCTCGCATTATTTGAAAAATGGTTTGCCGAAGCTGTGGAATTAAGTAAATACGATCCTAATGCAATGGTACTTTCTACAGTTCGAGATGGACAACCATCGGGACGAGTCGTGTTGTTGAAAGGTTTTGATGAACGGGGTTTTGTATTTTTTACCAATTATGAAAGTAATAAAGCCGAAGCCATTGCCGAAAATCCCAATGTGTCGCTTACTTTTCACTGGCCTGAGGTTTTTCGTCAATTGAGGATTGAGGGGGTAACCGAAAAAATAAGTATTTCTGAATCAGATGCGTATTTTCAATCCAGACCAAAAGAAAGCAATTACAGTGCACTATCATCGCCGCAGAGTAAAATAGTATCAGGCAGAGAAGAGCTTGAGCGTCGGCTTGCAGTAGTGAAAGAGCAGTGGAAAAATAAAACATCACTTATAAGGCCCGAAAATTGGGGCGGATATAGGGTAAAACCAACCCGTTATGAATTTTGGCAAGGTCGCGTTAACCGACTACATGACCGTATTGTATTTATTAAAGACAAGGATTCCTGGCAAAAAGTGCGTCTCGGCGCATGAGATTTAGTATATTGATTGTACTTTTTTGAAACCCTGATGAATTGATTTACATTTAATTAGAATAGTAAAATTGTTAATGATTCCTATTTATCATAAAAATTTATCCGCATGTCATCTCAGCTAAAAAGAATTCTGCTCATTACATCACTGACCATTTCATTTGTGATTTTGTTGGTGATAATAAATCAGGTGGTTCAACTGTCACAAAGTATTGGATATCTTCATCCAACTGCCGGATACATTTTTATGGTATTGGCTTTTGGGGTTATTCTGAGTGGTTTTATAATGCCTATAGTGCTATATCTTCGCTTGCCAAGTCCATTGATTCCACCAATAGAATCGGCAGGTCAGCAGATTCATGATGATTTTAAAGCTAAACTGCGGAAGCGATTGCTGACAAATCCAAACTTGTCTCAACCAATAGTTCTGGCCACAGATTCAGATGTAGTAACCGCAACCAATCAACTTAACACATTATCGACAAAGCATATTAACAGAACCGCCAAAAGAGCATTTTATACAACGGCTATATCGCAAAATGGTGCTTTAGATGCTCTTTTCATGCTAGCGCTTCAATTTAAGTTAATCTGGGATGTCGCTCATGTATATTCACAACGACCCACTCTTCGTGATATGGGTTTTCTGTATTCAAATGTAATGATTACGGCTTTCATAGCTGCTCAATTAGATGAAGCTGAGTACTTGGAAATGATTGAAACCGCTATTACCACAGGTATTGGTTCTGCGGTTTCGTTAGTTCCGGGCACCTCAATTATTGTCAATTCAGCACTTTCAGGGGCTTCAAATACTTTTTTGACGTTGCGAGTGGGTATAATAGCACAACGTTATTGTAACGCGCGGGTTCGTCCTGAAAGGAGAACGTTGAGAAATTCCGCAACAGCCCAGGCAGCGCGGATGATGGGAACCATTGTTGCGAAAGGTACCACTGATTTGGTTTCAAATATGAGCTCAGCTCCGTTTAGGAAGTGGTTTGGTTGGGGACGTGGAGCGAAGGAATGAGGATAAAAGTAGCTATAAAAAAACGTTGCGGTTTCACACCTTAGCAAGAGTGCAAAAAAGTTTTTTCTATATCATCAGTAGATATTGCACGTAGAACTTGTCCCGGTTTGCCGAGGTAGGACGAAGGCGAAGAGTTGAATCGGCGGAAAGGCTTTTTCTGTTTGGAGTAAGTACTGAAACCGATTATCATTTACATGAAAACGTGGATTTATTATAATATTTTCAAGAAGTTAAGGAGTAATTTTTCGCCTGTTTCGCCGGATTTTTCAGGGTGAAATTGTACACCCATAAAATTTTTATAGCCAACCACACTGCTGAATGAAACTCCTGCATAGGAACAGGTTGCCAGTGTGGCATCTGTAACAGGTACATAAAAACTGTGTACATAATAAAACCAAGATTCTTTCTCAAGTCCACTAAGTAACGGATGCTTTTCCACTTCATCAAATACATTCCAACCCATGTGCGGTACTTTTTCGTGAGTATCTTCAAACCTGAGCAGGTTTCCGGGCAGAATATTGAGGCAGGATGTATCGCCTTCTTCAGAATGACTGAATAATAATTGCATGCCGAGACAAACACCAAGAACTGGATTTTGGGCTGTAGGAAGCCAGGTATCCAACTGCTTTTCTTTCAGTGCTTCCATTGCTGATTTGGCATGACCGACTCCCGGGAAAATAATTCCATCGGCCTTTTCGAGAGTGGGAATATCCGATGTAATGATAAACTCAGCCCCCAGTTTTTTCAGCGCATTAGATACGGATGCGAGGTTGCCAGCTTTGTAATCAATAATTGCAATCATCAGAGAATTCCCTTACTACTTGGTATCTGATTGCCACCGGTTCTTCTCACGGCATCCCGAAGCACTTTGGCAAATCCCTTGAAACAGGCTTCAATTTGATGATGATCATTATCTCCCGAAAACTCAACATGAAGAGTCGCTTTCATATTCATGGCCAATGAGTAGAAAAAATGTTTAATCATATCGGTGGGAACGTCTCCTACTTTATCGCGCTTAAATTCTCCTTCAAAAACCAAATAAGGCCGGCCGGATAAATCTAAGGCTACCATAGCCCGGCTTTCGTCCATTGGAAGGACAGAGGCATAGCGTTCTATACCGCGTTTATCACCAATTGCCTGACTTAAGGCTTCTCCGAAAGCAAGCGCGCAATCTTCAATTGTATGATGTTCATCAATTTGTAAGTCACCTTTACACGATAGTTCCAGGTCTATAAATCCATGTCGGGCAATTTGTTCAAGCATGTGATCGAAAAAACCAAGTCCGGTTTCAATTTGGTGCTTTCCGGTTCCGTCCAAATTAACTTTTACAGCTATGTCGGTTTCATTCGTTTTGCGATGCACCACACCCAAGCGAGGTGGAAATAAAATCAAATGAGCCATTTCAGCCCAGTTGGAACAGATAAATTCGAGTCCGCCGGTTTTACGAATGAGTAATTTTTCAGCAACTTCATCAGTCCCAATTATTACTTCCGCTTCGGTATCAGTCGATTGAGAAAACCGAAGCCCTTCATTTTCGAGAAGCTGTCGTAAAGATTCCGGCAGGGTTTCATCCAATAAAAAATGGAATCCGGCTTCCTGAATTCGGGATAGTTGATGGATGACCCCCGCACGCAGTATTTCCAAGCTTCCGGGTTTTAACAGAGACTGATTTTTGAGTAAAATATTCATGATAGAATCCTTAAAGTGTCTGTAAGTTTTTGGTTTTCAATGGCCGTACCAACGGTGATTCGCAAACAGTTTTCACAATGCAGTTGATCGCCTCGGTAACGAACGATAATACCCTGAGCGGCCAGCTTTTTATAATAAGAAAGAGCATCATCAAACTGAACCAAAAGGAAATTGGCTGCAGAAGAATGAATCTTCTTAACCATTGGTAATGAACTCAAATCCTCAATCAATTTTGAACGGTTCTGTAGAATGGTTTTGATATTTTGTTGAATGATTTCCGGTTCTTTGAACGCCTGTAATGCCCGCCATTGTGTAATGGAATTGATGTTGTAGGGTGGTTTAATCGCCATCAGAATTCGGATAATTTCAGGTGAACCAAACGCCATTCCCAGACGAATACCAGCCAATCCAAATGCTTTAGACAAGGTTTGCAAAATAACAAGATTTGGATATTTGCCAAGAAAAGGGAGCAACGAATCGCCCGGGCTGAAATCCATATACGCTTCATCTACAACTACGATTCCATGATATCCATCCATTATTCTTAAAATATCACCCTGCTCAAGCAAATTTGCTGTTGGATTGTTTGGTGAGCATAAAAAGATGATAGAAGCTTCATCCCGTTTTTCAATAATCGCTTTGGTTTCGAGAGAAAAATCAGGTTTGAGTGGAATTTTAATCGTTTCAATTCCATGAATATCGGCACTCACCTGATACATTCCGTAGGTAGGCGGAGTGATAAGAATCCGGTCTTTTCCGGGTATGCAGCACATGCGTATCAAAAGGTCGATGGCCTCATCGCTTCCATTTCCGAGGAAAATTTGTTCCGGTAGTACACTCCGGTAATGGGCAATAGCTTCACGTAATGCTTCAAAATGAGGATCAGGATACCGGTTTAACTCCTGGAGATGTTCATTCAAGTGCGTTTCAAAAGGATTTTCATTAGCATCCAACAAAATGCCCTCTTTGAAATCGTCTCTTGCCGAGCGATATGGTTTCAGGCTGAGAATATTTGGCCTGACCAATTGATTAAGGTTAAATGTAGTGTTCATTTGAATTTAACGTATCACGAAGAGTTTAGAATGAAGAAAAAAAATCCTTGATATTAGTTATGTATCCTTTAATCAGTTGCCTTGTCTGCAATTGTTTTTAAACGCAGGCTCACAGCACGCTTATGCGCCTCAAGTCCTTCTGAATCAGCCATAATTTCTACAACAGGCCCGAGCAGAGCCAAACCATCCTCGCTTATTTCCTGAAAAGTAACAAATGTATAAAACGAATCTAAGGATACTCCACTGTACATTTTGGCATAACCCGAAGTCGGGAGGGTGTGATTGGTTCCGGATGCATAATCACCGGCGCTTTCCGGCGTCCAATGGCCTACAAAAACCGAACCAGCGTGTTGAATTAAATGTTTGATCTGATTTGCGTTATCTGAAGAAATAATCAAATGCTCAGGAGCCCAGCGATTACTGAATTGCGCAGCCTCCTCCATTGAATCCACCAAAATAATCAAGCTGTTTTCGAGTGCTTTTTTGGCGAATTCAACTCTGGGAAGTGTTTCCAGTTGTGAAAAAAGTTCGGTTTCTACATCCGCAGCCAGCTTCTGAGAAGTCGAAACGAAAACAACCTGCGAATCGGCTCCGTGTTCAGCCTGTGATAGTAAGTCGGCGGCTACAAAAACCGGATTCGCTGTTTCGTCTGCCATTACCAATACTTCTGATGGTCCCGCCGGCATATCGATAGAAACCAATGCGTCAGAAAGTTGAAGCATCATTTTGGCGCAAGTAACATATTGATTTCCGGGGCCAAATAGTTTATCCACTTTTGGAACACTTTCCGTTCCGTAAGCCATTGTTGCAATGGCCTGAGCACCTCCGGCACGCAGAATTTTCTTTACTCCGGTTAATGCGGCACAGTACAGTACTTCGGGAGCAATGCTTCCATCTTTACGTGGTGGAGTGGCTACAATCACCTCTTTACAACCTGCTATCTGAGCGGGAACGGCGAGCATGAGTACCGACGAAGGCAAGACTGCTGTGCCACCGGGGACATACAATCCGACTGATGCCAGGGGGCGAGCTTCCCTGGTGCACACCACGCCGGGCATGGTTTCCACAGTAAGTGGAATAGGTGTTTGTGCTCTGTGAAAGAGTACAAGGTTTTTATAAGCCTGATCGAAAGCGGCCTTTACATGGTCAGGCAGATGAATATTATCAGCTGATGGGACATCTATCATTAAGGGATTGGGATCAACCCCATCAAATTTTAACGTTAAATCACGAAGTGCTTGGTCACCATCAGATTTCACCTGTTCAATAATATCGCTGACAACGGGCATTATAGCTGAAAAATCAACTGCTGAGCGCTTGCACAAGTTGTTTATTTCTGCTTCAGAAAGGTTTTTTAAAATAACGTTGCGCATTATAATCAGTTTATCATATTTTGAATGGGAAGCATCACAATACCGGATGCTCCGGCTGCTTTGAGTTCTTCCATAACTTCCCAAAATTTAGTGATGGGAACTACTGTATGAATGGCAATCATGGAATCATCAGCTAATGGCAAAACAGTAGGGCTATTCAATGATGGGATGATATCCGTTATACTTGCCAGAGCCGATTTTGGGGCATTCATCATTATATAACGGCTATTTTCGGCCTGTTGCTGTCCTTCAATTCGAACAAGAAATTTATCAATGAGCTGATTTTTGTGTACCGGTAGTGGTTTGTTGGTTCGAATTAATTGGCTTTGTGAACGCAGAATAGTTTCTAATTCTACCAAACCGTTAGTTTTGAGGGTTCCGCCCGTTGAAACCAAATCGCAAATAGCATCGGCTACATCAAGTCGCGGGGTAATTTCGACTGCACCCGATATTTTAATAATGGTAACATCGAGGCCAAGTGACTCGAAATATTTTTTTGTGAGGAATGGGTAACTGGTAGCTATGCGCTTGCCCCCAAGTTCTTTTGTACTTGTCACTTTCAGGCTTTTGGGGCTGGCGATTGAAAGTCGGCAATGACCGAAATCAAGATCGCGAAGTATCGAAACATCAGCTTCTGATTCCAGTGTAACATTTGCACCGACTACACCGAGGTCACAGATGCCATCCTGTACATATTCGGGAATATCATCATCACGAATTAACAGAAGTTCTACATCAAAATTAAGGGCTTTAACAAGTAAACGATTTTTATATCCGTCAAATTTCAACCCGATATTCTCGAGTAAATTCAAGGTTTTATCAGTTAATCGTCCACTTTTTTGAATGGCAATTCGCAGGGTATCAACAGGTTCCAAAATATAGTTTTGTATTGAGTGTTTGTGCTAAGGAAATGATTGCAGCCAAATAAGTTGGCAAAGGTTAGAAATGTACAGGAGCGAAACAGCAGGGAAAGTATGAGCGTTCAGCTATGATTTACATGATGCCCGGTAGCGTGATGGGCATGAGAAAACGAATGAGAAACGTACAAACCGATTTTGCTCTGAAGGGCTTCAGTAAAGTGAGAAAGCAGAGTTTGTATGTGTATACTAATCATGGCCAAATATAAATTATTCACCGAAAGAAAACCTGATTAAAATGAAAAAAAACGTCAAAATATACGAGTGGCTATCATCTTATAGAATGGCGAACTATTTATATATCGATTATTGGTTGGCTACTTCAGTATTATATCATTGTGAATAGTTGCTAAGCCTGAGTACAAAACTGTTAAAATCTAATCACTAAGACGAGCAATTTCAAGCCTGATTTGTTCAAGTATATCTTTGTTTACTATGTCTTTTTTATTCCCAACCCGAGTGGAGAAAATAACGAACACTTTACCGCCAAATTTTTCCTCAAAAGCCTTAAAACTATTACTCATTCTTTCAGAGATATTGTAATTACCAAAATTTGAGTTGGCAGTAACGGGCTTAATTTGAATTCCAAATGCCTTATTATGAACTCTACCAATATAATCGATATCACCGGCGTGGTCTAACTCTTCATCAGATTCTTCAAATCGCACTTCAGGGAATGCTTTTGCTAGCCCATCATTAATAACGGATTTTTCAAGTAAAAAACCATCATAAGTCCTGACAATAGTAACTTGGTAAATATATTCTTTACAATCATCGAGGCTTAAATCTTTAAATGCTGCAGTCCATTCTGGTATGACTACCTCTGTTATTTTCGCATACAGCCTCTCACCCAGCTCATCCAATATTTCCTTTGTTATTTTTACAGGTTGCTGTGATTTAGTATGGGCTTTTTCAAAGTAAAATTGCTCCCATTCGTCTAAAGCATTTGGTTGACATTCGCGTATTAGAGCCATAACTGCCCCAACCTTGTTAGGTCTTGTCAGTTGGTATGTGTTACTTGTATAGTTTAAAACTTTTTCTTTAGAACCAAACGGTTTAGCGTATTTTTTTTTCGGCATTTTGGCCATAATTAACTTGCAAGGATTTAAATTTTAATTTGTTTTTGTAATCCATGTCTAAGTCAGCAAATGCAAGACCTTTTTTGATCAGGTGGGCGTTTAGAAAAGTTTTGTTTTTCAAATAGACGTAGGCAAGCAAGTTGTTATTTGTGTCATGTTTTTGTCCATCAAATTTCAAATATATTTGTTGATTTTCGGTTTTATCTCGCAAATACTTAGTTGCTTCACCATTAACTTCGGAACATTCTTTCACACCAAGAAGCCTGACAATCAGATTATTATTCAGCTGCAGTAACTCCGGACTTAACACTTTTTTAACCCTAAAAAACTCTTCACGATGTGTACTGTTCTTGTCCAATTTTGAGCCAAACTGAAGCTTTTTAGGGTCTATTTTCTTATCAAAATTATGATAATCCTTAAAAATATATGGTAACTTTTCTATTTGTTCCTCAAAGTTAGTCTTCAAATATTGATCGTGGAAAAGAAATTTATGTTGCTCTAACTCAGGTGTATTAACTCCAAGTTTTTTTTCTATAAATGGCCTGTATTCGTGGTTTATTTCATAACCAATTGAATTTCTGTTTAATTTTTTTGCTGCAAGTGCTGTTGTTCCACTACCGAGAAATGGGTCCAATACGGTATCATCTATGAATGAGAACATTTTAATAAGCCTATGAGGTAATTCTTCTGGAAACATTGCAATATGACCATCTTGTCGAGCACCGCCAAAACTCCAATGACCTTGGAAATATTCTTTCCATTCTTGTTTAGTCATTGCTGATGCACGTTTTTTCTCCTGATGGGGTTTCTTTGGTGTACCCAGTTTTTTGAATAATAATATAAATTCATAATCGAGAGAAAGAATACCATTTCTTGGATAGGGATAACTTCCCATTAGTGAAGCGCCACCTGTTGTGTTTGTTGTAGTTTTTTTTTGCCATATAATTGCCCCCATATAATCAAAACCTATACTTTCACAGAATTTGATTATTTCTGTACGAATGGGAATTACTTTGTACCTACCATAATAAACGGCTCGCGCAAATTGATCTCCAATATTTATACAAAGGCGACAACCATTCTCAAGAACACGGTAACATTCATTCCAAACAAGGTTTAAGTTGTTAATATAGGTTTCATAATCTTCATGGTAACCTATTTGATCATCATTTCCATAGTCCTTTAGTTGCCAATATGGTGGCGATGTTATGATGAGTTGAACCGATTCCTTTTTTATGAAATCCATTTGTCTGCTATCGCCTAATATAATATTGTGAGTTGTTCGCATTTGGTCTTAAATTTTTATGAGTAAGTAGCATTTATGGATTGAATAATGCTCAACACTTGCTCAAGAGTACAATGTTAAATCAATTAGTAATAACTCATTAATCTTTTATAAGCTCAATGTATTGAATATACTAATGTAGTTATGAATATTATAGTAATTCCGTTTAATTATCTCAAAATCACCCAAGCCCGCAATCCCTCGCGGGTTCCGGCTATCAGGTTTACATTGGCTTCACCCGTTAATCGTGCGAAAACCGGATAGTCAACGGCTGTTGTGGGTAGGGTTGTAATGGTGTTATCCGATAGTACATTCCAGGCAAATATTCGTCCAAAAGCTGCCTTGGAGACCACCTCAAGCTGATTGTTTCCGTTTATGTCGGCAAATTGAGCACTTCCACTTTCGGGAGATGGTTGTCCCATACTTTGCACAAATAGCAATTTTCCGTCGGTACTATACAAAAACACGGATCCATTTCGGCTTTGAACCAGAACAGATGGAGTGGTTTCAATCTGACCAAATTCATTTCTGATTCGTACCTCATTCACTCCGGATACCACTGCGGGAGTCTCTGATACATTTACGGATGCAATAGTAAGTGGTGTGTTTTCATCAGCGGTTTGATGAGTTTGTTTAGCATTTTCCGAGAGTACTCGTTCATTCGAAAAAGCATACAGTTGTCCGTCATACCCGCCTGCATATATGGTGTTTTGATGGATAACAGGTTTGCCACTTAAGGTGGTTTCTGTAAAAGCAGGAAATCCGTCAATAAGTTCTCCTGAGTTTTCCCACATAAATACCCCGTTTTCAGAAAAGGTAGTAATGGTATGCTGACCATTATAAACCGCAAAAAGTGGAGAAGAGCGCACTAAACTGTTTACTCGTTGTGGCCATCCGGTAATATTTGCGCCTCGATTATTTAGGATGTGAACCTGCCGGTCGGCGGTTGTGACTATAATTTCGGGAAGACCGGTTCGGGAAACATCGGCTACTACTATAGGTGATGTGATTTCTTCATCCAAAACAAATGGAAAGCCGGGAAGTGATTCTCCACGGTTATTCCAGGCATAGATTTTGTTACCCGCGCCTATTAAAATGGTCTTTTGATTATTTGCATACCAATCATACACCACGGGAGAGCCAATCGGTGTATCTGAACCAGTCGCTGTTCTGAATAATTCCGTACCATCCGAAGCTAAAGCTATAACCCGATTTGCAGTTGTGCTGAACACTACATCCACTCTATCAGGCGCATAGAGATTGCTAATAACTGCGGGGCCGGTTAATTGTGAACCATCGAGAGGATAAAACCAACGGTCAGCAAACGGTCGGTCTGTTTGTTCAAGCGCATAGGTTTTCATCTCAAATTCAATAAGATCGCTCTCAGGTTGATAAGATACACCGAGAGCCAGGACATCATAAAAATTCATGAATGAAACCGGATTGGAGACCGGATCGGTAAACGGCTGCATAAATTGCATAAATTCAAGGCTATTTACATAGAAAAAAGCACTCAACTGAGTTGATTGCTGATTTCGGATGCGGGTATAATCTTCCTCATAATAAAGTACTCTTCGACGTGCGTTATCATTCATAATCCGTTGAATCAATCCAATGCGAGGGGCAAGGATGATATATCCATTCATCACACTAAGATAAAAATCTTGATAGGGACATAACTCGGAACCAAGAAGTACACCGAGGTATCGGCTGCGAATGGCATAGGTGTCATTTATTTTTTCTATTTGTCCGCGTTGCACCAAACGATCAAGTTCGGCTTCTATACCCGATTCACTTCGTACTTTTCGTATGTAGGCGGTTTCTTCAAGTGATGAAAACCCAATTGTATTAAAACCAATGACGGCTGTTTCGGTATCGAGGGTTTGTTTAATGGCTGTGATTAAACCGGGCTGACCTGCCAATGATGAATCGATTGCGCTGATAGCAATGGTTTCATCTATTTCGAATGCTGATGACTGACGAAACAGCCCCATGAAGGCCGCGTCAGATGGTACGAGACGGTCAATAGTAAAATTTGAAGCCGGTGTTGATATTGATTCGACAAGCGTGGATGGTTCATCGGAAACACGGGTGTTCCCGGTAAAAGTAAAGTTTTTGCGGTCATTGACTCCCTCAGAACTGCTAACTTCCAGCTCCATGCTTTCAAGACCGCTGAATAAATCTTTAAAGAGCGGACGAAAGCGAATGGCTCCGTACATTCTGAAAAAATTACCCAATGACGGAAAATGAATGATATAAGATTCACCGGAAATCCCATTCTCAAAACTCATGGAAGGGTCAATACCAAGATAACTCCGTATGGATGCTTCTAAAGCAAGGCTGTTTTCAGAAATTAGCACATGATCATAAATTTGGGACACAAATAAGATGATATCTGAATCAGGGATAAAAAAGCGATAAATAGTTACACCGTTAAATTCATAGGTGTTTTCAGTGAATGGACGCTCGAAAGAGCTGCTTAGCTCCTTTACGCTACGGTTTACTGTTTTTCCCACAAATAAAGGTGCCCATGAATTGGCACCGGTTGGATGAATAGCCATTGCATGAAGCAATACGCTTGTTCCGGTTGCGTTTTCGATGGTAGTAACAATTTCTATCGGCGAAGTTGCAATACTTTGAATAAAAGTAGCATACTCTGTACTGAAAAATGCATTCAGCGATGTCCGCTCTTCCGGAATAATGACCACGGCGGCGTTATTTGGTATGGCATCCTCCCAGGGATTTTCAGGTATTTTATTACAGCCATTTAATATAAGAATGGCAAAAAATGAAAAAAGTACGGTCAGCCGGGTTGCAAAAGTCATAATAAAAAAGAAATTCTTTAATTTATTCGATAGAAAACACGATACTACACTGTATTCAGGAACGCAATGTTAACTAATTTGTTCAAACGTAGAAATTAACATTTTTATTGATGAGTTTTCTTACTCCTTTATTTCTTCTCGGAGCTCTTGCTGTAGCTATACCCATTATTCTGCATCTGATAAATTTCAGAAAGCCCAATAAACAGCCATTCTCAACACTGGTTTTCTTTCAGCAACTCCAAAAAAGCTCTATCAGATGGCTGAGAATAAAAAAACTGATATTACTTGCTTTGCGCATAGCCGCATTTCTGTTTTTGGCTTTTGCATTGGCACGCCCGTTTCTAACACCCAACTTTTCCTTTTTTGCTCCCGATTCCGGTTCTGTTCTTCACGCTGTATTGATTGAAAACGGTCCGGCTATGGATCAGATTGATGAGCGCGGCCCGGTTATGGAAACGGCACTTTCGGCACTAGAAACGCTCATAAAAAACGGGAATCAGAATGATCGGTATCTGATTTTTAATACTCACGGCCCTGTTCTGTTTCCGGAAGAAATTAGCCGTGGACAGGCAGAACGGGTTATCAATGAAATAGAAAGTCAAAATGCCGGTAATTTCACAGCCGAACGGTTAACGCAACTCATAAGCAGAGCTGCCGCCACCGACAGAGACGCTACAGGGGTTTTTATAATCACCAGAGGTTCTGAGACATTGACAAAACTATCAGATGATTTCAAAGAACCTGATTCATTTAATCCGGCATTATTCCCGTTAACTGTAATTCAAACAGGTGAAACGCCTGTCGCGAACACCGCCATTACAGATATTGAAGTACCCAATCAAATTATTGCCGGCGGGAGACCATTTACCGTAACGGTTACCGTTCAAAATTTCAGCGAAACCAGAGCTATTAATCATTTTTTATCCTTGGAAATTAATGAACAAATTGAGGGACAGTATCAGGTTGAGTTAAATCCCAATGAAACAAGGAGTTTCACTTTTGAAGCAATAGCTCCAGAAAAAGGAGCCGTAAAAGGCAGGGCGATTTTAGAAGGCGATGTTTATGCTTTTGATAATATTCGCTATTTTACTGTACAAGTGCCTGATATCACACATATTCTGCTTGTCAACGAACCCCAGCAGTCCGGTAAGAGAAATTCCTGGCTTATGCCCGTATTTGAAGCCGCCGGTCGCTCAGCAGGTCAGGTTTCAGTAACCCAAGTCAATTGGGATACGTTTGATAGCCGGTTTCCAGATGAGGACTATCATGCCATTATATTGGAAGGTGTGAAAACAATTCCTGAATTTGCCTGGAACTCATTGCTCAATTTTACTCAGAGTGGAGGAGGATTGATTATCATACCGGGAGATGGAAGTAATCCGGATCAGTTTAATCCATTTTTGAATCGAACGAATTCCGGTCAATATACCGGATTAATGGGCGATCCGGGCAGTTACGAGGCTGTTGCAAGGGTCGATCAAATTGTAAGAGGGCACCCCATTTTTGATGATATGTTTGATATTAGTGATGATGAAACAGTTCGGCTTGATTTACCGGTTCTCTATCATTATTGGAAATACCAACCCGTAGAAGGTGTTGCCGCACAGGTTATTATGCAAACAAACCTCGGTGATCCGCTATTGGTACAGCAGCGATTTGGCAATGGACGCCTTTTAATTTCCACAACAAGCCCGGATCCGGCATGGTCGGCATTCGCTATTCATCCAATTTTCGCACCACTTTATTACCGGATCGGCATGTATGCTTCAGCCGGTGAGACGGGTGGGCTTAATGAATTTTCACTTGGCCAAACTTTCGAATGGAATGTATCCGGTCAAAATCGTACTGTAGAGATTCAATTGAACGATCTCAGCTTAATCCCTGAAATACGCGCTCAAAATCAGGGTACAAAAATTTCTTCAGAAACGTACGAATGGCAACCGGGCTGGGCTGCTTTAATTACAGATACAGACACTGTGCATGTAGCCATCAATCAAAATATTTCAGAATCATCGTTTAGCACATTGAATACGAATGAATTGGATGATATATTTAATTCTGTTTTTAATGTAAATGATGTGGTTTCACTTCAGGGTATATCGGAAAATGATATTGCAGGGAGTGTAGGAATTGCCGGTGCCGGTCGTGAAATTTGGAACTGGTTTATTATAACTGCAATTCTTTTATTAATTGCAGAAAGTATAGTAGCAAAAAAACTAAAAGGTGGAGGAATCGGGTGAACGGATTCGAACTTGTTGGAAATGTTCAGATTACCTTAGCGGTGATGCTTGCATTTTTTACGTTCGCATCATGTTTGCTTTCCATTGCAACACTATCGAATGCCTGGCGTTTACGGAATGTGCTGGTAAAATGGAATGAGGGCAGATTGAGGGGTTATCCACTATTTGCGACTGTATTTCTTGGCCTTTCAGTGATATTAAGCGCAGTATCCTATTTAAACGGACACACGGCATATTATCCGGTCATGATTTGTTATCTTTTGCTATCCTTAAATTGGGTGCTTTCAAGTTATTATATGTCAAAACGGTATATTACAGACAACGGTATCGTCAAAAATATAAATGATCCCTCACAAACGGTTGCCTGGAGACACATCCATGATTACATAGAGCATGAAAACGAAAAAGGCTTTACATTTGTTTTTATGTATGCGAGAACAGGTGTTCGCAAAAATCCATTGAACTATTTACGACTCGAACTGCAAATACCGCGAAATAAAGTACATTCATTTAAAAAAATAATCGATCACAAATTAGGAAGACGATTCCAGCAATCCATTGATGACACATTCATTAAACGACAGTTAAACCAATAATAAATCTGACAAAACCATACTTATCTAAAATTGAAATCACCATGTAGTATTGTTCAGGTTGAGCCTTTTCATAATACAAATCCTGCAATCTGCTGAAACCTGACGGGCTTTTCAACGAAAACAAATGACGATTGACAAAGTATGTACAAAGCTTTTCGATAATACATAAAACCAATAACGCAGACATTCTCATTGAATAACACAGATTTAACTTTAAAAAAAGAAAAAGCCATTCTCGTAGGACTTTACGGTTCGCAAACGCACCGTCTGAAAGCTGAAGAATATATTGACGAACTCGAAATGCTGGTTCTCACAGCGGGGGGCATTACGGTGGAAAAATTACTTCAGAAACGAGACAAACCGGACGCTTCCACATACATCGGAAAAGGTAAATTAGAAGAGCTTACCAACCTCGCTGCGGCAAAGGAAGCGGATTTATTGATTTTTGATGATGATCTGACACCCACTCAAGCAAGAAATATAGAACGTGCTTCGAATGTTAAAATCCTGGATAGAAGCGGCTTGATTTTAGACATATTTGCCTTAAGGGCGCAAACGGCTGCGTCAAAAACACAGGTTGAATTGGCTCAGTTGGAATATCTGCTTCCACGACTTACGCGCTACTGGACACACCTTTCCCGGCAAAAAGGTGGAATTGGTACAAAGGGACCCGGTGAAACACAGATTGAAACGGATCGCCGGCTTATTGGTAAACGTATCTCTGTTTTAAAAGAAAAATTAGAAAAGCTTGATCAACAGCGAACCACTCAACGAAAAGGCCGTGAAGGTACTCTCAGAGGAGCTTTGGTAGGATATACGAATGTCGGGAAATCATCTTTGTTGAACAGCCTGACTGATACCAATGTGCTGGCCGAAAATAAATTATTTGCAACACTTGATTCCACTATTCGCAAATTCGAAACAGCCAATACAACCATTTTACTCTCTGATACGGTAGGATTTATTCGCAAACTGCCTCATCATTTGGTAACGAGTTTTAAATCAACATTAGATGAAATCAGAGAAGCCGATATTTTAATTCATGTGATGGATGCATCATCGGAAGCAGTGGGAGAGTATAAAAAAGTGGTTGATGATACGTTAAAGGGCATTTCAGCTGATAAAAAACCAACTTTACTGGTTTTCAATAAAATTGACCAAATCGATAACCCGGAGAAAATGGCTGCTCTTAAAAGAGATTTTCCAGAGGCTGTATTTATCTCAGCCAAAAGAGGTATAGGGTTGGAGTCACTTGAGCACAAAATTGAAGAGTTTGCCATGAGTGATTATAAAAGACTGGAAATGTTTATACCACTTACAAACTTTAAAGCCATTTCATTCGTTTTTGATCATGCAGAGGTGATGTTCAAGAAATATCATAATGAGGAAATTGAACTTTCATTCCTCATGAAAAAAAGCATTATTCCTAAATTGGAATATCTGCTTAAAACATCCGATATTAGTAATGATGAATCAATCAGTCAGAACGATAAAATCGTTCAAAAATAACCTACTGTATGTTAGTTAATGAAATCTTAAATCCAATGCGCACACCTCTTCGGGCATCCGATACGGTCAGAGTAGCTGTAGATGCTATGGTGAGTCAACTTCATACCCAAATGGCCGTCATTGATTTCACGACCGGAAAACTGCTGGGTGAAGTAAACCTTGTGGATTTACAAGCACCTGAAGCTGACAAAAGTGCGTTGATGGCCTTTGTTTCAAAATCCCCCTATTTACTTCGTTTTGATACGCATATTTTGGATGCCGCAGGGCAAATGGTCAGAGATAATCAGGATGTGGCCTACGTTATTGATGATGAGAATTCGTATCTCGGTACTATAGATCAAAGTGATTTTGCTGACCCAATCAGCCGGTTATTAAATGTTTCTGAAGAGGGTTCGGTTGTTATGGTGCAGGTTAACGAACGCGATTATGCGCTCAGTGACATTGTCCGGATTATTGAGCTTGAAGGTGTTCGTATTCTTGGAATTGGTGTAGAGTTGATAGAATCTGAACCAAGAGCTTATCGCATTTCTCTCAAACTAAATCAAACCGATATCACAAAAGTGATTCATGTGCTTAACCGGTATGGTTATATTATTACTTCTGAAACCATCACAGAAAACACTGATGACGAGCTCCATGATCGTGCTGATGAGTTGATGCGCTATTTGAGTATATAATTTTGAGTATATAATCAGGATTCTTCACATTAACAGATCGTTACAGTTCAGATGATTGAAGCGCGTGAATGAATCTTATCCATTCAATTAAATCACAATAATTATAATTTCAGGAAGCATTATCATAGTGGTATATTGCGGATTGTATATGAATGATTTGAAGTATTTTCGATTAAAATCCCGGACTATCCTCACCTAACGTATCAATGTTTCAGAATTTGAAGTTTTCACATCTGCTGTGTCTTATTATTCTCTCTGCTTCTGCTATGCCATTGCAAGCTCAGCAACTGATGCATCCTCAGCAGGATGACTTATTCAGAGGAATAACGCTCTATGAGAATGGCCAGTATTTTCATGCTATTGAGGCTTTTAACCAGTTTATTGAATTATCGCTGAATGATGTTCAGAAAAAAAACGCGGCCTATTTTCTATCACTTTCAAAGGCAGCGTATCAGCCGGAAAGAAGTGATATATTTTTTGATCAGTTCATAGCACAATATCCGGAAACTGAACTTGCAGGCCTTTTATTCATTGACCTTGCCCACCGCGCCTCTGCTGAAGGGAATCTTAATGAGGCTGCTCAATATTATGACAGGGCACTTGAACTTAACCTGAATGAATTTGAACGTGCGCAAGTACTGTACTGGAATGCGGAAACCCATGTTTCAAAAGGAGATTACGACAGAGCGCATTATTATTACAACACACTGAGCTCCAAGCATCCCCGTTCGGAATGGGTTCCAAAGGCCATGTTCAATCAGGGGCGGCTTTATCTCACACAGAAACGCTTTGATGCAGCCTCAAGAACGTTTGAAGAACTCCGGAAACGGTATCCGGCCGATAGGGTTGTACGCAGAATTGGAACAGCACTTGGACAGGCATATTATCAGCAGGAACGGTACAATGAGGCCATTGAATCACTACGTCAGGTTTTGGCTAATCTCGATAAGGAACAAGAAACAAAAGCAGTTCTGTTAATTGCTGAAAGTTACAATTATTTGGATGAACTGAATGATGCGGCAACCTGGTACAGACGCTATATTGCATTAACCGAAGGTACTTCTGAAGAACGATTTGCTCACTATGGACTTGGATGGGTTTTTCATAAACAAGGTGTTTATCACTGGGCTGCTGAATCTTTTTCTAAAGTAACTGGTTCAGATGAACTCGCTCGTAAAGCCCTGTATTATGAAGCGGTAAATCATAAATTAAGTGGCCGTTATGAATTAGCTCTGGAATCATTTAAAAAATTTGGAGATGCTTACACATCAGGAACCTGGGTGGAACGCGCCTATTACGAATGGGCAATTACTGCATTTGAAATCGGAGATTATGTTACAGCTATTGAAAAAAATCTGTTTTTAATCCGTAGTGATATCGAGCTTGAAACTCCCGGTGAGATTTATTCCCTTCTAGGTGAAGCATACTTTGCGAATGGTGAGTACGGACGCGCAATAGAGTCTTTTGAACGCGCGGAAAGTTTTGGCGAAAAAGACGATGAACTCCAGCTACAGGCACGTTTTCAGCGAGCTTGGGTGCTTTATAGTAATCAGGCGTACGAAGAAGCGCAAGCTATTTTTGAACATGTGTATCAAACCGATCCACAGGGAAAATTAGCCGGTGAGGCATTATTTTGGAGTGCCGACAGTTATTTTAACATGGAAGAATATGGTCCGGCTTCGGCTCGTTTTCAACGGTTTATGGCAGAGTTCAGAGACCATGAATTTATAGGAGCTGCTCAATACTCTCTCGGTTGGTGTTATTTTAAGTTAGGGCAGTATGAACAAGCAATCACTCCGTTTCGTCAATTTTTGAATGATTATAAGGCGCCTCCCATCGCTCTTTTTCCTTATGATGTTGATACCCGTTTACGCCTGGGAGATGCTCATTTCGCGCTGGGGCGTTATGATGATGCCATTGACTACTATAATAATGCATTGGTTAGTGAAAAAGGTGCGGATTACGCCAAATTTCAGATAGCAAACAGTTATTACAGAAGTGAACAAACCTTTGAATCGGTTCGCTCATTTCGCCAATTGATTGTTCAATATCCATCGAGCTCGTTGCGGGAACAGGCTCAGTACAATATTGGATATATTTTCCTGCTTGCTGGTAATTACACACAATCTATTCGGGAATTTGAATTGCTTTTGGAGTTGTCACCCAATTCCCGCTGGGCTCCCCGTGCTCAATTTAATATTGGGAACGCCTATTACAATGCTGGTGATAACTCCAATGCCATTGCAGCTTATAAAAAAGTTTTAGAGCGCTATCCGCGAAGTGACTTAATTATTGAGGCTGTGAATGGAATTCAGTTTGCTCAGGAGGCCGAGGGTATGCCGGATAACAGCAATGAAATTCTGGAGGATTTTCTTGCTGAAAACCCACAGGCAGGTACCGCTGACAAGCTTCGGTTCAGACAAGCGGAAAGGATGCTCCAAACAGGTGATCTGGATGGAGCTATTGAAGCTTTCCGTCAGTATATTCGCATCAGTAGTAATCAATCGATGATTGCGCAGGCTTGGTTTAATCTGGGGGATGCCTATGAGAGAAAAGGAAATCGAAACGAAGCAAAAGAAGCATATCGTACAATAATCACCGATTTTGGCACTTCAGATCGTCATTCACCCGCACTTTCCCGATTGGGGCGATTGCTTTTAGATGAGGGTGATTACAATCAGGCGCTAAATATGTATGATGAGTTATCAAAGCGTGGTGGGGCATATCGTTTTGAGGCAAATATTGGGTTGGGTAATGCTTCTTTAGGATTGAACAGATTTGAACAGGCCGGGAATTATTTTGAAAAAGCGAAAAGTTTGAACGGTGATGAAAACCTGGCTGATCTTGGATTGGGTAAAGTAGCGCAAGCCACAAACAGACAGGCAGACGCGCTTAACCTGTTCAATAAAGTAGCTGAAAGCAGTAATGCAGAAGCAGGAGCAGAGGCTCAATATTTGGCCGGTATCTTGTATCAGCAACAGCGCAACCATGAACAAGCTATCCGGGCGTTTTCCAATGTCAGGTTATTTTTTGGCGGATACACCGATTGGGTTCTTAAATCGATGCTGGGTAGTGTTAAGTCTAATATTTCTGTTGGTAACCAAGCAGAAGCAGACAGGATTATTGATTTAATTTTGAAAGATTATCCTGGGACTGACGAAGCACGTGAAGCGCAAAACTTAAGGACAAATTAAGAACGCATGTAGTATTATGAAACAGACAATTGCACCGGCAACTTCTCTTTTTGGCACCATTAAATCGTTGCCACCCGATAAATCTATCGCTCATCGTGCAGCCATGTTTGCAGCTCTTGCCGAGGGTTCATCTAAAATAACCAACTTCCCGGAAGCGGCCGATCCCCAATCAACCTTGTCTTGTCTGGAGGGGCTCGGTATCAATATTAAACGTGAAGGCAACACACTTTTGGTTACGGGTGCCGGACGTTCAGGCTGGGAGGTTAAAAATCAGATTCTGGATTGCGGAAACTCCGGTACTACCATGCGCTTGTTAAGCGGCATCATTGCCGGTGCCGGACTCAATGTAACATTAACCGGCGATGATTCCCTGAAATCACGCCCTATGAAACGAGTGTTAGATCCATTAAAGCAAATGGGTGCGAATATAGAATGCTCAGAGGGAATGAAAGCGCCATTAAAATTCAAAAGTAGTGCTGGGCTAAAACCCATTTCGTATGTATTGCCAATGCCGAGTGCTCAGGTGAAATCATGCGTACTTCTTGCGGGTTTATTTACGAGTGGAGTCACTGAAGTACATGAAAAACTACCAAGCCGAGATCATACTGAACGAATGCTGGGACTCGAAAAAGCGTATCTGCCTGATGGAACCATCATAATTCGCAGTGATCGTGAGCACGAATTAGAATCTTTTTCCATAACTATTCCCGGTGATATTTCCGGCGCGGCTTTTTGGATGGTAGCAGGTAGTATAGTTCCGAATTCTGAAATTATGCTTAAAAATGTAGGCATAAACCCAACCCGAAACGCCGTTATTACCATTCTGCAGCGAATGGGTGCGAATATCCGAATGATTGCTAACGATGACAAACATGATGGTGAGCCTGTAGCCGATATTATTGTTAAATCAGCTCAGCTGAAGGCTACGGATATTAAACCAAATGAAGTTCCAAATTGCATTGATGAAATTCCGGTTCTCGCTGTTGCCATGTCTTTTGCAAAGGGAACATCAACGGTTCGAAAAGCCGAGGAATTACGGGCAAAAGAAACCGACCGTATTATGGCTATTATGGACATTTTTAAAAAAGCGGGGGTTGATGCAAAGGAATTACCCGATGGATTTGAAGTAATCGGTTCACCTGTATTTATTCCAAAACCGGCTGAATATGAATCATTCCATGATCACCGAATAGCTATGTCAGCGGCGGTAATGTCCCTGAAGGCGAATAAAGAATCGCAGATTAACGGTAGTGAGGCGGCCTCGATTTCGTATCCCGATTTCTGGAATCATCTTTTATCCTTATATGCATGAATCTGAAGTTGATACGCTGTTTGACGCTACGCTTCAGAAACTGAAGAAACACTGGGGGTATGATCAGTTTCGTCCTGGACAGGATGACGCTATTTTATCTGTGCTGGAGGGAAAGGAAACGCTGGTTTTATTCCCGACCGGTGGTGGGAAATCGCTCTGTTATCAGGTTCCGGCGTTGGTTTTGAAAGGTGTTACAGTGGTAATTTCGCCATTGGTGGCATTAATGGAAGATCAGGTGGAACAGTTACATCAAAGGAATGTAACCGCCACTTTCATCAACTCAAATCTGAAAACCGGTGAAATAGAACAGCGTTTAGTAAATGCCCGAAATGGAATGTATAAACTGCTTTACTGTGCTCCTGAAAGGCTCTCTACACCCTTGTTTCAGCATGAAATGGATCAATTGCAGATTTCCATGATTGCAGTTGATGAAGCGCATTGTATTTCGGAATGGGGCCATGATTTTCGTCCGCAATACCGGTTGATACGTGAGGCATTGGAGCCCATTGAAGATAAAGTGAGATGGCTGGCATTAACAGCTACTGCTACACCGGAAGTGAGGGATGATATTCTGGAAGTGCTTCGGTTCAAGAAGCCGAATATTATATCTAAAGGTTTTGAACGGCCTAACCTCAAATGGTGGGTTTACTCAGGTTCGAGCAGAATGAAAGCTATAGAGCGGATGGTTACGAAATACGAAGGGTCCGGATTGGTATATGCCGGAACGCGTAAACTGTGTAATGAACTCGCAGTGACTATACAACTGCTAACGGGAAAAATAACAGCGGCCTATCATGCCGGTTTAGATGGCAGCCGCAGATCAAAAGTACAGGAAGCATGGATTAAAGGAGGGGTTCCGGTTGTTGTTGCCACGAATGCTTTTGGTATGGGTATAGACAAGTCAGATTGCCGGTATGTGATTCATCATGACCCTCCGGGATCGTTAGAAGCCTACTATCAGGAAGCCGGCAGAGCAGGCAGAGATGGAGAGCTTTCTTTTCCTTTACTTTGCTATCGACCGTCAGATATTCAGAAATTGCGCACCCAAATAATTCAAAATTATCCGACCTTAGAAGAGTTGTACAAGATTTATTCAGGTGTTTGTGACAGTTTGAACCTTGCAATCGGTTCTGTCATGGAGCAGCCTCAGCCGATTGAAATAGAATCGGTAGAGAAACGAACAAAACTATCTAAACGGCTCATTCTTGGTGGTATAAAAGTGTTGGATTCGCTCCGTGTTTTTGATCTGATAACAGAGTATTCAAATCAGGTTGGTGTTCAGTTTATGATAGGTGTTGATAGCATTCGTTCGTTACGACAATCATCTGATTACAATGAAAAAAAAGCTGTTTTCATTGAAAATCTATTCCGGATTTTTGGACCTGAAAGTATGAATGAATTGGTTTATGTGAGTATAAACCACGTAGTGGAACGCACAGAGTTAACATTTAATCAAGTTCTCACAGGTTTAGATGTTTTGTTAAAGGAACAGATTTTAACCTACAGGTTGGCAGATGGAAAACCAGTCATAAAGTTGAGAGATGTTAGAGAATCAAAACCGACTATTGACCGGAAAACCGTCGAAAATTTCAGAAATATTCTCCTTAAAAAACTTGATTACATGCGCGGTTATTCGGAGACGGGTGAATGTAGAAGTCGTTATTTGAGGATATATTTCGGGGAACAAAATCCTGCAGCCTGTGGAATTTGCGATAACTGCATGAAAGCCAAAAAGAAATTGGTGATTCCCGAAACATCAAACCTGAAAAAACTAAAGGAAATCCTCAAAAGTGGTGAAAAAAATATGGATTCACTTGTGAGTGAATCAGGAATAAATGGTATGGCACTTTTTAAGGCACTTTCGTGGATGAGCCGGGAAGGAATGGTTTCATCGAAATGGACAAAGAATGGAGAGGTGTTTACACTGAAGTAGCAATGCCATTATCAAGAAGTATGCATTCAATAAATAAAGAATGGTACGAATCAAAAACCGCTCTCATCAACTGGAACCAATCACCTGACATATCTTTAAAAGGTTATATCTTTACAAACGTCATTTTTGGAAAACTGTTGATATCAGACTACTGCAAAGCTAATTATCCCGGATTATTCACCAAGATATTTTTTTATTACATCAAATTTGGGCTATCATGAAATTAGCCTATATAATATATAATCAATAATTTAATTAAATAATTTTGCTTATTCGTGAATATTCCGGGTTATATTAGTTGCTTACCGGTGATGTAATCTTATAGGTCGCCTGTTGATTCGTTCAGGCGGTCGAGTGCTTTTCGGTATCGAATGAGTTGGTCATCTATATTCGCATCATACCATTCATGAGAACGATTGAACCGTTCAGGGGAAATATCATAATGAATGAAAACACCTTCAATGAGTTGTTGCACCCGTACGGAATCCTGTCCGGTTGAAAATAAACTGTTTGCCATTTCAAGCTCAACGATTAAATCCAGATACGTATCGAGTGGAATAAGGTCATCCGGACGCTCATCCGAACAACCCGCAAGTACTCCAAGACAGAGCAGAAATGCTGCTATGTAAGCGAACAGGGTTTTGTAATTCGTCATTAACTTACTGTGGAGGTTTGGGGTTTAAAGGCCGCATTGTGATTTCATCAATCAGGAAATTATCGGGCGTCTCTAACAGATACGTGATTGTACTGGCAACATCTTCCACACGCATCATGTGGCTGTGAGTTGAATTCCCTGTTTTTTCAAAAAACTCTGTTGCAATGGAGCCGGGAAACACACAACTTACTTTTATGGCATCATATCTGAGCTCTTTAAAAAGTGCCTCAGAAAAGCCTCTGAGCCCGAATTTTGTAGCGTTATACCCTGATATTTGAGGATTTCCGATGAGTCCGGCAACGGAAGCAACATTAATAATATGACAATGACCGGGATTCTGCTTCATTATAGGAACTGTTTTCCGAGTGAGATAAAACACACCATTCAGATTCACATTCATCATGGTATGCCATTCATCAAGGCTCAGGTCTTCAATGTTTCCAAAAGCGCCTAAGCCCGCGTTATTTACCAGAATATCAGGTGGATTTTGTGCGCTGAAGGTCTCATCAATCCAACTGCTTACTGCGGGTTCATCGGTGATATCCATTTTGACGGGAATAAAAGTTGAGCCTAATTCGTTCTGAAGTTTTCTAAGTTTGTCAAATCTTCTGGCAAGTCCGTGTACTGTAGCTCCTTTTTCAACTAATTGTTTGCTGAGTGCTGCCCCGATTCCACTGCTTGCTCCTGTGATGATGGCTGTTTTTCCGATTAAATTCATGTAGAGTTAAGTTTGAAATGATTAATTAGTTTAAAATACAGTTTTGGTCTGTGTATTGTTAATGCGGAATGATTTTTTTTAGTTTCTTTTAATGGCTATTGAAGCAAAGAAAATCAAAAAAGAAATAAAAACCATGCAACATTGTTTTATTTTAAGGATTCAAAACGTAGCGGTATTTTCATTCTTTATTTGAATACCATTCTTTCATGGTTTGTTCACCATTAATTATCTAAACATTCTAAATAGTATTGATTTAATATGAGAAATTTGTTTTACTTTCTGCCTCTTTGCCTGCTCTTACTATCATGCTCCTCTTCCACTTCATCTGATTCTGAGTTAGATTTAGATCCACTTTTTACTGAAGGTGATGGCATTACCGATATTGATGGCAATTCATATCGCACCATTCGAATTAACGGTCAGGAATGGATGACGGAGAATTTAAAGACAACGAAATATAAAAACGGAGACGACATTCCGAATGTACCTGATGATGAAGATTGGGTTGAGATACTTTCGGGTGCAAGAAGTTTGTATGAAAATGACGTTGAAAATCTTGATAAATTTGGTTGGTTATATAATTGGAGTGCGATAGCTGATTCCCGTGGTTTGTGTCCGGAAGGCTGGGTTGTGCCAACTAACGATCAATTCACACAATTCATAAATGGAATTGGAACCGAAAACACAGTAGTTCATACACTTAGGGTCAGGGGTTCAGATATTTGGGATGGAGGGAATGCAACCGCTACCAATACCAGTGGATTTTCGGCTTTACCCGGGGGAGCGCGATTGGGAGGCGAATTCAGAGATATTGGAAGAATGGCTTCCTGGTGGACTAGAACCGAGGGTGATCAAAATGAAGCTGCTCTGTCGTGGCGTATTGTTTATGAACAACTTACGAGTCAGTATCTTTTAATAAATTCGAATGCTACAAAAATTAGTGGATTTAATGTTCGCTGTATTAAGGAATAAATTATGGGTTTTTTAGACTTTTTTTCAAACAGTCCTGCCGTTTCACCAAAATGGAATGTACCCGAAACGACAGCGGATATAGAAACCATTTTCAGCGATTCGGATGGTACTCATTTAATCTATAAGCATAGTTTCAGTTGTAGTATTTGTTTGTTTTCATTGCGCCGGTTGGAATCATCAATTGATGAAATCACCCAAAAATGTCAGGCTCATTTTATTGATGTCCGTTCACACAGGGCACTTTCAAATAAGGTGAGCGAAAGGAGTGGTGTCCGGCATGAATCTCCGCAAGCGCTATTGATATTTAAAGGCGAGGTCTATTGGCATGACTCACACGGAAGCGTGCAAGCCGGACCGGTTTTAGAAAGTTTGAATGAGCTGTATCCCTGAAGCGTAATCAGTAAATTGTGATTCGAAATAATCTTAAACGGTTTGGTAAGGCGCTTCGCGGTTCTACGAATCTGTTATATGTCAACCATACATGAATATTTGCAATAAAAGATGCTCGATTTTTAGTTATTGAGCCGGATTACATTTATATGATGTTGAGGAATTGTATTTTTTTGTTATTTAACTCAGTGAACATTGGAATTTGATGTTTAACTCGTCAATTAATTGGAAGTCGTTTATCCATCTAATTCCTATACTGTCGCAAACGTTGGGAATTTTTATTTTTTTGGAGTTGAATGCAGTTACTTTTTCTTCTTTTGTTACTACAGTAGCATTGTCGTTTAAAGCATGAGCAATTACCCATGGGTCAGCCAATGAGCGTGCTTTTGTGTTGTCAATTAATAACGGATAATCTAATAAAATTTTGCGGATATGTTTAGTAATAGGTTCGGTTATCTTAGCAATTGGAATTTTACTCGCTTTTAACCATTTCGAAAGGTCATCTTCAGTACTAACAATTTCTTCGTAAACTAATTCAGGAATAAAAATATTTCCGTTTTTACCAAGTTCAATGAGAATGTTCCAATAATCAGGTCAGAATTTTGGATTGTAATATTTTTGCCAAGCTTGGATTAACACGTTGGCATCCAAACAATATTTGTTTGCCTTTGTGCTCATTTATATAGTTGTGATTCGAGTTTTGAAAATTTATTTACTTGAACATTTAAAAGATTACTTGCTAATGTCGGCTCTATAAAACCGCCACGAAATGCATCCAAAACAGTTTGAGTAAACAATCGACTGTTTCTGTTAAGTTGAAGCAAAAAGTAGTTTGGACCACCTTGCTTGTCCTTTTCTTTTTGTTCTGCTTTTTTCTTTGCTTCATTTTTTAAGTATTCTGCAAAATCAATGTGTGCTTGTTTTTTTAATTTCTGATATGCAGTTAGTGAAATGATATCAAGATTTAAAGCGCGAACCAAAAGTGCAAATGAGCTAACGCCTAATTGCTTTGCGACTTTAAAAACATTTTTTGAAGTCTGAAAAGAATCAGCATCAAAATTTAAAACAACTTCTTTTGGCATTAGTGCAGATGCAGCAACTTCATTGCAGAACAACTCTACGGGATGAAGATTGTCTTTATGCTTTAAATCGGGTTCAACATCGTTTGAAATACCTGTTTCAGCTATCCAAATGTGAGCTAATTCATGGACAAGTGTAAATAGTTGTGGTGCATTCCAATCGTCAGAGTTCACGAAAATAAATGGAGCATGTGGGTCAGCTATGGCAAATCCATGTAGTTCTTCAGAATCTAATTTTAGTCGGGAATGAATAAAACTTGTCCTGGAGACAAAAATTCCATTTCTCTCTGCGGCATCAATCCACTCTTTTATTGGATTATTTGTTTTATATGACGCAGGGTTTATTTGTAATGTATCGAGAACGTCTTTTGCAACAGTTTGTGGATTATTTTTTAATGAGAAGCGACCAACAAATTCTATTTTCTCTTCTTGGTTTTCTGAATTTACTTCACTAATCCATGCTTGCTTTTGTTGGATTTCTCTGATGATGAATATTGAAGAAGTTGTTAGAGATTTCGACCCAGACTTTCTAAAGTCTTGAAGGGGCTGGAAGTCTCTTGGAACTTCAGGTAAAAAGAATAGAGCAAATGGTCTTTTATATGCTTTAGCAAGCATTTGTGCTTGTCTGATAGTCGGTTGGCTTATTCCAGCTTCCCATTCTTTAAGTCTTTCTGCTTTCACGGAAACTTTGGCAGCAGCAGTTTCTTCGGTCATTCTTGCCGATTCTCTTGCCCATTTCAAAACCTTTGGTGTTATGTATGCTCTTTCTGCCATCTTGGTCTCAAAAATACAAACATTAAAATTATTATTGTAAAAATGCTAATGATTAGTATCCCCCCTACCAACTACATATTTGTGGGCAGGTAAAAAGGCGATAGCTTATCCGTAAAAAAGATATGCATACACGAAAAGCAGAACACATGTTCGCGTTGGTACACGCATGGCGCGAAAGCGGC